>ERZ778018.48-NODE-48-length-280511-cov-49.357582_pt1 | contig 280511 bp, 266 predicted proteins | sample MGYA00375748_ERZ778018 | MGnify/ENA primary metagenome ERZ778018 (study PRJEB29350, sample SAMN05509839) | bioreactor metagenome | biome: bioreactor; material: wastewater | place: South Africa: University of Cape Town | collected 2014-04-22 ...
ATTTTACTATATTTGTTAACAAAGGATTGTGAGTTTTTTCACAGTCTGACGTTGTATGCCATTTTATATAGCCTCATTGAATAAATTAAAACTAACATAGAAATGTTTCACATTGTCATTCATTGTAAACCAAACATTCATAACGAGGATTATTTTGGAAAGGTGATAGGAGCTTACGCTTCAATTTTACTGGATTATAAGGACTATGATGGAGCATTAGAATTATCAAAATATTACGTTAATGAAGAAAATTGGGACTTTATAGAGTTCGATGAGGAATACTTCACTTTTGAGACGAGAGAAGATTTACCTGAAGACTATCAACAATATTTTGATGAACTAGATAAATATGGTTATTCTGTTATTTTCAATATCTACAACGAAGAGAAGGACGATTAAAAAAACGTCATACAACACGCTATTTCTATTAGCGGGGTTGAAGTTTACATCATGAAGATTTTCGCTAATTGTTCTTTTTGTTATATTTACAAAAACCAGTTATAAAAGCCCCGCCAACAGAAATACCCAACCGTTGTAGGCAATCTTAAAGACCGACACACCCAAACAAATTACTATCTTTGTAAAATGAAATTGGTTAACGAATACATTTATTTAGACATATCTCAAAACGCTGACATTGACAGTTCGTTTTGTGTAACAACACAAGACCAAACCTATATATTATTAACTTTTGGCTTGTTTGCTAACGACTGCCTGTTTGACTTGGCCGACAATAATTATCTAATAAACATACGATTTGCAAAGACTTACTTTGAAAAGTATAATGAAAGCCTTGAAATAAATATTGAAAAACAAAGTATTTGTTGCAACACACAGACAAAACTTTTAGACTTGATTAATTGCAAGTTGACAGGTATTCACAAAAAAATATTTTTAGAAAGCACCATTTTGTTTTTACTTTATCAATCTCAAAAAAGTAGTTTGATATTTCAGTTGGGTTGCGACACTTGTGCAGTTTTGAGCAAACCAACAGACATAGAAAAAATGCAATTGGCTAAAAATTATATTATTGATAATTTATCAAATAATATCACAATACCCATTATTGCAAGTGCAGTAGGTACAAATCAATGTTATCTTAAAAAGGGCTTTAAAGAAGTTTTCAATCAAACTGTTTTTGAATTTATACAAGAAAACAGAATGATTAAAGCCAAATATTTGCTTGAAAACACATCTCAAAACATTTCAGAAATTGCCTTTGCTGTGGGCTATGCTTCATTGAGTAGTTTCAGTCAAGCATATAAAAATTATTTTGGCATTACACCATTGGAACAATCCAAATCAATTATTCCCAATTTCTAAAATTCTATTCCCTAATACTAAAACTTACTATTCATTTTATTTAGACTTTTGCAACTCAATTTATAATAAATCTAAATAAAAATAAAATAATGAATAAAATTTTAGTATTACCATTAATGCTTTTAAGTATTTCAACCTTTGCCCAACTATCAACACAGGACACTTTAACAAGTCGAAATCTTGAAGAAGTAACAATTATTGGAGATAAAGGTAAATCATTACCAGGGGCAGGGCAATATATTGGGGTTCGTAAATTAGAAAAACTCAATCAGCCTAATGTAAATAATGTACTAAGGATTATACCCGGGGTGAATGTAAGAGATGAAGAAGGCTTTGGTTTAAGACCTAACATTGGTTTAAGAGGAACACCCGTAAACAGAAGTGCGAAAATTACTTTGATGGAGGATGGTATTCTTATTGCACCAGCACCGTATGCTGACCCATCGGCATACTATTTTCCAACTTTTGCTCGTATGCAGGGCATCGAGGTTTTAAAAGGAAGCAGTCAAATAAAATATGGTCCATATACAATCGGAGGTGCAGTAAATCTACTTTCAACAACTATTCCAAGCACATTTAAAGGTTTTGCTCAATTATCGTATGGTAGTTTTGGTACTAATCAACAAAGAGTTTGGGTGGGAGATAGTCGTAAAAATTTCGATTATGTTTTTGAAGTAAATCGTATTGCAAGCAACGGGTTTAAGGAATTAGATAATGGCGGTAATACAGGTTTTGATAGACGAGATGTAATGGGAAAATTACGTTGGCACACAGATGAAAATGTAAGAATACCACAATCTGTAACATTAAAAGTATTAAATACTACCGAAGAAGGAAATGAAACGTATTTAGGACTTACCTATGAAGACTTTAAAGCAAACCCAATAAAAAGATATGCAGGGACACAAAATGATATTTTAGACTTAAAACATAATCATCTTTCATTAAATCACACTATCATTCCATCTAAAAATTTAGCCATTAACACAACAGCATATTATTCATATACTCTTAGAGATTGGGATAGAGCCAATACCTTTGGTGGGAAAAGCATCAACAATATTTTAGCAGACCCAATCACAAATCAAGAAGGATATAAAATAATGTCAGGTAAAGCAAATGGTGCTATCGAAGGGCAAGCGTCTAATAGAACTTATCTTTCAAAAGGATTACAAACCAATGCTCAATATTCATTCACTACCAATGAAATAAGCCATAAATTTCAGGTAGGTATTCGTTATCACACAGACCAAGCTGACAGGTATGCAACAAGTTCAACCTCCACAATGACAAATGGAGTTTTGATACAGACTGGAATTGGTTTCAAAGGAAATAAAGAAAACCAAATCAGAAATGCCAAAAGTTTTGCTACATTCTTAAGTTATGATTTAAGTTACAAAGGATTAAAAGTAAGTCCTGGTGTTCGTTATGAAAAAGTAAATATTGATTTTCAAAATTATGGAACAGCCGATAATGCTAGACTAGGAACAGCTTTGAAATCTGCCAAAAATGATTTATTTATTGTATTGCCAGGTATTGGAATAAATTATGAATTAAATCCAAATATGAGTGCCTTTGGTGGGGTACACAAAGGCTTTTCACCCCCAGGGATGCCATCTATAACTTCTACCACAGGACAAGCAAAAGTAGAAACTTCAATAAATTATGAATTGGGTTATCGTTTTAATAAAAGCGGATTAAATGCTCAGGTTGTAGGATTTTTAAACAACTATGACAATATTTTAGGTTCAGACAATGTTTCTGGTGGCGGAGCTGGTACAGGCGATTTGTTTAATGCAGGAAATGCAAAAATTCAAGGATTAGAAATTGGAATAGAATATGATTTACTGCACAAAAAGAATGCAAATTCAGACTTAAAATTACCTGTTAGCATTGCCTACACTTATACTGATGCGAGATTTCAAGAAACCTTTGTAAATGGTGGTGGCGACTGGGGAAATGGAACAATTAACAAAAATGATTTAATACCTTTTATCACTCCTCATTTATTAACGACAAGTATAGGTATTGAAAATAAAAAATTTAATGCCACTATTATAGGCCGATATACAGGAGAAACAAGAACGAAGCCAGGTCAAAGTGATGCAATAGTACCAAATGATAATATAAAGTATAATGATGTGAACACAATTACAGGATTTTTAATTATAGATGTATCTGCAAATTATAAATTCAGTCAAAACTTTTCAGCTTTCGCAACTATCAATAATATAACTAACAACAAATCCATCGTAGCTAACCTTCCGCAAGGATATAGACCTAATATGCCTTTGAGTTTTAACATAGGATTAAAAGCCGAGTTTTAAGACAAAAAAGTCGAGTAGGTAAAGGGGAGTTTCACCCCTAAACCTCTCGCAGAACCGTACGTGAACCTCTCGATTCATACGGCTCTTCTTGATTGAAGTATTGCTACTTCTGTTGATTATCCAAAATCATCCTCAAATTACTTCAAGTTGTAATACAATAATCAACGGAATCAAGTGAAGCCCTTCGCTCATCTCGTTTTTCAACGAGACTCTCTTGGATATTTTCGCTACTACGACTTCATCCGCCCCAAGAACTAAACATCGCTACTTTCAACCTTTTCCACTCTGGGACTGTTGGTCTTTTTGCTTACCATTTTAGCCTTGGTTCTCCTGTTCCTTACTAGAGCCTGGTTATAGTTCTTGCCCTCTTTATGCCGTGGGTCGTGTAGCCAGTAATCAGGTTATCCGCTACACTTGGTCTCGCTGGGTCGCCGACCCCATAGATTTTGACACAGTAAAAGTTATTTTCGACACCTCAATAAGGGTTTGCTTGCGCTCAACTCCTATAACCGCACCATACAGCTACTCAACATACAAACGTTGGCGCTGCTTTGACCTTGACGCTCAATACCAATTCTCTTTAAATCAGCACCTCAAGGCGGTTTGAAAACAACTCCTGAAAGTCCTATCCGATAGTCCAGTTCTTTACTCGTAATCCTTTGTGAGTCCTCCACGCTTCTTGGCGTAGCTCGTTTCTGAACCCTCATAAAGCCTATCATCTCTAATAAAGTTATGTTGCCTTTTCAAAGAACTTTTATATCTTCGTATCCTAAGGCAACGCAGGACACACGACTGCCTACAATAACTAAGCTTTCGTTGGGCTTGAAAAGCCAACAATGAAAGCCTGTTGAACGGAAGCTTCGGGGGCTTTTTTGGCAGTCTATGGAGTTATCGTTTTTAGAATTTAGATAACAAAGCAGTTTTTTTAGAAGTACTGCTTTTTTTGTGGGCAGAAGTGGCACTTTGTAGGGTTTAAATGCTGTGATTTTTCGTTTCAGCATATAATTTCCCTTACCCGCAAAGTTTATTTCGCAGAGAAAGTTTGGGTGACGAAAAGAAAATCCTGTGGCGGACCACGTTGCCCGAAAATGGCAATGGTCACCAGGTTTCCTTTTTTGCACCAGCGGCATTTTCTGAGCATAGTCTGGGGAACAAAAACGCTCCGTTCCACTTTTAAACTTTCTTGCAAACCCTGAAGTTTTCCACGTTTCCAACTGCTGCTTAAAATACCGTAATGGCGGATCCTTACAAATCTTTTCGGCAGGATATGCAGACTGAAGCGCCTGATAAACTTCACATTCGATAAAATCATTTCTTTTTTCTCGCCGCCTTTGCGGTAATCTTTCTAGGCAAAACGAACTTCTTTATCTGTGACTTCCTTAATCCGGTGATTGCTGATGGCCACTTTGTGCGTGTATCTGCCTAAATATTCGATGACTTGCTTGGGACCACCAAAAGGTCTTTTCGCATATACAACCCAGTTTTTGGAGAATAAGGTGTTCATCAACGCTCCATCAACGCTTCCTGAGGCCCGAAGCAGCGCCACAAACTTGGCTCTGAACAATGAAGCTCCTGTTGAAAGAAAGTCCTGTAAGTTTTTGGAACCTTTCAGTTTGATTGTAAAAGAGATTTTGAAAAAGGTGTCTTTTTTTGTGCCTGGTTATATTTTTATCCCGCCTGAAGAATAAAATCTTTATTCAAAAGGCTAATTTTTTTTTTCGCACAGCCACTCAAGCAGCATCTCTGTCTGTACTTTGATAACTTTTCTAAACCTCACTTCTGATTCTACTCAAAGTTTCCTGAGAAATGCCAAGATAAGAAGCTATCATCCCAAGCGGCGCACGCAAAAGTATATCAGAATTATCTTCTAAAAGCTGAATATATTTTTCCTTTGCCGTCATATACTGCAAGGAATTGATGCGCCTTTCCATATTCGTCATCAGAAGTCCCAATACACGGCGGCTGAAATTGGCAATGGTGAGCGAAGTTTCGCAGAGTTCTTCCATTTTAGAGTACCGGAAAAAGACAATCTCACTGTCTTCTATCGCTTCAATGGAATGCCGTGCCGGAATTTTCTCAAAAATGGTGTCTTTATTGGCGAGAATGCTGTTTTCGGGGTAAAAATTGGTGGTGATGTCTTTTCCTTTTTCAAAATAAAACGAGCGCAGAAGCCCTTTTTCTACAAAATACACCTTGCGATTTAAAGTGTTCTGATCGCTGATAACGGTTCCTTTTTTCACAGATATTTTTTCGGTCTGGGTGTTCAGAAAACTGCGGATATCATCGTCGATGGTGATGTAGGTGGAAAGCATTTCGGGAAAAGTCATCAGGATTCAATTTCTACAAAAATAAAAATAATGCCCCAGAAATGAGGCATTATTCTCTAACTAAACATTAAAAATAAACTATTAAAAATTAATCTTCTGTAGCCAACTGAAAAGCTCGTTGTACACTTTTTCGCGCACCGGTTTTTTGGAAAGCACCAAATCGTGAATGCCGCCTTTTACGGGAATGATCGTCACATTTCCCTTTAACTTTTTTGCATTTTTATTAATATCGTTCACGTTCAGGATGATATCGGTGGAAGTCACTTCCTCATTCCAGATTTTTGGATAGCCCGATTTTTCAGAATGCATCACCAATACCGGAACCTTGAGTTCTGCGTTGCGGATGTCTTTCTGTGCACGGTGAATAGCGCGGATAAAGCCAAAATTCACTTTCCCGTTGGCATTGGGTTTCAGTTTTAAATCATAATTCCATTCGCCCTTAAAATCTTTATGCAGGCTTTCACCGTAGAAAGTGGAAAATCCACCGCCAATTTTCGTGTCAGGATGGTGTTTTCCCAAACCGCTGATGATGGGAACCCCAATTTTTTTTGCGAGAAACCCCATATTGAAATCATAAAACGGACTGTTCACCCAAAGTCCGGCAATGTTCGGATTTCCAGCGTGATATTTCATATACCGTGTCGTAATCAAGCCGCCGGTTGAATGCCCTGCCAAAAGAATTTTGTTATGATTTTCAGCAGCAATGATTTTTAAAGCCTCATCGATTTCGGCATTGTATTCGTCCAGATTTCTGACATTATTAAAAGTTTGATGCGGCAGATACGAACGTCCATATTTTCTTAAATCCAAAGCATAAAAGTCAAACCCTTTTTCATTGAATTTTTCAGCCATTTCCGCCTGAAAGAAATAATCGTTAAACCCGTGAATATACAACACAGCTTTATGGGTAGGACTTTCCGCTTTTTTGCGAATGACTGTTGCGGTAACTTTCCCTTCATAATCGTTTGGAAAATTCAATGTTTTCTGCTCAAAACCGTTTCCCAAAATATCCGGTGAATATTCCTGCGAAAAGAACAACCCCGAAAGGAAAATCAGCAGCAGTAAAAAGTTCTTTTTCATTGTCCTGTTGATTGTTAAGGCAAAGTTCCGGCTTCTTTTGAACTTTGGCTTTGACATTTATCAAAAAAAACGTCCGGAAATTGCTTCCCGGACGAACAAACAAACTATAAAGAAATGAAAACTTTATATTTCTTGCGGTGTTGAGCCGTTTTCGTTGAGATTGTTTTCTGATTCTGTAATCTCATCAAAATCATCGCTTTCATCATCTTCTGAGATCTGGTACTTTTTGTAGAGTGAATTGATTTTAATTTTAAGCGCAATCCAGCCTAATACAAAATACACTAACGCCAAAATCAAAAGATGGAAGAAGTACTTTTGGGTTAAATAATCTGAACCACGCTCCACAAGCATAATTTTCAATGCCTCCAGATAAGGGGTCAAGGGAATAATAGAATTGAAATACTGCACAAACTGAGGCATCGCCGATGTTGGCCACGTAAATCCACTTACAATGAACGCAGGAGAAGCAATCACCATCAGATATTGCGTCGCCTTCAGCGCATCAGGAACCAAAATACTGAACAGCACGCCCAAATTGGTTGATGCCACCACGAAAATTGCGGTCAGCAGGAAGAAGTTGGGCACATTCACCGGTGACGGAATTTTAAAATAAAGGCTGCACAGGTAGAAAAACAGGATGTTGAAATTGGCGAAAATCCACACCGGAAGGCATTTTATAGCCATCACCAAAACCGCATATTTGTGTTTACCGGCAAAATCACGTTTAAAACTATCGCGCTTGAATTCCTCAGCAAAAGTCACGGCCATTGCCATCAAAATCACCTGCTGCAGTACCACCGCCATCATCGCGGGCCACATAAAAATCAGGTAATTACTCGTGGTGTTGAACAGCGTGATGTAATTGGCTTTAAACGGTTCGTACTGGGTTTTCGCAATTTCTGCATTCATGCCTTTTTTCTGCAGCGCCTTGATCTCTGCACCTGCCGAAAATGTTCCCAGGATCTGCTGTATCGCTTTCGTAGCAAAATTTGCGGTGAGGACATTGGACGTGTTGACGTAAACCGTAATTTCCGGATATTTTTTCTGAAGCATCAGCGCTTCAAACCGCTCCGGAATGATGACTACAGCGGCCGCTTCGGTTTTAATGACCTCGTCTTTCAGGGGAGCCGGCTCATCGATATAATTCAGGACTTTTATGGTATGGTTGTCCTCAAACATTTGTGTTACCTGGTCGGAAAGCGGCGTTTTATCGTGGTTGATGAGGATCACCGGAATATTTTCAACTTTCCCTTTTTTATAAGTGAACCCAATGAGCAATGCGTAGAATGCCGGTGCCATAAAAAACACCGAAAGCATGGTTTTATTGGTAAAAAAGAGCCGGAATTCTCTTTTCAGTAAATATCTTAACTGTTTCATTTTTAATAGAATAATAATTCCGTCACTTATTTTAAAACCACATTGGAGTTCACCAGAATATTACCCAACTGGGCCCGATTATCCGGAATTACTTTAATCTCATAAACTGCATCTTCAGGATTATAATCCGGAAAAGCCGTCGTGATATCGGCGTATTTTGCCAGTTGTTTGATGGAAACAATGCGCCCGGTAATTTCTTTTTGGTTGTATTTCACGACCATTTTTACGGTTTTCCCTTTTTGATAAGCTGAAATTTTACTTTCCGGAACGGTGAATCTGAAATAAGTCGTTTCCGGAATATAGCCTGAAAAAAGCGCAAAACCGGCGGTAGCGAGTTCGCCCTTGTTCAAGGAAACCGTTTCGATTTCCATATCGTTTGTAGCGATCACATATCTTTCAGAATAAGCCACATTCGCTTCCTGCAGCGCACCCATCGCCTGATTCGCCTGTCCTTCCGCCATTTCTATTTTTTCGTAACGTGTTCCAATCTGTACATCATGGAGTTCGGCGTTTGCAGCGTCCAACTGTGCTTTAGCGCCCTGATATTTCGCAAAGGCTTCATCATAATTCTGTGGCGAAAGCAGGCTGTCCCGGTACATATTCCTAGCCCTGTTGTAGGCTTTCTGCGCATACTGGTACTGCTCCTGAAGCCCTTTCTGTTTGGCTCTCAACTGTCGCATTTGGTCGGTGGTAGCACCGTTTCTTGCCATTTGAGCCTGTGCCCTGGCTGCGGAAGTTGCACCCTTTGCCTGTGCAATTTTTGCAGAAACTTCAGGTACATCAAGTTTTGCAAGCGTATCACCGGCTTTTACGGTTTGCCCTTCTTCCACATAAATTTCCAGGATTCGGCCGGTTACTTTTGGTGAAAAAGTGACGAGTTCTTTTCTGATTTTACCTTCAATGGCACGTTCTGCGGGCTTGTCGCTGCAATTGACCAAAGTTAACAGGGTAAGGACAGAAAGTATTTTTGATGTAGATTTCATTTCGTTTGTTTGTTTTTTAATTTTTTTAAATAATTAAAGATTTTCAGGATTAAGGTTTTGTGTAGATTTCATCAGTTCAATGGCGGAAACTCGCTGATTGAAAATCGCGGTGTGCAGTTCCAGTTCGGCATTCTGTAAATCTGTTTCTGCTTCGATAAGTACCGCGGAGGTTTTGGTGCCGTATCTGAATTCTTTTTCCACCTGTTCCAAACCTTTGGCCGCGATCTGTCTTGCCTTTTCTTTCAGTTTGATTTGTGAGTTCGCGATGTTGTAATTGGTTTGGTTGTTGGCGAGGTTTAAGTTCAATTTTTTAATCGCGTCTTTCTGTTTGCTCTCCAGAATTTCCTTATCTATCTTGGCTTTTTCAATGGCGTGTTTGCCTTCATTACCGTCGAAAACCTCCCATTTAAAGCCTATTCCTGCGGTAAACATGGGAAATACGTTTATGGCACTCGGATGCAAATCGAGTTTTTTTCCCTTACCGGGAAAAATTTCATCCGAAGTTGAAATGTGGTTGTTGTAAAGCCCAAAATACGAGAGAGAAGTCTGCGCCTGCACTTTCGGAACCCACCATCTCTCTTCGGCTTTAATTTTTAAATCTGTCGCGTTAATACCATGCTGAAGCGCTTTCACCTCTGCCCTGTTTTCAACGGTTTCGTTCAGAACATCGTAGTTTATCGGCTGAAGATCGTGTTCAATCATGGCAATACGCTCCCTTTCAATGCCGGTCAACAGATGGATCTGGGTGATCAGAAGATCCTTCTTACCTTCATATTCCACCATTTTGGAATCCAAAGTGGCCTGTGCAAGTTCTATTTTTTTGTGGTCGTAAGGCGTAATCAAACCGTAACCCAAGGCTTTGTCGGCAGTTTTTTTATTGATTTCCAAACGTTTTTTAGACTGATCCAGAACTTTTTTGGATTCGTAAACCAGCGACAACTGGTCGTATGCTTTGGAAATTTCGGTAATGACTTCGTCCTTGGTTTTCTCCATCATCACTTCTTCCGAAAGATTTTTCTCGCGGTTGGCTTCCTTCAGATATTTCACCTTTCCGCCGGAATAAATCACCATACTTGCTTCGGCCTTTGCAGAGGCGGAAAGACCGGAAATGTTGAGATTATTGCTAAGCTGTCCTTCAGGTACCACGGCTCCCGGAAAAACCGCCGGCACTGCCGCAACTTTTATTTCCGGTGAACTGATATGCGCCGAAGTGTACATATAACCTGTTTTCCCGGTAATCTCCACTTTTGGGAGAAACACATCATTCAGCTTTTCGTCATCGAGTTTGGTGAATGTGTTTTCTAAAACCTGCTGGTTGAGCGTTTCATTATTCTGCAGCGCACTGCTGATGAGTTCCTGCAGCGTAGGTGCCTGCTGCGCATAAAGCGTGAGCGGCAACGAAAAAGCTGCGCCCATAAGGAATCTGTGTATAGTTTTCATTTTCTGTTTGTTTGTAAAATTGAACGTGCAAATTTCGGCCGCTACAAAATAGATTCCTTTGACAAATGTCAAAAAAAAACCGGAACCCCAAATGTTCCGGTCTGTGTATTAAAATTTAAAATCATGAAATTGTTTTGGGTTAAACATTTCCGATTTTTGAAGCTATGCATCAGTGATTTCAAATGCCTTTTCTTCATCTTCGAAGTTGACCATTATTTTCAAAGTTTTTGCCGTCGGCGTCGTGGTGAAGGTCATATATTTGTTTTCAACCGTGTTTTCAATACCGGCATCGGCTAGTTTAGGTTTCACCAGCTGAATCTCCCGCTGTACTTCACTTTCAAATAATGGAACTTTGGTTTTGTTGGTTTAATTACCAGCATTTCGTTGGGCTTGAAAAGCCAATAATGAATTGGAAAATCATCGGACCGAAATAAATAAATAAAAACGCTGAGATAAACGCCTGTTGGAGGGAAGCTTCGGGAGCTTTTTTCAGCAGTATGATGGTCCTTTGGTTTTATTATCTCCAGTTCTTGTCCTACGAGAACATTATCTCTTCTCAGAATCATACATCAACACATCTCCTTCCAGCACAATTGACGTTTCAAAATTATTGGTGAAAACATTTCCGGTTCCGAGTCCCTGAGGCATCGGATTATTTTTGGTGTAGACGTACTGAGCGATGGCATTCAGGCCGATATTGCTTTCCAGCGCGGAAGTAATCCACCATCCGGTTTTGGTTTTCTCAGCCGCAGAAATCCATTCATCGCTTCCGGAAAAACCTCCTGACAATGAGGGTTTCAGAATAATAAACTGTGGCCGGATTTCCTCTAACAATATTTGCTTCTCCGGGACCTGATTGATTCCGATCAGTTCTTCATCCAGCGCGATGGGTACGGGAGTCCGGCTGCAGAGTTGTTTCATCGCCGTTCTGTTTCCGGCTTTTATCGGCTGTTCAATGGAGTGAATTTTAAGTTTAGCGAGTTCTTCTAATACTGTTGTAGCTTGCTCCGAAGAAAAAGCACCGTTGGCATCTACCCGCAATTCCAGATCCTGCGCGGGAAATTGAGTTCTGAGAATTTTCAAAATTTGGTGTTCCGTTTCCCAATCGCTCCCGATTTTCAGTTTCAGGCAACCAAATCCATGCTGCAATTTTTCCCGTATCTGTTCCTGCATGTATTCCGCATCGCCCATCCAGATGAGTCCGTTGATTCTGATGCCTTTTTTACCTTCCGTAAATTCACTGGGAAAATACAGACTGTTGTCGTGTTTCAGGTTCAGCATGGCCTGTTCGTACCCAAACCAAAGCGAAGGAAAATTGCGCAATTCCTCTTGGAGAACCGCCACATCTTCGTTAATATTACTGCAAAGCCATTGCAGTTTTGATTCGTATTCTGGAACATCATCACAACTCAATCCGCGGAAAAGCCCGCACTCTCCTATTCCTTTTTTTCCATTTTCAAATATTTCAAGAAGGTACGTTTCCTTGGTATTGAGAACGCCGCGCGAAGTTCCGCCTGGAGTTTTGAATTGTAAAATGTGCTGGCGGTAGGTTGCCGTTTTCATTTTTGTTTTGATTTAAAGAAAAAAGACGCCTGAGCGCCTTTGCATTATTTAATCTTGTGTAGCATCTATCCTCATGAATTCTTCTGCTTTTTCCACCATATTTTTACTTCCGCAGAAAAAAGGAACTCTTTGGTGCAATTCTGTAGGTTCCAGATCCAGAATTCTGTTGAAACCATCGGTTGCCTTTCCGCCGGCCTGTTCCGCCAGAAACGCCATCGGATTGCATTCGTACAACAAGCGAAGTTTCCCGTGCGGTGCGTTGGCATACGACGGATACATGTAAATTCCGCCTTTGATCATATTTCTGTGGAAATCCGAGACCAGAGATCCGATGTAACGTGATGTATACGGCCTGTCGCCTTCTATCATTTGGCAATATTTCAGATAATTTTTGACGCCTTGAGGGAATTTGAGATAATTTCCTTCATTAATAGAATAAATTTTCCCCGATTCCGGAAATGTCATATTCGGATGAGAAAGATAATACGTTCCCAAACTCGGATCCAGCGTAAAACCATTCACGCCGTTTCCTGTGGTATACACAATCATGGTGGAAGAACCGTACACCACATATCCCGCAGCAATCTGTTCGGTTCCTTTTTGTAAAAAATCGCGGAGTTCTACAGGAGTTCCCGGTTCGGAAATTCTTCTGTAAATGGAAAAAATACTTCCTACGGATACGTTCACGTCGATATTGGAAGAACCGTCCAAAGGATCTATTAATACTACATATTTGCTCATGTGGCCGTTCGGGCCGCACTTTACATCGATGAAATCATCATTTTCTTCGGAAGCGATTCCGCAAACCACTTCCCTTTGAGAAAGTGCTGCAATAAATATTTCATTTGCCAGAACATCCAGTTTCTGCTGATCTTCGCCCTGAATATTGGTATTTCCGGCTTTGCCGATGATGTCCGCAATACCTGCCTTGTTCACTTCGCGGTTCACGACTTTTGACGCAAGCCTTATGGCACTCAGCAGTCTGGAGAGTTCTCCCGTGGTATACTGAAAATCTTCCTGTTTGTCAATAATAAATTCCCCCAGAGTTTGTAATACTTTTTCTGACATTTGTAATATTTTGATTCTGCACAAATTTCGGAATTTTCTATCACATAAAGAAGCGGATTCTTCGCAATATAAAGCATTGTGTTTTAGGCTTTGCTTTGCCCGTTGTCAGCTTTTTTTATTTCTCGTGTTAAAACACTATTTTTGAAAACTTTTTCTATTATGATTTTCGGATGGAAAAATAATTATATTCTGTTGACTGTTAGTTTTTTAAATGAAAGTTTTTAAATTCGGAGGTGCATCTGTGAAGGATGCTGAGAGTGTAAAAAATGTTGCTTTGGTTCTGGAAAGCCAAGGTTTTGAGCACTGTATTCTCATCGTTTCTGCGATGGGAAAAACCACCAATGCGTTAGAAAAGGTGGTGGCACTCTATTTTCAAAAAGGCAATTATAAACAGGAAATTGACATTATTAAACAAAATCATATTGATATCGCTAAAGGAATTTTCTGTGATCAACATTCTGTCTTTCAGGAAATAGCTCTTTTTTTTGATGATCTGGAAGCTTTTTTGAGAAGAAATAAATCACCGAATTACAGTTTTGTGTACGATCAGGTGGTGAGCAGCGGAGAATTGATTTCCTCAAAAATCCTCAGCGAATACCTGAACGAGAAAGGATTTACCAACCAATGGCTGGACGTGAGGGATTTTATTAAAACAGACGATGCTTATCAGGAAGCCGAAGTAAATTGGCAACAAACCGAAGAACTGATACGTGCGCTGCCTGAAAACGCCAGTTATGTGACCCAAGGATTTATCGGGTCGGATGCCAACAATTTTACCACGACTCTTGGCAGAGAAGGCTCCGATTATACCGCTGCGGTTTTTGCCTATTGTACCGACGCAGAAGCGATGACGATCTGGAAGGATGTTCCCGGCGTGATGACCGGCGATCCCAGGAAATTTGAAAATGTTTCGCTGCTTTCCAACATTTCTTACGAAGAAGCCATAGAAATGGCCTATTACGGTGCATCGGTCATCCATCCGAAAACCCTGCAACCGCTGCAACAGAAGAATATTCCGTTCTTTGTGAAATCTTTTTTGAAACCGGAAGAAAAAGGAACCAAAATAAGCCTCACTGCGAAGAATGAACTTACTGAAAGTTATATTCTGAAAAATAAACAAACCCTGATTCGGATTGCGACACGCGATTTTTCATTCATTGCTGAAGATCATATCAGTCATATTTTCCAGCTTCTGAACCAGTCTAAAATTCGGGTATCCCTCATGCAAAATTCAGCAATTTCATTAGCTTTGTGCCTGGAGGATCCTTTCGGAAATATCGATGTTTTTCATGCCGAACTTTCTCGTGATTTTCATACAGAACTGGTAAAAGATGTATCGCTTTTCACTGTTCGAAATACCGATCTGAAAGATCTGCATAAATTTTATAAAAATAAAAAAGTGCTGCTGGAGCAAATTTCAAGGAATACGCTTCAAATGGTTACTCAATAAAAAAACTTTTAACTGAAAATGAGTTTAATTTCCAGACAAGATCTGATAAAAGCTGCCGGACTTGACAAGGTGGGGCCTCTGAAAAGCCCGATTGCTTCTGCAGTGATGTGGCTTACCAGGATTAATGAGGTGAATGCCTTATATGATAAACTGAAAGACAAAAAAGGGAAAGATTTCTTTGACGCTTTTGTCCGGGAAAGGAATTTGAAATACATTGTCTTTGAAGAAGACCTCTGCAAAATTCCCAAATCCGGGCCTTTTATTATAGTGTCCAATCATCCTCTGGGCGCAATCGACGGGATTTTGATGACGAAAATTATCTCGGCAATACGCCCTGATTTTAAAATAATGGGAAATTTTCTCTTGTCGAAAATTGAACCGATGGCACCGTATGTTATTCCGGTAAATCCTTTTGAAGGGCGAAAAGAGCTTCACAATTCTGCCAACGGAATGCGGGCGACACTAAAACATCTAGAAAACGGTGGCTGTATAGGGATTTTTCCGGCAGGCGAAGTTTCCAATACCAATAATCCGTATGGTGAAATACTGGATAAAACCTGGGAGACTCCGGCTCTGAAGCTGATCAGGGCAGCGAAATGCCCTGTCATTCCCATGTATTTTCATGCAAAAAACAGTCAGAAATTTTATCAGCTTTCCAAACTGCATCCTAATCTGCAGACCCTGATGTTGCCTTCAGAAATGATGTTGAACCGCGACAAACCGATCCGTTTGAGAATCGGTAAAAGTATTTCGCTGCGTATGATTGAAGAGCAGGAATCTATTGAGGAACTGGGAGAATTTCTGAAAAGGAAAGTGTATATGATGAAATCCTATTATGACCGGAGAAAATCATTGCCGGAAATTCTAAAACTTCCCAACCTGAATATTAAATTTCCAATACTGAAAGAGTCCAATATTATTCAGAATATTATTGAAGAAACGCCGCAGGAAGATCTTGTAAAGGAGATTAATGAGCTGAAAAAAAGCGATAAAATGTTTTTTTCCAACGGCAATTATGAGGTTTATTTTGCAGCCTATCATGAAATTCCTTCTATTATGAGGGAAATCGGGAGGCAGCGCGAATTGACCTTCAGAAAAATTGGCGAAGGAAGCAATCTGCCCTATGATCTGGACGAATTTGACAAACATTACAACCACCTTTTTCTTTGGGACAGCGAAGCCCGGAAACTGGTGGGATCCTACCGAATGGGACTTGGGAAAGATATTATGAAAAAACAGGGAATTACCGGCTTCTACACCAATTCTCTTTTTGAATTTGATCAGGAAATTCATCCTTTTTTCCGGAAAGTTATTGAAATGGGACGGGCTTATATTTTGCCTGAATATCAGATGAAACCACTTCCGCTTTTCCTTTTGTGGCGGGGCATTATTCATGTCTGTCTGCGGAATCCTGATCATAAATTTCTGATGGGTGGCGTGAGTATTTCCGATAAGTTTTCGGAATTTTCCAAATCGCTGATGGTAGAATTTATGCGTTCGCATTACTACGATTCTGCCGTGGCGCAATATATTCATCCAAAGAAAGAATTTAAAATAAAAGTCCGCGACCGTGACAAACATATTTTCCTGGAAGAAATGGATGCGGATCTGAACAAACTGGACAAGGTGATAGATGATCTGGAGCCGGAACTAAGGCTTCCTGTGTTGATCAAAAAATATATCAAGCAAAACGCAAAGGTAATTTCTTTTAATGTGGATCCTAAGTTCAATGATGCTATCGATGGTTTGATGTATATCCGCATCAGCGAACTTCCGGAAAGCACCATAAAACCTGTACTGGAAGAGATGAGCGACCAGATGCGACAGGAACAGGAAAAACATACATCTGAAAATCAGCAGGTTCAGGAAAAATAAAAGAAAAAGCTGAATTTCACTTGTGTTGTATGGAAATTTATATTATTTTTGCAGCACTTTAAACAACAAGGTTAATGGTTTCTTAGCTCAGTTGGTAGAGCAACGGACTGAAAATCCGTGTGTCCCTGGTTCGATTCCTGGAGAAACCACTAGAAACAACAACAATTTCTTACAAAAGCCCTTAAATCCTAGTATTTAAGGGCTTTTTTGTTTTTTGAGAATTTCAAAATAATACAAATATTCTCAAAAATTAGGTGACCTTCTCGGTGACCTGCCATTTCTTGAACTTTATAGGTAACCGAATTCTTTGTAAAAGCCTATCAATAAAGGTGTAGAGCAATTGAACATCTTGTCTGATAGGTCACCAAAAGGTAATTTTAACCCCTAAAGTCATCAATATGAATGCAAAAGTTTCGGTATTATTTTATGCCAGAAAGTCTAAAGCGAAATCTAGTTCCAAAATCCCGATTTATATGCGGATTACCGTAGATGGACAACGTGCAGAGTTTTCAACGGGAAAATTTGTTGAAGGTAGCAAATGGAGTTCAGCTCAAAGTCGTTTAAAGGGCAATTCTGAGGAGGCGCGCGTTATAAACAAGCATTTTGACATTCTGCAGGCAAAAGTCCTCGAAATTGAAAATAGACTCGTTTTTTTAGGCGACCCTTTCGACGCTACGGATGTTAAAAATTTGCTCACAGGAACAAAAACAGCGGAAAGATTCTTGATCACAATTTTTGAGGAACACAATTCCAAAATGGAAAAACTTGTTGGCAAAGAGTACGCGATTGCGACACTCAAAAATTTCAGAACTTGTTTATCACATTTGAAAGAGTTTTTGTGGACATTTCACAAAAAAACAGACATCAACATTCAGAAATTGGAACCGTCTTTTCTCAATGATTTTGATTTCTTTCTACGAACAAAAGCTAATATCAACAATAATTCTGCTGTCAAGCATACCAAAAACTTGAGTAAGATTTTAAAAATTTGTTATCATAACAATTGGATAGAAAAGGATTTGGTTATTTTCTACAAAGGGAGATTTAATGAAGTGAACGTGAATTTCCTCACCGATGAAGAACTTTCATCAATTCGCGAAAAAGAATTTTCGGGAAAAGGTTTGGAACTCGTACGTGATATGTTTGTTTTCAGTTGCTATACAGGTTTGGCTTACATCGATATTTTTAATCTTACAAAAGACCAACTATCAAAAGGAATTGATGGAAATCTGTGGATTATTACGAACCGACAGAAGACAGGAAGTGCATCAAATATTCCCTTGCTTCCTGTTGCTGAAGAAATCATCAAGAAATACGAAAATCATCCAGTATCTTCCAATTCTGGAAAACTGCTCCCAGTTTATACCAATCAAAAAGTAAATGAATATCTGAAAACTATTGCAGAAAATTGTGGTATCAATAAGAAACTTACGTTTCACTGCGCAAGACATACTTTTGCCACGACTGTAACTTTAGGAAATAATGTTTCAATGGAAAGTGTAAGTAAAATGCTTGGACATAAAAGCATTAAGACTACACAGCATTATGCAAAAATATTGGATTCTAAAGTGAGCCAAGATATGGGGAGTTTGAAACTTGTTTTAGAGAAAAAAAATGAGGTTCAAAAGGAAAATGATAAAAAACTCGGTTCATAGCCGAGTTTTTTTCAGGTTCAGGAAGCTTTAATGAAGTTGAAGTTATGTTCACTTCGAAGGTGTCATAATTTCAATAGGTAATCGAAAGATCTCCGATTATCTATTGAAAAATTTACAGATTATGTTTCAATAATAAGTTCTCTATCGTAACCATTGTCGGGATCATCAAGATATCCATGTGGATTGCATATTACTTCTGTTTTACCAATTGAATAACGACTAGGTGCATGAATGTGCCCATGAATCCAAAAATCAGGTTGATGTTTTGTTATGAAATCATCAAGATTGGAAGCATATGCTGAAGTTAATAGATCATTCTTAAAATTATCGGGAACTGAAAGCAAACTTGGCGCATGATGCGTCACCACAATATTTTTCTCTTTTGTTGAATTTTCTAAACTTTCATTCAGCCAATGTTTTGAAAATTGATGAATCTTAAACGTGTCTACAGTTCTCATTTTTGAATATGAAGGATCTCTCTTGATCATTTTGTAATCGTTCATTTTCGGTTGACAGTACATTCCTGCTTCAATAGAGTTTCCAAAAAGTGCAAAATCCGTCCATAAAGTACAGCCGTGAAATCTAATGTCTTCAATATCCAAAAAGGAATCCTCCAAAACATGAATATTTGTATTTTCTGCTGCAGACTTAATCTTATTGAGGGTTTTCGGATATGAACCTTTATAGTACTCATGGTTTCCAAGAATATAAATCACAGGTATGTTTTTGATTTTGGATCTAATCCACTCAATTCCTTTTGTTCCAAGGTTGGTATCTCCTACAAAAATCACCAAATCAGCATTATCAAAACACAACTCTGAAATACCGAATTCTTGATGTAAATCGCTGATAATTTGAATTTTCATTGATGGAGATTATGTGATAAAGTTAAGGGTTTGGGTTCTTGAAAAAACGAATTTAATATTAATCATCTTAAAAAATCAAAACCAAAGGCTAAATAAACAGATTATTTTAAATGCTCTGTTCAATAAAAAGTATTGTTCAATGATAATGAACAGAGGAATTCATTGAACATATTTCTGGAAGATTATTTTTCTTTTTGCGAAAATTATTTTTAGGTGCGTAATTTAAAAATCCTCCATATTGCCTATTATTAATTAGTTTTTGAGCTTTTATAAGTTCAAATTTGTCACAAATCTTGTAAATATTTGTGACAAAACATAAAATTTAGATGATAATAAAATGCGAATATAACCTACGCGTATATTTTCTAATCAAGCTTCCGATGTATGAGTGATAAAGTTGTCAAAATATCGAGTGCATCAATTTCTGACATTTGCCAAGTTATCTTAGGTGCATGTGCAGTTGTATTTCTAAACATTCCTGTTACTCCTTTCAATAGGTTAACAAAGCCCCTATGTTCGCTTATTTCGGTTTCGTTGGATAAAGAATTTATTTGAATTAAGGGATTGTTAATAGAAAATGCCTGTTCAATTAATAGATTCCCATCAACAGATAAGCCTGACTTCATCCTAATAACTTCAAAAACGCTTTTTACTGCTTCAAAAACACTATGAAAATAATTTTCATTTAGTAATTCTGCGTTGCAAAATTCATAAATTCTATAATGAGTCTCTCTTTGCTCCAACTTTTTTCTAAAACGGCTTGCTCTATACTCTGCATCAGTAATTGTAAAAATTGATTCAATCTCTCTAAACTTACCAGACTCACTTAATTCTAATCCAGCAAAGCATAATCTTTTATTTAACTCAATTCTAGTGTCTTCGTATTGTTGATTACGACCCACAAATCTTGCTGGATGTAAACTTTTATTAATAAATCTTAATATATTATTCGAGATATTCTTATTATGCTGATAAGTAACAAATGCATTGTAAATTCTCTTCCATTTTGTTCCTTCGGTAAAAACATTAGGCAAATCAACCTCTTTTAAATATTTTGTTATTTCGTTATTACTTAATCCGTTGCTTGTGTCACCAAGCACTTTGCTTAAGCCTTCTAAGATTTCACCTGACAATGTTGGTCTTTTAACTGCCATTTTTCATTTTTTTATAAGAAATAATGATAAATTTCCAAATTTATTAACTAATCATTATTTAAAATTCAGCTATTTTTCATTCCCAATAATCTTCAATCTCCTTTTCGATTACCCTGCCAATTTCATCGTAGTACATTGTTTCAGAAGTTGATTCTTTTTTGATTATTTCGGGAAATACATTAATAAGAAACTCACCTTCATTCTTATAATTACTAGACAAAAACTTCCAATTTATTTTAATGGAGGTTTCGTGTGGAGGAGTCTTGAAATAAAATTCCTCGAAAAAAAATTCTTCATCTCCCACAACAATATTTTTAGCAGGAATTATCTCCACTGCATTTTCCTCCTTTTGAATATTAATTAGTGAAGAAGACACAATTCTCTTGGCGCTAATTTTCACATTGTCTTTTGAGATATCTTCAACATCGCCGTCAAACTTTAAGATTATTCTAAAGTTTGTAATATCTTTTATACCTGTGTTTTTTAGCTTAATTTGAATTTTATTAAGACTGTTATTAGTCTTCACTCTATTATCTCCGAAAGATGGACCTAAGAGATCCAAGACATTGTTTCCACGAGGGTTATATGGTTTTTGAATTTTACCAACCTTGGTAATTTTCTCCTTTTTAAATTTAGGGAAGAATGTAGTTTCAATAATACTGATTTCAGCAGAATGGTTGTTTTTAAAACTGATGCTATTTACATAATAATCATGCGTTCGTTGATTTTCAAAAATTAAATCTACGATATCCTCCCAACAAAACAAATGAATCTCAAATAAACCTTTTTCAATACTTTTCAAATTTTCTTTACGGACAAAAGCCTCAATCTTAGCGTCTTTATTAGCAGTTGTTGTAAAGTTTAATTTTTTAAGTTTCGGTTCAAAATCTATTGCTTTCTCAATTTCTTTTTCAATCTCTTTCTCGGTAAAGGATTTATGTACATATTCATCTTTTCCTTTGCATTGAATACCGTAATATCCATTATCGTTTTTAGGCATCCCGTAAACATCAACCCCATTTTGGGATTGTCCTTGTCTTCCATTTTTCTTTATTTCTGGACAATCCCAAATTTCTCCCCATAATTTTTTACAGAGCGTTTCAAAATCTTGCCAATTTTGTGGTTTAGGTAGTGATTGCGCTATCTTCATTAGGGTTTCCATTCATATTTAGTAGTGTCGCATCCGCATCTTATTTTCTTTGCAACATTGTCATAGTTTCTTAATGTCACTTTCGGTCTTTTGCAGCCAACCTCTTGACAATAAAAAATCTTTTCCAGCTCTATAATATCTGCCCAAAAAGCTCTTAAGTCACCAATTTTAGGATTGAACGGATTATCATGGGATAGCAGATTTCCTAGAATTGTAGAATATCCAACACGATCAATTATAGGGACTTTTGCTTTAATGTCCTGTCCGCCACTTTTACCGATTCTTGATTTCAATTCACTCAACAATTCGTCAGGCATCCTTTTTTCATTCTGGTCATTTAATCTGAAACTAACTTTGACATCAAGATTAATAGCAATGTCTTTCAAAACGGATTCTAAATATTTCCTGATTGGGTTTCCCAATGCTTCAACCGAATTATTCGCTAGCTCTCTTTCAATAAATTCTTTAAGATCATTTGGTTTTTCCCCAAGGTGTGTCCCTTTTGCGTCTGACCAATTTATTTCCCCCACAATCCATTCTTTCTTTTTTGCCAATTGTCTAACGTAATTAAACCATTGTTCTTCGTGTGTCAAAAGAATGAATTGATAATCTGCAAATTTCTCAAACAATAAATCAGCAAAACGTTTTCTATGCGTAGAATCAAAACTTGAAATTACGTCATCTAATATGATAAACTTATTTTCTTTATTAAATGCAATTACCGAAGCCAAGAAAAATGAAATTCCAAAACAATTTAAATGTGATTCACTAAAATACTTTTGTGGCGGCGAAACCCAAGAACCGTTGTATTTGTATTCGATAGTAATCCCATTTAGTTCATCATCTTCTCCAATAGTTACAATTCTGATTTCGTGAAATTGTTCATCAGGATTCATATATTGGTAGAAGTCGTTTATGTATGAAGAAAACGAATTGATGAAACTTTCTAATCCCTCTTTTTGTCGCTTTACAAATTCGTTATAGATAATCTCCAAAGAATTTTTTTGAAACTCTAATTTGCTCCTATCTTTTTCAAATCGTTTGATTTTCAAAAAAGCATCTTTTGCAGATGAAATGCTTGCATAAAGTTCAGTTGATTTGTCATTTTTTATTGCGGTTTGTATCGCTTCCAATCTTGTGGTAATTTGTTCTTGGATTTTGAAATCATCATCAGTTAAAATCAAAGTGTTATTTGCAGGAAGCTTATTCCCAGAAGTAACTTTTTCGTTTGCTGCTTTTTGATAGTCAATTAACCTTTTGTTTAAAGTTATAATTGCAGTTTTGATTTTTTCGTTCCCTTGTTCGTTCAGTAAAACATTATTTGCAATAAGTTCAAGACGTTTCAATCGTTCTTCAATAATGTCGGAAATAGATTTTTTAGTGGAATCAAATGTTACTTTCTTTTTAGACGATTCTTCAATTTCCTTCAATCTGCGTTGAATGTCAGTTTTTAAATCTTCAAGATTTTTTTCTTGTAAGCACAAGGGACAACTATCTTCTTTGTGAAATTTTTTATTGATTACAGTTTCGCCCGACTTTAAAAGTTCAGCCAAAAAAGTTTGCATTATGCTTTGAACATCTTCTGCGATCTTATTAAATTCCGAAAAATATTTGTGATATTCTTTGTCAATAAAATGTATTTCACTTTTAAGTGTTGAAAGTGCGTTGTTAGTATTTTCTAAAAATTGAAGTTCTGTTATTTGTTTTGTATTTGTAGGTCTCTTGATGTGATTCAAAACTTTGTCAATATCCTCAATAGAGTTTACTATAATTTCTGTCTTTAAAGGTTCGACAATTTCGTTTATTTTTTCAAATAAATTATTTTCTTGACTTACCGCTGCGCCAATTTTTGCAATTAGTGTTTGTTTTTCATTATTAATTTGTGCTTCAAAATTTTGAGTCTTTATTTCAGATTTGATAGAATTAAATGCTTTTCTTAAAACTTCCTTGGTTTTGGTTAGTTCCGAAAAGCCGATAATATCTGATAAATATTTTAGTTTATCACCTTTGGTTTGGTCAATGAAATCACGTAAAAATTGATACCTAAGCAATAAGTTCTCACTTTCAGAAGTTTTGTAATAATTCTGAAAATCATTGGAAGAGTTAGATATTTCAGATGTCAGTTTGCCTTTTTTGCTAAATAAACTTCTTGTCGCATCAATTATATTTCTGTTGTATGAAATAGTAATAGTTGCGGTGTCACTATCTTTTTGATGCGAATTCCTTAATGCTTCTTTCAAATCTATTTCACTCCCCGACAAATGAGAAACTCTATCAGTATAAAACCACTCAATAGCATCAGAAATGCTGCTTTTTCCTGTTCCGTTATCGCCATATAGCAATATAGATTTTTCATTGAGTGGTAAAGAAATAGAATCTTTTATTCCTCTGAGTCCTGTTATGGATATGTTTTTAATTTTCGTTGCCATCTTCATTTCTTATTTTTTGTAGTTCATTCGCAACATTCTTATCTGTTAATTTCCCATTTGCATATAGTTCTTGCAAAAGTTCGGCAATCTTCTTATCCACATTTTCTATTGATGATATTTCTTCAAAAAAATCATCTAATATTTCTTTTCCTGATTTAACATTATTTTCTGTCATTGTATTTTATTTAAAGTAGTCCCAATCAATCTTAAAATTGGTTGTCAGTGTATTATTTAATATTTCAAATCCAGTTTTATTGTTACAAATTGGATATACGCCAAAATGTTCCACAAAATTTAGAATGAAATAACTTTCTAAATCTTCAACTCTGAAATTCCAAATATTTTTTAGCATCTCAATATTTATGTAAGTAAACCATAGTGGTTCAACTTTTCTATAATTTAATAATCCCACATTTTTCGACTTACCATCAAAGTGCCCACTTAGTCTAGAGCTTATGCTATTCGTTTTCTTTTCACTCATTCCAATATATAGTAATTTCGATTTATCAAATGGATATTGAATCTCAATACTGGTACTGAAAATAAAATATAGTCCGGTAATGCCACTTAATGGCTTAATGTTTTTAGCTTCAAATTCCATTGGATTATCAAAATAGATATCAATGGTGCTAAATTTTAGATCATTTAAATTTTCCATAGAATTAATTCCTATTCAACCTCCTATTCGACAACTTCTTCCAAATTCTATCCGCAATTTGAACCTCCTTTTCAGTAAAACCGTAATTTTCAATTAAGATTTTTTTATTTGTGGTTTCAAGTATTTTATCAATGCTGTCATTAGCACGAATCATCTTGTCAATAGTTTCTACAAGGTTTTTATTCGAATCGTGATATGGAAGCATAATATTTTCAACTTCACTTGGCATTAGCTCTAAAACACCACCGCCATGACTTCTGCCTGAAATTTCCGCAAATGCGAACGACAACGAATTATAGTAACTAGCTACAAGTGCATCTAAACTTACATCTTTTTTGATATTCACGCGATGCATTGTATCTGTTGTGTATGCATCTGCTTCATTGATAATTAACTTCGGATACAAATGATTTCTTCTGATGAATAAAGCATCTGATAATTTTTGGGACGGTATTATCTGCCACTCATCTCGAATTCCGCATTTATAGCCTTTGTTAATGCCTTGCTCGACACCAAACTCCAAATAATCTCTAGCACCTACAGAACCATTCAAGTCTTTCATTTTTGGAAAAGAGAGCAAATGGGTTCTTGCTTGACTATCCCTATTTTTTTCCCAATCTTCCTCAGTAAAAATCAGACTTGGAACCTGAACACTTCGCCCAACCAATGGTTTTGCATATTTTTCTAATCCGTAGAATTGTACTGTTGATAACGGAACGGTAAAAAATGGATTTGAGCCAGTAGTAATACCTACTTCCACATCAGCGAACTTTCCAAGTTTCGGAACTGTTTTGTTTTCCTGCAAACCTTCAAGGAAATCTATTTCATCTTGGTCTAAAAAATAAAAAGTCCATTTGTTAGATTTGAAATCTATTTTCTTTTGAGGATTTTTCAGTTTTGAAATATCTAAGTCTTTCAAATCATCAGCATTTCTTAACTCTAAATGTTCGATTTTGTGAGAGGTGGTTCCATCTTTCTCGCAAAGCAGTAAAACTACCTCTTGTTGAATTTCAGGAAAAACAAGTTTTTCAAAAGAAACGATATTAATTTTGTTGTAGAAGTGTGCTAAAAATTCCCTCAATTGTTGTGCATAAGAAACTTGTAAGACCTCTGCAGGAAGCACAAATGCAATTTTTCCTTTTTCTTTCAATAATTGACTTGAGCCTACTACAAATGAAACCCACGCATTGGTTAATTTTGAATATTTTAATTTAGATTTTTTAAAAATCTTTTCAGCAAGTTGTTGCTGTTCCTTGCTAAAATATTGGTATCTTATATATGGTGGATTACCAATAACTAAATCAAATCTATCATCAGTGTTTAGACAATAATTATGAAAATCAGCGTTAATTAGGTTGGAATTTTCTAAACCAATTGACTTAGCTTTTTCATACTCATATTCGTCAAACTCAACTGCCGTAAATGAATGATAAGATATTTTCCTTTCTTTGGCAATTTGAAGAAAAATTCCATCACCACAACTTGGTTCCAAAATGTCCATTGACTTATTACCATTGATTGCCCATTTCAGCATGAAGTCAGCAATTTCTTTTGGTGTATAAAATCCTCCTCTAAGTTTATCTTTACTTGCATCTTTAATCAGTACCATAACTTTCATTAATTTTTGGAATTAGAATGTCATCTTCTCCAAGGTTATAAAGCTCTTTCAATAAATTGTCTAACTCAGTTTTCTTTTGGGAAAACCGTCTTTGCAAAGGAGTCAACCTACGGTTGTTATTTTGATTTTCATCAATATTTCCTTGCAATTGTATCAACTCCCGTTGAATTCTTGAAATATTATCATGTAATTCTTTCTCTACTTCATTTTCAAAATCTACTTTCTTAATCGGAAGTTTTTTCAATACTTTAGTTCCTCTTGCAATAAAACCGCCTCGGAAAACTTCTCCATGCAGCGATGCAAACCATTCACAATATTTAGAATTCAGTAATGCTTGGATATAATAAATCGAATATGGAAAGTTTTCAGGCAACGTAATCATACAGTATCCCGCAGTTCCACCCGATGAAATAAAAGTATGGCTTGTATCAATAGCATATTTGTCGCCTTGTGAAAGCACACCAACAACAATTTTTGCAGGAACATCGCACTTTTCTAAGCTTTGATGCCTTCCGAATCGATACCATTCTTCATTTGTCTCCGGTTCGGGTTTTATATCTCGCTTTTTTAATTCCTCACTGTAGTTTTCGAAAAACCTAAAAGTTTCAGGATATTCACTATGTAAAGTTTCAATATTTACAAAGTTGATACGTCCGTTTTCATTTTTATAAGGATAAATTACAAATGAATTAGGATTTAAGATACGATAAGTATTAAGGTTGTCAATTCCTCTTGAAGTTTGGAAATAAGGTCTTGTTAATTCTTTTTCAACTTTCCATTCCGCACCATCCAAATTGAAGTACAGATAATCATCGTCTTCATTTGTAGGATAATGAACATAAATTCGGTTATCACTTGTTTGTATTCCGTTGAAAATATTTTCGTTTCCAATCAAATCAACAAGTTTGATACTTTGTTCCGATATAGAATTGAAAATTGGTTTTAAATGATTGGGCATCAATACCCAAGTGTTTTCATCTAGATTTGGATATTCAACATCGTCAAATTCAATAGAATAGTTTTTTACTTTCCAATTATTCAGGTTTTCCACCTCATGATAAAGCAAGGAATCATTTTCATCCTTTTTTAATAGAAGAATACAGGTATAGGTCGTTTTATCTTTGAAAACTTGATTTGCACCAAAAGAAATAATTTTTTCAACTGCTTTTTCCTCGGAAAGCAACTTTCGTAGATTTTTTCCCGCTCCAACTTTCGCAAACTTGCTTGGAATAATGTAACCTAAAACTCCACTTGGCTTTAGCAATTCAAATCCTCTTTGAATAAATAGAAAATATTTATCAAACTGCATAAAAGCAGTTGTATACTCACGTTTATAGATAGGTAATTCTTCCGGCGTGAATCGTTTAATATGCTCAGTTGCCATATATGGCGGATTTCCTACAATAACATCAAATTTGATATTACCAAAATCGAACGGATTGATTACTTCACGATTGTCCGAATCAGTTTGGTTAGATTCAATTAAGCTGTTTCCATACTGAATATTGTTATCGAGGTTAGGTAAAGCAGGAATAGAAATACTATTATTATCCTCGTCTTCCAACAGTTTGAGAAGCAGCCCAAACTTACATGCTTCGACCGCATTGAAATCTTTGTCAACTCCGTAAATACAACGAAGTAGAATCTGCTTTTTAACTTCAAATTTCAGTTTAAAGCTGTTTACTCCTGTTTGAATTAATTTGGAAGAATCATTTACCATATAATAATCCACCAAAATATCTTGCAATAACTGAAACGCTTCGAGCAAAAATGCTCCGGAGCCACATGCTATGTCCGCAAATTTTGCATTAAAAATTTCTTCGTCCGACTTCCCTTCACAAAACTTCTTAATAGTCTCATTAAGAATGTCTCTTACAATAAATGTTGGCGTGGTAACAACATCTCTATCTTCAACTTCAGGCTTCTTTTTAAGCAAGACGCTGCTATTTTCTATCTTTAATTGCTGACCTAGAAAAATCTCATAGATATGTCCTAAAATGTCCGACGAGAAAACAGCAAAAGAATATGAACTTTCAGGGAAATAGAGTTGTTTTATGATTTGCCAAAATGCTTTGCTATCATTGGAAATGATTTCCTCACTTAATGGTTGAGTAAAGAGACCTGCATTATATTTTGAATCTGCAATCCTAAATTTTTCTATTAATAACGTGAAGTTTTCATCTTTTGCGAGATTATAAAGGGTCTTATAAATTTCCAAATTTCTATCTTCACAAACTCTCAAAAACACAATGCTATTGATATAACTTTGAACAATATCATTCAATTGAAATTCATCAATGTTTGGACTTTTTGCAACAATCTCATTTCCGAGCAATATTCGCCATTCATTGATTTGATTTAAAAACAAATCGTCAATATTATATTTTTGAATTTGCAATTCAATATTTTCCCAAACTTTATCAAACTGTCCTGTATAAACAGAGTCTTGCCCTATTAGAGATTTTATTTCCTCTAATTTTTCTACATATTCAGTAAAATGATACAATCTTAATCTTCGTTTCGAAACAGCATCATTTGGTTGAACAACTTCTGAACAATCGTATATTGCTAAATATTCAAAATTTGTGAGAACTGAAATTTTAAGTTTCGCTGTAAAACCATATCTTCTAACCTGTTTAGCAGGTTCGGGATCGCTTTCTATTTTAACGAACGGCTTTTTGGCTTCAACAAAAAATTTTCTATCTGCGAATAATCTGAAAGTGTAGTCAGGTTTTTTGGTGTTTTCGTTTGCATCTGCGCGTAAAGCTTCCTCGACCAAAACCTCTCTTTCGTTTGTTGGTCTTCCTTGAGCATTTGTAATATCCCAACCTAAAATAGTGAATAGCGGGTCTAGAAAATCAGTGCGTAGCTGAGTTTCGTTATATGAAGCAGTTGTAAATCTTGACTTTTCGGCTTCAAATCTTTGTATTAAATCTCTTAATTCCACTATTCAAAACTTAGTTTTCCTTGTTGATAATTTTTGCTTTTGAAATATTTTATTTTTTCTTCGGCAACCTTCAAAATCTCGGAACAATTATTTTCATAAATAAGTGATTCTGCAACACTATCACTTAACAGACTTAAAGTTAGGTCGTGTTCGGATATTTTCAGAATTTCAGCAAGCGCAGGAATCATTTCTTTATTTGCCGAACGTTCTCCGCGTTCAATTTTACTTAATGTCGATGGGTCAATATCAATAAAAGCGGCAACTTTTCTTAATGGAAGTCCCTCATGTTCACGACCTTCTCTTATTATTTCTCCAAAAGTTTTTTTCATTTTTCTGAAAAATTTATTCTTGAAAATATTATTAGGACAATATTTGTCCAAATATAGTAAAAAAATTCTTACTTTAATTTTGAAATTCAAAGAGAACAGCAAAGAGAAATATTTAATTTGTAAAAGATAGAAATCCTTAAAAATAGAATGTAATTTATTTTTCGCGGGAGTTACTAATAATGAAATCGTAATTTAACACTGAACGATTCATTGATGTAATCTAATAATAATTAAACAACCCTAACTTAGACCCTAGTTTTTACATCGAGGACAATATTATCTTAATGATATTAGCATTAAGTTTGTAGCAAAATTGATTCAATAACTTTTTCCAAATAATGACACGAGAATTCTTATATTTGATGCTATGTCAAAGATAGGACGAAACCAACCTTGCCCTTGTGGAAGTGGGAAAAAATTCAAAAAATGTTGTATTGATAAGCCAATACAACACTCAAATATAAATTCAAATAGGAAAAATAGCTTTGAAGAATTTGTTAAAAATAATAAATCAACATCTTTATTGAAGTTTTTCTCATTACTTCAAGTTTTACCTGAAAATCACGGAAAAATTGTTAGGTTGGAGGACATTCAGACAACTATAGCTTCAAACCTCAATAACGCACAATCAAACATTGACCTTTCAATTTTGAAAAAATTAGTTGATAAGAACTTTCCTGATGACTATAGAGAAGATCCTCCCGAAAATTGTTTTACTGAGAATATAATGTTTCACAATGGTAACAATGTTGTTTTCACAGGAATAAATCACAATGCAACTGAAATAATTCAAAATCTTATTAGAGTAATTTTTCATACTCCAAACAATCTCAATGAAGACCTGAAAAATTATGTTAGTGATGGTTTATTATTTATGTTGTTAATTCATAATGAAATAGCGAAAAACTTGGGGTTTTCAAGAAATATGTCAGGTAGTAGTTTGGAAAACAATATTACATTTCCATCAGATGACTTATTAAAGTACACGCAACTTTTTGAGTTTCCCGAAAAAATGATTTTTGAATTGTTCAAAAAACTTGGAATTAATAAAGATGTTATTAATGACTTTCTATGTGATGTTAATTTGATTAAAGAAAATCAAAATAGCGAAATTCCTCTCTTATGCTATAAACCATTTATTAAAGTAGACAAGACATATTTTCTTGTTCTTCCAAGTAGTGAACTTTTTGCGATAAATAATTTCATTGTAGAAAAATTTAAACAATTTGGTGAACTTGACAATCTAATCGGTTTTTTTGATAAGTTTTCAATTTTTGAAATTAAAAAGTTATTTATTGGGATTGGATGGGAGCAAAATCAAGAGTTTTCATTAGATGTTGAACAATCATTATGGAAATTTGATGAAAACAAATATGCATTTATTCAGTATTTGGGAACAAATGATTTTAATAATTCGCTGAAACTTCAAAAGAAAGTTAATGATAAAGTTCAAGAGATAAAAAATGTCTTGCCACCACACGCAGAAATTCTAATGTTATTTGTTTACAGTCAAATATCAATGATTGAGATGTTAGCGATTAATACTTTTGATGTCAAGGCAGCGAAATATCAATCAGCACTAAGTCTAATTGATTTTGAAAGAATTATTCAAAACTATAATATTGATAAACTTTCTCTCTGGAAGTTGTTTAAGGCAAAAGAAAGAGCAAGAGAGAAAGGTTTGTATTTATTTGCGACACCTGTTCATAACATAATGACTGATTTTGAATGGTATAACAAACAAGGAGAAACATTTTTACACCCTGATGAAAAGTATGATTTTGTTAATTTTAGTTTTGATGTTCAAGGAAATGCGGCAATAAAATCCATTCAAAAAAAGGACATTCATTTAGTAAATTACATTAATGAAGATAAAACAAAAGGTTTTCTTCCAGTAATTAAGTCTGAAATTTATGCTCCAATTTATTTGTCTGAAGAAATATTTTTCGGAAAATATAGATTGGTTTTAGAAAAATATAATTTCCCATTATGGATAACCTTTGAAAATGAATATAGAAAAATTGGCAGTTCATACGCTGAGGCAATTGCCTATTGGTTTAATCGAATTCATTATTTGCTAAATCCTCTTACTAAAAATTTTCACGAACCTATTGAAGTAATTTTGAGCTTTGAAGATAATTTTATTAATCTTTCAATAGAAGAATTTAGGAAATTAGAAAAAAATACTGTTTTGATTGATTATCAAATTGATAGTGATACAAACAGGATAAATTTAAGGATCCCAAATACTTTTTTTAATTTGACAAATAGAGATGATAATTCAAGTGAAATCTATTTGATTCGAATATTGTTAGAGTCTTTAGGAAAATTATTTGAGAAAAAAACAGAAGTAAATATTTCTGCTGAAAATATTCACGCAATATTAGAGAATATTCCTAATGACAATACTAAGATGTTACTTAGTGCTACTTCAGAACTAAAAATTGACTTGGATGAAAGGCACATTCCAAAGGTAAGATATATTCCAAAAGCTGATGGTTCAATTGTTTTGGAGGAATTAAAAAATTGGGTTCCAAATAAAATTCCTGAAAATATTGATAATAAAAGTGATAAAGTTAAGCTATGTGATGTAATAATATCAAGTCTAATAAAAAAAATCAGAGAAGAGTTACAAAATTATAATTGCTTTGCGGTTTTAGAATATTTGATGCTGAGATACGAATCGACTCTAAATTTTAGAGCCTTTAGAAGTATCAAAGTTGTAACCCAACTAAAATGTTTTGGAGAATATAGAGATATATTAGAGGAATATCATAATTCTGATGTGCAAGCAGTTAGGCTTTCTCTTTCTTCAAGATGTTTAATTGAATTTGTTACTGCTGAACCTTATTTTGGAGAAAAGCCGATAAATGAGGATGATTTAGATTTTTTGTTAGCATTAATGGATGAGTTAACCTATTTTGGTACTATTAGAGATTTAATTTTTTTTGATTTAGACAATCCAAAAGTTGGATTGTTGGCATCTGGAAGAATTGGTGTAAGCAAAGAATTTTTTGATGATACAATGTCTAAATTCAATTTAGAAACACGTAAAGACGAATTAGGTCATTATGTAAAGTCATTTAAAACAAATTATATAACTACAAAACAGAGAGAAAGGAGTAATACCATTGAAAATGATAATGAAGATTATTATCAATTATTAGATTCAGCCTTTTTAAACGACTGGGGAATGACTTTGCCAAATATTGTTGGAGTTTTAAACTTAATAGCGCATTATTGTCTAGAGAGTAAACGCTCTTGTATGTTTATGAAAGAAGATGACTTCATATCACTTTTAAAAAATGAAATTAATATTTCAGAGGAAGAGGTTAAAAGCATTTATACATTATTAGTTTTAAATAGTAGAGGGAAATTTGATGAAAAAGTAGATGGTTATGAATATGCTGAAATAATACCTTGGAGATACAATAGAAGACTTTCATATTTATTAAAGCCAATATTAAGAATAAACGACAAAGTCAACAATAACTTTATAATCTGTTTTAGCGCAAGACATCTTTATATTGCTGGACAAAACCTTTTGGCAATATTTTTTGATGGAACATTAAAAGTAGATGATGATTGTAAGCAAATTAGGGAGTTTGTAAAAAGAAACTCTACCGAAAAAGGTGATGAATTCACAGTAGAAGTGAGGGATTGGATTAGAGACAATACAAATTTATTTGTACTGGACTACGAATTTGATATTACCACAAAAATTGCAGATAAAAACTATGGAGATGTTGATGTATTGGCTTTGGATGAGAAACGAAAAATTCTATATTCAATAGAGTGTAAGAATACAAAACAAGCTAAAATTATCTATGATTTTTGGAAAGACATTAAAAACTTTACTGAAAAACAACTTCCAAAACATATTAACAGGGAGAAATGGTTATCAAATAATCTATCAGTTGTTTCTCAAAGAATTAATAAGGATGTAAGCGGATTTAAAGTGAAATCTATTATTGTCTCCTCAAGTGTTTTACCAGTAAAATTTGTAGAAGTTTATAAAGATATTACTTTTACAACTCTTTCCCAACTAGTTTTAGAAAATATTTTCTAATTCAAGAAAAATAAATTTGGATGTTCAGATTATGTAAAACAAAATTCTTTTTTTACAGAAAAATTTATTTTTCACGGGAATTACTAATAATGAAATCGTAATTTAACACCGATCTATTCATTGATGTAATCTCAGCGTGGCATTTTACACAAACAGCAACAAGATCAAATAAAGGCTCATTTTTCCAATATCTATATGATTTATGATGAACTTCCTTTGCTTTTTCCATAAGACAAGCTTGACACAAAAAATTATCACGCTTAAGCACTAATAATCTTTTCTTCTGCCATTCAATAGTTTTCAGATAGTCATTATGTTCAACAATAAACTTTTCAAAATTTGACTCTTTTGAGACTGTTTCCTTTTTCTTAAGATATCTGCTATAAATCTCATGAACACCTTCATAGGAAAATTTCTTTTGTAATTCAATGTTTGCATCAGGAATACTTTTCCAATTTGGAACTACATCTTTGGAATAAAATTTCGAATCTATCTTTCCGCAGTTTTGACATTGTTTTCTTATGTGCAAAGAATCATTTGAAAATTTGAATTTAACAAATATGGGGTTATGATCTTTGCATTCAACATCATATGAAATATGATTCCAACATTTGTCACAATATTGAATCAGAAATTTATCAATTTTCTTTTTCTTTAATTCGGCATTGCAATTAGGGCAGTTCATCCAAGATACTTTTTAACAAATAGGAGGAAAAATACGAAATTAATTAACTTCTGCTTAGAAAAATTCCTGAAATTGTTTTTAGCTCTATTAAAATCTACCGAAGTACTTACCAAAATTAGGTCGAAAATTTAATAAAATTTCAAGCTATTTTCGAAGCGTTAATTTTAGTAAAAAATCATTAAACCTAGTCAAAAGTATCACTAGTTCGTACAGAATAATAACATCTTCAATTGGATTAATAGAATCAATAATACCTAGAAATTCTTTCAAATTATTATGGAAATGTCCGGACGTTTTATTTCTAATTTCTTTAATTTTTGAGTCTAAATTTATTTCCTTTTTAAAATTTCTAAGTCTGGTTGTAATGTCTGTGTAGCTCTCACTTAATTCAAAATCATCTTCGCACAGTTTTCGAATGATATTTTTTTTATTATCTAAAGACTTGAAAAATTCATAAACAGTCAAAAAACCTGATTTCAAGCAGTATTTTTTTTCAATATCAGTTTTACTATTATAAAAATTTTTGATACATAAATTTATTTCAAGTTCAGCTATCACGAAAAGTAAATGAAATTCAAGTGTTTCTTGACTTCTATGGTAAGGTCTTAAAATGTTTTTTTCTTTAAAGTATATTTCAAAGTCATCATCTATTTCAAAGTATTTTCTAAAAAACTCTAAATGTTCAATGCATTCTTTTATCTTTTTCTCCGTCTTCTCTAATCTATAGTTTTTCATAAAATTTTACAAACAAAACAAATAATAAATTGCAAATAATTCTTTTTCTCAATTCTCTTGCTCAATATACAAATCGGGAATTTTCATTTCCTGTGCGGTAAATCTTATTGCCAGCTGAAATAAGGTTTTGTTTTCGTGAAGATTCATTTGATATTCCAGTTTTTTGATGTTGGTAAAATAGTTTCAATATTTGGAAAACTATATGTTGAAATAGCATTGAGCGACTTCTTCAGTATTTCAGGTTCTCCAATTTTCAGAAATTCCAAAACTGCTCCCAATAACGCTCTCGTAGATGGCGGATATTTTAAAGCCAATCGTTGCATTGTGGAGATTTCCGCTTCATTGATTGTTTTTATGATTTCGATAATTCTCAAAACGGATTCATCAAGCGAAGTATCTGGAATCTTTTTAATTTGGTTAATAGCGTCCAATATCTGAAGAAATGGAATATTTTCTTTCGTGATCGTATTTTTCTGCTTGATAAAAGAAATAGTAAATCGTCCTCTTTTGAAAGTAGGACGAATTTCATTCTTTCCGATCTGAATGGTATTGCTGACTTGTGTTGTAAGTCCCTGTTCATTGTAAATACTCAAACCAGTAAGGTAACCTACGATTTTTCCATTTTCTTCAAGTAAATCCTTTACAATCTGTTGTTTTGGCGGTTCCAATTTTCCAAATACGGTTTCTTCTGGCTTGTAGAACTTTCCTTTTGCCAGTTTTTCAATCTTCCCCGAAACCGCCATTCTATTCAATGCTTTTATTATGGCTTCCTTGCTTTCCACCTGTTTGCTAAATTCCTCATAGGTGAAAACAAATCCTCTAGGGAATCGATTAATTGTATTTACTATGTAATCAGATGTTTTCATTGTTTATCTCTTTGCAAAGATAAAACAAAATGTCCAGTTTTTTAGTAAATAAACTGGACAAAATATTAATTATTTTCACTTTCTAATGTCTTAGTAAAAAAAGAATGAGAACCTAAGTCCTCATTCAATACTCGTTGCGAAGTTTACTAGTGCCTCTATGTTTTGTAAAGATAATAAATATTCTAAAAAAAATCAACTATCCTCAAAAACAATGATCAATTTAATCCAATCATTTCAAAAACCTGCGTAATATGAACACAGGTTTCTACTCAACGTGGGTAAATCAGCTACACCCAACTTGCAAACCTGCGTAAAAAAGATACAACCTAAGCCAATCTCTTTCTATGTTTTTTCCTTCAAAAGCCAATCAATTTTAAAATTGTAGAGATAAAGCCAAAAACCAGCGTCCATAAAGCGTTTTTAGACCTCTGAAAAATTTTCATCTTGCTATAAATATTTTATTGCAAGATGTGTCTTTGTATATACAACTTTTCAAGTTGCTGATACGAAGACGATCTTGCCTTTTTGCAAAAGGGAAAAAACTGCGGAACTTGTTTTTTCTTTCAAAAATTGGGTTCAAGAATCTAAATTCATCTTAATTATTCTTTTTTAATCTTCCGAGATTCCAAACTCGTCTAAATTGTTCTTATTTAGCCCACGCCGCATGAACACTATTGTTTTAGAATACAAATCGAATGAAATTTGCATAAAAAATATTATGGCAGTTGATATAATTACGAAAGAAGACCTAAAAGAATTTAAAATTGAACTTTTGGAAGATTTGCAGAAGATTCTTAACTCCAGCAAAACGATAGAGAAAAAATGGCTAAAATCTAACGAGGTTAGAAAAATTTTGAAAATTTCCTCAGGGACATTACAAACGCTTCGCATCAATGGAACTTTACAGTATTCCAAAGTTGGTGGAACAATTTATTACAATTATCAGGACATCGAAAAAATGTTAAATCAGAAATAAAATTGGTATGAATTACATTTTTCATCTCACTGGTTTTTACGGCAAAATACAGGAAGACAATCGACTGAATCCTACTCACATCAGTCTTTATCTTGCTTTGTTTCAATTTTGGAATCTCAATCGTTTTCGAAATCCAATCAGTATTTCGCGAAACGAAATGATGAAACTGAGCAAAATTTCTGCTTTTGGAACCTACCATAAATGCATTAAAGAACTACAAGAATTTGGATATATTGAATACATTCCATCATTCAATCCATACAAAGGGAGTTTGGTGAACCTGTTTAGTTTTGATAATTCTGAGGCGATTCAAAATTTGAATATGAAGCGTATCAAAAAACAAACAGCCTCTGAACAGGTAGCGAACAGGATGCGTATCAAAATCGATACAGGTTCTGAACAAGCACTGATACCTTCTATAAACAGTACAAACTCATTAAACAATAAACAATTAAAAGATAATGATCACTCAAGAATTTTTGATGAAGAAAATTTGCTTTTAAAGAAAAAAAATAGGTCGATTGAAATTCCACCCAACATTTCAGAAGTCGAAATGTATTTTCTCGAAAAGGATTCTACAAAATTTGAAGCAGAAAGATTTTTCAATCATTACGAAAGCAATGGCTGGCTTGTCGGCGGCAAATCGAAGATGAAAAATTGGGAAGCCGCTGCGAGAAATTGGCTTTTAAATACGAAAAAATTCAATAATACCTCAAATTCCTCTAGTTTCGCGAATGGAGTAGAGTTAAAACCAAATCACCTCAATGCAACTACCAACAAATCCTATCGAGATGAGTTATGACTACAGAGAAGTTGTAATGTGGCTACGAAAATGCGGTAGAAAGCATCTAGGCAAAAACTTCGTTATACCCGAAAACGAAAAAGGAATTATTTTCGGAATGCTCGCTTGGTTTCTTCAGGACGAATTAGTAGCCAAAGAAATGGATATCGATCTTAGCAAAGGAATAATGCTAAGCGGACCTATCGGATGTGGAAAAACAACCTTATTCAAACTGATGCAAAAATTTACTTCAAAAAGAAAATCTTTTCCCATTGTTTCAACGCGCCAAATCGTTTCGGAATTTATGCAATCCGGTTATGAAGTTTTAGAAAAATATTCCCGCGGTAGTCTATACAATGATTATCGCACTCCAAAAAACTATTGTTTTGATGATCTCGGTAGTGAATCTGCCTCCAAATATTTCGGTAACGACTGCAATGTAATGGCGGAAATTCTCCTTACACGCTACGATCTTTACAAAGAAAAAGAAATCATAACGCATATTACCACCAATCTTACAGCTGGAGAGATAGAAACGATCTACGGGAATCGTCTTCGCTCCAGAATGCGGGAGATGTTTAACCTTTTTGGGTATGATGAAAGTTCGAGGGATAAAAGAAAATAATTTTTTAGAAAATCTAAAAAAAATATCGTATAATCTAAAAATCTTATCTATATTTGATTGGCTAAATATTTTTTATGACTAAACTAGGAGATTTGTTTTCTCAGAAGTCCGTTAATAAATCCGCTATTTCTCGTAAAACAGGCATTAGTTCGGCAAGATTGAGTGAGTTGAGTAGAAACAACAACACAAAAATAAGAGCTGAAGAACTATATCTTATTTCGCTCGCACTTGAAATTCCAATTGATGAAATCAACGAAAAACTGTACAAACATTTGCAATTAAAAAACTAGAAATGGAAGAATTAAATTTTATAGATTTATTTGCTGGTGCAGGAGGGCTTTCAGAAGGTTTTGTTAGAAATGGATACAATCCTATTGCTCACGTTGAAATGAATAAAGATGCTTGTGATACAATTAAAACAAGAACATCATTTCATTGGTTAATGCAGAATAATAAGGAACAAGTCTATTATAATTATTTAAAATCTAAAGCAAAAAATAAACATGATTTATGGAGAAGTATTCCTGAAAACCTAATTAACTCTGTAATAAATAGAGAAATTTCAGAAGAATCATTACCAGAAATATTTGAAATTATTGATAATGAATTAGCTGGGAGAAAAGTCGATGTAATTATAGGCGGTCCGCCATGCCAAGCATATTCTGTAGTTGGTAGAGCTAGGGATCCGAATAGAATGAAGAAAGATGCACGGAATTTTCTTTATAAATATTATGTTGAATTCTTAAAACGATACCAACCTAAAATGTTTGTTTTCGAAAATGTACCAGGTATATTATCAGCAAAGAATGGTGTTCATCTAGAAAATATTTTCAAGGCGGTTAGAAAAGCTGGTTATGAATTGAGTCTTCCAATGAATAAGAAACAAGTTCTTAATGCAAAAAATTTTGGGGTTCTACAAGATAGAAAAAGAGTAATTATAATCGGTTGGAAAAGAGAATTAGATTTTACTTATCCTGATTTTGAAGAAGAAATATATGATTTTGAAATTCAAAAAGATTTATTTTCAGACTTGAAGAAAATTAAGAATGGTGAAGGTACTTTCAATGCTATTAAATATGTCAAAGAATCCACGGAGTATCTTAAAATCGCTAAAATTAGGAATGGTATAGATGTAGTTACCCAACATATTGCTAGGCCAAATAATGATAATGATTTAGAGATTTACAGAATTGCAGTTGACGAATGGAATTCCGGAAAACGTCTTGATTACACTTCTTTGCCATCTCGTCTTATTACACATAATAATCTAGATTCATTCAAAAATAGATTTCAAGTTGTTAATGGTAAAGGTATTTCTCATACTGTTGTAGCTCATATTGCTATGGATGGTCATTACTATATACACCCAGACAAAAAACAAAATCGCTCAATTACAGTTAGGGAAGCAGCTAGGATCCAATCCTTCCCAGATGATTATTTCTTTGAAGGAAGTAGAACAGCTGCATTTAAGCAAATTGGAAATGCAGTTCCTCCTCTAATGGCAGAAAAAATTGCAAAAAAGATAAAAGGGATGTTAAGATGAACGAAAATAAAAAAGGAAAATTTGTTTTTAAACCGCGAGCAAGAATTATAAAAACTATTGGTGAAGAACTAATAAGTAATGATAATGTTGCAATTGTTGAGCTTGTTAAAAATAGTTACGATGCAGAATCTCCAATAGTTGACATATCTTTTATTGGGAATATTAATGAGAAAAAAGAAGGTAGAAAAACAAAAAAATACCTAGAAAAAAGAAACGCTTCGATAATAGTTTATGACGAGGGGGTTGGAATGGATTTCGATACTGTAAAATCAGCATGGATGGAGCCAGCTACAAATTTCAAAAAGCTAGAAAACAATCAGAAGTCAAAAAGAAAATTTACCGGAGAAAAGGGTATTGGGAGATTTGCTTCTGCAAAGTTAGCATCAACACTTGAATTAATTACAAAAAAGAAAGATGAAAAAGAAGAAATTGTCGTAATCTTCAATTGGGATGATTTTGCAGATGAAGAAAAATATCTTGAAAAAATTAGTGTTGATTGGGAGTTAAGACCTGCAAAAGAAATTAAAAAATGTGGTACAATTCTTAAATTATTAAATTTAAGTAATGATTGGGATGAAGATAAAATAAGAGATCTTAGGGTAACGCTTTCTCGACTACTAAATCCTATTGTACCAAAAGAAGATTTCTTAATAAGCATTAACCTTCCTGAAGGATTAGTCAAAAATTTGGATGGAATTATTGAGAGACCGGAAACCCTGAATAAGCCTGATTATTACATTAAAGGAAGCATAACTGAAAGTGGAAGACCATTAAATTTTAAATACTTTAGTAAGAATGAGGGTTTTGAAGAAGAATTACATTTTTCTGAAAAGGAATTTTTGCTTAAGGATCCGCCAAGACAGACATTAACCGGTAAATTTGATTTTGAATTTAGAATTTGGAATCGAGATGATTTAACCAAACTTTCAAAAGAGGTTAATTCAACAATTAAAAATGTTAAAAAGGATTTAGATGATTTATCAGGCATAAGTATTTATAGGGATAATGTTAGGGTTTTACCTTATGGTAATAAAAATAATGATTGGGCTAGATTAGACATAAGAAGAGTTAATAATCCTACTTTGAGATTAAGCAATAATCAAATTGTTGGTTATATTTCAATAGGTTTAGAATCAAATCCTCTATTAAAAGACCAAAGCAATCGTGAAGGTATTGTAGAAGGGCAGGCTTTAGAAGATCTCAAAGAACTAATTAAATTAATATTAAATGAGGTAGAACAAAGAAGATATGCTGAAAGACCGCGAGAGAATGAGAAGAATAGCATATCGAAAGAAAGTTTATTTGAAAGATTTTCTTTAATGTCGCTTTCTACGTTAGTTCGTGAGAAAATTCCCGACAATAAGCAAATAATTGACGCCGTTGAAAAGAAAGATATTGATATTAAAGAGGGGTTAATAAAAGTTCAGGAAGTCATTTCTAGGTATAGAAGATTATCGACTTTAGGACAACTTATAGATGCAGTAGTTCACGATGGTGGTAATTACTTAAATAAAATTGATTTACAAGCACATCTTATATCTAAAGAACTAAAGAAAGATATTGTTGACAAATTTAAAATTGCCGAATATACTTTAAATATACAAGATTTAAGAAAAGATTTTGCACAACTTTTCAGAAGAATTGAACCATTTGGAGGAAGAAAAAGAGGAAGACCCAAAAGTATTATTCTTGAAAATGTCATAATTAATCAATTTCTTCTTTATCATACTGAATTGGAAAGATTAAACATTTCATTTAAAGTTTCTGATACTGAACATTTAGTAACAATGGATGAAGCAGAATTGGGTATAATTTTTATGAATCTAATTCAAAATTCAATCTATTGGTTAGAAAATGTCCCAACAGATAGGAAAATAATTGTTGAAGTTCAAAAAAATAACAATGAAGAATTATCCATCAAATATAGTGATAGTGGACCAGGAATAAAAGATGGTACAGCGATTAATATTTTTGAGCCTTACTTTAGCACAAAAGCTGACGGTATTGGTTTAGGTCTTTCAATTGTTGGAGAACTTGTTTCCGAGTATGACGGAGAATTTATGCTAATTAATAATGGTCCTCTAGACGGAGCGACTTTCAAAATAATTTTCAGATATAGAATATGAATAAAGAATTACGAATTTTATATGTCGAAGATGATCAAAAAAATAGAGAAGATTTAGTTAACGTATTACAAGATGATGAAATTGGAGGTTTTGTTATCAATATTGAGGGTATAGATTCTTTTGAAGAAGCATATAGGAAAATTCAAGAGAATAATTATCATTTAGTAATACTTGACATTTTTGACGGAAAACCGGAAGATAAAGGTGAACAACTAGGGCTTAATATTCTGGAAGAAATCCAAGAAAATTGTTTTATTCCAATAATATTCTTTTCCGGTAATACAAAAGATGTACTTTCTTTAAAATCACAAATAGTTGGAATTGCTACAAAAGGTGATGGCGGTGTGGAAGAACTTAAAAATGAAATTGCTCGCTTAGTCAAATTTAACTTACCATTTATTAAAGAAAATATCCATAATCATATAGAACAAGAATTAAAAAGATATTTTTGGGATATTATACACAAACAGAGAGCTAAATTTACAGCTGAAAACAATGACTTTTCTTTAGGCTATTTAATGTTAAGGCAATTTGGTAATTCTCTTTCGAAAGAAAAAATTTCTGACATTTTAGAAAATAAGGAATTGCAACAAGATAAAGTTCATCCTATGGAGTTTTATCTCTATCCAACTGATATAGAAAGAGAAGTAGAATGTGGGGAAATCCTTCAAAAAGACAACGATATTTTTGTTGTTCTAACACCAAGTTGTGATTTTATTGAAAGATTTGATAAAAAAGGTGAGAGTTTAGGCAGAAAAGTTGGCAAAATTCTTTTAACAAGAGCCAATTTGTTAACTGACAGTGATGAATATATTGCATTTAATACAAATAAAAATAATGACAACATAACAAAACTGTCAAAAGTGATAAGCTCTGGAAAGTCAGATAGATACTTTTTTTTACCAGGAACCCCTTTTATTGAAAATAGGGTTATTGACTTTCAAAATAAATTAATGATAGAATATGAAGAGCTTAGAAACTTTATTCGTTTAGCAAAACTTGATAATCCATTTGCTGAAGCTGTGGTTGCGAGTTTTATAAGATATTATAATCGAATTGGATATCCGGATATAGATTCTAATTTTATTATTGACAATTTATAAGCCCATTACTACAGTTAATTATGATATGGGATTTGGGACTTTTTTATTGAGCAAATTCAAGTTTGACATAATTTTTGATTAACAATTGAATATCGTTGATGAAATTTCATCGCTTTTAGATGAGAAAAGTAAAGTTATTGGACGTACTTTTCATGGCACGTCCTATATGGCTATTCAAAATATCATTCGTTGCATAGATACAACACTTCCATTCTATAATCATTCAGAAGTATTATCCGCTGAAGAAGTGGTAAATTTCAAAAAAATAATTGAGTACGGTTGGCCATACCTTTTGAAACCATATTATTTTGACATTGATATTGAAAAGCACTTGCCATTTGCGATAATGACAGATGAATTAGTTAAATGGTCGTTATCAAATTTGGTTTATTGTGGAAAAATAGCATTTTGTAGACAATTGCTTTCGCTTGAAAAAGCAAAAATGATAACTTTAAGTAAAGAGGATTCTAGTCATTTTACATTTTCGTATTGCACAAATGAAAGTAACGATATCGAATTTTTAGATAGAGAAAGTTTTGATTTCTATACAGATAAAATTGCCTCGCAGTTTGTTAGAGAAAAGAGACAAGCAAAAAGCTTTAATGAAGAAAAAATTAAAGAAGATTTTCGAAAATTAATTACTAATCCATTTGGTAAGCTAATAAGTTACGACACCAATCCAGAAATTGATGATTTTTATAATGAAGAAGGGCATTATCGCTTATTGATGATGCAGGGGTATGACGATTTTGCTGAGGATGATCTTTTTGGAGGCATTGCATATGGGAAATATGTCACAATTGTAGAATTAATAATTGGTGTGGCTATAAAACATTCCGACGCATGTTTTATGCTCAAAAAAGATAATCCCAAAGTTTTGCTTGAAAATCTATTAACTTATACACAGTCAAAACAGAAAGCAATCAGTAATTATGCGGAGTATATGTCTTGGCCAGAAAATGAAGTTGAGCAAATATTTGAAGCCATATCTTTAACAAAAGAAAATTTTGGCTATTACTTAGAATATCCTTGTGTTGCGCCACCGATTTTTATTGAAGTTGGCGGTGAAATGTTAATGAGATCTGTTGCAGGTTGCTTTGCTAACCCATTCTCACTTTTGAACAAAGAGTTAAAACGCAAATATAAAAGGGATTATGACAGAGCGGTCAATAATAGAGAAAATAGATTTAGAAATGAATTGTTCAAGATTTTTCCGCAAGAAAATGTTATAAAGATACCTAATGAGATAAATATTTCCTTTCAAAATATAAGAACTGATATTGACGCCGTTGTTTTTGATGAAAAAACAGGAACTTTAGGACTTTTTCAATTAAAATGGCAGGATAGATATGATTACTCTATGAAAGAAAGATATAGTAGAATCACAAACATGTTTCCTAAAGCGAATGAATGGATTTGTAAAATAAAAAATTGGATATCCTTAAATGATAGTAAATCAATTCTTAATGCACTTCAAATTGGAAGTAAATTAAAATCCAAAATTGAAATAAAGGAAATTTATCTTTTTGTAATTTCTCGCAATCAAATGAACTTTACTGGTGTAGAACTTGATAAAACCGTTGCATGGAGTTCGTGGTATCAATTAATTGAGAGTTATGCAAGAGTGAAAACACACTTTGATGATCCAATAACTGAATTGTTCTTAAAAATTAAAACAATGAATCCAGCAAAAATAGCAGAATTAGATCATAATAAATCTGATCAAAGTGATTTTATTATTGATTTTGGAGATTTCAAGATAACTAATAAATTAAAATAGTTCCAATTCTGCGGCAGCAAGTTAAGTAATCGAAATTATATGTACCGGCAAAGCCAAATGGGTGTTTCAGCACCACTTGCAATGCAATCATAAAAATATATCCCATATGAATTAAAGTTTTTTTGGTCACATAATCCACGCCACTCAGCCATAAAAAAAAGAAAGCAAAGTTCAGTTCAGGAAAATGTGATGCAATATCAAGCCATAAAGGTTTTTCAAAAAAGTTTTGTGTCATTATAAATTTAGCCCCAAAATTTTTCTGAAAAAATATTGCATCACATTTTCCTTCTACGAGAGTGGAGGACTTTCTTTTTTTTCTTTTTCTTTTGAAAAATTTTTGACAGATTCTTGAAGTTAACTTATAAAATCTTAAAAAAGTCAAAATTCTTACAACCTGCGAAAGTAAAGTATCGGTTCAGAATTAACCTGCGTAATTTAACCCAAGGTATCTCATTAACCTGCGTAAATTAGATACACCCAATCCTGTAACCTGAGTAAAAAAGATACAACCTAAACCTATATCTTTTCCTGATTTTTTTCTTTAAAAAGCAAATACGTCCTAACAATCTATAAAAGCTCTAGAACGCCCATCCACATTGCGTTTTCAGACCTCTAAAAAATTCCGACATTAGTACAAAATTTTTGGTGCAAGATGTGTCTTTGTACCCACAATTTTTCAAATTGAGTTTCCAAAGAATTCTTGCCATTCTTATCGAAATGGAGTTGAAAAAACTCGGGACTCGTTTTTCTTTTTTGAAAGGTGATTTTGAAAAATTGATTCTTTAAAAAGCGGTTTAAAAAAGGGAACTATTCAACAGAGAAAATTAGAGTATAAAATGAGATAAAGACATTAATTTTAAGTGCATTTAATTCAAAATATATTCTTAATTTTACATTTTAAGATTTAAGCAAAAAATTGTTGTATTTCACATGGTGGAATAATCGGTTACCTTGAAAATCTCCCTTTCTAAAAAATTACCTATCAATCGGTGTTTGGAAAGAAATAAATATTCCTGGAGAAACCACTTTCAAAATCCCTAATATGCTGAAATATTGCGAGTTAGGGATTTTTTATTTTAATCTGTATCAGTAGGTGTATCAGTATTTCGGAATGCGGGATGAAGTTAGTTATATTTTGATACCGAATTTTGATAATAAAGCATCTAAATGACGGTATTTTACTAACTTATCTTTCCATAATAATTTCCTATATTGAGGAATATGAAAATGAATAAAATTCTGATTGCCGGAGCTACCGGTTTTATTGGCCAACAGCTGATTGCTTCTTTATTGGAAAAGGGATATTTTGTGAATGCATTGTCGAGAAAGCCACGGCGCAGTTCAAAACCACAGCTCCACTATTTCCAATGGGACACAGATACAGGGTTTATAGATAAAAGTGCTTTTGAAGAAGTGGATACAATCATCAATCTTACCGGTGCTAACATTGGGGAACAACGCTGGTCAAATAGAAGAAAAAAAGAGATTGTTGACAGTAGAATTACCTCGATCAATCTGTTGTACAATTTTGTAAAACACAATAATATTCAGATAAAAACTTTCATTTCCTCCTCTGCTGTCGGATATTATGGTGCCGTAACTTCCGATAATATTTTCACTGAAGAATCCGCTGCCGGCAAAGATTTTTTAGCTGAAGTCTGTCAATCCTGGGAGCAAGCTGCAATGCAGTTTCAGACCTTAGGAACCCGAATCGTGATTTTAAGAAAGGGCGTGATTATCGGAAAAGACGGAGGCATGCTGCAGAAATTATCTCCTCTGGCGCGATTGGGCATCAACGCTTCTTTAGGAAACGGCAAACAATTTTTACCGTGGATGGATGTGCGGGATGTGATCCGGTTGTATGATTTTATTCTGGCCAACAACGAAATATCGGGAATTTACAATGCCGTTTCTTCTGAACATATCACGATGAACGAATTTTCAAGAATTTTGCTTCAGTCTTTCGGAAAGAAAAGCTGGCTTCCGAACACTCCGGCATTTATTATTAAAATGATCTTCGGGGAAATGTCTGTCATGCTTTTGGAAGGCTCCAAAGTCAGCAATGAAAAACTTCTTTCGACAGGATTTAGGTTTGAATTTGACACCTTAAAGAAATCGCTGGAAAGTTCCATGTAACTTTTGCTGCACATTAAATCAGAGCAGCCAGACTCCTTTTCGGTTGAAAAATCATCTCCTCATTTCTTATCATAGATCAACGCATAGCGGTGCGCCTTGCTGTAGCTTTGCACCTGTATATTTTAAACTATTTAAAACAATGAAAAAATTATTTATTCTGGCATTATCAGCCACGCTTTTTGCGGTTTCCTGTAAAGAATCAAAAACCGATAAAGCAGTAACTGCAACAGAGCAAGAAGTTGCTGCACAAAACGGTGACACGCTCACTGTCAGCACAGAAGGAAGCACCGTAAAATGGGTTGCTTATCATAAAGGCGGGTTGAATCCAAGATTCGGAACCACACAAACTACTGGCCACTTTACTATTGATAATGGCCAGTTGACCGGTGGAACGCTGATCTCTGATCTTACTACTTTACTCACAGATCCTGCATCAGTTGATCCAGCGATCACGGACGGGAAAACTTCCGCAGATCTGGATGCCCATCTTAAAAATGCAGATTTCTTCGATATTGAAAAATATCCTACCGTGAAATTTGAAATCACCAAAGTGGAAGATTTGGCTGCCGGTACCGAAAGTAAAACGGAAGGAGCCAACAAAATCGTGAGCGGAAATCTTACGATAAAAGACAAAACGGTAAACGTTACGTTTCCTGCAAAAGTGGATATAACAGAAAATCAGATGAGTCTGGCTTCGAAATTCACCATCAACAGACAGGATTGGGGATTGACTTACGGTACAGAAGGCGATCCGAAAGACTGGATGATTTCTCAGGATGTTGATCTTGAACTGAATCTTGTATCCAATAAATAATCAATTTGTTTTCAGAAAAACCGTTTCAATATAGTATTGGAGCGGTTTTTTTATAAAGGGTTATGAACTGAGAATCAATGGATCGATAATTTTTTTTTGCGATTGGAAACTTCAGTACATTCTCCAAATCCATAGCGCTCACCATATTCACAAATGCCTCAGGCTCATAGGCATTGCCGGATTCCTCATAAAATGCCCACCATAACTCATGTAGGAGAAACATAATGAAAACCATCCAGATATTCTGTAGATGAGAAATATAAAGCCCCGTCATCCCTTGTCAAAATAAAACTCTTTTTCAGTTTGGTGCCGTCGGCTCTGTACTGGTAGGTCACACTTGTGTTAAATCCTTCTATCATCACCTTGGTGGGAAGATTCAGGTGGTTATAGTAAACACAGGAAAGGTTAAAAAATTAATTTTTCATTTCTTTAAGTATAATTGATTACTTATTATAGGAAATGAATACAATTGGTATTTTTTTAGTTTTTTACGTTGGGAAGTTGTTAAATATTCACTCATATTGTTTTGAATACAGATTTCTAAACTTGCTTGATATTCACCCTTAAAAAAATACCCATAAGGATTAAATTGGTTATTGGTTAGGCCATGAAAATCAACTGGAATTTGAAAGTTAACCTTTTCATATGGTTTTAGAAGCAGAAATGCGAAACCTGTGGCCGTCGCTAATCCCCCTTTCATTCCCTCACTTCGCTGCAAAATTCATTTTAACAAATTCTCATTACCGAAAGCTTTTTTTATTGTGAGTTTCAGAATGATTGCCTATTTTTGCACCTCGAAATAATTAATTAATTTTTTAACATTATGAACAATTACGAAACTGTTTTCATTTTAACTCCCGTTCTATCTGACGCACAGGTGGAGGAAGCAGTGAAAAAATTTGAAGACCTTTTAAAAGAAAAAGGTTGCGAAATCGTTGCCAAAGAAAATTGGGGACTGAAGAAACTTGCTTACCCTATTCAACTGAAAAAGAACGGATTTTACACTTTGATCGAATTCAAAGGTGAAGGTACTGTAGTGGCAGATCTGGAACTTGCGTACAAGCGTGACGAAAGAGTGATCCGTTACCTGACTACAAAACTGGACAAACACGCAGTAGAATATGCTGTAACCCGCAGAACAAAAAACAGAACTGCAAGAGCTTAATCTTTCTTTAACCCTTAAAAAAAATAGTACAATGGCAATAGATGAAATGGCAAAACAAGCCTCAGCCGGAGGAGAATCTGAAGTAAAATTCCTTACTCCGCTTGACATCAATACAAAAACAGACAAAAAATACTGCCGATTCAAAAAATACGGAATCAAACATGTAGATTATAAAGATGCTGATTTCCTTCTTCAGTTCGTGAACGAGCAGGGAAAGATTCTTCCAAGAAGATATACAGGAACTTCTTTGAAATACCAAAGAAAAGTATCCGCAGCTATCAAAAGAGCAAGACACCTTGCGCTGATGCCGTATGTGGCGGATATGCTGAAATAAGACTTAAAAGAATCGAGACCGAAATCTAGATTCACAACATTATTAATTTGTTGGTTGCGAAAAAACCGCACCTAACTTTAAAACAAAAAGGACAACAATGGAAATTATTCTAAAAAAAGACGTAGAAAACTTAGGACTTGAGTTTGATACTGTAAAAGTAAAACCGGGATACGCAAGAAACTTCCTGATTCCACAGGGATATGCGTCTTTGGCTACACCAAAAAACAGAGCTACCCTTGCTGCAACTCTGGAATCCAGAAAAGAAGAAGAAGCAAAATTAGTTGCGGATGCACAGGCAAAAGTAGATCAATTGAAAAAAACTCCGCTTACGATTGCTACCAAAGTAGGATCCGGCGACAAGCTTTTCGGTTCTATCAACAATGCTAATCTTTCTGAAGAACTGGCCAAAGCAGGTGTAGAAATCGACAGAAAATACATCAAAATCCCTGGAAACAACATTAAGAGAACAGGTAAATTCACTGCGCTTGTAAGACTGCACAGAGATGTGGAATACAATTATGAGTTCGATGTAATCTCTGACGCTCCTGTAGAAGCTCCGGCCCCGAAAGCACCTGCAAAACCAGCAGTTGCTACAGAAGAAACCAAGACTGAGGAAGCTTAATATTTTCCCGTCACTAAAGATAAAACCGGTTCGTATGAGCCGGTTTTTTTTATTGAAAAAACAAAAGGAATATGATTGCTAAAATTGAAAAAACAATAGCGATCCATAGTTCTACAATTTCTCCCTGATCATCGGGTGATCCCTCTCTGCTTTTCAAGTAATTCCTCTTGGTGCGTAATCCCCAAATTAAAAATATGAGTAACAGAGCAAAAACTATAATGACAGCAAACTTTGTTTCCATTTCTTCTTTAATCAACCTCTTCCTTTAAACTCCTTCATCGTGTCATAAATTCCCAGAACATCGCGCATCACCCAATCGAATACGGAGAGTGGAAGAATTCCCTGAGAAAACCTGATAAACCAATACGGCAGCGGCATCGCGAGCATTTTCCTTTCCTTTTCTATAGCACAGATGATGCTTTCTGATGTTTTTTCAGGATCCAGCATCGGCAGAATTTTAGATTTCACGCCATCGAACATTCCCGTATTGATGAAAAAAGGCATAATCGTGGTGAAGGAAATATTTTTTCCCAGTTGTTTCATTTCCAGCCGCACACTGTCGCTCCACCCTACTGCAGCCCATTTTGACGCAGCATATACTGACATTTTCGGATTCGAAATCAGCCCTGCTGAAGACGCCACTGTACACACAGCACCATGATTTCTTACCATCATTTCCGGAAGAAATTCCAGCGTCAAATGCATCGGTGCGCACGAATTGATCAGCATGGATTGTTCTATATTTTCATGGGTGTGTTCATGAAAATATTTTCCGGTAACCACACCCGCATTGTTGATGAGAATATCGACATTTCCTACTTCATTCTTTATTTTTTCTGAAACCTCACGGATCTGGGTAACATCGGCAAGATCGCAGGGATAAATCAGTATTTCTTTTTCCCAGTGTGAAAATTCCGATTTTGTCTGCACCAGCGCGGATTCATTAATATCAATAATGATCAGTTTTGAAACCCCTCTTTCCAACCCTTTTCTTGCCATGATTTTCCCGATTCCCGAACAGCCGCCGGTGACCAACAAAGTTTTATGTTTAAAATCCATGATTTTTATAAAGTTTTTAACGCTATTTTTGAAATGTTTAACCTAAAGCAAAGCCTTTTTTCAGTTACATTTGTTTCTGAAAATCCACTCTCTTACTAAACTTAAAAGTAATGAATATTCATCATATCCTGCATCAGCAGAAAATTTTCTTTGCTACTCATAAAACGAAAAATGTGAGCTACAGAATTCAGCAGCTTGAAAGGCTGAAATCTGTACTGCAAGAGCATGAGGAAATGCTGTATGGAGCCATTCATCAGGATTTCGGAAAATCCCGTTTTGACACTTTTACGACTGAAATTTCTTTAGTTTTAAACGATATCGAGTATTTTTTAAAAAATCTGAAACGGCTCTCAAAACCTCGAAAAGTGTCGACTAACCGCGCGAATATTCCTGCGCACAGCCGGATTTATTTTGAACCTTTGGGAAATGTTCTGGTGATCGGAGCCTGGAATTATCCGTATCAACTTTCGCTTTCTCCCATGGTGGCAGCCATCGCTGCAGGAAATACCTGCATCATCAAACCCAGCGAAGTGGCAGAAAACACGATGGTGGCTATGGCCAAAATCATCAACGAAAATTTTGATCCCGAATTTCTACATGTTGCCCAGGGAGGCGTGGAGGAAACCACTGAAATTCTCCAACTCAAGTTCGATAAGATTTTCTTTACCGGAAGTACTCGTGTTGGAAAAATCGTGTATGAAACGGCGGCAAAACACCTAACGCCCGTTGTTCTGGAACTGGGAGGAAAATCGCCTGCGATCGTCACCGAAAGTGCTGATTTTCAAGTCACTGCCAAAAGAATTGTCTGGGGAAAATTCCTGAACGGCGGCCAGACCTGCGTTGCTCCGGATTATGTATTAGTGAATGAAAAAATAAAAGATAAATTCCTGGAATATCTCCGAAGTTATATTCTGAAGTTTAATTATAGATCTGACAGTGAACATTATACAAGGATTATTAATGAAAAAAACTTTGACCGGCTGGTTCAGCTCATCGATCCTGAAAAAATTTATACCGGCGGAAATCATGACCGTTCCCGACTCTTTATAGAACCCACCATTCTTCACAACATTTCTTGGGATGACAAGATGATGGAAGAAGAGATTTTCGGCCCTATTTTGCCTGTTCTCACCTATCCATATTTCCGCGAAGCTTTGACCGAAATTCAGAGCAGAGAGAAGCCGCTCGCTGCTTATCTTTTCACCAACAATGAAGACGAAAAGAAATTATTTACTTCTCTCGTTTCCTTTGGCGGCGGCTGTATCAATGATGTAATCATGCATCTGAGCAATCCTCATCTTCCATTCGGAGGTGTGGGAAATTCAGGGATGGGCCATTATCACGGCAGGTTCAGTTTTGAAACTTTTTCACATCAAAAAGCTGTATTACATCGCAAATGGTGGGGCGAACCGAACTTAAAATATCCGCCGTATTCAGAAAATAAATTGAAGTGGATCAAAAGACTTTTAGGATGATTTCTTTGAAAAGATCTGTCCCAAAATAATTCCTGCTGCCATGGAAACATTTAGGCTTTCGGTAGACTGATGATTTCCAAACCGGGGAATGGTGATTTTGCGATGCAGAAGTTGCTCAGTTTCAGGGCGAATTCCGTTGCCTTCGTTGCCTAAAATCAAATTTATTTTTTCCGGAAACGGGAAGGTATAGATATTTTCGCCGGACATATCTGTTCCGAGGTTGACGTTTATGGAATTTTCAAGAACCTCTTTCAGATTTTGATAAACAATATTGACTCTCGTAAAAGATCCCATGCTGGCCTGAATGACTTTAGGATTGTAGAAATCCACCGTATCTTCCGAGCAAATGATCTGTTCAATTCCAAACCAATCGGCAAGCCGGATGATGGTTCCCATATTTCCTGGATCCTGAATTCCGTCCAGAATAAGCTGTATAGCGCAATTTTCCAAAAAGGTATTTCCTTTTATTTCGCAAACTGCAACGGAATCTTTTGGGTGCTGAAGAAAGCTAATTTTTTTCAGTTCGCGATCGCTGATTTCCAATATATTAGCTTCCGGAAAGTCCAGTTCGGTGGGATTTATAGAAAATATTTCATTAATTTTATACTCTGAAGAGAACAGTTCCCGTATATTTTTGTTTCCTTCCACGAGAAACAAATTGTATTTTTGGCGAAACTTCTTTCTATCCAGAGACTGTAATATCTTTATTGTATGAGCCGTAAGCATTCAGGAAAATATTTTCAAAAATATCATATATTTCTATCTCTCGCAACCGCAATTTTCTTGCTTTATGCCTGTAGTACAACTAAAAAAGTTCCTGACGGGGAATATTTGCTTGTAAAAAACAATTTCAGGTTTGAAAATGAAAAAGTGTATGAGGACGAACTGCACGATTATGTAGCCCAAAAACCGAACTCCAAGCAGCTGTTTCTTTTTCCCTTAGGACTTTGGATGTACAATATGGCGAATCCGAAATACGATACCATTCTGAACGAATACATGACCTATCCCAGCGAAATGAGAAATCAGAAACTGAGGGATTCTCTTTTTATAAAGTACGGCCATGAAGAATATGTCGGAAAAAATCTTTTCTGGAACCGCTTTTTTCATACTGTAGGACAGGCTCCGGTGATTCTGGATCAGTCGAAAAGTGAAACCAGCGCCAATTCCATCAGGAAAAGACTGGTGTACCGCGGCTATTGGGATGCCGAAACAAAATACAGCCACGATCTGGATTCCGCTGCAAAAAAAGCCGAGGTAAATTATCTGATTACTCCCAAAGATCCTACTTATATCAGTGAATCGTATTATAACATTCCCGATCCAAATATTAAAAATATCTATGAAATCGATTTGAATAAAAGCCTGATACGATCCAACGAAATTCTGGATCAGACCGTTTTGGAACAGGAAGTGAAAAGAATCAATACTCTGATGAGGGAAAAGGGATATTATGAATTTAATAACAGCGGACAGGAAATTTATTTCACTGCAGATACCCTGAACAGCAGAAAGCAGGTTCCGGTAACAATGGAAATTCATAAGGATTCTTTAGATTCTCCTTACAAAGTTGCCACCATCGGTGATGTACGGGTTTTTGTAGTAGATAAAATTGCTGATACACTTTCCGCTAAAAAAGATTCTTTACTTGGAATTAATTTCTTTAAACAGGATGAACGATACAAAACCAGAACATTGTGGCGACCGGTTATTTTAAGAAAAGGTGAGGTTTACGACCAGCGAAACTTGGATCTTACCCGACGAAACTTTCAGGCGATGAACAATTTCAGCATTATTTCTTACCGGGAAGGACTTCGCAAGCAAAGCGACAGCATCATCGACGTTAGTTATTATCTTGCTCCGCTTCCGAAGTATGATCTGAAAATCTCCGGCGATATTAATTATTCCCAATTGATGAGTATTGCAGTTTCGCCTTCCGTAGATCTCACCACGAGAAATCTTTTTGGCGGTGCACAAAACCTGAATACTTCGGTTTCCTGGATTACGGGATTGGTGCAGGATACCAAAGATCCCGGAAGCAGAACCTGGGCTCATGAATTTTCTGCCAATGCCGCGCTCAGTTTCCCGAAATTATTGTTGCCTTTCAATTATTACAAACTCATTCCGAAGCGGTACTCTCCTACTTCATCCATTAATCTGGGTGTAGGTTTTCAGAAAAATATCGGTTTGGAAAGAATTAATTTCAATACAGGACTTTCGTATCAAGCCAATGTGAATGATATCGTTTCGCACCGGCTTACCTTATTTAATACCCAACTCAGTTTGACAAGAAACAAGGATTTATATTATGAATATTTCACCAAAGACCAGATTTTCAGAGATCAGGCTTTCCAGAATTATTCCCCGATGTTGTATCAACAGTTTCTGAACGGACAAATTTCGTCAGACGAGCTTTCTTCTATGATTATTAAAGATGAAGCCTACGTGAACAGTCTTTCCGGAGGTGAGCTGAACAATTACAACAGTTTCCGGCAATCATTGATCAACAAAGACCGGCAGACTCAGGATGTACTAATTTCCTCTTTTATTTACAATTTTATTTATAACGAAATCGGGAAAAAAGAATATCTGAATCCTTTCTATTTTAATGGAAAAATAGAAGTAGCGGGAAATGTTCTTGATCTTTTTGTGAAAGATGCTTCGCAACAGGGAATCACGACGGGTGAACAAAAAACCATTTTTAAAGTTCCGTTTTCCCAATTTGTAAAATTTGATTTTGATGTCAGAAAATACTTCACTTTTGGCAATCAAACCTTGGCTTTGAGACAGTTTATCGGCCTCGGAATTCCTTATGGAAATTCAAATCAAATGCCTTTTGTCCGGTCTTATTTTAACGGTGGTTCCAATGATATTCGGGCGTGGAGGCCTTACGGCGGTTTGGGTCCTGCAGATTCGCAGCTGGATGAAAGAATCAGAATGTTTGCCATGGATAACGTGAAACTCACTACCAGCGTAGAATATCGGATTCCCATTACCAACCTGTATGAAACTGCCGTTTTTACGGATATGGGAAACATCTGGAGTTTGACAGATACCGGATTTGGCGATGAATTCAAATTCAATAAATTCTGGAAACAAATGGGAATCGGAAGTGGCATCGGACTCAGGCTGAATATTGCCTATATCACGCTTCGTGCAGATTTCGCCTACAAAATTTATGATCCAAACCAACCTGAAGGAGAACGCTGGAGAATCAGTAAAATAAAACCGTTGCAACCTACGGTCAACATTGCTTTCGGATATCCTTTCTAATCCGGAGAAATTCCGAAAACGAAATACACCACGGCTAAAACTCTTGCGAGAATTTCCCGAGCCTGATTACGGTAGAAACTCTCGGGTTTCAGGACATCCTGAGCATCAAATCCCAGTGCATCCATGCCGTTATTTCTGGCAAAAAACAGTGCTCTCAGATTATGAAAACCCTGCGAAACAATGATAATATTCTTTTCGTGATACACTTCTTTGCATCGCAAAATGCTTCTGTGAGTATTGAAACCTTCCGGATCTTCAATAATAATATTTTCTGGTACACCTTCCTGATACACCAAAAATCTCTTCATGGCGGCTGGTTCATCATAACCTTGGCTCTTTTCTCCGCTTACAATAATTTTTTTAATTTTTCCATGATGAAAAAGCAAAGCAGCGGCTTCCATTCTTTTAAGAAAATAAGGATTTGCGGCTCCTGAAACCATTCTGGGAGAAGTGCCTAAAACCAGCGCTGTTTCCCGTGGCGGAATCTTTGAAATTCTGTTAAAAGTTCTGCCGTTCGTTTCTGAAGACACCCAAATATTGGCCAAAATAATCAGTAGAACGCAGATTTCTGCGATCACAAAAAAAGATTTTATTATGTTGATGAGTCTTTTCAAACGTTGTCAAAATCTAATCTGATGGTATCGGTCAAAGCATACGACATACAGGCCAAAATACTTCCTTTTTGCTCTTCATTTTCAGTAAGATATTCATTTTCCAGCAGTTCTACTTTTCCCTCCTGAAGGCGACATTCGCAGCTTCCACAAATTCCCGATTTACAGGAAAAAGGTACCGGAAACTTCAGTATAGAAAAGCTTTGCAGCAGTTTATTTTTATTATTTTCCAACACGGTTTCATATTGTTTTCCATTATACCGGAAAGAAACGCGAATATTTTCCACCAACGGAAATTCCACTTCTACAGGATAAATATCTTCATTATATTCTTCAAAAAGCTCAAAATGAATATTATTTTTGAGAATACCGTGTTGATGACAAGCATTGGCAATCGACTTTATCATTGGGCCTTTTCCGCAAATCAGGACTTCGTCCACCGCATCCCAAACCGTGCTTTCTTCGTCGGTATCGTCCAGATGCAAAATCTGATTGATGATAAGATGAAGTTTTTTTTCGTCCAGCCGCCCTTCTGATAACGGGTCACCAATTTTTTCTCTGGAATAAAAATAATGAATTTCCAGTCTTTCGCTGTGCTGTCTCTGCAAATCGTCTAAAACATCTTTGAAAGCGACACTTTCCCTGTCTTTATTTCCGTAAAACAGAAAAAGCCTTGTTCGCGGTTCTGTATGTAAAATATGTTTGAAATGGCTGAGTAATGGCGTAATTCCAATTCCGGCAGCAAAACCTACGATGGTTCTGAACTCATGCGGTTTAGAAACAATCGTAAATCTTCCTTTCGGTTCCGAAACTTCTATAAAATCGCCTTCAGAATATTGTTCAAACAGCTCACGTACTGAACTTTCTTCGGAATTGATTTTAATTCCCAACACGATGCCTTCTTCATGAGGAGCATTGGTCATTGAAAAATCTTTAATGTACAGTTCACCATGATGATAATATTTCAACCCTACATATTGGCCGGCTTCAAACTGAAAATTCTTCCTGAGATCGGCAGGAATTTCAAACGATAATGTAAAGGTATTTTTGGTGATCTGCTGCTTTTTCGCTAATTTTAGGCTGTGAAATGTGTACTGCCTTGCATGGTGTATTTGATTTTCCATATTTCATTCAAAAATAATAAAAATTTATGAAGAAATTCCTTCTCTCTCTGTTTGCCGTTACTATGCTCGGCTCATGTACTAAAAAAGAAACCGTTGGCGAAACAGAATTTTCTGATACCGATAGCAGTATAGTAGCAGATACTCCTCCGGTTTCAGTTTTTAAATCGATTGAATATTCTCCGGAACAGGTAACAGAATTTCTTTCTGCGAAAGAGAATGACACGTTGTATGTTACCAATTTCTTCGCCACTTGGTGCGGTCCTTGTATCCGTGAAATCCCTCATTTTAAAGAAAAGATGGAGGAGCTGAAAGGTCAGCCAGTAAAATTTACTTTCATCAGCCTTGATCAGAAAAGCGACTGGGATACGAAGGTGAAGGATTTTGCCGAAGAAAAAGAACTGTCGGAGAATATTATTCTTTTAGACGGAACGCTTCTGAACGAAGACTTTTTTGCCAAAAATTTTGAAAGCTGGGATGGCAGCGGGATTCCGTTTACTTTTATGAGGAAGAAAAACATGACGGATGAATACATGAGTATGATGACGAAAGAACAGCTGGATGAAAAAATCAACAGCTTCAGCAAAAATGGAAAGTAGCATTTCGAAAAGGGCAAACTGATTATTGACACCGATTTGAAACCGGGATTTAAACCTCTTTGTGCAGCCATTGTTATTTTAGCTGTTATAACTATTATGGTGAACCTGAATGTTGGGTTCATCAGTCTTTCCCTGTCAGATTTTTTTTCGGACAGCGGCCATTCTCAGATTGCCCAAATCCGGATGAACAGGATTCTGGTGATGGCTTTGGCGGGAATTTCCATTCCCACTTCCGGATTTCTGCTTCAGGAATATTTTCAAAATCCATTAGCAGGACCATCGGTGCTCGGAATCACCTCAGTAGCAAGCCTGAGTGTGGCTTTTTACATTTTTTTCTTTCATGATTTTGCTCTACCTGAATTCCTGCAGAACGGATTCATCAGTATTGCAGCGGTGACAGGAAGTATCCTGATGATGCTGGTTCTGATTTCTTTTTCCAATACGTTTCAGGATAAATCATTTCTTATTATTTTTGGGTTTCTGGTTTCTGCGCTTGCAGGTGCAGTGGTTGCACTTTTGCAGTTGTATGCGGACAATCAAAGTCTGAAAAATTATATTCTCTGGAGTTACGGTGCCAATCAACAGGTGAGCAATTATCAATTAATAATTCTGTCTGTTATTGTATTCATCGGGTTGATGGTGAGTTTCAGAACGATCAAACCTTTAATCGGAAATACGCTGGGAATCCAATACGCACAGAGTTTCGGGGTTAATTTAACACAGCTTAAATATCTGATTATCATTTCTTCTTCCCTGCTTTCTGCTTCTGTAACGGCATTTTTAGGGCCAGTATTATTCATCGGGATTGTAGTTCCGCATTTCTGCCGTATGATCTGGAATCCGGCACAACTATGGCATCAGTGGATTCTGAATATGCTTTTAGGAATTTTCATTATGGAATTATTCTCTGTCATTTCGGAACTTATTCAGCTTCCGCTGAACGTAATTACTTCTCTTTTCGGTATTCCTGTAATTCTTTTGATGTTGATAAAATCCCGCCGCTGACATGTTTCTGGAATTAGAAAATATAACTATTGGATACCAATCTGCATTAATAAAGAATGCGGATGCTGCCTTGTCTTTAGGGGAAGTTTGCCTTATAATCGGGAACAACGGCGTGGGAAAAACAACTTTATTCCGAACGGTTCTCCATCAGATTCCTGCACTTTCAGGGAATATCCGTATCGATAAAAAAGATATAAAAACATTTTCAACCAAAGAAATTGCGAAATATATTGCGATGGTATTTTCCAAACCTCAGGTTCCGGCACATTATACCACGGAGGATTTGATATCTTTGGGAAAGTATGTGCATTATCCCTATTATTTTGAACTTGAAAAAAAGGATAAAGAAGAGGTTCAGCATATCATTCAAAATCTGAATTTGGAACCTTATAAAGACTGGAGTTTACAGAAACTATCCGATGGAAACCTTCAAAAAGCATTTATAGGAAGAGCTTTTGCTCAGAATGCATCTGTGATGATTCTGGACGAACCTACCACGCATTTGGACGAAGAAAATAAAATTATCATCCTGAAACTGCTGAGAGATTTTGCAGAGAAATATAACAAACTTGTCCTGTTTTCTTCTCATGACTGGCGATTGGCAAAGGAATTTGCTGACAAAATATGGTTTATAAAAGATCATACCCTTCACCCCGGAGTTGCAGAAGATATATTGATTTCCCATCAGGATTTGGCGGCTCCTTTTTTGTTTAATATGGATCAATATTTCATTCCGCCCGTTATTTCAGCACCTCTTTTGGAAAAAGAGTTTCTTTATTCCGCACTTCAGAAAAATTTTAAAAAAGACCTTTCCAGTTTCCAGTTTTCCTACAAAAACCCTTTCTGGGAAATTTCCACTTCTGAGTTTGTACACCAGTGCCGTTCATTTGAAGAAATCATTCACTTCCTTCGGAAAAGGTCTTAAAGTCTATCTAAATCTGTTCTCTTTATATACCCTGGCAGTATGCTATTCATACCGTTAATCATGCTGATGTACAACAATTAACAAAATATTAACAAAATAAACATACTATGCATGCATAATAATTTCTATCTTTGATGATTATGCAAACTAATTTAGATAATGGAAAAGAATAATACAGAAAAGGTGGATAACATTGATTTACTCTTAAAATCAACCTGGATATCAGTTTCAAAGATGTATTCTGAAATGGCTTCTGAATACGACAGCACAGCAGTTCAGGCCTTAACTTTATTAAAAATTGACCCCAAAGAAGGTACCCGAAGTACCAATCTTGGTCCGAAGATGGCCATCGAACCAACTTCCCTCACTAGGATTATTAAAATTCTTGAGGATAATGGGTATATCTATAAAGAAAAAACAACTTCAGACAAGCGTGAAGTGATCATAAAGCTGACTGAAAAAGGATTGAAACACAGGAATATTTCAAAGGATGTCGTGGTGAATTTTAATAAAGCCGTGATCGATAAAGTATCTCCTGAAAAACTCGAAATTTTCAAGGAAGTAATGGATATCATCCTAAAAACCGCTAATGAACTCAACAAGAAAAAATAAGTAATATGAAAAGACGGATCAAACACGTTACCGTTCTCGGTTCCGGGATCATGGGTTCAGGTATCGCAGCGCATTTTGCCAATATTGGTGTAGAAGTGCTCTTGCTGGATATTGTTCCTTTTGAACTCACCGAAGCGGAGCAGAAAAAAAATCTTACCAAAGACGACAAAGCCGTACGAAACAGAATTGCTTCCGAAAACTTTGCAAAACTGAAAAAAGCGAGCCCGGCTTTGCTTTACACTCCGAAATTTGCCGACAGAATCAGCATAGGGAATTTTGATGATGACTTACCAAAAATCAAAAATACTGACTGGATTATTGAAGTCGTTGTTGAAAGACTCGACATCAAAAAACAGGTGTATGAGAAAATAGAACAATTCAGAACTCCGGGAACCTTGGTTACCTCCAATACTTCCGGTATTCCGATTAATATGCTGGTAGAAGGGCGAAGCGAAGATTTCAAAAAACATTTCGCCGGAACACACTTCTTCAATCCGGTAAGATATCTGCCCCTTCTGGAAGTGATTCCAACAAAAGATACAGACCCTGAAATCGCACAGTTCTATATGGATTATGGTGCTAAATTCTTAGGAAAAACCACGGTTCTTGCAAAAGATACTCCTGCATTTATCGCCAATAGAATCGGTGTTTTTTCGATGATGAATCTGCTTCACGAAGTAAAAGAATTAGGCCTGAGTGTGACAGATATTGATAAATTAACCGGTCCCGTTATTGGCCGTCCGAAATCTGCCACTTTCAGAACCGCAGATGTTGTGGGCTTGGACACTTTGGTGATGGTGGCAAAAGGCGTTCACGGAAGCGGTGTGGAAGCCAATAATTTTAATAATGTTTTCGAATTGCCGGACTACATCCAAAAAATGGTGGACAACAAATGGCTTGGTTCAAAAACAGAACAAGGCTTTTATAAAAAAATAAAAAATGTTGAAGGAAAATCCGAAATTCATGGCCTTAACCTGGATACCATGGAGTATGAACTTCAGGGTAAATCCAGTTTTCCAACTCTTGAACTGACAAAAAATATCGATAAACCTATCGACAGGTTTAAGGTGTTAATTGGCGGAAAAGATAAGGCGGGAGAATTGTACAGAAAGTCATTGGGAGCACTTTTCGCCTACGTATCGCATAAAGTTCCGGAAATTTCCGACGAAGTGTACAAAATAGATGACGCTATGCGTGCAGGTTTTGGCTGGGAAAACGGCCCCTTCGAAATCTGGGATGCCATCGGTATTCAAAAAGGTATTGAGCTCGCAAAAGATGCAGGATACGAGGTTTCAGATTGGGTGAGAAATGTGGAATCTTTCTACAAAGTGAACGAAAAAGGACACAGAATTTTCTTTGATCAAACCAAGAGTGAGTACTCAGATATTCCCGGACAGGATGCTTTCATTATTCTCGACAATATCAGAAAAGATAAAACCCTTTGGAACAATTCGGAATCGGCTATTCAGTATCTGGGCGACGGAATTATCAACTTTGAAATCCGTTCCAAAATGAACTCTATGGGCGGCGGTGTTTTGGATGGTTTAAACCGAGCCATCGATCTTGCAGAAAAGGAATACGACGGGCTGGTTGTTGGAAACCAGGGAAGTAATTTTTCTGTGGGAGCGAATTTAGCAATGATTCTAATGATGGCGATTGACCAGGATTGGGATGACCTTAACATGGCGATTGGCTATTTCCAGAAATCCATGATGCGGGTTCGCTACTCTTCCATTCCTGTTGTCGTTGCGCCTTTTGGCATGACCCTGGGCGGCGGTTGTGAAATGACGATGCATGCCGACCGTGTTGTAGCTGCTGCAGAAACTTATATCGGATTGGTAGAAACCGGTGTTGGCGTAATTCCCGGTGGTGGCGGAACAAAGGAAATGACCTTAAGAACTTCTAGAGAATTTGAAAAAGACGACGTGAAAACCAACCGTCTGCGGGATGCTTTCATGAATATCGCCATGGGTAAAGTAGCCACTTCTGCCTATGAAGCTTACGATATGGGAATTTTAGAACAGTACAAAGATATGGTGGTGGTCGATAAGAACCGTCAGATTGCGGAAGCTAAGAAAGTCGCAAAACTGCTCGCGGAGCAAGGATACACCCAACCTATTGAACAGAAAGTTACCGTGCTTGGCAAAGATGCTTTAGGAATGTTCTATGTGGGAACCGATCAAATGCTTGCCGGAAATTACATTTCTGAACATGACAAAAAAATTGCCGACAAACTCGGTTATGTTATGGTGGGCGGAAATCTATCCGAACCCACATTAGTATCTGAACAATATTTATTGAACTTAGAAAGAGAAACGTTCCTTTCCCTTACGGGCGAGAGAAAAACTTTGGAGAGAATTCAATACATGTTGCAAAAAGGAAAACCATTGAGGAATTAGAAAAGCTCCGGAGGAGCGACCTGTTAATAGCAATTTAATAAAAACTCCTTTTATGAGCCACGTAGTGGCGACCTGTTAATTTTATGGCCAACACCTATACACAGATTTTTATCCAAATTGTTTTCTCAGTGAAAGGAAGGCAAAACCTTATTCCGGCAGAAAACAGAGAAGAATTACATAAATTTATTACAGGAATTGTTCAACATAGAGGTCAAAAATTATTTGCTGTATTTGCTATGCCTGATCATATACATATGCTGGTAAGTGTGAAACCTACTATCTTAATTTCAGATTTAGTCAGAGATATAAAAGCTGGATCTTCAAAATTCATCAATGATAAAAAATGGATGAACAACAAATTCAACTGGCAGGAAGGTTATGGGGCATTTTCCTATTCTAAGAGTAGTGTAGATTTGGTAGTGAAATATATTTTAAATCAGGAAGAACATCATAAAACTAAATCGTTCAAAACTGAATACCTGGATTTTCTGGAAAAATTTAATATTGATTATAATTCCGAATATTTGTTTGAATGGATTGAAGATAATTAACGGGTCGCTCCTACGGAGCTCCCCTTTAAAATCCCACAAAGACTATTAACAGCCGGCCTCTACGAGGCCGAAACCAAAAATTAATTTTAAATAATACAAAAAAATATGAGACAAGCATATATCATAAAAGGATACAGAACAGCAGTCGGAAAAGCACCGAAAGGCTCACTCCGTTTTACGCGCCCTGATGTAATGGCGGCAACTGTTATTGAAAAATTAATGGCAGATGTTCCACAGCTCGATAAAAACAGAATTGACGATTTGATCGTTGGAAACGCAATGCCCGAAGCAGAACAGGGACTAAATGTTGCCCGATTGATTTCATTAATGGGATTGCATACCGATAAAGTTCCTGGCGTTACGGTGAACCGTTATTGTGCTTCAGGTTCTGAAGCGATAGCCATTGCATCCGCAAAAATTCAGGCGGGAATGGCCGATTGTATTATTGCAGGCGGTACCGAATCCATGAGTTATATCCCGATGGGTGGTTACAAACCCGTTCCCGAAACGGAAATTGCAAAGTCCAATCCCGATTATTATTGGGGAATGGGTTACACTGCTGAAGCGGTGGCCAATCAGTATAAAATTTCCAGAGAAGAGCAGGATCAGTTTGCATTTGATTCTCACATGAAAGCGCTGAAAGCCAATGAAGAAGGAAGGTTTAAAAATCAAATTGTACCGATTCCAGTAGAATATAATTTCCTGGATGAAAACCAGAAAATGCAGACGAAAAAATTCGATTTTTCTGTGGATGAAGGTCCAAGAAAAGATACCAGTTTAGAAGGTTTGGCCAAACTTCGCCCAGTTTTTGCCAATGGAGGTTCGGTTACAGCAGGAAATTCTTCACAAATGTCTGATGGTGCCGCTTTCGTTATCGTGATGAGCGAAGAAATGGTAAAAGAATTAGGTCTAGAACCTGAAGCGCGACTCGTTTCTTACGCTGCTGCAGGATTGGAACCCCGCATCATGGGAATGGGCCCAGTGTATGCCATTCCGAAAGCATTGAAACAGGCGGGAATGCAACTGAAAGATATCGAACTTATTGAAATGAATGAAGCATTTGCGTCACAATCAGTTGCTATCCAAAAAGAACTGGATCTGAATAAAGAAATTCTGAACGTGAACGGAGGAGCGATTGCACTAGGACACCCATTAGGCTGCACCGGAACCAAACTGACCGTTCAACTTCTGGATGAAATGAAAAAACGCGGCAACAAATACGGAATGGTGACCATGTGCGTAGGAACGGGACAGGGAGCTGCGAGTATTTTTGAATTGCTTTAAAAGGTAAGATAACACATAAAATAAACGAATAAATATATGAGCACATTAATTGGAGGTGATTTCTTAATTACCGAAACTCCAGCCAAAGACATTTTCACGGTAGAAGACTTTTCCGAAGAACAAAAAATGCTTCGTGATTCGGCCAGAGAATTTATCGACAGAGAAGTAATCCCTCACCACGAGAGATTTGAAAAAAAAGATTACCAACTGACCGAGGAAAAAATGCGCCAGCTTGGCGAACTCGGACTGCTGGGTGTGGCCGTTCCTGAAGAATACGGTGGTTTGGGAATGGGCTTCGTTTCCACCATGCTGGCCTGCGATATTGTTTCCGGTGCCAACGGATCTCTTGCAACAGCTTACGGTGCACACACCGGAATCGGAACACTACCGATTTTGCTGTACGGAACCGAAGATCAAAAGAAAAAATACCTTCCGGATCTGGCTACAGGAGCTAAATTTGGTGCGTATTGCCTTACTGAACCTGATGCCGGTTCAGATGCCAATTCAGGAAAAACTCGAGCAAAACTTTCCGAAGACGGCCAACATTACATGATCAACGGACAGAAAATGTGGATTTCAAATGCAGGTTTTGCAGAGATTTTCATTGTTTTTGCCAAAATTGATGACGATAAAAACATCACCGCTTTTATTGTAGAAAAAACAGGAACTGAAGGGCTTTCTTTCGGCGAAGAAGAACACAAGCTGGGAATCCGCTCCTCTTCTACCCGACAGGTTTTCTTCAATGACATGAAAGTACCGGTAGAGAATCTTCTGGGAGAAAGAAACAATGGTTTCAAAATCGCCTTGAACGCATTAAACGTCGGACGAATCAAACTTGCTGCGGCAAATCTGGACGGCCAGCGTAGAATTTTCAATCATTCTGTACAGTACGCAAACGAAAGAAAACAGTTCGGTGTTTCCATTTCTACTTTTGGCGCTATCCGCAAAAAAATAGCAGAAATGGCGACCGGGATTTTTGTTTCTGAAGCCGGTTCCTATCGTGTGGCTAAAGATGTAGAAGATAAAATTTCAGAATTGGTTGCCGCTGGTATGAATCATCAGCAGGCAGAACTGAAAGGCGTTGAAGAATATGCCGTGGAAGCATCTATTCTGAAGGTTTTTGTGTCAGACTTAACACAACATACTGCCGATGAAGGAATTCAGATTTATGGTGGGATGGGATTCAGCGAAGATACGCCAATGGAAGCTGCCTGGAGAGATGCCCGAATCGGACGTATTTATGAAGGAACCAATGAAATCAACCGTCTTTTAGCAGTCGGAATGCTCATCAAACGTGCGATGAAAGGACAATTGGATCTTCTGACTCCTGCGATGGCCATTTCAAAAGAACTGATGGGAATCCCCTCTTTCGAAATTCCGGATTATTCTGAATTTATGTCAGAAGAAAAAGCCCTGATTGCCAATCTGAAAAAAGTGTTTCTGATGGTTTCCGGAGCTGCACTTCAAAAATATATGACCGAAATCGAAAAACAGCAGCATCTTTTGCTGAACGCTTCGGAAATTCTGAATCAGATCTTTATGGCTGAATCCGCAATTCTAAGAGCGGAAAAACATTTTTCTGCAGATTCTGTAGAAGCTGCGATGGCGCAACTGAACCTTTATAAAGCGACCGAAGCCATTATTACAGCAGCAAAAGAAGGAATTGTTTCGTTTGCCGAAGGAGATGAGCAACGAATGATGCTTTCCGGGCTGAGAAGATTTACAAAATATACCAATACTCCAAATGTGGTAGCTCTTACTGAAAGAATTGCCGCACATTTTGTAGAAAAAGGATCGTATTAAGCAACCAAAAAAAATAAAAAAATGGCGCTCCAAATGAATTGGAGCGTTTTTGTTTAGGTTAAAAGAAGGAAAGACCTTTTAGACATTATTTTATTTTACTGAATTTCAGCAGCAAGAGATCATTCTGATACAATTCGAGTGTAGATCCTGAGATTCTATAACGGTTTGCTTTAGGAAGCATATTGAAATAAGTGGTTTCTCCTGCTATATTTTCACACATTTTTTTGGTTGCTCCGATGCCTTTAACAGAAAAACTCCCCGTTGCGGGATCTGCCTGAAGATCACCGAAATAATTGTTGCAACCACCGTTACCGCTCACCCTTGTATTTTCAAAAACAAGAGTTGGCTGATTTCCTTTTACCTGATCCGAAAGTTGCCATTGTGTATTGGCCAGAACAGGTTGATTTTGAGAGCTTACTGCTCCACAGGAATACAAAACGGCAGAAGCCATAGCGGCAAAAATATATTTTTTCATTTTTTTAATAATTTAAACTTTGTTTAAAAACGATGAACTGAAGACAATATTTCGATCATCGCAACTTTATCCGCGGAGTTCTGCACCAAATTCCTTTTGGAACTGGTGAATAAGCGAATTCATTACTTCAGAAATTTCTTTTTCCCCAAGGGTCTTTTCTTCATTCAGTAGTTCAAAACTCATGGCATACGATTTCTTTCCTACAGGAAGTTTTTCGCCCTCATACACATCGAAAAGCTGAACTGATTTCAGATATGGCGACGGGTTCTTTCGGGCTGCACTTCGCAAAGCCGAATAACTGATTTCCTTATCCACCAACAACGCCAGATCTCTCCTGAGTTTGTTGAATTTCGGAATTTCTTTGAATTTAAAATTTCCTTTTGCACGAAGTTTCTGTGCCGTTTCCAGCTCGATTTCTGCATAGAAACAATCCTGATCCACATCGAAATGCTGTGCCAGTTTCTTAGAAACTTTACCCATTTTTACAATGGTTTTGCCTTCAGAAGACATTTCAAGCGCATCTGAAAATCGGGAATCTTCAAGCGAATTTTCTTCAATTTCAATTCCCAATCTGTCCAGAAGCAGTTTTACATAACCTTTCAGATAATAGAAATCTGTAGAAGATTTTGGCTGAAGCCAGTTTTCCGCTTTTTCTCTACCGGTAATCAGCAATGCCAACTGTTTTCTCTCCAGATAATTTTCCTTTTTATGATAAATTTTACCCAGTTCAAAAAACTTCAAATCCGGTGATTTCCGATTGATATTATAAGCCGCATTTGCCAAGAGGCCTTCCAGCATTGAAGTTCTCATAAAAGCAAGATCGCTGCTCAGCGGATTCAGAAGTTTCACAGCATCGATAGGATCCGCCAATGAGGTCAGCGAATTATTCATCACTTCAAAAAAACCATTTCCCTGAAGCGTTCTCGCCCATGAATTTTCAAGTTCATCCTGATCTTCAGGCGTTAATTTCACAGGAGTAAAAGCCATTTTGTGCTGAGATTCAATTTTATTATATCCATAAATTCTCAGGATTTCCTCAATGACATCAATTTCGCGGGTGACATCTGCGCGATATGCCGGAACCGAAATTTCAAGTCCGTTCGCAATCGTATTTAATACGGTAATTTCTAGCGATTTCAGAATGCTTTTGACAGTTTCAATATGAATTTTTGTTCCAAGAATCTGTTCTATTTTTGAAAAACGAAGAATAATGTAATGATCTTCTATTTTATTAGGATAATGTTCCAGCAATGGTTCAGCCAGCTTTCCGCCGGTGATTTTAGTGATCAGTTCAATGGCATGCGTGATGGCTGTTTTGGTGATATTTGGATCAACCCCTCTTTCAAAACGGAATGAAGCATCGGTACTTAATCCGTGAAGTTTAGCTGTTTTACGTACTGAAACAGGATTAAAATAAGCGCTTTCCAGAAAAATATTTTTTGTAGTTTCTGAAACTCCGGAATGTGCACCACCGAAAACGCCTGCAATACAGAGCGGTGAATTATCTCCGTCTTTTATCATCAGTTCAGAACCATTCAAGGTACGTTCTGTGCCGTCGAGCGTTTTAAATTTTTCTCCGGCTTTGCTGAGTCCGATTTTAACTTTATTTCCTGATATTTTATCCGCATCAAAAGCATGCAATGGTTGCCCTAATCCATGAAGAATAAAATTGGTAATATCCACCACATTGTTCACGGGTGCCAAACCAATGGCTTTCAGACGATTCTGTAGCCAGGCAGGCGATTCTTTTATCTGAACATCCTGAATGACAGCTCCCACATATCGGGGACACAATCCACTGTCTTCTACTTCAATACTGAAATCTGATTTTCCATCAAAGCTCAGGTCTTTAGCTTCTATTTTCTCAAAATAACAGGAAATTCCATGGGTTGACATGAAGGCATTCAGGTCTCGTGCTACACCGTAATGCGACATCGCATCGGTTCTATTGGGAGTGAGCCCGATTTCAAAAACATCATCCTGAACGATTTCAAAATAATCTAACAAAGGAGTTCCGACTGTAAAAATACTTTCTTCCAAAACCATAATACCGTCTGCATGATCGCTCAGCCCGAGTTCATCTTCGGAACAAATCATTCCCTGAGATTGCTCACCACGAATTTTTGCTTCTTTTATTTCGAAAAAACTTCCGTCCTTGCTGTAGATTTTCGTGCCGACTGTCGCCACAGGTACCGTTTGTCCTGCAGTTACATTAGGTGCGCCGCAAATGATGTTCAGAATGATTCCGTTTCCTGTATCTACGGTGGTTTTTTTTAGTTTATCCGCATTGGGATGCTGTTCACAAGTAAGAATTTTTCCTACAATGATGCCTTCCAGCCCGCCTTTTATGGTTTCATATTTTTCAATACCTTCTACTTCCAGTCCGATATCGGTAAGGTATCCTCCAATTTTTTCGGATTTCAGGTCAGTTTTCAGATAATCTTTCAGCCAGCTGTTTGAAATTTTCATTCTTTAATTTTGAAATTTAAAAAAGGGGAACTATCTCCTTTGGGTGATTCACCATTTGCAAATATCGGGAATTTTTCACATTTTCTTTCTAAAAATCGGGGATTTCAACGACAAAAAAAAGGAAAGCGCTTGCCTTCCTGTAGTCTTTTTTGGTTGAAATGCTTATGCCTGTTCCGCAAGTTCTTTTACAACTGCAAAACCTTTTTCGAAACCTTCTAACATAGGTTCCTCATATTCCGGAGTGGTTTGTAATTCAACTGCCAACTTGGTATATCCGTCAAATTCTGTGAGAAAATATTTCTCATGAGCGCCGCTCCACTCTGCAATCTCCCGGGTATTGAAAACTTCTTCGCCATTCTCAAGAAATCCAATATGCTGAAAGACTACTTCGTAGGGTTCATTCAAGCTATCGATGGTGGAAATCATTCCATTTTTTCCGCTGCTATCTAAGAAAAGAGTTCTGCCTCCAACTTTCCAATCAGACGTGTACTGCGAACCTTCGGAAAAAAAACGCGTCCACTGGCTATATGAACTTTTATCCCATAGAATGTTCCATATTTTTTCTGCTGGAGCAGCAATTTCTATTTCGTATGATATGGTAGCCATTTTAAATAAGTTTTAAGTTAAGATTGATAAATTGACATTATCGTGAGTTTTCTACATATTTTTCAAAATTGGAAAGCACAATATCCCAGAAACGTTTCTGCGATTCGCGGGTATTTTTCGTTTCCGGATCAAAAATCATGATGAAATGTGTGGTGGTATCGTCTTTTTTTTCGAAATGAAATTCCAAGTTTCTGCCGTCATCCAAAGTTGATAAGATTTTTTCCATGGGAATTACCGAATCGATGGTGCCTACAAAATCATAACCATGACTGCCATCTTTGTTTTCCATTCGGTAGCTGAAATTCCCTCCTTCGCGGAGTTCATTCAATGCTCTGGCACACCGCCAATCTTTGATAGCAAAAAACCATTTCTGAACGTGGTGAGGTTCCGAGAAATAAGTCCATACTTTTTCTACAGGTGCGAGCAGCCGTATTTCTGATTTTACTGTTTCCATTTTATATATTTTTAGATTACCTGAAAATCAAATAGTTATTTACTGTTTTGATTTTCAGAATACAATTCGAAACTGTGAAGAATTTTATCGAGCCCATTTTTCTGCATTTCCACAGGATTTTTGGTTTCCGCTTCTATATCCAGAAAAACTTCAGTAGTTGTTTCATCCACTTTATTGAAAATTACTTCTGCTTTTCTGCCGTCATCAAGCGTATAACTGAGTTTTTGCTGAGGAATGACTTCATCAAAAGTTCCTGCATAATCGAACCCATAACTACCGTCTTTTGTTTCCATTCTGTAATTAAATCTTCCTCCGGTCCGAAGGTCATTCTCTGCTCTCGGACAAACCCAATTTTCATTGGTAATGTTCCATTTTTTAATATGTTCAGGTTGCGTATAATATTCCCATACTTCGTGTACAGGTTTCAAAATAGTGGTATTGAGTATAATATTTTCCATAATTTTTTAAAACGTTGAATTTTCTTCAAAATGAATCATCCAAGGTGTGCCAAACCGATCTGTAAAACTTCCGAAGTAACCGTAAAATTCCTGTGAGATCGGCATTTCTACCTTTCCACCTTCAGAGAGTTCCTGAAAAAGGCGGTCTGCTTCATCTTTGGTGTCTGGGGAAATGCAAATATAGCTGTTATTTCCTTGTTGGTAAGCAAAACCCATTCCCGGCATGGTATCCGACGCCATCAGAAATTCATCGCCCAAAGGCAACGAAACATGCATCACACGGTCGTGAAGCTCAGCAGGAATTTTATCCGCATCTGGCAAATCGCGCATTTTCATCATGCCATTGCCGGCAAAATCTACCCTGAAAACTTTTTTATAAAAAGTCATGGCTTCTTCGGCGTTACCGTCAAAATTAAGGTAAGGGTTTAGTTTCATAGTTTATAATTTGGTTGTTGAATGATAATTCGGCGATTAAATTTAAAAAAAATATATCAATCTAAGGCTCTGTTTTTTACGATTCAGAAAAGAGACAGCTGAATACCGCCGTTTCCGGGAAGATTTCTCGGTGGTTTTGCATCTCCGAAAACTGTTTTTCCGCCGTACTTCCACGAGTTTTTTCGTTCTTCCTCAATGACATCCTGAACATCAAAATCGGGTTTAAAATTTTCCTCTAATCGCACATTGATTTCATGAAGTTTCTTGATGGCCACCAATTTATCAGAATGTTCCAATTTAGATTTTTGAATTCCTGATCTCAGAATTTCGATCGTTTCATCATATATTTTGGTAGGAACGGGAAACGGATGCCCGTCTTTTCCGCCATGAGCAAAGGAAAATCTCGCAGGATCCTGAAATCTTGACGGTGCACCGTGAATCACTTCCGAAACCAACGCCAGACTTTGCATCGTTCGTGGCCCGACCCCTTTTAACAATAGCAGTTCTTCAAAATTTTCCGGCTGCATTTCGCGGGTCATGGCCAAAGTGGCGCCCAGTCTTTTCAAGTTCAAATCAGATGCACGGATGTCATGATGAGCAGGGAGAATGAGTGAAACTTCCTTCATCATTGCTTCCGGACTTTCATGGGAAATATTCAGAATGCCGTTTCTGTTTTGGATTGCAGATTTTGCAGTAAGATCTAGAATAATTCCCTGATGAATTCCACAAATCCCTGTGTGAGGCTCTTCGACAAAACTTTTAATATTTTCAGAATGCCAATGGTACCGACGCGCTGTTTTACTTTTAACATTCATCCCCTGTTGGATCACTGCCCAATTTCCTTCATCGTTCACCATAAAATTGTGGGTGTACAATTGATAACCATCCTGAATGGCCGTATTATCCACTTTTGCTGATAATTTACTGGCGCGAACCAATTCTGATCCGTTGAGGCCGGTTGTTTCTGCAATTTTTAAAAGTTCGGAAGGCGTTTCCAGGGAAAATTTTCCTTTTCCACCGGCAATATAAATTCCGAGTTCACGCGAATGCGGATTGATGGCTCGTTTTAACGCACCCATCACCGAAGTCGTGACTCCCGAAGAATGCCAATCCATTCCCATCACTGCACCCAGACTCTGAAACCAGAAAGGATCACTCATCCTTCTGATGATTTCATTTTTACCATAATCTGCCAGAATTACCTCGACAATGGAAATTCCGAGTTTGGACATCCGTTCGTACAACCATTGTGGAACATATCCGTAATGGAGCGGTAGGTTTGCAGATCCTGAGCGTTTCATTTTTTCAAAATCAAAAAAACGCAAACTCAATTGCGCTTTTTAAATTTATAAATTTCTTGTTTTGTTATTTCAAAGCTTGTAAAGCAGCATCGTAATCGGGTTCTTCGGTAATTTCCGGAACCTGCTCTGTGTAAAGCACTTTTCCTTCCTCATCTGTTACAATAATCGCACGGCTGAGAAGCCCTTTTATCGGGCTGTCGCTGATGCCGACACCGAAATCATCTCCAAAAGTTCCTCTGAAATCGGAAAGTGTTTCCACATGATCCAAACCTTCGGCAGCACAAAATCTCTTGAGTGCAAACGGAAGATCTTTGGAAACATTAATCACTACTGTATCCGGCAGATCCGCCGCTTTTTCATTAAACTTTCTGGCTGCAGCAGCACAAACGCCGGTATCTACGCTTGGGAAAATGCTGAATATTTTCTTTTTTCCTTTAAAATCGTCTTTTGTTTTCACATTCAGATCGGTGTCTACCAATGCAAAATCTTTGATTGAGCTTCCTACTTCAGGAAGATTTCCTACGGTTTGAACGTCATTGCCGTGTAATTGAATATGTGCCATACTATTTTATTTTTATCAAAAATAAGCAAATTATGACAGAATCTTCCTAAGATAAAGGTTAAATAATTCTTAAAATAAAAACAGATCAAGCGGGAGAAAGACCCAGTTTTCTGGCTTCGGAAAGGACAAAATGCAAAGCTTCTTCCTTGCTATTAGAAATTTTTCCTTCCAAAATTGCTTCTTTTACACTTTCTTTCAAAACACCAATTTCACGTCCAGGTTTCAGTCCGAAAAGTTCCATCAATTCTTCACCGGAAACAGGCGGTTGAAAGTTCCGGATATGATCTTTAGCTTCCACTTCTTTAATTTTGGCAGCCACATAATCAAAATTCTTCTTAAAATGCTGCTGTTTTTTCGCGTTTTTCGTGGTAATATCTGCTTTACAAAGTGTAAACAAATCTTCCAGATCTTCTCCGGCATCATACAGCAAACGTCTCAATGCGGAATCTGATGCATCATCTGTAACGAGCGCAATTGGCCGTGAAGAAAGTTTCACCATTTTCTGTACATATTTCATATCCTGGCCCAAAGGAAGTTTCAGCCGTTGAAAGAGATTTTTTACCATTTTGGAACCTAAAAATTCGTGCCCGTGAAAAGTCCAGCCTGTTCCTTCTGCAAATTTCTTGGTAGGAGCTTTTCCAATGTCGTGAAGCAATGCAGCCCAGCGAAGCCAGAGGTTCTCCGTATGAAGAGAAATATTATCCACCACTTCCAAGGTGTGATAAAAATTGTCTTTATGCGTTTGCCCTTCCACTTCTTCAATGCCTTTCAATGCAGTAAGTTCAGGAATAATCAGTTTTAAAAGGCCGGTTTGTTCCATCAGTTTTAAACCTGATGATGGTTTTTGCGAAAGCATTATTTTGTTAAATTCCACCATAATCCGCTCCATGGAAACAATTTTAATACGGCCGGCTTCCTGTCGAATGGCAGCCAGCGAAGGTTCATCAACACGAAAATTCAATGTGGTGGCAAACCGGATGGCGCGCATCATTCGCAACGGATCGTCGGAATACGTTTGATGAGGTTCCAATGGAGTTCTGAGGATTTTATTTTCGAGATCTTGTTTTCCTTCAAAAGGATCTACCAACATTCCGAAATTTTCTTTATTCAAAGAAATGGCCATCGCATTTATGGTGAAATCCCGACGAAGTTGATCTTCTCGCAATGTTCCCGATTCTACTTCAGGATTTCTGCTTTCTTCGGAATAGCTTTCTTTTCGCGCTCCGACAAATTCCAGTTCCAGATCATGGTAACGAAACATCGCTGTGCCATAGGTTTTGAAAATGGAAACTTTCAGTGTTGGACTGAGGGTTTTGGCAATATTTTGGGCGAGTTCAATTCCTGAACCTTCGGTCACAAAATCAATATCTGAAGGTGTGGCTCTTTTCATCAATAAATCCCGAACATAGCCGCCGATGATATAGACGGATTGTCCATGCAGGAAGGCTGTTTCAGAAATAATTTTGAAAAGTCTGTAATTTTTATTTTGAATTAAATTGATGTGCATGGGCTAAAATAAACGTCACCAACAAGCGTTGTTGTAAGTGTTGTGGTGTGTAAAGATACGAATCGGATCACTCTCTTATTCTCTTAAAATTTTTATGCGGTTGTCCGGCCAGATTCTGATGACAGAAGAACCCGAAAACTCAGAGATTCGGTCGCGCTGTTCTTCCACAGCGTAATCCACTTGCTGAATAATTTCAGGATTGATGTCAGAAAATTTCATCGGACTTTTTTCTCCGCTGAAATTTGCCGATGTAGATACCAAAGGTTTATTAAGTTTTGAAATCAATTTTTTGCAAAAATTATCCTTCACCAACCGTATTCCAATACTGCCATCTTCCGCCAGAAGTTCATCAGGAATTCCTTTAGGATGATCATAAACGATGGTTACGGGTTTATCCGAAAGATCCATGATTTGCCAAGCCATTTCTGGCACATCCACAATATTCTGAAGACGCTGCTCGCTTTCTACCAGAACAATCATTGATTTGGAGGCATCCCGTTTTTTTATTTCAAAAATCTTTTTAATAGCTTCCACATTCGTTGCATCGCAGCCTATTCCCCAAATGGTATCGGTAGGATACAACAAGGTTCCGCCGGATTTCAGAATTTCAACAATATGATCCATATTCGGAGAAATATATACTGTGTTTTTACTTAAAATCTCTCAATAAAGTGGATAATCCTACAATTATTAAATTGATGAAAAAGCTTTTTCCAAATCAGAAATGAGGTCTTCCAAATCTTCAATTCCTACACTCAAACGGACGAGATCATCAGTAATACCGAGTTCAGCACGTTTTTCTGCCGGAATAGATGCATGCGTCATGGTAGCCGGATGATTGGCAAGCGATTCTACACCTCCCAGGCTTTCAGCAAGGGTAAATACTTTAAGGTTTTCAAGCAACTTTACAGCATCTTCTTTCTTTCCAGATTTAAAAGTAAAGGAAACCATTCCGCCATTTTCTTTCATTTGTTTTTTAGCCAATTCATACTGAGGATGGGAAGGCAATCCAGGATAAAAAACCTTTTCCACAGAAGGATGCTGCTCAAGATATTTTGCGACTTCTATTCCATTTTCTGAATGTCTTTGCATTCTGAGCGATAAGGTTTTAATTCCTCTCAGCACGAGATACGAATCGTGAGGTCCTAAAATACCTCCGCTGGCAAACTGAATAAAATGCAAAGCGTCGCCCAATTCTTTGGTTTTGGTGATTAAAGCTCCGGCAATAACGTCGGAATGACCGCCCAAATATTTCGTTGCCGAATGCATCACAATATCCGCACCCAAATCTATAGGCCGCTGAATATATGGGGAAGCAAAAGTATTATCTACTGCCAACAGAATATCTTTTCCTTTTATAAGATCAGCCACTGCTTTGATGTCTACCAGTTTCATCAAAGGATTGGTTGGCGTTTCCAGCCATATCAATTTGGTTTTATCTGTAATTACATCAGCAATTTTGGAAACATCATCAAAACTGACAAAGGTAAATTTGAGGTCATACTTTTCATATAATCTGGTGAAAAGCCTGTAGGATCCGCCGTAAAGATCGTCTACTGCAATCACTTCATCACCGGGATTCAGGAATTTTAAAACAGCATCCATAGCTGCCAAACCTGATCCGAACGCCAAACCTGTAGCTCCGTTTTCTATGCTTGCAAGGGCATCTTCCAAGGCTTGTCGCGTAGGATTGGCTGCTCTCGAATATTCATAACCCGCTTTCAGTTCACCGGGAGTGCGCTGTGCGAAGGTAGAAGTAAGAAAAACAGGAACATTAACAGAACCCGTATGAGGCTCATGTTGTTGTCCGCCATGGATCACTTTCGTATTAAATTTCATAATGTGTAATTTTTTAATTAATGATAAAGAACAAAGGAGGTTAAATTTTACATTTTAATGGCTGCTTTTACCGCAAATTCTTCGGCCATCATTTCCATCCAGTCGGCTACATCTTCCTCTCCGGTCGCTTTTTCATAGGTATTACTAAGCGAAAGCAAGATCTGATGCAGAAACATTTTCATGTGATCCACAGGCATATCTTTCGTCCATAAATCAATGCGGAGTGCTTCTTTTGCAGCATCATCCCAAACTGCCATCACAGTAGCTTTGGTAGGTTGATTTTCTATTCCGCCGTCTTCGGCATGCCAGGTCATCGTTTCAGGAACGTGATTATCATCCAGTTCCACATCCAGTTGTATCTTTGTTGTACGCATATTTTTATTTTAAAGAGTAGGTTTATAGGCAGACTGATTAAAAATATCTCCTGCACTCATGTTTAGAAATTCCTGCAAAGAAGTTTCTTTATTTTTATCGAAAAAATTTCTGCAAATCTGCCATCCCGTGAAAATCCCAACTTGTGGCGACGATTCTTTATCGGCTTCGGTATAAAATTTAGAAAACGGCCCGGGCGCAATAAATCGCTCCGAAAGACGCGGATCTGCACTAAAGAGATAATCATTTTCCACGAAGTAATCCCAAATATTTTGCTCATTAGCTTTGTTCCAGGCCATTTGTTTTTCACTGATATTCATTTTCAGATGATCCGGAAGTTGCGGAATAAAAGCATCCTGAAGCATCATTACTTTTCCGTAAAAAACCATTAAATCAATGAACTTCTGAGAATTCCGGTCATAGGAAACAGCAGAAAACGCAATCGCTTCTGAGATTTTAGGAAGTATATTTTCCTGATTCATCGAGACTTTGAAATATTCTTCAATTCCTTTATAGTATTCGTTTTTTTCACCCATAAATCCCGAAATATCTATAAACAAATATCCCTGTTGCGGATCGTAAATCACGGGTTCTTCATACATCTGTGTGCTGGAAGAAAAAGTGTACACTTTAGGATCTTTAAAATTTGGGAAATAATGTCTTATTCTGGCAAAAAGTTCAGTAAGATCCGTGGCCAATTTATTAAGATCTGTTTTGGAAGCAGCTTCTTTGTAAAGCTTTATTTCTTCGGGATTATTTTTTCTTTTAATAAAATCTTCATCTTTTACAGAACCCTGAAACCACGGATATTTTTCTTTAAACTGCTCAATAGGAACATCGGCATCAAAAAATTCTTTGGAAATATCGGTAATCGGCACTTTTTCGGCGGGAGTTTCCACCTTTATATCCCAGATATTTTCTTTTTCTTTCTGGCATGAAGTGATGGTGAAAGCTACGGCAACTGCAAGCATGAATAATTTAAAAAACTTCATTATTTTTACATCCTGTTTAGAAGGACAAAAATAAGGAAAATTAAATGAAGCCTTTGCTTCCTCACCTTAAGAAAATAGAATGCAGTCAGAAAAAATCATTCATCACATTGTACAATGGCTCCGCGATTATGCTAACAATGCGGGAGCGAAAGGATATATTATCGGAGTATCGGGAGGCGTAGATTCTGCTGTGGTTTCGACACTTTGTGCGATGACAGATCTCGAACTTCTCATGTTGGAATTGCCCATCCGACAAACACAGGACGAAATCAGCAGAGCATGGGAACATATGAATTTCATTACTCAGCGTTTTCCCAATGCAAAAGCGCAGCGGGTAGATCTCACAGCAACATTTGAGGAACTTGAAAATACGTTTGATATCCCTGAAAATCAAAATTCTAATCAACAGCTTGCTTTGGCGAACACCAGAAGCCGGCTTCGGATGCTTTCTTTATATTATTATGCGCAAACGAATAACCTGTTGGTATGCGGAACGGGGAATAAAGTAGAAGATTTTGGAATTGGATTTTTCACCAAATACGGTGATGGTGGCGTTGACATTTCTCCCATTGCGGATCTTTATAAAACTGAAGTTTACGCTTTGGCCAATGCTTTAAATCTGGCTGAAAGTATTCGCAATGCGATACCCGCAGACGGACTTTGGGATACGGCAAGAACAGATGAACAGCAGATCGGAGCAAGTTATCCTGAATTGGAAAAAATTCAAAAAGAATGGGGAACGAAAACTGCAGCCGACTATACTGGTCGTGATCTTGAGGTATACAGAATATTCTCTAAAATGCACAAGGCTACTCAGCATAAAATTACCCCGATTCCGGTGTGTGAAATTCCTGAAGAATGGAAAAGCACTGAATCCTGAAACCATTTCGTATGAATTCTGAAAAAATTAAAATTTTCTTTTTCTTTCTGATCGGCGGACTTATCGGAATTTTGCTGATGTTTGCCTACACACAGTATCAATCGGAACCGAAAGAAACAGCAACTGCCCTCTCTGCAAAACCCATTGAAATTTCGGAAACTTCCATTTCTCATGCTGCTATTGACGAACTTACCAAAGATTCGACGGTTATCAATTATGTGAAAAAACATCATCAACTGCCCGATTATTACCTCACAAAAGCTGAAGCAAGAACTCAGGGATGGATTCCTGAAAAAGGCAATCTCTGCGATGTTCTTCCGAGAAAAGCGATTGGTGGCGACCGTTTTGGAAACAGAGAAAAAAAACTTCCTGCCGGAAAAATATATTACGAAGCAGATGTAAATTACCGTTGCGGGAAGCGGAATTCTGATCGTATCGTATATACGGATTCCGGCGAAATATGGCTCACTAAGGATCATTACAAAAGTTTTGATAAACAATAACAGAAAATCACTTTCATCTTATGAAAACAATATATATCGATTTTACAGATATTGGCGACGTTGAGGATTTTTACCTTCAGCTGAAAGAAAAAATACAACTTCCTGTACATTTCGGGAACAATCTGGATGCGCTGTACGACGTTATTTCAGGACACTTGGAGTTGCCGCTTCATTTAGAATTTGTCAACATGAGAGTGGATCAACTGGAAGATTTTGAAGAAGTACTTATCACTTTGGAAGAAGCAGAAGACGAGGTGGAAGGTTTCAGTTTCAGCTATTATCTGGAACAGTATGAGGATGAATAATCGTTTAAAACAATGCGATAAAATCAGGAAATACAACAAAAAGCGGCTCAATTTAAAAAAGAGCCGCTTTTTTTATGAAATACATTTCAGTTATTTAAAAAGATATTTTACTCCAAAAGTAACTTGATTCAGATTTACACCGAAGGTAAAATTGTCCATGCTTTCGCCATCTTTAGGATTTACGCTGTTGTACCCAATTGCTCCGATAGTCGCTTCTACAGTCCAGTGATTGTTGATCATATAATCCAATCCCGGCCTAATGTTGATACCATAGGCAGTATAGTTATCTTCCGAAGAAAATGAACCAAGAGGAGCAGCATTCGCTTCAGTTTTCACTGTTCCGAATTCCAAAGGAACGTCCAGTTGTCCGAAGATGTACAATTTTGTTCCAAGATCCCAATATTTTCTCACAAAAGGCATCACCACAAAAGCAGAACTGGTCAGTTTTGCAGAAGCAGGAAATCCTAACATATCCGTATCAATAGACATTGTGCTTCCCTGGTAACCCAGACCTGCACCAATAACGACAGTCGGTGTAATAAAATGTCCCATCATCGGTACCACCGAAAACTCAGTAGCTGTAGCTCCGGTATTGTTGTCTTTAGAGGTAGAAACCATGGCTTGTCCTGTAATGTAAGTGGTTCCTTCCAATCCTGCAGATTGTGCATGAGCGGTGCTGAAAGCAACTACCGCACTCATGAATAAAAGTTTTTTCATAGAAAATAAATTTAAAAGTTTAGTTATTTTTGATTTAAATCGGTTTATGCATTTTCGTGAACTTTCCGGGATTCCAGATATTTCTGCCATTCCCAAGTGGTTCTCAGTGCTTCTTCCAGCGAAGTATTTGCTTTCCAGTTCAATTCCCGTTCTGCTTTGTCCGCATTGGCATAAGCAATGGTAATATCGCCTGCTCTTCTATCACAAATCTGGTAAGGAACTTTTACATTATTGGCTTTTTCAAAAGCATGCACCACTTCCAGAACCGATGATCCTTTTCCTGTTCCAAGATTATAAATATCAATTACCATTTCGTTTTTTTCGGAAAGCAATTTTTTTAATGCAGCAACATGAGCTTTGGCCAGATCCACTACATAAATATAATCTCGGATTGCTGTTCCGTCGGGCGTGGGATAATCTGCGCCCCAAATGGAAAGTTTTTCCCTGATTCCGGCACCAGTTTGCGTTACATACGGCACCAGATTATTGGGAACTCCAATGGGAAGTTCTCCCAATTTCGCGGATGAATGTGCGCCAATGGGATTAAAATACCGGAGCAAAGAAACTCTTTTCTGATGAGCATTAGCAAAGTCCATCAGCATTTCCTCTCCCATTTGTTTGGTTTTCCCATAGCTGCTTTCGGGACGTTTCATCGGGGTGTTTTCATCAATGGGCATTTCATCTGCCTGTCCGTAAACGGTGCAAGATGAACTGAAAATAAAGTTGGAAATATTTCTTTCTTTAAATTCCTGAAGCAGATTGATTAGGGTAAAAAGATTGTTTTCGTAATAATCTACAGGTTTCTCCTGACTCTCTCCTACGGCTTTGAAAGCTGCAAAATTGATACATCCTTCTATGGAATGTGCATCCAAAACCTGGTTCAGGAGTGCTCTTCTTTTCAAATCAAAAGGGTAAAAAACCGGTGATTTTCCGGAAATCTCCTTGATATTGTCCAGAATAAACCGTTCAGAATTGGAAAGATCATCCACGATAACGACTTCAAATCCATTATTCAAAAGTTCCACTACGGTGTGAGAACCTATGTAGCCCAATCCTCCGGTTACCAATATTGCCATAGAAATTAATTTTCACAAATCTACAAAAAAAGCAGTGCCTAAACGGGGTTAGGCACTCCAAAAAAAATAAAAAAAATTGAAAAAAAAATGTACTTCTATTTTATCGCCATTCGGACATGTATAAGAAGCTACAGATTCAAAACTAATAATAATTTGTGGATTAAACAACAATCAACACAAAACCTATGATAAATTGTTTGAAATTTATTATCGTTTTAAATAATAATTGAAATATTTCGTATCGAAGATTTATTTGTTTAAGATTCCATATTCATAAATTCGAGAACTGCATCGCTGATGTACTTCAGTTGTTCATCATCCAGTTCAGTGTGCATCGGAAGAGAAATAACCTCTTCCAAAAGTTGATCGGTATTTTTGAAATCTGCGTCGTTGCTTTCCTGATAATAGGCTTTCTGCTTGCGAAGTGCCACAGGATAATAAATCATGGCCGGAATTTCTTTTTCTGCGAGGAAATCACGAAGAGCATTTCTTTTTCCGTTCAAAATCCTGAGCGTATACTGATGGAATACATGAGTAGAATTTTCAGCTCTTTTAGGAATTAAAATCTGAGGATGCCCTGAAAGTGCTTCATCGTAAAAGTCTGCAGCTTTTCTTCGAGCTTCATTATAAGAATCCAAAAGCGGAAGTTTTTTTCTCAACACCGTCGCCTGAAGACTGTCCAAGCGGGAGTTCACTCCTACTTCATCGTGATAATAGCGTTCATACATTCCATGATTTACAATACCGCGGATTTTATGCGCCAAGTGATCATCATGAGTGAAAATTGCGCCGCCGTCTCCGTAACAGCCCAAGTTTTTCGAGGGAAAAAAAGAAGTGGTTCCTATAGTTCCCATGGTTCCGGATTTTTTCACAGAACCGTCAGAGAACGTATAATCGGCACCAATGGCCTGAGCGTTGTCTTCTATTACGTACAAATTATGGGTTTTTGCGATCTTCAGAATTTCTTCCATTGGCGCACACTGACCGAAAAGATGAACGGGAATGATGGCTTTGGTTTTCGGTGTAATAGCTGCTTTCAGTTTCTCAGTATCGATCGTGAAAGTGTCATAATCAACATCTACTAAAACGGCTTTTAATTTCAGCAAATGAATAACTTCCACGGTAGCAGCGAATGTAAAATCTGCTGTGATCACTTCATCTCCTTCTTTCAGGTCTAGCGCCATCAGGGCGATTTGAAGTGCATCGGTTCCGTTTCCGCACGGAATGACATGGGGTACATCCAGATAAGTTTCCAATTCCTGCTGAAAACTTTTCACTTCCGGGCCGTTGATAAAAGCCGCAGAGTGCATCACACTCAGCATTGCATTATCCACATCTGGTTTTATTTTATAGTACTGACTCTGCAAATCAACCATCTGAATTTTCTTCATACAAAATCTATTATGCTGTAAATTTACGTTAATTAATATTGATATAAAAATGCTGTTATCTCCTGTTCGTGCTTTTTAGATTAGTCGAAAACCGGCCTTATTTTTTCTGTAAACGGAACTTCAGGATTTAGAATTTCCAGAATAAGATTCCTGATACTCACCATCGCATCCTCCAGATTTCCTTTCGTAAATTGAAGGCTAACAGCACCTTTGTTCACTTCCGTGAGACTCCAGATTGCGGTTTCTGTATATTTACCGGCAAATTCAGGAAGCTGTCCCAACACATACTGATAAATGCAAAGTTGAAGTGCTTGTTTTTTTAAATCATTCATCAGATATTCATCGATATTTTTCTCATCAATGCTGAGCGTCAGGTCTTTGGTTTTCGCTGTTTTATAATCAATGACTCTCAGAACCCCGTCCAGTTCATCAATCCTATCGATGAATCCATAAAACGAAACTTTTTCCAATCGCGCTTCATCCAGATAAAAATCTACCTCTTCAAACTTTCTTTCCAAGGCGATAATTTTCAGCGAATGTCCTTCCAGCACAAGATTCCGGTCGTAGGAAATAATATTTTTCACAACTCTTTCGGCAATGGATTTATGAATAAAATTAATCCCTCTTTCATAAAATTCCGGTTGATGTTTGAGCTGAGCAATGGATTGATTCATCGCTTCCTTTATTCTATCATCAGAAATATTCAAATCTTCGGATGTCAGCACTTTTCCTGTTATGGTATCATAAATAATCTGTAGCGCATAATGAACTAAATTACCATAATTTTTAACCGAAAGCTGCTCCTCAATTTCATTCACAGCTCTGGTTTCCAACACTTTATTCAGATAAAAATCAATCGGATTGTAAAGATAACTGGTGAGATGGGTAGCGGAAACGCGATTTTTCCATTCGTGAAGGCGTTCCGTTACTTTTGGTGTTTTTTCTATTTCTATCGGCTGCGCTTCAACAGAAGCAGATAAATTTTCAATTATTGTATGTTCAATGCTATGAAACTGGTCTTCAAATTCCAGTTGCGTAATGAAGCGGCTTTTTTCGCCTGTATTCACTCCGGAACTCAGCGCATTGAAGAGCAGATGTACCGAATCCGATTCCTGAATCAAACGGTAAAAATGATAAGCATAAATGCTGTCGTTTTCAAGAAAAGTATGCAGACCGAAATGCTGCCGGACATCATAAGGAAGATAAGTATTTTGGGTATTTCCGAGCGGCAGTTTTCCTTCATTTACGGAAAGCATAATCACATTTTTAAAATTCAAAAGTCGGGTTTCCAAAAGTCCCATCAACTGTAATCCTTGCAAAGGTTCGCCCTGAAAATCTATAGTTTCAGATGAAATAACCTGATTCACCAATACTTCTAAGGTTTCAATGGTGATATCAAACTGATAAGATGCCGTCTGATTTTTGATGATTTTAAAAGTCTTTTCAAAATGGGCAATATTTTCAAATTGAAGATCATCCAGTTCTCTGAACTTCAAATCGTAACAGAAATTATAAATCTGCTTCAAAAAAAAATCACTGCTCTCAGTCTTGATGAGTAAAGGAAAATAAGAAAGTGAATCTAACGCAGACTTCAAAAAAAATTCAGAAAAATAGACAATATTGCGTTCTTCAATTAATGATTTGAATGTCGCCACCGTTTTTAGCTCTTCCGAAGTATTAGGAAGCTCTTCCAGAATCGGCAGCACATCGTTATAATAATATGAATTGGCTCTTTTTGCAAGTTGTTTCTGCAGATGGAAAATATGCTTTACCGCATTGCTGAATGCCATGTTTTTCAGTGGAAAACCCATAGTGATATTCAGCTGTTCCACGGTGCTCAATGAATCCAGCGCAGCAGGCAGCAGATGTTCGTCCAACAAAACCACGGCGGTATCCGAAAGGTCCGTTTCTGAAACATTCTGCAAAGAATTCAGAATATTCGGGAGTAACTGCGCCTGGCTCACATTTCCGGAAACTTCATACACTTTAATCTGTTTTGGTTTCGAAAAATCATCTTCAATCCATCGGAATTTCCTGCTTTTATTGAACTCTTTCCAGGTTTGGTATTTTCTCAGAAATATTCCGGCTTCCTGCCGTTCGTCTTCGGTATAATAACGGTCTCCGTGAAAATAAATCTGAGCTTTGTCCCGTTGCAGAAACTGCCGAACCAACTGCTCTTCCACGGGAGTAAAAGCATTAAAACCACAGAACACGAGCCGGTTTTTATATTGATCAGCGAAGGAATTTATCTGATTTCTTGCCGCTTCATGAATCATTCCCGCTGTAGCGAGATTTTTGGCCTGCAATTGTTTTTTTAAAAATGGAAGAAAAACATTCATATTCTTCCAAAAATTCAGGAATTTTTTCCGGGGAACCTCTTCCGTTTCCTCACCCAGATTTTGCGCCCAGTTTTTGATCCGTTCTTCATCAAACATAAATTCCAAGATCGCCCGATCATCGTCTGAAAATTTCAGCATATCATCCCAATCCTTCTGTACTGTGGGAAACCATTTCAGAAAAGAAGCAAAATCATCTTTTGGCGTTAAATCAAGCTGCTGATAGGAATCATAAGCCATTAGCCAAAGTGCAATGCCCTGAACAGGCTGCTTTCCGGAGATTTCGGCGATCAATTCTTCAATCGTACAAAAGGTGGGCAGAAAACCGGAATATTGTTTTTCAGCCAGTATTTTTTTAATAAAAACCGCAGGCCTTTTACCGGGAATAACAATAGTAAACCCTGATAAATCAGGGTGTTCGGCTAATAGTTCGGTAATGATTTTATCTAAAAACTTCATTGATGAAACGGCTGTGCTGAAAAACTAAGAATGAAAATTTCCTTTTGATAAATATACTACTTTTTTGGTTTCAAAAAATTCCTCCTCGAAAAAATGTTTCAACTGAAAGATCTCACACCGTAATCCTGCGAGTTCCTCGGCCAGATCGCCGCCTTTCAGATATAACACGCCATTGTGTCGGGAATTAAATTGTTCCTTTTCAAACTTTCCTTTCATCCAACGCAGAAACTCCGGCATTTGTGTAACGGCGCGGCTTACCACAAAATGAAACTTCTGTTTCAACTGTTCAGCTCTGCCATGAACGGCTTCTATATTCTGAAGTCCAATTTCTTCTGAAACGGCTTTTACCACAGTGATTTTTTTACCAATTGAGTCAATCAGGGTAAAATGAGCTTCCGGAAATAAAATGGCCAGCGGAATTCCGGGAAAACCACCTCCTGTTCCCACATCCAGAATCTTCGTATCGGGTTCGAATGCCATTACTTTGGCAATTCCCAACGAATGAAGAATATGCTTTTCATATAAAGAATCCATATCCTTGCGGGAGATAACGTTGATCTTCTCATTCCATTCCCGATAGACTGTTTCTAATCGGGCAAATTGTTCTTTTTGAAGATCTGAAAGTTCAGAAAAATATTTTAAAATAAGTGCTGTTGACATCGTAATATATTATTGCAAAAGTACTTTTCCTAAGATGGAATCCCAAATATTTTGATCAAAATAGTATCTTTGTTCGTTTACCAAGAATGTTATGAACAAATTATCAGACCGCCTCCAACGCTTAGGATATTCTCAGACTTTCGTTATGAGCAATAAAGCGCGCGAAATGCGCTCACAGGGACTTGATGTTATCAGCCTAACCCTGGGCGAACCGGATTTCGATGTTCCGGAACCCATCAAAACTTCCGCGATAGAAGCCATTCATCAGAACTTTAGCCATTATTCTCCGGTGTCAGGTTTTTTAGAACTGAGAGAAGCTATCTGTGAGAAACTGAAAAGAGACAACGGACTTCGTTATCAGCCCAATCAGATTTGCGTTTCCAACGGTGCCAAACAAGCCATTCTGAATGTTTTGGCTGCGATTATCAACGATGGTGATGAGGTAATTCTTCCTGTTCCCTATTGGGTGAGTTACGATGAAATGGTGAAAATGATGGGCGGAACTTCAGTTTTTGTAAAAACTTCTTTCTATAATGATTTTAAAATGACTGCCGAACAGCTGGAAGAAGCCATCACGCCCCGAACCAAAGCGCTGCTTTACAGTTCACCCTGCAATCCGTCCGGAAGTTATTATACTTACAACGAACTAAAATCTTTGGCTGAAGTGATAGCGAAACATCCGCAGATTACAGTGATTTCAGACGAGATCTATGAATTTATCAATTATGAAACGACGACAAAATCCATCGCCGCTTTTCCGGAAATTTACGAGCAAGTGGCCGTCATCAATGGAATGTCTAAAGGTTTTGCGATGACGGGATGGAGAATTGGCTACTCAGCATGCCCTGAATGGCTGGCCAAAGCATGCGAAAAAATTCAGGGCCAAATGACGAGCGGTGCCAATACTGTGGCTCAAAAAGCTTCGGTGACCGGATTGAAAACAGATCCTTCTGAATTTCGCTATATGATTGACGAATTTAAAAAAAGAAGAGACATAGTTTATGAACTGATCCGTGAAATTCCCGGTTTCAAAGTTCTTTTGCCCAAATCTGCTTTTTATTTTTTCCCGGACATTTCCTTTTATCTTGGAAAAACATTGAACGGAGTGAAAATCAATGACTCCGATGATTTCGCCATGTTTCTGCTGGATCAGGCGCACGTTGGGAGCGTAGGAGGCGTGTCATTCGGAAGCCCGGAATGCATCCGTTTTTCTTATGCGGCATCTGAAAAAGAACTTCGGGAAGCAATGAAAAGAATCAAAGCGTGTTTGGAAAATGTAAAGGTGAGTAACTGAGTTTAAAAAATATCGGAACAAATAAGTAAGAAAATTCCGTCAGATCGTATTATTTTGGATTGACTAAGAGATTATTTTTATATTCGAACGATGAACGACACATTACTTTTGGCAATTTATTTCAGTTTGCAAGGCAGGAAAAAACCTGCTGATGAGAAGGAGCCTTTCAGGTTGAAAAGATCAGAAGTAAAAGGATTGTTCATTACTTTTCTCTTTTTTGTTTTTCTTACCATTGGTTTGTTTTATCTCTCAACAGCAGCAGAAGAATGGAATTTTTGGCTTCATTTGCTGTTGTATATTCCGCTCGGATTCTGTGTACTTTGCGCAATAGGATGCATTTCTGTATTTATTTTAGGAATCTTTAACTGATTTAAAATTTTCAAAAATTATGGAAATCCTTCAGGACATCTTTGGCATATTCCTCACGACAGGATGTTGTCTGGGTGTAATCGGTTTATTATTGGGTGGTTTAGATATATCTCTGTTCCCGAAATAAAGAAGACGATAATGACATCGAAAATGAAGACGACAATAAAACTGATATAACGATTACTATTCATTTGTCGAACAAAAAATAGCTTGTTTTTGTAAAACATAATCACAGCCGAGATAATATTTTGCATTCATTATAATCTCCATACTGATCAAATTCCTTTTTCATAATCTTTTCATTTTCTCTATCTTTGGGCAAACAAAATTTATGAACCACGATATTAAGATGATTGCCGATACGGCAAAAGATTTTGCCGAGAAAAATATCCGTCCTCACATTATGGATTGGGATGAAAGCCAGACTTTTCCTGTCGAACTTTTTCATAAACTGGGTGAAATGGGTTTTATGGGCATAGTGATACCAGAAAAGTATGGAGGTTCCGGACTTGGATATCACGAATATGTTGCGATATTAGACGAAATTTCTCAGGTAGATCCTTCTATCGGCCTTTCCCTCGCAGCACACAATTCCCTGTGTACCAATCATATTTATGAGTTCGGGAATGAAGAGCAAAGAAATAAGTGGCTTCCAAAACTAGCATCCGGTCAGGTGATCGGAGCATGGGGACTTACAGAACATAATACTGGTTCAGATTCCGGAGGTATGAGTACCACCGCGGTGAGAGATGGGAATGATTGGATCATCAACGGAGCAAAAAACTTCATTACTCACGCTATTTCCGGTGATATTGCTGTGGTAATGACCCGCACAGCAGAGAAAGGCGCAAAAAATAATTCTACAGCATTTGTCCTCGAAAAAGGAATGCCTGGTTTTACATCCGGAAAAAAGGAGAATAAACTGGGGATGAGAGCTTCGGAAACAGCTGAACTTATTTTTGATCAGGTGAGGGTTCCGGACAGCCACCGACTCGGCGAAGTAGGGGAAGGTTTCAAACAAGCCATGAAAATTCTGGACGGAGGCCGAATCTCCATCGCGGCACTTTCTTTGGGAATTGCTCGTGGTGCCTACAAGGCTGCTTTGAAATATGCTCAGGAAAGACATCAGTTTGGAAAATCAATTTCCAGTTTTCAGGCGATTAACTTTATGCTGGCGGATATGGCAACAGAAATTGATGCTGCTGAACTTCTGATTCAAAGAGCTTCAACTCTAAAAAATGCAAAAGAAAAAATGACAAAAGAAGGCGCTATGGCCAAACTATATGCTTCGGAAGCTTGTGTGAGAATTGCCAATAATGCAGTGCAGATCTTTGGCGGATACGGTTATACCAAAGATTTTCCTGCAGAGAAATATTACCGCGACAGCAAATTATGCACTATCGGAGAAGGCACCTCTGAAATTCAGCGACTGGTGATTGGTAGAGCTATCACCCAATAATGAGAACTTTCATTTTCAATAAAATAAAGCCGTTTCACAAATGAAGCGGCTTTATTTTTAATTAGATCTCTCTGTTATCTTTATTCCCATTCTATCGTTGCAGGCGGTTTGCTGGAAATATCATAAGTAACCCTGTTGATACCGCGTACTTCATTGATAATTCTGCTGGAAACATGCTCTAGAAATTCCCAAGGCAGCTTACTGAATTCTGCTGTCATAAAATCGATAGTATTTGCGGAACGCACCACCGCTGTATATTCATACGTTCTTTCATCGCCCATCACTCCTACAGATTTCACGGGAAGCAACACTACAAAAGCCTGAGAAACCTTTTCGTATAAATTATTTTTATACAATTCTTCTATGAAAATATCATCAGCTTCCTGCAGAATTTTCACTTTCTCAGCATCTACTTCACCCAAAATCCTGATTCCCAAACCAGGACCCGGAAAAGGATGACGGTACACTAAATGATGCGGAATACCCAGTTCCTCTCCTACTTTTCTCACTTCATCTTTAAAAAGTTCACGCAACGGTTCCAGCAGTTTCATTTTCATGTTTTCCGGAAGTCCGCCTACGTTGTGATGCGATTTAATTACTGCAGAAGGTCCTTTCACGGACTGGCTTTCGATAACATCCGGATAAATAGTTCCCTGAGCCAGAAATTTAGCACCTTCAAACTTGTGGGACTCTTCATCAAAAACAGCAATAAATTCATTTCCGATGGCCTTTCTTTTTTCCTCAGGATCAGAAATGCCTTTCAATTTGCTGAGGAATCTTTCGGATGCGTCCACCATATCAATTTTCATGTGGAAATGTTCGCCGTAGTTTTCCATAACTTTCCGGCCTTCATCCTTTCTCAGAAGTCCGGTGTCTACGAAAATACAAGTTAGTTGATCGCCAATAGCTTTATGAATAAGCACGGCTGCAACCGAAGAATCCACTCCGCCTGAAAGGCCCAAGATCACTTTCTCATCACCCACTTTTTCGCGTATTTCTGCAATAGTTCTTTCTATATAGCCAGCAAGTTTCCAGTTTTTTTCAGCCTTACAAATGTTATGGACAAAGTTTTCAAGAATCTTTGTTCCTTCTTCCGTATGCGTTACTTCAGGGTGAAACTGGAGGGTGAAAATATTTTTTTTCTCATTGGCCATGGCTGCGATAACACCGCTTTTTGCAGAAACCTCAAATCCTTCCGGAACTTCTTCCACTTCATCGAAATGGCTCATCCATACTTTAGATTTTCTGGAAACTCCAGTCAGCAAAGGATTACTTCGCAAGATTTCAAGCTCGGATTTCCCATACTCGCCTTTGTGTCCTTTGGTTACTTTTCCGCCAAGAAGATGTGCGGTGAGCTGCATTCCGTAACAAATGCCTAAAATAGGAATTCTGGCATCAAAAAGTTTCCGATCCACAAGATGGGCATCCGCTGCATTCACAGAACTGGGTCCTCCGGATAAAATAATTCCTGCAGGTTTTTTGGAGAGAATTTCTTCCAAAGGAGTATTGTACGGGACAATTTCGGAATACACTTCCATTTCCCGAATTCTGCGCCCGATGAGCTGATTGTATTGCGAACCAAAATCCAATATCACGATACCATTGGTCATACTTTTTTATAAATTATAAGTTAAATAAATACTATTGCTGAAAATTGCCGTCAGATGTAAAATAGCATTGAAAAAAATAAAAGCGTGCATGATACACGCTTTCATCGATTTAAAAATCTGCGATATCTTCTCTGTAAAATGCGTAGTCGAAATGGATAATATTAGCGGCAGCATACACCTTTTCACGGGCTTCACCGAAAGTTGAAGCTGTTGCCACAAGATTCACTACTCGCCCACCAGTTGTATAAACCGTGCCCGCCTTAGTGGAGGCTCCTGACAAATAAACGGTTACATCTTCTGTTTTGTCTAGATTTCGAATTTCAAAACCGGTATCATATTTTCCGGGATAACCACCAGAAGCCATCACCAAACAAACCGCTTTTTCATCTTTAAATTTCAATTCAATATCATTACCGTCAATACAATCATTGATTGTATCTAAAAGATTGTTTTCCAGAAGCGGAAGAATCACCTGCGTCTCAGGATCGCCGGAACGCATATTATATTCCAGCAAATGGCAGCCTTTTTCCGTCACCATCAGTCCGAAAAAGATAAATCCTCTGAACATTAAATACTGATCTTTCAACCCGTTGACCGTTGGTTCAAGAATATTGGTTCTGAAATCCTCAAAATGTTTTTCCGAGAATTCCGGGCTCGGTGCCACACTTCCCATTCCGCCGGTATTGGAACCTTTGTTGCCGTTTCCAGCTTTTTTATAATCTTTCGCAGCAATGCATGGATAGAGTTCTTTCCCATTGGAAAAACAAATAATGGATGCTTCAAATCCTCTCAAATATTCTTCGATAACCACTTCTATTCCGGCATCTCCGTAAATTTTGGCAATCATGAAATCGTGAATGGTTTTCATGGCCTCATCTTTATTATTGGCTAGAACCACTCCTTTTCCTTGTGCAAGCCCGGAAGCTTTGATGATCAAAGGAAATTTCTGTTTTTCAAGGAAATTTCTGGCTTCCACGTAAGAGGTGAAAATATTGGCTTCGGCAGTTTTCACTCCGTATTCCTGCATGAATTTTTTGGAATAGGCTTTACTTCCTTCCAGTTTCGCTACTTTCTTTTCAGGACCAAAAATCCTTAAACCAGCTTTTCGGAAATCGTCCACAATTCCGCTTACCAGAAATGCTTCCGGCCCTACAATGGTAAGATCTATCGCTTCATCAATGGCAAAATTTACCAGTTCCTGGTTGTCTGTAAGTGAAATATTTCTTCCCAATTTCTCCGTAGTGGCATTGCCTTTGGCAAAATACAGTTGGGTAACTCTGCTGTCTTCTGCGAGTTTTTTCCCGAAAGCGGCTTCCCTGCCACCATTTCCTATGATCAATATTCTCATGATGTTCTTTTGATATTTAATGTACAAATTTAATGATTTATGAAGCGAATAACAAGAAGAGTTTGTTTCTCAACATGGCCTTTTCAGCAAAATCAATGCAGAAAATGGCGCATTCCGGTCATCAGCATCGGAATCTGATGTTCATTGGCTGCATCCACCGAATCCTGATCTTTCATGCTGCCGCCTGGTTGTATGATGGCTTTAATTCCTTGCTGTGCGCAGAAATCTACGACATCCCGGAAAGGGAAAAACGCGTCGGAAGCCAAAACCAGATCACCGCTGAATTTCTGCTTTGCTCGCTCTATCGCCTGTTGTGTAGCCCAAATCCTATTGACCTGACCGCCACCGATTCCCAAAGCCTGAATTCCGTTGGAAACCACGATGGCATTGGATTTTACATATTTTACTACTCTCTGCGCAAAAAGTAGTGCTTTTTCCTGTTCAGCGGAAGGTTTTACGTCCGTTACGACTTTTATATCTTCTGAAAATTGGGAATCATTGTCCTGAACCAGCATTCCACCATCCGTTTTTACCCAGGTATGTCGGTCTGAAACGGGATTTTTGATTTTAATAACTCTTAAATTTTTCTTTTGGTTCAGAATTTCTAATGAGTCCTCGTCGAAATCCGGCGCCATAACGATCTCCAGAAATGTTTTGTTCAATTCTTCTGCTGTTCCCGCATCCACTTTATAATTCATGGCGACGATTCCGCCAAAAATGGAAACCGGATCGCATTCAAAAGTCTTTTTGTAGGTTTCCAAAGCTGTTGTTCCGATGGCTACGCCACAAGGTGTCGAATGCTTCACAGCGCAACAAGCCATTTCATTTTTAAATTCCTGAACAACTTTCCAACATAAATCCATATCTCGGAGATTATTGAAAGACAATTCTTTACCGCCCAACTGTTCAAAATTCTTCATCGCTCCGTTTTCAAAAGTCGAAACGTAATACGCTGCCTTTTGATGAGGGTTTTCCCCATATCTCAGATCAGCAACTTTTTTATAGGATGCATTCAGATAGGTTGGGAATTCCTTGTCTAAAAGCATTCTCGAAATCGCAGCATCGTAAGCTGAAGTAAGGTTGAACACTTTTCCGGCCAGCTTTTTTCTGGTTTCTAAAACAGTATCGCCATTTTCAGCCATTTCTTTTTGCACTTTTTCGTAATCTTCCACGTCGGTAATTACTGTAACACTGTCAAAGTTTTTAGCTGCTGAACGCAACATGGAAGGCCCGCCAATATCGATAAACTCTACTTTTTCTTCCAGGGAGATATCTTTATTAACATTTTCAAAAAATGGGTACAGATTCACGATCACCATATCGATCAAACCAATTTCATGCTCCTGAACGGTTTTCATGTGTTCTTCATTGGAACGCACTGCCAAAAGGCCGCCGTGAACTTTCGGATGAAGCGTTTTTACTCTTCCGTCCAGCATTTCCGGAAAGTTGGTTACTTCGTCAATCTGGATTGGGTGCAGTCCGGCTTCTTGCAGATGTTTAAAAGTTCCTCCCGTAGAGATAAGTTCGTAATTGTTTCTTTCTAAAAACTTAGCGAAATCAGTTAATCCGTTTTTATCGGAAACACTGATCAATGCTCTTTTCTTCGACATTTTATTTTTACTTTTATAAATTATTGTTTGTGTGATTCCCCTCTTTTGAAAGAGGGGTGCCGCAGGCGGGGTGTTGGACTGATGATGAAAAATTCTTCATGATAAACTCTCCAAGTTCTTTCATCACATTTAATAAATCATGTTTAACTCTGTAATCTGAAATTTTATAAACCACTAAATTTAGAGATTCTAAATATTGTTCTCTTCCATCATCATAATTTTCCTTAAAATCGTGGCTTGATCCATCTATTTCAATGACGACACCTAATGATTTTATGTAAAAATCTACTATATAATTTCCAATAATTCGCTGCCTGTCAAAATCTATTTGATGGAATGATCCGTTTCTTACTTGTTTCCAAAAAATCACTTCCGACAACACATATCCTTTGCGTAGACTTCTTGCTTTTGACAAAAGATCTTTATTTTTGGGCAATACATCAATTTTTCTTCGAAATATTTCAATTCCATCGATATGAGTTAAGGGTAACTTTTCCATTATGTCGAAAGTTTATCCATATTATTTCTGAGTACACACCCCGTCCGCTAAGGCAGACACCCCTCTTTTTAGAGGGGAATTCCCAACACTTTAATTATCGCTTTCGGAAAAATCTCATATTCCACCTGATGAACTTTGGCAGCGAGAGTTTCCACGGTATCACTTTCATCAACATGTACTTTTCCCTGAAGAATAATTTCGCCTTCATCTATTCCAGATGTCACATAATGTACCGTGGCGCCACTTTCCTTCTCTCCCGCTTCCAGAACAGCCTGATGAACATTCATTCCCCACATACCGAAACCACCAAATTTTGGCAGCAATGCCGGATGAATATTGATGATTTTTCCCTGATATTTTTCACAAAACCGGTCACTTAAAATGGACAAAAATCCCGCAAGAACAATGAGATCTGTATTTTCGGGAATTAATTTTTCTAGATTTTCAGAAAACGAAGATCCGCGCTTGATCATCCGGTTTGGAATTCCTGCATCTTTCGCACGCTGAAGCCCGTAACATTCCCGATCTGCAACAACGAGGGATATCTGGGCATCCGTAATTTCACCGTTTTGGATGCAGTCGATAATCCGCTGAAGATTGGTTCCCGAACCACTAATCAAAACAACAATTTTCTTCATATTAAACCGATGGAAATCCCAATAGTTTCAGAATTAAACTAACTGAATTTTTTCATCACTTTCTACAATTTCTCCGATGAGATACGCGTCAGGAATTAACTTACGAACCTGATCAACGAATTTTTCATCGATCACCACCGTCATTCCAACGCCCATATTGAACGTGCCGTGCATTTCCATACGGTCGATATTACCGCGTTTTTCCAATTCCAGCATAATATTCGGAACTTTAATATCAGATTCTGTGATCTTTGCAGAAAGTCCTTCCGGAATAATTCGCGGAACATTTTCGATCAGCCCGCCGCCTGTAATGTGGGCGATTCCGCTGACTTCAATGTTTTCCATCAGTTTTTTGATGTCCTGATAATACAGTTTGGTAGGAATTAAAAGCGTTTCATGAATCGGTTTTCCTTCAAACTCTTCATTAAAATTGGGGAAAATTTTTCTCACCAAAGAAAATCCGTTGCTGTGGAATCCTGAGCTGGGCAAAGCAATAATTTTATCGCCTTTCTTAATTTTAGAACCGTCAATCACTTCATCTTTTTCCACAATTCCAACGCAGAAACCGGCTACATCATAATCTCCGGGCTGGTACATTCCCGGCATTTCGGCAGTTTCACCACCAATAAGCGCACATTCGTTGTCTTTGCAGGCCTTCACCATTCCCATGACAATTTCTGCCGCAATATCGGCATCCAGTTTTCCGCAAGCCAGATAATCTAAAAAGAAAAGAGGTTTTGCACCGTGACAAACGATATCGTTGGCACACATGGCGAAACAGTCGATCCCGATAGAATCGTAATTTTTGGTATCCAAAGCTACTTTCAGTTTGGTTCCTACTCCATCGGTTCCGGACACCAAAACCGGATTTTTATAACCGGCAATTTCATAGAATGCGCCAAAACTTCCCAGGTTATTCAGAACATTTTTATTATGGGTTTCCGCTACGGCAGATTTTATTTTGTCCACCGTTTTGTATCCTTCTTGCTTATCCACGCCGGCGGATTTGTACGTATTGCTCATTTTCTTTCAGATTTATTTCAAATTTTTTTATTCTTTCTCGTTCAGGAAAGAATTTGATTCCTAACGGAAAGAAAAAAGCCGACAGTATTTCTAACCGTCGGCTTTTTCATTATTTTTCAGCGTAAATTACGTTTCCATTTGGTTGGAAAAACGCTTTCGGAGAATGTAATTTCTGCATTTTCAACTTTCACAAAATTTGTTCTGCGAAATTACAACATTTTTAACATACTTAAAAATCAATATCACGATAGCTGTAGGTTTTTTAGAAAATCAATTGTGAAATAATTACTTTTGTCCCATAAAAATAAATTGATATGGCCTCAGGAATTTTTGCTGTACTGGATGATATTGCTGCGTTGATGGATGATGTAGCAGTTACTGCTAAACTGGCAACCCGAAAAACAGCGGGAATTTTGGGTGATGATCTGGCTGTGAATGCAGAAAAAGCTACCGGTTTTTTATCGTCGAGGGAAATCCCTGTATTGATAGCCATTATGAAAGGTTCATTTATCAACAAACTCATCATCGTTCCTGTAGCGTTTCTGCTTCAGGCTTTGTATCCTCCTGCCATCACGATTATTCTGATTTTGGGTGGTTTTTATCTGGCTTTTGAAGGTGTGGAAAAAATTATTGAATTTCTTTTTCACCGCGACAAAAAAGGGCAAGAAGTTGTTGCCGAAATAAAAAATGATGAAGCTGCTGAAAAAGCGAAAATAAAATCTGCGGTACTCACCGATTTTATTCTTTCAATTGAAATCGTTATTATCGCTTTGGGAGCTGTTTTAAATCAACCGTTGACCATTCAAATCATCACGGTTTCTATTGTTGCCATTATTGCTACCGTTGGGGTTTACGGAATTGTTGCGCTGATTGTGCGTATGGATGATGCCGGATATAGACTAATGCAGAAATCCGGTAATAAAGGATTTCTGAACACGCTGGGTGAAATCCTTGTGAAAGCCCTGCCTATCGTTATCAAATCTTTAGCCGTTATCGGAACCATTGCTTTATTGTTGGTTTCAGGCGGTATTTTTGACCATAATATCAAATTCCTCCACGACCTTCTACCGAATTGGAATGAAATGATAAAACAACTTCTGTTCGGAACGATCGCAGGATTGTTGATGGTTCCTGTTTTTTTAGGTGGAAAAAAACTGATCGCAGCTATTAGAAACTGACTTAGAATTCTCGCTTAAATCACTGAAAATATTGTAGCACTGTTGCAGACTTTGCTTGTAATTCGGCGCGTTTTTCTTCGTTTAAAATTCCTTCTTTTTCACTGAAATTTTCATTAAAAAAAGGCAACGAAAATGTTTCCAAAATCGTGGCACCATCAAAAGGAAAGCGTGCTGTAGCTGCAGCCAGAACACTCGCCCCGCCTCTTCTTCCCGGCGCAGCAGCCATAAGAAATACAGGTTTTCCGCCGTATGCTTTTCTGCCTTTTATTCTGGAAACCCAATCGTAAATATTCTTAAAAGCTGTAGAATAACTTCCGTTGTGTTCGGCCAAGGAAATCAAAAGAAGATCTGATTCGTCTATTTTTTCTGCAAAATCAAATGCCAATTGCGGAATTCCGTTTTCTATTTCTCTTTCATTTTTGTAAATCGGCATTTCGTAATGGTTCAAATCAATGATTTCTACTTCATGTTCCGAAAAAAAAGAAGCCGCAAAAGTGACTAATTTTTTATTGATGGAAACCTCCGAGTTGCTTCCCGCAAAAGCCAATATTTTCATAAAATAAAATTAAATACAACTTTGCCAAAGTTTGGGTTTTTGGCAAAGTTTAAGATTAAATGTAGTGTATATTTTTACGATTCCATCGGTACTTCCATCAAAAGTATTTCGGATTTTTCCAAAGTTTCCAGCGTAAAACTGTTGACCTCTTCTATGCCTAATCCATCTCTGGCGGAAAGTTCGATATCTCCAACTCTGACTCTTCCGGAAAGGACAAAAACATAGACACCGTTTCCGTTTTTCTTCAACGAATAGGTTTTACTGAATTCTTTTTCAAAACGGGCCATATGAAACCAGGCATCCTGATGAATCCAAACGCCTTCATCCTCAGGATTGGGTGAAAGGATTTGCTGAAAATCATTAATTTTCTTCTCTTTTTCAATGTCAATCTGATCATAGCGAGGCGTTACATTTTTCTTGTTAGGAACAATCCAGATTTGAAGAAATTTCACCTTCTCATCTTTATTTTTGTTGTATTCGCTGTGCATAACACCGGTTCCGGCACTCATTACCTGAATTTCTCCTTTGCGAATTACAGCCGAAGTTCCGAGTGAATCTTTGTGTTCCAAATCGCCTTCCAGCGGAATAGAAATAATTTCCATATCCCGGTGTGGATGCGTTCCGAAACCCATTCCGGAAGCGACGGTATCATCATTCAATACGCGGAGAACGCCAAAATTCATTCGTTCCGGGTTGTAATAATTGGCAAAACTGAAGGTGTGATGGCTTTTCAGCCAACCGTGATCGGCGTAACCTCTGGTTTGGGATTTATGAAGTGTTGTTTTCATATCGTGTGATTTTAAGGACAAAGGTACAGCTCTGAACGAAAACACACATTGATATAGGTTAAGATCAACAGATTATGGAAAACCGTTTCGATTGAAATAAAAACTATTTTTATGAGAAAGAATTAATTCAGAAAAATTAAACTTAAACTCCAAACTGCGCCAGATGATGATTCAGGTGTTTTGCCAGCATATTATTCCATTGTTTTGCACTGAGTTTCCCGAATGAATGAGATGGTTTTCCATCGAAAGCTTCACTTCCCAATTGCTGCGTTTTCTGAATATAACCAATCAGCCTCTTTTTTTCGTCTTCAAAATTTTTCCCAGATCTAATGACGAACATCGGTGCTGTAGGAATACTTTGTCTGTATGCTTTTTCGCTGACAACTCCGGGTTTTACAAACCATTTTAATAACAAAGCTGTAAACGGTTTTGGCTTCTGATGCCTTTGAGGTTCATAAATGGTTTCGTATGCCACATTGCAATGCGCCAACATCTGATCAACGCTCATAGATCCCCATTTTCGCTGGGTTTCCGGTGTTAGTTGGTTGATCCTGTCAATGTAATTCTGTGCAACTTTAGCATCAAAAATATTTTCCATTATGCTGAATTTTATTGTCAAAAATACGCTATTTCCACTTCAAAAAAAAGACATCTCAGGATTCCGAAATGTCTTTATTTGAAAGAATAAATTTTAAATTAGAAAGATACTTTTACTCCGGCTAAAACCTGCGCGCCGAGAACTTTATATCCTTTATAACTTTGGTATTGTGCATTGGTAAGATTATTTCCAATGGCAAAAACACTGAAATTTTTATGAAATTTGTACTCTGCAGAAAGATTAAAATCTGCATAACCGGAAAGCCGTTCTGCTGTATTTTCTTCCGGAATAAAAATTCCGGCAATCGGATCTTCGGTATAAGAAAATGAATTCGTGGTTCTTTCGCTGATGAAAAACGCTTTGAAACCGAGCAGAAGTTTCTGATCCAAAAGTCGGTACTGTCCTCCAAATTCTGCATTGAACTCCGGAATATTATATATTTTATCTTGATTATCAAGACGGTAAAAATTATAATTCATCGCTGCATTCAGAGACAGATTTTGCAAAGGAAAATACTGAACAGAAGCTTTCACTTCATTCACAGATCCGTTGTCGTACACTGCTGAAAAAGTATTGGCATAGTTGTAAGCTGAACGGTTCAGGGTATTGATGTGATCAAAAAGTCCGTTCGCCTTGAAGAACATAATATTTCTGACTTCTGAAAAACCTGCGGAAACATCGTATTTCACATGCTCATTCACATCGCCTTTAATTCCGAAATACAAACGGTATTTTGTTTCTGTTGGTAAAACTTCCTGATCCGAAACCAAAAACGGATTTCTGTGAAGCATTTCTGTATAGGAATTATGTTGTAAACCTCCATCAACACCCAAATATAGATTCGCTAAAGGTGAACTGGCAAACAATACTTCTGCTTTCGGGAACCAATAGGTTTTATTTTCTTTTAATCTGTCTGTCAACAGATTATTATTTTGCTCTACACCCAAGAAGCTGAATCCTGAACCAATCATCAGATAAGATTTTCCACGGAAAAAAGTTATTTTAGGTTCCAGAATTCCTTCGAAATAATTGGATTCATGTTGTTTCAGTAAATCGAAACGGGAATTTACCGACTCGAACCCAACTCCCAAATCTGCATTCAAAGTTACATCCGGCAAAGGAAATTTCATCTCATGCTGCGACAGATTTACTTTTACTGAAGCTACACTTTCTTTTGCATTAAAATGATCATTCAGAATACCCGTTTTCACCTGAGCACTGTTGAGAATTTTATTGGAATAATGGTCATAAAATCCGTTCAGGGAAAAATTTTGGACTTGCTGTTTCAGGACGGTATCCGGAGCGGGTTCTAAGGCGTAAATTCCGTAATAGTTATAATCCTGAGACCCAAAACCTGCCGTTACATTTATTTTTCCGGAATTGGTATAAGCGTTCATGAATGCACTAAGATCTGCCTGTGAAGACCGGCTGTTCCAGGGATATTCATTCTTTAAACCGTGCGTGGAAAGAACATGCGCATCCAAACCGATTTCCGTTTGCGGATTCAGTTGATACGTTGCATAACCGTCCAGAAGCACTTTCCCGTAGTTTCCCATCCCGAACCGTGCATAATTCTGGTATTGGTCGCCCTCTATTTTCGGAGTAATATCCTCTCCCTGAATGGTAGAAGTTTGAAAATCCGAAAGCGCAGGAACGTTGGTAATCTGATATTGAACGGGATTTTGCGACTTTTCTTCGGGTGGATAATTCTTGATGGTTTCAACAGAAGTTTTTTTCTTTTCTATTTTCTTTACTTCGGGTTCCCGTTTCTTATCCAGGATTAGTTTTTCTTCTTTAATCTGAGAAAATAAAGCTGCTGAAGAAAGTACCATTCCCAGTACCCATGTTTTTTGAATATTTTTGCTCATAACGAGTTCAGGTTTCTGTGTCGAAATTGAATTGTTTTTATTTGATTTGTTTTTTCACTTCCCTTGCTTCTGCTACGACGTCGGGAAAATCACTATAATTGGCAATCAGTTGATCCACGGTATAACTTGCCTGATAATTGTCTTTCAGTCCCAAGTAATTTTTAGCCATTACTACGAGCGCTTTTGCACCCCAATATTCTTCGGACGCATAATTATTGGCGAGCCTGAAAATAGTTTCGTTAGAAGCTTTGTAGGATTTGGATTTATTTTGATAAAAAGCTTTTGCAAACAATGCTTCGGCGGCAACTTCAGGATTCGCAGATTTCTCCAGTGCAGCATAAGCGGTTTGCGCCTCTTTATCTTTTCCGCTGTTCATCAAGCTTCTCGCCTTTATCGATTTTGCACTTTCCAGAATTGCGGCCGCATTTTTTGAATTGGCAAGTACCAGATCAGCAAATTTCTCTGCCTGTGTGAAATTTTTCTCTTCGGCATAAATCTTCATCAGTTCTGTGTTGGCAAAATTCCTGATGTTCACCTGCGTAGATGAAGTGAGGGTTTCCAGAATTTTTTTGGCTTCAGCAGTATTATTCTGATTCAGGTAAATCTGGGCAATTCTGGTTTTAGATTCCTGTTGATAATCATTTTGAACCGCCGCAACATCCTGTAAAACAAGCAATGCTTTTGTGAAATTTTTGTTATGAAAATAACTTTCTCCCAATTCAAATTGCGCCTGATACATTCCTTCTCCGGTCGGATTCTGACTCAGATATTTTTCATAAAGCGGAATCGCTGCATTGTAATTTTTCTGGATATACAATTGTTTTGCAGAGGCAAGATTGATCTCATCAATTTCAGAAGCTTCAATTTTCACTCCTAAACTTCGGGCAAAATCTTCATATCCGGCTATATCTCCGTTTTTAACGAATATCGGCCTGGAAGCCTGAACCACTTTTGAGGCATAAGCAGAATTTTTATACTGATTTCCTAAAGTTCGCAGTTCTGCCAGAGCTTTAGCGTCCTGATTCTGATCGATGTACAACTGCGCTCTATAAATTTGCGCATCCGCTACCAAATCCTGGTCTCTGCTGTTTTTAATTACTTTTGAGAAAAAATCCGCGGCATTGGAAAAATCTTCTTCTGAAGAATAAGCAACGGCAATTTCATATTGAGCATCATCAACATATTCAGAGTCAGGAAATTTAGAAATCAGATTTTTGAGGGTGGTTATTTTAGCGCTGTTATTTCCCTGAAATCCAAGTGCCATTCCTTTTTGAAAAACCGTATAATCGCTGCTGGTTTCTGCTGTATCGTACAAAGCAATTGCTTCAGCAAGCTGGTTTTCAGCATAATGAGAATCGGCAAGTCTCAATTGGGCGTCATTCCTGAACTCAGGTTTCGGATTCTGAAGATAGCTTTGGAAATGTTGTTTTGATTTATCGAATTTTTTCGATTTAAAATAGGCATATCCTAAATCATAATGCAGCTGCTGTTTTTCAGGAAAAGCTGAAACATTCATCAGGCTTTCAAAACGGGCGATTGCCGAAGGGAAATTTTCTTTCTGATAATACGTTTGTCCAAGCCAATAAACTGCTCTGTTATGAAATTCTTTATTAAGATTAAATTCCAGGCTTCTCAGAAAATACTTTTCTGCAGCATCGAAATTTCCTTTGTTAAATTCCTCTGTTCCTAATAAAAAAGAAACTTCCTGATCTATTTTATCCGTTTCCGCAGTAGAATTCTGAAGTTTATCTATTGCAGCGAGTGTTTCTCTGTAATCCCCTGAATAAAGGTAGGATTTTACCAGCAATTTCCTCATTTCCGGAGTTTTTTCATCGGCGGGATATCGGTCAATAAATCCTTGAATTACTTTGGAAGCACTTTCAAAAGGATTCCCGACATCGTAACTCACTTTGGCATATTGTTCATGAGCCAGTTTCTGAACATGGGCATCGTATTGCATTTGATAAGCTGAACGAAATGCGGATAGAGCTTCCTGTTTTTTCCCGGTTTGTAAATAAGCATTTCCGAGTTGGTAATACGCGTTTTGAGACAACTCAGAACTACTGTTAATCAATTGGTTATAATACGAAACTGCTTCGTCATACTTTCCGAGTTGCGCCGCGACAAAACCCATTTGATATAAGTCGCTTTCGCCTGCATCTGGCCTGCTTTCTAGGAACGATTTTAAATGAGGATACGCTTCAGTATAATTTCCTTTCATGAAATAACTTTCGCCGATAATTTTGTGAACTTCCGCTTTATACGCTTCGGAAATATCAGTATTCAATAATGCATTTCCTTCACGAATCGCTGCATCATACTGTTTTTCGTTATAATACATTTGCACGTAATACGGACGGACGAGTCTGGAAAATTTCGGATCTTCTTTAATACTATCAAAATACTGAAAAGCTGCTTCATTCTGTCTGTCAGCATAATACAGATGCCCCAACATATAAGCGACATCATTTTTATTTTGCGGATCACCATTCAAATAAGCTTCTTCCAAAGCGCGAATCGCACCTTTGCTGTCGCCTGCCATGAATTTTGCATACCCCAGTTTCAGGATATAATCCGTGTTTTCCTGTCGTGAAAGTAGGTACTGATTCACTTTCTCTAAAGTTTTCAACGCTTTGTCAAAATCTTTTTGGGCAAGATAATAATCTGCCAACGGAAGATTGGCCTGGGCAAAATAAGCAGAATTGGGATATTCTTTGATGAAAGCTGCCAAGCCGTCTTCAGCATGGTTTTTCTGGAGAATAACGCCGATGACATTATCAAAAAACTGCGCCGCTTCTTTTTTCGATTTTGAAAGTTGGCTGTTATAAAAATATTGCTGAGAGTATTCGTGTTGCGAAGCATTGTACACCTTGGTCTGATAAAGGTTTTCTGCAAGCTCAAACGTATAGGGACTGCGGTCGCTGAAATAGTGTGAATGCTGTGACTGGGCAACACCAAAATAGAAAACAACAGCAGTTGTTAAGATTTTTTTTGAATTCATTTTCTGAGTTTAGAAAGTGGATTATTTATTAACAAAAATATTGAAAACTTATGATGTGGACAAGTATCTTTGATCATGTGGAAATGTGGATAACTTCAAACGATGTGCTTTTTTTTTGTTAAAATTTAACCTTAAATTAAGAAAAAACAGATGGGAAATATCATCATTTTTCTGAAATGATTACATTTGTTTTTCCTCAATTAAAGATATGAATCAACTTTTCAGAAAGAAAATTTACAGCGAATCCGACAAGCCCACCTCTTTGAACCGCGTGTTAGGAGTTTGGGACATTGTTTTTTTTGGTTTGGCGGCCATCATCGGCGCAGGAAGTTTCAGCAGTCTGGGAGAAGCTATTTTCCGTGGCGGTCCCGGTGTTATTTCCCTTTATATTATTTGCGGAGTTGCATGTGGATTTACGGCACTTTCTTATGCAGAATTTGCCAGCAGAATTCCGGTTGCAGGCTCAGCTTACACGTATGCTTATGCGAGTTTCGGGGAACTGATGGCCTGGATCATCGGTTGGGCGCTGATTATGGAATATTCTTTCGGAAATATTTATGTCGCTTTTTCCTGGAGCGATTATTTTACCAGTTTTTTGGAAAGGCTGGGAATGCATGTGCCGGATTATCTTTCTACCAGTTATCCGGAAGCCAGAAAAGCTTTTGAAAACGGTTCTGAAAACAGAGAACTAATCAATGCATGGACTACAGCTCCCATCGTGGGTGGATTGAAATTTATTGCGGATATTCCGGCATTAATTATCAATATTTTGATTACCGCATTGGTTTATATTGGCATCAAAGAAAGCAAGAATTTCAACAATATTCTGGTCATTTTAAAAATCGCTGTAATTCTCCTCATCATTGGAATTGGTGCGTTTTATATCAATACAGACAACTGGTCACCGCTGAACCGCGAAGGAATTCCTTCTTTTATGCCGAACGGTTTTTCAGGAGTCATGGCTGCCGTTTCAGGGGTTTTCTTCGCTTATATTGGATTTGATGCGCTCAGTGTACTTGCAGAAGAAACCAAAAATCCAAAGAAAAATTTACCGAGAGGAATGATCATTTCTCTGGTAATCAGCACATTGGTTTACATTGCCCTCACCCTGATATTAACAGGCATGGTAGATTACAAAAAGTTCGACGGTATCGGCGATCCGCTTTCATTTATTTTCGCTCCTGAAAACAGCAATCTTCCGTGGATGGAATTCATCGTTTCCGTGACGGCAATTCTCGCCATTACGACTGTATTGTTGGTTTTTCAAATGGGACAACCCCGAATTTGGTATGCGATGAGCCGCGATGGCCTTTTGCCAAAACGTTTTTCCACGATTCATGAAAAATACAAAACACCGGGATTTGCCACCATTATCACGGGAATTGCAGTAGGAGTTCCGATTCTGTTTACGGACAAATCTTTTATTCTGGATTTCACCAGTATCGGAACCATTTTCGCTTTTGTTTTAGTAAACGGCGGAATCTTACTGATGCCCAGAAAACAGAAACTGAAAGGCAGATTTCACATGCCGTATATTAATTCCAAATACATTTTCGCACCGCTATTTTTCACGGTGGTAGCAGGGTTTTATTACTGGCAGCCAGAGTTTTTTCATCAACTTACTCATTGGAGCGATCCTTTGGAAGGCGAATTCCGCTTATCCGTATGTATTTATTTGTTGATTAATGTCGTGCTGTGCTATCTTTCAGTTACCAGAAACCTGAGTTTGATTCCGTTATTGGGATTAACTTCCTGCCTTTATCTTTTGACCGGAATGACGCACAACAACTGGTTATGGTTTGGAATTTGGTTTGCCATCGGACTGCTGATTTATTTCTTTTACGGGATGAAAAACAGCAAACTCGAACAGAAATTAAATGGTGATCTGAACTGATAATTCACCAGAGTAGAAATAATGTTTGCAGAATTAAAAGATAACTGTCCGGATAATTTGTCATTTCTGATGCAGATTCCATAATCAGGAGCTTATTTTCATTCCCAACATGACAGCCACTATTCCGGCCAGAATACTGAGTAAAATGTAGAGCAACAAAATGGTGTAATTTCCACTTTGCCAAAGAGAAAAGCTTTCCGCTGATAACGCTGAAAAAGTAGTGAAACCGCCACAAAAACCTGCAATTAAGAAGAATCGAAGGCTGTCATTTTTCAAAAAAGAAGTTGAAAAAATTCCGATGAGAAAACATCCCAGCACATTGACCAGAAAAGTTCCCATCGGAAAACTATTATACACCCACCATTTCTGGGTATAGCCGGAAATCAGAAAACGCAAGACACTTCCTGCTCCGCCGCCCAGAAATATATAAAAAAGTGTTTTCATTTCGGAAGATTGATTGGTTTTAATCAATCACCATTTCGGGGATTTCGCCATCAATAATCAGCGTAGCTTCTGTGGCTTTTACAATATCTTCCACGGAAACACCGGGCGCTCTTTCCAGAAGTTTCAGTCCGTTTTCGGTAACTTCCATCACGGCGAGATCGGTGACTATTTTTTTTACACATTTTACTCCCGTAAGCGGAAGGGTACATTTTTTCAGTATTTTACTTTCACCGGCTTTGTTGGTGTGCATCATCGCGACAATAATATTCTGTGCAGAAGCTACCAGATCCATGGCACCGCCCATTCCTTTCACCATTTTACCGGGAATTTTCCAGCTGGCGATATCGCCTTCTTCGGTAACTTCCATGGCTCCAAGTATCGTGAGATCCACTTTCTGGCTTCGGATCATCCCAAAACTGAAAGCCGAATCGAAAAAAGAAGCGCCGGGAAGCGTGGTAATGGTTTGTTTGCCGGCATTGATTAGGTCTGCATCCTCTTCGCCTTCATACGGAAAAGGGCCCATTCCCAAAACTCCGTTTTCACTCTGGAAATCTACCGAAAGGTTTTCCGGAACATAATTGGCGACCAACGTCGGAATTCCGATGCCTAAGTTCACGTAATATCCGTCCTTTACTTCTTTCGAAATCCTTTTTGCTATTTGTTCTTTTGTTAACATCAGTCTTTTCTTTTTCTTGTCGTTACCCGTTCAATTCTTTTTTCATATTTCTCGCCTTGGAAAATGCGTTGCACCATAATTCCCGGAATGTGGATTTCATTGGGATCCAGCATTCCCGGTTCCACCAGTTCTTCTACTTCGGCTATGGTAATTTTTGCGGCTCCTGCCATAGGTAAGTTAAAATTACGGGCTGTTCCTCTGAAGATCAGGTTTCCTGTATAATCTCCTTTCCAGGCTTTCACAATGGAAAATTCTGCTTCGTAAGCGTGCTCCAAAATGTGCATTTTTCCATGGAATTCTCTTTCTTCTTTTCCTTCGGCTACTTCGGTTCCATATCCGGTTGGTGTATAAAAAGCAGGAATTCCGGCTTGCGCAGCTCGGCATTTCTCAGCTAAAGTTCCCTGTGGTGTCAGTTCGACATCCAGTTCACCGGAAAGCATTTGTCTTTCAAATTCAGCATTTTCACCTACATACGAAGCGATCATTTTCTTAATTTGTCTTTTCTGTAACAGCAGTCCGAGTCCGAAATCGTCCACTCCGGCATTATTGGAAATACAGGTAAGGTCAGTAATATTGCTTTCCACCAATGCATTAATGGAGTTCTCAGGAATCCCGCAAAGGCCGAAGCCGCCTAACATTAAAGTCATTCCGCTTTCGATTCCCTGAATGGCTTCCTTTGCATTTTTTACACGTTTATCTATCATTTTAAAGGTAAAATTTAAAGGGATGAAATTAATGAATTTTTATGGAATACCGAACTTGGGATGTGGAAAAGCACACTAATCCCTTATGCAGTTCATCTGCTGATTTTTACCCTTTGTTTTTCCTTTTTAAAAATGTAATTAAAAGTTGGCTGTTTGTAATTTTTGTTATATTTTTGCAACCTGTTAATCAACCTCTGACGAAGGACGTGAATGTTGTTTAGCTTCAATTTATTTTTATTTAATAATAATGGATTTATTAAAGTACGTACAAGACAAGTACATTGCTAAAAAAGAATTCCCGGAATTCAAAGCGGGGGACACCATCACCGTTTACACAGAAATTAGAGAAGGTAGCAAAACAAGAACTCAGTTCTTCAAAGGAACTGTGATTCAGGTGAGAGGAACAGGCGCTACTAAAATGTTCACCATCAGAAAAATGAGCGGTGATGTAGGCGTAGAAAGAGTATTCCCGATCAATATGCCTGCGTTGCAAAAGATCGAAGTAGACAGAAGAGGAAAAGTAAGAAGAGCGAGAATCTTCTATTTCAGAGATCTTAGAGGTAAGAAAGCGAGAATTAAAGACGTTCCTTTCAAAAAGAAATAAGAATTCAGACAACAACAATAGAAAACCACCCGAAACTTTCAGGTGGTTTTTTCATTTTTATAATTATCTCGCTACAAAAAGTTTCAATGTTTTCTCTTTTCCATTGGCTTTTATTTTCAGGTAATACAAGCCTTTAGTGAGTTGGCCGGTTGAAAATTCCTGCTGCATCTGCACAACGAGCCTTTCTTCAGACTGAACCCGCCTTCCTGCAGCGTCATAAATTTCGATGGAAGCTTTTCCAAACATGCTGAGCGGAAAACGAATGTAATAAGTTTCTCCGGCAGGATTAGGATATAGTTTTAGTTCGGTTTCTGAAAGAAGTGCCACATTTTTACATTCAGCGGGAACAGAAAAATCTTCTGTCTGATCATTAATATCCGCTTTTAAACCTGCGGAAGCTTTTGCTCCTACTCCTCTTCTGGCAAAGGTTTCCCAAATCATGCAGCGGTTTTCCCCATTGGTGGAAGCGATATCTGCAGCAATCACAGCATCTCTTCCGGAAATAAAAGACGGATTGCATTCCTGAAGTTTCAGCGCATCAAGGACGGTTTGCAGAACTCTCGTACTTCCGTTTTTATTATCCGCCATCACATCTGCGGAATATCCGTATTTTTCAACAAATTTCCAGTGTAAATCCCAGAGAATAGTAGCCCAGATAAAACCAATAGAATGTACATCGGGCACCATTTTACCCTCATCCATAAATTCCATTCCGTTGGTGTTTCCGTAGGTGTAATTATTGATACTGAAATCCGGAGAATATTTTGCTGGGCGTATTCCAATGCCGTCTGCATTTTGACTCACTGCGAAAGATCCGATGGATCTCGGAACACTTGCTGAAGCTCCAAGTTGATTGGTGAGCATCAACGCAAAGAAATCTGACCAACCTTCGCCCATCTGTTCTTTCGAAATGTTCTTATTCAGGCACGAATATCCGTTGCCGGTGAGGCGATTGGTAATACCATGTCCATACTCATGGATAACGATTCCGTTATCAAAACTGCCGTCCCCCCATTTAATATTTCCTGAGTCTTCTTTTAAAGTAATATTTACGTTTTGTCCTGAACTGATGGTATTTTTAATAAATTCTCCTTCAGAATGTTCAATTAAAACAGAAGGAATGGTAATACTGGTATCTGTTCCGCCCATATTGACGAGATCCGTAGAAGAAGCGGCGTTATAAATTACTGCGGCGACTGCGCCCGCATTCTGGATGTTTTTGACTTTCTCCGTAAAATTGCAATTTCCTCTTTCAGCGAAGCCAATTTTTCCTGCTAAAATTCCGGGAGCAAAAGGAGAACAGGCGTCCAGCACGGGAGCAATCGCCACATCACCTGTAATTCCAGTTGGAGTAAGTGCCGATCCAAAAGCTGCAGGCCTCGAAACGGGTTGCCGAACCGCAGCAGAAACGGGCTGATTATAAAACAGCCGCTGAATGAGTTGCGAACTCCAGAGAAACATCTGCATGCGTGGATTTGTTCCTTCCGGAGGTGTATAAAAAGTAGAGTTATTCTGATCCGATAAATCCTGAGATTCCGCTAACACCTCATCATTTCCCAGTCCTCCTTTTCCAAAATTATTGTTCTGAAAATTTCTCGCTGTTTCCGTAAAGCCCAGCCGATAAAAAATATCATGAGATTTATTGATGCTATAAAAAAGCTGCGTTACTGAAGCTGACAGGTTATTATTTGGTGGTTGATCCAAATTTAAAGGAAAATCAAAAACTCTTGCCGATCCTCCATCGGGCGAAAATCCGGGAATATCTTTAGCATTTTGATCTTCATAAGCATATACATTATTTCCTCTGGTGATCGTGAAGACAGTATTCCCCACGGAATGCCAACCTTGCGGAGAAGCGTCAGCAAACCAAGGATTGGCCACCAAAAAGCGGTTTCCAAAATTCGGGCTTTCTATGGGAATTGGAAATACACGGTACGCCGCCTGGTCAGCAGATTTGAAAACATTGCTTTTATTTTCTTTTTTATTCGCAGTAATTTTTTCTGTGATATTCTGGTTGTGATCATGAAAATTACAAGAGAGTGTCAGATTCTGTTCGTGAAGCAAGGTTCCTGTATTGGCATCCACAATCATATTCCAGTAATTGGAAGATTGCGGTTCATGAAAATGAAATTCGTAGCCCAGTTTCAGTTCCTGATTTTCTAAAAAATAAGTAAGCCGGTATTTTACAGGATGCTGAAGCGAAGATGTTTTTTCATGAAAAAGAAGAATTTCAAACGGATTGTGATCAGAAATTTGTTTTATCACTAAAACTTTTTGAAAAGCAGATTCTACATCCAATTCAGGTTGCGGAGAAGCTATTGTTCTCACTTCTTTCACAAAATTATCAGCAAAATAGCTTACTTTACCCTCTTTTATCAACGCTGTAGCTACGCCATTAAACACTGGGATTCCATGTAAAGTTTGCTGTAATTTCAACACAGAAGCTTTCATCGATTCAGAATAATCTTCATTATCCACCGTAAAATCCGACAATCCGGATCTACTGAAATGCTGTTCCTGATTTTGTTTCAGAAACTCTTTCAACAGTTGACGATAATCTTGTGCGGTAGTTATTCCCGAAACTAAAAGCAAAGCAATAGACAGAACAATTTTCTTCATGATAAAAAAATGTGAATCTAAATTACACTTTTTAATTTAACGAAAACAAAAAACCACTCCTTTCGAAGTGGCTCTATGATGAATGCAAGTCGGGATTAGTTTCCGCCTTCCATTTTCTTTTTCAATTCTGCTAAGACGTCCATATCACCAAGAGTGGTTTTTTCTTCGCCTGATGAAGCAGATGGTTTAGAAGAAGCATCTTTCATGTTTCTTCTTTCCTCGTCGCGGAAAATTCCGGTGTGAGAAACTACTACTCTCTTGAATTCTTTGTTGAATTCAATCACCTTAAACTGAGCATCTTCACCTTTTTTGATTTTGGAACCGTCTTCTTTTTCCAATAATCTTGAAGGGCAGAAAGCTTCTACTTCAGCATCTTCGAACTGAACCTGAGCTCCTTTATCGAAAACGTCTGTCGCTTTACCTTCATGTACCGTTCCTTCAGCATATTTGGTTTCAAATTTATCCCAAGGATTTTCCTGAAGTTGCTTGTGTCCCAAAGAAAGTCTTCTGGCAGCAGTATCCAGTTCCAATACTACAACATCCAGCTTATCGCCTACGTTGCAGAACTCTGAAGGATGCTTGATTTTCTTAGTCCAGGAAAGATCAGAAATATAGATTAATCCGTCGATACCTTCTTCCAGTTCTACGAAAACACCAAAATTGGTGAAGTTTCTAACGATTCCGGAATGTTGTGAACCAACAGGATATTTAGCTTCGATATTTTCCCAAGGATCTTTAGTCAATTGCTTGATACCTAAGGAAATTTTTCTTTCTTCTCTGTCCAATGTAAGTACTTCAGCTTCTACTTCGTCGCCTACTTTTACGAAATCTCCGGCACTTCTCAAGTGAGTAGACCAAGACATTTCAGAAACGTGAATAAGTCCTTCTACACCAGGAGCGATTTCAACAAACGCACCATAATCTGCAAGAACCACTACCTTTCCGGTTACTTTATCGCCAATTTTCATATCGGCAGAAAGGGCATCCCAAGGATGAGCATCAAGCTGCTTCATACCCAACTGGATTCTTGTTTTTTCGTCATCGAAATCAAGAATTACCACTTTCACAGTTTGTCCATCTTCCAGAACTTCTGAAGGATGGTTTACTCTGCTCCAAGAAAGGTCGGTAATGTGTACTAATCCGTCTACACCACCAAGGTCAACGAACACACCATAAGAAGTGATATTCTTCACAGTTCCTTCCAGAACCTGTCCTTTTTCTAACTGACCAATGATCTCCCTCTTCTGTCCTTCAAGATCTGCTTCAATAAGCGCTTTATGAGAAACAACAACGTTTTTAAATTCAGGATTGATTTTCACCACCTTGAATTCCATTGTTTTTCCTACGTATTGATCGTAATCTTTGATTGGTTTCACATCAATTTGAGAACCCGGAAGGAACGCCTCGATACCGTGGATATCTACGATCATACCTCCTTTGGTTCTGGATTTCACAAAACCGTTTACGATTTCACCAGTTTCGTGAAGTTCGTTTACCTTGTCCCAAGCTTTCAGCGTTCTCGCTTTTCTGTGGGAAAGCTGCAGTTGTCCGGTTTTGTCTTCTCTTTTGTCCACCATTACTTCTACTTCGTCGCCTACTTTCAGGCCGCTGTTGTAACGGAATTCGTTCAGAGAAATCACACCTTCAGACTTGAAGTTGATGTCCACGATGGCTTCTTTGTCGGTAAGTCTTACCACTTTTCCTACCAAGACATCATTGTCATCCAGGTTGTTCAGAGATCCTTTGTAAATTTCTTCCAGATCGTTTTTTTCTTTTCTGGCCTCAGCATCCAGCCCGGATTCGAAAGAATCCCAGTCAAATTGTTCAGGTGCTACGTTTTGGTTCAAAAGAACCGTGTCTTTAGTTTCAGACATAAAATCTAAATTTGTATTCCTTCTTTTCTATCGTCTATTTGTGGAAATAAAAAATACGGAAGATGTTAAATATGAATGTTTTACTTTTCCAAACCTGGTCCACAAAAAAGTGGTGCAAAAATAATCAATTTATTTATAATACAAGCCGCTGAACGTGAAAATTTTAATATAAATAAATCAATGTTCTAAGTCTATTGCCCGTTTTCACAAAAACTCCATTTATTTTTTGTTAGATTTGTATTGCTAAACCTTCTAACATTTTGAGAAATACTTTAACAGAAGAGAATTATCTGAAAGCACTTTTTCACCTTGCCGATTCGGAATACAAGGTAACGGTGAACGATCTCAGTAAATTTTTAAATGTAAAAATGCCCACCGTGAATAACATGATGAAGAAGTTTGCGGAGAAAAACTGGGTAATTTATGAAAATTACAAACCACTCATCATCTCTGAAAAAGGAATGAAAGAAGCCGCTTTAATCGTGCGGAAACACCGTCTTACCGAAATGTTTCTGGTGGAAAAAATGAACTTCGGCTGGGAAAATGTCCATGAAATTGCCGAGCAACTGGAACATGTACATTCCAAAATGTTTTTTGATAAAATGGATGAAATCCTGAATTTTCCAACACTTGATCCTCATGGCGAACCGATTCCGGATAAGGACGGCAACATTATCGCTCAGGATTTAAAAAAACTCAGCGATTGCAAAACGGGCGAAACCGTAACCTTCAAAGCAGTTACTTTTTCCGATGACAGTCTCCTGAATTACCTGAACGAGCGAACTATTCATCTGGATTCTGAACTTACTATTCTGAGAATTGAAAATTTTGACCAATCGATGCAGGTGGAACACAAAGGCAAAACCGAAATCCTAAGTAAAAATGCAACCGATAAAATGCTGGTATGGTGAGTTATATCCAATTATTTTAAATCATTTATCCGTTTTCTTATTATTAAATTGGATTGACGGACTCATGAATTTGATGATTGCAGTTCCACCCAAAATGTTTATCTTTGGTTGTTCACTCAATTTATAAACTGTTTTTCTATGATTCTGATTGTAGATGATGCTCCCGAAAATATTATATCCTTAAAGAAAGTACTAGAGAAAAATGATTTCGAAGTAGATACGGCATCGTCCGGAGAGGAAGCCTTAAGAAAAATTCTGAAAAAATCTTACGTTCTTATTATTTTGGATGTTCAAATGCCGGGAATGGACGGCTTTGAAGTAGCTGAAGCCATTTCAGGATACAGCAGAGCCAAAGAAACCGCTATCATTTTTCTTTCCGCAGCCAGCGCTAATGTTCACCTCATTACCAAAGGATATTCCTCTGGCGGATTGGACTACATCAGCAAACCTGTGGATATGAACATCCTTCTGCTGAAAGTAAAAACCTTTTATCGCATCTATGAACAAAGCCGTGCACTGAACGAAATGCAAACCGCGCTTCGGGAAGAAATAGAGTTCCGGAAAGAGGCTGAAAGAAAAAAAGATGAGTTTATAAGTATCGCCAGTCATGAGCTGAAAACTCCGCTGACCACCATCAATGGATACATCCAGCTTTTGGAACGCAGTTTGGATAAAAATGATCTCAGCACTGCGAAAATCCGTCTGCAAAAGGTGCAGAATCAAGTAGAAAAACTGAGTCTGTTGGTTGCGGATTTGTTGGATATTTCAAAAATAGAAAGCGGCAAACTGAAGTTTAATATGAAATATTTTTCCGTAGACCCCCTTTTAGACCAGCTTCTGGAGGAAATGCAACAGGCAAATCCTCAGGTTAAAATCATCAGGAAAGGAAATGTAGGCACTGAAATTTATGGTGATGAAATGCGCATAGAACAGGTGCTCATCAACTTTATTACCAACGCCATCAAATATTCTCCGGACAGTGAAGAACTTCATGTAACATCCACAAAATGTGGAAATGATGTATATTTTTCGGTAAGAGATTTTGGAATCGGGATGGCGGAAGAACATCAGAAATCTATTTTTGACAAATTTTACAGAATCGAAGAAACGTCCGAACGTTTTCAGGGATTGGGAATAGGGTTGTATATCTGCAAAGAAATTATCGAAAGGCATCATGGGAAAATCGGAGTAAAAAGCACTTTCGGCGAAGGTTCCGAGTTTTATTTTTATATCCCAACATCATCTCCTGAAAAGGATCAAAATTAACACACTCAACTATGAATTTTAAGAATAATCTGTTATACGGGCTGGGAATATCGTTGCTCCTTTTATTTATGAGTTCCCTGGCTTCCTTCATCAGCATCAATAATCTGATCGACAGTGCTGCGATGGTTCGCCATAGTAATCAAATAATCAATAATCTGGATGAAATATACTCTCAGGTGGCTGATGCTGAATCGGCACAGCGGGGATACATCCTTACTGGTGATGAACGATTTTTGGATCCTTATTATCAAACCAAAGATAAAATAAGCAAAAGTCTTGATGTACTTTATTCAGAAGTGAGCCAAACTTCCGCCCAGTCCAAAAATATGGAACTGTTACAGGCTGCAGCAGAAACAAGGCTTAAAATTCTTGATGAAAATCTGAACTATAAGAAAAATAGAACTCCGGTGACAAGCGAAAATCTGCTGCAAGGAAAAAAATACATGGATGACATCCGGAATACTATTACCACGATGCAGAACGAAGAGCAACAAGTGCTGAAACAGCGCACCGAGAAAATGGATACCTTCGCTTCTTACACTCCCATGCTTATCGTGCTTTCTGCTTTACTAGCCATTACCATTACCCTTATTTTCTTCCGAAGGATTTCTCAGGATTATAATGAAAAAAGCAAACTTACCCAAGAACTGGAACTGAAAAATGAAGAAACAGAAAACCGCCTGATCGCGATAGAAAAAGTAGCCACGAAGATTTCCAATGGAGATTATAATATTCTGGCAGATCAAAAAATCCATGAAAGCCTTGGCAATGTAGCCGATCCTCTTCTTCGGATGTCGCAGTCGCTAAAGACTTCTTTTGATATTCTTGAGAATAAAGAATGGCTTGGTTCCACCAGTGCAAAACTGAACGACCGCATGATGGGCGAAAAAGGTACTGAAGACCTTGCCCGCGATATTTTAGATCATGTTACCCAAAATACCGGAAGCCGTGTTGCCGCTATTTATTTGCTGCAGGAAGACAACCATCTGCATCTGGCAGGAAGTTATGCTCTGGCATCCGATAAAAAGAAAATCCTGAAAATTGGCGAAGGAATTGTTGGTGAAGCATTCCTTACTGGAAAGGAAATTCTGTTGCAGCAGATTCCTGATCATGAAATGACCATCAGTTATGCCAGCGGACAAACCAAACCCAAAACTATTTTTGCGATTCCTATTACGCGGCACTCCATTCCTATCGGTGTGCTAGAACTGGGCTCGATGGATGAATATACTCCACAACAGCTGGAATTTTTATCATCAGCAGCCGGAAGTATCGGCTTGGCTTTCCACAGCACGCTCAACAGAATTAAACTTCAGGAATTACTGGAAGAAACACAGGCGCAATCGGAAGAACTGCAAACCCAGCATACAGAACTGGAAAACATCAATGAAGAATTAGAGGTACAATCGCAGAAACTTCTGGCTTCGGAAGAAGAATTGCGGGTGCAGCAGGAAGAGCTCCTCCAGAGCAATCAGGAATTGGAAGAAAGAACCAGTCTTCTCGAAGAGAAAAATGCGCTTATCGAACAGCGAAATATTGAGATTCAGCAGAAATCCCTCGACTTAGAACAAAGTACCAAATACAAGTCGGAATTTTTGGCGAACATGTCGCATGAACTTCGTACTCCTCTGAATTCTATTTTACTGCTATCCAGACTGATGACAGAAAGCGAAGATCTCGATTCTCAATATATAGAATACGCAGAGGTAATGCAAAGTTCAGGGCAGGGATTACTGACTCTTATCGACGAAATATTGGATCTTTCTAAGATTGAAGCCGGAAAAATGACCTTGGAAATGGAAGACATTCCTGTAGAAGAAATCACTTCTGATATGCATCAACTGTTTTTGCCTTTAACTAAAGAAAAAAAGTTGGATCTTCATGTGATAACAGATCCGGGAACGGCACCGATCATTCATACAGATAAACTCCGTATCGAACAAATTCTGAAAAACCTCCTGTCTAATGCGATCAAGTTTACCTCTCACGGAAGTATTACGCTACATATTTCCGGTGATGAAAAACAACAGGAAGTACATTTCAAAGTGATCGATACCGGAATCGGGATTCCTAAGAATAAAATCAGAATGGTTTTCGAAGCGTTCCAACAAGCGGATGGTTCTACACAGCGTAAATATGGAGGCACCGGATTGGGGCTTTCCATCAGCCGCGAATTGGCAAGATTGCTGGGTGGAGAAATTCAGCTGAAAAGCACCGTTGGCGAAGGAAGCGAATTCACGCTTATTATTCCGGTGAATCCTCATGCTGAAAAAATCGCTTTTCACGATGACTCAAAAAATTCCCTTCCCCAGATTCCTATTCAAGATACCTCTGAACAGCCGAAAAGATTTATTTCAGACAGAATTCCGCCTCCTGTTGAGGATGACCGGGATGATATTCAGGAAGGAGATAAAGTGATTCTGATTATAGAAGACGATACAGCTTTTGCCAAAATTCTTCTCGATTATTCCAGAACTAAAGGGTACAAAGTACTCGTTGCCGTGCGCGGCGACAGCGGTATTGAAATGGCTCAGCAATATCAACCCCTTGCGATTCTGCTCGATATTCAATTGCCCGTAATGGACGGTTGGCAAGTGATGGAAGCACTAAAATCCGACCATGATACGAAACCGATTCCCGTGCACATCATGTCTTCCATGAAATTCAAACAGGAAAGTCTGCTGCGCGGTGCCGTAGATTTTATCGACAAACCTTTTGCCTTGGAGCAGATGCAGGAAATATTTACAAAACTTGAGGATGTTCTGACGCGTTCGCCAAAGAAAGTGCTGATTGTAGAAGAAAACGAACAGCACGCCAAAGCCTTAAGTTATTTTTTATCCGCCAATAACATCGTAACCGATGTTGCCGGGAATATTTCGGACAGTATAGACTCTTTACATAAAAAAGAAATTGATTGTGTTATCTTGGATATGGGCGTTCCTGACCGAACGGCGTATGAAACCCTGGAAACTATTAAGCAAACCGAAGGACTTGAACAGCTTCCGATCATCGTATTCACAGGAAAAAACCTTTCTAAAGGCGAAGAAAACAGAATTAAAAAATATGCGGATTCTATCGTTGTAAAAACCGCCTATTCCTATCAGCGGATTCTGGATGAAGCCGGACTTTTCCTTCATCTCGTAGAAGAAAAAAACAAGAAAAAGAATGAAAGAAAATCAGGCTCCGAATTTGGAGGAGAATTGCGGAATATCCTGAAAGATAAAACGGTATTGATTGCCGATGATGATGTGCGCAATATATTTTCCCTCACAAAAGCACTGGAAGGTCACGGTATGAAAATATTACCGGCAATGGATGGTAAAGAAGCACTCGATATTCTGAATAAAAATCCGGACATAGATGTGGTTTTAATGGATATGATGATGCCTGAAATGGACGGTTATGAAACCATTATGGAAATCCGGAACAATGCGCAGTTCAGAAATCTTCCTATCTTGGCTGTTACTTCCAAAGCGATGATGGGCGACCGCGAAAAATGCATCACCGCAGGAGCTTCAGATTATATTTCAAAACCCGTTGATATCGACCAGCTCATTTCTTTACTAAGGGTTTGGCTGTACGATAAAACTTAAAATACCAGTGTATGAAGAACGAAAAAGAAATTCTCATCATTGATGATGACAACAAAAATATATTTGCACTCAGTGCTGTTCTGAAAGCCAGAAAATACAACTGTATCGCTGCACTAAGCGCAAGAGAAGGACTGGAAATGCTGGCAGAAAATAAAAACATCAGTGTCGTGCTGATGGATATGATGATGCCTCAGATGGACGGATATGAAGCCATCGCGCAAATCAAAAATGACGAAAAACTGTCAGGAATTCCTGTTATCGCTATTACAGCACAGGCCATGATGGGAGACCGGGAAAAATGTATGGCCGCCGGTGCAGACGGTTATCTTTCGAAACCGGTAAATGTGGACGAGCTTTTGATTCTTCTTAATGATTTAATGAAATAAAGTGAATTCAGAGCGTAATGACGAACATATAGAAACCCTGCTTTCCGATATTCTTGAAATCTATGGTTATGATTTCACGGGATATTCACGGGCTTCGCTGAAACGGAGAATTGTGCGGCTTTATGAGCTGGATGGTTTTGTAAGTTTTGCAGAATACCGTTATAAAATCAGAACTGAGCCGGGTTATTTCAACCGTTTTCTGGAGCAGATCACCATCAATGTGACTGAAATGTTCCGCGATCCTGAGTTTCATAAAACACTGAGAACAGAAATTCTGCCCCGTCTGGGCACCTACCCTTTTATCAGAATCTGGATTGCGGGATGCAGCACCGGGGAAGAAGCCTACTCCATCGCGATTTTTCTGAAGGAACTCAATCTGCTTCACAAATCCCTGATTTACGCTACCGACATCAACAGTGCTGTGCTTGAAAACGCTGCTCAGGCCATGATTCCGCTGAGCAAAATAAAACTGTATACTGAAAATTATATCGCTGCAGGTGGAAGCGCCAATTTTTCAGATTATTATACCGCCAATTATTCTCTGGGAAAACTGAATGATGAGTTGAAATCCAATATTATTTTCTCCACTCATAATCTGGTCACAGATCATTCATTTAACGAATTTCAGCTGATTCTTTGCCGCAATGTGGTGATTTATTTCGACCGGCCACTGCAGGATAAAGTCTTCGAGCTTTTTGACGGCAGCCTTCAGCAATTTGGATATCTGGCATTAGGAACAAAGGAAACGTTAGATTTCTCCCGCGTCTCCAAAAACTACGAACGCCTGAAAGGTGTAAAAATTTGGCGCAAAATTCATTGATATGAAAGCATGTGAAGCATTGGTAATAGGAGGTTCCGCAGGCAGTCTGGATGTACTTTTGAAAGTATTGCCGGAACTGAATCCTGAGCTTTCCTTTCCTGTCATCATTGTGTTGCACCGCAAATCCGGAAAAGACAGCATCCTCACCGATCTGCTTTCTGCAAAAACCCAACTTCCGGTAAAAGAAATTGAAGAAAAGGAAACGATTCGGCCAACAACGGTGTATATTGCACCGCCCAATTATCATGTACTCATCGAAAATAACAGGACTTTCTCGCTCGATGCTTCGGAAAAAGTGAATTTCTCCCGCCCTTCTATTGATGTTGTTTTTGAAAGCGCAGCTCAGGTGTATAGGAAAAATCTGGTCTGTTTATTGCTTTCCGGTGCCAATAATGACGGTACTTCCGGGCTGCAAAAAGTAAAACAAAAAGAGGGCACCGTCATTGTTCAAAAACCAACTTCCGCAGCGGTGAGTTTCATGCCCGAATATGCAATAGAACATGTAGAAACCGATGCCATTCTCGATACCGAAGAAATGGCTTCCTATATCAACAATCTCAACACATAATGATGAACAACAACATGCAAAAGAAAGTTTTTATTTTTGATGACAACCTCGAAATCCTGGAGATGTGCACGGAAATCCTCGAAGATTTGGGCTGTGAAGTGAAAACCTCTCCCACAACCAACGGGATTGAAGACCAAGTAGCCGATTATATGCCTGATTTGATTTTCATGGATAACTGGCTTCCAGATATCAGCGGTGTCGAAGCTACGCAACTTTTGAAAGCGAATGATCAACTTAAAGACATTCCCGTCGTTTATTTTTCTGCCAACAGCAACATCGAAGAACTGGCTGCAGAAGCTGGAGCCAACGACTATCTGGCCAAACCTTTCGATATTGATTTTTTTGAAACCATCGTGAAAAAACACACGGAATCTGTAGCAAAATAGAAAACAAACCTGTGTCGAAAGCCAATTATTAAACAAGATATATCATGATATTCAAAGACCAAAATACGGCATTGCTGACCGTGGGGAATCGGCTGCAAAAGAGATATTTCAATAAATCTGTTTGGAGGAATCGGCAAACCCGAACCTTTAAAACACAAATATTCAGGGTTTTGGTCGCGTAGAATTGATGATGATCACCGGCTAATCTATAGATACAAAGAGGATGAAATACTCATTGCCAAATGTAGATTTCACTACCAATAAAGGATTTTTACTTCAACTAATAAGTAATTAAACCAATCATCGCTTCGGATTAAGAACTGAAAAGTTAATTAGTTTTCTTTGTCGTTTCTCACTTAAGTCGCTAATTCAAATTGTTGTCAAATTATGGAGTTCCAAGGAACATCCTTATGAAACCGCTGTTTCGTACCTGCGAAACTTTTGTTTCGTCCTTATGAAACTTTTGTTTCATGCTCAGGAAACTATTGTTTCAACCTTATAAAATGACTTTCAGATGAAGAACGCTGATTCGGGGAAATCAAGATGCTGCTCAACATCATATTTAAGGAATATTTCACGGATTTGGCTCTGCATCACAGGAGTTAACCAGAGTTCGTTGCGAAAGTGGCGATAGTAGGCAGTGCGCCCCAACAACAGGATAAGGTCACGACGTATATTTTTCAAGGTATTGTTTGGAAGATTTTCCAGAGTCTTTCTTAAACCGCGAGCAAAGATTTGTGGTTCGCCCGTCAATAACCATTTGCACTGGAAAAGATCCTGAGTCCGAAGCATTTCTGGATTGAGCAGTGTAAAAGATTCAACCGTTTCCGGGATCAACGTGAAAGCAATAAAACGGAGACACTCGCTGCTGTGTGGACATTCCGCCAGTAAACAGTGTTTAAACTGAGCCGGAAACATCCGATATTCGTACGATAACATCACTTTCTTTTTAATTGATCTTTAATACAATATTATCAAAAAAAAATTACGTGGCAATACACGACCAACGCACAGGCATTTAAAACTCCACCTTATTTTCTCATCGAACTTTCTCTGTTATCTTTTATTTTTCAGTTTGGCAATCACTTTCAACAGGGCTTCTCTGTTTTTAGCTTCGTGGTAAAAGCGGGGCAGTTTTTCGAGAAGGGTAAAGTGAGTACGGTCTTTGTGTTCACGCAGCGTGGCAGAAATATAGGATTCCAGATAATCTAGGTGTTCGCCGTTGTAAGCCCAGAATATTTCGTTTTTAAAAGGTGCAGCATACCATAAATCCGCCTGAAAATAAACATGAGCCGCATCAATAAAATGCCCTTTCATTCCCAATATTTCTACCTCCGTTCGTGTGGTTTTTGTGTAACCACATTGCAGACAATAGAGCCGTACTTCCTTTTTTCCATGATCTGCTTTTGCCGTTGCCTTCTTTCCGCAGCCGGGACATACGACTTCCACTGTATCCTGAAAATCGCTGAGCGTGTGATTTTGGTCTTGAAAACGGGGCATAAGAGGTTTTTAAATTACAGTTCTGACTTATGTTTAGCACCAGCTTCTCTAAGAAGTTTGTAATAGTGCTTAAACATACCTTCCAGTGCATTACCTTTATGTCTTTCAATATTAAATGATATATAATCTAGAACTGTTCTGTTGTCAGATGGATCGATGCGATTCAGGTTTACTTTCCATCTAATTGCATCTTCAATGAAATCATCGAATTTAGTAGACACTGCATATTTTAGAATATTTCCTTTTATTACATCAAATTGATTACTGTCGCACACAAATTCATTTTCCATGGCCATCCACGTATCTCTGATTTTTTTGTTTTGATCTGCTTCAGATTCACTCCCATCAAGGCAAGATGCTTCTATGAATCGAGTTCGATATAAATGATCAACTTTTTCTCTATCTTTCATTCTACTTCCAACCATCGTACACAACCCACGGAGCTTCTTCGGGTTCGGGCAGAGTGAGGTTTCGGGTTCGGCGGTTTGGGAAAAAGCGAATGATGCGCTGAATAGAAACAGGAGGAGAAGCAAGGATTTTTTTCTCATGGTGAAGGTTTTTAGGATAGAAATGTAAGAAACGGTTGATAACTATTTCAAGATCGCTGTTTTAATGTTCTGCATTCAAAGATATTAACTTTTGCATCTGATGTTTAAACACTTTATTGGTACTGTTTCTTCGTGTAAAATTGGCTTTTTTGTCTTGATACTTTTGGTTAACCGCAAGGGATGCAAACACAGTACGTTAATGTGTCAACATTATCGTCATATAATCCCGGATCTTTTACCAAAGCCTTGCCCGCACATTTTGGACAAACAATAGCACTTCATTGCTAAAGTGAGCATGTTGGAGTTGGTATGGGTAAAGATTGGTAACCATTGTTGAGTCTACTCACCAAATAAGTCGTCATTAACTAAGTCAACACCTTGCATCCAAGCATAGTGTTTTAATGCCTTTAACAATTTTTCTTTTTCGGATTGGGGGGTGTCAACTTTTATATTATATATTAAATCGCTACTTGTCACAGTGGCCCGCGTCCTTAAATTTGTGATTTTAGTTTTCCCAGTGAAAATAATATCATCCTCAACAATAGTAATACCCTTCAAGTCCTTAAACTCTAATACTGCCTCCTCAGCTGGTTGGTTATTGTTCGTATAAAATAGCGTATTAACCTTAAATCCATCATAATCTAGTCTAAAATCTTCATTAAAGGTACTGCGTTTATAAGCACTCATTTTTGCAAGAATAAAATCTTTAGTTTTGCGTTCACCTGGCAGGGGATTTAAGGCATCTGGTGGTATAGTTACTTGCAACACAGTACTGCTGCTTGATTTTGCCAACTGCGCTAAGCGGTTTGCCGCTATTTTTAGTTCTGGTATTTTACTTTGCTGGGAAACGGGGAAACTAAATATCAAAAACGGATCATAGTCCTTATCCCTGCTAAATATCCCATGTTCTTTCGTCCAAAATTGGTTTGTAGTTACTAAATCGGTATTAAATGTAAATGATACCGTTATTAATTCATCTTCTGGTTCGAACGTATTAAATTCTACAAATTTTATCCAGTCTATATATTGTACTTTACGGGTAGAACGACTGTCTTTACTTTCACTTATTTCAGTAAACGTAGTTCCGGTAAAACTGAATTTAAAAATTTCTTCAGCGGTAGGTGGTCTTGTATTTGCCATTTTTTCTATAAAAGCAATGCATTCTTTTGCTGTAGAAGTCATTGTGATTGGATTTTGCGCCCAAGCAAAAAACTGCATTCCAGATAAAAATAGCAGGCCTAGTAGTTGTTGTTTCATAATGTTTGTTTAAAAAAGGATAGCATCTATTCAATCAAAAAGATTCTCGTTTAGTAATTTTGCGCCTTCCAAGGTTGCCAAATGCTTAAGAGCTTTCACTATTTTTTGAATCTCCACTTCAGGAACTGATGAATCAAATGTTATTTCAAAATTCTTAATCCCACTTATTTTTCCAGTGTCACCGGGGCTTTCTTTGCGTTTCTGCTCAAACTTTCCAAATAGGATGATTTGTGAGAAACCTGTTTTTTCTTTTGCTGCGATATAATTTATCGATTTAATTTGAGAATAGGGTGCAAGATTTTCTTCCATTTTCCACGTAGTACCAGTGGTTTGGTAACGCCCGTACGCTGTAGTTCTCTGTATATTTTTATCGTTAAACTGAGTTTCGTTGGGGCTTTTCGAGTTTAGCCAATCTATAGTTTCTTCTTTGGTTTGCCCGAAGGCGATTGTTGTAAAAAACACCAACATGAAAGCAATGAGGGCTTTTGCTAGGCTGAGCATTTTTTTCATAATATTCATTTTATTTGATTAAAACTTCAACGGCTCCGGCGCACCACACAACTTACGTAGATGGTTGAAGGCTTTATAAATTTGGGTTTCTTCTAGTTCTTGGAAATCGCTGGAAGGCAGTGTCCTTGTAAACGGCAAATATGGGTTTTTGCTGTTAGGATTGTTTTTTTCATTAAAAGCTAAGCCATAGACAAAGTGCTCATCACCTGTTCGAATTAAGCTAATAGACTCGACCCTGCTTAGATCAATTTCATTTGTAAAGAATTCTGTGTCTTCCCGCCCACTAGTATTTGCTCCCATTAATTCTGAAGTGATCTTATAGCCAAAATGTAGCTTACATCCCTCAATAAAAACCCATTTTATTGTTATTTTTCGGGACATATATAAACCCTCCGTTGGAGAATAGCCAGCCTCGAAATTACCATCTATAAAAAACTCATCTTTAAAATGGTTTTCAATATACTCTACCGTTTCTTCATAAGTAGGATTCCCTATTTTAGGTACTACTTTATTCTTATCAGCTTTTATCGTTAGCTTCGGGTTCACTCCCGCTTTGGCTATTTCGGATAAACGGTATGCAGCAGTTTCAAGTTCTTTAATATGTGACAGTTGTGCCGACGATAAGATAATATAAAATAGATTCAACCATTTAACTGACTTCATTGTAGTCTTTTTATCCTGGTTTTCATATCTACTTTCGCTCCGAAAGCTTTTTGAAAAATGAAAATGTATGATTTTACTAGTGTCAGAATAATCATGTATTTTCATCTCAGCAAATGCTGTCCAATCTATATCTTTGTACTCTAGAATATAACTACTGCTAGTACTATAAGGATTTTTACTATCAGTTCTCCTTTTATAGTTTATCCCATCGAACGATGTAACGAGTTTATCATATTTTGGCATTAGCGATTCTGAATTACTCATTAACCCGCTAATAAAAGCAATACATTCTTCTGCCGTAGAGCTGGTGTTGATACTCTGTGCAGATGATATTAACCCTATAAAAGTTAATAGAAATGTGTAAATATATTTCATAATTTGGCTAGTTCTAAAATTAAAAACAATGGGTTAGCAGTAGAAAAAACTACAAGCATTTTTTTCTACGTTGTTATCCAATTCGGTTTTCTAATTTGTAAGTGGTAAAATATGCTTCTTCCAATTCTTCGGGAGTATATTCTAAAACAACACCTTCCGGAAGGTATACTTTTCCAAAATCAGGCTCCACACGGTACACTTCTAATATATATTGGGGTAAACCTGTAAATCCTTTATTGATGTATGGCTTAATGCTTTCCTTATCAGTAAGTCCGTTTGAAGGCACTCGTATTTTTAATAAGTTTTGTGTAATTCCAATTCCTTTTATTACTTCGAGATAAGGTTCAAATGCAATATTTTCAACCAATAATTACTCGTTATTAGCTGAGTCTACGTGAATGTTGGCAATTGTTCTCCCGTTTCCATCTACAATAAGAACCGTGTTATATTTCTTTTGTGTCTCTATAAGTTCGGTATAACTTACAGAGAAATAAACGGAACCTTTAGCATCAGCCAATTCCCCAAAAACAAGTGTCAACAAAAGTTCGGCAGGATTGATTCCCTGTGGTTCGTTTTTAATCAGGTGGTATCTTGGCTTTTGCCCGAAAGTCGGAAAATGACCGTGAACATTAATTTGTGATGATTTGCCATCGTTTTTTACGATAGCAGACCAGTTACCGATGTTTTGATTTGTGCTCATAGTTTATTTTATTTTGAGTTTATATTTTCCATAATTTTCTATTTTCAGATATTGGAGTAATGTTTATAAAGGTTGTTCGGTAACACCTTTGAGAAAAATAGTCATTAAATACGCATCATGTTTAACATTTTGAATAGTACCTTTAGGGAAAAATTGGTGATAAATATGGTCGATAGAAGCACTTATTCGTATCGTTTTCCCATAATCATTAAACTTTAATAAAATCACCTCCTCTCTTCTTGGACCATCAACAGAAGAATTAAATTGCATAACGACAGAACGATCCATCGATTGAAATTTAAATTGAAAATCAATAGCATACACAATAGTATTATTGTATAATTCTGTCAATAGTCTTTCACTGTTTTGTTGTGATGTCGTTGTGTTGAAATTGTCCATTTTAATTTACATTTTCGTCTAGTGTTTTCAAGCACCCCCAATTCTTTCTTAATCCTTTTTAAATTTTAATCTGTTTGTACCTTGATTAAATAGTTTTGGATGAACTTTAAGGGAAACTTTAAAACCAAGATTCTTATCGTTTATTTTATCCGTTAATATTTCTGGACCGAATGATATGTCTACATTAATTAAGTCAAGACCTAAATGCGGGTAAAATGAAAAATAAGAATTATTGTTTTGATTTTTTGAGCGGAAACTCGCTTCCATCCCTATTTTTACAAATAGTAAAGTGTATTGTATGTTAGCTGAAACACCAAACGCCTCGTATTTAGGTAGGTACTCCACGTAGTAATTATGAGCTGGTCTAGACCAGTCATCCTTGAATCTTAGAAAATTATACCCAACTCCGAAGGAGGATCTTTCCAATGTACTATACCCAATTTTCACCGAAGGTCCATGGACGGTATTTTGACCATAAGATTTGGATAAAAAAAAGGTAAGTACACATAAAATAATGCACAAATTCTTCATGTGTTTATATTAGAATTTTAATTATCGTTTTATTTAAGAAAACCAAGCTGCTACAATTGAAAAATCAAAACGCTGCGATGTAGGTCCCGGAATAGGACAGCCTAATTCTATTTGCTGTTGGGGAAACAAGGTGTACAGGCGGTTTTCTACCATCGGTTTATTTTGATAAACCCATTTTATTTCAATGGTTACATTAATTTTTTTATCAGAACTTAAATTTTTAAGATGTACGGATTTTGCTCCCCAATTACCACAAGGGTTCCCTGCTAGTATTTTCGTATAATCCTTAGCACTATCAAGATTATCATTCATACCCTCATCAATATTTCTAATTATATTCCCATTATCTAACAGATCTGGAAATTCTCGCTCTTCTGTATTCATTGGCTTTCTATAAGATTAGATATTCTGTATTACTTTCTATCGAGTGTTAATCTGAAATACGCACAATAGCGCTAACAGACTAACCTGTTGTGTTATTACTCAGCAAGGACCACGCGGAAACCGTAGTTGCCATAGCGATCGGCGGGGCTACGGCGGCCGCGAGCCGAAACGCGACAGTTAGTGTCGGGAAAGTAAAAACTACCACCGCGCACCACACGTTCCGACCCTGTAGCAGAACCTCTAGGATTTTCCTTTGAACTAGTAGCGTAGTAGTCGCTACCGTACCAGTCCTTACACCACTCCCACACATTACCACTCATATCATAGATTCCCAGCTCATTAGCGCGTTTACGGGCAACTTGTCGTCTCCTTACATTCTTCCCATACCAACCTACAGCATCGAGGCTACGTCCGCCACTGTATTTATGACCTTCACTTTTATTTCCTCCACGAGCAGCATATTCCCATTCTGCTTCGGTAGGTAGCCGATAGTTTTTACCGGTCTTGTCTGCCAGCCAGTCAGTATAAGCCACTGCATCATGCCAGGAGACATAGGTCATAGGGTGATCATTGACCTCATCCGCCATCTCATTTGGAAAAACACGTCCCGTGGCATTGCAAAACGTTTTATACTGTAGTACCGTGGTTTCTGTCTTTGCGATGGAGAAACTCTTGAGCGTCACCTCATGTGCAGGTTGCTCGTCTGCATCGCCTTCCATCTCGGTATCGCCCATCACAAAAGTACCACCTTCAACGAGTACCATTTCAGGGTAAAGTAATTTTCCTAGACGTTCGCCTTCGGTCTGAGCTTGGACTGTAATTGTCAAGACCAAGGTTACTAAAGTTAAAAATAGTTGCTTCATTTGTATCATATTTTATTTATTCTTTTTTGAAAACACATTAAAATACCCAACAACTTTGAACAGACAAATCGCTGGGCAGTTTGCACCGGAATTGGACATTTATATTCCACCCACAGTTAAGAAAAATTTATGCTAACGGTTTTCAAAAAGTAGTTTTTTGGTGAATTTACATATTTACACTTTCAATTAAATTTCAAGAAATTCAAACCAAAGCCCATTCCAATCCAGGGCTTCCCTGTAAAATTCCAATCACGCCTATTACTTGTCGGAATATCAAATCCAGAAGCAAGCAAAAATGTAAAATCTCCATAATGCACCCCATAACTAACACCTAATGATACCGCAGCAATATTACCTTCTAAAGGATTGGCTTTAGATGTGTTACTTTTATTAAGTGCTATTTTAGATAAACCAGCAATAAAATTTAAAGATTGAGCGGATCTATATTGACGTACATCTTTTTCGTGAGGAAACTTAATAAAATGTGATTTTCCCCATTTATATCCAACATTAAACATTGCATTTATACTTGTTTCTATGTTTCCTAATTGACTGTCAACATACCATTTAACAGGAATTGTAATAATCCCCATCTGCAAAGAACTATAAGGAAAACTATAATTAGTTCGATCCTTCATTATGATAAACACCTCGTTATCATCAAAAAAATCATTAGCAGTATCTTTGAGCTTAAATCTGTGCGGATATATGTAAATTTTATTGTCACTCAATTTCAAATCTGCTCTTATATAGGAGTTTGATAAATCAATTGAAGTCAATGTAATTTCTGAAAATTTTTCTTCTTTTGATTGTTTGAGAGCTTTATCTTTTTGATACGAGATCGTATCACCCTTAGCATTAAAAATTATATTGACTTTTTTACTTTCTTTAATAGAGTCTTTAAATTTATAGTGCGTATTTAACAAATTGACCTTGTGTTTTTCTTTGAATGATTTTTGTTCCTGCCCCCAACTTTGCCCAGCAAACACAAGAACTATTAATACGAGTACTAATTTTTTCATATATATATTTTTGTGAATTAGTTGTTTTTATTTCAATTTATTAAAACTTCAACGGCTCCGGCGCACCACACAACTTACGTAGATGGTCGAAGGCTTTGTAGATTTGGGTTTCTTTGTACTTTTCCACATCCAGATCTCCTTGAAATGACCACAGAGGCAAAAAATTTTCTTCACTGGTTACCTTACCCCCTTTCACCTTGAAAAACAAACCAATCCCGCTAACATAAACTACCACTCTTATTTCTTCCACTTCACTCAATATTGCATCGTGAGATACCTCTGTAATTATGGGTGGATTCATTTGAGGATTTGTTTTTACAAACCTCAAGTGATGTAGTTTATTATAAGACTTTAAAGCCACTTTATCATCAACAATTTCAACTACGGCATGACGATCTTTAAATCTGTAGTCATGTTCTAAACTTTTTCCTTCAATACCAGTTCCATATAAGTCACTTTCCATATTTTCTTTTAAAAAATCGTTAATGTAAGTGATTGTTTCCTCTTTTGTAGGCGTGTTATCTTGTGCATGCGCCATTAACCCTATAAGGATTAAAAGAAAAGTGAATAGTTTTTTCATATATTTTTTTTGTGAATTAGTTGTTTTATTTTATTTAATCAAAACTTTAAAGGCTCTGGTGCACCGCAAAGTTTACGTAAGTGTTCGAAAGCTTTATAGATTTGGTGTTCTTTTAATTCTTTAGAATCTCCACTTCCAACGATGATGAATGGCAAATACGGTTTTTCGCTGTTAGGATTGTTTTTTTCATGAAAAGCTAACCCATAAATATACGGATCCCCGCCTATCCCACTAAAGATTATTGATTCTACTTTGTTTAGATTAATATTATTTGTAAAGTATTCTACATCTGTCGTCGTCAAATTTGGTATTAAATTTTTAGTAGTAATACTGTAACTAAATATTAAGTTATTATTCACAATCGAAACCCCTTGTATTTTACAAATTAAATCTCTCCATCCACCCAACCTTTTTAATTCATAGCCGCATTTAAAATCACCCGTAGTAAAATATTCTTGTTTAAAGTATGATTCAATAAACTCAATCGTTTCCTCTTTAGTAGGTTTGTTATCTTGTGCAAAACCATTGCTCACAACTACCATTGCAAGCAATACAAAAATCGTTTTAATTCTGTTTTTCATCTTTAATAGTTTTAATTAAATAAATTTAAAAATCAATTTGAGAGAACTAATCATTACAATAAAATGTAAAATAGTTGAGTTGCAATGGATCCAACTGTTTAGGTTCATAGGTTTTAATGATTTTTCTTTTGCCTGCTACCGCGTCATCATAGCTTGAAAAGTTCTGTATGGAAATATCCCGTATCTCAATACCCCGCTTTGCTGACTGGTTCTTATCATAATAAGTCCGGAATTCTGCTTTAATCTCAGTCTCAATCTGGCTGATGGAGTAGTCGCATTCCGCTTTAATGACATCAGAAATAATTACACTGGAAAATTTTAGATTGTTGTCGTAATTTCCACTGTAATCAAAACCATACACCACAAAGTATTTTTGCGATTGATTGTTGGTGTTCACTATAAAAGAACTCATTAAACTTAATGTTGCAATCATAACGATTGCCATACCGATTTTTTTAGCTGCTTTTTTCATTGTTGTTTTGTATTAAAATTTTTATTTTTTATCAAAAGAATTATGATTTTAGTTCATTCCTCACACAAATACCTAAAATGCTGTAATACCAAAGTATTCCATTTGTAATTATAATCGCCAATATTTTTCCGGCGATGGCTTTCTGCTTCATCCCGGGTATCGAAAGGGCCAAAAGCGATGGTCCTATTCAAACTCATAAAGCCTCTTTGTTTTGCATGATAGGCTTTGTAATGATCCACCAACTGATTGTCTACTCCCAAAGAAGAGTTACTGGTATAACCTCCACAATTAATTCGCACCACGTTACTCACAACTGGCTGTGCATTTAGTTTTGCGTGTTCGGTTTGTGGCAGATACTCCCACCCCACTGCATAGAAATAAACGGTTTCATTGGATTTTTGAGCAAAGAAATACGTGGTTTGCAACAGCAGAATTGTTGCGAAGAGAATTTTCATCGTTTTCATCGTTTTATGGTTTATAGTTTAAGCAACACAGAAAAAAGGTAAAAGATTTCCGGTATCTATTTGTTGCATAACACCAAATATACAATAAATTAGCAATAAGAAAAATACCTCTTTTGTGGTATTTATTATTTTTATTTACTTTTAACACAATAAGACATCATAAAACTTTAATTATGTCTACTAAAAATCATCCGCTCCTGAAAATATGGGAATCGTATTCCGGCTTCATGGAACATGAAACCACGGTTTACAAACTGCCTTCAATTAAAAAGATTATCGCTGAAGTTTTTTCTGTTGGTGCCTATTATTTTTATACGTTGCACATGCACGACAGCACGCTCAGCAACCATCATCCGAATTTGGTAACGATGCACGGTTTGCGTACACCACCGCAGCATCTTGGGGAAATTATGGACCTCATTCATCCGGACGACATGAGTTTTGTGCAGGAAGCAGAACTGATGACCATTGAGAAGATTATGGAAATCGGTTTCCAGCACATGATGCATCTTAAATCCAGTTACTGTTTCCGAATGCGGACAGTTTCCGGAGCGTATGAAATGTTCCATCACCAGGCGCTACACACCCTTAAATCTGAGGAAGGACGGTTATTGGAAGCCGTAAATATTCACACGAATATACAGCATCTGACGGGGAAGAATAATTATTACGTGGTGGTTTCAGGCGTTGGCGGACGGAACGATTTCCATCAAATGCAGTCGAAACAATCACTCGCTGCATCTCCTCAAATTTGCGGACTGTCCAAAAGAGAAATCGAGGTCGTAGCATTGTTAGCCAAAGGCCATACTACCGAGGAAATTTCAGAAAAACTTCACATCTCTAGGCACACGGTGCGCACCCACCGCAAAAACATCCTGCATAAAGCGCAATGTAAAAATAGTTCAGAAATCATTTCCATGGCATTTAAACAAGGATATATCTAAGGAAATTACATGATGATCTTATACTACACTTTTTGATTTGTTCTTCGTCTTCAACGGATTTTGAAAATATCAAGGCCTTTATTTAATTTTCAAATGACTCATCAAGTCAGCAAAATATTCTTTCGACCAGATATACAGTGCTTTTGGATCAGAAATAAATCTCGTTACATCATTTTTAGCAGCCTTAATGTGAAAAAAAATAACAGCTCATCGGAAATATTCCGATTAAGTGGTGGAGAATTCACAATTTGAGTGTCTCAAGTTTTTATACACAAAAAAACCGCTTCGCTACGAAACGGTTTTATTATTTTGATTTCTGAATGATCGGAGATTATTCGGATTTTGCCATTCTTTCTGTGCGTTTTCTGTCTTCTTCGGAGAGTACTTTTTTCCGCATTCTGATGAAGTTCGGTGTTACTTCGATGGCTTCATCTGCCTGAATGTATTCCATACATTCTTCCAGAGAGAACAAAATCTTTGGTGCCACGCCGGTATCTTTATCTTTACCGGAAGCCCGCATGTTGTTCAGCTGTTTGGCTTCTACGATATTTACGACTAAATCGCCGGGTTTATTTTGTTCACCAATGATCATTCCTGTATAAATTTCCTCACCCGGATCTACGAAGAATTTACCTCTATCCTGTAATTTTGCGATAGAATATTCCGTGGCCGGACCCTGAGTTTTGCTGATCAGAACACCATTATTTCTTCCCGGAATAGAACCTTTGAAAGGCTTGTAATCGACAAAACGGTGCGCCATAATCGCTTCACCTGCCGTTGCAGTCAACATTTGCGAACGCAAACCGATCAATCCTCTGGAAGGAATTTCAAATTCCATGTGCTGCATTTCGCCTTTGGTCTCCATGATGTGAAGATCGCCTTTCCGCTGCGTAGCCAAATCGATCACTCTTGAAGCGTACTCTTCTGGAACATCAACCACCATGCTTTCGTAAGGCTCACATTTAACGCCGTCAATTTCTTTTAAAATAACCTGCGGCTGACCGATGGTCATCTCATACCCTTCTCGTCTCATCGTTTCGATAAGTACGGAAAGGTGAAGGATTCCTCTTCCGAACACCAAAAATGTATTGGCATCTGCAGTAGGCTCTACCCTTAAAGCTAAGTTTTTCTCAAGCTCCTTCGTCAACCTTTCTTTCAGGTGATTAGAAGTTACATATTTACCGTCCTTACCAAAAAACGGAGAGTTATTGATGGAGAATGTCATGTTCAAAGTCGGTTCATCAATTGCTGTTCTTGGCAACGGATCCGGATTTTCTAAATCCACAAATGAATCACCGATCTGGAATTTGTCGAAACCAACAATAGCACAGATGTCTCCGGCTTTCACTTCCTGAACCTTCTTTTTCCCAAGACCTTCAAACACGTATAATTCTTTTACTTTTCCTTTCACAATTTTGCCGTCTTCCTGCGCAAGACCTATCCATTCTGATTCTTTCACGGAACCCTGTGTGATTTTTCCGATGGCAATTCTTCCTAAAAAAGAAGAGAAATCCAAAGAGGTAATCTGCATTCTAAACGGGCCTTCTTTGGCTTCAGGTGCTGGAACGTACTCTAAAATTCCGTCCAACAACGGGAATATATTTTCTGCAGGTGTAAGTGAGGTATTGAACCAGCCCTGTTTTGATGAACCATAAAAAGTCGGGAAATCCAATTGCTCTTCGGTTGCGTTCAGGTTGAAGAAGAGATCGAAAACCTGATCATGAACTTCATCCGGACGGCAGTTCGGTTTGTCAACTTTATTGATGACCACCACTGGTCTCAGACCTAACTCCAAAGCTTTCTGCAGAACGAAACGTGTTTGCGGCATCGGACCTTCGAAGGCATCTACCAAAAGTAAAACGCCGTCTGCCATTTTCAGTACTCTTTCTACCTCACCACCGAAATCGGCGTGACCCGGAGTATCGATAACATTAATTTTGGTATCTTTATAGGTAACGGAAATATTCTTGGAGAGAATGGTAATTCCACGTTCGCGTTCCAAGTCATTGTTATCCATGATGAGTTCTCCGGATTCCTGATTTTCTCTGAAAATGCTGGTGGCGTGAATAATTTTGTCGACCAGTGTAGTTTTTCCGTGGTCAACGTGTGCGATAATCGCAATATTTCTGATATTTTGCATAAGGGATTTTTACGGGTGCAAAAATAGTGTTTTTTAATGAATTGATAAAAAAATCTTGAAAAATTAACTTTTTGACAACTTTAATTAGAGGTTTCTATTTTTTGTGAAACATTCGCAGAATATCTATAAGTTTATGTTAAGTAAACAACCGATATTTACAATACATCTTTGTCTTTCAGTGCATTCAATTTTACAAAACGGATCAATACCAAACCAATTGCAAAGAAAAAAGTCATGGACAGTGCTGCGTAACGCATGTTGTCGAACTTCTCAATCAGCGTAGCAAAAATAAAAGTTCCGAGGATGATGGCGAACTTTTCCAGGACGTCATAAAAACTGAAATACGTGGTATTGTCATTGCTTTCTTCCGGCAAAAGTTTGGAATAAGTAGACCTCGACATCGCCTGAAGGCCGCCCATCACAAGTCCTACGATGGCAGCAACTCCGTAAAACTGATATTCAACATAAGGGTTTTCTTTATTCAGATAATACGCTGACAGACAGGCAACAATCCATAAAATTACGGTAATGGAAATTACATTTTTGTTTCCGATTCTTCTGGATAATCTGGAGAAAATGATAGCTCCCAAAATGGCTTCAATCTGAATCACCAAAAGTGTGGCAATCAGTTTTCCCTGATCGAGATTAATTTCACTTTTCCCGAAAAGGGTTGCCATGAGGAAAATCGTCTGCATTCCCACGCTGTAAAAAAAGAAACTGGAAAGGAAAAATTTCAGATTGGTATCTTTAAACAAAAGCCTTCCGACTTTGAAAAGTTCTTTAAAACTTTGTTTCCCTATGTCTTTATAGAAGCTGATATTATCATTCAAAACCACCCAAAAACCGCCTTGTTCCTTATGTTTGTTGAAGATATTTTTATAGTTTAAAAGCACTAGGTCTTTCGGCAACTGGTCTTTTACTTTACCAAATTGTGGCAGATGCTTAAAGGTATATTGTGAAAATCCAAACCACCAAGCACCCGTAAGCAGGAAACTAATGCGGGTATAAATTAACCTCTGTTCTTCATTCTTGGCTACGAACATAATAAGAACCAGACAGATAATCACCAAAACCACCGATCCAATATATCCATAAACATATCCTCTGGCCGACAAAGCATCCTGCTTATCTTTGGAAGCGATATCCGGGAGAAAAGAATTGTAAAACACCAAACTTCCCCAAAACCCGACACTTGCTGTAATACTGAACAGAAGCCCAAGGAAAACGTTATTCATTCCTGTGAACATGGCCAATCCCATACATGAAGTGGCTCCCAGATAACAGAAAAACTGAAGAAAAGATTTTTTATTACCAATAGTATCTGCAAGAGAAGACAAAAACGGCGAAAGAAGAACGACAATAAAAAAAGAAACTGTGAGTGAATAGCCGTACACGGCATCCGGATGATAGGTATTTCCAAAGATCTCAATTTTATGGCGAACCGGAACATCGATCCAAAGCCCTGTTTCTTTTATAAATACTTTCTTTTCAGTAATCGTTGTTAAAATGGCATAATAAATCGGAAAAATAGTTGAAGTAATCACTAAAGAATACACCGAATTCGCCCAGTCGTACACGGCCCAGGCTTTCATTATTTTCGGATTGTTTTTGATACCGCTGGATTTCAACGCTGTTGTTTCCTTCATTTTTGGAATTGTTTAGACAAAAATATAAAAACCATTAAGAAAAATAGTGTTATTTATTCTTAATGGTTTATTCCTGAGCAGTTCGTTTATTTTACTGCATATTTTCAATCACGATGGCAGAAGCTCCGCCTCCACCGTTACAGATGGCTGCTGCACCATATCGTCCGTTATTCTGCTTTAAAACATTGATCAGCGTTACGATAATTCTTGAACCTGAACTTCCCAGCGGATGTCCTAAAGAAACTGCACCGCCGTTCACATTTACTTTTCCGGCATCCAGTCCCAGGATTTTATTATTGGCTAGTCCCACTACTGAAAACGCCTCATTAAATTCAAAGAAATCAATATCTGAAACTTCCATGTTTGCTTTTTTCAGTGCTTTCGGAAGTGCTTTTGAAGGCGCTGTGGTGAACCATTCCGGTTCGTGCGCTGCATCAGCATAAGAAATAATTTTCGCCAAAGGTTTCAGCCCCAGTTCTTCCATTTTCTCTTTGGAAACGAGAATTAGTGCAGAAGCACCGTCGTTCAGCGTAGAAGCATTGGCTGCAGTTACGGTTCCCTTTTCTCTTTGGAAAACAGTAGGAAGCGTTGAAATTCTGTCGAAATTCACAGATTTATATTCTTCATCTTCAGCAAAAATAACCGGCTCTCCTTTTCTCTGTGGAATTTCTACCGGAACCACTTCGTTTTGAAACTTACCGTCGGTCCAGGCTTTTGCGGAACGCTTGTAAGATTCCACAGCGAAATTATCCTGATCTTCTCTGGAAATTTCATATTCGGCAGCACATTTTTCGGCACAAACTCCCATGTGCACTTTATTATACACATCCGTCAATCCGTCGAGCACCATTCCGTCCTGCATCTTGACATCTCCCAGTTTGGTTGCATTCCTAGCAGAAAAATAATGCGGAACTGACGACATATTCTCCATACCTCCGGCTACAATAATATCGGCATCACCAGCTTTTATTGCTTGTGTTGCTATCATCACCGCTTTCATTCCCGATGCGCAAACTTTATTAATCGTAGTTGCAGGAGTTTCGTTGGACAAACCTGCTCCTATCGCTACCTGTCTTGCAGGAGCCTGGCCTTCGCCGGCCTGAAGCACATTTCCCATGTAAATTTCCTGCACCAAAGCCGGATCCATATTTATTCTGTCCAATGCTCCTTTTACGGCTGTTGCGCCCAGTTTTGTAGCGGGTACAGATGCGAGACTTCCCATAAAGCTTCCCATTGGCGTTCTGACTGCAGAAACGATGAATACTTCTTTCATTCTATTATAAATTTTAAAAAATTGACTATTTTATTTTCTTTAATACAAGGATGACTCCTTTATCTTTACTTTCTGACTTTAACTGAATTAAATCTCCCTGAGTTGCGATAATGGTATTCACGAAATGATCTCCCGGCGAAATTCCGTTGTCAGGATCAGCATCTTCAAGAACGACAAGCTCATATTGACAAGGATTTGCATCGTTAAAATGCTGAATTATTTTGACAAACTTTTTTCCGCCGTCATACAATTCCGTTTGTATTTCTTTGTGTACCGTCATGGTCCATTCCGAGGAAGGATAAATATTGGAAACAAAAGTACCTTCTTTGATCATCGCACATTTTGGGGGAACGTCAGGATCGAAAAACAACTGATCCTGTGCGGTACTTTTCACAAATACCAGCAAAAGAACACCAATGCAAAGAGATTTTAAATGACTCACGCAAGAAAAAAATAATCCTGCAAATTACGAAAAAAAACACACCTGTGAAAGTGTGTTTTTCCTGAGCATCGTGAATGCTGTTAAAAGGTAAGTGCGATAAAATCGACCCCGATTTGGGTAGCATATTTATTCCGAACATCAGCATTTTCATTAAAAATGGGAGTAAAATCCCGGGTAACATAGATGTTGAACCATGAATATCCGAAACTTAATTTACCGCCGAAAACCGTTTTGTTCAAACCAGTCGAAACGCTTTCGAAAGAACGAATTTCGTTGCCTAAATTATTTTTATATTCTGTAAATATCCAGTCGTTGATTTTCACGCCTCCGTACAACCCTACTCCAATACGGAATTGTTTTTTGGTATTGTCAATATACTCTGTTCCCTGGTAGGTTTTATATTTCGGATTCAATACAAAAAGAACTTCTGCCGGAAGCATAATGTAATCGGTGCGAAGCGAAGCGTATTTCAATTCTCCTTGCTGAAAATCAGTGACAAACAAACGATGTTCATCCTGCGCAAATACTTTAGAATTCCGAACTTCCATTTCATCCACTCTCCAGCCCAATCCCAGACGGTAAAATACAGGACTGGTATATTTGCCCAGCTGTCCTTCGTACCGAATCGTCATTCCACCGGATATTCCGGTTTTCAGCTGACGGTGATTTCCAAAATCAAAAAGTGCTTTTTCGGAAGTGTGGTTTAGCAAAGAAATATTGAAAACATATCCAAACGAACTCAGATAATTTTTAGGATCTTCAGGATCTTTTATTTCCTTCATATCATATCCCAATTCCAGAATCGCATTGCGTGAAGAGCGGAAATACTTTTCCTTATTTTTTGGGGTACCGAAAACAGCGTCGTTGACGGCGGTTTGGGTAATGTCTTCCAACCTGGATTTCTCAACATTCACTTTTTCGTTGATGCTTTTTTCGTATTTCTGAGCTATTTCCCTGTTCAGATTTTGCTTTTCGGTTTCCGAAATTTGGTTGTCGCTGAATCTTTTTTCAACGCCGTCCAGTTCGGCGTTCATCAATTTTTTTTCTACCGTAACAATGCTGTCGATCCTTTGCGTGTAATTTCTTATCTGCTTTTTCAAAATCGGATTTTCCTGCGCCCAAAAGCCAAAAGGCAATAACAGAAAGGCAATCAGTACCAGTTTAATTGTTTTCATAAAATATGTAGTTTAAAATTATTCGTCGCTATATATTCTCGCACCCAAAACACTGATGAAATCAGGTTTTATATTGTTTCCACGCGCGCCCATTCTTCGGTCATTTTCATGATCATGATTTCTCGTTTTCTCCAGTTTTCGCGAAAAAAGAAGATCGTTCGCTTTAATATACTGTTTTTCCGGTTGTTTTGAAATCACTTCTTCATTCGGAACGACAGCAATATGTGGAGGTTCGGGATTCTGCACAATATCCGTTGTTGATTCAGGTGTTGTTTCAATTTTTATTCTGGTGTTTTCCGATAATGAAACAGGAGCAGATTTATTTACACTCGTTTGAAATTCCCGTTGAGATTCCTGCACTTTTGGAACGCTTATTTGTGTATTCATTTCTTCAGAAACAACGGTTTTTCCAGGATTTTGAACGATTACTGGATTCTGCTTCCGGATTACTATTTCTTCATTCCCATCGTTCATCCACAAAATAACTGTTGTTCCTAACAAAAGAAGAAGTACGGCAGCATATTTTAGCCAAGCTCCCGATTTCTTCTTTTGACTCACATGAATACGATTCTCTTCCGAAAGCCGCTGCTCCAGTGTTTCCCAAACGGACGACGAAGGAGCGGTTTCCTGTTCTTCGTATTCTTGTTTTAGCTTTTCCAAGTGTTTATTGTTCATAACATTGGGTTTTTAAATATTCAGAAATCCATCTTTTTGCCTTATTCAACTGGCTTTTACTGGTTCCTTGCGTAATACTGAGCAGTTCCGCAATTTCCTGATGTTTTTTATCTTCAAAAACAAAAAGATTGAACACCACTTTATACCCTGTCGGCATTTGAGTGAAAATTTCTTCCAGACTGATGTCGGCAAAATCACTTTCGATTTCCGGTTCCTCAGCTATTTCCGAGATGTCCGAATACACGATCTTCTGATTTTGCCGGAGGAAACTAATGCTTTCATTGATGACGATTCTCCGGAGCCAACCCGGAAAAGTTTTCCAATCTTTACAGTCATTTATTTTGGTAAATCCTTTGTAAAAGGCGTTTTGCAAAACATCTTCGGCATCGTGCAGGTTTCCGGTATACGATAAAGCAATGGAGAGCATCTTCCCGGAAAACATTTCGTACAATGCTTTTTGGGCGTTGCGGTTTTGTTTTTTTGCTTCTATAAAATGATGTTCCAACAAATGGCTCATAGTTGACTCTCTGTTATAAAGACGCTAAGAATTGAAAAAGGTTGCCTGATTAAAATAAAAAAGCTGATTTTTTCAGAATCAGCTTGTGGTTTATAAGTTCAGTGCCGTTTTTACACTGTCTATTTTTTCAGAAAGAATGTCGAGTTTCTTCGAAAATTCCGCTTCCGAAGAAATGGTGTCTTTCACAGAAACGTAAAATTTAATCTTCGGTTCGGTTCCGGAAGGCCGTACACAAACCTTGGTTCCATCCTGCGTATAGTAAATAAGAACATTAGATTTCGGAATATCATCCATCACTTTAGTTGACCCTGAAGAAACCACATGACAGGTTTGTTCTTTGAAATCTTTAATTTCTTCGACAGGCGAACCGGCAATTTCCAACGGTGGATTTTCCCGGTAATTTTTCATCATCTGTTCAATTTCGATGGCGCCTTCTCTGCCTTTTTTCACTACGTTGATGAGGCCTTCATAATACATTCCCAAATCTTTATAAATTTCGATCATGTACTGAAACACCGAACTTCCGTTGGCTTTGCACCAGGCCGCGATTTCGCAGGCCAATAAGATGGAACCGCAGGAATCTTTGTCGCGGACAAAATCTCCGGTCATAAATCCGAAAGATTCTTCGCCACCGCAGATGAATTTTTCTTTACCTTCAAAATCCCTGATCATTTTGCCAATCCATTTGAATCCCGTCAACCCAACTTTGCAATCTACACCGAACTTTTCAGCAATATCAAAGAAAATATCTGAAGTTACAATCGTGGATCCGATGAACTCTTTTCCTGTGATTTTTCCGGCTTTTTTCCATTGATCTAAAATATAATAGGTCAGAATTGTATTGCATTGGTTTCCGTTCAGCAACTGCATTTTTCCTTCCAGATTTCTGACTGCAATTCCCAACCGGTCGCCGTCAGGATCTGTGCCAATAACAATATCTGCGTTGGTGAGTTCTGCCAGATCCATTGCCATTTCCAGTGCAGCCGGTTCTTCAGGATTGGGAGAATCCACGGTTGGGAAATTCCCACTCGGAATCATCTGTTCCCGAACCAGATCAATCTTTTTGAAACCCGCTTTTTCCAGTGCTTTCGGAATCGTTGTATAAGTAGTTCCGTGGATGGAAGTGAACACAATATTCAGGTTCTCATACCCGATTTTATTTTTTTGATATAAAGAATTTTCTATGCAGGCATCTATGTATACATCGTCCTGTTCGGCACCGATCCATTCAATCAAACCATCATTCCCCTGAAATTTAATCTCACTAAACTGAACTGAATAAACTTCGTTAATAATCGCTTCATCATGCGGCGGAACAATCTGCGCACCATCGTTCCAGTACACTTTATATCCGTTATATTCCGGCGGATTGTGCGAGGCAGTGAGCACAATTCCGGCATGGCATTTTTTATCTCTTACCGTGAACGAAAGTTCGGGAGTCGGGCGATGATCTTTAAAAAGCAACACCTTAATTCCGTTGGCTGTGAGGACATCCGCAACGAGTTTTCCGAATTCCCGGGAATTATTCCGGACGTCGTATGCAATGGCAACTTTTATTTCTTCATTTGAAAACTGCTGATGAAGGTAATTGGCCAATCCTTGTGTAGCCTGGCCAAGCGTATATTTATTCAGCCTGTTGGTCCCCACACCCATGATTCCGCGCATTCCACCGGTTCCGAATTCAAGTTCGCGGTAGAAACTGTCCTCCAGATCCGGAGAAGCTGAGTTGATGAGCATTTCCACTGCTTTGCGGGTTTCTTCATCGAAAGTATCTGATAACCATACTTTGGCTTTCTCGAGGGTTGATAATTCTGACATTATTATTTCGGTTTTAGTTATTATTATTCAAAATTAAGAAACACTTTCACATTTTCACTCTAATTTCTGATTGCGAACATTGGCTGTTTTGTCCACTGTAAAAGCGCGAACGGGATCATTATAGTACAAAAAGTTAGGTGAATCTTTAATGCTTCCTTTCAGGGAATCTTTCACGTTTACTTCGCCGTAACCGCCATTTTTCAGTTCTATATTCAGGTTTTTTATCAGCCAATATGGCGCAATTAAATGGGCTGTATCCGAAATTTTTATGAAAGCGTCTTTTGTTTGCCCTGCAAAGTTTGCACGGCTTGTTCCTGACATATCGAGTTCGGCTCTTCTGGAATTTACAGAACCGATGAACTTTGCATGATTCCTGAGCTGAAGCCGGAAATTATCCGTTTTTATTTCGCTCGATGTATTCATTTCCACACTGTCGGAAATCGAGATTTTTTCAAGATTGTAGCGCGAGTAAATAGTTACATTATAGAAATCTACGTTTTTGGTTTCCCTTTTTTCCTTGATTTCCAGAGTTTTGTTATTGACATTTATTTTTAAATTATCGGCCACATTTACATAGGTTTCCACTTCCACAACATCTTCTGTTCCCCGAAGGTAAAAAACCCTGAATTTCCCTTCCAGATTCACATTCACAAAAGGTTTTACTTCTGTCACTTTGCTTTCGATATTTCCTTTCGGACTAACTTTTCCGCAGGAAATGAAAAGGGAAAACAGAAAAATAAACAGTGCAGTTAATCTCGATGGAAAATGTATGCGTTTTTTCATTTCGTTATATTTCTTCTTCAATATGATAATTCTGCCTTTCCCTGTTGGACCGGATGATGAGTTCACCCAAAAATCCACCAATGAATAATAAAGTTCCGAGAATCATCATGGTCATGGCAATAAAAAACCACGGATTTTCCGCGACCAGATTACCATAAACTCCTCTGGAAACATCGATCAATTTAGAAATTCCGAGCCAAATAGTGGAAAGAAAACCGATGATGAACATGATGGTACCGATGGCGCCAAAAAAATGCATCGGCCTGCCTCCGAAACGGCTCACAAACCAAAGCGTCACCAAATCTAAAAAACCGCGCACGAAACGCTCGGTTCCAAACTTTGAAGTTCCATAAGGGCGTGCCTGATGCTGAACCGGCTTTTCGGTGATGTTTCGGAAACCTGCATTGGCAGCTAAAACAGGAATATATCTGTGCATATCGCCATATACATCGATAGATTTGACGACCTGTTTTCGGTACGCTTTCAGTCCACAATTAAAATCATGCAGATGCACACCGGAAACTTTTCTGGCAGCAGAATTGAAGAGTTTTGACGGAAGATTTTTCGTCATCACATTATCATATCTTTTCTTTTTCCATCCGGAAACGATGTCGTAATTTTCATTTTTCACCATGTGGTACAGCTCAGGAATTTCTTCGGGAAAGTCCTGAAGATCGGCATCCATGGTAATCACCACATCACCGTTTGCACGCTGAAACGCAGCATGAAGGGCTTGTGATTTTCCGTAATTTTTGGAAAATTTAATCGCGTGAATTTGTGGATTTTGGATTTTCATATTTTCGATAATGCTCCAGGAAAGATCGGTGCTGCCGTCATCAATAAACCAGACTTCGTAAGAAAGATGGTTGCTTCTGCACACGTTATCAATTCTTGAAAACAACTCCTCGAGTGATTCCTCCTCGTTGAGGAGTGGGATTATGATGGAAATATTAGGGTTTCTCAATGATTTTTATTTTTATTTTTATTTTTATTTTTTAAGAAAAATTTTCTGGCCTTTCGGAGAGTCTTGTTCTGAAAAAGCTTCCGAAAAAGAGCGACAAAAGTAAAAAATATGCATTATATCCGGCAAAAACATACATGAAATATTTGGCTGTGAACATATCTTCATTTTTTGTTACTTTCTCTGCAATCCTCATTTTGCCTTCTGCATATTTACGTTCCAGTTCTTCCATTTCTTCAGTTTCTGGCTTTATGACCTGTTTGGCATTGCTGTATTCTTCTTCCAAAGTTTGTCTGTAACTTTCAATATATTGATAATTCAGCAAGTCTTTGGTATCTTTATCAAAGGAAATATAGGCAAAAATAACCGCCATCGAAAGAGTCCCGCCCACAAACATTGGAATAAAAGCCCGTCCGTAAGCTTCTCTGAACGTGAGTACTTTTTTCCAGCGGCTGTAAGAAGTTACCGATAAAAACGCCCCGATTCCCATCACTATAGGAATGAAAAAAGCGTTCATTTTGATGGAAGTCCGGTAATATTCCATATCTCTAAAGAAGATATTGGTGATAAAAAAGGCAGTGATAATGACCGCAAATATCATTAAACCAACGATGTACACATTTCTAAACATATTGTCTTTAAAATTTTGAATTTCAAATTTTGAATTATGAATTGTTTCCTTATCTTTGCAACCGGCAAGTCCTACACAACCAGCTCCTGAGAATCCTCCAGGGTGGGAACGCAGCAAAGGTAATCGGTTGTAGCGGTGTGATGTAGATCGCTTGCCGTTTTTTTATTTCTAAAATTCAATTTCCTCTCCTATTTTTGGTAAGATTAATACAACATTTCTTTCAGAAAAGAAATGTTTTGCTTCATCATGATTGATCGTAATCGGAGGAAAAGTATCAAAATGACATCCTATAACTTTTTCCGTTTTTAGAAATTCCGCTGCTGCAAAGCTCGCTGTTTCAGCATCCATTGTATAATGTCCGCCTATCGGAAGAATTGAGGTTTTAATTTTCCCAAACTTTTCAGGAAACCATTTCATGTCCGCCATCAATCCGGTATCGCCGGCGAAATAGAGATTTTCTCCATCAATACAGAACATATATCCTGCGGGTTGCCCTCCATACGTTCCATCCGGAAAGCTGGAAGTATGGGAAGCAGGAAGCATCGTTATTTCGAGGCCTTCAAGAAATGCCGTACCTCCTAAATTAAGATCTATCTGATTTTCATGATTGAAATAACCACAGATTTCGGGTTGCCCAATAATGATGGCATCAGGATGATTCAAAAGTACTTCTTTCACATCCGCAGTATGATCTCCGTGAGCGTGAGTAATGAGTACATAATCTATCTTCTGTGCAGAAATATCAAACGATGATTTCTCCGCCTGAAAATTGTAAAAAGGATCGCTCAGAATCGTTGTATTATTATGGGTGAACAAAAAGCAATTTTGTCCTAAGAATTTTATTTTCATTGTTTTTTAATTAAAGATATTCGTTGTCAAAATAATCAGAATCAAACTTTTTTAACTCACCATTAGAAATCACTTTCAAAAGCGGCAACATTAAAGTTTGAAAGTCTGGAATCATAACTGTTAAAATTATAAAAAATAATGGAAAGGTAATCGGATTAGAATAGGTTTCTATTCAGAAATTCAAAAATAATTCAATCCTATTGCCAGCATAATGCTCATCATGAAGGTCATCATGCCTATTTGTTTCAAAAAGGAATCGAGTTCTTCGGGATTTTTGATCTGTAACATTCTTCTTCTGATGGCCGCCAAAGGAAAGAGGAGAATCATGACAATAAAAGCGTAATAATTTCCTGCTTCATGAAGTTTGTTGATCAACAGAAATATGAGAATCAGAATCATCGGCAACTGCAAAAGTACCATTTGGTAGATCATCGCATTGCGAAATCCCAACCGTAATGCCAAGGTTTTTTTACCGGAATCCCGGTCATTTTCTATATCCCTCATGTTGTTCATGTTCAGCACTGCCGTACTCATCATTCCGATGGCTGCAGCCGGCAACAGAATATCCCAATGGATTTCTCTTACGAAGAGAAAATAACTTCCTCCCACGGAAACCAGTCCGAAGAAAATAAATACCATAATATCACCCAAACCCAAGTATCCATATGGTTTTTTTCCTACGGTGTAGCCTATCGCTGCAAGAATACACAAAACGCCAAGGCCTGTAAAAATGTAAAATTCATTCATAAATCCGTGGCGGAAAAAGGCCTGATATAACAAAGCGACCGTCGCGGCCAGCGATAAAACCGACAACAAAATCACTGCATTTTTCATTTGTCCGGCGGTAATTTTTCCCGAAGCAACCGTTCTTTCTTCAGCATGATGGCTTCTTTTCTGGTCGGTCCCTTTTATTCCGTCGCCATAATCATTGGCAAAATTAGACAGAATCTGGTACAGCAATGTTACCAAAACTGCCAAAGCAAACACCGTCCAATCCCAGGTTTGGCCTTCTTCATCCAGCCTCCATCTTGCAATGAAAGACCCTGTAATGATTCCACTTAACGAAAGCGGAAGTGTTCTTAATCGTGCTGCATTTATCCAGTTTGTCATTTTATTTTTTATGTATTCCAGTTTTTAATTTCCGTTTGGTATACGATGTAATTTACCCACTTTTTGAGCGCTTTCATTTTGCTGCTTCCCTGCGAAATGCTGCCTCCTGCTGTATAAACATTCACGCTGCCAATATCGCGTTTGCGTTGCCAGAAATATTGTGACACTTCGATCATCTGCGTATCCTGAATTCTGGAAATTTTCTCATCCACATCCCAAATTCCAGAACGTTCTTTCATGAATTTTTCGCCAAAATAAAGCCTGGAATTTATAAATTTAAGTACCACAAGAATGCTAACAAAGATAGTGTAGAATAGCAGAAAATACACAGGAATTTCAAAAAAATATAAGACAGAACCTACAATACCCGATCCTGCAACTGCCCACACCAACAATCGCGACACCAATCGGAATTTCACCATGCGAACGGTTTCCTGAAAGGTAACTTCTGTTCCGAAAAAGAAACTTTGAAATTTTTCTCTTTCCTCATTATTGCAGGCCGGAATGATGGTGCTTGTGTTGTGGTCAAATTCATCTTCGCCAATCTGAGTGATCTTCAACCCCCCAATATTGATTTTTTTCTGAAGAATATTCTGCGTAGAAATCAATTGTTGTACTTTATCAGGATTAATCACCGCTTCACGGGAGTTAAAAAATCCGTATGAAACTTTTACTCTTTTATTGTCCCACTGAACACGGGTGTTCCAATAGGTAATAACTTTCCTTAATGCGTTGATAAATACGGCTGTACAGAAAAATAAAATAACTGCCGCTACAATCAGAACATTGGAAAAAAGAAGATATTCCTGCCACATTTCCTCGTCGAAAGCAGTTTCTATCTGATCCATGAAAAAATCATTGAGCTTATCAAACAAATAAAAAACAATTCCGATGAGTGCGAAAGTGCTGTAAATATAATCTGAAGTAAATCCCCATTTCATCAATGATAACGGAGAAATTTTAAATTCTGAAACCGGTTTTGATATGGTTTCCAAAGCATCAAAAGAATCACTTACGAATTCCGGATCGGCTTTCGCAACCACCAGCATTTCCCTCAGTTGCTGCGCTGTTTCATAAGATACAGCCTCTATTTTCAGGTCTTTTTTATCCGTTCCCGGAGAATCAATTTCCACCTGATAAATTCCCAGAATTTTATGCAAAAATGGCTGGCTGATGATCACTTCCTGAATTTTCCTCTTTTCAATATTGGTTTGTGAAGTATTAATTATTCCTTTTGTAAGGATAAATTCGTTCGTGTCGTTATTAATAAAAAACGTGAATTTACGGTAACGCAAATACGCTATTCCTATCGCGAAAAGCAATGCGAAAAGCAAAATTCCACTCAGCACCCACTGTTTGTAACCGGTATTTTCGCGAAAGAAAATAATCACCAGAACAACTCCAAAATTTCTTAAAAGATTTCCCAGAACTGACAAAAAAAGAATAGCAATCCCCAACGGAGACTGGCGTTTCGGCTCAGAGAATCCCGGATTAATCATGTTCAGGTTCGGTTAAATTTTCAGCATTTGAAGTTTCTTCTTCATCAATTTTCTTCAGTATCAATTGATTTATTTTATCGGCGGTTTCTTTTGGTAGTCCTGCGATTTTCATCATCGCCCATGTTCCTCCTGCAGTATAAACCGCCACTGATTTCAAGCCTAATTTTCGGGAATACCAACCTTCAAAAACCGTGACATGCTGAATTCTGTTAAAAGGAACAATGGAAGTGGTGTAGCGAAGGAGCCCTCTTTTATAAATAAAATCCTTTTCACGAAGTGCAAATTTTCGGTTTTTAAATTCAAAGACTGTCCAGATAATGTTCAGAATGATCAAAGAAAGAATAATGATTCCAATATAAATCATCACATTTCCGAGTAATTCGTAAAAGAAAAATAACGAAACAAAATATGAAACGATGAGCACCATCGAAAAAATAAAAGCATTGAAAATCAATACTTTCAGATATTTTTTGGAGACCGGCTCCAGATTTACTTCCTCGAAATCGGGAAGTTGCGACAAAGCTATCGGCTCATTTTGAAAATCAGACATTTATTTTTTTTAGAAACAGTGATTGAAAAATTAAGAAATCCAGTTGTTCTCTCCAAAATCAGGTTTTCTTTTTTCTAAAAATGCATTTCTGCCTTCTTTTGCTTCCTCAGTCATATAGGCTAAACGCGTCGCTTCGCCGGCAAAAACTTGCTGCCCTACCATTCCGTCATCCGTCAAATTCATGGCAAACTTCAGCATTCTGATGGAAGTTGGTGATTTTGCCAAAATTTCCTGTGCCCATTGATAGGCGGTTTTTTCCAGTTCTGCATGCGGAACTACTTCGTTCACCATTCCCATTTCGAAAGCTTCCTTTGCGGAATAATTTCTCCCCAAAAAGAAAATTTCTCGGGCTTTTTTCTGTCCCACCATTTTAGCAAGATACGCAGAACCGTAACCACCGTCAAAGCTGGTCACATCGGCATCTGTCTGTTTGAAAATCGCATGTTCTTCGCTGGCCAGAGTCAGATCGCAAACAACGTGAAGTGAATGTCCGCCGCCAACTGCCCAACCGTTGACCACCGCAATTACCACTTTTGGCATAAAACGGATCAACCGCTGAACTTCCAGAATATTCAATCGATGCCGGCCGTCTTCTCCCACATATCCCTGATGTCCACGTGCTTTCTGATCGCCTCCGCTACAAAATGCATGACCCCCGTCTTTCGGACTTGGCCCTTCGCCGGTGAGCAATACGACACCGATAGAGGAATCTTCAGAAGCGTCGTAAAAAGCATCGTACAATTCGGAAGTTGTTTTCGGGCGAAATGCGTTGCGAAGTTCCGGCCTGTTGATGGCAATCCGGGCAACACCGTTAGATTTTTTATAGGTAATATCTTCGTAATTCCCAACTGTTTTCCAGTCTGTCATAGCTTCAAATTTTTGGTAAAAATAGGAAAAAATGAGGCGGCGAACAAGGATTTTAACTCCTCATCATCTCTATGAAGATTGCTCTTCCTCATCATCCGGTTGTTGATATTCTTCGGCTTCCTGTAAAATGGATAATGCCTTTTCATAATCCAGTTCGTTTACTACGAGGATATAATTTTCAGCAACGGGCATTACGGCAACATTATTCACAAATTCGTTGCGGATATAAGAAGGAATTCCACGCGATTCCAGTTTGGTTTGTGCAATCTGAACTTCGTATAAATATAAGGTTTTGAGGAGGATCTGCATATTGAAATTTTAAGAAAGGTACAAATAATTTGAGTAGCGGAAATAAAAAAACCACTTGCAGTCCGCAAATGGTTTACGTGGAGAATACGGGATTCGAACCCGTGACCTTTTGACTGCCAGTCAAACGCGCTAGCCAACTGCGCCAATCCCCCAAAAAGTTTTGCAAAAATAGAAATATTTTCTACATATCAAAGGATATCCAGGGAAATATTTTGATGTGAAGCATTCCGAACTGCAATGCCGTTTTCCACCACAATCATTTGCGGACTTTGGTGCTGCACTTCCAGCCGCTCTGCAATAGCATCAGAAATTGAGCGGTAACTCAGCAGATCAAGAAAATAATAGATGGCTTCTTTATCGCTTTTTTTTACCTGTTTTTCAAAATTTTTCAACACTCTTTTACTGATGTGACACCGTGTAGAGTGTTTGAAAATCACAACTTTATTACCGTAAGAATCTGCCAGTGCCTCTTCTACATCTGTTTCGGAAGAAATCAGTTTCCAGAAATCAGCAGGATCTTCAGCGGCGGAAGGAGTAAATAATGTTTTAAAAAAACTCATCGTTTGTTTTTGAATTAATTAATTATCGGACGATTTGACACGTTCAAAGTTTTGGCGGTGCTTTTGCGTTTTGAAAGTGTAAATTTACAATTCTGTTTTGATATGGTCTTACAGGATTTTTAAAATAATTTTAATGAAAAAAGCACTCATCGTTGTCGACGTTCAGAATGATTTTTGTGAAGGAGGTGCCCTTGCCGTACCAGAAGCGAATCAAATTATTCCCTATATTAATCTCATTATGAAAGAAAATCATTATGATCAAATTGTGCTGACGCAAAACTGGCATCCGGCAGATCATAAAGCTTTTGCCTCCAACAACGGACGGAAAGTGGGCGAAACCATCACCCTAAACGGAGCACCTCAGTTTATGTGGCCAGACCATTGTGTTCAGAATACTTTCGGCGCAGAATTTCACCCGGATCTGGAAGCAAATCGTGCCACTCATATTATTCAAAAAGGGAAAAATCCTGAATTTGACAGTTACAGTGCTTTTCAGGATAACAATCATTTTATGAAAACCGGACTTGATGATTTCTTGAAATTCCATGAAATTCAGCTGGTGGAAATTGTAGGCCTAGCGATGGAATACAGCGTGAAACACACCTGTATTGATGCGGCCCGAAACGGATATGTTACCTGCCTTCACTTTAACGGAACCAAAGCGGTGAATGCAAAACCGGAGAACGGAAGAGACGCAATTTATCAGATGATTGAGAACAGCGTCACAATTTTAGGATAAGACAAAAGCGGAAAAATTTCCGCTTTTTTTATTTGAAATGTTGTGTTTTTCTATAACATTTTAAGCGTATTCACTTCCAGATCGGTAAGGATTCTCCAGTGTCCGCGTTTGATATTTTTCTTGGTAAGCCCAGCAAACATTACTCTGTCCAATGCTTCTACTTCGTAGCCTAATTTCTGGAAAATTCGTCTTATCACACGGTTCCAACCGATGTGAATTTCCACACCGATTTCGTTTTTGGGTTTTCCTTCTATGTAAGAAATACTGTGAACTTCTGCGATCCCTTCATCTAATCTTATTCCTTCGGCAATGGCCTTCATATCGTCCTGACCCAATTTTCTGTCGAGGGTAACGTGATAGATTTTCTTCATCTGAAAAGAAGGATGTGTCAGCTTTTTGGTAAGATGCCCGTCGTTCGTCAACAAAATAACGCCTGTCGTGCTTCTGTCCAATCTTCCAACCGGAAAAATACGGTACGGAGATGCATTCGCTACCAAATCCATTACTGTTTTTCTGGCTTTTTCATCCTTGGTGGTAGAAATATATCCTTTTGGTTTATTCAAGAGAACATAAACAGGTTTTTCTGGTGTAATTCCTTGACCGTCAAACACTACCCTATCGGTTTTCTGTACCTGATAACCCATTTCGGTTACCACTTCTCCATTCACCTGTACCAATCCCTGACGGATCAGTTCATCTGCCTCTCTTCTACTGCAAATTCCGGCGTTGGCAACATATTTATTCAGTCGGATGGTATCCTTATGAATGTCCTTTTCTATTTTCTGAAGTCGTCTTTTCTGAACAAAACTTCGGGTTCTGTCCTCCTGAGTTTCCGGTCTTTTATAGGGTTTTTTGTTATATTTCAAATCCCCTTTTTCGTATTTATCTCTGGCGTCAAAGGATTTTCCTGACCTTTTATTATTGGAATTTCTGTCAAACTCTTTGGCTTCACCTTTGGTAAACAGCCTCGGCTCGCTATTCCGAGATCCTGCTTCACCTGAACCGGGTTTGTTAATTCTCGGTCTCTTCGGCCTTTCTGATCGATCTCTATCTCGGCTCATTTTATATCATTTAATTTCGTGCAAAGATAATTAATTTAAACGGGAACCTTACTGCATTTTCAATAACTATAATGTTTAATTTTGTACGAAAATACAATATGATTTCTGTTCTTGACCATGAATTTTCCCAACTCAATGTGTTTTTAAAACAGCAGCACATCAGCAAAATTTTTATTCTTACGGATGAAAATACGCACCATCATTGCCTCCCTGTTTTATTGGGAAATATGGAAACCAATCTTCCTTTTGAAATTATTGAAATAGATCCGGGCGAAGAAATGAAAACGATAGAAACTGCGCTTCAACTTTGGGAAATTCTCGCAGAATACGAAGCCGACAGATCATCATTGCTTTTTAATCTCGGTGGCGGCGTTATTACAGATTTAGGCGGTTTCGTGGCTTCAACTTACAAAAGAGGAATTCGTTTCATCAATCTTCCAACCTCATTATTAGGCATGTGCGATGCTGCTGTAGGAGGAAAAACCGGGGTTGATTTACATTCTTTAAAAAATATGATCGGTACTTTTGCGATGCCAGAAAAAGTATTTCTTTATCCTGATTTTCTGAAAACGCTACCTTTCTGCGAACTCAGAAGCGGATTTGCCGAAATGTTGAAACACGGTTTAATTGCTGATGCTGAACATTGGTTACAATTAACTTCGCTTGAAAACTTGACTTCAGAAGGAATAACTCCGTTTATCAGTGCTTCCACCGCCATTAAAAACAGGATCGTAGAGCAGGATTTTCACGAAGAAAATATTCGGAAAACATTAAATTTTGGCCATACTGTCGGACATGCGATAGAAAGTTTTTTTCTACAGAAAGAGACTCCCATTGCCCACGGTGAAGCCATAGCAGCAGGGATGTTGTGCGAAATATACCTTTCTTTTGAGCAAAATCTTATTTCTGAAACACTGTTAGATTCAATAAGTTTAAAAATCAGAAAATATTTCCCTCAGCTTTCTATTGAAGAAAACCATTTCGGACACTTGTTAAGACTGATGCAACAGGACAAAAAGAACTCAGGTTCTACGATTAATTTTAGTTTGATTAATGGAATCGGAAGTTGTATTTTTAATCAGCAATGTTCAGAAAATTCTATCCTCAAAAGCTTGAATTACTATAAAAACCTGTATTAAAACTATCAAATCGGATTCATTTCATAATTATTTTAATGCGATTTAGCTTTCTGATTAACAGCATTTTGAATACCTAAAACAAAGCATAACATCGCTTATAATTTTGGTTTGGCAAACAATTTGAAAGTTACCAAGCGTCTTGAATAAAAGGAACCTTGAGGTTTTTACAGGACTACAGTAAAATTTAAAAATTGGATTAACTAAAATTGAAAATTATGAAAAAGTTATTTTTAGGAGCTGCCATCGCAATGAGTTCTTTAACATTTGCACAGCAGTTTGGAATTAAGGCCGGAATGAATGTATCATCACTTTCATCTGAAGAAGGTTTAGAAAATCAAAAATCAAAAATTGGATTTAATGCCGGTTTGTTTATGAATGCGCCGATAGCCGCAAATTTCAGTATACAACCAGAGCTGATTTACACCCAATACGGGGATAAGTACAACGCCAATGTTTTAGGAAACAATTATTCATTCACCAGAAATCTGGATTACATCGCATTGCCCGTAATGTTCCAATACAACGCTACTCCGTCGTTTTATTTAGAAGCCGGGCCTGAATTTGGTTTGTTGGTAAGTGCTAAAAATAAGCTTACGAATCAAGATACCAACAACGTAATTGATGAATCAAGAAATTACAAAGATGATTTGAATAGTTTCAACTTCGGATTAGGATTAGGTGCAGGATATTACTTCACCCCAAATATTGGTTTGACGGCAAGATATGTAGCAGGATTTACAGACATTGCGAAAGACCGTCCGACAGGAAGCTCTGTTAAGAACAACGCTTTTCAGGTGGGATTAGCTTATAAATTCTAAACACAATTCTTTATTAAATAACGGCCGGGAAAAATTTCCCGGCCGGTTTGTTTTTTGGTCAATTTTATTGGAATAATCCTTCATCTTCTCCTTTTTCCACTGGATACTTTTCCGTAAAACAACCAAAACAGTGGTTTGAAGAGCCTAAAATAATTTTGAGATTTTCCATACTCAGAAACTCCAGACTGTCTACACCCAGATACTTCCTAAGTTCCTCCTTTGTCATGTTAGCGGAAATTAAATCATCCTTTGAAGGCGTATCAATTCCTAAAAAACACGGCGCGATAATGGGTGGAGAAACACTTCTGAAATGAATTTCTTTCACTCCGGCGTCTTTCATAATTTTTACGAGACGTTTAGACGTTGTCCCGCGAACGATGGAATCATCGATAATCACTACTCTTTTGCCCCGAATTTCAGAAATGATTGGATTCAGTTTCAGATTAACAATTCTTTCGCGCATTTCCTGCGTCGGAACAATGAATGAACGCCCGATATAGCGGTTTTTCACCAAAACGGGACGAAACGGAATACCTGATGCTCTGGAAAAACCGATGGCTGCCGGAACTCCGGAGTCCGGAACACCGATGACGATATCTGCATCTACAGGAGCCTGTTCCCAAATTTTCTCGCCTGATTTTTCACGAATATCATACACGTTGATGTTTTCCATTTGTGAATCGGGGCGAGCAAAATAAATATATTCAAAGGAACAGATTCTTCGTTCGCAGTTTTCTTTTACCATAAAACTCTGAAGCCCTTTCTCATGATCGCTGGTGTAAACAATTTCGCCAGGTTTAATATCGCGTACATATTTCGCCCCGATTCCGTCCAGTGCAGCACTTTCGGACGCTACAGTAAAGGTTTTGTCATCCATCATTCCCAAAACCAACGGACGTATGCCATGAAAATCCCGGAAAGCAAAAAATTTATTTCGGGTAATTCCTACTACCGAATACGCACCCTGAATTTTTTCCATGGTTTCTTTGATGGCTCCCCGCAATCCAAGATCCAGATTCTTCTGAATCAAACGAAGAATGACTTCCGAATCGGAAGTAGCTTTAAAAACAACGCCTTCTTCTTCCAACTCTTTTTTCAGTTGTTTGGCATTGGTGAGATTTCCGTTGTGTGCGATGGATAGAATAATTTGGTCATATTCATTTTTCGCAAAAAAAGGTTGGAAATTGTATTTTTTCTTGTCTCCGGCCGTTGTATATCTTGTGTGTCCGATGACTGAATTTCCCATGAAATTTTCAGGATTTTCAATATCTTTAAAAACATCCAGCACCAGGCCTTCATCTTTTATATTGAATATTTTTCCATTTTTAGCCACCGAAATTCCGCAGGCTTCCTGCCCTCTGTGTTGCAAGGCAAATAAGCCAAACTGAGAAAGCGAAAAAGTATCCACATCATGCTCTGAATACAATCCGAAAATTCCACATTCTTCTTCAGGCCCATCCGTATTTTCTTCTTCTTCAGTTCGAAACAGATTCCTTCCATAGGGCCGATTTTGAAACTGCTGTAAATAATTACTTTTCTGTAATTGTTCTGAATTTTTCATTTTTTTTATGCAGGCTTATTTATTCAGGCTGCAAATCTCTATTATTTATTAAGTACTTTTTTCAAACGTTCGTAGATTTCAACGTACGCTTCTGTAACATCGCCCAGATCTCTCCGAAAACGGTCTTTATCCAGCTTCTTCATTGTATCTTTATCCCAGAGCCTGCAGGTATCGGGAGAAATCTCATCTGCAAGAATTATCTTTCCGTCTGATGTTTTTCCAAGTTCAATTTTAAAATCTACCAGTATAATATTCATTTTATCGAAAAGTTCTATCAGGAGTTCGTTAATTTTCCCTGTCAGTTTGTACATTTCATCCAGCTCTTCGCGGGTTGCTGCTCCCAGAAATATCGCGTGATAATCATTGATCAACGGATCTCCGAGTTCGTCTTTCTTATAACAGATATCGAAAATGGTTACTGGTGATTTAATGCCTTCTTCCACGCCTAATCTTTGTGCCATGCTTCCGGCGGTATAGTTGCGAACCACCATTTCCAAAGGAATAATAGACACTTTTTTTACCAGTTGCTCTCTTTCATTCAGCTGTTTGATAAAATGGGTTGGGATTCCTTTTTCCGTGAGGTATTCAAAAATTAACGTGGTAATAGCATTGTTCATTTCGCCTTTCAGGTCAAACTGCCCTTTCTTTTGTGCGTTAAATGCCGTTGCGTCGTCTTTGAAACGTACGATCACTTCTTCAGGGTTTTCAGTTTCAAACACTTGTTTTGCTTTTCCTTCATAAAGCATATTCCCCTTGTTTATCATAATTTAATTTTTATCAATTTTTATATTATAATTTCACTATAATTCCTGCGATCACGGCAATTCCAAAACTCAGCAATGTTCCTACCAGTACGTATTCGGTCAGCTTTCTCTGTCGGGCTTCGGCTAGATCGCTGAACCTGAAAACGGATTTCGCCGCAATCATAAATCCCACTCCTTCCCAATGCTCAGTAACGATAAAGGTAAAAACCAGCAAACGTTCTAAGATTCCGATATATTTTCCGGCATTCACCAGACTTTCGGTCTGTACTTTATTAATTTCCTGCGTTTCCGGAATCCACGAGGAGAGTAATATTTTGATGATTACCGATGCCGGAAAAGTGAGAAAAACCATCACAGTGAGGGTTTTCAGGAACTCCGGATCGTGAAGAAAATTGAAATCCATTTCTCCGATGGAAAAGGAGATCATTAAAATAACCAAAAGATGAGCACCCTGATCTAAAAAGAACGCTGCTTTCCTGGTTTTATTGGTTTGAAGATGAAGTTTGAGCGCATCAATAATGAAATGAGAAATTCCGATAATCACGGCCATCCACCACAGCTCCAGATTCCACAGAAGAATAAAACTCAGTGCTGTATGAATAAAAACATGCCAGTACAATTCCTTGCTTGCTGTTTTTTTTTCTTCTTTGCGGACAACCCATTTTCCCGGCTGTAAGATGAAATCTCCGATGATATGAGCCAGTATAAGTTGTGTAAAAATCATCCGTTAAAGCTGCGAAATTTTTTTTCTAAAATACCTATCAGTCATCGTGATTAAATCATAATTTACTCTTTTGAGACGCTGACTGACAGAAGATTGAGATATATTGAGCTGATTGGCTACCTGTTCCTGACTGAGGGTAGAATCCTGTGCAAAAATATGAATGATTTCTGCGGAAACCGCCGTCCAACTATCAAAATCAAGTGACGTCCACTGGAAGAGAATATTAAGATCTGTGTTGATATTTTCGTTAGGTGTTTTGATGGCGAGAGTTCGTCCGTTCAGTTTTATTTCATTCAACAACCTTCCGGAATTAACATACGCTGAGCCGTTGGATTCTGTAATTTTCTCTGAACTGAAAATCTCCGTTCCTATTCCTACAGCCAGACGAACATCCAGATTTTCAAAAGTTTTGACGAGGGATTTTATCAGAATGATTTTGGTGAAAACCTCATCTATAGCACATTTGTACTGGAATTCGTCTCCCCTGTATATTTCCCATTCAGAAGGAGTTTGCGCCCAACTTCTGAACAGTGTTTTAAGTTTCTGCATCCAAAGCTCCGCTTCAGCCTGCTGAGAGTTGATAATATCTCCGGTAATTACCGCAATCATCCTGCAAATATAAGTAAAAATACTTATGAATTAAAAATATAAGCTGATTTGCTTATTGTGGGTCTTTATAAGGTAAATAACTTATAAAAACAAAGATTTAAAGCTTACCATCTGCTTTGTTTTCTTAGGCTAATCATGGAATCTATGGAATATTTTCCTGGCCCAAAAGCGAAAATCATCAGATAATTAGCAAGATACAGCAAAGCCATTTCCCTGTCGCTGAACGGATCTGCACCATGAACAATAAGTCCCGCAACAGCCATGGTAATAAGGAGGAAAAACACCGCCCATCTTGTAAACAAACCTAAAATAATGAATATAGAACAAACAAATTCTGAAAAAATAGCGAGGCCTAAAGATACCGCCGGACTAAGACCCATGAAACTAAAGAACTGGACTTCCTCGTCTCCTAAAAGCTTATCCAGTTTAGGATAACCGTGCGAAATCATTGCAAATCCAATGAAAATCCTTACCACCAACAGCACGATGTCTGTAATTTGAGGGTTAGATCTGATTGATGTAAAATAATTCATGCGTACAAAAAGTTTAAACAAATGTATAAAAATCCTTTAAAAAAGACGTGAGACGTTAAATATTACCGATAACCGAAGCTTTTCAAATCCCGATCGTTTTTTCGCCAGTCTTTTTTTACTTTCACAAATAAATTGAGATGTATTTTTTTCTGAAAGAATTTCTCCAAGTCTTCTCTCGCCTGTATTCCCACTTTTTTGATGGCTTCACCTTTATGTCCGATAACAATACCTTTTTGGGTATCTCTTTCTACATAAATAATAGAATCTATGAAAATAATTCCTTCTTTTTCCTTGAATTGTTCTGTTACCACTTCCACAGAATAAGGAATTTCTTTCTCATAATTCAAAAGAATTTTTTCGCGGATGGCTTCATTTACGAAAAAACGTTCAGATTTGTCGGTGAATTGGTCTTTGTCATAATACGGCGGATTTTCCGGAAGCAGAGATTTCAGTTTAGGCAGTATTAAATCGGTATTGATACCCTGTAATGCGGAGATGGGCAGAATTTCAGCTTTTGGAATTTTCCCATGCCAGAATTCAATGACTTTCTCCATGCTTTCCTGGTTAGATTCATCAATTTTATTAATGAGAATAAGCACCGGAACGGGAATTTTGTTCAGTTTTTCAATCAGAAATTCGGAAGGTTCACCTCGATCATTGATGTCGATAATCATCAGAAAAACATCAGCATCCTGAAGGCTGTCCTTCACGAAATCCATCATTTTTTCCTGCAGTTCATACTTAGGATCCAAAACGCCCGGAGTATCTGAAAAAACGATCTGAAGATCTTCCTCGTTATAAATTCCAAATATTCTATGACGAGTGGTTTGCGCTTTTTGAGTAACGATGGCCAATTTCTCGCCCATCAGCTGATTCAGGAGCGTAGATTTTCCTGCATTGGGCTTTCCGACTATATTGACAAATCCTGATTTATGCATATTCATTGTAAAAATACAAAGTTAATGAAACAAAACGGTTGAATGAAAAATAGTCAACAATATTGGCAAAGCGATTACTTTATTTATTAACTTTATGAAAAATTTACTATGAAAAAAACTTTATTATTTCTCTTGTTCACTCAGATGTTTTTCGCACAACAGCCTGACTTGGTAACGAATGACTGGTACGTTTCGCAAATAGAATGGAGCGGCCAAACCATTGTAAGGCCTGTAAGTGACCACACCTTACAGCCTTCTCAATTCACTCCGAGTGGAAACGGTCAGTATCAATTTTACAGTAAGTATTTCAACACCTCAGCTGCAAATGACGTAACCTTTGTATCCACCGACACTTTTACTACAGCGAACGGTTTTTCCTGTACGCTTCAGTATTATTTTGGAAATAATTACGTGGCGGTAAATGATTTTGATGACAAACATTGCCAAATTCTAGGAGGAAGCACCACCCATCCTTACCAAATTATTAACAACGGAACCAATAAAACATTAATCATTTCAAATCCGAATAACGGGAATAAAGTGTATTACAACAATTATTACCTGAGCAGCAGGGAAGCGGAAATGAAACCAAGATTTCGGATCTTTCCCAATCCTGCACTTGAAGAGATTCATATCGAAAATGTAGAAAAAAACAAGAGAGTTCAGATCTTCGATTTATCGGGGAAACTGATGGAATCCTCAATGAGTAAGGAAAAAATGAGCATTAACATTCAGCACTTCACGAAAGGACAATACCTGTTGAAGATTGAGTCTTACCCTTCACAGTTTTTCCTGAAAGAATAATTAATTTTTGAAAACCAAAGGCAGAATTTCATTTTTCAACAGCCCGAAACGCTTTATTTCTTCTTCGGAAAATTTTCTGGAGTAGAAGTTGGCTTCTGCTTCGAAACCCACACTTTTGAGCCTGTCAAAATAATCCATTCCGTACCATCGGACATGGTCGTACTGCCCGAAATGTTTCCGCCTTTCTTTCGGATCTTTTATTGTAAAATCTTCATAAGTTTTTTTCAGGGAATTTTTCATAGGAACCTGAACAATGCCCCAACCTCCTTTTTTCATGACTCTGTACAGTTCGCTCATCGCTTTTCTGTCGTCTTCGATATGCTCCAGAACATGGTTGCAAATGACAATATCAAAACTGTTATCCTGAAAAGGAAGGTTAAGAATATCGGCTTTTACATCCACAATCGGTGAATAGAGATCGGCAGAAATGTAATCAAGATTCCTCATTTTTTTAAATCTCCGAAGAAATTCCTGTTCGGGAGCGATGTGCAAAACCCTGTAGTTTTTAGTGAAAAAATCGGTTTCATTTTTCAGGTAAAGCCACATCTGGCGGTGTCTTTCCAGGCTTAAAGTTCCGGGAGAAAGGGCATTTTCCCGTTGTTTTCCATATCCATAAGATAGAAATTTCCGGTACGATTTTCCATCAATAGGATCGGTGAAATTATTTCCTTTATACAGTTGATAAATAACAGGACGCGCAATAACACTGGCGGAAATAAGCCACGGTCGCGGAATTTTGTTTAAAAGGAATTTAATGATTTTTTTCATCTAAAATTCCATTGTAAACGCATCTTCTTCATTACTTTGAATTCCGAGTGCTTCATAAATATATTTGAAAGTGGACAACAAAACGGGTTTCCCCTGAATAATGCAAACATTGTGTTCGTAATGTGCAGAATTTTTCCCATCAAGAGTCGTTACTGTCCAACCGTCATCATGAAATTTTACTTTTTCGGTTCCAAGGTTAATCATCGGTTCTATGGCGAGGGCAATGCCGTCTTTCAAGACTTTTCCGCTTCCTTTTTTTCCATAATTGGGAACTTGTGGATCTTCGTGCATTTTTTTTCCCAAACCGTGTCCAACCAACTCCCGAACAACACCATAACCCTGCGCTTCGCAATGCGACTGAATAGCAAAAGAAATATCGCCCACTCTTTTGCCCCGAACACACTGTTCAATGCCTTTATAAAGAGATTCTTTTGTTATTTTCAAAAGTTTTTTTGTTTCCGGATCTGTCTCTCCTACTTCAAAAGTATACGCATGATCTCCGTAAAATCCATTCATATACACACCGCAGTCTACCGAAAGGATGTCTCCGTTTTCCAAAGGTTTATCATTGGGAATGCCATGGACGACTTCCGAGTTAGGCGAAATACAAAGGTTCTTGGGAAATCCGTACATTCCTAAAAAGGCAGGTTCGCCACCGTGATCCCGAATATATTCGGCAGCGATGGTATCTATAAAATTGGTAGTAACTCCGGGTTTTATTTCCTTCGCTACCATTCCTAAAGTTTTGGAAACTAGCTGAGCACTTTTGCGCATCAACCGAAGTTCTTCAATTGTTTTTAAAATAATCATGAGTGCAAAGATAAAAAAATGCCTGCAGAAAACGCTGCAGGCAAATATCATCATATTGATCGATAATAATTCGTTAATAAGCTCCTATAAAATCTACATCAACGTCAATAATATCTCCGTCTAAATTTTTCATTTCACCAGAGAAATAACCTTCTATAATACCATTACCGGACTCTGTGATGGTAATACTGATGTTGGAATTAAGGTTTTTACCAGCAACATAATTAAAGTTAGAACTAACGAATCCAAATTGGGTTCCGGTTCCAATCGCATTATCACTCATAGTATAGCTCCCGGTGCCAATATTTTGCGGAAGAATAATTGTAAAAGCTGTACTGGTTCCATCTGAGCCTGCTAACGCAATGTAGCCGGATGAAACTGTAGCAGTACTGAAATTAATATGAGACTTAAAGTTGGCGGTCATGTGACCTGTAATTTGGGCTTCGATAATGGATTGCCCTTTTACAAGTTCTATATGATCAAGATCATCGTCGTCATCATCATCATCGGTTGGCCGGCATCCTACACTAAACACGAGTAAACAGCCCAGTAAAAGCAACAGAGCTGTGCTGAATAATTTTTTTGTTTTCATTGGTATTATGTTTTAATTAGTTCATCAAATGTAAATAAAAAATTTTACCAGAACAAGCCTTTTTTCTTTTCTTTTTTTAATTTGGAATAGGCCAGAACTTCTCCGCCGTCCACACGGAACTCTATTCGTTCATTGATAATATTATAAATTTCGCCCCAACCCGGGAATCCGCCTAAGTTTCTGTCATCAATAAAGAGGTCAGCATCTATTTTTCTGGATGCGTTTTCGCTATCATAAATTTCTCCTTCAAAACTGGAGTTCACTGCGTAAAATTCGATTCCGTTTTTTCGGCAAAATTCTACGGCATCACGCAGGCTGTCGCCATGACGATACGTCCAAAGAATTAAACGGTAACCTTCACTCTGGAGTTTCCGGAGGGTTTCAAAAACAAAGGTTTTAGGTTTTCCAATTCCCGGATATGCATCATCTACGATGGTTCCGTCAAAATCTATAGCGAGTTTCTTATTGCTTTTCAACATTTTATATTATTCAGATTTGCAAAGATAAAAAAAGAGCCGGACAATTTCCGGCTCATTATCGCTTTAACTTAATTAGCTTTTTATCCATTTAAACTGGTATTCAAGATCTGGTGTAGAAATTCTGTCCGTTACCCTTTGAAGTCTTCCCGGTAATTTCATTAAATACTCCTGAGCTTTTTGTGCCTGAACATTTAAACCATCAATATGTTCTATTTTCCAATCTTCCAGCAATTCTTTCAAAATATCAATATAGTCCTGAGCAGTGTACACCATACAGCGTTGTGCAGCATCGGAAAAATGTGACCAAAGTTCACCGGCTTTTTGTCCGCTCTCCCTCATCAGATGGGCAGGCATTACGATTTTTTTCCTCATCATATCTTCAAAAGCCAGCATCATTTCTGATGGATCCAATTCGAAAATTCTTTCTACAAAATTCTTGTATGCTTTGGCATGTCGGGCTTCATCAGCTGCAATTACAGCACACATTTTCGCTAATTTTTTATTTCCTGTTTGTTTGGCAAAAGTACCCACCCGACGGTGAGAAATATTGGTAGCTGTTTCCTGAAAACTGGTATAAACAAAATTCCGATACGGATCCATAGAGGTTCCGAGATCGAAGCCATCCTGGATAAGATATTGTGTGGTAATTTCGACTTCACGCATATTCACACGGCCGCAGAGATATAGATATTTGTTTAGAAGATCGCCGTGGCGGTTTTCTTCAGCAGTCCAACTTCTCACCCATCTGCTCCATCCGTTTCCGTTTTCTTGATCTACACCGTCTATTCCCATAATCCAACTTTCGTAGCTTGGAAGGGCTTCTTCGGTGATACAGTCGCCTATTAAAGTTACAAAAACATCGTAATCCATTTCATGAGCAAAAGTCTGAATTTCTTCCAAGTCATGTTTGAATTCCTCACTTGACGGATCAGGTAAAAAATCAGAAGGTTGCCATATTTTTTCTACCGGAGTAAGGTATTTCTCCATGAAAGAATCAACTTCCTTCCCAATGTTTTTCATCACCTCCAGCCGAACTAATTGGTTATACATCTATTATAAATTGAATTATTATTAGCTACAAAAATACATCAAAAGAAACGATTGGGCTTATAAAATTATCCTTAAATCATATATTTACCTTTAATTTTCACGATACAATGACATCTCCGGTCATGATTTCCGGGATTTCCAATCCCATCACGTGAAGTATAGAAGGCGCAACATCTCCCAGTTTGCCGGGTTTCAGGTTCCATCGTTTTTCTTTGTCCATCACAATCAGCGGAACCAAGTTGGTAGAATGTTGTGTATTGGGCGATCCGTCGGGATTGATCATGACATCGCTGTTTCCGTGGTCGGCAAGGATGAAAACCGTATATCCGTGTTCGTATGCTGCGGAAGCCACTTTTTCTATACACTCATCTACGGTTTCCGCTGCTTTCACAGCTGCTGAAAACACTCCGGTATGTCCTACCATATCTGCATTGGCAAAATTTAAACAGATAAAGTCAGCTGTTTCGCCAGTGATTTCCGGGAGAATTTGCGCTGTTATTTCATAAGCAGACATTTCCGGTTTGAAATCATACGTAGGCACATCTTTCGGACTTGGACAAAGAATTCTTTTCTCATTATCAAAAGGTTCTTCCCGACCTCCGGAAAAGAAAAAAGTAACGTGTGGATATTTTTCAGTTTCTGCAACCCGAATCTGTGATTTTTCATTTTTTTCCAGAACTTCGCCTAAAGTCCCCGTAAGAATATCTTCATTAAAAACAACCCTTACATCGGAGAAATCCTTATCATAATTGGTCATAGTGACATAATACAGAGGCAATCTGTGCATCCCGAACTCAGGAAAATCCCGTTGCGTCAAAGCTTCGGTGATTTCTCTTCCGCGGTCTGTGCGGAAATTGAAACAGAAAACAACATCCCCGTTTTCAATCGTAGCCATTGGTAAACGGCTTTCGCGAAGCTGAATAATTGGTTTCAGGAATTCATCAGTAACATCTAATTGATAAGAATTTTCAATAGACTGAAGTACATCGTGAGTCATGTGCCCGATTCCGTTCACCATCGCATCATAAGCTAATTTTACCCGATCCCACCGTTTATCCCGATCCATCGCATAATATCTTCCGATGACTGAGGCCAATTTTCCGCCAGTAATTTTCATGTGATTCAGAAGATCTTCGATAAAACCTTTCCCTGAATGTGGATCACAGTCACGGCCGTCGGTAAACGCATGAACAAAAACACGGTCAGAAATTCCGTTTTCGTGAGCCGCCGTTAACAACCCTTTCAGATGATTAATGTGAGAATGAACTCCGCCATCGGAAGCTAAACCGATAAAATGGACTTTTTTATTATGAAGCAATGCGTATTCAAACGCTTGTGTAATGGTGTTTTCTTTTCCTAAAGTAGCATTATCAACCGCCATATTCAGCCGGACAAGATTCTGATAAACCACTCTGCCCGCGCCCAGATTCATGTGTCCGACTTCAGAATTTCCCATTTGCCCAAATGGCAATCCTACTGCAAGTCCGCTGGCTTCCAGTGTAGTATGTGGAAATTCCTGATAACAACGATCCATAAAAGGAGTATTCGCAGCGGCAATTGCTGATATTTGAGGATCTGTTCCTAAACCCCAACCATCCAATATTGCCAGTAATGCTTTCTTAGCCATTCAAATTATTTTCAGACAAATTTAAGAATATTAAAACATTTATTATTTCTTACTCATCATAATAATTCTTAATTTTACTTTTTAGTAGTGAATAAAAAATGGATTTACGCGACCAACTGAAAAACCTTTTTCCTGAGCATGAAGAGCAGGATTTTCAAATTCCTGAAGAAAAATTCGAACAGAAAGAAGCCCTCATTTGTAAATTTGAGAAAAAAGGAAGAAATGGAAAACCCGTCACTTTGATAGAAGGATTTGAAGGTACAGATGAAGACTTAAAAAATCTTTCAAAAAAAATAAAAACGACACTCGGAATCGGCGGTTCGGAGAAAGACGGAATCATTATTATCCAAGGTGATAACCGTGATAAAATCATGAAAATACTTCAGGATTTGGGCTATAAAACGAAACGCGTAGGCGGATAAAAATCATCTTTTAAAAAAATAAAAATATAATTATGCTGAATAAACTTGCAGCTTCTGAACTCGTACTGAACGGAGACGGAAGCGTTTATCACCTGAATCTTCTTCCTGAGGATATTGCCGGGAAGATCATTCTGGTAGGAGATCCGGACAGGGTTCCGAAAGTTTCCGAATATTTTGATAAAATTGAAATCAAAAAAAATAAACGAGAATTTTATACTCACACAGGAATTTTACGCGGAGAAAGAATCACCGTGATGTCGTCCGGAATTGGTACCGAAAATATTGACATCGTGATGAACGAGTTGGATGCTTTGGTAAATATTGATTTGAAAAACAAAGAATTCAAGTCCGAGCACACTTCACTGGAACTTTTCCGGTTGGGAACCTGCGGATCTGTAAATCCTGATGTGGAAGTGGATCAGATGCTGGTGACACAAAATGTGGTGGGACTGGACGGACTGCTTCGTTTCTATGCGGATTATGAGTTTGAAAATTCATTTTCACGAAATTTTATGGCTAAATTTCCTTATGAAAATATCAAAGGAATGCTGTATTTTTCGGATTGGGCTGAGGATATTTCCGATTACTATCAGGATGCAAAATACCATGGAAATACGGCTACATTTCCGGGTTTCTATGCACCACAGGGAAGGCAGCTGCGTCTGAAAGCTTTGGATGACCGTTTTCTGGAAACGCTCAACGATTTAGGAGTCAGTAATTTTGAAATGGAAACCTCCGCAATCTACGGTTTATCAAAACTTTTGGGACATAAAGCATTGACAGTGAATAACGTAATCGCCAACAGAAGGCGCGGTGAATTTGCTTCTGATCATCATGCTTCTGAAAAGAAAATGATAGAATGGGTGTTGGAAAGGATTATTCCTTAAAATAAAAAAGCCGTTTCAAAAACTGAAACGGCTTTCTCTTTTGGTGTATTTTTATTTTCCCTGAGCTTTCAGCAACATATCTTCTTTTTCTTTAAATTCCTTTCTCTTAGCTTCGTTACGGGTGGTTTGATACATCCCTTTCAGCAAAGTAACCACATCCAAATTGTTGGGATCTTTGGAATACCAATCCTCTGCTATGGGAAGTGCTTTCTCAAATCTTGCCCGCCGTGCGTCCATCACTTTATTCGCCTCATCTGTTTTTCCACTGTCGCGCAAAGCTTTATATTCGTTGATGGTTTTTTCATCATCACCCATAATCAAATAAGTAAGATTCATGTGGGCGCTGGACATTTTAGGATCCAATTCGATGGCTTTTTTGAAAGCCGTTTCAGCGTCTTTTTTGGTTGCCGGATCTTTGCTTTGCAAAACACCTAAATTGTACCAGCTCACTGCATCATTGGGATTCAGGGCAAGATTTCTTTTGAGTGCTGCTGTAAATTCGTCCGTTTTTCCTGCTTTATAATACGTACTGCTTTGAAGTTCAGCAATTTTATTATTTTTCGGGAACTTTTTAACGGCTTTGTCCAACACTGCAAGGGCGTCATCATATCTTTTTTCTTCTACCAATAATGAAGCGTAGGTTTCCTGCAACTCTTCTTCGATACTTTTTGAAGTTTCAGTTTTGAAATCTGTATAATCAGTGCTTTTTTTCAATGCATCCCAGGTTGCTTTGTCGAATTGCTGCACCGTTCCGGTCGCTTTTTCTTTTGCAGTATAAGTAGTTTCAACGCCCGTATATCCGCTGTCTGTTAATTCTTTGAAAACCTCGATGGCCTTGCTGTTGTTTTTCGCAGAAATATAGCTCAATCCGGAATTGTAAAGCAACTGTCCGCTGGTTTGACCGAACGCTTTCAAAAGATTATAGGATTCTCTGAATTTATCAGCAGCTACTCCATAGTTTTTAGCATTATACGCATCCATTGCGGTTTTATTCGCAGATTGAATCACCGGATCCAGGATTGCGGCTAACTTTGCTGTATTTTTTGGAGTGTAACTTTCTTCTTTCAAGCCAGAAATTCCCGAGGCATCTGCGGCAGATTTTCCTACGAAATACACTCTGTTTTTATTGCCATCTCTTCCGGAATACACTTTCGATTTTGCTAAATCATTGATCTTGACAAGATAAGATGCGCCTTCAGTGGTTTTCCCTGATCGGAGAAGTGAAAGTCCTTTAGCAAAATAATAATTTTCAAGAAGTTCAGGATCCAGCAGCTCTAACTTGCCGTTTAATTGAGCTTCGGCAGCGGCCAGTTGAGCTTGTGCTGTGGCTACATCACCGGATTCGATAGCTTTGAATGCTGCATTGATTTCTTTTTTCTGAGCGAAAACTAAGGTCGCAGAAATCAATGCCAGGCTTAAGATTATTCTTTTCATTGCTTTTATATTTTTAAAATTGTTTTGTGATCACGATTAATCTTCATCGGCGTTCTCCGGGTTTTCTTCTATTTTTTTATTTTCCTTTTCTTCTTCTTTTTCTATCTTTTTCATATAATTTTCATCGCCCATATTGGTAAATGAATTGTCACCCGATTGTGGTGCTTCTTTAAATTCAGGATTGCTGCTGTCCACATTATCAGATGGTACTTCCGGAGTTTCCAGATCTACTTCTTCCACTTCCTTATCCATTTCTACTTTAGCAATCGCTGCAATTTCGTCGTTGTTTTTCAGGTTGATTAATTTCACACCTTGGGTATTTCTTCCCATTACCCGTAGTTCATCCACACTCATTCTGATGGCTACACCGGATTTGTTGATGATCATTAATCCATCACCATCCTTAACATTCTGGATCGCAATAAGATTTCCTGTTTTTTCGGTAACATTCAGAGTGATAACACCTTTTCCGCCACGGTTGGTAATCCGGTAATCTTCCACAGCAGTTCTTTTTCCGTAACCTTTATCAGAAACTACCAGCACACTTTCGTTGGCCACATCTTCTGCGATAATCATTCCAATTACTTCATCATTATCTTCCAATGTAATTCCCCGAACTCCGATAGAACCACGGCCGACAGCACGTGCTTTTTCTTCCGGGAAACGGATACATTTTCCATTTTTGGTGGCGATCATAATTTCTGAACTTCCATCGGTCAGTCTGGCTCCCAAAAGCTGGTCGTTATCCCGGATTTCAATGGCGTTAATACCGTTGGTACGAGGCCTGGAATAGGCTTCCAGAGAGGTTTTCTTCACCGTTCCATTTTTGGTAATCATCACCACATTCATCTGATTTACATACTCTTCATCTTTCAAATCATTGGTTCGGATATAGGCTTTCACTTTATCATCCGGCTCAATATTAATGAGATTCTGAATCGCCCGTCCTTTTGATGTACGCGAACCTTCAGGAATTTCAAAAACTCTTAGCCAGTAACATTTGCCTTTTTCGGTAAAGAAGAGCATATATTGATGATTCGTTGCGGAAACAATGTATTCCAGGAAGTCCTCTTCACGGGTTGTTGCCGCTTTATTTCCTACGCCGCCTCTGCTCTGGATACGGTATTCTGAAAGCAAAGTTCTTTTGATATATCCCGCGTGAGAAATCGTAACCACCACATTTTCATTAGGAATGAAATCTTCAATGGACATGTCTCCACCTGCGTAATCTATTTCTGTTCTTCTTTCGTCACCATATTTTTCTTTGATCTCCTGCATCTCTTCCTTAATGATTTCATATCTTCTGCTTTCGTTGGACAGGATATCTTTCAAATCATTAATGAATGCCATAATTTCCTCATACTCAGCACGTATTTTATCGAGTTCCATTCCCGTAAGGCGTGCAAGCCTCAAGTCCAGAATCGCCTGAGCCTGAAGATCAGAAAGTTCAAATTCATTAATAAGGCCTTCCTTCGCCTGCTGAGGATTGGAACTGTTACGGATGATGGCAATCGCTTTATCCAGGCTTTCCTGAGTCGCAATGACCTTCATGAAGCCTTCCAGAATATGAGCACGGTCCTGTGCTTTTTTCAGTTCAAATTCCGTTCTGCGCACCACAACTTCATGTCGGTGTGCCACGAAATGTTTGATAATATCTTTCAGGTTCAGCTGCTCCGGCCTGCCCTGAACCAATGCGATATTATTCACACTGAAAGACGTTTGAAGTGCTGTATATTTATACAAAAGATTGAGTACTACATTGGGGATAGCATCGTTTTTCAATTCATAAACGATTCTCATTCCTCTTCTGTCGGACTCGTCGCGGATTTCGTAAATTCCAGGGATTTTTTCTTCTTTTACCAGTTCCGAAGTTCTGATAATCATGTCGGCCTTGTTCACCTGATAAGGAACTTCGGTAACAATGATCGCATTTCGGTTTCCTACTTCTTCAAAATTAACTTTTGCTCGAATTACGATTCGGCCTCTTCCCGTATGTAGCGCATCACGAACGCCGTCATAACCATAAATAATGCCGCCGGTTGGAAAATCCGGGGCAATAATGTGCTGCATCAGTTCATCAATGGTAATATCGCGGTTATCGATGTAAGCGCAAATCCCATCAACGGACTCAGAAAGGTTATGAGGAGCCATATTGGTGGCCATTCCTACAGCAATACCGGAGGCGCCATTCACCAGAAGGTTAGGGATTTTAGTAGGAAGGACGGTTGGTTCCGTCATGGAATCATCGAAGTTGTTCTGAAAATCCACGGTTTCTTTATCCAGATCGGCCAGAATTTCGTCAGATATTTTCTTCAGGCGGGCTTCGGTATATCGCATCGCTGCAGGCGGATCTCCGTCCATAGAACCGAAGTTACCTTGTCCGTCCACCTGAGTATATCTCAAACTCCAGGGCTGCGCCATTCTTACCATGGCATCGTATACGGAACTATCGCCGTGCGGATGGTATTTACCCAAAACATCCCCTACAATTCTTGCTGATTTCAAATGTTTTCTATTGGAAAAAACATTCAATCCGTACATTCCGTACAGTACTCTTCTGTGAACAGGCTTAAGCCCGTCGCGCACATCCGGAAGTGCTCTGGAAACAATCACCGACATCGAATAATCGATGTAAGAAGATTTCATTTCATCAACAATATTGATCGGAATTAACCTTTCTCCTTCTGTATTCATATTCTTTTTTTAAATGATTTTCAACAGATTAAAATCTCTGAAAATTTTCCTTATTTTTTAAAATTATAATAACGCACGAATTTACGAAAAAATACCGATTTTTGTGCTATAATTTATCCACAAGGATCATAAAATTTTATAGAAAATGAACATCTTAAGTCTTACGTTTCACAGTACTGAAAACGCTTTTGCCCAATGGCAGGAATATACAGAAAACGAACTCGTGAATTTGGTGGAAAACCTGATGGATGTAGATCAATATATTCTTTCTGAAGTGGAAAACAAAATGATCAGAGAAGGTAATAATACGAATTTGCTTCTGTTTTTTTCCACTGAAACGCTTCGCCGGGATTTCTTAGAAAGTGAACTGCTGAATATTGAAGAAAGAATCACAAAAAAATTTGGTACGGAAGTAATGGTTTTCAGCACGCTTCTAAATCCCAAAAGTAACACATTCAAAAAACAAAAAGCAGCGAAATAATCCGCTGCTTCGTGTACATTTTTTAATACTTCTTTTTATTTTTCTTGAATTTCTTATGCTTTTTTGTTTGTCCGGGAGCATAATCTGTTGCTTTCCCACCATAAATTTTCTTCGCTTGTCCGGGTGGTAATCTTTTAGCTTTGTGATTTCCGTGTGCTCTCGCCACAATACGCCCGTTTTGATACACACTTCCGTTTCTATCGGTGTACACATCGCCTTGTCGGTACACTGTGCCATCCGGTGCGCGATAAACTCTTCCGTTATTGTTGTAAGGATCATTAACTGTACCACATGAAGCAACCCCAAAAAGCAATCCTGCACCTAATAATATTTTGAAAACATTTTTCATTTTACAAATTTTAAAGTTCTCATCAAGATTTCAATGTTGATGCCAAACTGACAAATGAAGTGGCAGAAAGTTACAATTCTTTTTTCAAAAATTTTCCCGTCAGCGATTTTCTGCTTTTTATTATTTCCTCCGGAGTTCCTTTTGTTACTATAGTTCCGCCGTGTTTTCCACCTTCGGGCCCGATATCAATAATGTGATCTGCCAGTTTTATCACATCCATATTATGTTCGATAATAATGAAAGAATTTCCGAGATCAATGAGTTTATTGATGGCATCCATCAGTATTTTGACGTCTTCAAAGTGAAGGCCAGTCGTAGGTTCGTCAAGAATATAGAGTGTATTTCCTGTTTGTCTTTTGGAAAGTTCCGTTGCCAATTTAATTCGTTGCGCTTCTCCTCCACTTAACGTTGTAGACTGCTGTCCCAAAGTGATATAACCTAAACCAACATCCTGAAGTGTTTTTACTTTACTGTGAATTTTCGGAATGGGCTGAAAGAATTGAACGGCTTCATCAATCGTCATTTCCAGCACATCAGAAATCGATTTTCCTTTGTATCGAACCTCAAGTGTTTCGCGGTTGAAACGTTTACCATTGCAGGTTTCGCAGTGGACATATACATCTGGCAGAAAATTCATTTCAATTACTTTCAGACCTCCACCCTGGCAAGTCTCGCAGCGTCCGCCTTTTACATTAAATGAAAATCTTCCCGGTTTATAGCCTCGTATTTTACTTTCGGGATGTTCTGCAAACAGGTTCCGAATCACTGAAAACATTCCGGTGTAAGTAGCCGGATTCGATCGTGGTGTTCTTCCGATTGGAGTTTGATCCACATCTACAATTTTATCAATATTGTCAATTCCTTCTATCTTTTTATAAGGTAAAGGTTCCTGAATGCTTCGGTGGAAATGCTGATTAAGAATAGGATACAGCGTTCCGTTAATAAGCGACGATTTCCCGCTTCCCGAAATACCGGTAACAACAACGAGTTTTCCCAAAGGAATTTCGAGGTTTACATTTTTAAGATTATTGCCGCTAGCTCCTTTCAGTACGATTTTTTTATCATTTCCTTTTCTGCGTTCTGTCGGAACTTCAATTTTTTTTCTGCCGTTCAGATAATCTGCAGTGATGGTATCAGCCTTTGCCAATTCATCAGGAGATCCCTGCCAAAGGATTTCACCACCGTATTTTCCTGCTTTAGGACCGATATCCAACACATGATCCGCTTCCAGAATCATCTCTTTGTCATGCTCTACCACGATCACCGAATTTCCAATATCCCGCAGATTTTTAAGTGATGCAATCAGCCGTTCATTATCTCTCTGATGAAGTCCGATGGAAGGTTCGTCCAAAATATAGAGCACGTTCACCAATTGTGAGCCGATTTGTGTAGCCAGCCGAATTCGCTGGGATTCTCCGCCTGAAAGTGTTCTGGAACTTCTGCTCAAACTTAGATATTCCAGACCAACATCCAATAAAAACTGAAGTCTTGTTTCAATTTCTTTTAAAATTTCATGAGCGATAATGCTGTTTTTCTTTGAAAATTTAGGCCTTACTTCCTGTAACCATTCCTTGAAATCGGCCAGAGAAAGTGCACTTACTTCGGCAATATTTTTACCGTCTATTTTAAAACTTAAACTTTCGGGATGGAGACGGGCTCCTCCACATTTGGTGCAAATTTCTTCTGTGGTGTATTGGCGCGCCAACGAAGTGCTATAATAGCTTTCTTTATCTGCAATAATGTCTTCCAGAAAAGGAACCAATCCACCAAAATTGATTTTTATTTTTTTAGTAATTCCTGCGTGTTTCAGTTCTACTCCTACTTCTCTTTTGGCTCCGTAATAAATGAGATCCAAAGCTTCTTTGGGGATATCCTGAAAAGGTGTAGAGAGATTTTTGTTAAAAATCTCAAGAATATTTTTAATCTGGCTAAGCAGAAAATTATTGCCTTTTATGTCTACCAACGGCAACAGCGCACCTTGATTGATAGAATGTTTGGGATTTTCCACAAAATAATCGGTATTGATTTTTTTTATGGTTCCCAGCCCTTTGCAATTCGGGCAACTTCCTTTCGGGGAATTGAAAGAAAAAGTGTTGGGTTCGGGCAGGGCGAGAGAATGTCCTGTATCGTCATCCATTAGATTTTTCGAAAAATAATGAACTTCGTCGCTGTTCAGTTTTTGAATTCCGATAATACCTTCGCCCATATCCATTGCTGTGCGAAGAGATTGTTCCATTCTCATTTCGGTAGCATTTTCCCCGATAATCCAACGGTCGATCACAATATCAATATCGTGGGTTTTATATCTGTCGAGTTTCAGGTCGTATTCAATATCCTGAATTTCACCGTCAATTCTTGCTTGTCCGTAACCTTTTTTGGCCATCTGAACGAAAAGTTCGTGGTAATGTCCTTTCCGGGAACGCACTACCGGAGCCAAAAGCATTATTTTATCGCCTTTAAAATTTTCTTTAATCGTGTCCAGAATCTGATCTTCCGTATAGCTCACCAGTTTTTTCCCGGAGCTTAAGGAATACGCATCGGAAACTCGGGCAAACAGCAAACGGAGGAAATCATAAAGTTCAGTAACAGTACCCACTGTAGAACGTGGATTCTTGTTGGTGGTTTTCTGTTCGATAGCGATCACCGGCGACAGGCCTTCAATTTTATCAACATCGGGGCGTTCCAACCCGCCCAAAAACTGTCTGGCGTAGGCTGAAAAAGTTTCGATATACCGGCGCTGACCTTCAGCAAAAATAGTATCGAAAGCCAAAGAAGATTTTCCACTTCCCGATAAACCGGTGATGACCACCAGCTCATTTCGTGGAATCTTTACATCAATATTTTTCAGATTGTGTTCACGGGCACCGTAAACTTCTATATATTCTTTATTTTCTGCCATTGTAAAAATGATTCCCGGTTTTTCTGAAACCAAGAATTTTGCAAAATTACGGAATAATTATCGGAATTAAATTGTAAGATCAGAACGCAAATTAAATTGAGAAAGTAGGTTGTCTCTATTTTTTTCGTTTAGCTTTGCTTTGGGATTTAGCTTGTGCCCTGTTGCTTCCGGGTTTATTTTTTGGTGGATTTCTCTTGTGAGGTCCACCAAGATTTATTTTCCTGTTTTTATCTTTTTTCTCATGAAAAGCACCGCCACCTTCAATAATTTTCACAGTGTGCGCATTTTTCATTTTGACTTCCTCTTGCTCAGAAGCGATTTTCTGAGGATTTATTTTCACTTCCTCCGGAAACGGAAGCAGCGTAATTTCCTTATTCATCAATACCTCAATTTCTAAAAGCAATGGTTCTTCTTTTTCCGTAATGAATGAAAGAGATTTTCCGTCTTTGTCTGCACGCCCAGTTCTTCCGATTCTGTGGATATACTGTTCCGGTACTTCGGAAATTTCAAAATTAATAACGTGGGTAATATTTGAAATATCCAATCCTCTGGCCATCACATCCGTGGTAATTAATCCACGGATTTCCTCTTCCTCAAATCTTTTCATGGCTTTCAGCCGGTAATTCTGGGATTTATTGGAATGAATAATATCGAAATCTTCAGGGAAAAATTCATCAATTTTGGTAAACAGCAAATCGGCGTGTCTTTTATTATTGGTGAAAATTAAAACCTTAGACATATCGTCATTGGTTTCTAAAAGATATTTCAGCAAATTGATTTTGGTATTGAAATTAACAACACGATATCCCGTTTGTTCAATTTTCTCCAATGGAGTTCCCGATTTTGCAAGAGAAATCTCTATTGGATTAGCGAAATATTCTTCCAACATTCCATCCACTGCTTCCGTCATGGTTGCCGAAAAAAGAATGTTCTGGCGTTTTGCCTTCATCATTTCAAAAATATGAGTGAGCTGCGGCCGAAATCCGAGGTTCAGCATTTCATCAAACTCATCAATAATAAGTTTTTGAACTTCCTTTAGCGAAATAGCGTTGTCGATCGCCAGATCCATTACTCTTCCCGGTGTTCCTACGAGGATATCGCAGCCATCTTTGAAGAGAAGTTTTTGGGTATTGATATTTTTACCACCATAAATTCCGATGACTCTTGCACTAAGATGTTGGGTAAGATTTTCCACAATTTCCGATACCTGAACGACCAGTTCTCGGGTTGGAACCAAAACAAGCACCGTAGGATTTCCTGATTTGTTGTATTTCCACATTTTCAAAACGGGAAGCAGATAAGCGAGGGTTTTTCCAGTTCCGGTTTGGGCAATTCCCATAATATCACGGCCGGAAAGGATGGGTTTGAAACTTTTTTCCTGAATAGGCGTAGGTTCAAAAAGTTCTAAATCAGCTAAAACGTCGAGAATTTTTTCAGGTAAATCAAAATCAGCAAAGGTGGTACTCATGAACAGTGAATTTTTAGAATTTGGTACGGAAACCCGCATCTTTCAAGCGGCAAATGTACAGAAATTAATTTTTTGTAAAGAAAGCGGACAGTATTCATGTCTGTGTTTTTTTGTAATTTCACTCACAATTAAAAAGTTTAAAAAAAATCAAATGAGATATTCCACTTTTTTGGCTTTGGGTATTCTCCTGAGCAGCTGCAACAAGAAAAACGAGCAGGTTTCCTCCACGGCTATCGTTCCAACCAAAACTGACACACTAAAAAAGACTGAATCAGAAGCACTTCAGCGATGGATTTCTTTTTATAAGACTACCAATCCCGACTTTTCTTTTGATAAATTCTTACTCTCCGGAACTTCGGAAATCGCTTTTACAAGAGGCTATGTACCGGGAAATTTCGAAACTCAGTTCAATCAAATCTATGAGCCATTTCTAGTGTATAATGAAAGTAAAACACAATATCTGGATTTCGACAGTTATCACTGGCAATTGGACGGAAGAGGAACTCCCATTTTTGAAGCCGATCAACAGGTGAATCTGGTGAATATTCCCGAGAAAAAAGTACAGCAAATCGGATTTTTCGGCCCATCATTTCGGATAGAGGAAGGATATTGGGAGGGAGATTCGGTAGCGGTAGTATTAGGAAATACGTATGAGAAAGTTCCGTTTTTTATTAAATATAATTTGATTAAAAACACCAAAGAAAATTATCAGTATCCCGATACTTTACGGTTTGAAAAATCCTATTTCTATCACCGGTTGATGGAGAAAGGTTTTAGGCCAAAATAAAAGAAGCTGCTCTTATCGGGCAGCTTCTTCTTGATCAGTAGTTGGATCTCCTCATTCAGCAAGGATAATTCCTTTATTATTGCTGAACTCAATGACTCCACTTTTTATTTTGAAAGAAAATACACTTTCTTTTTCATTTTCTTTCTTGAATTTTTCAGCGAATTTCTCATTAATTTTATCGGTATACAATTTTATTTTACCGTTTTTTAATGAAGCAACAATGGCTGCGTGATTTTTCATCACATGAAATTCACCGCTTTTCCCGGGCAGTAAAACAGATTTTACATCGCCGTCAAAAACTACAAATTCAGGAGTTAAAATTTTTATATTCATTATAAATTGCTTTTGGCTTTTGGCTAATCGCTATTGGCAATAAGCCAGAAGCAGTTTATGCGTTTTCTGCTAACATTTTCTGTCCGGCTTCGATGGCTGCTTCAATGGTTCCTTTCAGATTGAAAGCTGCTTCCGGAAGATGATCTAATTCTCCATCAATAATCATGTTAAATCCTTTGATGGTATCTTTAATATCTACCAAAACCCCCGGAATTCCTGTAAACTGCTCTGCAACGTGGAAAGGCTGAGAAAGGAATCTCTGTACTTTTCTTGCACGGTACACTACCAGTTTATCTTCTTCGGAAAGTTCTTCCATACCCAGAATCGCAATAATATCCTGAAGCGCTTTATATCTCTGAAGAATTTCTTTTACTCTTTGTGCTGTATTATAATGCTCTTCTCCTAAAATTTCCGGAGTAAGGATTCTTGAAGTAGAAGCCAGAGGATCTACTGCAGGATAAATTCCTAATGAAGCAATTTTTCTGTCCAATACTGTAGTAGCATCCAAATGGGCAAATGTTGTTGCCGGAGCGGGGTCAGTCAAGTCATCCGCAGGAACGTAAACCGCTTGTACGGAAGTAATAGAACCGTTTTTTGTGGAAGTAATTCTTTCCTGCATCGCACCCATTTCTGACGCCAGCGTTGGCTGATATCCTACCGCAGAAGGCATACGTCCAAGAAGTGCGGATACCTCAGAACCGGCTTGTGTGAAACGGAAAATATTATCTACGAAGAAAAGCACGTCCCTTCCCTGTCCAGCACCGTCACCGTCACGGAAATTTTCCGCAATGGTAAGGCCAGAAAGTGCCACTCTTGCTCTTGCTCCTGGAGGTTCGTTCATCTGTCCGAAAACGAAAGTACATTTGGAATCTTTCATTTCTTCAAGGTTAACTTTGGAAAGATCCCAACCGCCATTTTCCATAGAATGCATAAATTCCTCGCCATATTTAATAATGCCGGATTCCAGCATTTCTCTCAAAAGATCATTTCCTTCTCTGGTTCTTTCTCCTACTCCTGCGAAAACGGAAAGACCACCGTGGCCTTTTGCAATATTATTGATCAATTCCTGAATTAATACAGTTTTACCAACACCGGCACCACCGAACAAACCAATTTTTCCTCCTTTTGCATAAGGTTCAATAAGGTCGATTACTTTAATTCCTGTGAAAAGTACTTCAGCCGAAGTCGAAAGCTGGTCAAATTTTGGAGCTTCTCTGTGAATCGGCAAACCGTTGTTATTGGAAACTTCGGGAAGTCCATCGATTGCGTCACCCACTACATTGAAGAGTCTTCCGTATACAGATTCGCCAGTAGGCATCGTAATTTGTCTTCCGGATGCGATCACTTCCTGACCTCTCTGCAATCCGTCTGTAGCATCCATTGCGATACACCTTACTGCGTCTTCTCCAATATGTTGTTCTACTTCCAGAATGAGTTTTTCACCATTATTTTTTGTCACCACCAGTGCATCATAAATGCTCGGAAGTTCTTCCACTTCTGAAAAAACAACGTCGATTACCGGGCCAATAATTTGAGAAATTTTTCCTTTAATTTGGTTTGCCATTACTAAATTTTTTCTTGTGTGCAAATATAGGGATATTTACTGATCCTGCAATTGCTTCAAAAGAAGATTTTTATCATATTTGCACTCAAATTTTTCTCTCTTGATTATCCACACGAATTTCAGTAAAACAGATACAGTAAAAGCTCTGGCACTTTCCCTGGGTATGTTTGACGGAGTGCATCTCGGACACCAGTCGATTATTTCTGAACTGAATCTTATTGCTGAAAAAAAATCACTTCAGTCTGCCGTACTTACTTTCTGGCCTCATCCGAGATTGGTTTTCAATCCTGATGAAGATCTTCGTTTGCTGAATACACTGGAAGAAAAATCGGCGCTTCTTGAGCAGTTGGGTATTCAACATTTATTTCTGAAAGAATTTGATGAAGCCTTCAGAAATCTGACCGGAGAAGAGTTTGTAGAGAAAATTCTGGTCGAAAAACTCAATGTGAAATACCTGATGGTTGGCTATGATCACGTGTTCGGGAAAAACCGTTCAGGCAATTTTGAACTTCTTGAAAAAATGGCACCTGCATTCGGATTTGAGGTAAAAAAAATGGAAGCAGTGAATATTCACAATAAAAATATTTCATCAACAAAAATTAGAGCTGCGCTTGAAAAAGGTAACATTCTGGAAGCCAACGAAATGCTCGGCTATCATTATCCCGTTTCCGGAACTGTAATTGATGGAAAAAAAATCGGCAGAACCATCGGATATCCAACCGCAAATATTAAGGTAAACGAACTGAAATTTCTTCCCCAAAAAGGAGCTTATATTGTAGAAGTATATGTAAATAATGAGCAATACAAGGGAATGCTGAGCATTGGAAACAACCCAACTGTGGGTGAAAATCCGCTAAGTATTGAAGTGTATATTCTGGATTTTGATCAGGATATTTATGGGCAGCAAATCACGGTTCATTTCCGGGATTTTCTTCATGAAGAAATTAAATTTGAAAGCATGGAAAAGCTGATCGAAAGACTAGATGAGGATAAAATACGAACCCGAAATTTTCAATTTTAAACAATTATTTAAGGTAAAAGAGTTCCGAAATACATTTCCTGAATTATCTGTTTCCAAAGGTTGCCTAAGGAAAATTATTCATCGAATTTTTTTGATAGCAATCCACCAGATGGTCACACACCATTCCTGTAGCTTGCATGTGAGCGTACATCACCGTAGAACCAAGAAATTTGAATCCTTTTTTCTTTAAATCTTTTGAAAGGTTATCTGATATTTCCGTAGTTGCCGGAACTTCCTCTAGGGTTTTCGGGTGATTAATGATCGGTTTTCCGCCTACAAAACTCCAAATATATTTCGAAAAACTTCCGAATTCATTCTGCACTTCTATAAATTTTTGAGCATTATTAATAGTAGCCAGAATTTTCATCCGGTTGCGTATAATTCCGGAATTGTTCATCAGTTCTTCTACTTTCTTGTCATCATATTTTGTTATTTTATGAAAATCAAAACCGTCCAAAGCTTTTCTGAAATTCTCCCGCTTCTTTAATATGGTGTGCCAACTTAGCCCCGCCTGAAAACTTTCCAATACAAGAAATTCGAAGATAATTTTATCATCATACACCGGTTTTCCCCATTCATAATCATGGTAAATACGATAAAGATCGTCCTTTTCACACCAGCCACAACGAATTAAATTATTATTCATTTCAAATTTTAAATAAATCTACGAAATTTATATAATTCCCACATACCAGCCTTTTAACATCTTTTTAACAGGTGGGCGGAATAAAAATTGTGTTTAAACCAGTAACCAAATCACAAATATTAATTTTAAAAATAACAATTATGGACAATCGGAATTATAACCGTGCAGAAGATGCGGTAAACAATGTAAAGTGGAAAGTAGAAGAATATGCAGACCGTGCAAAAGATTATATTCGCGATCAACGAGCAAAAAACCAGGAACCTACACAGGAAGGATGGTATGAAAGAGCGAAAGACAATGTTTCTGATGCTTGGGAAGACACTAAAGATGCTGTTTCTGATGCTTGGGAAAAAACGAAGGACTGGGCAGATGATGCTTGGGACAGCACAAAAGATGCAGCCAGTGATGTGAATAATGAAATCAATAAAGCTACCAACTAAAGAATAATTTATTCATGGAAGGAAGGCCGGAAGTTTTGAACTTTCGGCCTTCTTGTAGTTTGTGAAACACGGATTTTCCGTACATTTGTTTCTTAAATAAATTATTATGTCTTACGGATTACTTAAAGGTAAAAAAGGGATTATTTTCGGTGCACTGAACAGTCAGTCGATTGCGTGGAAAGTAGCAGAAAAATGCCATGAAGAAGGCGCGGAATTCATCCTCTCCAACGCTCCTATTGCGATGAGAATGGGCGAACTGAATGAACTTGCAGAAAAAACCGGTTCAGAAGTTATCGGTGCAGACGCCACTTCTATGGAAGATCTGGAGAAACTTTTTGATGCTGCCATAGCCAAATTTGGCAAACTGGATTTCATTCTGCATTCCATCGGCATGTCAGTAAACGTGCGAAAAGGTAAACATTATACCGAAATGAATTATGAATGGTTGAAGACAGGTTGGGATATATCGGCAGTTTCCTTTCACAAAGTGATGCGCGTAGCTTGGGATAAAGAATGCATGAACGATTGGGGTTCCATTTTGGCACTTACATATATTGCTGCACAACGTACTTTCCCGGATTATAATGATATGTCCGATAATAAATCTTATCTCGAAAGCATTGCAAGAACCTTCGGATATTACTGGGGCGAAAAGTCAAAAGTACGGGTGAATACCATTTCGCAATCTCCTACTAATACTACGGCAGGAAGCGGTGTGAAAGGATTCGGCGGATTTTTTGGCTATGCCAATGATATGTCGCCGCTCGGAAATGCTACTGCAGATGAATGCGCTGACTATTGCGTAATGATGTTCAGCGACCTCACTCGGAAAGTTACCATGCAAAACCTTTTCCACGACGGTGGATTCAGTAGCACAGGAGTTTCCCAGAAAGTAATGGACATTTACGAAGAAATGTCAAAATAATAAACTTGGAATAAACGAAAAACCGTTCAGCGAGCTGAGCGGTTTTTTCGTAGATTCTGAAGATGAAAGTAAAATTAATTCTGAAAACATTCATTGAAAATAGAATTTGTAAACTCAAACTGTATCTTTTTATCCAAATCTATGTCTCTGTTTCCAACTTAAATATGTTTTTCACCGTTTATATTTCTCCAAAAATTTAAAAAGCTGTAAATTCGGACAAACTAAAATTGTATGTCATATTATCCGCTGAGCAGCATTCCCGATTATTTCGGAATGGACAGCTTACTTACTGAGGAACACTTACTTATACGCCAATCCGTCCGCGATTGGGTGGAAAGTTTCGTCATGCCAAAAATAGACGATGCCGCACAAAATCACACCGACATTCCGGGACTGATGAAAGAATTGGGAAACATCGGTGCCTTAGGTCCTTATATTCCCGAAGAATATGGCGGTGCTGGTTTGGATCAGATTTCCTACGGAATCATCATGCAAGAATTGGAAAGAGGCGACTCGGCAGTACGTTCTGCTGCATCGGTTCAGAGTTCTTTGGTGATGTTTCCGATCAACGAATTTGGTTCCGACGAACAAAAAAAGAAATATTTGCCACACTTAGCTTCCGGTGATATGATTGGCGCATTCGGATTAACAGAACCTAATCACGGCTCCGATCCGAGTTCTATGGAAACATATCTTACGGATAAAGGTGATCATTATCTTCTAAATGGTGCCAAAATGTGGATTACCAATGCACCGCTTTGCGACATTGCCGTTGTGTGGGCCAAAGATGAAAACGGAAAAGTGCGCGGCCTGATTGTAGAACGCGGAATGGAAGGCTTCACCACACCGGAAACACACAATAAGTGGAGTTTGAGAGCATCCAAAACCGGAGAGTTGGTTTTTGATAATGTTAAAATTCCTAAAGAAAATATTTTGCCCAACGTACAAGGTTTGAAAGGCCCGCTTTCCTGCCTGAATTCTGCGCGTTACGGAATTTCATGGGGTGTTATCGGTGCGGCGGTGGATTGCTATTGCACTGCGGTTCAGTACACCAAAGAGCGGAAACAATTCGGAAAACCTATTGCTTCTTTCCAACTTCAGCAAAAAAAACTGGCTGAATTTTTAACGGAAATTACCAAAGCGCAGTTGCTTTGTCTGCAATTAGGAACATTGAAGAACGATCACAAAGCATCGCCGGCACAAATTTCTATGGCGAAAAGAAACAATGTGAAAATGGCCATTGATATTGCCAGAGAATCCCGACAAATGCTGGGCGGAATGGGAATTATGGGCGAATTTCCAATGATGCGCCACGCTGCGAATCTGGAATCCGTCATCACCTATGAAGGAACTCATGACATTCACCTGTTGATAACCGGTTTGGATATTACGGGAATCAATGCTTTTTCGTAGAAAACATCAGAAAATCTGTATTTTAGCAAATATTTTTGTCAAACTCTGGGAAAGTTTTTCATTAAAAAGTTTTAACAAACCTTCATTATGAGAAAAGAATTAACAGCAAATGAAGAAAGATTTGTGCGCCACTGGGAACAGCGTCGCCAAAAGGGTAAGATAAATTTTATACTCACAGAGGGAGTTGGTTTTTTTATAGTAACAAGCTTAGTCATGGGAATTATCTCTTATTTGATGATAAGAGATGAAGTGGAAATCTGGAGGTATCTCGCCATACAAACTATTACTTTTCTGCCTGGCGGAATATTGTATGCCTTTTTTGTTTGGTTTATTTATGAGAACAAATACTCAAGACTGACAAAAAAAAGGTTAACTCACGTTTACTGAAACTTCGATATAATTATAAGAGTAATCAAATTGAACGTTCAATAGTCTGCGATTCTGAGGAAATTATTACACATCAAAATAGGGAATTATTCTGATTAGAGAATATCCTTTTGTAAATTAAATATAAATTTTATGCTCAACTTTGAATTTAAAAATCCAACGAAAATTATTTTCGGGAAAGGAGAAATACAGAAACTTAAAAATGAAATTCCCAAAGATGCCCGTGTTTTAATTTTGTACGGAGGCGGAAGTATCAAAACCAATGGCATTTACGAACAGGTGCTATCTGCATTGGAGGGTTTACAGGTAGAGGAATTTGGCGGAATCCCCGCTAATCCGGAATATGAAGTGCTGCTGGAAGCGCTGAAAGTCATTAAAGCAAAGAACATCAACTATCTCCTAGCAGTTGGTGGAGGTTCGGTGATTGACGGCACTAAATTTCTAGCTGCTGCGGCTATGTACGAAGGAGATCCGTGGGAAATTCTCATAAAACCAGTGCGTATTTTTGAAGGCATGGCATTGCCTTTTTCCACCGTTCTCACTTTACCGGCAACAGGCTCTGAAATGAATTCCGGATATGTGATATCCCGAAGGGGAACCGGAGAAAAACTGTCGTCCGGAGGTCCGGGATTATTTCCACAAGTGTCTGTTCTGGATCCTGAAGTGGTTCGTTCCATTCCCAAAAAACAAATTGCCAACGGTATTGCCGATGCCTATTCTCACGTGCTGGAACAATATATGACCTACCCTACTTCTGCCACGTTGCAGGATCGATTCTCTGAAAGTATCATGCAGACTTTACAGGAAATAGCGCCAAAAATGCTCAATGAAGATTTTGATTATGATGCTGCAGGCAATTTTATGTGGTGCTGTACGATGGCACTGAACGGACTAATTTCAAAAGGAGTTCCTACCGACTGGGCTGTACATGCGATGGGACATGAACTTACAGCACAATTTGGAATCGATCACGCACGTACTTTGGCCATCATCGCGCCTTCCCATTACCGATATCTGATGGATTCTAAAAAAGGGAAACTCGCTCAATACGCAGAAAGAATCTGGGGAATTACGGAAGGTTCAGAGGAAGAAAAAGCGGAGAAAGGAATCCAGCAAATGGAAGCATTTTTCCATAGCATAGGAATACCAACCCGACTTTCAGAATATACCACAGCGTATGAAGGATGCGCGGAAAGAATAGAAAAAACCTTTGCTGAAAGAAAATGGATGCTGGGAGAATACCGAAAGCTCAGTCCTCAGGATGCAAAAGAAATAGTACAAATGAGTTACTGAGAACAGAATATAAATAATGAAAAAGCCCCGATTCAAGGGGCTTTTATTGTATTATTTCTTTTGGAAAGTCCGATACTTCAGATAGGAAGCTAATGCCAATATCAACATGCCGGCAGCTCCGAGGTAAACCCAGATAGGGACAGGAATCGGATCACCGGCAGCGTAGGAATGCAGTCCGCTCAGATAATAGTTCACTCCGAAATACGTCATGATAATGGTAGAAATCGCTGCCATAGCCGCTACGTGGAACGCCCATCTTCCTCTCAGTCCCGGAACCAAACGCATGTGCAGGACAAATGCATACACCATGACTGAAACAAAAGCCCAGGTTTCTTTCGGATCCCAGCTCCAGTATCTTCCCCAGGATTCATTGGCCCAGATCCCGCCCAGAAAAGTTCCCACCGTAAGAGCATACAATCCAATGGTAAGCGACATTTCCGAAACAATCGTGAGTTCTTTTATCGTTCTGTCGTTGTGTTGGCTGTATAATTTCTTTGAAGCCAGAATATAAAAGATAAGACAAATTATTGCAATAACGAATGAAAGTCCGAAGAATCCATAACTTGCCGTAATAATAGCCACGTGGATAATGAGCCAATACGATTTCAGAACCGGCACCAACGGGGTGATCTGAGGGTCGAGTGCAGAACCACCGTGTGCAAAGCCCATCATAATAACCGCAACCATAAAGCCTGCTGCAGGAATCAAGGCGTTGGAGTTTCTGTACAATGCGAATCCGGCGGTAATTCCGACCCAGGAAATAAACACGATGGCTTCATAACCATTACTCCACGGAGCGTGACCGGAAATATACCATCTTCCGATAAGTCCTAATAACTGTAAAAACCAGCCTACAGCTCCAATATACATGATCGCTGTAATGACCTTCGTCAGAATTCGGCTCGGCCTGAAAAGTTCCACAAAACCTAACACCACCAGTAAAACACCAATGAGCGTATAGAAAATTAAAAGCCTGAAATTAATATCCACTTTATTCATGAATACTTCTACCTGCACCTGTACTTCAGAAGGAACTACATTTTTTCCCCAGGTTTGCTGATAATCCGATAGTTTTTCCAGTTCAGTATCGGCTTTAGCCCAGTTGCCGCTGCCTTGTGCATCGAGAACAGCGGAAAAATAAGGCCCCATTACTTTCTGGCTTTCCATGTCCGGTTCAAAATTCTGATCCAGCCAGGAATGCCATGTGGAATTCGGATCATTTTTCACAGGCACAATTCTCATAAACTGACCGCTGAAAAATTCATTAAAAATCTGAACTCTTTCGTTCACGGAAATCACTTCTTTATCATAATTGCTTTGTTCAGCCGGTTTTTTGGCAAAAGCAATATTGTAATCCTCTTCCAAAACATAATGCAGGTTGCCGTTTTCATCGGAAGGGAAAAGATTCATGAGTGCAGTATAGCCTTCGTCGTTGGCTTTTGTTTTTTTCTTCAGCTCATCGCCTCCTTTTGTCCCTACTTTAATGAGCGGAACCATCGTCCAACTCGGTGTATCGGTATTCACAGAAAGAAACCACTGTTCTGCAGTAAGATATTTACCATCAGTACCGGTGAATTTACTTTTTTTATAAAGTTTACGAAGAACATCCAGCGCCTGAGTGCTCATAGGAACGATTCTTCCTGAATAATTCTGCACCAGGAGATAGGAAAACTTATCTGCATGTTCCCGGGAAATCCTGTTTTTTGAAATGGCTTCATCTGCAGAAATGGTTCTCATGGCAGAAAATGAACGTGCTACAGAATTTTGTTGAGGCTGTACTTCCGCCGGAGATGCCGTTGCTTCTTCATGAGCATGCGCATCATTATCATGCACGGTTCCATCACTGTGAACATGCGTTCCCGGTTGTGCCGCAGTCATGGTGGTATTATCCCTGCTGCCATCAGAAGTTCCGTGCGTTTCAATAATCTGAGCATTAAGCCCGAGGGTAAAAAGAAGTGCAATAACAGTTGCCGTTTTCTTTTTGTTCATATTCCTCAGCATCGAATTGAGTTTCCAGAAGTGGGTTCCTTTCCAGAAGAAGACAATAAACATCGCTGTAAACAGGAAAAAATAACCGATATAGGTCACCAAAGTACCCCAGAAATCATGATTTACAGAAAGTACAGTTCCCTGTCTGTCAGCATCAAAACTGGCCTGGAAGAAACGATACCCTTTATGATTAAGTACGTTGTTCATGTAAATTTTATACGGCGTTTCTTTGCCTTCATCAATAATCTTCACGTGACTTTCATAAGCACTGGGAGAAGAACTTCCGGGATAGGTTTCCATCACGAAATCGTCAAGTTTCAGGGCGAAAGGCGTAGTATACACTTTCGGGCCGAAGCCTACCATAATATTCATTCCGTCCAAAGTAATCTGCTTGAATAAATTCGGATTTCCCCGCTCTACTACCAGCTCTACATTCTGTTTTGTTTTCGGTCCCTGAACTTCCACGATAAGTGCATCGGACAATCCTTCATCTTTCTTTTTATCACCTTCAAAAACCTGCAATTTTCCTTTTTTGAGTCCGTCGGGAACCACGATTCTGGTTTCATTTATCGTATATAAACTTCTCAGGGAAAGTTCTTCATAGACATTCTGCTTCACACTCCCGCTGTCCTGGGTTGCCATCACCATATAATTGGCATCTACAGGAGTTTTGATAAACAATTTTCCGTTCTCGCTTTTAAATTCAATCGCTCCTTCAATTGGTCTGTTGTAGCTCACCAATGTTCCGCCCAAAGATTTACTTTCGCCGGGTTTCAGATAATAATTGACCCTGCCTCTTTCCCCGGCAGATACGAAATGGAGGTATTCTGTTCCGGAATTGTCAGCCACTAAACTGTCTTTTTTACGCTGCACATAATCCAGTGTTTTTACAGAAATCTTTTTACCGTGATAATCGTAACTCGCACTGAAATTTTTATGAAGCGGCGACATGAGATACGGAATTTCCTTGTAACTCAGGACATCTCCGTTTTCTTCAATCTGAATTTTAAAATAATTTTTATCGGTGATAATCTCGTTAGAAGTTTCCCCTTCGCGGATGTGCATGATGCCTTCGTAGCTGATGTATCGGGTAATGGCTCCGCCGATAAACAGGAGAATGAAAGAAAGGTGAAAAGCCAAAACCGGCCATTTTTCCCGTTTCCAAAGTCTATAGCGAGCGATATTTCCGATAAAATTAAAAATAAGAAGCAGCATCACCAGCTCGAACCATTTGGCTTCATAAACCAACGCTTTGGCCGTGGGTGTTCCATAATCATTTTCAATAAAAGTAGCATATCCCATCGCTCCGGCATACACCAAGAGTAGAACTGCCATTGTACGGGTTGAAATCAGGATGTTCTGAAGTTTTTTCATAAGAAGAGAGCGTATTTCAGACGATAAAGTCCGAATTATTTTTTGGATGATGTGCAAAAATACATTCTATTAATTTAAAAAGCGAATTTGCAAAATGATTTTTGTCAAACTTATATGGAAATACCTACATGAGAAGGAATAAAATAATAGGATCAAAATACGATGAACGTTAATGCTTGGCAGCAAAATAGCTGCATTCATAGAAATTAGTGTAGTCATTACCCTCGTCTGAGAGATTTGGGGTTTACATTCCATTGCAGTGTGCGGAAGTTTTAGGATATTTGGATGACAACTGTCTACGTAAAAAATATCCAGAAATGCTCAAGTTTGAAGCGGAGCAGTTTATAATTCAAGACAATACGGTTGTGCTTCTTGGAAACGAACACCAAAAGAATGCTCATGTTTCAACCTATCTAATACCGTATATTTTTGACGAAGAAAAAATTATCTTTGGCGCATGAATTTGTATGACCTCTTCCTGAAACCTTATGAAAGCTACGAAACGAGCCAGATTCTTTTGGAAGCTGCTGCCACTTTCTTTGGTTTAGTCAGCGTACTTTTCTCGATCAGAAAGAATATTCTGGTGTACCCGACTGGAATTATTTCCACTGTTCTTTACGTGTATATTCTGTATGTTTTTGGTTTGCTGGGCGATATGATGATCAACGGATATTATACCGCAATGAGCATCTACGGCTGGATATTATGGTCTAAAAACACAAATGACCATATCCATGTGAAAGTTTCCAAAACCAATAAAAAAGAATGGCTGCAGAGTGCTGTTCTGTTTATACTCAGTCTGATATTGGTGATGCTCATCTATTATTGGAAACCCGTTTTTGACGATCATGCAACTCCTGGATTGGCTTATCTGGACTGGGCAAATTGGCTGGATGTGCTTACAACCGCCCTTTTTCTTGTGGGAATGTGGTTGATGGCGAAGAGAAAAATTGAAAACTGGATTTTCTGGATTATCGGAGATCTGGTTTCTGTGCCACTTTATCTGTACAAAGAACTTGGAATTACGAGCGTGCAGTTTCTGATATTTACCATATTGGCCGTAATCGGTTACCGCGAATGGAGCCGGAATCAGAAAGCGTAATTTCAGGAAAACATTAAAATCAGGAAAGCGGCGGAATGAGTATCTTTGCCAATCGAAAATACTGCAAAAAAGCCTGATTCATGAAGAACATTACATTTTATAAATACCAGGGAACCGGAAACGATTTCATTATGATCGACAACCGGAATTTGGAATTTCCCAAAAACAGCAAACTTATCAAAGAGCTTTGCGACCGGCGGTTTGGGATAGGAAGTGACGGGCTGATTCTTCTGGAAAACGACCCTGAATCCGATTTCCGCATGGTGTATTACAATGCCGACGGAAATGAAAGTACGATGTGCGGAAACGGCGGAAGATGTATCGTGGCTTTTGCTTCTTTTCTGAATATTTTCGTGGAACAATGCACTTTTAATGCGGTGGACGGACTTCATGAAGGGAAAATGAATAACGAAACTGTTTTGCTGAAAATGAAAGATGTAGATCACATTTCCAAAACGGAAAATGGTTTTGTTCTCAATACAGGTTCGCCACATTTTGTACAATATGTGGAAGATCTTGGAAATTTTCAAGTTTTCAGTGAAGGAAAATCGATACGGAATTCTGAAAAGTTTCGGGAGAAGGGCATCAATGTCAATTTCGTTGAAACTCAGGATGAAAACAAAATCTTCGTGAGAACCTACGAACGCGGTGTAGAAGACGAAACCTACAGCTGCGGAACCGGAGTTACAGCCGCAGCACTCACCTGGCTTCGGAATAAGGAAGCGGATTCCGTTCAGATCATGACCCTTGGTGGCATTCTTTCTGTATATGCAGAGCAATTTCAGGATACTTTCATCAATATCTGGCTGGAAGGTCCGGCAAAACAGGTATTTAAAGGTGAAATTCTTATATAATTTTTCCGAAGTTTAATTTTGTAAAAAAATGAATAAAAAACACACCGTTATATTCCTCATAGTGGGCATTCTGTTAACTTTAGGGTTATTCTGGGGATACAGCGAATACAGTAAATATTACGGAAATAATGTTGAAAAGGAAGGTTATTTCCACATTCCTACCGGTGCTTCTTTCCAGCAAATTCTCGATTCTGTGGCGCCTTATGTGAAGAATAAGGAAGCTTTTGAGGAAGTGGCAAAAGATAAAAACATGAACCGCATTTTCCATCCCGGAAGATACCAGATCAAAGAAGGGAGTAACAATACCGATTTGGTGAACATGATAAAAGCAGGAAATCAGTCAGAACATGTTTTTAGAATCGGGGATTTTGGCGATGTGTACCAAATGATTGGCCGCGTTTCAAGAAAAACTGAAATTGATTCTGCGAAATTCATCTCGGAACTCAATAAAATTGCACAGGAAAAAGGATATAAGAATGCAGAAGATCTCAAGAAATATTTTTTTATTGATACCTATCATTTTTTCTGGACGGTAAAACCTTCGGAGTTTTTCACAAGATTTGAGGATCAATATGAGAAATTCTGGACTCCGGAACGTCTTGCCAAAGAAAAAAGCAGCGGACTTTCACGGAACGAAATTTATGCACTGGCTTCTATTGTTTACAAAGAAAGTGGCGGAAAACCCGATGAACAAAAGACAATTGCCGGATTATATCTGAACCGTGTGCGGAAAGGAATGAAACTTCAAAGTGACCCAACCGTCATTTATGCCATCAATCAGGACAGTGGATTTAATCAGAATATTAAACGGGTTCTGTATAAACATCTGCGTCATCCTTCCCCGTATAATACATATGCGAACGCAGGAATTCCGCCAGGACCGATCTGTATTGTGGATAAAAATTCAGTGGACGCTGTTCTGAATCCGGAGCAACATTCCTATATATTTATGGCTGCAGATCCCGACAAGCCCGGTCTTCACCGCTTTACTGCCAGCGATACGGAACATGCTGCCAATGCAAAAAATTATCAGGAATGGCTGAATTCAAAAAATATCCGTTAATATTTTAATAAACTTTTAACACTTGTAAGTTTAACAAAAGGCGTTTCTCAGCGTCTAATACGGTAGCGTTCTGAAGCTCTACGCTTCCTTTTTTGGAAACCCTTAATAAATAAATGAGACAAAAGTTTACTCTTTTGTAATTAATAAATAAAAGAAAAAATGATTCAAACTGAAATTACCCGAATTCTTACGAGAAAATCTCTCGGGCTTACTTTCGTACTTTCAGCAGCCGCCATGGCATTTGCTCAACAGAAAATCAATGTTTCCGGCAGTATTGTGGATCAGCAAAACAATCCTGTTCCCTATGCTTCTGTCAGTTTTTCCAACAAAGCCAACGCTGCTTTCAACGATGCTGCGCTTACGGATGAAAGCGGATTTTACACACTGGAACTGGTGCCGGGGAATTATGATGTTACTGTGGAAGCGATTGATTTCAAAAGAAGAACTGCCAATAAGCAGATTTCCACTGCAGGAAATATAGGAAACATTAGTGTGGAAGCGGAAAGCTCCACCACGCTCACTCCTACTCAGAATATTGAAGGGGTGGTGATTTCTGCACCTGCATCCCGCCCTTATCGTGTAGAACTGGATAAAAAAGTGTACGATCCGTCTCAGGATATCATCAGCAAAGGCGGAAATTTACAGGATGTACTCAGCAATGTTCCGTCCGTATCGGTGGAAACCGATGGTACCGTATCCATGAGAGGAAATACGAATGTGCGGTTTTTAATTAATGGAAAACCTTCTTCCATGCTGGGAATTGATGATGGAGCCAATGCAATGCAGTCCATTCCTGCAGATCAGATTGAAAGAATTGAAGTCATCACGAATCCTTCTTCCAAATTTGAAGCTTCCGGAACGGCAGGTATTCTGAATATTATTTTGAAAAAATCAAGAAGAATGGGCTTTAACGGAAGTGTGACGGGATCTGTTGGTTATCTTCCAAGTACGAACCTGAATACCAACCTGAGCTGGAGACGCGGCAATTGGATTTGGTTTCTGAACGGCGGCGGCGGATATAATGAACGAAAAGGTACCGGAAATTCTACCACTCGTTATTTTGGAGCTTCAAATGCACTAACAGGAGTTGAAAAACAGGAAAATATTAATGAATCCGAAAACAGTTTTTATAATGCGAACGCAGGATTCAATGTAAATCTGACGGATCGTACAACGTTCAATTTGTCAGGGATGATCCGAAAGTCTGACAATATCAGCACCGGAAATGTTGACTATCTTGATATGGATGGCAATTACAACTTACTTTCATCTACTAACAGATTAAGCAGAGGAACTGGTGACAATTTCTCGTGGCAGGGAGATATCGGTCTTGATCACAAATTCAATGATGAAGGTCATAACCTCTCCGGATCCGTGAGCTATCAGGAAAGTGATAATACAAGTGGATCAGATGTCATTGAAAAAGAAAATAATTTTTTCAAACTTCAGAATTTAATTGATCAAAATACGATTAATAAAACCATTATCGGAAAATTGGACTATGAACTTCCGGTTGGCGAGATATCAAAAATAGAGGCGGGATATCGTATTGACAGAAACAGAAATGATTACCAATATCAGGTACAAGAATCTCCGGACCAGATCAATTTTGCGATACTTCCTGATTTCACAAGCAATACACAGTATAATGAAACCATCAATGCTGCATACGCACAATTCAAATCTAAAGTTGACAGATTAGGTTATCAACTCGGATTGAGAACAGAAATGTCCGATATCAATGTAGTTTTCAATGATTTAGCGGGAGTTACGTCCAATATTAATAAGAATTATACAGGACTTTTCCCAAGCGTTTTCCTTAGTTACGATTTAGGGGAAGATACCAACAATCAGTTTTTGCTCAACTATTCACGCAGAATTAGTCGTCCAAGATCGTGGTTTTTGGTTCCTTTTTCTTCCTATAATGATAACAGAAATAAGTTCGTGGGAAATCCAGATTTAGATCCGCAATATATCAACTCTTTCGAATTGGGATATGCATATCAGAAAAGAAAGTTTACGATAAATCCGACACTGTATTACCGTCAGACAGAAGATGAAATCAGAATGATTGTTTTGAAAGACGGGCCTGGTTCCACAACTTTTATCACGCGCCCATTTAATGTAGGGAAAGAATATCAATACGGTCTCGATGTGAATACCAATGCTGATCTTCTCCCGTGGTGGAAAATTATGGGAAGTATAGATCTTTATGGATATACTTCTGAAGGTTCTTTTTATGATCCTGCTTTGATGACTGAAGCGCGGGATTTTGGAGGAAGCGGATTTTCAACACGGGTGAGGCTTACCAACACTTTCCGTATCGATAAAAATACGAACTTCCAATTGCAGGGATTTTTCCGTGGCGGAGAAAAAACAGCAGCCAGCGAAGTAAAACCAATGTATTCCCTTAATTTCGGGGCCAACAGAACCATTTGGGACGGCAACGGAACTATTGCCTTCAGTGTTCAGGATATTTTTGGAACAAGAGGACGGGATTATGTGAGTTATGGAGACGGTTTCGAAAGAGAACAATTCATGCAATGGATGCCACGAACTTTCTCTCTAAGTCTTACTTACCGTTTCAAACAGGGTGATAAAGTAGAACAGCCAAGAAGAAAACGCGACACTAACCTCGAAGGTGGCGACGATGAAATGCCGCCAATGTAACAGCAAATGTTAGCAGATAAAAAAATCATGTTGAAAATTCCCAACATGATTTTTTGTCTGAAGAATGTTCAATTTATTCTCGTTAAATTCTTTACTTAAAAGACATTGCCAAAGTTTGAAACTTTGGCAATGTTAATTGAGTAGTAGTAAAACAGGTTACTGTATATTAGTTCTTCACAGAATACACCGATTTTCCTTCTTTAATCGTTTCCAAAACGACGATATCTTTCAGTGCTTCAGGATTTATTTTGAGGGGATTTTTATCCAGAATTACAAAATCAGCCAGTTTATCTTTCTTGATGGTTCCTTTTGAATTCTCTTCAAAATATTGGTAAGCAGCCCATTCTGTAAGGGATTTTAGTGCATGATAAGGACTTATTCTTTCATCCGCTCCGATAACTTTACCGGATCTGCTGATTCTGTTCACCACAGAGTACAAAATCATGGTACTGCTCGGCAATGCAACCGGAGCATCATGGTGCTGAGTAAAGATCATTCCTTTGTTCAAAGCTGATTGTGCCGGAGAAATTTTGTCAGCTCTTTCTTTTCCTAAAGTTTCATCAGTATGCCAATCGCCCCAATAGTACGTGTGCATTCCGAAGAAAGAAGGAATGATTCCTAATGCTTTATAGCTGTCCAACTGATCCATTCGCGCAGTCTGGGAATGAATACCCACCGTTCTTCTGTTCTCATTTCCGTGTTTTTTTCCGGCAGCATCTGCAGCGGCAATCAGTTCATCAATGGCAGCATCACCGTTGCAGTGAGCCAAAATTTGCCAGTTGTTGCTGTAAGCAGCGTCTACAAGGGCAACAGCATCATCTTCTTTTGGAAATGCAGGATATCCTTTATAGGTGTCGGGTTGTCCCGGTGGCGGAACTACATAAGGTTCTGTAAGCCAAGCCGTTTTTCCCTGAGGCGAACCGTCTAAAGAAATTTTCACTCCTGCAATCCTGAATTTATTTTTGTAATGTTTGCTCACGCCGTGCTTCTTCATGTATTCCATCTGCGTTTGGATATCCGGATACACCGCAATATCAATAGGTAATTTTCCTTCATCAGCCAGTTTCGACCAGGTATTGGATGCATCAACTGTCGCTCTGCCCTCTTGTGCTGTAGTGAATCCAAAACGAACATAGGCGTTCAAACCGGCCAGTGCAATTTTTTCGTTTGCATCTGCATCCAAAACAGCCAACATTTTGAATAAAGGAATGAAGGCCGCCATTTCTTCCAATACACCGCTGGGTGTCGTAGTTCCGGGGAGTCTTCGGATAAGTCCGCCGGCAGGATCCGGAGTATTTTCATTAATATCAGACAATTCGAGTGCTTTGTGGTTCATTACAGCCAAATGTCCTGACTGGTGAATAATAATGACCGGAACCGTTGTAGAAACCTTGTCCAGATCTGCTGCTGTAGGAGGAAGTTTTTCCTTTAACTGCGCATCATCATATCCAAATCCTATAATCCATCCGTATTTTCCGATCGCTTTCTGGTTTTTTCCTTTCCATTCGTTCAGCAACCAGACAATATCGTCAATGCTGTTACCGTTTCCGTCCGGAGCCGGAAGAAGATTTGCAGAAACAGCCTGAAATCCGGCATTCCAGATATGACCGTGAGCATCTATAAATCCTGGCAACAAGGTTTTGCTTTGCAGGTCATTCATCGTAGTCTCAGTACCTTTATATTGGTTCACTTCCTGTAAACTTCCTGCGAAAAGAATTTTTCCGTCTTTCACGGCCACAGCTTCTACATACTGTGGTTCGTCGCCTTCCATGGTCAGGATGTCTCCGTTGTAATAAATGCTGTCAACAGAAACAGATTCTTTTGTTTTACAATTGCTTAGCAATGCTAAGCTTAAAAAAAGAAACAGAGTTTTCTTCATAATTATTAATTAATAAGGTTATAATTTTATTTTTAAAAAAAGTTTTAGGGAATTGGCAGAAAAGTGATGAAAAAGGAAACGAAACAGTTCTTTTTAGTCACCACTGAATCGCTTTGTTCCAGTATTACAAATGTAAACTTTTTGAGCAAAATACAGGGTTGTACATTTCTTTTTTTTGAAAAAAAGCTGACCATAAATTGAAATAAATTACTACTACACTGATTTGTTCTTTTATTCTTTCTTATTATATCAGCTGAAATGATAATCATTCAATCTTTATAACGTCTCCTCGATGGTTGGCTCAATAAGATTTTTGGCATTAATTCGGGCATTATTATTCCACAAAAAAGCCAGAACTTTTTGGTTCTGACTTTATATGAAACTTTGATTTTTGTCTATCTTGCAATATTCACGGCACGGGTTTCACGGATGACCGTTACTTTCACTTGTCCGGGATAGGTAAGTTCATTTTGTATTTTTTCGGAAATATCGTAGGAAAGCTGGTGCGATTGTTCATCAGTCACTTTTCCGCTTTCTACCATCACGCGCAGTTCACGCCCGGCCTGAATAGCATAAGCACTCGAAACGCCATCGAAACTCATGGCAGTGGATTCAAGATCCTTCAGCCTTTGAATATACGATTCCAAAACCTGACGCCTTGCTCCCGGCCTTGCTCCGGAAATACCATCTGCAACTTGAATCAGCGGTGATAATAAAGAAGTCATTTCCACTTCGTCATGGTGCGCACCAATCGCGTTGACTACTTCTGCATTTTCTCCATATTTTTCTGCCCACTGCATTCCCAAAAGTGCGTGTGGAAGTTCGGATTCCTGTTCCGGCACTTTTCCAATATCATGCAAAAGCCCTGCTCTTTTGGCGAGTTTCACATTCAGTCCCAGTTCTGCAGCCATCGTTGCAGCGATATTGGCTACTTCGCGGGAGTGCTGCAACAGGTTTTGTCCATAAGAGGAACGGTATTTCATTCTTCCTATAATCTTCACCAGTTCGGGATGTAACCCGTGAACTCCGAGGTCTATAATCGTTCTTTTCCCGACTTCTATAATTTCTTCTTCGATTTGTTTTCTGGTTTTTTCCACCACCTCTTCTATTCTTGCAGGGTGAATTCTTCCATCTGTCACCAATCTGTGGAGTGAAAGCCTTGCGACTTCCCTTCTCACCGGATCGAAACAGGAAAGCAAAATAGCTTCCGGAGTATCATCCACAATAATTTCAACGCCTGTTGCGGCTTCCAAAGCACGGATATTCCGTCCTTCTCTTCCGATAATTCTTCCTTTTATTTCATCCGATTCGATATTGAAAACAGAAACAGAATTCTCAATTGCTTGCTCTGTACCGATTCTTTGGATGGTTTGAATTACTATTTTTCTGGCTTCGCTTTTCGCATTCAGTTGAGCCTCTTCCATGATTTCCTGCACGTGTGCCTGCGCTCTGGTTTTGGCTTCTGCTTTCATGGCTTCTACCAGTTCGGCTTTGGCTTCTTCGGCAGAGTAATGTGACAGTTTTTCGAGGATTTCCACTTTCTGCGTCGTGATGGTCTCCAACTCTTCCTGTTTTCTTTCCAGAATTTCATGCTTTTTGGCATAATCGGCAATTTGTCTGTCCAGATCTTTTTCCAGCTTTCCGGTTTTGCTCAATTCATCATTCAGCTTTTGTTCTTTGTCGCGGATCCGTTTTTCAACTTCCTGCATTTTCTTTTCCCGATTCTGAATTTCGGTATCATGCTGTGATTTCAGTTCCAAAAATTTTACTTTGGCTTGACCTTCTTTTTCTTTTCTTACGGATTCTGCTTTTACGTTGGAGTTTTCTATGATATTCTCAGCGTTTTTTCTGGCATCTTCTATAATAAATTTAGCTTTTGTATTGAGGCTGCTTCTGGAAAATAACAGTCCTAGGAGAATTCCTGCTGCCAAGGCTACAAAGCCGATAATAATAGCGGTAAGTGTCATATATATTAAGTTTTATTTCGAATGTTTGATATTAAGCTTTATGAGATCACGCGATCGTTCCTATTTATTCATAAAAAAACCCACAACAGTTCAGGTGATAAGAGTAAACTCCTAATCAACACGATTTGAACTGATTTCCTTTGTCTGTAATCCGCGAAATGCGGCACGCCATTCAAAGGACATTTGTTCGGTAATTGTTTAGCGTTGAGTTTACCTTTAATGTGTTAGAACTATTGTAGGCAGTTTCTTCAGGAAAAGAAAATCTACTTTTCCAGTGCTTCCAGGTTTTGGTTGATTTTTTTCAGCCGTTCGGAGGAAGCTTTAATATTATTTTCATTGGCCAGCGCAGTCACTTCTGCATTGGTTCCCAGTTTCAGTGCACACATCGCAAGAGCATCCTGCTTGTCACGCACATCAAAATTCTGTTCAAAATCTTTAATCATGAGTTCAATCTGCTTCCCGACTTTGCGCAGTGTTTCTTCTTCTGCTGCGGGAACATTCAGCGGGTATACTCTTCCTGCAATATTAATGGTAATTCGTCTTACATCCATTACAATCCGCTGTTTTGAAGTTCGGCAATGCAGAAATCTACTTCTTTGATGAGCCGGTTCAGGTGATTTTTCATTAGCCTGTTATGTTCGGGGTTTCCTGCTATTGCTGAATAAAGTTTTATATTTTTCTGTTCTTCTGCTAATACCTGATTTTTTTTTCTTTCTTCATCATATTTCTCCTTCAGTTCTTGTAGCTCTTCATTCAGAGTGATATATTCTTTGGAAAGCGACTGATAATTTTTGCTAATTGCCGCAATTCTGTTTTCCAGTTCCAAAAAATGTTGTTCTAAATCTTTGAGCATTTCAGGTTTTTAAAATTCTAACATTTAAGCAAAAATATAAAATTTAATGATGAATCAGATACAAAACGTATTCTTTTTTGCTTTCACCAGAAAATAAAAAAGAGAAAGTGTGGGTAACTTTCTCTTTATCTTGATATTGTATTGATATTTATTCAAATTTCAGCGTGAACATAAAAGCTCTGGTTTGCAATGTAGAAACTGCTTTTGCCCAATATGGCGGCGTTGCCGGATTATCGGCTACCATTTCATTGTTCATGAAGAAGGTGCCGCGAATTCCTGGAGTCAGCTTGAAACGATTGAAATAAATCTGAATTCCGATTTCGGCAGACCATGCAAAATTGTGCGTCGTAGAACGAAAAACCTGTTGAAGATTATCATCATCACTGTTGGCATTTGATTGTAAATTAACTACATAATTAACTCCGGCAGCAACATAAGGGCGGGTATTGTACCATCTTTCTCCGTGCATTTCCACGAGTACAGGGATATCCAACATGGTAGATTTTACTCTTCTCACCCGATCATCCTCATCCATTGGAAAAGGAATAAAAGGAGGATTGGTAAGCGTTCCGGCAGCATATTGATCATTGGACTGGGTATTGAAAACAATTTCTCTTTCAGCAAACTGTAATCCTGGTTCTAGGCGAAGATCAAAATAATCATTCAGCCTCATTTTTCCGATGAGCCCGGCACCAAAACCACCCATCGGTTTGGCAGTAACTAAATTATGATTACCACTCATCCCGTATCTTGGGTGCAAAACCGTATGGAAATCAAACAAATTTCCGTTAAGATAAAAGCCCCAGCTGAATTTCTGATGATCAAAACTCTCCAACCTGTCCATTCTGTCTCTGGTTCGGAACTGAGCATCAGCCAGTGTCGCAAATGTAAAGGATACTAAAACCAGTGATTTTAATAAAATTTTATTCATGTGTATATTTAATTTTTCTTACCCATTTCTTTAACGCCGTACTATTTGGTGGCTTTATAAATGGTGGCAATCCCTAAACTTAGTTTTTTATATTCCACTTTTTTGAATCCTGTTTCCAGCAGGATCTGTTTCATTTTTTCTCCGAACGGAAATGCATTTACCGAATCGGGCAGATAAGTATACGCGCGGTTATCCTTGGAAACCAATCTTCCAATCATCGGAAGAATATTTTTAAAATAAAACATATACAGCGGTGCCAAAAGGCCTTCCACTTTGGAAAATTCCAAAATATAAACGCTCTTTTCTTTCTTCACCACTCTTCTCAGTTCCGCCAATCCTTTGTTCAGATTTTCAAAATTCCGGACTCCAAATGCTACGGATACCGCATCAAAACGATTGTCTTCAAACGGCAACTGTTCAGCATCACCTTTCTGTAGTGAAATTCTGCCGTCTAAATTAAGTTTTTTTATTTTAACAGCACCAACATTTAACATTTGTTGCGATAAATCCAATCCTACAACCTTCGCACCGGTTCCTTTTTGAATGGCAATGGCCAAATCGCCGGTTCCTGTTGCCACATCCAGGACTTCTTTTACATCATCTTTCTTCATCCATTTGGTCAGCGTATTGCGCCAGATGACGTCGATCTTCAAAGAAAGAACATGATTGAGCAAATCATATTTCGGAGCGATATTATCAAACATATCCTCCACTTCACTTTTTTTGCTCGCCTCGGAATTATACGGCTTCACCGGATCTATATTGCTCATTAAAATTGATAATGTTCTTTATAATAATTTAAAAAATCCTGTTTCCGGAATATTTTCGTCCGGGTTTCTGTCTTTTGAATATTTTTGATAATGCGGTCGTAGTTTTCATTTACATTATAATAGAAATCCTCCGCATACAAAGATTTGAAGTGTTTTGGCGCTCCGAAATAATTTTCATTATCAATCGTCGTTGTTCCCAATGTCATGAGTAGGGAATCTTTATCAACATCATATCCGTAATATTGGGTATGGATATAATAATCCTGATGTGCGATATTCACCATTCCGCGTTGCCTCGCGACAGTAAACGCTGAATCGTAGAGCAGTTTTTTATTTTTATCGAAAACCTGAATGCTGTTTTGGCCTTTATTCAGATCCACTTCTACATATTGCCCACCGGAAATAATTTTCTCTGCACCTTTATTGAGTTTAAAATAATAGGTTTCTGAAGTAGGATTATCTACCAAATACGCATCCTTTTTGGCCAGAAACAGGAAGTATATTCCGAAAGCCATCAGAACCGCAAGAACAGAGATAAGGAAACCTTTTAAGGCAGGACTCATTTTCATATCCGTTATGGAGATTTTTGCAAATTTAATAATAATTTTCATTCTGCCTTATAGATTTTAATTCATACATTTGCAATTAATTTTTTTTACTTTTTTTACAAAATGCCCAATACAGTTATCATAGGCTCAGGCAGTTATTTACCGCCTAACATCATTGGCCGCAAACACTTTATGGATACCACTTTTTTCACAGACAGTGGTGAGAAAATTGATAAGCCTGCAGAAGAGATTATTGGAAAATTTGTTGAAATTACCGAGATTGAAAACCGCCGATATATTGCTGATGATCAAATGAATTCTGACATGGGCTATGAGGCTTCCAAAAAAGCCATTGCTTCCGCCGGAATAGATCCTGAAACACTGGATTACATTATTTACGCCAGTAATTTCGGAGACGCTACATCTGATGCCCGTCCGAATCTGATGCCGAATCTGGCTTCAAGGGTCAAAAATAAACTGGGAATTAAAAACAGAAAATGCATCACCTACGATATGGTTTTCGGATGTCCGGGCTGGGTAGAGGGAATGATTCTGGCCAATCATCTCATCAAAGCCGGAGTTGCCAAAACAATTCTTGTCGTGGGAGCCGAAACACTGAGCAGAGTGACTGATCCCTACGACCGGAATAAAATGATTTTCGCCGATGGCGCAGGAGCTACCATAGTACAGGCAACGGAAGAGGAAAATGTGGGAATTATTGCCAGCAATACCGTTTGCGACAATGATGTTGAAATCACCTACCTTGAAAGTGCGCCTTCCCTCAATAAAGAAGCGGATCAGAATGAACTCTACATCCGCATGCAGGGAAGAAAAATATATGAATACGCGCTGAAAAATGTTCCGGATGCCATCAAAACCACGATAGATGATGCCGGACTGAGTATTGAAGATATCGACAAAATATTGCTGCATCAGGCGAATGCAAAAATGGATCATGCCATTATTGACAGGCTGATGAGACTTTATGGCAAAAGAGAATATGATGAAATGGTGGCACCAATGACCATTCAGGAGCTGGGAAATTCTTCCGTAGCGACTATTCCTACCATGTATGATCTTATTGTTAGCGGCCAAATGGAAGGGCAACAATTCAAAGAAAAAGGAAATATCGTTTTTGCTTCTGTAGGAGCAGGAATGAACATCAACGCGATTGTTTACCGGTTTCCGTAAATGAGTCACAAATACAGAATAGGGCACAGAATTTGAGAATTTTCTGTGCTTTTTTATTTTAATATGCAGAAAAACCTTCTCATTTTTACCGCCATTATATTCGTCCTGGAATTTTATGTGTTTCAGGCTTTCAAAATGGTTACCGAAAAACAATGGGCGAGAACAGCCTATTGGATTATTACCGTCTCCGTCTATGCCCTTCTCGTTTATCTGATCCTTAGTTTCAGCAAAGCAGAAGGCGGACATTATCGTATTCAGTTCATCGTTTCGCTTTTTTTAATATTTGTAGTTCCTAAACTTTTAGCCGTTATTTTTCTTCTGATTGATGATCTTTTCCGGCTGATGGAATTCGGAACCCACTCTTTATCAGGAAATTCAGACAAAGGATATCCCGAACGAAGAAAATTTCTAGGCCTTGCCGGACTTGGGCTTACGGGACTGTTCGCTATTTTGTTTACGGATGGCATCCTGTTTGGAAAATACCGGCACACTGCCAGAAAAGTGAAATTAAAAATTCCAGGGCTTCCGGAAAGTTTCAAAGGATACAGAATCGTTCAGATTTCAGATATTCATAGCGGAAGTTTCAAGAATCCTGAAAAACTGTACCCGGCCATAGATTTGATTAATGAACAGAATCCGGATCTCGTTCTGGCTACGGGCGACACCGTCAATAATTATGCTGAAGAATTCATTCCTTTTATTCCGCTTCTTTCCAAAATACAATCGAAAGACGGTAAGTTTTCGGTGTTGGGGAATCATGATTACGGACATTATGCAGAATGGCACTCCAAGGCAACCAAAGACCGGAATGTTCCCGAGCTGATTCGTTTGAAAAGTAAAGCGGGTTTTGAAACCCTGAGAAATGAACACCGGATTATTGAAAGAAATGGCGAAAAACTGTACCTCATTGGCGTGGAAAATTGGGGTTTGAAACCTTTCCCGCAATATGGTGACTTGGACAAAGCGACAAAGGGCATTCCACCGGAAGCCGCAAAAATTTTGATGAGCCACGATCCTTCTCACTTTGATGAAAAAGTAAAAGACCATCCGTCCAATATTCAGCTTACCGTCTCCGGGCATACCCACGGAATGCAGTTTGGCCTCGATTTAAAAAATATAAAATGGAGCCCTGTGCAATACCGTTACAAAAAATGGGCAGACCTGTACGAAAGCGCAGGCAAATTCCTGTATGTGAATCGTGGTTTCGGGGTTATTGGCTATCCCGGAAGAGTGGGAATATTACCCGAAATTACGGTTTTTGAACTGAGCTAATAATAAAATTTGACAAAAACAGAGCCGGTTTCAGGGAAGCCGGCTCATTTAAAACTCAAGGGTAATAATAAAAATAACCCAAAACTCTATACCATGCCCTTCCCGAGTTTTATTTTCAAATTATCAATCATATCTTTAGTCATTTCTGGCAAACCGAACTCATAGTTCAGTCCCCAATCCTGCTTCGCAACGGAATCGTCGATAGAAGCGGGCCACGAATCGGCAATTGCCTGACGGAAATCCGGTTTATAATCTATGGTGAAACCTGGAATTTCTTTCTTAATTTCAGCCGCCAAATCTGCAGGTGTAAAAGACATTCCCCCCAAGTTGTAAGAGGTACGAACCGTAATATTTTCTTTCGGAGCTTCCATTAATTGTAAAGTGGCATTGATCGCATCTTCCATGTACAACATCGGCATCGCCGTATTTTCGCTGATGAAACTGGTGTAATTTCCTTTCTCTACAGCATCATAAAAAATTTCTACAGCATAATCTGTCGTTCCACCACCAGCGGGTGTTTTCCAGGAAATGAGGCCGGGATAACGGATACTTCTTACATCGACACCATATTTTTCAAAATAATATTCGCACCATTTTTCACCCGCCAGTTTTGAAATTCCATATACTGTGGAAGGATTCAAAACCACCTCTTGCGCCACATTTTCTTTGGGAATTCCTTTCCCAAAAACAGCGATGGAACTGGGCCAGAATATCTTATTAATTAGGCCTTCTTTGGCCATTTCACAAAAATTAATCAAGGGTTCCACATTCAGTTTCCATGCAAAAAGCGCCTGTTTTTCGGAAGTTCCGGAAAGCAATGAAGCCAAATGATACACTGTAGTAATATGATAATCCTGAATTACCTGCCGCACCAACTGGGTATTGGTAACGTCCATCCTTTCATAATACTTTGCATTGGTAGTAGTACTATCCCAACGATCCAGCCCGGAAGCCACTACATTTTCTTCTCCGTGAATTTCAATCAGCCTGTTGGTAAGTTCGGTGCCGATTTGTCCTAAAGCACCGGTAATAAGTATTTTTTCCGTGGAAGACTCCATGATCATATTTTGATTTTATACAAATTTAAAGATTTAATCCTATTTCTGACACAGTTTTTATTCCTAAAAAAAGAATAATTGATCAGTATTTTTTTTAACTAATAATGTCTTAAATGATTACTTTCAGGCTGGCGGGCATTATTTTGATGTTGACTGGCGAAGGAATCGCGTGATATTCACCGTCCAAATGCCAGTCTTCCGTATCTGCGTTCACGTTCATCCCCGACGTGGAAACAAACGAAACATAACTGTCTTCTTTCAGGCGTTTTGTAAACATCCTGTACGCAAACAGCAACCCGTATGTAAATGGGAACTTTTTCACCAAAACTGCTTCTGCTAGACCATCAGTTTTGTCGGCGTTTGGAGCAATGTAAGCGTGATTTCCAAACTGACGGGTGTTGGCGACGTTCAGCATCAGATAATGGCCATTATATTTCTTAAACTGCTCTTCAGGAAATGATAAATGAACCGGTTGATACCGAAAAAAGACAGCAAGACTGACTTTAATATAATTTAAAAAACCCCGCGTTGTTTTTTCAAATTCCTTCACTACTTTACTGTCAAACCCCACTCCTGAAACATTAATGGATAAACGCCCGTTTACCGTCACTGTATCAATTTCCTGAAATTTATTCTTCTTAATCTTTGCCAGAAGCTGGTCCAGATTTTTTCCGAAATTCGTTTCATTGGCAAAGCCATTTCCCGAACCTCCGGGATAAATTGCGAGCTTTTTATCGGTACGAATAAGATGTTGAGCAACGGAAGAAATGGTGCCGTCACCTCCTACAGCCACAAAAATTTCTACCGAATTGAAATGTTCTTTAATAAAACGGTTGGTTCCTTCAATAGAGTCGGAAATATAGTAGATAGGATGATCTATTTTCTCCTGAAGTTCATTCAGGAAAGGCTGATAATTTTTTTTGGCCGAGTGTGGATTGATGATAAAAGCAACGTGCTGCATGTTTTAACTAAAGTTTCTTGCTTATGGAATCTGCATTCTCTTTTTAAATTCAGGAGTCAAGGCAGTTGAAAGTTCTTTAAAAGGAATGGTAATGTGGATAATGCCTGAGGAATAAGGCGCAATTTCGTACTGTCCGTAGACGAAAGTAATTGAATTTGAATTGAAATAAAAATTACGGTTGAACGAAACAGCATTAGGTTCAAAAAACTCAGCTTTCCGTTCTCCTGCATGTTTTAAAAGCAATGTATTCCAGTCTACCTGCGAAGGATTCAAAATATCTGAAAGCTCTACATATTTCTGCTCCTTAACATCTGCGGTTTTATAAATTTCGTAGGCATAACCGTGGGCACCGCCGGTATATCCATATCCGGTATAACGAAGCGTGAGGTAGTAATTTTGATCAGAAAAAACTTCCATGATGGAATGTCGGTCCCAGGTTTGGGGGAATTCCGGCATATAGGACTTGCTTTCTTTTTTCATCTCATTCATATACTCCTGCAAATCGTTCTGTAATGCAGCTTGCACTTCTTCCCGTGAATAAGATGTCAACGTTTTATTTTTCGGAAGAACATCTATATAAAGACTGTCCAACACTACTTTATCTATCCCGGTGAATACCAAAACTTTTTGACGATATGCTGCAGTCAGGGTATTGGAAATTGTCAACGTGTCTCCTACGCTCAGGGAATCCATAGACATCACTTTTGCAACCGGAATGGTATCTGCATCCTGCAAGGTTTCATTGTTGTCCCCTTTTTTCTGATTACAGGAGGACACCAGAAGATACGCCAGAAATAAAAGACTGAGATTTTTCATTTTTATCAATTTTGAATTGGCTGAATATACAAAAAGCCGTCCATTTTGACGGCTTTTATTTAGAGTTGAAGCTTACACATCAATTCTAGCGTACCGGGCATTCTTCTCAATAAAATCCCTTCTTGGCGGAACCTCATCTCCCATCAGCATCGAAAATACATTATCTGCATCTGCCAAGCTTTCAATGGTCACTTGTTTCAAAGTTCTGTTATCTGGGTTCAGGGTGGTTTCCCAAAGCTGTTCTGCATTCATTTCCCCAAGACCTTTGTATCGCTGAACTTCTACTCCTTTGCCGTCGGCAGACATTTCCAGCGTTTTTTCTTCTCTTTCTTTTTCATTCCAAGCATACACTTTTTTATTTCCTTTTTTCAAAAGATAAAGCGGCGGAGAAGCGATATAAATGTATCCCTGTTCAATCAATTCTTTCATATATCTGAAAAAGAAAGTAAGAATCAAGGTGGAAATGTGAGATCCGTCAATATCAGCATCTGTCATAATTACTACCTTATGGTATCTTAATTTGCTAATATTCAAAGCCTTGCTATCTTCTTCAGTTCCGATGGAAACACCGAGTGCCGTATAAATATTTTTAATTTCTTCGTTCTCGTAAACTTTATGAAGCATGGATTTCTCAACATTCAGAATTTTACCTCTCAAAGGAAGAATCGCCTGAAAATGACGGTCGCGGCCTTGTTTAGCCGTTCCGCCTGCGGAATCACCCTCCACGAGGAATAATTCAGAAATCGAAGGATCTTTGGAAGAACAGTCAGCCAGTTTTCCCGGAAGTCCGGCACCGCCCATCGGCGATTTGCGCTGTACCATTTCTCTCGCTTTTTTGGCGGCTTGTCGGGCTTTAGCCGCTAATACTACTTTTTGAACGATGATCTTGGCTTCATTAGGATTTTCTTCCAGGAAGTTGGTCAGCATTTCGCCTACGATCTTATCCACTGCGCCCGAAACCTCAGAGTTTCCTAGTTTTGTTTTGGTTTGTCCCTCAAACTGCGGTTCCATTACTTTTACGGAAATTACAGCCGTCAATCCTTCGCGGAAATCGTCACCCGTAACCTCTACTTTCTCTTTGGCAGGAAGTCCCAGTTCATCGGCGAATTTCTTTAAAGTTCTCGTTAAAGCTCTTCTGAACCCGGCTAAATGGGTTCCGCCTTCATGGGTATTAATATTATTAACATAGGAATGCAGATTTTCGTTAAAAGACGTGTTATAACGCATCGCCACTTCCACAGGAATTCCCTCGCGTTCGCCTTCCATAAAGATGACGCTGTCCATAATGGCTTCGCGGTTTCCATCGATGTATTCTACGAATTCTTTTAAACCCCCTTCAGAAAAAAAGATGTCTTGCTTAGCATTACCTTCTTCGTTTTTTTCTCTTTCGTCTGTTAAGGTAATTTTAATGCCCTTGTTCAAGTAAGAAAGCTCACGCATTCTGCTTGCTAAAGTATCGTAATTAAAGATTAATTCCTGAAAAATGGTATCATCGGCTTGAAAAAAAACTTCGGTACCCCGTTCTGTGGTTGTTCCGATTTCTTTTACATCTCCTAAAGCTTTTCCTTTGGAATATTTTTGCTGATAAATTTTACCGTCCCGATTAATAGTTGCGATCAAGGAATTGGAAAGTGCATTCACTACGGAAACTCCTACTCCGTGGAGTCCACCGGAAACTTTATAAGAATCTTTATCAAATTTTCCACCGGCTCCAATTTTGGTCATGACCACTTCCAAAGCGGATTTCTGCTCTTTTTCGTGAAAATCAACCGGAATTCCACGGCCATTATCTTTTACTGAAATACTTTCACCTTCGTGAATGACCACAGAAATGGTGTCGCAGTGTCCCGCCAATGCCTCATCAATAGAGTTATCCACCACTTCATAAACCAAATGGTGAAGACCTCTTAAACCGACATCACCAATGTACATGGAAGGACGCATACGAACGTGCTCCATTCCTTCCAGTGCCTGAATACTGCTTGCTGTATATTGTTTATTGCTCATAATTAAATTTAGATATTAAATCAGATTTCAGCTCCCCGCAACACCAAAAAAGATTTCAAAAAATGTCTGAAATCTAAAGTCGGAGGCGTGAAATCCCACTAATGAAAAGACTAGCAAATATCGGAAAAATTAATGAGATATGAAAGCGAAATCACACAGGAAATTGGTGAAAAATAATGAAACCTGAATATAAAAAAAGTTCCCGAATCAGGAACTTTCTTATCTTAATTATTTGATATCAACATCATTAATAAATCTCCATCTTTTTTCTCCACTTTCACCAGATTGTGTTTGGATAAATTTTTGGAGACCTTATCCCATTTCTTTCCGGAAAGCTGGCTTCTTTCCTTCACTTTGGAAAGTGGCATAGGTTCGGATTGGGAATGCAGAATTTCAATAATCACTTTTTCATCTTCGCCAAGTTCAATTTGCGACGTGGTTTTTTCCGGCTTCATTTGCGGGAAGAACAGCACTTCCTGAATGCTCACATTATTGGTGAGAAACATAATCAGTCTATCCATCCCGATTCCCAAACCTGAAGTTGGCGGCATTCCGTATTCCAAAGCGCGAAGGAAATCATGATCGATGAACATGGCTTCGTCATCTCCTTTTTCGGAAAGTTTCATTTGTTCTTCAAAACGTTCGCGCTGGTCGATAGGATCATTCAACTCGGAGTACGCATTGGCAATTTCTTTTCCGCATACCATCAGCTCAAAACGTTCTGTCAGGCCTTCTTTGCTGCGGTGTTTTTTAGTGAGCGGCGACATTTCTATCGGATAATCGGTAATGAAAGTGGGCTGTATAAAATTGCCCTCGCATTTTTCACCGAAAATTTCATCGATCAGCTTGCCTTTCCCCATCGTTTCATCTACCTCAATACCGATGGATTTTGCAAAATCGAATAATTCCTGCTCGGTTTTTCCGGTAATATCGAAACCTGTAAATTTCTGAATGGCCTCGGTCATGGAAACCCGCGGATACGGCGCTTTCCAGTTAATGGTGTGTTCTCCGAACTGTGATTCTGTAGTTCCGTTCACTTCTTTTGCAGTAAATTCCAGCAGTTTTTCTGTGAAATCCATCATCCAGTGGTAATCTTTATAGGCAACATAAATTTCCATGGCCGTAAATTCCGGATTATGTGTGCGGTCCATTCCTTCATTTCTGAAGTTTTTTGAAAATTCATACACTCCATCGAAACCACCTACAATCAGTCTTTTCAGGTACAGTTCGTTGGCGATTCTCAGATACAAAGGAATATCGAGCGCATTGTGGTGCGTAATAAACGGCCGCGCCGCGGCACCACCGGGAATCGGCTGCAAGACAGGTGTTTCCACCTCAAAATATCCGGCATCATTAAAGAAAGTTCGCATGGCATTGAACATTTTTGTTCTTTTCACAAAAACATCCCTCACGTGCGGATTCACCGTTAAATCCACATAACGCTGTCTGTATCGCAGTTCAGGATCGTTGAAAGCATCATGAACGACACCATTTTCATCGGTTTTCGCCTGTGGTAAAGGTCTTAATGCTTTGGTAAGAAGGGTGAAATTTTTCACCATCACCGTCATTTCTCCGACCTGAGTTTTAAACAGTTCACCTTCAATTCCTATAATATCACCTATGTCCAAAAGGTGTTTGTACACTTCATTATAAAGCTCTTTATCGTCTCCCGGGCATATTTCATCGCGGTTAAAATAAACCTGAATCCTCCCTTCTGAATCCTGAAGTTCCGCAAAACTCGCCTTTCCCTGAATTCTTCTGGACATCAGACGGCCGGCTATTTTCACCTTTTTATTCTCCTCAAAACTTTCTTTGATGGTTTTGGTGGTATCGGAAATGGTGTACTCAGCAGCAGGAAATGCATCGATTCCCATGGCTGTCAGTTTTTGTAATTTTTCGCGGCGGATGATCTCCTGTTCAGATAACGACATTTTGTATAGCTTTAAAGGTGGCAAATTTACGGATTTCTGATGAGTTTAAAATCACGCGCTTTGATCCTGCAAAAAGTTTCTTACTTTCGCTGCCGGAATCGTTATGAAAATTCTTGTTTTAGACAATTACGACAGCTTCACCTACAATCTGGTTCAGATGGCAGAACAGATTGTTGGCCACCCTATTCATGTCGCTAAAAATAATGAAATCGGCCTGAAAGAAATAGAGGAATTCGACAAAATCATCCTTTCCCCCGGACCTGGAGTTCCTTCTGAAGCAGGAAATCTTCTTGACGTGATTCAGGAATTTCACCACAAAAAACCAATGTTGGGAGTCTGTCTCGGGATGCAGGGGATTGCTGAAACTTTCGGTGGAAGCCTGATCAACCTGAAACAGCCTTTTCACGGCGTAGCTACAAAAGCGATTCGAATAAAAGAATGTGCGCTGCTGAAAAACCTTCCCGACACTTTTGACGTCGGAAGATATCACAGTTGGGCCGTATCGAAAGAAAATTTCCCTGAAGAACTGGAAATTACTTCTGTGGACCCGGAAGGCCGGATCATGTCTCTACAACATAAAACATTTCCTCTTCACGGAGTACAGTTTCACCCGGAAAGCATTCTGACACCTTTGGGGAAAACAATTCTGAGCAATTTTCTGAAATAAAGATGCTCCCTTTGCTATTCCTATTCCTTGCATAAGAACAATATTTTGTACCTTTGGACACCAATATTATTCACATGACCATTACCCAAAATAAAACAGTGCAATTTCAGGATCTTGGAATCACCGACTATATGGACGCCTTTGCACAGCAGGAACAGCTGATGAAATCCATCATCGATCTGAAAACCAAAAACCGCGACCGCACCGATGGAAATATCCAAGAAACTCCCAATTATTTTCTTTTTGTAGAACATCCTCATGTATATACTCTGGGAAAATCCGGCGACGAACACAATATGCTCGCAAACGAACATAAATTAAAGGAAATCGACGCTACTTTTGTGAAAACCAACCGTGGCGGCGACATTACTTATCATGGTTTCGGACAAATTGTAGGCTACCCTATTGTCGATCTGGACAATTTTAAATCGGACATCCACCTCTACATGAGAAATCTGGAAGAAGTCATTATCCGGGTGATTGCAGAATACGGCCTGAAAGGCGAACGCAGCGAAGGCGAAACCGGCGTTTGGCTGGATGTAGGACGGCCGTATGCCAGAAAAATATGTGCTCTGGGTGTGAAAACTTCCAAATGGGTGACGATGCACGGATTTGCGCTGAACGTGAATACCGATTTGAGGTATTTTGAATACATCATTCCCTGCGGTATCAAAGACAAAGCCGTGACTTCCCTCGCTCGCGAACTGGAACGGAATTTTACTGAAGAAGAAATCGCTGAAGTGAAAGAGAAAATCAAAAAGCATTTCATTAATGTGTTTGGAGCCTGCTTTGAAAGCCTGAACAAGTAAGCAGTCATTCATGTTCAGCAAAGAAGAAGCCGCCCAACTGAAAAAAGAATTCTGGACCGCTTTCGGAAAGAGTTTTCCGAGGAAATGGATTCTGTATGACACCAAAATCAAGGATTTTTCATTCAAATTCAGTGCAGATAATAAGAAATCGGAAGTTTCACTGGATATTGAAATGAAAGACGAACTGTTCCGCAATGCCTATTATGAAAAAATCTGGTCGCTGGAAACGATTCTGGAAGAGCATATCGGCCAATTCCAGAAAGACGAATTTTATACGTTAGACAACGGCAAAGTGATCAGCCGAATCTGGGCCGAAAAAACCGGCGTTTCCATTTTCAACAAAGCTTCTTGGCGGGACATCTTTGAATTCTTTATCGAAAAAATGGACGGCTTCGAACGCTTCTATCTGGAGTATGAGGATTTCATAAAGGATGTGTAAGTCTAATGGCGCTAATTCAGGTTTTATAAACTCATCAATTTTTCTCACTCTCGAAGGGTGTTGCAAGCTGAGGGATTGTTTTGCGCACAGATTCCACAGATGATTGTGTTGCTTTGCTTATTTGCAAATTTGCTTTGAAATTTCATTCTGTTTTTCTTTAAAGTACTCCGGCGGGAAGCGGTACTCATCCTGCAATTCTCCCTGTGCGTAATCCGCCATAACCAGCAGGACTGAGCATTCGTCCAGTGCCTAAATGGAAGTTGCATACCCTGCAGGAATATGTAATATGTCCATCTGATCTGCGGTCAGAACATACTCTAACTGAGGCAAGTCCGGAGAAGGGTTTTCCCAATCGTCAATTTCTATGAGGAGGACTTTAAACTTTCCAGTCAATGCAGAAAACCAGCGCTGTTCCACTGCATGGCCCTGCCATGCCCTTACGAACACGGTATCAGTATTCCGCAGGGTAAATACCTTTTTAATTCCCTGATCTGTCAGACATTCACTAAAGATATTATTGTACGCGATGGTCCCTCGGGCATCTTTATGAATGCTTCCTTCTATGAGTTCCGGTTTCATTATTGTGTTTTTTCGATTCGCAGATCGTTCAGTTTTATAATTCGCTGAACCCCTGATTCAACGGCTAAAATGAGGAAAAATGTGAATTGGTTAAATGATTAATTGTTTTAATCGGTTAAATGTTTAAATGATTAACCTATTGCGCATTTGAGAATTAGATAAAAAAAAGCTGTTCATTTGGTTAAAAAACCGTATATTTATTTGATTACCAATCGATTAAATACATGAGCAATCTTATTCAAAACTATGAAATTATTTTTAAAAGAATTGACAAATACTTGTAAACATATTGAATCAACCAAGCAAATCAGGGTTCCAAAACTTTCTGATTTAGAATTGGTTGCACTAACAATGACCGCAGAATATATGTCAATTAACTCTGAACTACAGTTATTTAGAATTCTTTTCAGGGTCTATTTTAGAACATAAAATTGAAAGAAGTGTCTTTAATAAAAGACGAAGAGTGCTTTTCCCTTACCTATCTACGTCTGCAACAGACTCCTGTGCAAAGCATTAAAATTTTCGTTGTCATTATTTGTAATATTTTCGTTTTAAAAACAGGCTTGCCCGAACCAGTAAAATTAAAACAGGAACTTCTACCAAAGGGCCAATGACACCCACAAATGCCTGAGTCGAATGAATCCCGAAAACTGCGATAGCCACTGCAATGGCCAATTCAAAGTTGTTACCAGTAGCTGTAAATGCAATAGATGCGTTCTTGTCGTAAGGGACTTTTAGAAATTTACTGATGAAAAAACTCAGGAAAAACATCACTACAAAATAAATGATTAAGGGTATCGCTATTTTTAAAACTTCCAAAGGCAATTCCAGTATCTTGTCGCCTTTTAAACTGAACATCAGCACGATGGTAAATAGTAAAGCATACAATGTAATAGGCGATATTTTTGGAACAAACTTCCTATTATACCATTCAATACCTTTCGATTTTACGAGATAATAACGGCTCACAAAACCGGCAAAAAAGGGAATGCCTAAGTAGATCAAAACGCTTTGCGTAACGTCTTTCATTGAAACACTGACATTGAAATTGGCTAAACCTAATGTATTGGGCAATATGTTGATGAACAGCCAAACGAAAAAACTATAAGTCAAAATCTGGAAAATGCTGTTTAGAGCGACCAATAATGCGGTATATTCTCTGTTTGCTTTTGCCAGATCGCTCCACACAATAACCATTGCGATGCACCGTGCCAAACCGATTAAAATTAATCCCGACATATATTCGGGCTCGTTGCGTAAGAATAAAAAGGCTAATCCAAACATCAAAACGGTACCGATAACCCAGTTCAGCAAAAGGGAAATAGCTATTACTTTTCCGTCCTTTAAAGCTTTAGGCAATAAGGTGTAATCCACTTTCGCCAAAGGCGGATACATCATCAATATCAATCCGATAGCTAAGGGAATATTGGTTGTGCCAACAGAAAGAGAATTTGAAATATTTGAAATATTAGGAAAGAAATACCCCAAGCCCACACCAAACGCCATTGCAAGGAATATCCATAAGGTTAGATATCTGTCAAGAAATTTTAGTTTTGGTTGCATCTGTTACTTTTTAATCATTGAAAAAACATAGAACATTTCGGCAGCTATCTGCAAACTTCTTTCTGCATAAACTTTGGTCTGTTCTGTTGTACCGTCAGCAATTTTAGGGTCTTCAAATGTGATAGGTATTCTTTGTTCTGCTCCTGCTATAAACGGACATCCACCGTCTGCTTGTGAACAGGTCATAATGGCTGTGAATGCTGATACAGGATTGAAAGGACTATTATATTTTTTTGAAAATCCGATGATAGGCAAAGCATTATCACTGTACTTTATGGCATATACAGGGTTGTTGGTATCTGCAATTTTGAAAATAGTAAATCCCTGTTCTGTCAATGTTTCTGCAACTTTCGGGAATAGTGCTGTCTCTTCTGTTCCCCCTGAATAACAATACACGTTTGGAATATTAAAATGTGCTGATGCTACCTGTGCCCAAACCTGGGATAAATGGCTTCTTCGAGAATTATGGGTACAGATGAAATTGATAATGATATCCTGTTGGTTATTTACTTTTTGTTGTATAAAATCTATCAACGGCTGTACTATGGTTTTACGTTCTTCACTGATGCGGTGAACGTCTATTTTGTTGTTAATGACTTCGATTAGTTTTTGATACATCGTATTTTGTTTTGTGGTTAGCAACAGCCCGAATTTGGCGAACAAGAAGATGTTTGAGCCGTTTGCAATTCCGACAATTTTATTTTCTGTTTTTCTTGTGGCATTCCACATTGGTCTTGGGCTAAACAAGCAGTTGTTTTGTTTTGCAAAATGAAATTTGTTCCGTCAAAAGCCAACGCATATTTTCCAATGGTGTCACTTTGATATTCTACTTCAATTTCTGCATCTTCAATGCCTAACTTCTCTTCAGATAGTTTAATGATGTTTAAAAGTTTAGCGGGTTTTAAACGATGTTCAAAATCATTGGCATTCCATAGTTGAAAATTTACCGTTTTTTCTGTGCGAATGACGCCGCCACAATCAATAAAATTTTTGGTTACCATCCCAATTTCGGTTACATGAAAATGTTCTGGAACAAAGGAACCGTTTTCCAATTTGAAGGTTACGTTTTCTAAGGTTGGTAAAAGTGCTTTTACTTGTGATAATTTCATTGTATTATTATTTAAAGGTTAACAACAGTTATTATTTTTAAGAGTGAGTTTCGCCGAAATATTCGTAAAATATTTTTGTAGCTCTTCAATCGTATTTTCATCAATGCAGTAGCAAATCGTATTGCCTTCAATGGTACCCTTGATCAGTTTGGCATTTTTAAGTTCTTTTAAATGTCTTGAAACCGTGGGCTGTGCTAAAGGAAGTACATCAACAATATCTCCGCAGATACAGGTATCCACAGATAATAAATATTCTATGATAGCCACCCGTGCAGGATGTCCCAATGCTTTTGCGGTCATCGCAATGTCATACTGCCGCTCTGTAAAATCTTTTGGTTTTGTAAATTCTGTTTCCATCTTAGTATTTCTATATTGCAATATTACGATAAAGAACCGAAAGCGCCAACATCATTTTCGTCTTGAATAAAACAATCTCGCCAAACCGCAATTTTTACGTATCTTCGGCTTCCTAAAATCAGACTCCTACTCCACTATGCTCAGAGCAGAAAATATTATCCAGCTGCGCAAAGTCTCCTGACTCTTTGAGCTACTCCCGCATCTTTCATTTTACACTTCCCAATTGTTTGTTGCTCAGTCAACTATTGTATTTCCAGAACTCACTGCTTTTAGTGGTGTCAACGACTGGTTTTCAGCAAACGTAATATCCACCATTCCTTTTCCAAGTGCATAAGTGCTGGCCGAGGAATCAATATAATGAACCGCTTTTTCTACAATGCCTGCCCGTACTGGATTCAGATGAAGGTAATTCAGTTTTGTTCCATAAAAATTGTGCATTGCATGTGCTGGTAGAATTCGCCATCACCTTTTACCACGGTGATTAACCAATTGAATGCATTGACGGAGCAGTATAATGTGTTGCTGGTGAATTGCAAAGAGGTGTTGCCGCCACGATAAATCCTGCATTGCCTGTATCATAATGGAAAAACCGCCTGTTTGGGCGGTTTTTTGGGCGAAAGATTGCAGTTTTTGCTGTCATTGCGAGTAAGCGTTCGTTTATGACGGCGAGCTTTCTTACTTCTTTATCACTTTTTCAGTTGCAGATGATCCGTCTACAAATATGACATTCAGTATATAAACTCCTTTTGGTAAAGATGTAAGATCCAATCTTTTAGAACTCCCATTTAAAACTATTTTGCCAGAAAGATCATATAATGTTGTTGTGGAAATTTTATTTGATGTGGATATAAGTAATTCACCAGAGGTTGGATTAGGATAAATTCCAAAAAGTGGAGCATGTAGTTCTTCAGTATTTAATCCTGTAAATGTCATTTTTTTAACTGTTGATGTATTTAGAGACGGATCATAACCTATAGAATAACATATACCACTTGCATAGCACTGTATCTGATAATGACGAACTCCAGGATCGATAGCAGTCCAAGTATCTCCATTATCCATTGAACGCCAAGAACCTTGAATTCCATTTGCCCCTGCATTATATTGACCAGTTGCCAACAGTATATTAGTACCCGGTACATAATCTATATCATTGATCCATGGTAATGGCAATCCTGTATATGATACTACTGACCAACTTTGTCCACCATCGTTAGTTCTCCTAAATACCATTGAAGCAATTGTATTAGATGAAATAGTTCGTTCTACTACAATACCATTATTGCTATCGCTCCAAGTCATTAAATTATGTGGTTGCACAAATAAAGCAGGAAGGACAGACCATGTTAAGCCCTGATCCGAAGATTTAAAAATTCTTTGGCGAAATCCCGCACCTGTTACATAATGTTCATCAAAAAAGAACAATTCTCCATTTACATAGTGCCCAAATCCTAAGCAACTACCATTTGTTTCAGGGCTGCTGGTATCAGGTAGTAAAGCCCAATTATTTCCTCCATCTATTGTTCTATAAATTCTATATCTATAATTAAATCCGGTTGGATCTGCTATCACGATACCAACATCTGCATTAAAAAAATGAACATTCGTCGCATTACCCATGCCTAAATTAAGTTGATTGACCCATGTATTCCCACCATCGGACGTCTTCCATACCTCATGCATATTTGTGCTGTGGGCGATCAGTATCCATGCGGTATTAGCATCAATAGCTGAAATCGATCTAAACGACCAACCGTATAAACCATACGCTGTATCAAATTGAGTAAAATTTCCAGTAGACCATGTTGCACCGCCATCTGTTGTTTTCGTAAATTGCTTAGGGCTGTTACCACTAAGACCCCAAAAGTTATTGGAAGTATTTTTTGTTAGAATGTCAAAAGACCTATTAGCAGCAAAGGGTGAATTTAGTGGTACCCAAGATTGAGAATAAAATGTAATTAACAGGCAAGTACTAAGGAAAAAAGTAAAAAGTTTTTTCATAATCGAATTGTTAGAATTTAATATTTTGTTAAATAGTCAAGTTTAAGTATTTGATTCTTACCTCAAACGAATCCTTTTGTAAATGTATTAAATATATTTTTAAAAAATTTTGAGTATAGCAAAAAGAGCAACCGACCATCAACTTTGAGAGAAAACTCCAAACACTCTCGCAACATACTTTCACCCGCTGCGCAAAGTCTTTCAGATGTGCGTTTCTGTGGCTTTAGCAAAGCGTTCCAATGAGGTTCAGTATGAGTTGGCTCAAAGTCGGGAGACTTTGCGCAGCTGAGGGAACGGAGAGTGCAAACATCATTTTTCGTCTTGAATAAAACAATCTCGTTAAACAGCAATTTTTCCGTATCTTCGGCTTCCTAAAATCAGACTCCTACTCCACTATGCTCAGAGCAGAAAATATTACCAAAACATACAACGCGGGAAAGAAAACCGCACTTCAGGATTTCAGCATTCATGTGCCCGAAGGCAGTATCTACGGTCTTTTAGGTCCGAATGGTGCCGGCAAAACCACTTTTATCAGAATTATAAATCAGATTACGCAACCCGATGCCGGAACGGTATTGATCCGTGGCGAACAGCTGAAAAACGCGCACATCCGGGATATCGGATATATGCCTGAAGAAAGAGGTCTTTATAAAAATATGACAGTCGGCGATCAGATTCTGTATTTCGGGGAACTGAAAGGAATGTCAAAAAATGATGCCCTTCACGAAGCGAAGTATTGGTTTGAGCAGCTGAATATTGACCAATGGTGGAAAAAAAAACTCAGTGAACTTTCCAAAGGAATGGCACAGAAAATACAGTTTGTGGTCACGGTCCTTCACCGCCCGAAACTGTTAATTCTGGACGAACCGTTTTCAGGTTTCGATCCTGTGAATGCCAATCTGATTAAAGACCAGATTCTGAACCTGAAGAAAAACGGAACCACCATTATCCTCTCCACTCACCGTATGGAAAGTGTGGAGGAATTGTGTGACGCTGTAGCTCTTATCAATAATTCCCGGAAGGTGCTGGACGGAAAAGTGTTTGATGTTCGCGAACAGTTTAAAAAGAACATCTTCAGTATTACTTTGGCTGATGCAGATCCTGAAAAATTGGAAAATTTCCTTCAGATGAACGGCGTTCAGCAACATCATTCGGATAACAATCTTTCCACTTTTGAAATCACAAGGCATGACGATCAGAATGCACTGATCAGCCAATTGGTTCAGATTGGAAAGATCCGTTCTTTTCAGGAAAAAATCCCAAGCATGAACGAAGTATTCATTAACGCGGTAGGAAATACCGGTGCTTTGTAAAATACGGAACCGCACTAAATAGTGCTGAATATTTTAAAAAAAATCATGAAGAATATCCTCCTTATCACCAAGCGTGAATATCTGACCCAGGTAAAAAAGAAATCTTTCATCGTTCTCACTGTTCTGGCGCCGGTGCTGATGATCGCTTTTGGAGCTTTTATCGCCGTGATGCTGAAAGCAAATGAAACGCAATACACCGTACAGGTATTGGATAAAAGCGGCCTGTTTGCCGATAAAATACAGTCGGACAGCAAGTTGAAATATGTGAGTGTAACTCCCGACAAGGAGCAACAGCATCTCAAAAATTTGAAAGACAGCGAAACTGTAGATGCCCTTCTCATTATTGCTCCGCTTCAAGCGGAAAATTTTGAGGCAATGGAAAAAGGTTCGCAACTGATCATCAACAATAAAATTGGGCTTGATACCCGCCAACGGATCGTGAACGACCTCTCCGATATTGTTCGCACCGCCCGAATAAAAGCAATGAATATTGACGAAAGCCGCATCGCAGAACTGGATGCTGATTTCAAGCTGAAAAGCAGCGATATTCACGATACAAAAAAAATAGACAGCGATCTGGATTTCGGTGTAAAATACGGTTTGGGAATGATTCTGATGTATGCTACCTTCATGTTCATCATTATTTATGGCGTTCGGGTCATGCGCAGCGTTCTGGAAGAAAAAAATAACCGCGTTGTGGAAATCATCATTTCTTCGGTAAAGCCTTTTGATCTGATGATGGGGAAAATATTCGGCGTTACTTTGGTGGCACTCACCCAATTCATGGTCTGGATTACAATGGCTCTTGCCGGTGCATTAGTCCTCAATACCGGATTCAGCACCATGAAGGATACCCTTCCGGCAGGCAGCGAGACGATGGTAGAAGAATTGGATATACGGCAAATGGCGGGAGAAATATCCCATATTTTACTGGAAATGAACGTGCCGCTGGTCATTTTTGTTTTCCTGTTCTTTTTCCTGTTTGGCTATATTTTTTACAGTTCTATGTATGCCGCTATTGGTTCCGCTGTGGACAACGAAACCGAAACGCAGCAGTTTACCTTATTTGCTATTATTCCCCTTATGGTGGGAATGTACGGAAGTATTACCATCATCAATAATCCCGACGGGCCGCTCGGGTTCTGGCTTTCGGTCATCCCTTTTACTTCTCCGGTAGCCATGGTCGCACGAATTCCGTTTGGGGTTCCGGGCTGGCAGATATTCCTTTCGATGGTTTTGCTCATCCTCAGTTCTTTGCTTATGGTGTTTATTGCCGCTAAGATTTACCGTGTCGGCATCCTGATGTACGGAAACAAAGCCACGCTGAAAGAACTCTGGAAATGGATCAGAAATTAATTTGAACAGGAAGAAGTAAAGATCGTTTTGCTCAATTTTTAAAACTTTCCCTCTTTAGAAATCGGCGTTTACTTACCGGATATTTCTTATATTTACATCTGAAAAATCCGGAATATCGAATTTCTTTATTTTTAAAGTCTTTATATAAGCTGTTGATACCCTTATGAATCATTTATTTGCAGATACCACCGGCGAAGATCCGGAAGAATTTTACCTTTCGCTGAAAGCTAAACTGGAAGAAAATCATAATTTTCCGGAGGATTATCTTTACAAGTTTATCTTTCCGAATGATAATCTGAAACTCACTGAACTGTATCAGATTTTCGATCGGATAAAATACACCATCAGTACCCGCGAAAGCAAAAATGGCAAGTATATTTCCGCAAGTATGCTCGCTTTTGTTCTGGATGCCGATCAAGTAATTGAACTCTACAAAAAAGTTTCTGCAATAGAAGGAGTGATAATGTTGTAGAAATCCGGAAGTAAAACTGAATATTACTTTTCGATAAAAAATCTCACATTTTCTACAGGACGGCCAATTAGCGCAACAGGCCCTTTAATCAGAATCGGGCGCTGAATCAGTTCGGGATGTTTAGATAAAATACTGATCCATTCATCATCACTAAGATGCTGGTTTGCATATTTCTCCCGATACAAGGATTCGTTTTTCCGCAAAATATCCTCAGGTTTCATGTCCAGTTTTTTCAGAACGGTACGTATTTCATCTTCTGACAAAGGATGGTTTACGATGTCGATCACCTCGAAAGCTACACCGTTTTCATCTAAATATTCCAGCACACTGCGGGATTTTGAACAGGTGTTATTATGAAGTACTTTAATCATTTTTTCCAGTTATTTTGAATAAAGATACTAAAATAATCCGTGAAGTTCGGCTTCTATCCTTTCCAGGATATAGCCAAAATCTTCCGGTCTTTCCACGAAATCCAGATCATCCACTTCTATTATGAGCAGTTTTCCTTCTTCATATCCAGAGATCCATTTCTCATATTTTTCATTCAGTTTCGAGAGATATTCGATGGAAATACTGGCTTCATAGTCGCGGCCGCGCTTGTAGATTTTTTTCACCAGATTGGGAACATCAGATTTCAGGTAAATCAGTAAATCCGGTGCTGAAACAAATGATTTCATCAGGTTGAAAATGGAAGAATAATTGTTGAAATCCCGTTCTGTCAACAGATTCATGTCATACAGATTCTCTGCAAAAATATGCGCATCTTCATAGATCGTACGATCCTGAATAATATTTTTTCCGCTTTCCCGGATTTCCTTTACCTGACGAAACCGGCTGCCCAAAAAATACACCTGAAGGGCAAAACTCCACTGGCTCATATCCGCATAAAAATCTTCCAGATAGGGATTCTGATCCACATCTTCGAACTGGGCCAGCCAGCCATAATGTTTGGAGAGCATGGTGGTGAGCGTTGTTTTTCCTGCGCCAATATTTCCTGTAATCGCAATATGCATAATGAAAAAAGTTTAAAAATCGGGAACTGATGCAGACCGAAACTGCAATGACAAAGCTGTTTTTATTTGAGCAGGTAAAGATAAACGTTGTTTCCTCTGATTTCAAAATATGCCGATGAGTTTTTATCCACAACAGTTGCCTTTGGTGCATGAAAAACAGTTTTCAAGTGAGGATTATCCGGAAGATATTGAAAAATCTGTTGGGTGCCGATAATGTAAATACGGTCGTTCTCACGACGCAATTTGACTGCAGAATCCACTGTTTCTGCAAAAAGCTGACGGGCTTTGAGATCATACACCAAGAACTGATTTTTTCTGATGAAATAGACTTTGTTATTGAAAATCAACATCTCTTTTATTTCATCAAAACTGATAGCAAAAGGAATGGTATGGATAATTCTGTCTTCGCGAAAGTTGTATTGCAACAGCCTTTTGGTGCTTTCATCCAAAAGCCAAATCTGCTGAAGGTCTTCCACATACGCCATTTTTATAAACCCGAATCTGCGAAGGTCAATTTTCTGGATTTCATTCAGGTTCTGGTCTATAAACTTGATTTGCTGGGCATTTTCTGAAAAGAGTGTGATGTTCATCGGATTCTGAACATTCTGCACTTTGTAGGGTGTGATGAGCAACATTCTGCCGTGCAGCTTTCCCAGAGAATCTACTTTGGTAAAGCTCAGCTCTTTGTTTTTATAAAAATAAATATTGCCATAATCATCTGCGGAAAACGAAGTGGTACCCAAAATTTGTGCACTGTCCAAAGGAAGCCTACTCTGCGCCGAAAGCAGACAGGACATGAAGATCAAAATGGAAAATAGGAAACCTGTTTTCAAGATGTTAATTTGAATCAAAGATAAAAAAAAATGACGCAGGAAAGCGCCATTCTCTATAACACGATATATCGATGTTTATTTTACCGATATTTCATAAATTAAAGGCCAATTTTTCCCGGTAATCAGCATGTTGTCTCCTTTGAAAGCGATACCGTTCAGTACGTCGTCATTTCCGGTAGTGTGTTTTGCTGCAATTTCAGAAAGGTCCAATTTGCCGGCCACTTCGCCATTCGCAGGATTTATTTTCAGAATGAAAGGCTTTTGCCAAACATTGGCGTAAATATATCCGTTGTGGTATTCCAGTTCGTTCAACTGATCATAAGCTTGAGTGTTTCCCGCCACAGAAATATATCTCACGATTTTGGAAGGGTCATTCACATCCAGAAAATAAATATTTTTGGTTCCGTCTGATGCGATCAGGTTTTTACCATCATAAGTCAATCCCCAACCCTCGCCCATCATGTTCGGATAAGGAAATTCGCTGATGAGTTTCAAGTCGGCTTTGTTGTAAATAAATCCTTTTTTATTCTGCCAGGTCAATTGATATACTTTATCGCCGATAATGGTGGCGCCTTCAGAGAAAACATCATTGGGTTGCGGCGTAGATGCCTTCGGCTCCGTGGTTCCCAGTTCGTATTTTATAATTTTCGAACTTCCGTGTTGCCCATCGCTTTCATAAATGGTATTTCCCTCCAGCTGAAAACCCTGAGTGAAATTGCGGGTATCGTGCGGATATTCTTTGATAATGCTGTATGAAAGTTGTGCTTCATGATTTTTCGCAAATACATTGATAGTAGCATCCTGTTGCAGCACTTCGCCGTTTTTCTTTTTAATAACAAAGGTAACGGCATTGTCGCCTAAAGTGAAAAATTCCGGATCCACAATGAGTTGATCTGTTTCTTTGCCGCCAAAACTTATGGAGATGCTTTCTGATTCTTTGGTAACCGATTCCGGAAGCAAAATCGTATCGCCGAAATGATAGCCTTTGCTTTGCATTTCCAGGTTATAGCTGCTTAGCGAATCAAGAATTTCTTTGTCTTTATTACAGGAAACCATCAGTGCCAGAACGAACAATCCGGCCAATAATTTTTTCTTCATTTATTTTTAATTTTTCTATTTCAAAGTTACGGTTTTGCTCTTCAATTGTAGTAAGCAACCATGTATTGCGCATCAAAAATAGGCATAAAAAAGAACGCACCCAAGTACGCTCTCTGCATTTTTTTCCGATAAAGTTTAGTTTTCCAGATACGTTTTCAAAGATTGGGTTACAATCTCATTCCAGCCTTCTGCAAAACTTTCGTGCCTAAAATTCGCTCCAAGATGGTTAAAATTCTCCAGACCTTTGTGGGTTAACGTCACTTCTGTTCCATCGCCATCAGGTTTCAGTTCCCATTTTACCAAGGTTTTTTCTTTGGAAAACTCAGGATATGTCCATGTATGTTTGAGTTTGGAATTGGGAATGATTTCCAAGATTTCTCCATGATGATGAAACTTCTGCTCATTTCCAGGTTCATAAAAATTAAACTCACTGTGCAGAGCGAGTTCAAAATCCGGAATATCAAAATACCATTTCTTCATCTGAGTTTTATCAGTGATGGCGTCCCAAACTTTTTCAACAGGTGCTTTTACCCGCTGCTTAACGATTACATTATCGTGCATAGCTTGTTGGTTTTTAATTGTTAAACATTTTTTTATCACATTAAAGTTAGATAAATTTCGTCAACAGCACAACAAACATGACAAATATCTGTTTGGTAAGCCCGAAAAGCCTTCTCTACCTTGCAGAATTCTCAGTCATCATTCTCATCTTCATAAAAATCGTCTTCATCCAGAAAGTCGAGTTCATCGCTGCGCTGCTCATAATCCTGCGAAATTCCGGGAGGATTGAAAAGTCCCCATTCATCCACAATGTATTTTTTGGGATCAAAACCAGCCACCCATTCACGAAATAACAAGCGGAATTCTTCCAGTTGCTCCCGCACAATATCGTAGTATTTCACATCCCGGAAACCAAAAGCTTTCAAAGTGTGATTTTGAATCATAAGTTCGCGGGCATTTTTGCGGATGATGGCGGCATTTTCCATGCGGATATCCCACAATTGTGCGCCGTGTGAACCGGCCAATTTTGCCTGAATCATCATGATATTTCCCATAATCTGCTGTTTGATATCCTGCAGAATTTCATCATCTTCGGGAATAAGGCTTGTAATCGTGCGAAGTGTTTGGAAAATCTCTTCAGATTTTTGGAAAATGGGACTTTTTCTGTAATTATCCATACGGTTCATTTTTCTTATCCTATCTGAGTTTTGGCTTCGATTTCGTAAGGTTCTTTTCCTTTTTCAAAAATTCTGGTCATTTGGGAACCTTCCACGGTTATTTTATCTCCGATTCTGCGAATCCAGTTTCCTTCCCGCAAACCTACTACCATGATGTCGTTTTGGGTCAGAAATTCCTGAATGCGGGTTTCACGGGTTTCGCCATTATGTTTCAGCAAAGGATCAGGATCAAGATAATGCGGATTGATGTTGAAGGGAACCAGTCCCATACACTCAAATCCCGGCGGATAAACGATGGGCATATCGTTGGTGGTTTTCATATTGATTCCTCCGATATTGCTGCCTGCGCTGGTTCCAAGGTAAGGTTTTCCGGTTTCTATATTTTCTTTCAGAAAATGCATCAGATTTTTTTCCAGCAGTGTTTTTACCAACAGAAACGTATTTCCACCTCCCGTAAAGTAAGCTTTGGCATTCTGAATGGCTTCCGGCATTTCTTCAAACTCGTGAAGGCTCCGGACTTTGATGTTCAGTTCTTCAAAAAATACTGCAACTTTCGCCGTATATTCTTCATGAGAAATACCGCCAGGCCGGGCAAAAGGAATGAATAGAATTTCGTCAATTCCCTGAAACAGGGTTTTTATTTCATCTTTCAGATATTCCAGATAATTTCCCTCATATAAGGTAGATGTAGAAGCGAGAAGTATATTCATAGGTGTGTGATATTTTAAGGGTATCCTTCTGCATAAAGGAGCCATGAACAAAAATAGAGAAATTGTTCCGAACCGACTGTATCTCTTCATTCAAATTGGTTAACTTTGTCACTGTAAAACTTTAAAGAAGAAAAATGAAATTTTTTATTGACACTGCCAATTTAGACCAAATCAGAGAAGCGAAAGACCTGGGCATTCTGGACGGCGTAACCACCAATCCTTCGCTGATGGCCAAGGAAGGAATACGGGGTACGGAAGCAATCAACAGTCATTATAAAACCATCTGCGAGATTGTGGACGGCGATATTTCTGCCGAAGTTCTTTCTACGACTTATGAAGAAATGATCAAAGAAGGGGAAGAACTGGCTGCAATTCATCCTAATATCGTGGTGAAAATCCCGATGATTAAAGACGGAATTAAGGCGTTAAAATATTTCTCCGATAAAGGAATTAAGACCAACTGTACTTTGATTTTCTCAGCCGGGCAAGCACTATTGGCCGCTAAAGCCGGCGCTACGTATGTTTCTCCCTTTTTGGGAAGGTTGGATGATGTTTCAACAGACGGTATCAGTTTAATAGAAGAAATCCGTTTGATTTTTGATAATTATCTTTTTGATACTCAGATTCTGGCAGCATCCATTCGCCACTCCATGCACATTATTGATTGTGCGAAATTGGGTGCAGATGTTATCACTTCACCGCTCGCTCCAATTCTGAGTTTGCTGAAACATCCTTTGACAGAAAACGGCCTTGCGCAGTTTATTGAGGACAGCAAGAAAATGGCATAAAGTAAAATTACTATATCACAAATCCCGGCGCTTTTCAGTTCCGGGATTTTACTTTTTAGTGGGTGAAGAGTGTGAGTTTAGAAATTTGATTCCATAGCAATAATGATTAAATTCTGGTTGAATAAATTATTATATATTTAATATTAACAGATAGTTGCATTGTTTATTTTAATAATAGAATTAATAATTAATTTAACTTATTCGTTCAAATAAAGTTCCGCTAAATATTGATTTAGGTCGTCCTCGAAAACAATTTCTGAAATCCAACCTTCTTCCTCAGCAACAGATTTCATGGTGTGTTGATCAATATAAAGCCATCCGAACCAGCCTGTAAATTCGCCCTGATATTCGTAGCGGCATTCCACTTCGCCGTAGTAATACTCCGGAAAAGAAATATCTTCATACATATAAGCGATATCGCAGGAATCGAATACGATTTTTCCGTCCGGTTTCAGCAGTGATTTTGCTTTCTTCAGAAAAGTGCGAAAACACAGGTTCTACATCAGGGGTTCGCTGTTTTCGTTTTATTTCGCCTATTTCGCTTAAAAGATTTTCCCTTATTTTGATTTTGTGCCGCTCCAGGTTGTGGTTGCGTTCTACTATTCTGTTGCCTTTAGCTTTAAAACAAGTACTATGCACAGGGCAGCCGTTGGAATTCTGGCTTGGTAATGTGAACTGGTTTGGATATAACCATTTTTTGTTTTTCTTCCGCGCTCGCCTATTTTATTCATGGGCTGACCCATCGGACAGATGTATTGATCTTTTTCCTCATTATAATAAAGTGTATCCCGGTGGAAGTCTTCGTTTATTTTCTGCTGCCTGAATGATGGCCTTTTCTGCTTTGTCCCAATTTTCGTCACTGCCAATATATTTTTCATTATTTTCAGGAAAGTTCTTTTAGCGTAGCATAGTTCACATCTGCTCCAGCTGCTCTGTCATCTTCTCCTTTCTGGTTTTTATGGCATTGTCCCACACAAAAGTATATTTACTTGCTGCAGATTCAGTATTGAGACGGCTTCATTATATATTTTGTGGAACCTTCCATTTTGTTCGCTTTCAGACCTTTAGATTTCACACAGCCGTTCATATCTTTCACTGCAACAGAAATTTGCGTAATACTGGGCCATTTTTACCTCTTCAGGGCAAAAAAACGAAACACTACAATATATCATAAAATTCATTGAGAGTCAGGGTGTTTTGTTCTCCGGTTTCCATATTTTTCATAGAGATCTTTCCTTCCTTAATTTCCTGTTCTCCATAAAAAATGATGTTAGGAATCCCCTTTTTCTCTGCATAAGTAAATTGTTTTTTAAGCTTCACAGTGTCAGGATAAAGCTCACATGAGATGTTTTTATCTCTTAACTTAGTCATTACTTTGATGGCTTCTGTAGTCTCTTTTTCACCATAATTAGTAAAAAGAAACTGTACTTTGGAAACGGTATTTTCAGGGAATAAATGTAACTCTTGCATCACGAGATAAATACGGTCCAAACCAAAAGAAATTCCAATCCCCGGAATATTTTTCACACCGAAAACCTCGGTGAGATTGTTATACCTTCCGCCGCCGCCAATGGAACCCATCTCAACCTGCTGAGCTTTCACTTCGAAAATTGCTCCAGTGTAATAATCCAGTCCACGGGCAAGCGTAATATCAAATACAAGTTGGTCCGCAATTCCCAGATTTTTACATTGTTGAATCACAAATTCCAATTCTTCCACACCTTCAATTCCGGTTTCTATTCCTTCAAAATGCTTCTTCAGCAGTTGCAAGGTTTCTTCTGAAGGCCGGTTAGTATCAAAAAGAAAAGAAACTTTTTCAATAGCAAAATCCGGGATTCCTTTCTCCCTCAGTTCTTTAATCACTCCTTCCCTTCCGATTTTATCTAACTTATCCAGTGCAACAGTAAAGTCAATAAGCTGTTCTGAAATACCGGCAAATTCTGCAAGTCCGGAAAGTATTTTTCGGTTGTTGATGTGAATATGCACTGGAACTTTAAGTTCAGAAAAAGATTTGAAATATAACTGAATCAGTTCTACTTCCTGCCACAGACTTTCACTTCCTACTACATCAGCATCGCATTGATAAAATTCCCTGAAACGCCCTTTCTGTGGACGGTCTGCTCTCCAAACGGGCTGAATCTGATATCTTTTATAAGGAAAAGTAAGCTGTCCGTGGTTCATCGCTACAAAACGTGCAAAAGGCACCGTTAGATCATAGCGAAGAGCTTTATCGGAAATTTGGGCAGTAAGTTTTTGTGAATTTCGGGAATTCCAGTCTTCCTCTTTTGCTTTGGATGCATAATCACCTGAATTTAAAATTTTGAAAATCAAGCGGTCGCCCTCTTCCCCATATTTTCCGGTGAGCGTGGAAAGGTTTTCAAAACTTGGGGTTTCCAAGGGCTGAAAACCAAAAAGTTCAAAATTCTTCTGAAGAATCTGGATGATATATTTTCTTTTTACTACTTCATCAGCAGTAAAATCACGGGTTCCTTTTGCTAAATTTGGCTTCATTTCTTTTCGTATCAATAAGGTGTCATTTATTGCACCTTTGCAAAAATACTTATAAAAAAAGCTTTGACAAAGACGTGCTCTGCCAAAGCTTCAAAATATAGTGATGTGTTTTTTTAAATGTTTTCTAACAATCCTATAATCTCCATTCCGTAATTTTCTATTTTGTGCCTGCCAAAACCTTTGATGTCAGAGAGTTCCTCCTTTTTCGCGGGTTTATATTTCGCTATCGAAAGAAGTTCTTTATTGGTGGCAATAAAATAAGAAGGAAGATTCTGTTGTTTCGCTTTTTCGTTTCTCCAAAGACGGAGGCTGTCCAAAATTTTTACTTCGTCGGAGTTCAGTGGTAACTCGGAATCGGCGGTATATTTATTTTTTTTCTCGTGTACCGTCGGATATCCTTCATCATAATAAATTATTACCGACCAGAAATTCTCGCTTCCGTTGATCATGCTGCTGGTAATCTTGATAACTTCATGTTGGCGAAGAAACCTGTTCAGCTGCTGCTCATCATGATTCTGAAATTCTTCAGAAAGCCTTATTTTGAGGATTTTTACCTTCATCATGATTGGTTTTACAGTTTATTTACTTCCTAAAAGCACGACTTCTTCTACGCGAATTTCTGTTATATACACCTTCTTACCTTCTTTCTCATACGAACGGTAAGTAATTTTTCCTTCCACAGCAATCTCTTTACCTTTCGGAACATATTTCTGCATAATTTCAGCAGTTTTTCCGAAAGCAACCAGATTGTGCCATTGCGTTTCCTCTACTTTTTCGCCCATCCCATTAGTGTAATAATCGTTGGTAGCAAGAGTAACGCTTGCTTTCATTCCTCCCTTTTCGAAATTGGTGATTTCTACTTCTTTTCCTGTGTGACCAATTAAGGTAACTTTGTTTCTAAGTGACATAATACTAAAAATTTAAATTGAACATTTTCTGAGTCGTTCTGTGTTTCTCAGATTTCTACTGCAAAGATTCGACAGAAGCTGAAAATTATCCGGTTAAGAATTATTTAATATCGTTTGTAATCGTTTGTATCGAATAAGTCACTATAAATCAACATTTTAATTAAGTTAAAAATGACAAGTGATATTTTTATAGAGAAGCCGTATCTTTGCAAATGTAATTTTAGAAACAGATGTCAGATAGAAAATTGATTACCGCCGCATTGCCTTATGCAAACGGGCCTGTACATATTGGACACTTAGCCGGAGTTTATATTCCTGCCGATGTGTATGCACGGTTTCAAAGAAGATTGGGAAAAGATGTAGCCTTTATTTGCGGCTCGGATGAACACGGAATTCCGATTACTATTCGGGCAAAAAAAGAAGGTGTAACTCCACAGCATATCGTCGATAAATACCATGAAATCATCAAGAAATCGTTTAACGATCTTGGGATTTCTTTTGACGAATATTCCCGCACAACTTCCTCAAAACACTATGAAGTAAGCCAGGATTTTTTCAAAACACTGTATGAAAAAGGTAAATTTACCGAAGAAATTTCAGAACAGTATTTTGACGAACAAGCGAATGAATTTCTTGCCGACCGATACATCACCGGAACATGCCCAAATTGTGGTAATGAGGGTGCTTATGGAGATCAGTGTGAAAAATGTGGCTCTACCCTTTCGCCATCAGAATTAATCAATCCAAAATCCATGTTGAGCGGCAATATACCCGTTTTAAAGGAAACCAAAAATTGGTATCTTCCTTTAAATGAATATGAAGATTTTCTCGACGAATGGATTATTAAAGGACATCAGGATGACTGGAAACCTAATGTTTACGGGCAGGTGAAATCATGGTTAAATGACGGATTAAAACCCAGAGCAATGACCCGCGACCTGAATTGGGGCGTTCCGGTTCCTTTGCCGGATGCAGATGGAAAGGTACTCTACGTTTGGTTTGACGCTCCCATCGGTTATATTTCTTTTACTCAGGAATGGGCTGAAAAGAACGGTAAAAACTGGAAAGATTATTGGCAAAACGAAAATACCAACTTGATTCATTTTATCGGGAAAGATAATATTGTATTTCATTGCATTATTTTTCCTGCGATGATGAAGGCTCACGGAGATTATATTATGCCAGAAAATGTTCCGGCTTTTGAATTTCTGAATCTGGAAAACGATAAAATTTCCACGTCGCGCAACTGGGCGGTTTGGGCACACGAATATGTAGAAGAGTTTCCCGGACAACAGGATGTTTTGCGTTATGCACTTTTGTCTTCTGCACCGGAAACCAAAGACAATAATTTTACCTGGAAAGATTTTCAGACCAAAAATAATTCAGAATTGGTGGGAATTTTCGGGAATTTCATCAACAGAGTTGCGGTGTTGATTCATAAATATTATGATGGAATTATACCCGAAGGAAACGTTGACGCTTCAGAATTAGCAGAAATTTCTAAAGCAGCTAAAGATATTCATACTTATCTTGATCGATTTGAATTTAGAAATGCACTTTCAGCACTTATGAATCTGGCGCGTTTTGGAAATCAATATTTACAGACAGAAGAACCTTGGAAAACCATCAAAGACGCTCCAGAAAAAGCGGCGCATTCGTTGTTTATTTCCGCACAAATTGCAGCAGGTTTGGCTCAGCTTTGCGAACCATTTATGCCTTTCAGTTCACATAAATTACAGAAAATGTTGAATATTTCGCAAATGAAATGGCAAGAAATTGAGACCGACAGAATTCTGATAAAAACGGGCCATCGCATCAACGAAGCTTCCCTTCTTTTTTCAAAAATAGAAGATGAAGAAATTGCGACTCAAATTCAAAAATTAGAAAACACCAAACTAAATAATAATAAAACCAATCCTAACGCCAATCCTATGAAAGAAGAAGTCACTTTTGACGAATTTACGAAAATAGATCTTCGCACTGCCACCATTTTGGAAGCTGAAAAAGTGGAAAAAGCCGATAAACTTTTAAAACTGAAAGTGGATACCGGCGTAGATGTGAGAACTGTAGTTTCGGGAATTGCTGAAAGTTTTACCCCTGAAGAAATCATCGGAAAACAAGTGATGATTCTGCTGAATCTTGCACCAAGAAAAATCCGCGGCATCGAATCTCAGGGAATGCTTTTGCTCACTACAAAACCAGACGGAAAACTGAGCTTTGTAACTCCAGAAGAAACTGTGGAAAACGGAATAGAAATAGGATAAATCAGATTTTATTGAACACAATAGAGAAAACGGGATTTAGATTCCGTTTTTCTTGTTGAAAGCCCAATTTTTATACATTTTTTGCGTTATTAACTTTTTGCCGTTCTCAGTTAATTAAACTATTTTTGAAAATTAAAATTTGAAAAATGAATTATCATTTTCAGGCTCACCGTCAGGTGCGCAGCAATCTTCTGGAGCTCCTTAAAACCACTGCTCCCGAAGATTTGACTGCAATTCCCGATGGTTTTAATAATAACATATACTGGAATATTGCCCATACTGTAGCTACCCAACAATTACTGCATTATTACCTAAGCGGCAATCCGTTCAGAATTGATAAATACTGGATTGAAACTTATAAAAAAGGAACCCTCCCCAATCTACAGGTGGCAGCAAGCGAAATAGAAGATCTCGAATTTTTGCTGAGTGAAACTTCCAAAATATTGATGAAAGATTACGATGCAGATTTTTTCTCAGAATATACACCTTATACCACCAGTTTTGGCCTGGATCTGAAGAATATTCAGGACGCCATTATTTTCAATAACATGCATGAAAGCCTCCATTTCGGTTATGCAATGGCTCAAAAAAGAGCAATCATGGGAGAAAAATATTAAATATGACAGAAAAAAAAGAAGACTTTGTATTCGGTTTGCGGCCGGTCATCGAAGCGATAGAAGCAGGAAAAACCATCGATAAAGTATTTATACAGAACGGTTTGCAAGGTTCAATTTATGCAGATTTGAAAGTGCTTTTGGCAAAAAACAAACTTCGGCCTAACTATGTTCCTATTGAGAAACTAAACCGTTTCACCCGTAAAAATCACCAAGGAATTGTAGCGTTTATTTCAGATATTCCGTTTTATAAAATCGAAGATCTTTTGCCTCAACTATTTGAAGAAGGGAAAACGCCTTTTCTTCTGATGCTGGACAGGCTGACGGACGTTCGGAATTTCGGGGCGATTTGCAGAACCGCCGAATGTGTCGGAATTGATGCGGTAATTATTCCGGAAAAAGGAGCCGCTCCCATTAACTCAGATGCGATCAAAACCTCGGCTGGCGCATTGTACAATATTAAAATCTGTAAAGAAAAAAACTTGGCACACACGGTTGACTTTCTTCAACAAAGTGGAGTTCAGGTTTTTGCATCTACAGAAAAAGCAGATAAACTGATCTACGAACTTGATTTTACAGCACCTTGCGCGATCGTAATGGGAAATGAGGAAACCGGAATTTCCAAAGAAGTAATGCATCATTCAGATGAAAAAATGAAACTCCCTATCGAAGGAAAAACGCTGTCGCTGAATGTCTCTGTAGCGTGTGGAGCGATAATGTATGAAGCGATGAGACAGAAACTGAATAAAAACAATATCGTTTAATGTTTTCGGAAAAATTCCAAATACTCCGGTCTGCAAAATTTATTTTGCTGATTCTTTTTTTCAGCGCTTTTCAGCAAATGAATGCGCAGAAAGCGGAAACCGAAGATCCTGCCAAAGTGAAAAGCAAAGGTTTTCAGAAAACCGCTAATCCGTATATTCACTATGTTTACATTAACGGATTTAAAAATTATACGGTAGAAAAACTGGAAGGGAAAGAAACCGGATTTCATGAACTTCGCTTTCATCACGTTGTTTCAGCGATGTACACCCGACAGCTGATGTTCGACAATTTTGGAAAATGGCAGAATGAAATCGAAATTCTAGGAACAGAACCTATGTTGGTGTGGAGAGATATTAAATTACTCAAAAATTCCAAAGAAACCTTCACCGTATTTGCCGGAGGGATCAGCGAATGGAAAGAAAAATATGCATCGATAAGTGTTTTCGATTCCAAAAGAAATGATTGCCTTGCAGAAAACCACCCGTTGAGAAAACAATTGATACAGTTTTTTTCTGAGAAAATATGGAATCTGGCAGATGCAAAAGCCTTCGAGAAAGCGTTTCACGAAAGAAATAGTAAAGACTTAAAAAATAAATAATTATATGAAAAAAATAACAGCCCTGGTGCTGGTTTCCATCGCACTGGCAGCCTGTAAAAAAGAAAGTAAAACCATCACTAAAATAGATCCTGTTACCGGTGATACCATTTCCATTGAAGTTCCTGCTGCAGATTCTGCTCAAACTTTGAAAGAAATGGCACAAAACGCTGCTATAAAAGATTCTGCAGGGATATTTACCCAATCCCTGAAACTGGAAAAAGGAAAAACCTATCCTTTTACTACCCATCAGAAAGATGTGGCAACGGCTAAATTGCCGGACGGAAGTTCGCAGAGCATGACCCGAGAAAACACCGACGAAATTACTTTCACAGTAAATAATTTTGAAAATAAAATTTACGATATCACCATCAATTTTGTTGCAAAAAAAACTTCTCAATCAGCACAGGGGAAAACCGAAACGATTGACACACGACAGGCTGCCCCGAAAGATGAAGGACTGAAGAACCGCTGGACGATTGATAAAGCTATGACCGGTAACAAGCTGAACATGAAAATTCATGAGAATGGAAATATTGTTTCTATCACAGGATTTGACCCGATTTATTCCAAATTTACAACTACAGTAAATGGCCTTACGAAAGATGCCAATGAAAGAAAAGCACTTCTTGCGCAGCTAAAAGCATCTTTTAATGAGGAAGTTTTGAAGGATCAGTTTTCCAAAAATATCTTTATCATCCCGAAAAAAGGTGCAAAAATCGGAGAAAAATGGACGGTTTCCGAAAACGCTTCGCCAGATGGAAAAATAAAAATTCAGTCTCATTACACTTTGAAAAAAGTAAATGACGGGATAGCAGAAATTACCATTACCGGGGGAATTCCGAAACAATCCAACAAAGAAACCCAGGAAGGTGTTACCCAGACTTTGAGTTCTGAACTTACTCAAAACGGAACCTATACTTTTGATGTACATTCCGGTTGGATCATCAATCAGAACATTCATGTGAAAACATCACAAAGCCAGACATTCAGCGACGGCAAAAACTCCGAAACCATGACCAATACTTCCGATTCTTATGTTATTGTAAATCCAAAAAAATAAAGGCCGATGAAATTCATCCTTTTAACCATATTAAGTACCATTATTATTTTCTTCGTTTGGAATATCCTTAAAAGATTGTTTTTCAACCAGTTTTATAAAAATATCCACCAGAATCCATTTGGAAAACCGGAGAAAAAAGAAAAATCAAAAATTGATAAAAAAGTGAAATGGGATGCTGAAACGGTCGAATATGAAGAAATAAAAGATCCAAAAAACACCCAATAATTTTCCGAAAATCAAAACGATGACCAAGAATAAAAACCTGATTTATAGTATTGTTTGCCTCGTCTTCTTCATGGTAATCGGCTATTTGTACGCTTATCCGGTACTTTCCGGCAAGCAGCTTTTTCAGCACGATATTGTTCAATACAAAGGTGGTGCGAAAGAACTTTTAGATTATCGCGCACAATACGGAAAAGAAACCTATTGGAGCAACAGTATGTTCGGCGGAATGCCAACTTATCAAATGGGTTCGCAGTTTCGTGGAGATGTGATTAAACAGATCGATAATCTCCTGAATTTTCTGCCGAAACCTGTCAATTATCTGTTTCTCCTTTTTTCAGGATTTTTTCTTTTGGGATATGTAGCCGTCCGCAACTGGAAATATGCATTGTTGGGAGCATTATTTTTCGGGCTTTCTACTTATTTTTATATTATTATCGCCGCGGGACACAATGGAAAAGTTCACACCATTGCTTATTTTGCTCCTCTGCTTGCAGGCATTTTATTGGTTTATATCCGGAAAAAATATGTTGTCGGATTTATAGTCACCACACTTTTCATGGGACTTCAGATTGCGGCCAATCATCCACAGATGACTTATTATCTCTTTCTGGGATTGGCGTTTTTATTTATTTCGGAATTGATTCGTGCGATTCAGAAAAAAACACCGGTAAAACATTTCGTTATTTCTTCTGGAATCATTGCCCTCGCTTGTATTTTAGGAGTCGGAATGAACTCACAAAGAATTATGGCAAACGCGGAATATGTTACTGAAACCGTTCGCGGAAAGCAGATTTTGGATAACGAAAGACATACTGCCGACAAATCCGGAATGGATAAAGAAAGTATTCTGATGTGGAGTTATGGCAAACTGGAAACGCTGAATCTCTTCATCCCGAGATTAATGGGCGGAGGAAGCAATGAGCCTGAAGGCGAAGAAATGATGGAGACAATACATCAACTTGTTCAGGAAAATGCACAGTCTCAGGCCGAGGTAGATAATATTGTTCGCGGCCTTACAAATATGACGTATTGGGGCGACCAACCCGGAACCTCAGGCCCGGCGTATCAGGGAGCCATCGTGGTTTTTCTTGCGATTTTAGGGTTTTTCTTTGCCTGGAAAAAATACCGTTACTGGATTTTAGGTGCTTCGGTGCTTACCATTATGTTAGCTTGGGGAAGCAATCTGATGTTTCTCTCCGATTTTTTTATTGATGTCGTTCCATTTTATAATAAATTCAGAGCGCCGTCGTCTATTCTGGTTGTTGTGGAGTTGTTGTTTCCTCTTATTGCCATCATCGGGCTTTATCGTTTTTATACTGACGAAACGCTGGATCATTCTTACAAAAAGAAAATTCTGACGAACGTATCAGCTGTAGTTTTAGGAATTATTTTGATTTTATTGATTTTTGGAAAATCGCTGCTTGGTTTTCATACCGATAATGAAAAAACATATCTTCCACCCTATTTGCTTGATTATCTTGTAGATGAACGATTCAGTATGTTCCGAACGGATGCCATTAAAGCATTGCTTTTCGTCGCGATTATTGCTGCAACACTTTGGTTGTCACTGAATAAGAAAATCAGTCAGAATCTGGCACTCATCGTTATTGCAGCTGTGAGTATTTTCGATTTATGGACTGTAAACCAGCGTTATCTGAACGAAGATAATTTCGTAGATGCCGTTTTTGCAGAAAATCCTTTTCAAACAGAAGTCACTGACCTGCTTATAGACAAAGTTGGCGACAACCGCGAACTTCAGGGATTATTGATGAACGCTAATGTGAATAAAACGCTGGAAACGATTGCTGAGAGAGATAAAGGGCATTATCGTATTTACAATCAGGCAATAAATCCTTTTGGAGAAACCAATACTTCTTATTTCAAATCTTCCGTTGGTGGTTATCATGCAGTAAAACTTCGCCGTTATGATGATCTTATCGGTGAATATTTCAGTAAAATGGATACAGTGAAAATTCCAAAAATCCTGAATATGCTGAATACCAAATACATGATATTCGGAGATGTGCAGGAACCGCAAGCTGTGCCAAATCCTCATGCCAACGGTAATGCGTGGTTCGTTTCCGATGTGGAATTTGTGAAAACGCCCAATGAGGAAATAAGACGAATTGGTGAAATTGATTCGAAAAAAACTGCAATAATTGCTGCTTCAGATCAAAATTATTTCGATGGAAAACCTTTGGCTGCGGATTCTACCGCCTATCTTAAACTCACCAAATATAAAGCTGACGAACTGGAATTTTCTGCGCAAAGCAAAACGCCGCAGTTGGCAGTTTTTTCAGAAATATATTATCCAAAAGGTTGGAAGGTTTTTGTGGACGAAAAGGAAGTTCCTTACATCAAAGCGAATTATCTCCTCAGAGCAGTGCACGTTCCGGCCGGAATTCATACGGTGCGAATGGTTTTTGAACCGGAAGTCATCGAAAAAGGAAAATTGATTTCAACGATTTCATTCGGGTTTTTTCTTTTATTAAGTGTGGGCGGCGGTTATTTTATGTTCAGACAAAGAAAATCTAAGGAATAACAATCTTTTTAAATAATCATTCAGTTTCCTGAAATGACATGAGTTCGGAATCAAAAAAAATCCTGATCATCACCTATTATTGGCCGCCTGCAGGTGGGCCCGGTGTTCAGCGATGGCTGAAATTCGTGAAATATCTTCCGGAATTTGGTTGGGAACCGGTGGTTTTTATTCCGGAAAATCCGAGTTATCCTATTGTGGATGAGACTTTGGAAAGTGAAATTTCCGAAGAGTTGAAAGTCATCAAAACTAAAATTCTGGAGCCGTATCAGATTGCTGAATTTTTCGGAAAAGACAATAAAAAATTCAAGGCCGGACAATTTGATGTAGGCCAAAACCAAAGTTGGAAATCAAAATTGTCCATCTGGATTCGCGGTAATTTTTTCATTCCTGATGCGCGGGTTTTTTGGGTGAAACCTTCTGTAAAATTCCTTCGAAAATATCTGAAAGAAAATCATATCGATGCTTTGGTAACCACCGGGCCACCACATTCGCTTCACTTGATAGGTCTGCAACTGAAAAAAGAATTTCCCGATATGAAATGGATTGCTGATTTCAGAGATCCGTGGACGGAAATTTCATATTATCAACATTTAAAACTGACTAAAAAATCGGACCTGAAACACCGAAAATTGGAAGAAAAAGTTTTTAAAAACGCTGATATAACGCTGGCTACCAGTTTTACAGACGCCGAAAACTTCAGGCAGAAAGGTGCGAATGCAATTTGTATCACCAATGGTTTTGATACAGAAATTCAGAATAAATCTGAGTTGAAAAGAAATGAAAAATTCACTTTGAGCTATATCGGCGTATTGGAGCAACTGAGAAATCCTGAAGTTCTTTGGCAGGTTTTAAATGAAATTATTACTGAAAATCAAGAATTTAAAGATCATTTTGAACTGAAATTCGTTGGCAGAATTGATGATAAAATCATTAAAAAGATTCAAAATACTCCGTTACACAATACGGTAAATAATTTAGGTTATCTTTCTCATTCTGAATCGAATAAAGAAATGCAGAAATCTGATGTGCTGATGGTGACTAATTTTCCCGATAAAAAGTCTAAAGGCATCATTCCGGGAAAAATCTTTGAATATCTGGCTACCGGGAAAACAGTTCTTTCTTTTGGACCGAAAGGTGCGGATGTTGCCAGAATTCTGGAAGAAACAAAAGCCGGACACCATTTTAATTTTGATCAAAAGGAAGAAGTGAAAACTTTTCTCTTACAGCAATTTGAGTTTTGGAAAAATAATGAAAAACAGCGAAACCCATCCCGTATTGATCAGTATTCCCGAAGGAACCTGACGCACAGACTTTCAGAAATTTTGTAATTTTCAGATCGTCCACTGATCGTTGATGATGGCAACAAGATAATATTTCCCTTCAAGTTTTTCGAAAACCAATCGCAGCGCATTCCAGTCCATACCACCGTATTGTTCAGTTCCTGAAATGTAAAACTCTGTAAATTCCGAATTTGGATACACTTCTTTTAAATTGTTCAGCGAGTTTCTCTCTCCTTTAAAAGTATTGTGCAGCAATTCCGCTTTACTGAAATCTCTTTTCAATACCCATTCCTGAATATATTTCCCGAGAGAAATAACGTATTTTTCTCCGGTTCCGTCCTTTTCTCCGAAGGTAAAACGGATATCGGAGTTAATGTATTTCCGAAAATCTTCCCGGCTGAAAACTTTGTTTTTTTGCGGATCAACATGAGCGTACATGGAAAAACGAATCCCTTTTTCCGGATGAATAAATTCGTTAAATTCATCATATTGTTCTTTTTGCAAAAGATTTAAAATGCGAATGCTGATTGAAACTACATTCTGACTTTCCGCTTCCGGAAGTGTTTTTGAAGTAGAAATAGTATCTTCTGAAACCGAATTCACAGTTGGTTCCTGAGAGGGTAACGCCGTTTCTTTTTGAGTGCAGGATCCTGAAAACAACATGAGAAATAATAAGAAGATGATCTTTTTCACAACATTTTTTATTGAGGCAGAGCAACTTTTATTCCGTGAATCAAAAATCTATTGTCATTCCGGCTGTGAAACTTCGTGTCGCTGCCGGATTATAAAACCTTCCTCCGAAAGCATTGATGTCATACCCGAGAACATATTTTGTATTATAAATATTGTTCATCTGAACTTTAAAATTCAGAATAGAATTGTTCAATTTTAAGGGATATTCGAAAACTAAATTTCCAATGAGACTGGGTTCAGAAGCCACATTATTGGCATCATTCAGATAAAAAGACGATGTATAAAAATGTGAAAAGTGAACGTTCATGATGTTCGCTAATTTCAAGCTCAACAAATTCTGGATGGTGGAAGCGGGAACACCCGTTATTTTGTTTCCTGAATAATCTTCATCGTTTTTCTGATAGTCTTCAAAAGTGAAATCATAAAACGCTGCGGAAGCCCAAAATCTGATTTCATTCAGCAAATCAGAATTTATTTTAAACTTTTTAGTTTCCGCAGTTATTTCAATTCCTTGTTGCGCTGTACTTCCGGAATTGACAAAAAACTCCTGTCCGGCCTCGTTTTGTCTTCTGACAATCGCATCTTTAAGTCGAAAATCAAAAAACGATGCTTCCAGATAAAAGGAAGTTCCTAATTGTTTTCGGAATCCGAGTTCTTTATTCCAGCCATATTCCGGTTTCAAAAATGTATTAATTTCCTGAGTTGAAGAACGGAATTCTTCCAACACCGGAGCCGAATTTCCTTTTCCGATTTTACCCCGAATGGAAAAGCGTTCACTCAAAAGATAAGTGATGCCAAAATCGGGCAACCATTGATTATTAAACTGTACAGCACCGTCCGCTGCGTCTGGCACTTTCCATTGATATTCCATTCCATTCAGGCTTATTGCAGCATCAATGAACAACCGGTTTCCTATTTCAGCTTTTTGGGAAAGAAAAATAAATCCACTTCTGGCAAAGATTTTATCGGCATTTTGTAAATTTCCCGGAACACCTTTATTGTTATCAAAATTTTCAATTTGTGTGGTATTCATTCCTCCTTCAAAACCAATCCGCGTTTGCAAAAGCATATTTTTCAATATTTTTTCATAATTCAGATGAGTTCTGAAGGCATAATTTTCTTCTTTTCTTTTCTCAAAATTGGTGATGAAAGGATTTTTAATAGATGTAATGGTATTCTGAAAAACCATAAAATGTGACCAACTTTCTGACAGCGGAAAACGGTGAGAAATTCCGCCCATAAAAGTTTGATTATAAATTCCTGCCTGTTGTTCGGAAGCACCAGGAAATGCACCAGCAGCGGGTCTCGCTTGTTTTCGGTTGTCGTTCATTTGTGCTTCGGTGAGCCCGCCAGGAGTTTCATATTTTAAATCGGAAAACAGAAACATCAGATTTAATTGATGATCTTTTTTATAGATAATTTTATCTTTCAGAAAGAAATTCATGCGCTGTAAGGCGGACTGTTCCCGATAAGAATCTGCGGTATGAAAACTGTGAAAAATTTGTAAAGAATGCTGCCCAAAATCGCGCGTATAATGCGCTCCATATCGAAAAAGCCCATCACTTCCGGCATTAATTTCCAGTGTTTTGCGTTCTGAATCTGACGTTTTCAGCAAAACTGTTCCACCGGTTACCGCACCAAAATCTCCACCTTCCGGGCCTTTATACAATTCAATTTTGTTGATGAGCGACGGATCAAGCAAATTCAGATATGTGTTTCCTGTAGCGTCTGAAAAGATAAATTCGTCCAGATACACCTTCACATTTCTCACACCATACGGCGACCTGAGTGCACTTCCCCGAATCGCAAGTCTGTAACTGCCGGGTGAACGTTCTTCCATTCGGGTTCCGGGAAGAAAATTCAAGCTTTCTAGAAGTCTGTCCGGTGCATTCAGTTTCAAAATATTGACCTGTGCGATGGCTGCGGATTTGGTAGAAGCGATGAAGCGAGTCGGTTTTTGATATGCATCAATCACCACTTCAGAGATTAATGAAACGCTGTCTCTTTCTTGAGATGAAAATAAAGCAAAAGAGAATATCCAAAAAAAATATAACAGTTTCTTCAAAATAAATAATTTCAAAGATGACAACATTATCATTTAAATAATTTTAACGCTAAATTAACTTTGTTTTTTAATGATAAGTGTTAAATTTGCAGCAAAACTAAAACAAATGTTGAAAATCAATTACAAACTAAAACGCAGATACGTTGGCTTTCTCATTAAAATAAAAAAAACGGTATTCGTATCAGGGATATAAATACCGTTATTTTAGGTTAAGGTTTATAGCTGTCTTTTAAAGTGACCGTTCGGTTGAACACCAGGCTGTCACCTGTACTGTCCGTATCTTTTGTAAAATATCCGATTCTCTGAAACTGTATTGGCTGCCCTGTTTCCATTTCTTGGATAGCAGGTTCAGCATATCCGTGCACAACGGTCAGGGAATCCGGGTTGATGAATTCCAGAAAATCTGAATCTTTCTCAGCATCAGGTTGTTCTACAGTGAATAAGCGGTCGTAAATTCTGATTTCTACCGGAACAGCGTGCTTTACAGAAACCCAATGCAAAGTTCCTTTTACTTTTCTTTGGCTGGCTTCTGAGCCGCTTCCGGATCTTGTGTCTGGATCGTAAGTAGCATAAATGGTTATGATTTCCCCATTTTCGTCTCTTTCTACGCGTTCTGCTTTGATAATGTAGGCAGATTTCAGGCGAACCTCATTTCCTATAGAAAGTCTGAAGAATTTTTTAGGTGCTTCCTCCATAAAATCTTCCCTTTCAATCCAAATTTCTCTGGAAAAAGGAATTTTCCTCGTTCCTGCGTTTGGATCTTCAGGATTATTTTCCGTGTCCAGCCATTCTTCCTGATCCTCAGGATAATTTTCTATGATCAGTTTTACAGGATCTTTCACCGCCATCATTCTGCGGGCAATTTTATTAAGATCTTCCCTCACAAAAAATTCCAGAAGTTGTATATCGATTAGGTTTTCACGCTTGGCTACTCCTACCCTTTCTATAAAATTTCTAATGGATGCTGGTGTATATCCTTTTCGCCTAAGTCCGGAAATGGTAGGCATTCGCGGATCATCCCAACCATTGACAACGCCTTCTTTCACCAAACGGTGTAGTTTTCTTTTGGAAGTAATCATGTAAGAAACATTCATCCGAGCAAATTCCCTTTGTTTATTTCGGACATTTCCCTCTTCATACACCTGATCCAGATACCAGTCATACAAACGACGGTGATTTTCAAATTCAAGAGAACAAAGAGAGTGAGAAATTTGTTCTATATAATCGCTTTCACCATGCGCCCAGTCGTACATCGGATATATTTTCCACTGATCGCCGGTTCTGTGATGCGGGCGTTTTAAAATTCTGTACATTACCGGATCTCTCATATTCATATTGGGAGAAGTCATGTCGATTTTGGCTCTTAAAGACATCGTGCCTTCCTCGAATTCTCCTGCTTTCATGCGTTGGAATAAATCCAGAGATTCTTCAACGGGCCGATTCCGGTATGGACTTTCAATACCCGGTTCAGTAGGATTCTTGCGCTGTTCGGTAATGATTTCCGATGGTTGTTCATCTACATACGCTTTCCCATCTTTGATCATTTGTACAGCCCATTCATAAAGTTGCTGAAAATAATCGGAAGCGTACAATTCCTGATCCCACTGAAATCCCAACCAAGAGACATCTTCTTTGATCGAATCTACATATTCCTGTTCTTCTTTTTCAGGATTGGTGTCATCAAAACGTAGATTCACCGGCGCATTATATTTCTCGCCCAAACCAAAATTAATACAAATAGCTTTGGTATGTCCAATATGAAGATATCCGTTAGGTTCTGGTGGAAAACGAAACCGAAGCTGTTCCCGTTTCATTCCGTTGGCTAAATCATCCTCTATAATTTGCTCAATAAAATTGAGTCTTTTCTTTTCTTCTTCTTCCATGGTTTTTTATTTATGTGCCGTATGATAGTAAGCCAGCATTTTGTAATAGAGTTTTGCCGCCAGAAAAGCAGTAGGTTTCGAGTATGGGCTTTCCATCAACTCCACAATATCAAAAGCGACTACATTGCATTTTTGAAATACTTTTTTTAATAATTCCAAAGTTGGATACCATTGCAATCCGCCGGGTTCAGGTGTTCCGGTGGAAGGAGCGATAGATGGATCAAAAGCATCCAGATCGATCGTAATATACACATTTCCTGAAACTTTCTCCAAAACATCATTGATCCAGTTTGCATTGGAAGCAATTTCGTGTGCCCAAAAACACTGTCCTTCCGGAACGTATTCCATTTCTTCGGCATCCATTGAACGAATTCCGACCTGTACCAAATTCAATTTTTGGCGGGCTTCAAAAACAGCACACGCATGATTGCAGGAAGAACCATGAAATTCTGGGCGCAAATCTGTATGCGCATCCAACTGCAGTACAGTAAGATCCGGATATTTTTCACCTAAAGCGCGAATAGAACCAATGGAAACGGAATGCTCACCACCAATCATTGTAAACAGCTTGTCATCGTATTTCAGCAATTCCTTAGTTCTGTCGTACACTGCTTCTGTCATCGCTTCAGGACTGGAATTTTCAGAAACTGCACCTGCCATCCAAACCCCGTTCAGATAAGGTTCGGTTCTGGTTTCAATATCAAAAAGTTCCATGTTTTCTGAAGCATCCAGAAAAAGTTCAGGCCCTTTATCAGCTCCTTTCCCCCATGTTGAAGTACCGTCATAAGGCACTGTTAAAAGCATCACATCGGAGGTATCCAACTCGGCATTATCTTCAGGAATTCCTGCATACGTTCTCATAAAAAGTATATTTTTTTTGAAATTAATTAAATTTTTAAAAGGTCAAAGATAAAACATTTTTCACCGATAACTCATTGGATTGGGAACACAACCTGCCATTTATGGCAAGATTTCTTTCTGTAATTTTTTGGTGAGAGACCGGAACACCAATTCATAAGAATGATCGATCAAACGGTGGAGAAGTTCCACTTTTAATCCTTCGCAAATCACCATATTCCAATGGATTTTATTCATGTGATAAGCTCCGGTAATCTGTGGAAACTGCTCTCTGAGTTCAGCGGTCCATTCCGGATCTGCCTTTGCTGCAAATTGTGACGGCTGTTTTTCCAAAGGAACCAAAAGAAACATCTTTCCTCCCACTTTAAACACCAGAGTTTCACTATCGAAAGGAAAACTTTCTGTTGCACCTGCTTTTGCGAGGCAATAATTCCGGATTTCTTCTGCTGTCATTTCAAAGATATTTTTAACGAATATTTCGTGATTCTGATTCAAAAATACTATATTTATTCCTGAAATTGATCCTATATGAAAGCTTTGGTAATTGGTGCTACGGGTGCTACAGGAAAAGAATTGGTTGGGAAATTATTGGTTGATCCTGATTTTCATGAAATTCATGCTTTTTCAAGGCGCAATTTGCCTGCAACACATCCGAAGCTGACGGTACATGTAATTGATTTTGAGAAACCTGAAGATTGGCGGTATTTAGTAAAGGGTGATGTTGCATTTTCCTGTCTCGGAACTACTTTGAAAGATGCGGGAAGCAAAGCGAATCAATGGAAAGTAGATCATGATTATCAGCTTGATTTCGCCAAAGCTGCCAAAGAAAATCAGGTGGAAGATTATATTCTTGTTTCTGCATATGGTGCACATCCGAAATCAAAACTTTTTTATTCCCGAATGAAAGGAGCACTGGAAGAGGCTGTGAAAGGGCTTCATTTCAATAAAATCACTATTTTTCAACCGGGAATGTTGGAACGAAAAGAATCAGAACGATCCGGAGAAGTTTTGGGAGGAAAAATTATCAAATTTGCAAATAAACTGGGCATCCTGACAAGCCAAAAACCTTTACCCACAGAAGTTCTGGCTCAGGCAATGATCAACGCAGCCAAAATAAAATCCAACGGTTATTCTAAAATTAAATTAGGAGCAATTTTCAGTTTTGCAGAAAAAATTGAATCGGGCTCTTAAATTAAAATTGCTTTTTCCAACTCCAGAAGTTTCTGTTTTCTCCAGATTCCTCCGCCGTAACCTGTAAGCGTTCCATTACTTCCGATAATCCGGTGACAAGGAATAAGAATTGAAATTTTATTAAGTCCGTTGGCATTGGCTACTGCCCTTACCGCTTTTGGATTTCCAAGAATTGTTGCCTGTTCACGATAACTTGTTGTGGTTCCGTACGGAATTTTCATCAGCACTTCCCATACTTTTTTCTGAAAATCGGTTCCGACGGGCGAAAGGGGAACCGAAAACATTTTTCTTTCTCCATTAAAATATTCGTGAAGTTCTTCTTCCAGCGTCGCGAATACTGAGCTTTCTCCCGGAATAATATGAGCACCGAAATGCCTGGAAATCTCTTCCAGTTCTGTTCCTAAAGATTTTCTGTCAGAGAACTCTAACATACAGATGCCGCTTTCGCCGGCACAGGCAATCATTGTTCCCAGAGGTGTTTCTATATTTTTTAAATAAATAACGGCATTCTTTTCATTTTTAGGAAGAGTAACATCGAGGGTGGAATAAAGGTTTGTTTTCATAGTAACATCATATTCATTACAAATGTACCAACTTTAAAAACTCAATCACTACTTTGAAATAAGTTTTTCACTTGCGATTTTTAATTAAAAAAGGCCGAACGTGAAGTCCAGCCTTTGTAAAAATTATTTTAAATTAATGTCCGTGTTGCTTTGGAGGTTGTGGCAAATTGCTTTTATCCAGATCAGCGAATTGCTGCGTTGCTGCCATCGAAACCACGAGATCATTCAACATGTTGCTGGCTGCTGTAGGGGAATTTGGCAGTAAAACAAGGTTGCTTCGGTTGTTGGCACCTACCGCATGTAAGGTGTCGTAATGTTGCGTAACGACGATAAGTGCGGATGCTTCTGCTGCATTAATGTTGACATCATTCAGCATTTCTACCGACTCTTTCAAACCTTTTGCAATTTCACGTCTTTGATCTGCAATACCTTGTCCCTGAAGCTTTTTAGATTCTGCTTCTGCTTTTGCTACCGCAACAATTCTGATTCTTTGTGCTTCAGATTCATATTCTGCTGCAGTTTTTTCTCTTTCTGCAGCGTTGATTCTGTTCATGGCGTGTTTCACCTGCTCATCCGGATCAATATCCGTCACCAAAGCTTTGATAATATCATAACCATAACTGTTCATCGCTTCCTGAAGTTCACCTTTAACGGCAATGGCGATATCATCTTTACGAACGAAAACGTCATCGAGTTTCATCTTTGGAACTTCGGCACGCACCACATCAAAAACGAAGGAGGTGATTTGTCCTTCAGGATATTCCAGTTTATAAAAAGCATCCGCTACCTGATTTCTGATGACCTGATACTGTACAGAAACTTTCATTTTAATGAACACATTGTCCAGTGTTTTGGTATCGATGATCACATCCAATTGCTGAATTCTCAGATTCAGTTTTTTGGAAATCTGATCTATTAGCGGGATTTTTAGATGAAATCCTGCGTGTCGCACCGATTGTAGTTTACCAAACCGCTCAACAAGTGCTGCCGTTTCCTGTTTGACAATGAAGAAAGAAGCAAATAAAATGATTAATACTATAAAAATAATCGCTGCTATAAAACCCATATTTTGTTGTTTAAAATTGAAAAATTTATATTGTTAAAAGTATTGAAAGATACGATTTTTTTTGGTTATTTTTGAAATATTCTCACACGGTCATACCGATTTCTATTCCTTTTATTTTCCGGTAGAGATCTGTTGCAAAATTATCCGTCATTCCGGAAACAAAATCAATAACTCCCAATGTTTTTTGATACAAGCTACCGTTTTCATAACAAAACTGTTGCGGAATGAGCTGCAGCGCTTTTTTATCGTACGATTTTCTTTCGGAAGGATTTTTTATAACAGGCGGAATAAAATGATCCAACAATTCATACATCACATTATAACCAGCATTTTCGATTTCCACAACAGATCTGTGACCATAAATATGCTCAATAGAAAACCGTTCAATTTCTTTCAGGGAAGGATTTTCATTTAAGAAAATTTCAAGCAACGCTTTGTCGAGATTGCCTTCCAGAATTTTATCAAAATTAACTTTGTACAACTCTGTTGCTTTGTTAATGAGTGCATTAATCACCTTCGCTCGCAAGTAAGATATTCTTTCGTTGGCATTGGAGATTTCGCTCAGTTTCTGCGTCACTTTTTGTATATCACGATTTTCAGATTTGATCAGTTCTAAAAATAATTCCTGTGTTACATCGGTAGAAATAATTCCCAAACGGTGAGCATCTTCCATGTCGATAATATTGTAACAGATATCATCCGCTGCTTCCACAAGCCATACGAAAGGATGCCTGCGGAAAATAACAGGATCTTCACTTTCCGAGGTCATTTTGACAGCGTGTGCAATATCCAGAAACGTTTCTTTTTCATTTTGAAAAAATCCGAATTTTTTCCGGTGCAGAATTCCTTTGGTTTTAGCTACAGCTTCGCACGGATATTTTGCAATACTTGCCAATGTTGTGTAGGTAAGCTGAGTTCCGCCGACATCCTTTCCGGTTTGTTGATGTGTTAATGTTCTGATTGCGTTGGCATTTCCCTCAAAATTGATCAAATCTGCCCATTCTTTTTCAGAAAATAAAGATTTTAAATCGGATTCATTCCGTTCAAAATAACTGGCAATGGCATCTTCACCGGAATGCCCGAAAGCCGGATTCCCCACATCATGACAAAGACACGCTGCGGCAATAACATTGCTGAGGTTATGCTGATAAAAATCTAAAGCATCATCAGTAAGTTCATTTTTGTATTTATCAACAATAAATTCTCCGGCAACACTTCCCAAACTTCTCCCGACAGAAGAAACTTCCAAAGAATGTGTGAGCCGGTTGTGAACGAAAACACTTCCCGGCAAAGGAAAAACCTGTGTTTTATTCTGAAGCCTGCGGAATGCGGAAGAAAAAATAATCCGGTCGAAATCTCTCTGAAAATCTGTTCTGTGAGCACGAGTTGGCGCATGGTTTCCGGAACGTTGACTGGTAAAAATTTGATTTAAAATCATAGCTTCAAAAATAGATAATTGGCAGGAATCTGCTATCATTTAAAGATTGAAATGCCTTATTTTATTTAATTTTGTCAGAAATTGTATTAATGAAATCAAATTATTTTTTCTGTTCTTTATTCTTTTTTCTGACAAATTTTTATAATTCTCAGAAAAATGAATTGGCAATTCAATCAAGCTTCACCAATATCGGAATTTCTTATGAATATTTTACCGGGAAAAAATTTAGTTTCGGAGCACAAGCAGGAACTGGCTTGTTCGGTATAAAAAAAAATGAACTCATTATAATGACCAGCAACAGCTACAGCAGTAAAAACCTTACTGAATTTTACACCTCTCCATTTGTACGATATTATTTCAGAGACGATTTTAATACTTGGTTTTTAATGGGCGAAATTTATTTTTCAAAAGTACAGTCAACCCTATTTATAAACGAAGTTGAAAGCAATAAGACTTCGAAAAAATACTTTGGTCCTGCTTTAGGCGGTGGCTATAAATTTAAACTGAACAACAGATTTACTATTAATACTTTTATCACTGTTGGCTATGATTTCAATGAAAATGATCTTGTTCCTTTATTGGGTAACGGATTAATTTCATTAGGATACCAGTTTTAGTTTCAAAAAGAAAAAAATCCCGAATTGATCGGGATTTTTATAAATTTATAATTCGATAATTTACATGTAAGCTTCGATAGGCTCGCAGGTACACACCAGATTCCGGTCTCCAAAAGCTTCATCCACACGGGAAACAGAAGCGAAAAATTTATGTTCGCGAACCCAATCCAGTGGATATGCCGCTTTTTCTCTGCTGTAAGGTTTATCCCAGCTGTCGGAAATCACTACCTGCTCGGTATGCGGTGCGTTTTTCAGAACATTATTGGCCTGATCTGCCTGTCCGTTTTCAATTTCTTCAATTTCTCTTTTAATGCTGATTAAAGCATCTGCGAAACGGTCAATTTCCGATTTGCTTTCACTTTCTGTCGGTTCTATCATGAGCGTTCCGGCAACAGGAAAGGAAACTGTAGGCGCATGAAATCCATAATCCATAAGGCGTTTTGCAATATCGGCCACTTCAATTCCAAGAGATTTGAACTGTCTGAAATCCACAATACATTCGTGCGCTACCCTTCCTTCTTTATTGGAATAAAGAATCGGGAAATGTTCAGCGAGGATTTCTTTTAGATAATTAGCATTCAAAATAGCGTGTTCTGTTGACTTTTTCAATCCGGAAGCACCTAACATTTTGATGTAAGAATAAGAAATATTCAACACCAAAGCTGATCCGTAAGGTGCAGAAGAAATGGCTTCGATGGCTTCTTTGCTTCCAATTTTAATATTCGGATTGCTCGGCAAAAATTTTACGAGATGCGGAGCTACGCAAATAGGACCAACTCCTGGACCGCCACCACCGTGAGGAATTGCGAAGGTTTTGTGAAGGTTGAGGTGACAAACATCCGCACCAATTAATCCCGGACTTGTAAATCCAACCTGCGCATTCATGTTGGCTCCGTCCATATAAACTTGCCCTCCGTTATCATGAATAATTTGAATAATTTCTTTGATGTTGGCATCAAAAAAACCATACGTGGACGGATAAGTGATCATGGCAGCAGCCAAATTTTCTTTGTGTTGTTCGGCTTTTGCTCTCCAGTCGGCAGCGTCAATTTCCCCGTTTTCCAAGTTTTTACAAACTACTACTTTCATTCCGGCCAATACAGCCGAAGCAGGGTTGGTTCCGTGCGCAGATTGCGGGATGAGGACAATATTCCGGTGATCGTCGCCATTAGATTTATGATATTCCCGAATCACCATCAAACCGGCATACTCTCCCTGAGCTCCGGAATTGGGCTGAAGTGAAGTTCCCGCAAAACCAGTAATTTCGGCCAAATCTTTTTCCAGTTCGCGGATCATTTCCTGATATCCTGCAGCCTGTTCTACAGGAACAAATGGATGAATATTTCCCCAAGCTCCCCATGAAATCGGAAGCATTTGGGTAGCCGCATTCAGCTTCATGGTACAGGATCCGAGAGAAATCATAGAATGTGTGAGTGAAAGATCTTTTCTTTCCAAACGCTTGATATAGCGCATCAATTCTGTTTCTGTATGGTATTTATTAAATACTTCTTCTGTCAGAATTTCATCTTTTCTCAATAGATTTTCAGGAAGTGAATATTCTTCTTTCAAAGCAAGTTTAAAAGCCTGCTTTTGTTTAAAATTAGCAAAAACTTCAACCAGAATATTCAGTTTTTCAAGCGTTGTGCTTTCATTCAGGGCGATGCTGACAATATTTTCAGAGAAATAATTCAGATTAATTTTACGGTCTCTCATCAATCTCATTAGATTTCCTTTTTCGGATTCCGAAATGAGAATTTTTACGGTATCAAACACCGGTTCTTCTACTACATCGTAACCCAAAGCTTTCAGCGCACCTGAGAGCGCATTGGTTTTGAAATGAATCTGGTCGGCAATAAAATTCAAGCCTTTTGGACCGTGATATACACAATACATTCCGGCCATTACTGCCAATAAAACCTGTGCTGTACAAATATTGGAAGTCGCTTTTTCTCTTTTAATGTGCTGTTCTCTCGTCTGCAATGCCATGCGAAGCGCCCTTTTCCCATACCTATCCTGAGAAACGCCGATAATTCTTCCGGGAATATCGCGTTTATATTCTTCTTTACAGGAGAAAAATGCAGCGTGAGGACCACCATATCCCATAGGAATCCCGAATCGCTGGGTAGTTCCTACGGCACAGTCAGCGCCCATTTCTGCCGGCGATTTCAATTTCACCAAAGCCAATGGGTCGCAGGCAACAGCTACTTGTAACTGTAATTCTTTGTAACGTTGGATATCATCAGAATAATCTATTACGGCTCCATTTTTACCCGGATATTGTAGCAATACGCCAAAATACGTTTCATCAAAAGAATGATTTTCGTGGTCACCGATCACGATTTGGATTCCTAAACCTTCTGCTTTGGTAGTAAGTACAGCGATGGTTTGAGGAAGTACAAGATCAGAAACAAAAAATTTATCCGCTGATTTTCTCTGTTCTTTTGTTCGGCTTGAGAAAAACATATTCATGGCTTCTGCAGCGGCGGTACTTTCATCCAGAAGAGACGCATTGGCAATTGGAAAACCTGTAAGATTAGCAACAACGGTTTGAAAATTAAGAAGTGCTTCCAGTCTTCCCTGTGCAATCTCGGCCTGATACGGCGTATAGGCTGTGTACCATGAGGGGTTTTCTAAAATATTCCTTTTAATCGCAGCGGGCAGGATGGTGTGATGATAACCAAAGCCAATATAGTTGGTAAAATCCTGATTTTTTTTAGAAAGATCACTTGAATGCCGAATCATTTCATATTCAGAAAGAGGTTCCGAAATATTCAAATCCTCTTTGGATATAATGGATGCAGGAATAGTCTGGCGAATCAGTTCTTCCATATTTGATACGCCAATTCTTTCCAGCATTACATTTTTATCCTCCTCATTCATGGAAATGTGACGGTTGACAAACTGCTGTGTGTTCATATTTTTATAGGGTATTTTTTGAAAAATAAAGATTCGTAAAAGTAAGGATTTTCAGGCGTTCAGGCAACCGTGATTTTCATCATGATTAGTTGTTATATAATTATTTTGATTTATTCTAAATAACTTTTATATTTGCGACATGAATGCAAGTATCATCCCTTTCAGGATCGCTCCTCTTGCTCCGGCTTTCGGAAATATCGAAGAAATGCAATGCGGCAAAAAGAAATGCTGCAAGAAATTCAAAAAAGGAAAGCGTTGCAAAAAGTGTCCTGGCCGACTGAAAATTTCCTGATTAGCCCACCTGTTGCAAAAGGAAAAACATGGCTAATGCCAAGGCCATCACTGCCAATATGATCTTTAGAATCCTGGAATAATCCTTGGTTTCTGGCGTATCTTTTTCCGGTCGGAAAAGTTCTTCTACATTCTGCCTGAATTTCTCTCTGTCATTCTCAAAAACCTCTGTAATCGTGATGCCCTGAACCGCAGTTTGCCGCGTTAAAGAATTGGTAGCATGCAAAATCATCACGAATTTACCATCCTTAAATTCTGTAATTTTAAAAGTTCTTTCGCCATAAGATTTTTCCAAGCCAAAAGGCAATACTTTTACGACATCAGCGTGTGTTGTATTCCATTTAATGGTGATTTCGTCGCCTTTCACGGCTTGCATTTTTGTGGAAGTAAACGTTCTCACGGAAGGCGGATAGTTTGTTCTGGAACTGCGCCGGTTTGAAACAAACTGCTGATTATACGTTTTTCGGCGTTCTTTGTCGCTCAGCGTTTCATAGGCTTCCTGTACTTCCCGAAAACGTTCTGCAAAATAATCATCATTTTCATTTTTGTCAGGATGGTATTTCAACGACAGTTTACGGTAGGCTTTTTTGATCTCTTCTTCCGAAGCATCGTCTTTAATTCCCAGAAAATAATAATAGTCTTTCAAAATCAATAGTAAAGTACAAAAGTAAATATTTTCTTAGAAACGATGCAGCATCACTAATTTTCCAAAGCGGGATTGTCAGTTCTTTTCATGGATTGAATCCTTCCGTCCTGAAATTCAACTCTAATAGCGATTTCTTTTTTCCAAAATAGAAAACGATAAGTTTTTCCGCAAATCATCACCACATCATATTGGCTGTGATTTTTTGGAATGTCAATCACATCAATAGTGAAAGCCGCTTTGTCAATAATAGGTTTGATGAGTTTTTCAAACGGTTTTAAATTAAGATTGATGAACTGGCGAATTTCAGGAATAAAATGTTGGTATTTTTCCATAAAATCGTTCAGTATCATCACCTGTTCCGTTTCGATAATGCCATTTTGTGCTTCAACGTACAATTCACAAAAGCCACCATAATCCTCAAAGTCGGACTTCAGAATTTTGTGATAGACTTCCGGATTAGAAGTTTTATTCCGGTTTTTTTCGAAATCCCGTCGAAGTTGTTGAGGAACAAACATAACTTTATAAAAAAAAGATTAGAATGGCTGAAATTAGCTAATAAAGAGTAGTTTACAAGAACCGAAAGTGGTATCGGTAACGATTTAGTAATGGTGCTTACTGCACTTGCTTTCATTTGATTACCTTGTAAATCATTAATGCAAATATAATAAATAAAGGGTAAAGTACATTAGTGCTTTACCCTTTATTTCGTCCTTTCCTTTCTACTTGCAATATCAATAAAATCTCCCCATTGGGGGAAAACTGTGATATTGGTTTCAATATTATTCCCAAATTTTGGCATATCAACAATAGATGCAACTCCGAAACAAATAGTGAGAACTTCTAAACGACTATGCTATGAAAATCGTGTTGAATAAAATATTAGCGCAAATTCATCATCAGGAAGAGAAATTTTCTTCTCAAATGATGCCAACGGCGGAAGAGGCTTATCAAATGACCCTGTTCCTAAAGGAAATGTTGTTCAATATAAAAGCCCAAGTCGTACAGGATGGATTTACAAATGAACAGCAAGAAATTGACTTTTTCAAGAACATTAAACCACAAATCTTAGGGAAGCTCATTTACTATAATAAAGTCTTCCGCATCGAAACTACCTGCCCTGTGAGCAATGGCAAAATACACCAAAGCTATTATGAGAACCTATTAAAAACCCTCAAATTACAATATAAAGAAACTATTTGCAATGAGGATTTTTACAGATACTACCGTGCAGGCAGAATAGACCGTGACCATACTTATTTCAGGCTCGGACAAATCAATTACCACGATGGATTAAAGAGTGGTGTATTTGAAATTGACCTTAGCTTTTCAACATATTTTGATAACAAAATAGCCCACATTATAGCGAATGAATTACTTTATACTTATATGCTTACTAAAATCAGCCCCGAAGAAAATCCAGATTTGATTTTATTAAATGGAGAAGCAAACAAGGATATTTCGTGGACAAATTCTCAAAATGCACTTATCGAACTGATATATGCTCTTTATGCTTCTAATTCCATTGCACACGGAAAAATCGGCATCCGAAAATTAGCTTTGATTTTTCAAGTGCTATTCCGAACTCCCTTAAACGATATTCATCATTCTTTCCACCGAATGAAAACAAGAGCAGGTTCAAGAACTGCATTTTTAGACCAACTCAAAATATCCCTCGAAGAATATATGGATAAAGACCTTTAGCTATATCAAAAATAACCGTTTGAAAGCAGTACCAAAACGTACTGCTTTTTTCTTTGCCCATATCTGCCAATTGGCAAATGCTCTCAAAACTTCATTACAAAATATCCAAAATCCCATAAAAACCTTGTTAAACATGGGTTTTCCCTAATTGTAAAAATTTTAAAAAAACAGCCAAACCAATTGGCAAGGCTTGGCAGACAAACACTGCCACCTTTCACAATTTTGCATAGTGAACTTTAAAAAGCTGTGCAATGAAAATAATAACCATTGAAGAAGAAGCCTGGCAACAGCTCAACAGCCGTATCAATGCCATTGCCGACTATTTGAAAAGACAGGAAGATAAAAGCTATGATGACCTGTGGCTCAATAACCACGAGGTATGTCAATACCTGCACATTAGCGAAAAGACCTTATGGCGTATGCGAACCAAAGGCGAGATCACTTACTCAAAAATTTATGGGCAGTATTTCTACACCATTGGAGCAATTAAAGATATGCTTAATGCCAATGCCATACAGAGCAGTGATGAATTTGTGCAGGAACTTATGGCAAAAGGCAAAAGCTACATCGAAAAAGGCAGAAAGCTAAAGAAAGATAAAAAATAGGTATGAACCCTTAAAAATATCATTATGAATATTGACAGAATGGAATTTTTGGCGTGGATGGAACGCTTAATGGGACGTCTTGATATGCTGGGCGATAATATAGATGAGTTACAAAAGAAACGTAATAGCATAGATGGCGAGGAACTACTCGATAACCAGGATTTACTTCAGATGCTGAAAATCAGCAACCGTTCCCTGCAACGGTATCGCTCCATCGGCAAACTGCCCTATTACACCATTAGTGGCAAACTTTATTACAAATTGTCTGATGTTCATCAATTCATCAGAGATAGCTTTAACCCACCTTCAACCAGATAACGCCAATAAGTGACAAACACTGCCTTTCAGTGCCAAGTAATGCAATTCAGTGAAGGCTTCCTTTACATTCGGCATTGAATTTTAAAATTTTCAGACTATGAGTGAAGAAACAACAAATAAACAGGAAATGCCCGAACAGTTATCGGACATATTGCTGGTGCTGGATAAAGAAAAAATGAAAATCCAAGCTGTAAAGAGTATAGACGAAAACGGGAAAATGGAAACTGTTGACCCCACGAAGAAAAACCAAAACCAGTTTATGCGTGTGGACAAAAGTGGTGATTTCTTTTCGAACTTCTTCTCCAATTTTTTCAGCCAGTTAAAGAACCCTACCAATTTTTCATTCTTCAAAGTACCTGCACCTATCGCTGTTGAAAAAGCACAGGAAATGCAAAAGCAGGTTGACAAGCCAACTCCTGAAGGCGAAAAAATAATGAAAGAGCACGAAGTAAAAATAGAACAGCAATCGGATAAGAAACAAGTAAACCAAAATAATATGGCAACAACACAAACAACACAGGAAGCAAGCGAATACCGCTACAAACCAGAACAGATTGATTGGGATACTATGACCAATCTCGGATTAAGCAAGGAATACCTTGAAAAGAGAAACCTACTTGAACCTTTATTGAAAGGTTACAAAACAAATGAACTCTTACCGATTGGTGTCAACCTCGGTGGTACAATTCTTCGTACAGATGCCCGCTTGTCTTTACAACAAGCCGAAGACGGAAAAGTTGTGGTAGGAATACACGGCATCAAAAAAGAACCCAATTTGCATTTTGAATTTTTCGGGCACAAGTTTACGGATGAAGACAAAAAGAACCTGCTCGAAACTGGTAATATGGGGCGTGTGGTAGATTTGAAAAATTCCAAAACTGGAGAACTGATGCCGTCCATTATAAGTATAGACAGACTAACGAATGATGTAATTGCATTGAGGACGGATTTTATAAAAATTCCCGATGAAATTAAAGGTGTAAAACTGAATGAAGAGCAAAAGCAAACTCTACTGGAAGGCAAACCACTTTATTTAGAAGGTATGGTTTCTACGAAAGGAACTGAATTTTCGGCAACGGTACAGTTCAATGCAGATAAGCGATATGTGGAGTTTTTGTTCGACCGAAACAATTCTAACAGGCAAACCCACAGCAACGGACAAACTCAAGAAAATAAGCAAAACCAATCTCAGGAAGCTCCAAAAACATTCAGAGGTAAAGAATTGACCGATGATCAACATAAGGATTTCAAAGCCGGTCAAACCATCTACATTGATGGATTGAAAGATAAAAAAGGACAACCGTATCAGGGTTATATCACTTTCAACAAAGAAACCGGAAAAACTGATTTTGCCTTTCCAAGCCAAGTTAAGGCACAGGCAAAACCTATCGAAGCCCATAAAACACAAACTGTCGTCAATTCAGAGGGCAAAACCAACGAAGCGACCAAAAACATCAAAGAGCCTTTGAAGTCGGGGCAACAAAGACCGAAAAACAAACAACAGCAGGAACAACAGGAAAAGCCGAAAGCTCCTGCAAAATCCAAAGGCGTAAAAAGGTAATCAAGTATGAAAACAATCATTGCAGAAAAACCAATCGTAGCAAGGGAAATAGCCGGACTTGTGGGAGCATCCAATAAAAAGGACGGCTACCTGACAGGTAACGGCTATTTTGTTACGTGGGCATTCGGTCATTTAATAGGACTGGGAATGCCCGAAGACTACGGTATTTCGGGATTTGACAAAGCATCCCTGCCAATATTGCCCAACCCGTTTTTATTGACCGTCCGCAAGGTAAAAAAAGACAAAGGGTACACCGCCGATACTGGTGCAATAAAGCAACTGAAAGTCATTGAGCAGCTTTTTAAGCAAAGCAACAGCATCATCGTTGCTACCGATGCAGGTCGTGAGGGCGAACTCATTTTCAGGTACATTTATGAATACCTGAAATGCAACAAGCCTTTTGAACGGCTTTGGATTAGTTCGCTTACCGAAAAAGCCATTAAGCAAGGGTTTGATAACCTCAAAGATGGAAAACAGTTTGATGGATTGTACCAGGCGGCACAAGGCAGAAGCCGTGCCGATTGGCTCGTGGGCATCAATGCTACACAGGCATTGAGCATAGCCGCAGGAAATGGTATCTATTCACTCGGAAGAGTGCAAACGCCTACATTGGTTTTGATATGCAAACGCTATCTGGAAAACAAAAATTTCTCGGTAAAGAGATATTGGCAGATACAGTTATCGCACAACAAAGAGCTGATAGATTTTAAAAGCATTTCCAAAACCAAATGGGAAGACCAAAAACTTGCCGATGATACGCTGAAAGCCATTCAGCGAAGTAAAACGGCAACGGTTACATCGGTGGAAACCAAAAGCATTACAGAGCAACCGCCTCTATTGTTCGACCTTACTGGCTTGCAAAAAGAAGCCAACAAAAAGCTGAACCTTTCTGCGGAAGAAACGCTCAATATTGCCCAAAGCCTTTACGAAAGGAAGTTTATCACATACCCACGCACCGGAAGCAAGTACATTCCTGAAGATATGTGGGCAGAAATCCCCAACCTCGTAAGGGCTTTGCAGGACAGCGAAACCTGCAAGCAAGCCGTAGGGAAATTGAAATGGGGACGGTTCAATAAACGTATTGTAAACGATTTGCGTGTTACCGACCACCACGGATTATTGATTACTGATAAAATCCCATCAGCTCTGAACGCAAAGGAAAACTCCGTTTATGATATGATTGCCTTTCGATTGCTCGAAGCCCTTTCACAAGCCTGTATCAAAGAGATAACCGATGTAGGTTTACAAGCGTTGCATTATGATTTTACAGTAAAGGGTTGTAAGGTTATAGAAGCAGGCTGGCGTTCCATCAAAGGTAGTTTTTCAGATGATAATACCGAACCTGTACAGGATTTGCCCGAACTGAAAAAAGGCGATGAACTAAAAATAAAAGAAGCCTCCGTTTTGGAAAAGAAAACCAAACCACCAGGGCTTTATACCGAAGCAGGACTTTTGTCGGCTATGGAAACTGCCGGAAAGGAAATCGAAAATGAAGATGAACGCAAGGTTTTACAAAACATCGGTATTGGTACTCCGGCTACCAGATCCGCAATAATAGAAACCCTGTTTACCCGCAACTATATCCAACGAGAAAAAAAATCCCTAATCCCTACCGAAAAGGGATTGCAGGTGTACGAATTGGTCAAAGATCGTAAAATTGCGGATGTGGCAATGACCGCCGAATGGGAATTGGCTTTGCAAAAAATCGAAAATAACGAAGCCGATGCAGGGGCATTTCAAAAAGAAATGGAAACTTACGCCTCATCTATTACCAATGAATTGCTACAAACTTCCATTGCCCAAAACAACCTGCCTAAATTGGTTTGCCCGAAATGCAAAAGCCAACAACTCATTATCCGTGATAAAATAGTGAAGTGTCCTGATGAAGTTTGTAATTGGGTACAGTTCCGCAATGTGTGTGGCGTACAAATCGGCTTAGCCGATATTGAAAACCTTGTCAATAAAAAGAAAACTTCACTTATCAAAGGAATGAAAAGCAAAGCCGGAAAGAAATTCGATGCTTATATCGTGTTGAATGAGGATTGCAAAACCTCTTTTGAGTTTGCCAAAAATAAAAGCTACAAAAAGTAATGGAAAATAAGCCTATTAGCATAATGGAAATCAGAAATCTGATTTATTCCATACGTGGAAAGCAAGTGATGCTGGATAGCGACCTCGCTTCCTTATATCAGGTGGAAACAAAGAACCTCAACAAAGCCGTAAAAAGAAATATTGAAAGGTTTCCCGTTTCTTTTTGCTTTCAACTGACCGAAGAGGAAGTTGAAAACTTGAGGTTCCAAATTGGAACCTCAAGTTTAAGCTACGGTGGAAGACGGTATTTGCCCTATGTTTTTACTGAACAAGGGGTTGCAATGGCTTCTGCCATACTCCGTTCAGATATAGCGGTTAAAGTCAGTGTTGAAATTATGGAAGCCTTTGTAGAAATGCGGAGAATGCTTACCAGCAATGCCTCTCTTTTTCATCGTTTAGATAACATTGAACTGAAACAATTAGAAGCCGACCAAAAATTTGAAGAGATTTTTAAGGCTTTGGAAAGCGATAAGCTCCACAGTGAAAAAGGAATTTTCTACAATGGGCAGGTTTTTGATGCCTATGTCTTTGTATCAGACATTGTTCGTAATGCCAAAAACTCCATTATCCTGCTGGATAATTATGTGGATGATACCGTATTGACCTTATTGGGCAAGCGAAGCGACAATGTAACCGCAACAATTTATACCAAAAGCATCAGCAATCAGCTACGGCTGGATGTACAACGGTACAACAGCCAATATCCTCGGATTGAAGTTGAGTTATTTTCGGATGCTCACGACCGATTTTTGATAATTGACGGCACGGAACTTTACCATATCGGAGCATCACTGAAAGACCTGGGCAAAAAATGGTTTGCCTTTTCGAGAATGGATATTGAGGTTGGCAGAATGCTCCAAAACTTACACAACCAATAAACAAACCCTCTGAATTATCAGAGGGTTTGTTGTCTAATCTATACTATAATTGTAATTGGGCTGTAATACTCTTATAATAAACTTTTAGTGCATCACGTTCATCATTACCAACGTAACTATTGTGAGCAACTAAACACCGTATCTTGTATAATTCATCAACCATTACATTCAACCAATGTTCATTCTGTTTAGGGAAATATTTTCCAAAAATTATCCAATTTCCAACTATTATTTTCCCTAACTCTATAAAGTCGCAATAAAACAAATCACTATTACCTCGTATGGGTAAATATTTACTCTCTTGTTCGCTTTTCTTCAATTTATCTATTGTGTCTTGTACTTTTCTGGGAATATTTACTGTTTCTGTTTTCATTATTTCTTCAATAAATATTCTTAAAGAATTTTCAATACAATATAAATACAAATAAACTTCCGACATTTCTCGCCCTTTCTGTTGTATATCTTGGGGTAAAAGGTTTAAATGACCAAAGTTTACATTTTGTTGTATTTCCTCTATACTATCCAATAAGGAATTTTCATCCGAAATTAGAGGATAGAATATCTGATTAATGTATTTTCTTCGTTCTGCATATCCACCTTTGGCTTGCATTTCTCTCCTAAATTCCTGAAGTGTAACACAGATTTTAAATTCTTTTGGTTGGTTAGTTTTGAACTTAGCAGACTTATTCAGTTCATTTTTTAAACTTTTATATTCTGCTTCATTTTCACTTGTTATAGTAACATCGGTGGATGCTCCTGTAAGTAATATTTTTAAACGTTTAATGTTTTCTGTATAATTCATTTAGATTAATATTTCTATTGGTTATTCTTCTCTACTCTGTGGCTCTTCTTCTTGGAGCATAAAATCAAGGAATAATAATTCTGCTTTGGCAGTTTCATCTTCAAACTTTAAGTCCCAACGCTGTTCCATAAATTCCAATAATTTAGTGCCTCTATCAAGGATAGTATCAGAGTTCCAAAAATCATATCCTGAAACTTCGATTTCAGAATGTGAACCATCAGAATAACCTTGTCTTATTTTTTCTTTTTTGTCATTATATTTTGCATTCTTCTTGTCATCAAAGCAATCATTTTGTAGGCTTGAATTTATACTTTGTGATAATGGCAAAAGATTTCCTAAACTTCCTTGAAAAAAAGGTATCTGTGATTTTTTGTAGCCTTTGAAACTATCTTTCCAACTTTTATGTGTGGGAGTTTGAGGATAAATATGTTCAATAGAAACTTTGTCTTTTTCACTTTTTACAAATAACTTCCAATCAATCTTTTGGCTTCCTCTTTGTCTTACTTTTTCCATTTCATATTCATATAAGAAATACCGAAGCCCATTCCAGTAATAAAACCCACCTCCGCTTTTGAATTTCTTATCAATAAATTTTTGGAAATATGTATAATCGAAATAGGTTTCTTCGGAATTTTCAGGTGTATAAAAACAGTAACTCATTCTATCATTCAATCGTTGAATAATACTGTCGATTGTCAATTCTCCGTTTCGCAACTGTCTTGCTGCACGATAAAATTCACTATTTCTATATGTCGAAAAAGCTCGACTAAGCCTGAACGTAATAAATATAAAACGTTCAATTGCTTTAAGTAATTGAACTCGCTTATCCGAATTAATATCCTTGTTTAAAAAAGCTACGGTTACAAGCGGACGGAAATAAATTATACCAATTCTATTCAATCGGTCTATCCAAAGGCTTTCTTGTGCAGTTAGGTCTGAGTTGTTTACCGGATTGTGCGTATTATACCAGTGAACGGCAGCAGATTTTAAACTGTTTACATAATCTTCAATTTCTTTTGGAGAAAGTTGGGAACGCATCACTATTATTTCTTCTTCTCCATTTGCCTCAACTTCTTCTTGGTCGGTATCTTCATCTTCTCTAACTTCTTCAAATTCCTGTATGGAACTAAGTCTTACTTCAGTTTTAGCATAAATATTTTGTGGTGTAAACTTCTGTTCTAATAAAAACCTTATGTAATCGTCGCCTTTTTCCCTTGTGTATTGAAAATACATAATCCAATGAGCAACTAAAAAATCATCATCGTTGAGTGGATTTTTTTTGTTTCTTCCAAGTTGGTAATAGACTTCTTTCCACGCATCATTGATTTTCTCACGCAAAGAAATCCGTTCATCATTTTTTAACTCTTTTTCATCATATAAAGTGGTTAAGTAAATCAGTCGATTTTTAAGAAGCTCCAAATTTGATAACTTTTTTCCACGATTATTCATCGTTTCAAATGCAACGAAAACATCAAAGTCATCACTTATTTCATAGACATTAAACATCATATTCTGTGTGACCTTTTTGAACAACGCTTCAATTTCACTCAAACCATATTTATCAAAATAATTTTGCAGATTTTCTTTGAAAAAGCGTTTGGCATTTTCAAGGTTGAGTGTATAAAAAGTTTCCTGAATTGTTCCGCTATTGGGTTCTAAAAAAATTTTATGTCGTAGAAATTTGAAACTTGGATTATCAACCTCGTATCCAAACTTGTATGTTTTGATAATGAATTGTGGGGGTTTTTCAATTACCAAATATTCTTCCTTAATTGCTTTTAGGCTGAAAGAACCAAGATAAATTTCTTCGTCCTTTTTATCCTTGTTTTCAGGAATAGCTTTGAGTTGTTCCGAAATAGCTTGTATAAAAATTACAAATGTTGTCAGGCGTTGTTGCCCATCAACAATATGAAAAGGTTTAAAACCTCTATCTTCGATTAGCCAACGTTCGTCATTCCAACTACTCCAAATGTTTTTATCTACTTTTTTTAAAGAGAGTAGTCCTGTATAATGAAACCTATCAGTTGGAAGATTAACCAAATCCTCCCAAAAATCTTTTAATTGTCGTGTCGTCCAAGCATAGCCACGCTGGTAATCAGGAATTTTAAATATTCTGTCTTTAAAAATACTTTTTAGGGGTTCTAATTCATTCATTATTTATAGTCTGTCGATTAATTGTTTGCTTTGATAGCTCAAAAATACAAATTAAATCCCCGGTTATTAATTTCCTTACGACAAATCCCGCCTCTCAAAGCCAAACCCTGCCACATTTTTAAAGGCTCTTATCTACTGCTATAATTTTGAGTTTCAAGTAAAATTCAAAACAAAAATATAGTATGAATACACAACAAAAAGACCTATCGTATTTCAGATTACGACTGCAAGAATTATTAAACACCAGCTTCCCCGAAAAAGCAAACGACCAAAAATTTATTGAGCAACGTTCCTCGTGGGCTACCAACGCTTACGAAGGTGCTTTTCAATCAGGAAATAGCATTGGAAAATGTAATGAAATAGCCAACTATATTCTGTTTGAGGGCTTGCACTTCTCCAAATTTGACACTGTGTTTCAAGTGGTATGCAATGAGTTTGATACCATAATGGCAGATGAGGAACTGCGATCGTTCGCCCTGAAAATGTTCCCGGTTTGTGAGCCTGTTTTCTCTGGCTACCAACTAACCGATGATTTCGCTTATAAGACAGAGTACGACCTGCTCTATACCGAAATAACCGGAACCATCGCAATATGGATAGAGGAAAATGGGCTTCAGTAAAAAGCAACATCTCCAACAGAACATTGATGCCCTGCGAATTGCTTTTAAACTGGAAAAGGAGAAACGACAAGCCACCGTAGGCGAAAGACTGCTAATGATGCAATACAGCGGATTTGGCGGTCTTAAATTCGTTCTGAACCCAATAGCGAATGAAATAGACATCAATCATTGGAGAAAAACGGAACACGAATTTTTCCCAATTACGCAGGAACTACACCGACTACTCAAAGAAAATTCCGAAGACGAAAAGCAATACCGCAGGTATGTAGATAGTATGAAAATTTCTGTGCTTACGGCTTTCTATACACCGCCACAGGTCATAGATGAGATTTCAGCAAGCTTAAATGAAAGCGGTCTGAAAATCGATAAATTTCTTGAACCATCAGCAGGGATTGGCTCATTCATACAGTCCTTTTCGGAAAATCAATTGGTAAATGTTACCGCTTATGAAAAGGATTTGCTCACAGGCAAGATTTTAAAACAGCTTTATCCGAAAAGTAATATCCGAATAAGTGGTTTTGAGGAAATCCCAGAAAAGGAACAAAACAGCTATGATGTGGTTGCGAGTAACATACCGTTCGGCGATACATCTGTATTTGACCTTTCTTATTCCAGAAGCAAAGACACAACTAAAGTACAGGCTGCTAGAAGCATACACAATTACTTTTTCCTGAAAGGTACTGATATGCTCCGTGAAGGCGGTTTGTTAGTTTACATTACTTCACAAGGAATTTTAAACAGCCCAAAGAACGAACCGATACGCAGAGCATTAATGCAGGATAACAATTTGGTTTCGTTGGTCAGATTGTCCAACAATTTGTTTACTGAATATGCAGGAACGGAAGTTGGCAGTGATTTGATTATCCTTCAAAAAAATACGGCAAAACAAAATTTGACAGTAGCGGAAGAACTCTTTTGTCAGAGCAAGCAAACAGAATACAATACGCCTGGCAATGCTTTTTTTCAGGACAGCACAAGAATTGTACATACAGACCGCAAATTAGATACCGACCCTTATGGAAAACCAGCATTAATTTATACGCACAAAGACGGCGTTGAGGGAATTGCTAAAGACCTCAAACAAATGCTTACGGATGATTTTGGAAAGCACCTGAATTTGAGTTTATATAAAGGCGAACGAAACGATGAGCCTGTAATACAAATTCCGATTGAACCAACGGTTACACCTCCGGTTATCGAACCTGTAACCATTCAACCGGAAATACAATCTTTATCTGTTCCTATAATCAATCGGGAAAGTCCCCAGGAACTAAAGCAACTAAGCATTTTCGACTTGTTTGAAAATGTGGACGAGCCTGTAATGGTTGCTGCTCCACCCAAAAAAACGACACAAGTTAAAAGGCAAAGCACCAACAAAAGAAGAGGTGCAATAGGTCGCCAACCTGACCTGTTCAGCAGTGCGATGCAGCAACCTTATACGCCTCCGATTACCAATAGAACTGCCAACGGAAGCACATCAACCAACGGTAAAAAACAAGAAGCCATCGGCGACCTGTTTTCGGGAATAAACGGGAATGGCCAAGCTGATAAGCCAGCCGTTCCCAATACCATTCCCGAACCTGCTCCTTATAGTGGCGAACTGCAATCGTACCACCGTAACGATTGTCTTGTTGTGGATAATGGTTGGGTCGGTCATCTGCAAGATGTAGATACATCAGACGGTACGGCAGTTTTCCACCCTTTGCAGTTACCGACCTTACAAAAAGCAAGAGCCGAAGCATACATTGCTGTACGTGATGTTTACCAAGATCTTTACAATAAGGAGGCGAAGCTTCAGACCGAACATAAAGAAGAAAGAGAAAATCTTAATCAATTATATGATGCCTTTGTCAAAAGGCACGGAAACCTCAACAGTGCCGATAATATCAAGCTCATCAAAACGGACAGTTCCGGAAAGGAAATACCTTATCTGGAACGTGTGGTTGGTGGCGTGGTACACAAGGCCGATATATTCAGTCGCCCTGTAAGTTTTTCTACCTTAACCATAACAACGGACAATCCCGAAGAAGCATTAGCGGCCTCGCTCAATAAGTACGGAAACGTGGATATGGATTATATGTCCGAAATCAGCGGTATGACTGATGACGCTTTGAAAGAAGCCTTACACGGTCGTATTTATTACAATCCTCTACAAAAGGAATACGAAATATCCGAACGCTGGATTGCAGGTAACGTTGTGGAAAAAGCCCAAGAAGTCAAAGCATATCTCGAAAGTAATCCCGATGAAGCACAGGCTAAAGTAAGCCTTACCGTTTTGGAAGAAGCCCGACCAAGACGAATTGAGTTTGAAGAATTGGATTTTAACCTCGGCGAGCGTTGGATACCCACTGGTATTTATGGCCGGTTTGCTTCACATCTTTTTGATACGGACGTGAATATTCATTACTCGGAGAGTTCTGATGATTTTTCTGTAAGCTGTAAACAAAAGAATGTTCATATATGGGATAAATACGCCGTAAAAGCTGAAAGCCGGACGTTTGATGGGATTGCTCTGCTTAAACACGCCCTTGTCAATACTACGCCTGATATTACTAAAAAAGTGATGGTTGGCGATCAAGAAGTCAAGGTACGGGATATGGAAGCCATACAAATGGCGAATACCAAGATTGATGAAATCCGTACCGCTTTTACAGACTGGCTTCATGCCCAAAATGATGAATTTAAAACAAGACTTACCGACAAATACAACGACACGTTTAACTGCTTTGTCCGTCCGAACTATGACGGAGGCCATCAGGAGTTTCCCGGATTGGATAGAAAAGGCTTGAACATTCAAGACCTGTATTCCAGCCAAAAGGACACCGTTTGGATGATAAAGCTGAACAACGGTGCTATCTGCGACCACGAAGTAGGTGCAGGAAAAACATTGGTCATGTGTACCGCAGCACAGGAAATGAAGCGTTTAGGGTTGGCTCATAAACCTATGATTATCGGGCTAAAAAGCAATGTTCACGAAATTGCCGAAGCCTATCGCACCGCTTATCCACACGCAAAAATATTGTTTCCAGGCAAAGAAGATTTTACACCCCAAAAACGCCAACGTATTTTTGGCGACATTAAAAACAACGATTGGGATTGTGTTATTCTCACACATGATCAATTTGGAATGATCCCACAGTCGCCCGAAATTCAGAAAGAAATCTTAGAAATTGAGTTGGACAGCGTAGAGCATAACCTTGATGCCCTGCAATCGCAAGGCAAGGAAGTGACCAGAGGAATGCTTGCCGGGGTAATCAAGCGGAAAGAAAACCTCGAAGTCAAACTCAAAACCTTGCAACACGATATTGAAAATCGTAAAGATGATGTGGTAGATTTTAAGATGATGGGTATAGACCATCTGTTTGTGGATGAAAGCCATCAATTCAAAAACCTGATGTTCAATACAAGGCATTCCAGAGTTGCAGGATTAGGTAATGTGGATGGCAGTCAAAAAGCAATTAACCTACTATTTGCCATTCGTACCATTCAGGAACGCATCAATGTAGATATGGGGGCAACTTTTCTTTCGGGAACTACCATCAGTAATTCGTTAACCGAACTATACCTACTATTCAAATACCTCAGACCAAGAGCAATGGAAAGACAGGGCATTCATTCCTTTGATGCCTGGGCTGCTATTTACGCAAGGAAAACGACCGATTATGAATTTTCGGTTGCCAACAATATTGTTGCAAAAGAACGTTTCCGCTATTTTATCAAAGTGCCAGAGTTGGCACAATTCTATTCTGAAATCACGGATTACCGGACAGCAAAAGATATAGGCATTGACCGTCCTGAAAAGAACGAAGTACTGTATAATATACCGCCTACGCCAGACCAGGAAGTGTTTATCCAAAAACTAATGGAATTTGCCAAATCGGGAAATGCTTCTTTATTAGGAAGAGCTCCTTTATCTCCGTCAGAAGAAAAGGCAAAAATGCTCATCGCTACGGACTATGCCCGTAAGATGTCTTTGGATATGCGTATGGTAAGCGGTACGTATGATGACCACCCCGACAATAAAGCTTCGCATTGTGCGGACAACATTGCTAAATATTACAACCAATATAATGCACAAAAAGGAACGCAGTTTGTTTTCTCCGATTTGGGAACCTACAAGCCAGGCGAATGGAATGTGTATTCCGAAATCAAACGCAAGCTTGTGGAAGACCACGGTATCCCTGCGAACGAAGTACGTTTTATTCAGGAAGCAAAAAATGACAAGCAACGCAAAGAGCTTATCAAAGGAATGAATGAAGGTAAAATCCGCATACTTTTCGGTTCTACAAGTATGTTGGGCACAGGAGTTAACGCACAAAAAAGAGCCGTTGCTGTTCACCATTTGGATACACCGTGGCGACCAAGTGATCTTGCCCAAAGGGACGGCAGAGCTGTTCGCAAAGGCAATGAAATTGCCAAGTTCTTCGCAGGTAATAAAGTAGATGTGATTATCTATGCCGTAGAAAAATCATTGGACAGCTATAAGTTTAACCTACTATACAATAAACAACTATTCATAGACCAATTGAAAAACAACAATCTCGGCAAACGAACCATTGACGAGGGCAGTATGGACGAAAAATCGGGAATGAATTTTTCGGAATATGTGGCTATCCTATCAGGAAATACCGACCTGTTGGATAAAGCTAAATTAGAAAAACAGATTGCGGGGTTAGAAAGCGAAAAACAGGCGTTCAACCGTTCAAAGTATAGTGCGAAGTACAAATTGGAAGACTATACGGCTGAACTTGATAAAGCCCAATCCCGCTTTGACCGTATGAGCCTTGATTGGAATAATCTACAAGGGCGTATTCAAAAACGTTCGGATGGTACAATTGCAAATCCTGTACAGTTGGACGGTTTACCGCCCAATGCGGATATAAAACAAATCGGTGCAAAGCTTAACCAGCTTGCGGACAAAGCCCGCACCGGAGGTCAGTATGAAGAAATAGGAAGCCTGTACGGATTTACCTTGTATGTCAAAACCGAAATGTCCGAAAAGGAGGGCGTGGATATACGGGTAAACCGCTTTTTAGTGCAGGGAGAGGGCAATATCAAATATACCTACAACAACGGTTTAATTGCTAAAGATGAGAAGCTGGCGGCTATGAACTTTCTTAATGCACTGGAGAAATTGCCGGGCTATATCGAGCAGGAGCAAAAGAAAATTGCGGAAATACAGAAGGATTTACCTGTTCTTCAGAACGTGGTAAACGGTATGTGGTCTAAAGAGAGCCGATTGAGCGAACTCAAAACGGAACTGGCTGCCGTTGAACGGAAGATACAGTTGTCTATCACTCCGGAACCTAAAGAAGAACCTGTGGAACAAATCGAAAAACAGAAAGAAACTCCAAACATTTCGGAGAATATTGTACGGACGAAAGGTACTTATTTGCCAAGAGGGGTATTATAGTATTACTTCTCGTTTTGCTCGTCCATTTTCTTTATCAGGGCTTCGCACAGGATGTCAAGGAATTTCGTTCGGTTAATTTTACGGGCTTTCAATTCCATAAACGTATGGTAGAAATCGCCCAAATCAATATTAAATGTGCTTTCAAATGTTTTGGCAATTAGTTTTATATCGGTATTTCCGTTGTTGAATACACCTTGTGCGTAGAGTGCATAAATCAACTCGGTTAATGCTGTTTTACTTCCCGTCCAGCTCAAAGGAGATTTACTATTTGCTTTCTTATAATGTTTGTTATTTAGCTGGTCTTCAAGATAAACTTGTATTAAATCGTTTGCCAATATCTTAGCGACCTTATAGTCGTGGGAAGTGGAAAAACGGTGGTCGGCTTCAAAATAAAACGTATCTAACCACAACCTTATATCGTGTTTGCCCCGAATAAAAAAATTCTCATCGAGAAAAGAGTTGCCACTACGGTAATACTTGTAAAAATCAATGTTGCTGTCAAAGAATTTTTTGAGCTTGTTCAATTCTTTGTTGAGGAACTTTTTTATTTGCTTCTCTCCGTAAGGCTTTTTGGTTTCGATTTTATAAACGGCGTTATAATAAATGAGCTTTGAAACAATAATAGGTTTCTGATACTTGAAAAAATGGATTTCTTCTTCCATATTCTTAAAGTCATTTTTCAGTACAAAGTCCTTTAAGTCGGCAAGGCTTTGTATGATATGGTGTATAACGGCTTCAATTCTTTTTATGGGGCAGTCGGTTTCAATCTCCAGTTCCTGGATTGCAGTTTCCAATTTAAGATATGTTTCATGATATAACTTGTCCATACAATCTCTTATTTTCGTTAATTACGCTTTTGAAAATTTTGAAATAAACCAGATACTCGAAATAGTAAGCAATTGTTATTCGAGTACCTAGTCATTTATCATAATTAGAGTTTGCTTCTAATACTAAAATATTTATCTCAATAGCAATTAGATCTAAACCTAATTGAAACGGTATTCATAATTAATCAGACTTAGGGAATATTGTTAATTTTAATAACTTGGTTGATGAACTATGATATTCAAAAAGTCATATTTTCCCTTTACAATTCTCTATAATGCATTTTCATTTAAAAACAATTGATAATTTTGCTCATTTTCAAAATAAGCTACCTCATCATTGTCTCCAATAACTACAATATAAGCATCAGCTTTGCTGATTTTTTTTAGAGAATGTGGATCCACTGCATAACGTACGCTTTGGTCTTTAGGAATTTTTTCTTTGCACATATTGCAACATCCGTAATACATTTTCCCTTCAAAAGGTACCTCAATCTGTTCTTTTCCCATATATGCGTCATTGACCATACATACAAGATTATTGGGTACATGTTTTCCTTTTTTAGGATTATTTATCTTTTTGATTTCGGTAGTTTGAGTTTTAGAGATTACTTCTGTTGCATTATTTGATTTTTGATCTGTACAGCTTATTAAAAGTACCGTAGCAAATGCTACGATACTTACTGTTTTTAATATATTTTCCATATTAATTATTTTTTAGTTTGATTTTTTGGAGGCACATCTGTTCCTTCCATAATTTCTTCTGAAGCCATTTTCAGGATTTTATCGCCTTCACTTAATTCGCCGAATATTTCTACTTTATCTTCCCACATTCTGCCTTTACTTACCGGAATATTTTTAGTTTTTCCTTGTTCAATACGAATGACGTAAGTGCCCATTCCGCTTTCTACAACAGACATCTTTGGGACAAAAAAAGTAGCTACTGAATTTTGTAATGGGATACTTGTTTCGGCTACCATAAAGGGTTTCAGCAGCTTTTCTTTGTTGATGAAATCTGCTTCTATTTTTTCGGAGCGAAGCCTTTCATCCAAACTTCCCGATTTTCTACTTACCAGAGCTATATGTTTCACTTGTGGCTGCGAGCGGACATAGAAACGTATGGTATCACCTATTTTGATATAAGGAGTATTAGCCTCGGGGACAGAAAGGTTTAACCTTAACTTTTGATTGTTTTCGATAACCAAAAGAGGCGTTTTGCTAATTGGTCCAACATAAGCACCAAGATCAATATTCCTATTGGTGATCGTTCCGCTAAAAGGGGCTTTAATTACCAAATAATCATTGATATTGCGAATTTCATTGTATGCAGAGCGTGCGGCAGCCAATTGCGATTCGTCGGATAATTTACGTGCCTTGATTTGATCGATCGCATCTTTTGCAACTGCACCCTTGGTTTCATCGGCTTTTAGCATTCTGTCATAAGTTGATTTTGTTGACAGATAAATTGCTTCCTGCGCCTGTACTTTTGCTTTTGCATTTGCAATTTGCGATACGATTTCCGGAGCCTCCAACACCACCAAAGTTTGTCCAGCAATAACTTTGTCACCAATATCTACACGAATTTGTTTTACATAGCTATTTACTTTTGCAAACAATTCGGTTTGTTCATAAGGTTTTAATTCTCCTGCTAATTTTAGCGGAACTAATGGATTTGATTTTGAAATTTCAATCGTTTCCATCATATTCATCATCGCCATTTCTGGTTTAGAATTATTTTTATCTTTATTGTCATTGCAGGCTGCTAAAAGCAATAATGCTGCAAACGGAATTATATTTTTTAATTGCATTTTCTTATTGATTTGAATTTATAAAATGAATACTGTTTTCGTCTTCTGGGTCTAAGGAAGTAGAAATGATACTTGCGTTTTTCTGCATCCAGCCGAATACCAACGGAAGGATAATTAATACAGAAAAAGTAGAAAATAACAATCCGCCAATTACGGCTCTTCCAAGCGGTGCAATCTGGTCGCCGCCTTCACCAAAACCAATCGCCATCGGCAACATTCCTGCTATCATCGCCAAAGTGGTCATGATAATCGGACGGATACGCAACTTGGCAGCTTCAACTCCGGAAACAACAGCATCGATGTTTGATTTTCTTAATGTTTCGGCATTACTGATGAGCAAAACCGCATTGGCAATAGATACACCGACCGACATGATTAAACCCATATACGATTGAAGATTTAAGGTAGAACCTGTGATATTTAACATCAACAAAGCTCCAACCACAACAAATGGTACGGTTGATAGAATAACAATCGAGACACGGAATGATTGGAAAGTTGCAGCCAACATCAAAAAGATGACGAAAACGGCAATCAGTAAACCTGTTGCTAAACTAGATAATGTTTCATTTAATACTGGTGTCATTCCTGCAACCTCGATGTTTAAACCTTTCGGTAATTCGCCCAGAGAAGCAATGGCGGTTTGCACATCTTTAGAAGCTTGTTCCAAATCTTTTTTGTACAAATTCGCCGTCACACTTGTGTAGCCCATTGTTCCTAAATTGTAACTTTCGCCCAATTCTTTTGTAGGCGTAATGGTTGCTACATCGCCTAAAACAGGTCGGTCTGAATTTTTGCTCAGTGGTAAATTTGCCAATTCTTCTTTGCTGTTCAAAATATTTTGTGGCGTTTGCACCTGTACATCATACGCAATTCCCATCATTCCGCCTACCCATAAGTTTTTATTGGTATAGCGGGTAGAAGCCGTAGCCGCAACCAATGATTTGGAAATATCCTGAACATCTAATCCCAATTGTGCAGCACGGGTACGGTCGATATTAATCTGCATTGCAGGATAATCCATTGATTGAGGAATTTGCTGGTCGCGTAAATAATCGATTTCTTTCAATTTTGCCAATAGTTTGTTGGCATACATTCGGTTCATCTTTTTCATCATTCCCGAAACGCGAATTTCAATTGGCGTATTGGTTCCTTGACTTAAAATTTTCTCCGTTAATTCAATCGGTTCAAAAGAAATAGACAGTTCCGGCATTTTTTCTTTGTAATAGGCTCTCAGCTTATCTTTCAGCTCATCCGAATTGCCATTAAATTCTTTCAAAGCCACTTGCATCAAAGCTTCGTGCGGACCGGCATTGTACAAATAAATTGGACTGACCGCAAATGTGGATGGATGCTGACCAATAAACACCGATGAAATGGCAATATTATCTTCACCAACATTATGTTTCAGATGCGATAAAAATTGTTTCACTTTGGTTTCTGTAACTTCAATTCTTGTACCTTCCGCCGCTTTTATCCTTACCTGGAACTGACGGGAATTGGAAGTTGGCAACACATCTTTTCCTGTGATTTGATACAGTGCAAAACCTCCCACCAAAACGAACAATAAACTAAGGCTGACAATGATTTTTTTTTGCTTGGTAAGCTTCGTCAAAAAGTTCACAAAACGGTTTCGGAATTTAGAAAACCAATCTTCTTTATGTGCCGGATTTTCGCAATGGTCTTTGTTGTGTTTCATCAACCAATTCGCCATTACCGGAACAAATGTTTGCGATAATAAAAACGAAACAATCATAGAAAAACCGATTGCTAAAGCCAAAGGCATAAACAAAGAACCCGGAATTCCCGTCATCATAAATGCCGGAGCAAATACCGCCAAAATACACAGCATAATCAGCAATTTCGGGAACGCAATTTCCTTACACGCATCCCAAATCGCTTGTGCTTTTGTTTTGCCTTTTGCAAAATGCTGATGGATGTTTTCAATGGTTACGGTACTTTCATCAACCAAAATACCGATAGCCAATGCCAAGCCTGAAAGCGACATAATATTGATGGTTTGACCAAATAATTTTAAAAATAATACGCCTGAAATAATTGAAATAGGAATAGTCATAATCACAATCAAGGCAGCACGGCGGTCTTTTAAAAATAAAAGCACCATCAAACCTGTAAGCAAGGCTCCTAACACACCTTCAATCACCAAACTTTTCAGTGCATTGGTTATGTAAACCGATTGGTCAAATTCATAAGAAATCGTAACATCATCGGGCATATTTCGCTGAATGTTGGGCAATTCTTTTTTCAAAGTATTGACTACATCTAAGGTTGACGCATTTCCGGCTTTTGCAATGTTGATATACACCGAACGTTTACCATCAATCAACGCATAACCCGTCGCAATATCGGCACCGTCTTTTATTGTCGCTACATCACGGATATACACATTGTCAACAGAACCTTTAAAGATGGGAATATCTCCCAGTTCCGCTACTTCTTTCACCGTATTATTGGTAGGCGTTAAGTAATTTTTATCGCCGATATACACATTTCCAGAAGCCGATGTGATGTTGTTTCGACTGATTGCTTCTACAATTTGTTCGGGAGATAAATTATGAGCCCGTAATTTGTAAGGGTCAATATTCACTTCAATTGTTCGCGGGCTTCCTCCAAAAGGCGGTGCAGTAGTCAATCCCGGAATTTTAATCAAAAAAGGCCGTGCATTGAAATTGGCAATATCCTGTAATTGATTATTGGTTTTGGTATTACTTCTAAACACCAATTGACCCACCGGTTGCGAAGACGCATCGAAACGAATGATGAATGGTGGCGGTGCTCCCGGTGGTAAAAATACCTGCGAACGGTTGGACAAAGCATTAACCGTAGCAATGGCTTCACCCATTTCGGTACCTTCATAAAAGGTAACTTTCATTAGGGTTAATCCTTGCGTATTTTTAGATTCGATGCTCTTGATACCGTTGGTGAAAAGCATCATATTCACATACATTTTGGTGAAATAACCCTCCATTTGTTGCGGCGTGTAACCGTTTAATGAATGGGCAATGTAAACCACCGGTAAATCCATTTCGGGCAGAATATCTACCTTAATTTCTTTGGTTGCTTTGAAACCAAAAAATAGTAATCCCAGCACCAAAACCATAATTGCTATGGGTTTTTGCAGTGCAAATTTTATCATATTCATATTGAAATTTCTTAATAAATTAGGGTGTTAAAACTTGAATGTCTCCCTGTGCAGAAGCCAATAACAACAAGGCTTGCCAAACATTATTCTGGGCAATTTCGTAATCAATTTCAGCTCTGTTCAAGCTAAACAAGGCTTGCGTATAATCAACTAAAGTAGTTAAGCCATTTTCATACAAAGCGGTTTGTTGTTTGTATGCCAAAGCAGCCGCACCTAGTTGAATTTTTGTTTCCTCGAAATTGTCATAGGCATTTTTTAATTGGGCATTTGCCTGATGAAACAATGTATTTAATTCCTTTTGTTGTGCATCAAAGGTGTATTGAAGAGATTGTGTAACATATTTCTGTTCCTTCACTTTTGTATTGTAGCGAAAAAGATTGGTGATGTTCCAGGTAAGTGAAACCCCTAATAAATAGTTGCTACGATCTATTCCAACACCTTTCAAATAATTAGTGGAATAAGCTGAAAGATCTTGCGCATAATTGGACTGGAACCCAGAACCACGACCTTGAACAACACCAAACGCCGATAAATTGGGCTTTTTTTCAGCTTTCAAAACTTCAACGTTTTGTTCACTTTCATTGATTTTGCTTTGTTGCCATTGTAAATACGGATGTTTAGAAAAATTGTTTTCTGCCGTTTCTAATAACTTATCAGGAAGCGAAGTGCTGTACAAACTATCCAATTGATAGATTTTAAAATCGTCATTCATTAACACAGCAAGCTGTTTTGACCATTCTAATTCTTTGTCATAGGCTTTGATTTGTAGCGATTTTGCATTAGACCATTCTGCTTTTGCGAGTTGTGCATCTACTTCCGGTATCAATCCGCTTTTGGCTCGTGCGTTGGTCATTTCATAAAAAACCTGTGCCCGTTCTGCATTTTTTTCCTGAACAAATTTGATGCGTTGGCTTGCCAATAAATTGAGATAAGCCGCACTTACTTTTATTTGTTGCTGAAAAACTTCCTGATGCAAATCGGCTTGGGCAGTTAATTCTTTTTTACTTCCCAATTCCACTTGATTTTTAATTCTTCCAAATGAAAATAAATTCCAATTGACATTTGCGAAATAAAGTGAACCAAAAGCGGCGTTCCAATTCTGTTCAGCCAAAGGCATAGATGTAGCCGCAGAACCTAATCCGCCATAAGCGTACATTGGACCGTGCTGCACATTGATGGTTCCGAAACTTTGCTGTGCAGAAAGGGTGAAATCGGGTAAATATTGTTGCTTTTGAAAAGCTGTATTTTGAGCCGAAGCGTCGACTACTTGTTGTTTTGCTTTGATTTTATCGTATTGATTTTGAGTACGATAAAGCGCATCTTCAAGTTTTAAGATTTGTCCATAACTATTAAAATAGCTCAGAAATACTAAACTTGTAGCTGCAATGAATTTTAATTTCATTGTAAATAAAATTTAAAAATTAGACATAAAAATGGATGGCAGCATCGAGAAAACGAAACTGCTTTATCAGATTTTTAGTCTAAAATCAAATTCTATAAACGCAATGTAAAATGTAAAGTGGATTGCCCTGAATAGGGACTTTTGAAGAAGAATAGGCGGTGTTTTTTGAATTGTCTGATAGAATTAATTCTAAATCGAAAACCGTTCCCAACATTTTGTTAGGAATAGCATCGCCCCAAAATTTTACCGAAAAATCAAAATTGTTATGTTTTATTACACTGTCATCAAGTTTTATAATTTTCGATACATGCTTACAACAATTCTTCTTCTGATCTTTTAAACCCTTCTCCTTTGCAGAACAAATTGGACAAGGTTTGTCCTGATTTTGCTGTTGGGTGTTTGAAAAGCTGTAAACTTTACTCGCCGTTCCTTTACATAAATGTGCATATTGGGTAAAGCCCGAGAACAAAACCAAATAGCAAAGTGAAAGAAATATGACGAACAGTTTTTTCATAGTTTAAAGTACAAAGATAAACATTTTTTTTTGTAGAGCTTATATTATTTAGGTAATTTATTGTAAGATTTTGGGGTTCTTTGAAGTATTCTTTTTGCACTATCAGAAGCAACAATTAGCGCAGCTCCCAACATGATAATATCTTTTATCACCAACCTCCCTGCACCTGATAGATATGGAAACCCATATTGCGGGGTCGGAAAATCTCCACCTAGATTGGGGACATACACTTCAGGCGTGGTAATCAGGAACGATAAGGTAACAATAGACATTATGAATGTCAACAGGCCACCTATTAGACCTATTTTTGGGAACCAAATTCCGAGTATTACCGCCAATCCTATCAAAACAATGACCGTTCCTAAGCCGTATGAAAATAAGTATGTGCCATTACCGGTATGCCAATCTACATTTTTCTGTACAGTTTTTCCTTCGGGATTTTTATACAGCGTATGTTCTGCTACTTGTTTTCCCGTTTTATCTATAACGGTTTTATCTGCATTATTGTAGAAGAAACTCATAAAAGGGCTGTTGATAACAAATGGTACGATACCATCAGCTTCATATTGATAAGCTTTCAATCCGCCAATCCAGACCATTACGATGAAAATAGATATTCTAGTCAGATTGATAAAAGATTGCTGGCTATTTGCTAAAATATTGATCAATATATTCATTATTTTATTTTAAAGTTTTTTGAAATTGACAATTTTGGGTAGTAGTAGTGATAAAGCAAGATCAGTCCAAAGGAAAAAACAGAGACTATTAAACTCGCTATTGGCAGATATGCGACCTTTTCTTCGGGCAGGATAAATATCAAAAATGGAAATGCGTAAACCGCAGGGATTTTTATTTTGAAAAATGCCAATAACAAATACATAATTGCAAACAATACAGTAGAAAGCAGTACCCAATTTTCTATATAATTTCTGAGTGCTACAGCGATTGTGATGGAGAGGCATAATACAGCACTAATTTTAAGAGCCATTTTTAGGTTAAACATTTTCATACCCAGCGTTTCAAAAACCACTACGGTTATTGGGGGAATGATGATTATAGGTGCCAAATCTGTACTATATGCAACCAACATCCAAAATAACGTAATAACAAAATAAGCCCATAATCTTTTGCTATCCCAATCCGCTTTTCGTGGTATATCTTTATTGCGTTTGCCAGCAAGTACAACTAACATCAATACTAAGCTGGCAATGAGAATTGCATAAATAAACGACCGATGAGTGGCATTGGTCACAATGGGCAAAAAACCAGTTGCCAAAGCCGGTGGAAATGTAAATTTTAAACTGGCCATCAATATCATCATAGCTATTAATACCAACATTAGTTTTGTAAGATAACCGATCTCTATAAAATTTATTCCGAAACCTAATAGTGCAGTTACGCTTGGTAGAATAAAAATCATTTCGGTGCGTTGCATCCAGGATTTTTCTTGCCAAACCCAAAGTGCAACTGCCATTGCAGCCATTTCCGGAAGTATGATTTCGGGGTCGTTGAAATAAACAGCTGCGCCTACCATAGCCAATATAAACACAAATGCAGCAATGTACCACAGGTGTTGATGTATTTTTTGTTGTATCATAATTAAATTGCTATGTCAAAAAGAAATCAAGGCGGAATGTCTGATTTTTTTTCCGCCCTGAAAATCTAATCATTTTTTAATTACTCATTAATAATTCATTCTTAAGCCAATGCCCCATCCCATATCACTATCATAGTGTGTTCTAACAGCCATGTTTTTGTTAAGGATATAACTCAAATCTGCCATGTACTCTAAATCGGTATTGACCATGAAACCTCCCCTTAATCTTTTTGAAATAGGAATATCTTCACGCATTAACTGTAATCTTACAATACCGTCGTGATAAACTTCTGCCTGAAAATTGACCAACATAGGTAAAGTGTACATAAATCCTAAGCTGACCGCTCTACGTGTGTCTTTCTTGTTGGTTTGTCCAAATATGTTTTTTTCATGCTCGTCTTCTCCCATTTTTCGGTAACGATAATCAAAACCGACAAAAGGCATAAACCATTGCATCTTACCAATATACCTTCCAAAATGGGTTTCTACTTCATAGCCGTGCATACTGTTGTATCCTAAACGCCATTCTGTACCTAATGACCATCTTGCATTTTGCAACATCGCTCCACCGTCATTTCCATTCGTTGCAAAGTCGTTTTCAATCATAAAGTGAGGCATATTGCTTTCCCTTTGCAGTTCTTTATAGGCTTTTGCTTTATCGGGTAAATAGGGATTTTTGTAATCTCCAACTTCAAACACCCTGTTCATTCCTGCCATCATATGATAAAGAATATGGCAATGGAAAAACCAATCGCCTTCTTCGTTGGCTAAAAACTCTATAGTATCCGTTTCCATCGGCATAATGTCCAATACATTTTTCAAAGGCGATTTTTCTCCCTTACCGTTAATAACCCTAAAATCAAATCCGTGGAGGTGCATTGGATGTCGCATCATTGAATTATTATATATGGTAATCCGTAATATTTCTCCTTTTTTTACAGGTATTTTATCCGTTTCCGAAAGTATTTTATTATCCATACTCCATACATATCGGTTCATGTTACCAGTAAGCGTAAATTTTAATTCTTTTACTGGGACATCATTAGGAAGAGTGGTATTGTACGGCGATTGCAACATGGCATAATTCAAGGTTTTAATGTCAGCCAGAGCATTCGCATTATACTTATTGGCGTTGTCGTCCATTTTCATCCCGCTATGTTGGCTATGATCCATTTTTTTACCTCCTTCACCTGTAATTTCCGGATACATCACTACATTCATATCCATTTGGTTCAGGCTCATTTTCATACCCATATCATCCAGATTGCCATTCATTTTCATCATATCGTTCATCATCTTCATCCCTTCAAAATATTTCAATTTAGGAAGTGGAGAAATGAGTTGCTTGACCCCGTTACCAATAAACCAATGACAGAAGCCACCATCCCAATAGTGCCACGTTGCTTAATTA
>ERZ778018.50-NODE-50-length-278060-cov-15.658046_pt1 | contig 278060 bp, 234 predicted proteins | sample MGYA00375748_ERZ778018 | MGnify/ENA primary metagenome ERZ778018 (study PRJEB29350, sample SAMN05509839) | bioreactor metagenome | biome: bioreactor; material: wastewater | place: South Africa: University of Cape Town | collected 2014-04-22 ...
AGGCCGAGCATCGCCTGAGCAATGGCCAGTCGCTGCCGCATGCCCTGGGAGTAGGTCTTGACCCGCCGATCCACGGCCCGGCCCAGGTCGGCGATCTCCAACGCCTCATCCAGGTGGGCGTCGGCGGCCGGCCGTCCGGTGGCCCGCCAGTACAGGGTGAGGTTGGTGCGACCGGACAGGTGCGGCAGGAAGCCGGATCCCTCCACGAAACTCCCGACCCGGGAGAGGATCTCGGCTCCCGGACGGATCGGTGTGCCGAACAGCGAGATCTGGCCCGCCGACGGACGAATGAGCCCCATCACCATGCGCAGCGTCGTGGTCTTGCCCGCGCCGTTGGGGCCCAGCAGCCCCAGCACCTGGCTGCGCTCGACGCGGAAGGAGACGTCGTCCACGGCCACGACTCCACCGGGATATTCCTTGCGCAGGCCGGTGATCGCCAGAGGCGCGGCGTCGCCGGTGGGACGGGGACCCGGTACTGCCCTCGGATCCGATTCCGCCTTCGCGGAGCGTCGGGGGGACACCCGCCCGGCGACGGTCAGGGCCAGCACCGCGAGCACCACCAGGGCCCCCAGCGCGATGGCCAACCCGATCGGCTCCTCGGCCGCCGAAACCCGCTGCCCGCCAGCGATCGGGACGTGCAACAGGCTGCCTTCTGGCAGCGAAACCCGGTAGACCGCAGGCGCTGTCGGTCCCGCGTAACCCTGATCGGTGGTGGCCACCCGAACCTGGTAGGACTGGCCCGCCGGTAGCTGGAAGGCCACCGCGGGCAGGTGCACCGTCACCGTGACCGGCGTGCCGTCGGCCGGAAGGTCGTCGATGCGCACCGGCGACACCGCGCCGCCGGCCGGCCCGCCGGAGAGCAGCGCCCCGACCCGCGAGGCGGCGCCGGAAGAGCCGGCCGCTCCGGAAGCGCCGGCCGCGTCTGGGTCGGCTGTGTCTGAGTCAGCCGCCGCCAGCGACACGAACAGCACCGCGGAGTCGTCCGCACCGGAACCGGATCTGGGCCCGGCTCCGGGGAGGCCGGCCTGCCGGGCGACCGACAGCGTGACCGTGGCCGATCCGGTGACGACGGTGGGGGCCGAGACCGGGGCAGAGGTGAACACCGCGGTCTGGCCCGGGAGTGCGGTCAGCGCACCGAGCGCGCCCGCACCGACGGTACTCAGGCCCGGCAGGGACGAGATCGCCGCGGGCATGCCTCCGGGCGGGTTCAGGATCGACTGGGCCGATCCGGTCAGCGGCACGCCGCGGGTCGGGGCCGAGGCCTGGTCGGCGGTGCCGGGGTAGCCGGGTACCTGCAGAGTGCGGGTGCGGACTCGGCCGTTATCGGACACCGATCCGGCCACGCTGTACTGGAAGGCGTCGGAGGGTGTCGGCCCGGTGCCCACCAGGTAGTGCCGCAGCCAGTCGGTCACCCTGCCTTCGGTGGCGGCGTCCAGGCTGCCGCCGTTGTGTCCGCCTGGGTACCAGCTGACCGCGACCGGGGTTCCGTTGCCGGCGATCTGCCGGGCGTTGGCGTCGGCCTGGTCCAGCCCGAACAGCGTGTCGTTCTCGCCCTGCACCAACAGGGTCGGTGCGGTGATATCGCCGGCCACCGCGGCGGGGCTGGAGTTCGCCAGCAGCCCGGCCAGCGCCGGGGTGAGCCGGCCGGTCTGCGCGACCTGCACGTAGGCGACGCACAGGGCTAGCATCATCCGGCCGCAGCCGGCCACCGCCGGACTGGCCCCGTCACTGGCGGTGCCCGACGGGCCGGCACCATCCGCGCTACCGGTGCCGCCTGAGGTGCCGGTGCCGCCTGCGCTGCCGGGACCGCCTGGCGTGCCGGGGCCGCCCGGGGTGCCGGCGGAACTCCCGTCACCGCCGGATGTCTCGCCGGCCGCAGGGGCGCCTCCAGTGCCGCCAGTGCCGCCAGTGCCGTCCATGCCTCCGGTCCCGCCGGTCCCGCCGGTCCCGCCGGTGCCGTCTGTGCCGTCGACGCCGTTGGAGTCACTGGCCGCCGAGGCGACCGGCAGCGAGCTCCCCGAGATCACCGAACTCATCAGTGCGGCGGCCCAGGAGCGCTTGAACACACCGTCGGCGCCCGCCGGGATGTCGGCCGGTGTGCCGGGCGGGGGCCCGGCCCCGTCGGACCGCGTCACCGCCCCGTTGTTCGGGAACAGCGACTGGGCCAGGTCGTTCCAGGTTGCGATGGCCGCGACCGCATCGACCCGCCGATCGGTGCCGGCCAGCATCAGCGCCAGCGCTCCGCCGTAGGAGCCGCCGGTCACGCCGACCCGGGGATCGCCCGGCCCGTCCTGGCGCACCTCGGGTCGCCGGGCCAGCCAGTCCACCAGCGCCCGCGCGTCGGCCACCTCGTAGTCCAGCGAGTCCAGCCCGATCCGCCCGGTGGACGCGCCGAAGCCCCGCGCCGAGTAGGTCAGCACCACGAAGCCGTCCCGGGCCAGCCGCTGTGCGTCGGCGTCCACGCTCGATCGGGAACCGCCGAACCCGTGGGCCACGATCACCGCGGGCGACGGCGTCACTGCGGGCAGGTACAACCCGGCGTCCAGCGTCACTGACTCGTCGACTCCCGGGCCACCCGGAACGGTGATCTTCTCGTCCTGTGCCGGCACCGGCGCCGGGCCCGATCGGGGCCACGCCGCCAGCACGATCGCGGCCACCACCAGTACAGCAATCGCGAGCGCCACCCACCGGCGCGCCCGCGTGCGCAGCAGACGCCCGGCGATCACTCCACCAGGGTGCCAGACGGCGGGGCGGGCCGTTCGAACCCGGCGGTATGGAACACTGGTGGTGCGTGGAGGGGAGTATTCCCACTCGGCGGCGACATCGTCAGCACGGCGAACCGGCCATCCGGTTCCCCGGTGTCGCCGGCCGGTGCAGGCGCCCGGGGTGTGAATCGGGGCGGCTGTCCGGCGGAAGAGACCTCCGGCGATGACGTGCAGCGTCCGCCGGAGGAGAGTTCTGTGAACGTACCAGTGTGGGTGTGGGCCGCGGTGATCGTGGGCGTCGCCGCGATCTTCGTCGTCAGCCTGTTGTTCGGCCGCAAGGCGCATCTGATCACCGTGGGGGAGGCCGCCCGCTGGGTGGCCGGCTACGTCACCCTCGCCGTCCTGTTCGGCCTGGGGATCCTCGTCACCAACGGTGCCGACTACGCCGGGCAGTTCTTCGCCGGCTACATCACCGAATACGCGCTGAGCGTGGACAACCTGTTCGTGTTCGCGATCATCCTCACCTCGTTCCGGGTACCGCGCCAATTGCAGGGCAAGGTGGTGCTGATCGGCATCGCGATCGCGTTGGTGCTGCGCGGCGGCCTGATCGCCGCCGGCTCCGCGTTGATCCACAGCTTTTCCTGGGTGTTCTACCTGTTCGGGGCGTTCCTGGTGATCACCGCGATCAACCTGGCGCGCAACAAGGAGGAGTCCGACACCGAGGAACCCAAGACCGTCACGTTGTTGCGCCGGGTGATGCCGATCTCCGACGGCTACGTCGGCGACCGATACCTGGTGCGGCAGAACGGCAAGCGGATGGCCACCCCGCTGCTGGCGGTGATCCTGGCGCTGGGCACCACCGACATCGTGTTCGCGCTGGACTCGATCCCGGCGATCTTCGGGCTGACCAAGGAGGCCTTCCTGGTCTTCACGGCCAATGCCTTCGCGCTGCTGGGCCTGTCCGAGCTGTACTTCGTGCTCGGCGCGCTGCTGGATCGGCTGCGGTATCTGGGCAAGGGCCTGTCGCTGATCTTGCTGTTCATCGGCGTGAAGCTGATTCTGGAGGCATTGGCGGAGAACTCGCTGCCGTGGGTGGCGGGTGGCGAGCCGATCTCCTGGGCGCCGGAAATCTCGCCGGCGCTGTCCCTGACGGTGGTGGGCAGCATTCTGGCGGTGACGGTGATCGCGAGCCTGCTCGCGTCCCGGGTGGAGCGGCGCCGGGCGTTGGCCGTGCGGCGGGACGGCGAGGATCACCCGCTACCCTGACCGGTTGTGAAACCCTCCGATCTGCCCCTGTTCCGGTCCTATGGCCGCCCTGCGGTCGCCCCCGACGGGACGGTGTTCGCCGCGCTGTCCACGCCCGATCTGGCCGGCGATCGGTACGGCGGCGTGCTGCACCGGCTCGAGCCGGCCGGCCCGCCCAGGGAGTTCACCCACGGCCCGCGGGATTCGGCGCCTGTGCTCTCGCCGGACGGGACGGTGCTGGTGTTCCTGCGGGCCGGAGAGTCGGGCCCGGCGCAGCTGTCCCTGATGCGTACCGGCGGTGGTGAGCCACGTCAGTTGACGGATGCCTCGGTGCATCCGCTGGGCGCGTCGGCGGTGACGTTCTCCCCGGACGGGCGCTCGATTGCCTACCTGGCACCGGTTGTGGAGCCGGGCCGGTACGGCTCACCGGGCGCGGAGGGGGCCGACCAGCTCGACCCCGAGGCCGAGGCGCCCCGCCGGATCACCCGGATGTCCTACCGAGGCGATGGCAAGGGATTCCTGCTGGGCAAGCCCGAGCAGATCTTTCTGCTGGACCTGTTCGACGAGGCAGGGGCCGAGCTGCCCGACGCGGCCCCGCGCCCTGTGACCGCCGAACCGGGTCCGCTGGGCCGGCCGGCGTTTACCGCGGACGGTCGCGAGGTGCTGTACGTGCGGCGAGCCGCGGTGGACTCGGTGCATGGCGAGATCGCCGCGGTGCCCTCCGATGCCGACGAGCCCGGGATCGGGCGCACCGTCGTGCACATCGCCGGCGACGCGGCGGAGCTGACGGTGCACGGCAAGACGGTCTACTACATCGGAAGCGCGTTCGCCGGCAACGACTTCGCCGGACAGACCGACGGGCTGTGGGCGGCCCCGTTGGCGGGCGGGTCGGCCCGCCGGCTCACCGACGTGCAGACCGTGCAGGTCGACGCGATGGCGGGTGCACCGGTGCTGGTGGCCGATAAGGTCGTGGTGGCCGTCGCCGGCCGAGGCTCGGTGTCGCTGCGCGCGGTGCCGGTGCAGGCACACGACGCCCCGCTGGACGACCTGCCGGTGATCATCGGTGGCCGCCGGGTGGTCAAGGCGTTCACCGTCGCCGGCAGCCTGATTGCGGCGACGGTGGCGGGCCCGGGTAGCGCCGGAGACATCGTCACCGCCGTGGTCGCCGCGGCACCGGATGCCGACTCCTCGGAAACGGTGCTGACCGACGTGTCGGCCCCGCTGCGAGCGGCTGGGCTGTGCACCGCCGAAGAGATCACCGGCACCGCACCGGACGGCTACCCGGTGCACGGCTTCATGGTGCTGCCCCCGCCGGACCGGTTCGCCGGCCCGCACCCGGTGTTGCTGGCGGTGCACGGCGGCCCGCACTCCGCCTACACCTGGGCGGTGTTCGACGAGGCCCAGATGTACGCCGCGCAGGGGTACGCGGTGGTGCTGCCCAATCCTCGGGGGTCCGCCGGATACGGGCTGGAGCACGGCCGCTGCATCGTGGGCCAGTTGGGCACCATCGACGCCGACGACGTGTTGGCGCTCCTGGACGCGGCGCTGCGCCGGGAGGACTGCGACGCCGGTCGGGTCGGGGTGATGGGGGGCTCGTACGGCGGGTTCATGACGAGCTGGCTGGCCTCGCACGCCGCCGACCGATTCGTCGCCGGGATCAGCGAACGGGCGGTGAACGCGTGGGACTCGTTCACCGGAGCCAGCGACATCGGCTACTTCTTCGCCGACGGCTACGTGGGCTCGGATCGGGACGAGCAGTGGGCAAGATCCCCGCTGGCGCACGCCGACCAGATCGGCATCCCGCTGTTGATCATCCACTCGGAGCAGGACTGGCGCTGTCCGCTGGAGCAGGCGCAGCGGCTGTTTGTGGCGCTCAAGCAACGCGGCCACGAGACCGAGATGCTGGTCTTCCCCGGAGAGGGGCACGAGCTGTCCAGGTCGGGTCGGCCCCGGCACCGCCAGCAGCGCTTCGAGGCGATTCTGGACTGGTGGAGCCGGTACCTGCCGGTGGGGTGATGCGCGACGCGTGAGCGGGACGGTGCGGGTCCCGGCCTTGCGCTGACTGCGGGTCCCGGCCCGGCGCGATCAGCCGGCCGGGGCGATGCCACGGCTGGGCGCGGCATCTTCGTTGTGGACCGTCAGCCACGCCACCAGGCAGGCGATCAGGTTGCACACCGCGCAGGCCAGCAGCGCCAGCCGAAACGGAGTGGCGGGTTCCGCGCCGACCGACGCGATGGCGGGCAGTCCGACGGCGGCGATGACGGTAGCGGCCAGGGCAACCCCGATGGCGCCGCCGGCCTGCCGGGTGGCGTTGTACAGCGACGTGGCCTCGCCGGTTCGGAGCTTGGGCACCGAGTCGAACGCGGCCGCCTGGGTGGGCATGAACGTGTGCGCCTGCCCGATGCCCACCACAAACATGATCAGCACCGGGACGATGTCCGGAGTGCCCGCGCGCACCAGCAGGGCGATGCCGCACAACATGGCCGTCACCAGGGCCTGGCCGGTGGCCACCAGCCCCCGCGGACCCACGCGTGAGTACAACCGGGCTGCGATCTGGGTTCCGACCATCACGCCGATCGCCTCCGGGAAGGTGAGCAGCCCCGCCGTGAGTGGCGAATGTCCGAGCGCGTTCTGCAGCATGAGTGGATAGGCGAACAGGGCGCCCAGGAACCCGGCCGAGGACGACATGGTGATCAGGTTTGCCGAGCGGAACAGCCGCAGCCCGAACAGGCGCAGTTGCAGCATCGGCCGGGCCACCCGCAGCTCCACTGGCACCAGGGTGGTCAGCAGGACCACTCCGACCACCCCGGGCAGCAGGATCTGGGCGGAGGTCCAGCCCTGGGCGGGGCCTTCGGACACCGCGTACATCAGGCCGGCGAATCCCGCCCCGGCCAGAACGAAACCGGGGACGTCCAAGCGGTTCCCGGTGGTCCGGGGGAGCGGTCGCACCACCAGCACCGTGAACAGCACCGCGGCGATCCCGATGGGCACATTGATCCCGAAGATCCACCGCCAGCTGGCGTGTTCGGTCAGCAGCCCGCCCAGCACCGGTCCCAGGGCGGGCGCGAACGCGATCGGGACGGTGGTGATGCGCCCGAGCCGGATGCGCTCGGCGGGCGGGAAGGTCCGGTACAGGATGGCCATTCCGACCGGCGTCATGAGCCCGCCGGCGGCGCCCTGCAGCACCCGGAAGATCACCAACTGACCCAACGAACCGGCCAGCCCGCAGGCCGCCGAGGAGGCGGCGAACAGTGCGATGGCGGTGACGAACACCTCGCGGGCGCCGAGCCGGTCGCCGAGCCAACCGGACACGGGGATGGCGACGGCCACGGCTACCAGGAAGCCGATGTTGATGGTGGCGGTCTGGTCCACTGGCACCGCGAAGTCGCGGGCAATCGTCGGCAGCGCCACATTGACGACGGTCGCGTCCAGGATGTTGATGAACATTGCGGCGACGAACACCGTCGCGACCGCGATCTTCTGGCGGCGGCCGGCCGGTTGATCCTCCGTCACCGCCGCGATGCTCACCGGCGTAAGCCTATCCGGGCGTCGGGAGCGGACCGCCAGACGTGGCGGCGCCGATGGCGTGCCCCGCGGGCTACCAACCCCGTTCGCGCCACTCGGCCAGGTGGCCACGCTCGGTGCCGAGCGTGGTGTCGTCGCCGTGCCCGGGGTAGACCCAGGTGTCGTCCGGCAGCACGTCGAACACCCTGGTCTGCAGATCGTCCATCAGCGAGGTGAAGGTCTCCGGCGATGTGGTCCGGCCCGGGCCTCCGGGGAACAGCGAGTCCCCGGTGAACAGATGCGCCGATCCCTGGGGATCCCGATACAGCAGCGCCACCGATCCTGGGGTGTGGCCGCGCAGCGCGATCACCTCGAGCTGGCTGTCGCCGAGCGGGACGGTGCTGCCCTGGTCCAGCGGGACATCGGTGGGCACCGGCAGGGCGGCCGCATCCGCGGCGCCGGCATACAGGTTGGCGCCGGTGGCCCCGGCGACCGCTCCGAGGGCTCCCCAGTGGTCTGCGTGCTGGTGGGTGGTGACGATGGAGCGCAGTCGGGGCCGATCCGGCCCGTCGCCCAGCAGGTCGATGATGCGCTGGTTGTCGTTGGCGGCGTCGACGAGGACCGCGTCACCGGTGTGCCGGCACACCAGCAGGTAGGTGTTGTTGTCCATCGGGCCGACGGACATCTTGGTGATGGTGATCTCGGCCAGCTCGCGGAGGGCGGGCGGGCCCTGCGGGTCGACGTGGCCGGTGTAGTCGCTGGCTGCCATGGGGTGCTCGCTCACGGTGCCGAGCGTATCGAGGCCGGCCGACGGCCGGGAGAACTGGCCCGGACACCAGTGACGGGGCCGGCTCGCGGACCGACCCCGTCACCGTGGCAAGCGGCTGGTTGCGCCCAACACCGCCGCGTTTCACGTTGGACCGAGACCACCAAGACGAAGTAAGAATTGGTAATGTCTCGGTAATGTCGACCGTAGCGCGAGGATCGCGTCGGTGCAAGCACCGCGCGTCGGCGTTCGTCGGAATCACCCGGACGGGGCAGCGCTGGCGGAGCAGTGTCGGTGCCCCCGCCTAGCATGGGTCACCGTGACCGACCAGCTAATCGTGCGGGGTGCGCGCGAGCACAACCTGCGCAATGTCGACCTGCAACTGCCACGCAACTCGCTGGTGGTGTTCACCGGGCTGTCCGGGTCCGGCAAGTCGTCGCTGGCCTTCGACACCATCTTCGCCGAGGGCCAGCGCCGCTATGTCGAGTCGCTCTCGTCCTACGCCCGCCAGTTCCTCGGCCAGATGGACAAGCCGGATGTCGATTTCATCGAGGGCCTGTCGCCGGCGGTGTCCATCGACCAGAAGTCGACCTCCCGCAACCCGCGATCCACGGTCGGCACCATCACCGAGATCTACGACTACCTGCGCCTGCTCTACGCGCGGATCGGCCATCCGCACTGCCCGGTGTGCGGCGAGCGCATCGCCCGGCAGACCCCGCAGCAGATCGTGGACCGCGTTCGTGAGATGCCCGATGGCACCCGGTTTCAGGTGCTGGCCCCGGTGGTACGGGAGCGCAAGGGGGAGTACGTCGACCTGCTGGAGAACCTGCAGGCGCAGGGTTTCGCCCGGGCCCGTATCGACGGGGTCGTGCACCAGCTGACCGATCCGCCCACCCTGAAAAAGCAGGAGAAGCACTCCATCGAGGTGGTGGTCGACCGGCTGGTCAACAAGGCCTCCTCGCAGCAGCGCATCACCGACTCGGTAGAGACGGCGCTGGGGCTGGCCGACGGCGTGGTCATCGTCGACTTCGTGGACCTCGAGGAGAGCGACCCGGCCCGGGAGCGGCGCTTCTCGGAGCGCCTCGCCTGCCCGAACAACCACCCGCTGAGCGTGGACGAGTTGGAGCCGCGCTCCTTCTCGTTCAACTCGCCGTTCGGTGCGTGCCCCGAGTGCACCGGGTTGGGTATCCGCAAGGAGGTCGACCCGGAGCTGCTGGTCCCCGACGGTGCCCGTTCGCTGGCCGAGGGCGCCATTCACCCCTGGGCACAAGGCACCTCGGCGGAGTACTTCACCCGGCTGCTGCAGGGCCTGGCCGACGACCTGGGCTTCTCGCTGGACACCCCCTGGGACAAGCTGCCCGCCAAGGCCCGGCGCGCGGTGCTCGAGGGCAGCGAGACGCAGGTACACGTCAGCTATCGCAACCGGTACGGCAGGCAGCGCTCCTACTACGCCGACTTCGAGGGCGTGATCCCGTTCATCGAACGGCGCGCTGCGCAGACCGACTCGGAGTGGGCACGGGAGCGCTACGAGGGCTACATGCGCGACGTGCCGTGCCCGGCATGCGACGGCACCCGGCTCAAGCCGGAGATCCTGGCGGTGACGTTGGATCACCCGGCGCGTGGTCCGATGAACATCGCGCAGGTGGCGGCGTTGTCCATCAAGGAGGCCGCCGAGTACTTCCCGGGGCTGAAGCTGTCCAAGCGGGACCGGATGATCGCCGAGCGGGTGCTCAAGGAGGTCGACGCCCGGCTCGGCTTCATGCTGGACGTCGGGCTGGACTACCTGTCGCTGGATCGCGCGGCGGCGACGCTGTCCGGTGGTGAGGCGCAGCGCATCCGGCTGGCCACCCAGATCGGCTCCGGCCTGGTGGGCGTGCTGTACGTGCTCGACGAGCCGTCCATCGGGCTGCACCAGCGGGACAACCATCGGCTCATCCAGACCCTGACCAGGCTGCGGGACCTGGGCAACACGCTGATCGTGGTCGAACACGACGAGGACACCATCCGTGCCGCCGATCATGTGGTGGACATCGGTCCGGGCGCCGGCGAGCACGGTGGCCGGGTCGTGGTGTCCGGCACCGTCGCCGAGCTGGAGGCCAATCCGGAGTCGCTGACCGGGGCGTTCATTGCCGGTCGTCGGTCCATCCCGATCCCGATGGTGCGCCGGCCGGTCGATCGCAAGCGGATGCTGACGGTGGTCGGCGCCCGGGAGCACAACCTCAAGGGCATCGACGTCGCCTTCCCGCTGGGCTGCCTGGTAGCGGTGACGGGAGTCTCGGGGTCGGGCAAGTCCACCCTGGTGAACGACATCCTGCATGCCGTGCTGGCGAACCGGGTGAACGGGGCGCGCATGGTTCCGGGCCGGCACACCCGGGTCACCGGCCTGGAGCACGTGGACAAGATGGTCGGCGTCGACCAATCGCCCATCGGGCGGACCCCGCGGTCCAACCCGGCGACCTACACGGGGGTGTTCGACCACATTCGCAAGCTGTTCGCGGCCACCACCGAGGCGAAGGTGCGTGGCTATCAGCAGGGCCGGTTCTCGTTCAACGTGAAGGGCGGCCGGTGCGAGGCGTGCGCCGGTGACGGCACCCTGAAGATCGAGATGAACTTCCTGCCGGACATCTATGTCCCGTGCGAGGTGTGCAAGGGGGCTCGGTACAACCGGGAGACCCTGGACGTGCACTACAAGGGTAAGACCATCGCGGACGTGCTGGACACCCCGATCGAGGAGGCGGAGGAGTTCTTCCGGCCGATCGGCGCGATCCACCGGCACCTGAAGACCCTGGTGGACGTCGGGCTCGGCTACGTGCGACTCGGCCAGCCGGCGCCGACGCTGTCCGGCGGGGAGGCCCAGCGAGTCAAGCTCGGAGGAGAGCTGCAGAAGCGGCAGACCGGGCGGACGGTGTACATCCTGGACGAGCCCACCACCGGGCTGCACTTCGCCGACGTGGAAAAGCTGCTCGGCGTGATCAACGGCCTGGTGGACAAGGGCAACACAGTGATCGTCATCGAGCACAACCTGGACGTCATCAAGTCTGCCGACCACATCATCGACATGGGCCCGGAGGGCGGCTCGGGCGGTGGGCTGGTGGTGGCGACCGGCACCCCGGAGGAGGTGGCGGCCAACCCGGACTCCTACACCGGGCAATTCTTGGCCCCGATCCTGGCCGGGCGCGGACATGTGCCGGGGACCGAGCAGCCCGCGGGGTCGGGCCGGAAGGCGATGCGGGGCAAGGGCGTTGCGCCGAAGTCGTCCTCGGCCGTGTCCGGGAAGGCGCCCCGAGCCAAGAAGTCGGCGGCCGCGGCGAAGCAGCCAGCATCGGCTGGGAAGGCGAAGGCGGGCACCTCGAATGGCAAGGTACCGGCCGATAAGCCGGCGTCGGCTGCGCTCCCGATGGTGGTCAACGGCAGCGTCTCGGTGGACGACGAGCAGGCCAGGCTCGCTGCGCGCAAGACCATGGCGGCGGCTCGACGGCGGGCTGCCAAGCTCCGGTAGTCGCGAGTCGCTGTGGGGGCAGCCCGACGGACAGGTGTTGGCGGCCGAGGGCCAGGCCCACCCATCGATGATCGACCGGCGTCGGCGGGTAGCGCGGGCGCCTCGTCGACTCGTCGTTGACTCCGTGGGCGCATCGGCTGCGACGAGAGTCAGCGAAAGAATTCAGGGGCGTCCCGTTGCATGACCCATGTACACGTGTACGATAGAACATATGAATGAGTCGATGGCACTGGACAGCGCGTTTGATGCTTCAGTGTGCAACGAGTCTGTAGCGGAGTTGGAGTCTTCGCAGCTGACGGGTCCGATGATCGCACCGGCGTCCGGCGGTGCCTCCACTGCGTGCGGGCCGGACATCAGCCACTGGGCTCGCGATCTGGCGGGTCTCGCCGACGCCGGTGACGACGCCGGCGGTATTGACCAGATCCGACAGTTGGAGGACATCAAGTCCGCCTGCGCCGCCGCGCAGGCCCGGATCACCGCTGCCTTTGCCGCGTCGCAGCGCGCAAGCAACGCACCCCGTCCTGGGGAGACCTCTCATGCGGACGGCGATGCGGGTCATGACCCGCATGTCTGTCCGGACGGCGACACGGTTGCTGACGCCGGCTGGGACGCCGACCCCGATGTTTCAGAGATGCGTCGCGTCGGCGGTGGTTCGCGGGCACAGCAGTGGGCTCGGCGGCGTGCAAAGGCGGAGCGGCTGGCTAGACGGTCGGCGGCGGCGCAGGTGGCGTTGGCGCGGCGGGAGTCGCCGCAGCGGGGTGGCCGGTTCGTGGGCCTGGCCGATGTGCTGACCGGGGAGATGCCGAACACGTTGGCGGCACTGGCGTCCGGCGTCATCAACGAGTGGCGCGCGATGATCATCGTGCGGGACACCGCCTGCCTGACCGCCGAACAGCGTCGCCAGGTCGATGGTGAGATCGCCGGCAAGCTCGACGGTTTGGGCGATGCGCGGATTCACGCGTTGGTCACGGCGATCGGTTACCGCTTGGACCCGGAGGCAGCCACGTCGCGGGCGGTGTGCGCGGTGTCCGATCGGCGGGTTGCTGTCCGGCCGGCGCCGGATGCGATGGCGTATCTCAGCGGGCTGATGCCGGTCGCGACGGCGGTGGCGTGTTACGCGTCGTTGTGTCGGCATGTGGATGCCCGCCCCGGGCTGGCGGGCGACACGCGTACCCGCGACCAGCGGATCGTCGATGAGTTCATCGCAAGGCTGACCGGCCCGGCTGTGGGGAATCGTACTGGTGCTGGTCCCGCTGATATCAGCGCCGGTGCCGGTGCCGCGGGCGCCGGTGATGTCGGCGCCCCGCGCGCCGATGCTGGTGCGGCCGGCGTGAGCGGGCGAGCGGACGCGGGCGCCGGTAACGGTGGCGAAGTCCCGGAGGCTGCCGATCGAGCGCCCGATGCTGGTGTTTCCGGCGGGTCTGAGGTGGCGGCCACCGAGCTGGGGAGTCGCGCCGACTTGGGTGATGCTGATCGTGCGAGCAGCGACCCGGTGGCCGCGGTGCGGGCGGCCTATGAGCGTGCGGTGGCCCGTCCGGCGAACGCCGGTGCAGGCAGGGCGGGTAGCGCAGGCAACGCAGCCAGTGCAAGCAACGCAGCCAGTGCGGGTAGCACAGTCAGGGTGGGTAGCGCGGCTAGCGCAGATAACGCAGTCAGCGCAGACGCAGAGAACTTAGCCAGGGTGGCCGCCCACACACCGGGGGTCGCCGGTCGCGCGATACGTGGCGCAGAGCGACGGGGCCCGAATCCGCGGCACGGGCCTGCCTGGGGAATCCCGCCGGGCACCGACGTCATGCTGAATGTGGTGATCACCGATCGGACGCTGCTGGCCGGTGGGGACGATCCAGCCATTCTGCAGGGCAACCATCCGATCCCCGCGCCCCTGGTTCGTTGGATGCTCGCCGATTGTCCGGCGGAGGCGCGGGTATGGATCCGGCGGCTGTATACCCGGCCCAACACCGGCGAACTGGTCGCGCAGGAGTCCCGGCGTCGAGAGTTCCCGCCCGCGATGCGTCGGCTGTTGCTGACCAGGGACCAGACCTGCCGTACCCCGTGGTGCAATGCCCCCGCCCGGCATGCCGATCATCTGCGTCCTGCGGCGGTGGGCGGAGCGACGCGGCTCGGCAACGGTCAGGGCCTGTCCGAGGACTGCAACTACATCCGGACCGCCCCGGGCTGGTCGGCCCGGTGTGATCCGGCCCGGTCCGGCGACATCGAGGTCACGACGCCGACGGGTCATCGTTACCACAGCCCGTGCCCCGACGTGGTTCCCGGCCACACGCGTGACGCGCATCCCCCGGCCGATGTCTGCTACCACGCCGAGCAGCTTCTGGAATGGCATTTGGCCCGAACGGGTTGACGCCCTCGCCTGTGGGCTACCTACCGCGGAATCGCCGTGATCGGTGACGACACGGGTTCTTCGTGCCACACTGTCGGCAGGACGTGGCTCAGCGCGGGCTACCCCCTCTCGAGGGGGCGGGTCGGCCGTCCGCCGGGACGGCCGTTCGTGAGGAGGGCGCGGTGACCGGCGAACCGACCCTGATCGGGTCGGTGCAACGTGCCTTGCATCTGCTCGATGCGGTCGGTAGCCGAGACCGGCCGGTCAGCGCCAAGGTGCTGGCCCGCGAGACGGCCCTGCCCCTGGCCACCACGTACCACCTGCTGCGCACCCTCGTCCACGAGGGCTATCTGCGGCGGCTGGACGGCGGATACGTGCTCGGCGACCGGGTGGTGATGCTCGGCACCGGCTTACCGGCCTGGCGGCTGCGCCCCACCCTGACCGCCTTGCGGGACGAGCTGTCCGCCGCCTGCTACCTGGCCGTCTACCGCGACGGCGAGATCGAACTGGTCGACATCGTGGACAGCCCGCAACACCCCCGCACCGATTTGTGGGTGGGCCTGCACGACGCCGGCCACGCCACCGCGCTGGGCAAGGCGATCCTCGCCGAGCTGTCTGGCGATCAGCGCGAGGACTATCTGGCCCGGCACGCACTGGCCGACCTGACGCCGCACACTGTCACGAACCGGGCGGTGCTCAGCAGCCGTCTGGCCGACCCGACGGGCCTGGCCATCGACGCCGGTGAGTACCACCTGGGTGTGGTGTGCGTCAGCGCCCCTATCCGCACCGCCGACGGCATTGCCGCGGTGGCGGTCTCCGCACCCGCCGAGCGAGAGCGGGACCTTCGTAGCAGGAGCGCGGCGCTGCGCCGCGGCGCGGACCGAATCGGGCTCGCCCTGTCCGTCAAGTAGCGCGCCGGCTCCGCCAAGTACCTCCCCGTGCCCGTCGCAGCGGCCCGCCTCGCGGGCGCATTATCACCATCTGAAATCCATGGCCTTCACCGGAGGCCCCCGGCCGGTCACGATCGCATCAACGGACCGAGCCGATGGGAGTGGCGCGATGGGCAGTGTGGATTCGGACACCCGGATCGATCTGTATCGGATGATGGTGCTGATCCGCTCCTTCGAGGAGGCGATTCGCGCCGAGTACCACGCGGACAAGAAGCCCGCCTGGGACATTGGGGCCGGGCTCATCCCGGGGGAGATGCACCTGTCGGCCGGGCAGGAGCCGGTTGCCGCCGGTTTGATGGCCCACCTGCGCCCCGACGACGCCGTCACCGCCACCCACCGCCCGCACCACCTGGCCATCGCACACGGAGTCGACCTGGGCGCAATGACCGCGGAAATATTCGGCCGGGAAACCGGTCTGGGTAAGGGACGCGGCGGCCACATGCACCTGTTCGACCCGGCCACCCACTTCTCCTGCTCGGGCATCATCGCCGAGGGCTACCCGGCCGCCCTGGGCCAGGCCTTCGCGTTTCGTTCCCGCGGCAGCGACGCCATCGCGGTCGCCGTCGCCGGCGAGGGCGCCGCGAACGCTGGCGCGTTCCACGAGGCGCTCAACCTCGGCGCCCTGTGGCAGCTACCCGTGGTGTTCGTCGTGGAGGACAACGACTGGGGCATCTCGGTGCCCCGCGGCGCCTCCACCTCCGTCGCCTCCAACGCCGACCGCGGCGCCGCCCACGGCATGCCCTCCGTCCGGGTCGAGGGCAATGACGTCGAAGCGGTCTACCGGGCGGCGGGCGAGGCGGTGCAGCGAGCCCGATCCGGTGGCGGGCCGTCGTTGATCGAGATCCACACGCTGCGCCTGTGGGGGCACTTCGAGGGTGACGCCCAGGGCTACCGGCCGGACCTGGACGAGGTGGACGACCACGACCCGATCCCCGCGTACGAAGCGACGTTGCGCGCCGACGGGGTGCTCGACGAGGAAGGCATCGGCAAGATCCGTACCCAGGCCGCCGACCGCGTCGAGCAGGCGATCCAGTTCGCCAAGTCCAGTCCGACACCGGATCCCGGCGAGGCCCACCGCTACGTATTCGCTGGCGCGAGCTGACCGGCGGAAACGGTGACCTCGGTCAGCCTGGACGAGCAGCAACGACCACACGACGACAAGGAGCATCGGCGATGACAGCGACCCTGCCGCAGACCGGATCTCGGCGGTTGTCCACCGCCAAGGCCATGGTTGAGGCGATCAGCCAGGAGATGCAGCGCGACGAGTCCGTCTTCGTGCTCGGCGAGGACGTGGGCGCCTACGGCGGCATCTTCTCCTCCACCACCGGGCTGCTGGATCAGTTCGGTCCGACCCGGGTACTGGACACGCCGATCTCCGAGACGGCCTTCATCGGGCTGGCGATCGGGGCGGCAGTGGAGGGCATGCGCCCCGTCGTGGAGTTGATGTTCGTCGACTTCATGGGGGTCTGCCTGGACCAGATCTACAACCACATGGCCAAGATCCACTACGAGTCCGGCGGCCACGTGTCGGTGCCGCTGGTGCTGACCACCGCCGTCGGCGGCGGCTACTCCGACGGCGCCCAGCACTCGCAGTGCCTGTGGGGCACGTTCGCGCACCTGCCCGGCATGAAGGTGGTCGCGCCCAGCACCCCGTACGACGCCAAGGGCCTGATGACGGCCGCCATCCGGGATCCCGGGCCGGTGATCTACATGTTCCACAAGGGCGTGATGGGGTTGGCGTGGATGGCCAAGAACCAGCGCTCCATCGGCGCGGTTCCCGAGGAACCGTACGAGATCGAGATTGGCAAGGCGAACGTGGTGCGCAGCGGTGCTGATGTCACAGTCGTCACCATCTCCCTGTCCGTGCACCACGCCCTCGACGTCGCTGAACAGCTTGCCGGAGAAGGGATCTCCTGCGAGGTGATCGACCTGCGGTCCATCGTGCCGCTGGACCGTGCGGCCATTCGCGCCTCGGTGGCCAAGACCGGACGGCTGGTTGTCGTCGACGAGGACTACGCCTCGTTCGGGCTGTCCGGCGAGGTCATCGCCTCGGTGGTGGAACACGACCCTGGGCTGCTGCGGGCCGCGCCGGTGCGGGTGGCCGTGCCGGATGTGCCCATCCCGTACGCGCGCGAACTGGAGTACGCGGTGCTGCCGACGCCGGCCAGGATCACCGAGGCGATCCGGGAGGTGATGCGTCCGTGACGGACTCCGTGACGGACATTGTCTTCCCGGCGATGTCCAAGGACAACGCCGAGGCCGAGGGGGTGATTGCGACCTGGTTTGTCGCCGATGGCGAGACGGTGGCCGAGGGCCAGCTGGTGGCCGAGGTGGCCATGGACAAGGTGGACATGGAGGTGACGGCGCCGGTGGCCGGCGTGATCACCCTGTCCGCCGCCGAGGGCGACACGGTGCGGCAGGGCGGGGTGATTGCCTCGATCGCCTGACAGTATTGCCACTCAAGAAATGGGCACCACGGAGCCGGGCCCGGTTGGAACGGGCGCCACCAAGACAGCAGCAGTCGAGACACGGACGGCCGAGACGGGAACGGCCAGGGGCACACATGCGCGGGACATCGGGGGTCACGTGATGAGGGTCGGCAACGGATGGCTGTCCGAGCGCCGGCGGGCGCAACCGCCGCGCTCCGAAACGGCCCGGCCGCGCGAGGACGCGGCCAGCGGTGACGTGCCGGTCGGCGATGTGGTCCGTCACGCGAGCGAGAACACCCAGCGGTCGGCGGCGAACACCGCCCGATCAGCGGTGCGCACGATCAGGAACGGTCCGCGGCGTCCGAGCGCGTGGACCTCGATGCTGTCCTCCGGGTCGAGTAGCAGCGCATCGGGCCGGGGGTGAACGACCACGGCATGCCCGGCGGCCAACGGCCCACCGGCGGCCCGGATGGGCACCAGATGAGCCGGTAACCGTGGCCTGCTCCACCGCTGCAGCCCCGTGCGCGGCTGGTGCAGCCGGACCGGCGTACCGCACCGTGCCGGGACCCCCGGTGGCGCCGCGCCGGGCACCGAGGCTGCCAGCAGTCCGGCCAGCTCTGCCGCCTGCGACCATCGCGCGCAGCGCCCCGCCAGCACCGTGACCCCCGCGACGCACACCGCCACCGCGCCACCCCCGATCACGGCGCCCGCGCTGCCGACGAACCAGCCCGGTGCCAGCCACCCCAGGACGGCCAGCAGGGCCGTGAACGACGCGGCAACCACCGCCGCGCTCGCCGTCCGCGACCGCACCCGGCGGGTCACACCGGCGTCTCCGGGTAGATCGGGATCGGTGGCTTCGGGACGGTGTCGACGCGAACGATCCATGGTCCGTGCAGCCTACGGCGACGGCAATGGAACAATCATCCGACGTGAAGTCCTTCGAGAGCCTGTTCGCCGAGCTGCTGGACCGGGCCGCGTCCCGGCCGGCCGGGTCCGGAACCGTCGCCGCATTGGATGCCGGGGTCCATGAGCAGGGCAAGAAGCTGCTCGAGGAGGCCGGCGAGGTGTGGCTCGCGGCCGAGCACGAGGGTGACGATGACCTGGCGCTGGAGGTGTCTCAGTTGCTCTACCGCATCCAGGTGATCATGATCGGTCGGGGAATCGGTCTGGCGGACGTCTACCGGCATCTGTAACCGTCACCGCCCGACCATCCGCTGCCCGGCAGCGCCGTCACCGCTAGGAAGCCTCGATGCTGAAAGTTGCCGTCCCCAACAAGGGCACCCTGTCCGAGCCGTCCGCCGAGATGCTGGCCGAGGCCGGCTACCGGCAGCGCGCCGACGGACGGGACCTGACCGTCCTGGACTCCGCGAACGAGGTGGAGTTCTTCTTCCTGCGTCCCAAGGACATCGCGATCTACGTCGGCTCCGGCGACCTCGATCTGGGAATCACCGGGCGGGACCTGGCGCTGGACTCCGGAGCCCCCGTGCATGAGACGCTCGGCCTGGGCTTCGGCCACTCCACCTTCCGGTTCGCCGGGTCGGAGGACCGCGAGTGGCACGTGGCCGATCTGGCGGGGCTGCGGGTTGCCACCGCCTACCCGAACCTGGTCACCTCGCACCTGGCCGAGCACGGTCTGTCGGCACAGGTGATCCGGCTGGACGGTGCAGTGGAGATCTCGGTGCAGCTGGGCCTGGCGGACGCCATCGCCGACGTCGTCGGATCGGGCCGCACACTGCGCCAGCACGCCCTGGCGCCGTTCGGCGACGTGATCTGCCGCTCGGAGGCGGTGCTGGTGGCCCGTGAGCCGGCCGACTCCCTGTCCGGCCCGGCGGCGCAGCTGGCCAGCCGGCTGCGCGGGGTGGTATTCGCCCAGCAGTACCTGATGCTGGAGTACAACTGCCCCCGCGAGCGGCTGGAGCGCGCCATGGTGATCACCCCGGGGCTGGAGTCGCCGACCGTCTCGCCGCTGGCCGACCAGGACTGGGTAGCGGTGCGCGCCATGGTGTTGCGCCGAGAGGTCAACCCGGTGATGGACACCCTGTCGGCGCTGGGGGCCCAGGCGATCCTGGCCTACGACATCCGGTCCTGCCGGCTGTAGTCGGGCGGCCCCATCTGGTCGGCCCTGCTCTGGTCGAACTCTGTCAGGTCGGCAGCGGGATGTGGGCCGGTGGCCGGACCTCGCCGAGCGGGCGCAGCGTCAGGGTCTGCGCGGCGCGGCCCACCGGGCCGGATACGTCGTGCAGTACCGACGCGGTCAGCCCCACGCCGTCGGCGCCGAAGGTCACGGTGGTGTCCAGCCCGATCCACGGCCCGACGGGGGTGCGCACCAGGTGGACGGTCAGGTCGGTGTTGGGAAACAGCATGGTGGTCGGGTCCGCCCGCACCGCGATGCCATTGGCGGTGTCGATCAGGCCGACGTACCGGGCCAGCGCCGACGACGGCTGATCGGCCACCAGGTCGACATCCGTGCGGATCCACGCCCGGCCTCGGCCGGGTTGCCACCCCGGCAGCACCCGGAAGTCCAATGATCGGATGAAGCCGCCGTCCCAGACCTGCGAGCCCTGCCAGGGCAGGCCCTCGTCCGGCCCCGGCATCGGGTCGACCGCACCCCCAGCGACGGCCGAGGTGTCGGTGATGGACAGCCGCCAGGCAGTCGCCCGCACCACCACCCGGCCCCCGGCGGACATCTCCGCCTCCACCAGTTCGATGGTGCGCCCCGGGCGGATGATCCTGGCCTGCACCTGCACCTCCCCGGCCGGGATCACGCCGAGGATGTCGAACCCGATGCGGGACAGGATCAGGTCGTCCCGGGGGTCGCATTGCTCGATGGCGCGGACCAACAGCCCGGACACCGGGGCCATGTGCTGGTGATCGGCCGCCCAGGCGCCCTGCGCGTGGGCGGTGGAGCGGAATCGCCCCGGCGCCAGCGGTTCGTAGAAGGCACGCGGCTCGGGCGGGGCGGCACTCACCCCTGCGACCCTAGTCGGGTCGGCCGGGATACGCCGGTGGGGTGCCGCCGAATTCCGGGCACAGCGCCTGGTAGGAGCACCAGTCGCACAACCGGCTCCGCCGAGCGGGAAACATCCCCGTGTCGGTGGCCTGCTCGATGGCGCGCCACAGGGCGACGACGCCCCGCTCGAAGGACAGCAGGCCCGCCTCGTCGGGGGTGTACTCGAGCAGCTGCGCGTCGCCCAGATACACCAGCCGCAGCCGTGCAGCGACGACGCCGCGCAGCCGATACAGCATGAGCGCGTAGAACTTCAGCTGGAACAACACGTCGCCGGCGTAGGAATCGGCGGGGGAGCGTCCGGTCTTGTAGTCGACGACCCGGATCAGCCCGTCCGGGCTCACATCCAGCCGATCGATGAAGCCCCGGGCCGGAACCTGCTCGGCCAGGTCGACCTCGACGCGCATCTCACAGGCCTGCGGGCGCAGTCGGGTCGGGTCTTCCAGGCCGAAGTAGGTGTGCAGCAGGGCGGCGGCCGCGGTGAACCAGGCGTCGATCTCGCCCTCCGGAGCCAGACCGGCGAGCTCGGGCCGCTCGGCGACCAGGCTCGCCCAGAGGTCCGGCAGGGTCGCGACGACGGCGGCCTCGGTGCGGTCGGCGGGGGGCAGGTCGAACATGCGCTCCAGCGCCGAGTGGACCAGGGTGCCGCGGGCCGCGGGCGCCGACGGCGGCTCGGGAATCCGGTCGATGGCGCGGTAGCGGTACATCAGCGGGCAGGTCTTGAAGTCCGCGGCACGGGACGCGGATAGCGCCCGGCGGCGAGGCTCATCGGCCTCCGGAGCCGCGGTGGTCTCGGAAGGCGCCGGAGTCTCGGACGCCCCGGTGGTCTCGGGTATCTGGCTGGTCTCGATCAGGTGCTCCGTCATCACGGTCACCGTACGAGATCGGGGTGACAGTCGCCCGCCCACTACGCTGGAGTGGTGAGTAGCGGAGCACCGAGTCAGCCCTGGCCGCCGCGCGCGGCCGGGGCGGGGCTGCCGCCGACGGGGCGGCGGTCGTTCGGTCTGCCGCTGGGCCGGATCGGCGGCATCGCGATCATCGTCTCGCCGTCCTGGCTGATTTCCGCGCTGATCATCGTGGTGCTGGCGACACCCGTGATCGTCCAGGTCATCGACGGGATCGGCACCCCGGCCGCCGTCGCCGTGGCCGCCCTGCTGGCGATCCTGCTCGGAGTGAGCGTGCTGGCTCACGAGTTGGGGCACTGCCTGGCAGCCCGGATGCTCGGGGTGCCGGTCCGCGAGGTGCGGCTGTACCTGGTGGGTGGGGTGTCCGAGCTCGGCCGTTCGCCGGCGTCCCCGAAGGAGGAGGCGCTGATCGCGGGCGCCGGCCCGGGAGTGTCCGCCCTCCTCGCGGTGGTCTGCGGCCTGTTGGTGGGCAGCACCGACCGGGGCAGCGTGGCCTGGCTGCTGCTACTGGAGATGGCGGTGGCCAACGGCATCGTGGCGGTCTTCAACATCCTGCCCGCGCTGCCGCTGGACGGGGGTCGGGTGCTGCGCGCCGCGGTGTGGGGGCTGTTGCACCGGCGTCGGGTCGGCACCATCGCGGCCGTGATCGGCGGTTTCGCCGTGGCTGCCGCGCTGCTCGTCTGGGGGGCCGTGGAGGCCTTCTCCGGTACCCGCACCTCGCTGCTGATGGCCGGAATTGCCGCGGTGATGGGTATCTTCGTGGCCGCCGGGGCGATGGCGGAGTGGCCGTCCCGCCGGCCGCGGCACTGGCCCGCGGATGTGCCCGTCGCGTCGCTGGCCCGCCCGTTGCTGCAACTGCCCGGTGAGACGCCGATCGCGATGGCGCTGACGGTGGCAGGAGATCGGGCGGTCGTGCTGACCGGCGCCGACGGCATCGCCGTGGGCGTGCTGGACCCGGCGGCCGCTGCGAGCCTGGCGGCGCAGTACCCGACCAGCCCGGCGTCGCTTGCCGCCCGGCCGGTCGAGCCGGCGATGATCGTGCTCGCCGACGAGGGCCCCGACGACGTGGTGGAGCGGCTGTCGGAGGTTTCGTCACCGCTATTCCTGCTGGTCGGTACGGAGGGTCACCCGACCGGGGTGCTGCACCGGTCGGATCTGCTGCGGGTGCTGGGTGGGCAGCCGGTGCCGGCGGGCGACCGGTGAGCGCCGCTGCCCCCGATCGAGCGCTGGCGCCCGGTGATCGGGTCCAGCTGACCGATCCGAAGGGCCGGCACTACACGCTGGTGCTGGAGCCCGGGGCGTCCTACCACACGCACCGCGGGGCCGTGGCGCATGACGATCTGATCGGGCACCCGGAGGGGATCGTGGTGCACTCCGGGGGCGGCACGCCGTATCTGGCGCTGCGTCCGCTGCTGACCGACTACGTGCTGTCCATGCCCCGCGGCGCGGCGGTGATCTACCCCAAGGACGCCGCGCAGATCATCGGCTGGGGCGACATCTTTCCCGGTGCCCGGGTACTGGAGGCCGGTGCCGGATCGGGCGCCCTGACCTGCTCGCTGCTACGGGCGGTCGGCCCGGCCGGGTCGGTGATCTCCTACGAGGTTCGCGACGACCACGCCGTGTATGCCCGGCGCAATGTCGAGCGCTTTTTCGGCGAGGCACCGGATACCTGGCAGCTGCGGCTGGGCGACGCCGCCGAGCATGCCGAGCCGACCGATCGCATCGTGCTGGACATGCTGGAACCGTGGACGATGATCGACATGGTGGCTCGCTGCCTGGTGCCGGGCGGGGTGCTGATCGTGTATGTCGCCACCACCACGCAACTGTCCCGGATCGCCGAGGATCTGCGGGCCCACGGCGGGTTCACCGAGCCGGACGCCTGGGAGAGCCTGCACCGTCCCTGGCACCTGGTGGGGCTGGCGGTACGGCCGGAGCACCGGATGATCGGGCACACCGCGTTCCTGCTCAGTGCCCGCCGGTTGGCTCCCGGGGTGCAGACGCCGCGTCCGCAGCGTCGGCCGACGGCATCGGGGCGGTGACGGGAGCGTCAGCCGTGGCTCATTGTGGGGCGCACAGCACCCACTGTTGGTGCTCGATTCGCAGCCCGAACAGGGAGCGTTCCTCGATGCCGCCACCCGTTGGCTGGTAGGTGACGATGGCGGTGCCGGTGCTGCCCTGCACCGACACGCCGCCCACCCCCAACGACCCGGGCTCGATCCCGTCGAGCGACGACGTGCCGTAACGTCCCGCCATGAAGCGGCACAGCAGGCCGTTCGCCCGGTCGAAGTCCGCTGTATTGAGCGCCCCGACGAATTCCGACACCCGAGCCCGGGCCGCCGACACACCGCCCGCGTCGGGCTCCGTGGGAGCCGGTTGACCCGGCCGGGTCGCAGAGGTGAGGGCGGGGGGGTGCACCGTCCCGTTCGCGCCGGCCGACGGCGGTGCCGCCGGTCCGCCGGGCCCGTCGGATTGCGCGGCAGATCGACTGCCGGCGAGAACCGCCGTCACGACCAGGGCCAGTGCCGCCAACACGCTCAGACTCACCGCGGTCCGCCGCAGCACCGTGTGTCGATCGAGCCGGCGCCGCGCTGCCGGGGTGGGGTGGGCGGACCCGAGGATCACGTCGCCACCCGGAGTGCGTCGCGCGGCGTCACCCGGGGTGGTCGCGTCAGTCGCCTCGTCGGCCCGCCGTGTCTGCATCGATCGCTATTGTGCCCGCTGGATCAGGTCACCGTTGGGTGACGATGGACGTGGCGTGCCCCGAAGACGGAGGGCGCCGCCGAGTAGTGTTGGAGCACAAGGGACGGAGGGGAGACCACCACGTGACCCACAGTGACTCGGTGCCCGGCGCGGCCGGTCGATCGGCGCAGGACGGGGTCGGGGTCGGCGCGGGTGTCTCGCCGTCACCGTCTGCCACGCCAGGGCAGTTGTTGGCGCAGATCCGCGCGCTGAACGAGGAGATCGGCCAGCTGCGCCGGCGGCTCGCGGTCGCCCCCACCGATACCCGTCCGCTGGAGCGACAGCTGGCCGAATCCGCCGGCCGCGTCGCCGCGCTGAGCGAGCGCAACGAGAAGCTGGTCGTCACCCTCCGCGAGGCTCGCAGTCAGCTGCTGCAGCTCAAGGAGGAGGTGGATCGGCTGGCCCAGCCGCCCAGCGGCTACGGAGTGTTCCTGGGTACCGGGCCGGACGGCACGGTGGAGGTTTACACCGGCGGCCGGCGGATGCGCCTGACGGTGTCGCCGACGGTGGAGGTGGCGGAGCTGCAGCGCGGCCAGCAGGTCCGGCTCAACGAGGCGCTCACGGTGGTCGAGGGCGGGGCGTTCGAGCGGGTCGGGGAGGTCAGCTCGCTGCGCGAGGTGATCGGTGACGATCGAGCCCTGGTGGTCGGGCACGCGGACGAGGAGCGGGTGGTGCATCTGGCCGCGCCGCTGCTGGGCACCGGGCTCAAACCGGGCGACTCCCTGCTGGTGGACACCAAGGCCGGCTATGCCTACGAGCGGGTGCCCAAGGCCGAGGTCGAGGACCTCGTGCTGGAGGAGGTGCCGGACGTCTCCTACAGCGACATCGGTGGCCTGGGCCGGCAGATCGAGCAGATCCGGGATGCCGTGGAGCTGCCGTTCCTGCACGCCGACCTGTTCCGGGAGTATCAGTTGCGCCCGCCCAAGGGTGTGTTGTTGTACGGCCCGCCGGGCTGCGGGAAGACGCTGATCGCGAAGGCGGTGGCGAACTCGCTGGCCAAGCAGGTGGCGCTGGCTCGCGGCGAGGAGCGGGTCACCTCGTACTTTCTGAACATCAAGGGCCCGGAGCTGCTCAACAAGTACGTGGGCGAGACCGAGCGCACTATCCGGCTGATTTTCCAGCGCGCCCGGGAAAAGGCCTCGGATGGCACTCCGGTCATCGTGTTCTTCGACGAGATGGACTCGGTGTTCCGCACCCGCGGGTCGGGGGTGTCCTCCGACGTGGAGACCACCATCGTGCCGCAGCTGCTGTCCGAGATCGACGGGGTGGAGGGCCTGGAGAACGTCATCGTGATCGGCGCCTCCAACCGGGAGGACATGATCGATCCGGCCATCCTGCGGCCCGGCCGGCTGGACGTGAAGATCAAGATCGAGCGGCCCGATGCGGAAGCGGCGCGCGACATCTTCGCCAAGTACCTCACGGCCGACCTGCCGATTGCGGAGGCAGACCTGGCCGAGTTCTCCGGCGACCGGTCGGCGACGGTGGCCGGGATGATCCAGCACACCGTGGAGCGGATGTACGCCGAGAGCGACGAGAACCGGTTCCTGGAGGTCACCTACGCCAACGGGGACAAGGAGGTCCTGTACTTCAAGGACTTCAACTCCGGCGCCATGATCCAGAACATCGTGGACCGGGCGAAGAAGGCGGCCATCAAATCCCGGATCGAGTCCGGGGCGTCGGGTTTGCAGGTGGCGCACCTGCTGGACGCCATCGTCGACGAGTTCGCCGAGAACGAGGACCTTCCCAACACCACCAACCCGGACGACTGGGCGCGCATCTCCGGTAAGAAGGGGGAGCGGATCGTCTACATCCGAACCCTGGTGTCCGGCAAGCAGTCCGAGGGATCCCGGGCGATCGACACGGCCTCCAACACCGGCCAGTACCTGTAGCCGCGCCACGCCGGTCGGCATGGATCAACATGCCCGGCATGCGCCAAGTTCGTCTCGCCAGCCACAGGCGTCACATTGCGCCGATGTTCACGTACGCGGGGTATTTGGGGGGTATTCGCGGCGCCTGGCGCTACTCGGCGTGCAGCTGCAACTCCTCGGCGAACGCATCGGCGATCTCCAGCGCGCTGGGCAATACCGGGTGCCTGATCACCACCATGCCGTCGGAGATCAGCGTCGCGCGCCAATCCCGTCGGTGCGCGCCGATCGGCAGCAGGTCCAGCGTCACCACATGGTCGCCGTATCGCTGCAGCAGTGAGTCCAGGCCGGTGACGGCGGTGATGCGCCCGGACCCCCGTGCGCGCTTGAAGATGCTGGCGGCGTTGAACTTCCGATCCAGCGGCACCGAGATCCGCCCGTGCACCACGGCCTCGGCCCAGCCCGCGAACAGATCGGCGTCCACCACGTAGTTCATCAGGTCGGTGGTGCGGGCCCCCGGTGGTCGGGCGCCGATCTCACCGAACACCACCTCGCCGTCGGCCTTGCGGTACCACTCCATGTGCGTGAACCCGTCGGTGAAGCCGAGCGCGGTCAGCACCGCGGCGCCCATCGCCCGGCCGCCGGCCAGGTAGTCCACGTCGAGGTCGCGCAGCGCCATGGTGATCGGCGAGATCCACTCGTGCTGTCGCGCCGGCAGCGGGCGCGGCCGGTACAGACAGATGTTGTCGAACAGAATACGGCCGCCGGCGCAGATGGTGTCGTAGGTGAACTCCTCGGCCTCCACGAACTCCTCGACGCTGATCTGCGGCACGTGCCGCACCGCCTGCAGTGCCGCGTCGAGCTCCGCGGCATCGTCCACCCGATAGGTATCCGCCGAGCCGGCACCCGCGATGGGCTTGACAATCAGCGGAAAGCCGATGCGTTCGGCCGCCTCCCAGGCGCCCGAGACGGTGCTGGTCGAGGCGTGGTGCGGGGTGCGGATGCCCGCGGCGTCCAGCCGCCGCTTCATCAGCTCCTTGTCGCGGAACGGTTCGGTCTGCGTCACAGTCATGCCGGCCAGCCCGAACCGCTCGCGGATGCCCGCCGCGAGCAGCATGTACGGCTCCCACAGGCACTCGACCTGATCGATGGCGGTGGCCCGCATCAGATCCGCGACGGCCGCCAGCACCTGTCCGGTGTCGGACAGCGACCCCACCCGCTGGTAATGCGTCAACGCCTCCCGCGCGGCCGGCGGCAGGTCCGCGGCCTGCTGGTCGCCCAGCCCGATGATCCGGGCCCCCACCGACGCCAACCCCCGGGTGAAGAACGCCATCTCCGCCGGGTAGCCGGGAGAGATCATCAACACGGTCGTCACGACGCCAGCTCCTTCTCCCGTGGCCCGACCTCGATCGTGATGTCGGATATCAGTCGCTGCAAGGCTTCTCGCACCACGTCGGTGTCCCGGTCGCGGACGGTCACGAACCCGTCGCCCTCGATGCCGAGCGCCTCGCGCACCCGGGCAAGCGGCACCTGCAGCTGCTCCAACGATCCGAGCAGCCGGCCAACCGGCCCGAGCTGGCGGGTCGGGCCCCGCACCGCGCCGGCGGTCTCGTTAGGGTCCAGCGGGGAGTCGATGCGCCAGTGCCCGGCCAGCGCCGCGCGCAGCGGATCCGGTAGCCGGGAGGCCGATTCGGTGGTGATCAGCGCGAGCCGCACGCCGGGCAGGTACGCCGCGGCGGCGACGAAGTCCAGCGTGGCGGGCATCAGGTACGGCGCCACGAATGCGCACACCGTCATACCCGTAGGAACCTACCGGACCGTCTGAAAACCTGCCCCTGGATTCGGGCGCTGCATCGACCGCAGCCGCCTGACCTGGACCGATGCGCGGCGCCGGGCTCGGTCAACAAATCTGGAGGCAAATTTTCAGAGTCGCCAGCGTTCTGAACGGTGTCGGTGGCGCGCCGGGCCGGACCGCCGCCGACGTCCTAGGATCGCCGGATGAACATCGTGTTCGTCGAGCCGGCATTTCCGGCGAACCAGCGGCAGTTCGTGCGGGCCCTCGCCGAGACCGGCGCGTCGGTCATCGGGGTGGGCGAACGGCCGCTCGACCACCTGGACGACGAGCTCAAGGGCTGGATGTCGCACTATCACCAGGTCGGCTCCGTCACCGACGTGCCCGCCATGACGGCCGCCACCCGGTGGATCCAGGAGCGAGTGTGGGTGGATCGGCTGGAGGCCACCATCGAGGCGCACACCATGGCCGCCGCGCAGGTCCGCGAGGCCTGCACGATTCCGGGCACCAGCGTGCACACCGCCTGGCTGTGCCGGGACAAGCCGTCCATGAAGCAGGTGCTGCGGGAGGCGGGCGTCCCGACCGCCGCCTCCACCGCGGTGTCCACGCTGGCGCAGGCGCAGCAGTTCGCCGCGGCGGTCGGCTACCCGCTGATCCTCAAGCCGCGTAGCGGCGCCGGCGCGTCCGGCACCGCCCGGGTGGACTCGGACACCGAACTGGCGGCCGCGCTGAGCTCCTTCGGCACCGCGGACTCGGTGGCCATCGAGGAGTTCGTGGAGGGTCACGAGGGGTTCTACGACACCATCACCGCCGGCGGCGACGTGGCCGTGGATTTCGTCTCGCACTACTTCCCCAACGTGCTCGAGGCGATGCGCACCCGGTGGATCTCGCCGCAGTTCATCGCCACCAACCGGGTCGACTCCGTCGAGGACTACCGGCAGCTGCGCGATGTGGGGGCTACCGTCATCCGGGAACTGGGCATCGGCACGTCGGCGACCCATATGGAGTGGTTCTTCGGGCCGAAGGGCTTGCGCTTTTCCGAGATCGGTTGCCGCCCCCCGGGAGTCGGTGCCTGGGATCTGTACTCGGCCGGCAACGACATCGACCTGTACCGGCAATGGGCGGAGGTCATCATGGGCGGCCACGTCACCGCCTTGCCGTCCCGTCGGGACGCGGCGGGCATTGTCGCGCTGCGGCCGGAGGCCGACGGCACCATCACCGGATACAGCGGGATGGACGCGATCGGCGAGAAGTACCGCGAGTGGGTGATCGACGCGCACCTGCCCGACCCGGGTACCCCGACCCAGCCGATCGCCGCCGGCTACATGGCCAACGCGTACCTGCGGATGCGGCACCCGGACTACGACGTGCTGCACGCCATGCTCGACGACGTCGGCCGCACGGTCACGGTGCACGCCTCGTGAGGATCACCCTGCTGGGGCCGCAGCGCCGGCCCCGGGTCGATGCTGTGGTCCGCGCCCTGGGCCTGGCCGGACCGTTCGGCACCGTCACCGCCGGGTGGCAGGAACGCGAGAGTGACGACGCCGAGCTGGACGCGCTGCTGTCCGGCTCGTCGGTCAACCTCGCGCTGTATCGCCGGTTCGGCGAGGTGATGGCGGCCGACGGCGAGTACGCCAGCGGGGTGCTGCGCCGCCGGGAGGCGCTCGCCGAGCTGTCGGCGCTGTACCTGCTGCGCCTCGACCTGGCCGTGCAGGCGGTGCTGGACGTGCGCCGCTACGACGGCCCGGAGCCGTTCGCGTCCCTGCGCGAGTCCGCGGCGGCCGAGGCGGAGCAGGCGATCCGGGACTTGGACGCCGCGCACCTGACCGCGGTCCAGCAGCTGGATGCCGAGTTCTACGGCGCCTTCCCGCCGCACGAGCGGGAGCCGATCGCCGCGCACCGCCGGGAGATCGCTGCGCAGTTGGCCGGGTGCCGGGCGTTTGCCATGGCCGGCGGGCACGTCGGGGTGCTCGCCGAGGCGCTGCACCTGTTCAACCTGGCGGCGCTGCTGATGCAGGCGGACATCCCGGTGCTGGCGTGGTCTGCCGGGGCCATGGCGCTGACCGGCCGGATCGTGTTGTTTCACGACCGGACCGAGCACGGCCCGGCCTGCGCCGAGGTGTATGGCACCGGGCTGGGGCTGGTGCCGGGGATTGTCGCATTGCCCGCGGCGCACCGTCGGCTGCGGATGGACGATCACGCCGGGATGGGGCTACTGGCCCGGCGGTTCGCGCCGGATAGGTGCCTGGTGTTGGAGGCGGGGGACCGGGTGGACCTCGCGCCCGGCGGCGAGCTGCCCGAGGGCGCCGCCGTGCTCGGTGCCAACGGGGTTGTCGCGCCGTGGGGTGTCGACGCCGACATGCGGGCGGTGGGACGGTGACGATCGCCGCCGAACGGCGCTCCGGGCGCAAGCTCGCCATCACCCGGCTGCGGGAGCGCCGCCCGCTGGACGCCGCCGCCATCGACCGATTCCTGGCACGCCACCAGGTTCCCATCGTCGAGGGTGGCACGTGCACCTTCTGCTACCGGGGCGAGGCCGACGCCGTGCACCTGATCCACCGGGTGGTCGGGCTGCCGGACCGAATGCCGCTGCGCCGCATCCCACGCACCGACCTGTGGTACCTGGTGCTGGAGCTGCCCGATACCTCGCGGGTGGAGTACCAGCTGGAGGTGTCCGCCGGCGGGACGGTGCAGCGCATCAACGACCCGCTGAACCCGCACCGCTCGCACAGCCCGGTGGGGTCCTCGTCGGTGTGCTTCGCCCGCGGCTACGTCACCCCAGACTGGACGATCCCGGACCCCGAATCCCGCCCCGGCGAACTGGTGGAAATGTCCATCCCCAGCCGGGCGCTGCGGCGCGAGTCCCGTTGCCGGGTATACCTTCCCGCTCGGTTCCGCAGCACCACCCGCTACCCCCTGCTGGTGGTGCACGACGGTTCGGACTTTCTGCAGTATGCCGCGGCCAAGACGGTGCTGGACAACCTGATCCACCGGCTGGACGTGGCCGAGACCGTGGTGGCCTTCACCGATCCCGGCGACCGGCTGACCGAGTATGCGAACTCCGCCGCGCACGCCCGGTTCATCACCCACGAGCTGATCCCGCGGCTGGAGCGCGAGCTGCCACTCGTCGGCCAGCCGTCCGGACGGTGCCTGCTCGGATCGAGTTTCGGTGCGGTGGCGTCACTCTCGACCGCGTATCGGTATCCGGCGATGATCGGGTCGCTGGTGCTGATGTCCGGCTCGTTCGTGTTCACCGACATCGGTGACGAGCACGGCGGCGGGCCGGCGTTCGACCCGGTGGTGACGTTCGTCAACGCCTACCGGCGCCGGCCCCGGCGGGTCGCCGACCGGCTGTACATCACCTGCGGGGTGTACGAGCCGCTCATCGTGCAGAACCGGTCGATGGTGCCGGTGTTCGAGTCGGCCGGCATGACGGTGCGCTACATCGAGGCGCGGGACGGGCACAGCTGGGAGGATTGGCGGGACCGGCTGGGTGGTGCGCTGAGCTGGATCTACCCGGGGCCGCAGAAGTTCGTGTACGAGTAGTTCGGGTAGGTGGGCACAGCGGTGACGGGATGAGCGGGTTCACGGACCCATCGGGAGGCCTGGCATGAAGGCGGTCGAGCGGTGGCAGTCGGAGCGGATGCATCGGCCCGTCACCCTAGCCCGGTGGGGCAGTTTCGGCACGCCGGTGCTGGTCTTTCCGACGGCAGGAGGTGACGCCGAGGAGATCGAGCGGATGCACCTGGTAGACGCGTGCGCCCCCCTGATCGACGCCGGCCGGGTGAAGCTGTACTCCTGCGATTCGTTGGCCGGCCGGGTGATGCTCACCGAGGAGGGCTCGCCGGAGTTCCGTGCGGCGTTCCTGTCGGCCTTCCAGCAGGCGGTGCGGCATGAGGTGCTGCCGGCGATCTGGGCCGACTGCGGGGGGTCGATGCCGGTGCTGGCGGCCGGATCGTCGATCGGGGCGTTCAACTCGGTGGCGATGGTGTGCCGGTATCCGGATGCGTTCCGCGGCGCGATCGCGATGAGCGGCACCTACGGGGTGGAGAAGCATTACCCGGTGTGGACCGAGGAGCTGTTCTTCTCCTCGCCGTTGGAGTTCGTGCCGGGCATGGGCGGTGACGCGCTGGACACCCTGCGCACCCGGATGATCGTGCTGGCGTCCGGGTCGGGCGCGTGGGAGGACGTGGGGGAGTCCTGGCGGATGGCGGATGTGCTGGGCGCCAAGGGGGTCCCGAACCGGGTGGACGACTGGGGTCCGGACTGGCCGCACGACTGGCAAACCTGGCGGGCGATGCTGCCGCAGTATTTGGCGGAAATGGTCTGAGGCTCAGGAGGACACTGCCTCCATCTCGGGGCGAGATCGGGCGTCAAGCAGCCATTGGTCGCAGCGATCGAGACGGGCGGCGGGCACCTTCCGACGCAGTTCGTCGCAGCCTGGAGGATGCCCTTCGGCCCTCGGACCCGATGCGGCCTACGCGGTCGGTCTTGGCCTGTCGGGCGACGACGGTCAGTCCGCTTTGCCCGAGTGAGATCGATGGACCTGGTCTGGGACGTGTCTGGTCGGCCGGCAGCTCCAGTCCGCGCAGGTTCCGGCGCCTGTCCGATTTGTCGTTGCACGTGCTGCGACAAACCGGACACTCCCCGTGGTCCCCCTCCGGCCGGTCAGTCGCCTGCCGGTGACGCCTCGAGGATGCGCCGCGCCTGCGGGCCACAGCGTTCGGACCGACAATGACCCGGTGACGAGATCAACTCCAAGCGCACCCGCCGGGTCTGCAGCAGCGTCCGACGCCGAGCGGGCCAGGCTGGCCGACGCCGACGCCGGGACGGCCGAGTGGCGCCAGTGGGGGCCTTACGTCGCCGAGCGCGCCTGGGGCGGCGTCCGGGAGGACTACTCGGCCAGCGGCGACGCCTGGGCCTCGTTCCCGTTCGACCATGCCCGGTCCCGCACCTACCGGTGGAACGAGGACGGGCTGTCCGCCTGGTCGGACGAGCACCAGCACGTGTGCCTGGGCATCGCGCTATGGAACGGGGCGGACCCGTTCCTCAAGGAGCGCTACTTCGGGCTTGCCGGTCCGCAGGGCAATCACGGCGAGGATGCCAAGGACTACTGGTGGTACGTCGACGCCACCCCGACGCACTCCTTCCACCGCACCCGCTATGCCTACCCGCTGCGCGAGTTCCCGTATGAGGACCTGGTGCGCACCAACGCCTCCCGGGGCCGCGATGTGGGGGAGTACGAGCTGATCGACACCGGCGTCTTCGACGGTGACGACTACGCGATGGTCACCTGTGATTGGGCGAAGGCCGGCCCGCGGGACATCCTGCTGTCGATCGACGTGCACAACCGCAGCGACCACCAGGCGACCGTGCACGTGCTGCCCACCCTGTGGTTTCGCAACACCTGGTCGTGGGACTACCCGGCCCCGGCACGCCCCCGGCTGTGGGCCGACGGTTCGATCCTGCGGGGGCATCACGACAGGGTCGGTGAGCTGGCCGTGGTCAGCGTGGCCGATCCGGTCGGAGTGCCCGATGCCACCGTCCCCGTCACCGCTGCTCCGGCACCCGCGGCGGCCCTCTTGTTCTGCGAGAACGAGACCAACGTCGGCGCGCTGTACGGCAGCACCACCTGGGCGGGCCGGCCCGCAACCCGCTATCCCAAGGACGGCATCAACGACCACGTCACCCGCGCGGCCGACACCGTCAACCCGCAGCAGACCGGCACCAAGGCAGCCTTCCACCACGTGCTGAGCATTCCGGCCGGGGAGCACGCCCGCGTCCGGGTCCGGCTGACATGCGACCGGACTCCCGGCGACCTCGCGGACGAGTTCGACGCCGTTCTGGGCACCAGACAACGCGAGTCAGACCTGTTCTGGCACAGCGTGTTCGCCCAGCTGCCGGCCTGCCGTGCGCACGTCGCCCGGCAGGCCATGGCCGGGCTGCTGTCCAGCAAGCAGTACTACCCCTACGACGTGCGCCGATGGCTCTCCGGCGATCCCACCCAACCACCGCCCGCCCCCGAACACGCCAGCATCCGCAACGATGCCTGGTGGCACATGACTGCCCAGGATCTGATCCTGATGCCCGACCCGTGGGAGTACCCGTGGTTCGCCGCGTGGGATCTGGCCTTCCATTGCGTGGCCCTCGCCCTGGTCGATCCGGCGCTCGCGAAGGACCAGTTGCTGCTGCTCCTGCACGTCTGGTACATGCACCCGAACGGCGACATCCCCGCCTACGAGTGGAATTTCGACGACGCGAACCCTCCCGTGCAGGCCTGGGCGGCCCGGCAGATCTTCGACATCGACGGCGGAACCGACACGGTGTTCCTGGAGCGGGCGATGCACAAGTTGCTGCTGAACTTCACCTGGTGGGTCAACCGGAAGGACGCCGAGGGCAACAACCTGTTCGAGGGCGGTTTCCTCGGCCTGGACAACATCGGCGCCTTCGATCGGTCGCAGCCACTACCGGGCGGGGAGGTGCTGGAACAGAGCGACGGCACCGCATGGATGGCGCTGTATTGCCTGGACATGCTGCGCATCGCCGTTTCTCTGTCTCGGGTCGGGCACACCTATGACGACCTGGCGGTGAAGTTCCTGGACCACTTCAGCTACATCGCGGCGTCCGCCTCCGAGATGGGCCTGTGGGACCAGACAGACGGGTTCTTCTATGACCACATGCGCAGCCCCGACGGGCACGCTCAGCCGGTGCGTATCCGTTCGCTGGTCGGCCTGATCCCGATCGCGGCGGTGGCCGGTCTGGATCAACGCATCCGCACGGCCATGCCGGCGTTGACCGACCGGCTGGACTGGCTGCACGAGCACCGGCCCGATTTGACCGAAGCGATGCACGTCGACCAGCCGGCGGGCACCGGGCTGCTGTCGATGGTGGCGCCACAGCGACTGGTGCAGGTGCTGCGGATCGCCCTGGATCCCGTCGAGTTCCTGTCCGACCACGGTCTGCGCAGCCTGTCGGCGGCGCATCGGGACCATCCCGCCGTTGTGCAGGTCGACGGGCAGCGATTCACCGTGGACTACGAGCCGGCCGAGTCCCGCACGCCGCTGTTCGGCGGCAACTCGAACTGGCGTGGCCCCGTGTGGTTCCCGATCAACGCGCTGCTGATCGGCGCGCTGCGCCGGTACGACGCTCACCTCGGCGGGTCGCTGCGGGTCGAGCATCCGGTCGGATCCGGCCGCCAGCACACCCTCTCGGAGGTCGCCGAGGACCTGTCCGACCGGCTGATGTCGCTGTTCCTGCCCGGCCCGGACGGGGTGCGCCCGTGCCAGATCGGACTGCCGTGGCAGGAGGACGTGCTGTTTCACGAGTACTTCCACGGCGACACCGGAGCCGGTTTGGGCGCCAGTCACCAGACCGGCTGGACGGCGATGATCGCGGCGCTCGCGCTGGGCTGGCCGCGCTGACGGCGTCGGGCTGACCCATGGATTCTGAAATTCTGCCCCCAGATTCTCGGGTGAACCGCATTCCCGCAGGTCACGGTGATCGTGGGGCGATCTGGAGGCAGATTCTCAGACGGCGAGCGCCGCGGACATGCCGGCATGTACGCAATTCTTGACGACCGTCACAGAACCGCTATATTCAGTCCCATGAAGGTTGCCTGCATCGGCGCCGGGCCGGCCGGACTGTTCACCGCGATCTGCCTGCGCCGCGCCGATCCGACGATCACCGTCGACGTGTTCGAGCGCAACGCCGCCGACGAGACCTTCGGGTTCGGCGTGGTCTTCTCCCAGGAGACCTTGGACAACATCGAGCAGGCCGACCCCGAATCCTTCGCCCGCATCGCGGCGCAGTTCCGGCACTGGTCGGCCATCGACATGGACGTGCTCGGGTTCCACGAGCGCTCGGACGGGCACAGTTTCGCCGCGCTGTCCCGGCGCGAGCTGCTGCGTATCCTCGGCGAGCGGGCGACCGAGCTCGGTGCGCGGCTGCACTTCCGGACCGACGTGCCCGACCCGCTCGCGCTGGCCGATGACTACGACGTGCTGCTGGCCTCCGACGGGGTCAACAGCGTGACCCGCACCGCGCTCGCCGACGAGTTCCGGCCCAGCCGCGACCAGCGGACCAGCAAGTACGCCTGGTTCGGCACCGAGCGTCCGTTCGCCGAGTTCACCTTCCTGTTCGTGGACACGCCGTACGGCCTGTTCTGGGCACACATCTACCCCTACGACGAGACCACCAGCACCTTCATCGTGGAGACCTCGCCGGAGACCTGGCGCCGTGCCGGGCTGGACAAATTCGCGGCGGTGACGAGGGCTCCGGGGGAGAACGACACCGACAGCATGCGCTTTTGCGAGGAACTGTTCGCCGCGCATCTGGACGGCTACCCGCTGCTGGGCAACAACTCCAAGTGGCTGGAATTCCCGGTGATGCGCAACGAGCGCTGGCATACCGGCAACGTGGTGCTGGCCGGCGACGCGGCGCACACCGCACACTTTTCCATCGGCTCGGGCACCAAACTTGCGCTGGAGGACGGTATCTCGCTGGCACATGCGCTGCTGACCGAGCCGTCCGTGCCGGCCGCCTTCGGCGCCTACGAATCCGAACGCAAGCCCCTGGTGGCCTCGCTGCAACGTGCCGCGCAGACCTCCCTGGAGTGGTTCGAGGGCGTCCAGCGGTACCGGAACCTTGCGCCCGAGCAGTTCTGCCTGCAGCTGCTCACCCGCAGCCAGCGCGTCACCTACGACAACCTCAAGCTGCGCGATGCCGACTACGTGAGCCGGTTCGACACCTGGTTCGCCGACCGGGCCCGTGCCGACGGGTACCGGGTGGCGGACGGCGCGCCCCCGATGTTCTACCCGCTGCGGCTGCGCGAGCTATTGCTGCGCAACCGGATCGTGGTCTCGCCGATGGCGCAGTACTCCGCGCAGGACGGCATGCCGAACGACTGGCATCTGGTACACCTCGGGTCCCGGGCGGTGGGGGGCGCCGGGCTGGTGTTCACCGAGATGACGTGCGTGTCTCCGGAGGGCCGGATCACTCCGGGCTGCCCCGGCATCTGGTCCGACGAGCAGGCGGAGTATTGGCAGCACATTACCGAGTTCGTGCACGGCAACTCGCATGCGGCGATCGGGCTGCAGATCGGGCACGCCGGGCGCAAGGGTTCCACCAAGCTGATGTGGGAGGGCGACACCGACCCGTTGGACTCGGGCAACTGGGAGATCATCGCGCCGTCGGCGCTGGGATACCGGCCGGACAGCCAGGTGCCGCGCGAGATGGCCTCGGCGGACTTCGACAAGGTGCTCGACGATCACGTGCAGGCAGCCCGCCGCGGCGCCGAGGCCGGCTTCGACATCGTGGAGTTGCACTTCGCGCACGGCTATCTCGCCTCCAGCTTCCTGTCGCCGCTGTCCAACCACCGGACCGACTGCTATGGGGGCAGTCTCGAAGGGCGGGCACGGTTCCCGCTGCAGATCGTGGATGCGGTGCGCGCGGTATGGCCCGCCGACCGGCCGATGAGTGTGCGGATTTCGGCCACCGACTGGGTGCCCGGGGGCTTCACCGGCGACGACGCGGTGGCGTTCGCGCGGATGCTCGCCGAGCACGACGTGGATATCGTGGACGTCTCCACGGGGCAGACCTCCATCGACGCCAGGCCCGCCTATGGGCGGCTGTACCAGACGCCGTTCGCGGATCGGATCCGGCAGGAGGTGGGCATCCCGACGATGACGGTGGGGGCGGTGGCCTCGGTGGACGATGCGAACACGATCATCGCCTCCGGGCGCGCGGACCTCGCGGTGCTCGCCAGGCCGCACCTGGTCGACCCGTACTGGACGCTCAACGCCGCGATGGACCAGCAGTTCGAGGGCCACGAGTGGCCGGTGCAGTACCTGTCCGGCAAGCGGGCCCGGCGACGGGAGCAGCAGCCATGACGGAAGCCGAGGAACGGGTGCTCGATCGCGAGCCGGCATTCGCCCTGAGCGCCGGGCAGATCGCGTTGATGGACCGCGCCCGGGAACTCGCCCGGCGGGTGCTGCTCCCGGTGGCGGCGTCGGGTACGCCTGGCCGCGTCAATCGTCCGTTGGTGGCGGCGTTGGGGCAGCACGGGCTGCTCGGGCGACTGTTCCCGGGTGTCGGCACCCTCGGGGACGAGGCCACCGGGACCGGCGCCCGCCAGGTCGCCGCGCTGGATCTGTGCCTGCTCCGCGAGGCTCTCGCCGAGGTATGCCCGGAGGCCGAGACCGCCCTGGCGCTACAGGGTCTGGCCGGATACCCGATCCTGCAGTCCGGCAGCCCCGCGCAGATCGACGCCTACCTGCCGGGCATCGCCACCGGCAACCTGGTCGCCGCGTTTGCGCTCACCGAACCCGATGCCGGCTCCGACGCCGCCGCGTTGAGCCTGAACGCCGAGGCAGATGCCACCGCCGGCACCGGCGAGTCCGGAATCACTCGCTGGCGGCTGACCGGCCAGAAACGCTGGATCTCCAACGCTCCGGACGCCGACGTGTACACCGTGTTCGCCCGCACCACGGTCGGCGCCGGCGCCCGCGGCGTGTCCGCGTTCGTGATCCCCGCCGACCGGCCGGGCCTATCCGGCGAGCCGCTGGAACTGCTGGCCGAGCATCCCATCGGCACCGTCACCTTCGACGGCGTACCGGTGTCGTCCGGCGACCTGCTCGGTGAGCAGGATCGCGGCTTCCGGGTCGCCATGCGCACGCTCGACCTGTTTCGGCCGAGCGTCGGCGCCTTCACCATCGGGATGGCGCAGGCGGCGCTGGATGCGGCCGCCGAACACGCCGTCACCCGCCCGGCGTTCGGCGGCACGCTGGCCGACAAGCAGGCAGTGGCCCACCTGCTGGCCGACGCGACGGCCCGGGTAGCTGCGGCTCGGCTGCTGGTCTACGCCGCGGCATCGGCGGTGGATGCCGGGGCCGGCAACCCCGCCCTGTCCGCGTCCGCCAAGCTGCTGGCCACCGAGACCGCCCAGGCGGCCATCGATATCGCGCTGCAGGTGCACGGCGCGAGCGGCCTGCAGCGGGGCCATCTGACCGAGCACCTGTACCGTGACGTGCGCGCCACCCGGATCTATGAGGGCGCCAGCGAGGTGCAGCGAGACATCATCGCCCGAGAGGTGTTCGCTCGGGCTCGCGATCGCATCGCCGGTGCCGGCGATGTACTCGAGAAGGGCAAGGAGTAGCGGTGACGGGATTTGTCGGATCGACCCCGCCCACCGGGCACTGGCAGCACCTGGACGTCAGCGCCGACGGCGGCGTCGTGACCGTCACGCTCAACCGGCCCGAGAAGCTCAACGCCCTCACGTTCGAGGCGTACGCCGACCTGCGCGACCTGCTGCACGAGCTGGCGGCGCGCGGCGAGCAGCGGGTGGTGCTGTTGCGTGGCGAGGGCGACGCCTTCTGCTCCGGTGGCGACGTGCGGGAGATCATCGGCCAGCTGCTCGCCATGCCGCCGGACCGAAGGCTGGCGTTTACCCGGATGACCGGGGAGGTGGTGCGCGCGCTGCGCGAGTCGCCGCTGCCGGTGGTGGCCGCCATCCGCGGCATAGCCGCCGGCGCCGGTAGCGTGCTCGCCCTGGCCTCCGACTTCCGGATCCTCGGCCGGTCCTCCCGGCTGGCGTTCCTGTTCACCAAGGTCGGGCTGGCCGGTGCCGACATGGGCGCCGCGTACCTGCTGCCCCGGCTGATCGGCGCCGCGAAGGCCACCGAGCTGCTGATGCTGGGCGACACCATCGGCGCCGCGACCGCCGAGAGATACGGCCTGGCCACGGATCTGGTGGACGACGACCAGGTCGACGAGGCCGCCCGGCAGCTGGCGCACCGGCTGGCCACCGGCCCCGCCCTCGCCTACGCGCAGACCAAGTCGCTCATCACCCGCGAGCTGGATATGAGCCTGGCCGCCGCGCTGGAACTGGACGCCACCACCCAGGCGCTGCTGATGTCCAGCGCCGACCACGCCGAGTTCCACGAGGCCTTCACACACAAGCGTGCACCGAACTGGCAGGGCCGCTGATGATGGGCGAGAGACCCGACGGCGCCCGAGGTATCGCCCTGGTCACCGGGGCCGGGCGTGGCATCGGTTCGGCCGTGGCACAGCACCTGTCCCGAGAGGGCTACGCCGTGGCGCTCACGGCACGGTCGGCCGAGCAGCTGGCCGAGGCCGCATCGGGCTGCCCCGGACCGACCCGGACGATCCCCGCCGACCTCACCGCGCCCGACGCCGTGAACGGCATCCTCGACGACGTCGAGAACGCCTGGGGCGGTGTCGATGTGCTGGTCGCCAACGCGGGCATCGGGGCATCTGCCCCGTTGGAACGCATCACCGATGACCAATGGGCCGACGTTCTCGACCTGAATCTGACGGCACCGTTTCGCTGCCTGCGTCGGGTGATTCCCGGCATGAAGCAACGGGCACACGGCCGGATCGTCGTCATCGCCTCGATGGCGGCCAAGGTCGGCGAGCCCTACATCGCCGCCTATACCGCCAGCAAGCACGGCGTGCTCGGCCTGGTGCGGTCCGCGGCCGCCGAACTGGCCCGCACCGGGGTGACGGTCAATGCGGTGTGCCCCGCCTATGTCGACACACCCATGACCGAGTTCACCGTGCGTACCATCGTGCAGACCACCGGGCACTCCGCGGAATGGGCGCGAGAGTTCCTGGAACACAAGCAGCCCATCGGCCGGCTGATCACGGTCGACGAGGTCGCGCAGGCCGTCTGGTATTGCGTCGTCAACGGCGCCGTCACCGGGCAGAGCCTGAATGTGGACGGCGGGGCGGTGCAGTCGTGAGCGAGCCTGCGAGCGGTTCCGGGGGCGACCGGCCCCGCCGTCAGCTGCGGCGCGTCAATCCGGCGGAACTCGCGCCGGCCACCGGGTTCTCGCATGCCGTGCTGGGCACCGGGACCGTGGTGTTCCTGGCCGGTCAGACGGCGCTGGATCACACCGGCACGATCGTGGGCGGCACCATCGTCGAACAGTTCTGCACGGCGCTGTCGAACCTGTTGACCGCGCTGCGCGCCGCCGGTGGGCAGCCATGCGATCTGGCCTCGCTGACCGTGTACCTGACCGACATCCCCGACTATCGCGAGCACGCACGCGAGATCGGCCGGGTGTGGCGGGATCTCGTCGGTGCCGACTATCCCGCCATGGCGGCGATCGGCGTCACCCGGCTGTGGGACGACGAGGCCTTGGTCGAGATCGCCGGGCACGCGGTGATCCCAGGGGGTCAGCCAGCGGGTGGATCGGCCTGACCCGCGACGCCGGTGACGAAGGTCCGGGCAGCGCCACCGAGCGCAACCCGGAGCGAGGCGAACAGCTCGGCCGCTGCGGTACCCGGCCAGTCAGCGGGCAGCAGCTCCGCCGGGAGCCCAGGATCGCGGTAGGGCAGCCGCCGCCAGGCCGTGACGGCGCGCACGTAGTCGGCGAAGGCGTCCCGTCCGTCATCCGGAGAGCCCCTGCCGACCGTGCCATTCCAGTCATCCAGCACCGGCTGATACTGCTGGACGAACGACCGGTACAGCGTCGCCAGCGCCTGGAGATCCCACCATCGGGCGACCGCTCCGGCCGGGTCGCTGGCCGGTGCGGTCGCCGTGAAGAGCTCCACGTAGCGATCCAGCTGATGCAGTCGCAGGACGTCGGCGGTCTCCTCCGCCAGGTGGGTCGGGGCGATCCACACACCGGCGGAGACCGTGCCGAACCCCAGCTTGGCCAGCCGCGTCCGCAGCGAGTGGCGTTGGGCCCGTTGGCTTTCCGGGACGGAGAACACCACCAGCAACCAGCCGTCGGCCACCCGCGCCCGGGGCCGGCCGTAGATCCGCCGATCGCCCTCCTCCAGCAGCGTGCGCCCGGCATCGGTCAGGCCGTACCCGGCGCTGGCACCCACCGCGACGGGTTGCAGGATGCCGCGCGCCTTCAGCCGGGAGATCAGCGACCGGGCGGCCGGACCGTCGACCTGCAGGGCACCGAGCAGCCGCACCAACGACGCGACACTGAGGGCTCCGCCGCGTTCCCGGGCGAACAGGCCATAGATCGTGACCAGCAGCGCCCGGGCGGGTGCTGCGGGCCGTCGCATAGCGGGAGTCACGGGCCGGAGCGTAGCGCGTGCCTGAGGGGTATGTCGCTACCTTGACTATCGTCACAGAAACGGAATACTCAAGGGCATCTGCTTGGAAGGGACCGGCCCATGGAACTCACACCGTCCGCGCACACCGATACGTTCTGCCGCGACAACCTGCCGCCGGCGGACAGCTGGCCGGAGATGCCCATCCTGCTGCCCGAGCTGCACTACCCCGACAGGCTCAACTGCGCGGTCGAACTGCTGGACCGGACGATCGACCAGCACGGCGCGGACCGGCCGTGCCTACTCGGCACCGACGGCACCGCCTGGAGCTACGGGGAGTTGCGCGATCGGGCGGACCGGATCGCGGCGGCGCTGGTCGACGATCTCGGCCTGGTTCCCGGCAACCGGGTGCTGCTGCTCGGCCCGAACAATCCCGACCTGGTCGCGTGCTGGTTCGGCATCCTGCGCGCCGGCGGCGTAGTGGTGGCCTGCATGCCGCTGCTGCGGGCCGGCGAGCTGCGCACCGTGGCCGGCATCGCGCAGATCGGGCTGGCCCTGGTGGACCACCGATTCACCGCCGAGTTCGATGCGGCGGGCATCGACGGGATGCGGGTGGTCAGCTACGGCGGCGGTGCCGAGATCGTCGGCAGCCTGGACGCCCTGGCCGCCGGGCACGAACCGGGGCGGGCTCCGGTGCAGACGGCCGCCGACGACGTGGCCCTGTTGGCGTTCACCTCCGGCACGACCGGAGTTCCCAAGGCCACCATGCACTTCCATCGCGATGTGCTGGCGATCTGCGACACCTTCTCGGCCCACCTGCTGCGCCCGGAACCCGAGGACGTGTTCGTCGGGACGCCGCCGCTGGCGTTCACCTTCGGACTGGGCGGCCTGGTGCTGTTCCCGCTCCGGGTCGGCGCCAGCACGCTGCTGGTGGAGAAGGCCTCTCCGCCGCAGCTGCTGGACCATATCGCCGCGCACCAGGTGACCATCTGCTTCACCTCGCCGACCGCATACCGGGCCATGCTCGCCACCGGCCGGTCCGAGCAGCTGGCCAAGCTGCGCCGCTGCGTATCCGCCGGCGAGCACCTGCCCGCGTCGGTGTGGCAGTCGTTCTACGACAGCACCGGAGTCAAGATCATCGACGGCATCGGCTCCACGGAGATGCTGCATATCTTCGTCTCCGCCGCCGACGACGACATCCGGCCCGGCGCGACCGGCAAGGCGGTGCCCGGGTATCTGGCCACCGTGCTGGACGCCGACGGCAACGAGGCGCAGGTCGACGAGCCGGGGCGGCTCGCGGTCAAGGGCCCGACCGGCTGCCGGTACCTGGCGGACGAGCGCCAGGCGGTCTACGTCCAGCATGGTTGGAACATCACCGGCGACACCTACATCCGCGACGCGGACGGCTATCTGCACTACCAGGCCCGCAGCGACGACATGATCATCTCCTCGGGGTACAACATCGCCGGGCCGGAGGTGGAGGAGGCGCTGCTGGCGCACCCGGATGTCGCCGAGTGCGGCGTGATCGGAACCCCGGACGAGGCGCGCGGCTCGCTGGTGACGGCGTTCGTGGTGCTGGCCGGTGGGGCGACCGGCGATACGGCAAAGGCGAAGGAGTTGCAGGACTTCGTCAAGCAGACCATCGCGCCGTACAAGTACCCGAGGCGGATCGAGTTCGTCACCCAGATGCCCCGCACCGAGTCGGGCAAGCTGCAGCGCTTCCGGCTACGCGACCTGATCGGCTGACGGGGTACCAGCCTCGCGCGCACGGCAGATGTGGCGGGCATCGAACCCGCGTCCATTCGCGTGCAGGTGACCGATGACCGGTCGGCGGAGCCGAATGCTCGCGTTCTGCTTCGCCACACGGAGCAGAACGCGAGCCCGCATCCCGTTGGTCTGGGGCAGGATGAGGGGGTGACGGACACCACGGCGAGCGCTCGGTCGGGGGAGCCCGGGCTGGCGGCATTCAACGCGCTGGACCCGGTGGCCGCCGAGCGGGCGCTGCTGACCTGCTGCTCCAGCGCCGGCTGGGCGCGCCGAATCGCCGGCGGGCGGCCGTACCGGGATCCGGAGCGGCTCTACACGGCGGCGGACGACGCCATCGCGGGACTGGACGGCGAGGGCATGGCCCAGGCACTGGCGGGCCATCCGCGCATCGGCGAACGGGTTCCGCACGGGGCGTCCGCCCGGGAGCAAGCCGGGGTCGCCGGGGCCGACGCCGACGTGCTGGCCGCCATTGCCGACGGCAACGCGCAGTACGAGCAGCGGTTCGGGCACGTGTACCTGGTGTGCGCCACCGGCCGCAGCGCCGGCGAGCTGCTGGGCATGCTGCGGAGCCGGCTGGGCAACGATCCGCGGACCGAGGAGCAGGTGACCCGCACGGAGCTCGCTGCGATCAACCGCATCCGGCTCGCCCGCATGCTCGCGGATTTGGCACGCTGACCCGATGGCCACGCTGAGCACCCACGTGCTGGACACGACGACGGGTCGTCCCGCCACCGGGATCGCCGTGCGCCTGGCCGACCCGTCCGGCACCGTCCTCGACGAGGCGGTGACGGATGCCGACGGGCGAGTGCGCCCGCTGGGCGGCGACCTCGCCCCCGGGGACTACCGGGTGACGTTTGCGACCGGCGACTACTTCGCCGCTGCCGGGAGCGCCGCCTTCCACCCGCGGGTGACGGTGGAGTTCTCCGTCACCGATACTGATCAGCATTACCACGTCCCGCTGCTGCTGTCTCCCTACGGGTACACCACGTATCGCGGCTCGTGATCCTTTGCCGTGCCGCGCGCGTCCGTCGCGCATTCCGTACCCGGATCGGGCAGGCTGAGCAGGGTGGCCGGCGATCAGCGCGGCGGCACGTACGGGACAAGGAGTGACGATGGCAGCGGAGACGGAGACCACCTCGAACGACGACATCGCGCTGGGTCCCACCCAGTACGGCAAGTCCGAGATCCACCTGGTGCACATCACGCGCGACACGCCGCGGCACCAGATCCGCGACCTCACCGTCACCAGCACGCTGCGCGGTCACTTCACCGACAGCTACGTCACCGGCGACCAGACCGGCCAGCTGCCCACCGACAGCCAGAAGAACACCGTCTTCGGCTACGCCCGGCAGCATGGCATCGGCGCGCTGGAGGACTTCGGGCTGCGATTGGCCCGACACTTCGTCACCGATATCGACTCCAACACCGCTGCGCGGGTGCAGATCGCCGAAGATTCCTGGCAGCGCATCGATACCGTGGATTCGCACGGCGCCGGTCATGACCACTCGTTCGTCCGCGGCGGGGCCGGTGTGCGCACCGCGTCGGTGGCCGTCGACGGCTCCGGGGCCGCCGAGCGCGTCGCCGTGGTAGCCGGGATACGCGATCTGGTGCTGCTCAAGTCGACCGCGTCGGAGTACCGGGGCTACCTGAAGGACCCCTACACCACGCTGGCCGAGGCGACCGACCGGATCCTGGCGACCTCGTTGGTCGCCCGGTGGCGCTACGCCGACGACGCCGTCGCGGCCGGGTCGATCGACTGGGACGCCGTTTACCGGCAGGTCTGCTCCAGGATGCTGTCCACGTTCGCGACGCTGCACAGCAAGGCACTGCAACACTCCCTGTGGCACATGGGCCGCGCGGTGCTGGCCGAGCAGCCCAGCATCAGCGCGATCCACCTGTCCGCGCCGAACAAGCATCACTTCCTGGTCGACCTGGAGCCGTTCGGGCTGGACAACCCCGGTGAGGTCTTCTACGCCGCCGACCGGCCGTACGGGATGATCGAGGCCATGGTGCAGCGGGCCGGCAGGACCGAACGGTCGCTGGATTGGCCGGAGCCCGCGCTGTGACCGACGGCTCGCAATCCGCGTGCCCGCCCGAGATCCGCGTGCCCGATTGCGCACGCGGATCGCAAACCGGTACGCGGATCGTCACCGGAGGGCCCGTCGCGCCGCCGCTGGTGATCACCGGTTGCGCGATTGCCACGGTGGACGCCGCCGGCACCGAACATCGGGACGGGCACCTGGTGCTGCGCGACGGCCGGATCGAACGGGTCGGGCCCGGCCCGGCCCCGGCCATCGACGGCGCGACGGTGGTCGAGGCGCGCGGCTGCCTGGCCACGCCGGGCCTGGTGAACACCCACCACCACCTGTACCAGTGGGCCACCCGCGGGCTGGCGCCGGACGGCACGCTGTTCCAGTGGCTGACCACCAGCTACCCGGTCTGGGCCGGGCTCGACGAGGACGTCGTCGGTGCCGCCGCCGAGGCCGGCCTGGCGTGGTTGGCGATGACCGGCTGCACCACGACCACCGACCACCACTACGTGTTCCCCGCCGGATCGGGTGATCTGCTCGGCGCCGAGATCGCCGCGGCCCGACGGGTCGGGCTGCGATTCCACCCCACCCGCGGGTCGATGGACCTGGGCGCCAGCCGGGGTGGCCTGCCGCCGGACAGCGTGGTGGAAGACATCGACACCATCCTGGCAGCCAGCGCCGCCGCCATCGACGAGCACCACGACCCGTCCCCAGACTCCATGCTGCGCATGGGGATCGCGCCCTGCTCACCGTTCTCCGTCACCGCGGACCTGCTGACCGCGGCGGCAGACCTGGCGCGCGACAAGGGGGTTCGGCTACACACCCATCTCGCGGAGACCCTGGACGAGCAGGACTTCTGCGCCGAGAAGTTCGGCTGCCGGCCGGCCGAATACCTGGAGCGGCTGGACTGGCTGGGTCCGGACGTGTGGTTCGCGCACAGCGTGCACCTGTCCGACTCCGACATCGCGCTGCTGGCCGGCAGTGGCTCCGGGGTGGCGCACTGCCCGTCCTCCAACGCGCGGCTCGGCGCCGGCATCGCTCGCACCCGAGCGCTGCGCGACGCCGGGGTCCCGGTCGGGCTAGGCGTGGACGGTGCCGCCTCCAACGAGTCGTGCTCGCTGGTGGAGGAGCTGCGACACGCGCTGCTGATGGCGCGCGCCACCGGCGGGCCTACCGCGATGACCGTGCGAGAGGCATTGGCGCTGGCCACCATCGGCGGTGCGAAGGTGCTGGGCCGGGCGGACGATATCGGCTCGCTGGAGGTCGGCAAGCAGGCCGATGTGGCGCTGTGGCGGCTGGACGGCCCCGGGCACGCCGGGATCGACGATCCGGTCGCCGCGCTGGTGCTCGGCTCCGCGCCGCCGCTGGACCTACTGACCGTGCGGGGGCGCACGGTGGTGCGCGCCGGCCAGGTGGTGACGGTGGACTCGGGGCAGACCACCGCCGCGGGGGTGCGGGCCACCTCCACGCTGCTGCGCCGGGCGGGCCTGTCAGGATGATCGACATCGCGTGTCGCGGAGCGGGAACGGAGGGGTCGTCGCGATGACGGACCTGGTGGTGCTGGCCCAGCGGGCCCTGATCGGCGGATCGTTCCGCCCGGCCGCGGTGCACGTGGCGGGGCGACGGATCACCCTGGTGCACCCGTTCGACGCACCGGTGCCGGACGGGGCGCAGGTGCTGCGGCTGGCCGCCGACGAGGTGCTGTTGCCGGGCCTGGTGGATACCCACGTGCACGTCAACGAGCCCGGCCGCACGCACTGGGAGGGCTACGACACCGCGACCAGGGCGGCCCTGGCCGGCGGGGTGACGACCATCCTGGACATGCCGTTGAACTCCATCCCACCCACCCTGGACGCGGATGCGCTGGGGATCAAGCGCGACGCGGCCGCCGGGCGGGTGCATTGCCACGTCGGATTTCTCGGTGGTGTGGTACCGGGGCGGGGTGGTGACCTGGCCGGCCTGGTGGCCGCCGGGGTCTATGGCGTCAAATGCTTCCTGCTGCCCTCGGGGGTGGACGAGTTCCCGGGCGTGGGCGCTGCCACGCTGGCCGAGGCGATGGCGGAGATCGCCCGGCTGGGCTCGCTGCTGATGGTGCATGCCGAGGATGCCGCGACGATCGCGGACGCCCCTCCCGCGCACGGTCGCCGTTATCGCGACTACCTGGCGTCCCGGCCCCCGGAGGCGGAGGCGGCGGCCGTCGGCGAGGTGGCCAGGGCGGCGGCCAAGACCGGTGCGCGGGCACACATCGTGCACCTGTCCAGCGCGGCCGGTGTGCAGGTGCTGCGGGCCGCGCAGCGCGCGGGGGTACGGATCAGCGCGGAGACCTGCCCGCATTACCTGACCATCGAACCGGACGACATTCCGGATGGCGCAACGCAGTTCAAGTGCTGCCCGCCGATTCGCGGCGGCGCCGACGCCGACGCGCTGTGGCAGGCGTTGGCCGATGGGGTCATCGGCGCCGTGGTGAGCGATCACTCGCCGTGCCCGCCCGCCATGAAGGATCTGGCCACCGGCGACTTCGGCACCGCCTGGGGCGGGATCTCCTCGGTGCAGCTGGGACTGCCGGTGGTGTGGACGGCGGCCCGCCGCCGCGGGGTGCCCCTGACCGACGTGGTGCGCTGGATGTCCGCCGGATCCGCCGACCTGGTCCGGCTGGCCGGCAAGGGGCGGATCCAGGCCGGTGCCGACGCCGACCTGGTGGTGTTCGCCCCCGACGAGGAGCAGCTGATCCGGCCCGGTGAGCTCCGGCAACGGCACTACCTGACGCCCTACAACGGAGCCACCGTCACCGGTGTGGTGCGGCGGGTGCTGCTGGACGGGCGGGTCACCACCGACGAGCCGGCCGGCCGGCTACTGGCCGCGGGGGACCGATGACGTCCGGGCGGACGGTGCTGAGCGAGGCCGTATTCGGCCGACTCGACGACGATCTGGCGTCCGCCGACGCCGCGCTGATAGCTGGCTATCACGGCGCGCAGGACGCCGCGCAGCCGGTGCACACCGTGTACCTGCCGGCGGGCAACTACCGGCCGGGCGTCGCGCTGGCGTGGGGGCGAGAGGCGGTCGCCACGCTGCGCGAGCATGCGCCGGGACCGGCGGATCTGGCCGACGCGGTCGGCCTGCCGGCAGATCGGGTGACGGCGGTGTGGGAGCTGATGCTGCGCACGCTGTCCACCGCCCCGGTCGAGGATCTGCGCATCGACTTCGAGGACGGGTACGGCCATCCCGGCGACGACGCCGAGGACGCGGACGCCGAGCGCGCGGGACGGGACCTGGCGGCGGACTGGCGGGAGGGGACCGCACCCGCCTGGGCCGGGATCCGATTCAAGTCGCTGGAGCCGGCCACCCGGAGGCGCGGCTTGCGCACCCTTGACCTGTTCCTGGGGGCGCTGCTGGAGGCAGCCGATGGGTGGCCGGCGGGCCTGCGCCTGACGCTGCCCAAGGTGACCTCGATCCAGCAGGTGGTCGCCATGGTCACGGTGTGCCAGGAGCTGGAGCGGGCGCACGGCCTGCCAGACGGGACGCTGCGGTTCGAGCTGCAGATCGAGACGCCGCAGGCGATTCTGGCCGCGGACGGCACGGCCACCGTGGCCCGCATGATCCACGCCGCGAGTGGGCGCTGCTCCGGTCTGCACTATGGCACCTACGACTACAGCGCCGCGCTGGGCATCGCGGCCTTCCAGCAGCGGATGGATCACCCGGCCGCGGACCACGCCAAGGCGGTGATGCAGGTCGCCGCGGCCGGCACCGGAGTGCCGCTCTCCGATGGCTCGACGAACATCCTGCCGGTGGGTACGCCCGACCAGGTGCGTGCCGGGTGGGCGCTGCATGCCCGGTTGGTGCGCCGATCTTTGGATCGGGGGCTCTACCAGGGCTGGGATCTGCATCCGGCGCAGTTGGTTTCGCGTTACCTGGCGACCTACGACTTCTACCGGTCCGGGGCGCCGGCCGCCGGCACCAGGGTGGAGGCCTACCTGGCGCGGCGTGCCGGCGGCGTGCTGGACGAGCCGGCCACCGGCGCCGCACTGGCGGACTTCCTGCTGCGCGGGTTGCGCTGCGGAGCGCTGGACCAGACGGAGGTGACGGCGATGTGCGGCGCGACACCCGACGCCCTGCACGCGCTCGCCCGGCGGGAATCCCCCTCGCCGCTCGGCTGATCGTGCGTGGCAGGCTGAGGTCGTGAGGACAGCCCAAGATCCGGATTCGCGCTACCTGTCGCGGGATGGCGATGTGCTGACCGCCGTGGTCGCCACCGCCGATTCGGGCGGCAGCCTGTGCGAGCCGGGGCTGGAGGCTCTGCGCGTCGCGCTGCTGCGCAACCTGGACGAGCCGGATGGACACGCCGGTGCCGCAGATCCCGGTGACCCAGATCCCGCTGACGGGGTTAGCGGTGACGGAGGCGGTCGGGTCAGCGGCGGCCGGGTCGGTGCGGTGCTGCTGGTCAGCGAGAACAAGAATTTCTGCACCGGCGGAAATATCGTGGGCTTCGCCGCTGCCGACGACCCCACCGTCGAGGTACGGCGCCAGGCCGAGGCGCTGCACGGCGTGTTGACGGTGCTGGCGGCGGCGCCGGTGGTGGTGATCGCCGCGGTGAACGGCTGGGCGGCCGGTGCCGGAATGAGCCTGGTCTGTCAGTGCGACCTGGTGGTCGCTGGCGAATCCACCCGGCTGCGTCCCGGCTATCCCTCGCTCGGCTTCTCGCCGGATGGCGGGCTGACCTGGACGCTGCCGCGGTTGGTCGGCGCGGGCCGTGCCCGGGAGATCCTGTACACCGACCGAGTGCTCGACGTGGGCGAGGCTCTCGCGCTTGGCTTGGTGCACCAGGTGGTAGCCGACGACGAGATCCGTGCCACTGCCACCGAACTCGCCAGTCGGATTGCCGCTGGTCCGGTCGGAGCCTACGGTCGTATCAAGCGGCTGCTGGCCGAGGGCGCGGGGCGGGATCTCGCCGCGCAGCTGGCGGCGGAGGCCGATGCGGTGTCCTTCGGCGCCGGCACTCCCGAGGGTCGGGAGGGTGTGGCCGCCTTCCTGGAACGCCGGCCGCCCCGCTTCGCCTGACCGGTGCATGGTCGATTCGCCGCTCGCACGGCCCCGGACGATGATCGGCCCGGCGGAGTTGCGCGCCCGGGCGGGCGGTTGCACAGTGAGCGGGTGAGCACCGCCCTCGCACCCGCCCAGCCGAGCACCATCGGAGCGCTGATCGAAAGGTCTGCCGCCCGATACCCGGACCGGCTCGCGCTGCGCTTCGGTGACCGGGACTGGAGCTACGCGGCACTCGACGCCGCCGCCACCCGCGCCGCGAGGCACCTGCTCGGGCTCGGCCTGCGCCGCGGGGATCGGGTCGCGGCCTACGGCAAGAATTCCGACGCGTTCCTGTTGGCCTGGTTGGGGTGCTGCCGGGCCGGGATGGTGCACGTGCCGGTCAACTTCAATCTCACCGGGGCGGATCTGGCGTACATCCTGAACCAGTCCGGTGCCGCTGTGGTGCTGGCCGATCCGGCGTTGACGCCGCAGCTGCGGGCGGCGCTGGGCGGGCAGGAGCAGGCGGCCGGGCCCGCCACGAGCGCTGCGCTCCGGGTGGTGCCGCTGCGGGACGCCGACGGATCGTTCTTGAATGCCGTGATCGCTGGCTCCGTGATCGCCGGCTCCGGTGCCGCTGGTGGCTCCGGTGCCGTTGGTGGCTCCGGTGCCGTTGGTGGCTCCGGTGCCGTTGGTGACTCCGGTGCCGCTGGTGGCTCCGGCAGCGCCTCCGGCGCCGGCATTTCTGGTGACTCCGTCACCGCTGGCAATTCCGCCGCCGCCGTACCTGCGCTGCCCGACGTCGCCGATACCGACCTGGCCCAGCTGCTCTACACCTCCGGCACCACGTCGCTGCCCAAGGGCGCGATGATGACACACCGCGCTCTGGTGCACGAATACCTGTCCTGCCTGACGGCGCTGGACGCCGCTGCCGACCAGACCATGCTGCACGCGCTACCGCTGTACCACTCCGCGCAGATGCACGTGTTCCTGATGCCCTGGCTGGCGATCGGTGCGCGCAATATCCTGCTGGAGGCACCGGCCGCCGACGCCGTATTCGACGCCATTGAGAACGGTGGCTGCGACTCGTTCTTTGCCGCGCCGACCGTCTGGGTCGCGCTGACCAATCACCCGGGCTTCGCCACCCGGAACCTGGACGGGCTGCGCCGGGCGTACTACGGGGCGTCGATCATGCCCGGCCCGGTGCTGGAACGCCTGCAACAACGGCTGCCCGGCCTGGGTGTGTACAACTGCTTCGGGCAGAGCGAGATCGGGCCGCTGGCCACGGTTCTGCGTCCAGAGGAGCACGCCGATCGTCCCGCGTCGGCGGGCCGGCCGGTGCTGTTCGTGCAGGCGCGCTGCGTCGACGAGAATGGTGACGACGTCCCGGCCGGCACCCCCGGCGAGGTGGTGTACCGCTCGCCGCAGCTGCTGACCGGCTACTGGGGCAACCCGGAAGCCACCGCCGATGCCTTCTCCGGAGGCTGGTTTCATTCCGGGGATCTCGCGGTCCGCGACGGGCAGGGCTACTACACGATCGTCGACCGCATCAAGGATGTGATCAACACCGGCGGCGTGCTGGTTGCCTCCCGCGAGGTGGAGGACGCGCTGTACACGCACCCGGCGGTGGGCGAGGTCGCGGTGATCGGGGTGCCGGACGAGAAGTGGATCGAGGCCATCGTTGCGATCGTGGTGCCGCGTCCCGGCCCGGACGGCGGGTCCGCCGGCTCCGTCACCGTCGAGGAACTTATTGCGCACGCCAAATCCCGGCTGTCCGGCTTCAAGGTGCCCAAGGCCGTGCGACTGGTCGACGAGTTGCCGCGAAACGCCAGCGGCAAGCTGCTCAAGCGGGTGCTGCGGGACGAGTTCCGCGCCGGGTGAGCTCGTGCGCGACGGGCAGCGGTAGGTCCAGCGACGCTCCCGGGCCCAGGGCGTGGCGCAGGAGTTCGGGCATCGGCGCGACGCCGGTGGTGCCCGCCGCGAACGCCGCTGTCAGGCGAGCCCAGTCGCGCCGGCGGCGGAGCAGGAAGTGACCGGCCCGCGGCACCACGAATCGCGCGGTGCTGATCCCCGATGCCCGGGCGCGCTCGGCGAAGGCCAGCGACCAGGCGGCCGGCGCCTCGGATCGGTCCGCGGCGCCATGGATGATCAGCAGCGGTCGGCCGGTCAGCGTGGCAACGTCCTGCTCCGGCGGAAGCCAGGGGGCGATCCCGACCACCCCCGTCACCGCCGGATGCTCGGCCGCCGCGATCGCCGCCCGGCCGCCCAGCGAATTGCCGACCAGTACGACGGGCAGGTTCGGGTGCCGACGAGTGACCTCGGCCAGTGCCCACCGGGTATCCGACAGGGTTGCGGCGTGCTCCGGACCCGCGTCCCAGCCCCGGAACCGATAGCGCAGCAGGTATTCCGCCGCATCGGTCAGGGCGGCGTGCAGCGCCCGGCGGGTGCCGGCCAGCGCCCACCTGGCCACCCGGGACGGCGGCAGCCCGGATCTCAGGGCACCGCCGGGCAACGTCACCACCACCGCCCGCACGGGCACGGACCGGTGCCGCCCCACCAGGAGTGGCGCGGCACGGGGCGCAGGCTCAGGGCGAGACATGCTCCCGCACCTGGCGTTTCAGCCGGGTCAGCATCGCCGACAGGCCGCGCAGCCGCAGCGGGCTGACCACCTCGGCCAGTGGCAACCGGTCGGCGAGATCGGCCGGCACCGCCAGCACCGCGCCAACCGGTAGCCCGTCCAGCCCCTCGTGCAGGATGCCGGCGAACCCACGGGTGGTGGGCGCCTCGGCCGGTGCCGAAAAGAACAGGCGCACCAGGGGTTCCGGGTCAGCCGGCTCCAGCTCGGTGATCAGGAAGATCGGCGACTGGCACTCCGGTACCGGCTCCAGCAGCTCCGGATGGTCGGCGTACCGGGCGGGTAGGTCTGGCAATCCGGTGGCGAACTCCAGCAGTAGCTGCAGCCGCTCACGTGCCGCCAGGTCCGAGAAGTCGTCGATGATCTCCTGCAGACCCGGCGGCATGTGCTGCTCGGAGCCGGAAGCTGGCTGCGACATTGCTGACCCCGACATCAACTGCCGGTGGCTGCCGCGGCCCGGGATGCGCCAGGCACCTCACCCGGTTCGTCGCCGCGCACGATCGGCACCCGCACCGAATTGCCCCACTCGGTCCAGGACCCGTCGTAGTTGCGCACCCGCGGGAGCCCGAGCAGATGGGTGAGCACGAACCAGGTGTGGCTGGAGCGCTCGCCGATCCGGCAATAGGCGATGACGTCGTCGTCGGCGGACAGCCCCGCCTCGCCGAAGTAGATCTGCTCCAGTTCGGCCCGCGGCCGGAAGGTGCCATCGTCGGCGGCGGCCCGGCTCCACGGCACCGAGGCGGCGCTGGGGATGTGACCGCCTCGCAGCACCCCCTCCTGGGGGTACTCCGCCATGTGGGTGCGCTCGCCGGTGTACTCCGGCACCGAGCGCACATCGATCAGCGGGTGCTGACCCAGGGTGGCGAGCACGTCGGACTGGTAGGCGCGGATCGGCGCGTCATCGCGCTGCACGACCGGGTAGTCGGCCGGAGCGCGCTCCGGCACGGTGGTGGTCATCTCGCGTCCTTCGGCGACCCACTTCGCGCGGCCGCCGTCCATCAGGCGCACGTCGGGGTGCCCGAACAGGCTGAACACCCACAGCGCGTAGGCGGCCCACCAGTTGCTCTTGTCGCCGTAGACCACGACGGTGGTGTCGCGGGAGATGCCCTTGGCGGACATCAACCGGGCGAACGCCTCACCGTCCAGGTAGTCGCGAGTGACCGGGTCGTTCAGATCTAGCACCCAGTCGACCTTCACGGCGCCCGGGACGTGTCCGGTTTCGTACAGCAACACATCCTCGTCGCTTTCCACCACGACCACGTCGGGGTCGTTCAGGTGGTCGGCGATCCAGGTCGTGCTGACCAGGCGTTCGGGGTGGGCGTACGCAGCGAACGCGGGTTCGGAATCTTGGGGGACCGACATGGTCACCTCCGTTGAGAGGGGGAACGTGGGTAGTAGTGCGGCAGTGGCGTCGCCGCGGATGGGTGAGCACCCGGCAGGTCGGCCGCTTGATCCATCGTCCCACTGGCCGCGGGCGCGGTGCGGGCGGGTCCGGGAGGCCGGGTGGTGGTGGTCCGGCGCCGGCACGGCGGACACTGGAAGCTCGGACCGTCCTGTGCCGGGCACATGAAGGTCGCGGAGTGCGGGTAGTCGGGTGCAGGTGGCCGATCTCGACGGAGGTGGAACGAGGCATGGAACGCGACAGCGAGGTCGATCCGGAGATCGACATGACGGCGCCGGGCAGCGACACGGATCTGGCGGATGGGTCGGCGTCGCAGGTGTCCTATCAGGACATGTTGGAGCGGCACCTCACCGACGATGTGCTCGATGTGGGTTACTCGCCGCCGGATCGGCAGCCGTCGGTGCCGATCCCTACGCCGGATGAGGAGCGCCGGGGCGAGTCGTTGGATGAGCGGTTGCGCGAGGAGGAGCCGGACTTCGACCTGGCGGCGGCCGACGAGGCGGATGACCAGTGGGACGGCGGCGTCGGCGACCCCGAGGCAGGGCGGCAGCGCTCCGGCCGGCTGACCAGCGCCGACGACAGGGGACCGGAGGATGACGTGTTCGCCGCCGATGCCGGTATTGCCGGCGGCGCAGCGAGCGCGGAGGAGGCCGCCGTGCACTTGCTGGATGAGGGGGCCGACTACCCGTAGACCGGAGCTGCGGAGCGGTGACGGGGCTGACGGGGTCGACCCCGGGCGCCCGCGTCGTTTCGCCGGGTGCGGGCAGGGGGACGATGACGAGGCAGCGGGCGGCGGTCGCTACCCGCGGCCGCACGAGTCGATGGAGGAACGATGGTGGCACTGAAACTGCACGACATACCCGGCCGGCTGGCCGCTGGGGCGTTCATCCTGCATGAGGGGATGGGCAAGTGGAACGCCGACCTGGAGCGGGCCACCCGCCTGCATGACACGGCATCCGGGGCATTCCCCTTCTTCAAGGGAATGAAGCCCAAGCAGTTCAGCACGTTGTTGTCCGCTGGGGAGATCGCGACCGGTGCCCTGTTGCTGGTGCCGGTGGTGCCGACAGCGTTGGCGGGGCTTGCCCTGACCGGGTTCGCCGGGGGGCTGGTGACGATGTACCTGCGCACGCCCGCGCTGCACCAACAGGGCAAGGTCTGGCCGACGCCCCAGGGCACGGCCATCGCGAAGGACAGCTGGCTGCTGGCGCTCGGTGCGGGGATGGTGTTGGACGCGGTCGGGCGGCGATCGGCTCGGCAGCGCCGCGCGATCGCCCGTGCGGCCAAGGAGTTGGTGGCGCGACAGGAGGCGGAGGCTGCGGACTAGCGGTGACGACGGCCCGGTGTGGGGCCGCGCTACGCCGTCGCGACCAGCCCGAGGCCGGCCAGCGCGTCCCGTTCGGGTTCGGCCAGCGCCAGCAGCAGCGCCGTCTGCACGGTGGGCACGGACGGCTGGTGCAGCAGGGGCATGTGTGCCTCCTGCGGGGTCCGGTCGCCCTTGTGGGTGTTGCAGGCCAGGCAGGCGATGACGGTGTTGGTCCAGGTGGAGCGGCCGCCGCGGGACACCGGCAGTAGGTGCTCGACCGTCGATCCTCGGCGTCCGCAGTACGCGCAGGTGTGCCGATCGCGGCGCAGCAGCCCGGCCTTCGACCAGGCGGGCACCTGGTGCCGGTAGGGCACCCGCACGTAGCGCAGCAGTCGCACCACGGTGGGCACCGGGATGGCGATGCCCGAGGACGAGTGCAGGGCGGCACCGTCGCGCTCCGCGACGATCTCGGCCTTCTCCCGCAACAGGTAGGCGATGGCGCGGTGCAAGGCGACCACGGAGAGCAACTCGTAACTGGCGTTGAGTACCACCACGCGCTCGGCGTGCGGTGAGGGGATCCGGGACATGCCCCACCTCCCTGGCGCGCGCCGATAACCGACGGCCGCCAGCGGGTCGACCGCCGGGATCAAGGATAGTGCGCCGCGTGCTCGAACCTGGTGACGCTCGGGAGGGGCCGGTGCGGCGGCGGAGCCACGGCACGGCATGGGGACACCGCCGGCCGCGGGCGTGCTGAACCCGGCGGCCCGAACGACGAGTCCTGGTCAGAACGGTGGCGGATCGGGGTCGGGCCACGCGGCTTCGGCATTGACGGTCGGCTTCGGGTTGGTGCGGGTGCTGGTGCTGGTGCTGGTGCTGTTGGTGCTGTTGGTGCTGGCGGACCCGGGTGGCCGGAAGTAGCCGTCGGCCCAGTCTCCGTCGATGGTCAGCGGCACCAGGGTGGCGGCGGGTGTTGGTGTCGGTGACTGTTGGCACGCGCAGGTGTCGGGGCAGTCGCAGACGGGGGCGTCGCCGAGGTCCGGGCTGGCGGTGTGGGGATCGGTGGTGGGGTGCCAGAGGGGGTCGGGCCGCCAGGTGTAGGTGTAGCCGAGGGGCGTGGTCCAGGTATAAGTGCCGTTGTGTGCGCGGTGCAGGGTGAATCCGCGGCCGGCGTCTTTGCCCAGGTGGTGGTGCGGGCAGGGTGGTGCCAGGTTGTCGGCGGACGTGACGCCGTGAGTGGGTTTACCGGTGTGGGGGTCGGGTCTGGCAGGGATGATGTGGTCGAGGTGTCCGCGTTGGGCGGGGTGGTGGCAGGAGGGCATAGGACATTCCCCGTCTCGGGCTCTGACGAACGCGGCGAGGTGGGGTGGGGGCCGGTAGCGGGTGTGTCCGTAGTCCAGGAGCATGCCGGATGCGGGGTCGCAGAGCATGCGGTACAGGTCGCCGGCGCCGATCAGTGGCAGCGCCTGTTCGGTGGTGATGGGTCCGTGGCCGACCAGTTCGCACGGGGTGCGCTGACCCAGTAGCGCGGTGTAGGGGACCGTGACGTTGATCCGGGGCCGGGCATGGCCCTTGTCGGGCAGTTTCAGTCTCGCCCAGCCTCCGGCGGCCAGGATGTCGGTGCAGACCATGGTCAGGGCGTCGGAGCGGCGTTCGCCGAGCCCGCGGGACTCGCCCGGTCGCTTGATGGCGTCGGCCACCGCGGTGATCGCTCGCCAGATGGCGTCGACATCCTGCGCCGGCGCGTAGACGCCCAGCCGGGCCATGCCGTCCTCGTCCGGGGCGCGCCAGACATGCCGCTCGCGAACCGCGCGCCGATGGCGGTCGGCTGCTCCGTCGGGGTCGGCGGCGATGACGGCCCGGCCGGCCCGGCGCCGTACTGCGGTCGAGGTCATCCTCTCGGCGTCGGGCAGCACTCGTTGTTCGACGGTGTGGGCGATGTCGGGGCTGGTGGTGGCGGTGGCCCGGAGCAGCGCCATGGCTTTGGCGTCGTCGATGCGGCCCTCGGCCAGGGCCTGGCGGGTGTCCGGGAGCCGGTCGCGGAGGGCTTCGGCGGCACCGAGGAGGGCGGCGGCGTCGGCATCGGTGGTGTGCAGCGCCAGTGCGAGTTCGGTGGCCAGGTACTGGTGGATGCCGGGGTAGCAGCCGGACAGGGCGGCGATGTCGGCGTATTGGCGGGCCTGCAGGTGAGAGATGAGCTTGTTCCTGGCGATGATCGAATCGAGTATCACGCGGGGCCACCGCTGCGGCTCCGCGGGCATGGGAGCTAGTCCGGATCCGGAGGCGGCGGTGTGGGTGGTGACCGTCACCTCGCCGTGCGGGCCTGGCAACCGGGTCACGACGGCGGTGACCTCGCCCTGACCGGGTGCGGGGGCGAGATCTTCGGGCCGGTCATCGAGGAGGGCGGCCAGTTCGGGGCCGGGCGGACAGTGGGCAAGCCGGTGCCGCCAGCGGCCCAGCGTAAGCGTGGCTGCTGCGTACCGGGTGGTGCCAGTGGTGGGCGGGCAGATCCGGTCGGCGCTGGGAATGTCGACCTGATCCTGCTGGATGTGCAGCATGCCCAGATGGTTGATCGCTTCGGTCCGGCGTGCGCGCTCGGTTGGATTGAAGGCCCGGTCGGCTCGTTCCGCGACCGTGACACCCGGACCGGGCAGCAACACCCGCGCGGGCAGCGTCACAGGCGCGTCGCCCAAGACGACGATCCGCTCCCCGAACGCCACACCTCTGTCGTGCATGACCAGACCATAGCTCCACCCTCCGACAACCGTTCTACCTGCGGAAACGGCGTGAAGCAGGTGCGGCGTGCGGCGCTGGCCGAATGCGGCTCAGGTGGCGGGTGACCAGCTGATCACCGAGACACTGCGGTTGAGGTAGCCGGTGATCGCGACCTTGGCAGTGAGCTGGGCGGCGCCCGAGTCACTGCACGTGGCCTGGCCAGGGCACACATAGGCCGTGAGGACTTGGTAGTTCACCGGGACGGCGCTACCGCCGCCCTGCGGAATGCCGCCGGCGAGAGTGAAGCCACCAGCTGTAAACGATCCCGTGGTCGTGACGCTGATGCTCTTGGCAAACAGGCCGTAGGAGAAGCTGGATCGTGCATCGTTATTCAGGCTCAGGTTCAGGGGACGGCTCGGGGTGTAGATCGTGCCACCCAGGTGAACGAGCACGGAAGGTGCGCCGGTACCGGTGAGGAAGGCGCCCCCCGTCGTGTCATTGGTGGTGCGGGTGGAGTACGCGAGAACCGGTGGTCCCTGGGCTGCCAGGCTCGCGCACACCACAATCTTCGGGTATGCGCTGGAACTTCCCACTTCCAGATTGATTGCGCCCGATCCCGCCATGAAGAACTCGACACCCGAAGACGAGGAGGCTGTAGCGTCGATCGGGTCCTTACACGGACTGCGGTTGATCGGGATGTTGCCATCGGCATCAAGCCACTTGCCGGCAAAATAGTCGGTGATCCAGTCGGTCATACTATTCTCACCGGCAGGGAGTGCCCCCGGGGTGCCGCCCAGAATGAACGCATTTGGCACGGTCCAAATGCTGTCGAGGTAGTAGGTGGCCGGATTGAGTACCACCATGAAGGGTGTGGATTTGCCGCCCCCCGCGCAGGTGGCCTGTTTGTTCGTGATCTGCCGCGAGAGATTGCTGGGGATGGTCGCCCACGAATAGCCGGACCTGGGGCCAACAGCGACGACGTACGCCCCCTTGTAGATGCCGCTTGTTGCAAGTGTGCAGGCCGACACATCGGCCGGCGGCCTGGCGGCCGATCCAGGATCCGACAGGTTGTACGACGTGCCACGCACCAGCGTTCCTGGGTCCAAACCACGAATATCGGCGGCATCCCCGAACTGGCAGTTGATCTCGACCTGGTCGCCGGATTTGGTCGGGGGGTTGTTGTTTTCCGCTTGGACGTCGGTGCAGCTGTTGGACGTTCCGTAGTTGTGCCGCGCGATGACCCAACTCTGCGGATGCCAGCCGGGTGGTGCATCCGGCGGAGTACTCGGTCGCTCCCAGTCGCTGACGAGATTCGCCTTGGATTGGGACTGCTGATTGTCGATGTAGGTGTTGGAGAACACGCCGCCGTTCACATGCGCGTCCGTCTTCTTCAGGATGAGCGTAATTCCGTCGCCTGTATCGCGGCCGAGGGATAGCAGCGCGGTGCCGGGACCGGCGTTTTGTTGCGTCAGGAACCCGGACTGGGTCAATTCGGTGTCGACGGAGCAGTCGACAGTGACGGTGCCCCCTGGCGACGTGCCGGTCGCAAGGTAAGGCACCGTCAGCAGGCCAGCCGTGCACCCGAGGTCCGCACCCGGGGGGGCCGACCGAAGCTTCTCGATGGCTGAGTTGATCGCATTGCTGGCCTGATACTGCACCGACGCCTGGCCCCGCAGGGCAACGGTTGTCCGGACACCGGTGTTGGAGAGCAGCAGAATTGACACCGTTACCAGGGCGACGACGGTGATCATGATGAGGGCAATGATCAGTGAGGCACCTGTGTCGTCGGAGCGGATCAGCCGGCCGGCCAGGGTCCGGTGCAGGCGGCGGCCGAGTCGGTGCCGCGTGCGGACGCTCATGGCGTCACCGTGCCGGACGGGTTGGTCTGCATGCGGTTGCCGGTCAGGGTTACCGAATAGCTGCCGGGATCCCCGTCGGTGATATTCACCGTCAACACCAAGGTCACGGTGCGCGGCGGCGGGATCGTCGAGCAGGACGTCGAGCAGGTTGGGTCTGCGGAGGTGACGTCTCGGGCGACGATGATGTCCGACTTCGTCGATCCGGTACAGCGAACCCGGTGGAGGTCGGTCCCTACCAATTGGTAGGCGACGTAGAACCGGGTCGGAGTCGTGACATTGGAGGAGTAGTCGTCACCGCCGAGGACGATCCCGCCCGAAAGCGTCCCGCACACGGTCGCGACCGAACTCTCCTGCCACACCGACTGCTGGTACGGAAACGGCGGCTGCGGGGGTGGCGCCGGGTCGCCCGACGTGTCTCGAAGACCCATCAACGACACGTCGCGCGCGAAATACGACGAGGCGATCTGAACCTGGCTGGACTGGTTGACACGTGCTGCTGTGGTGTCAGAATTCTTGAAGTACGCGAACAGGCTCATCGCCAGCGGCACCGCGATGATGCCCAGGATCACGACGCACACCAGTAGTTCGATGAGTGTGAAGCCGTCATCGCCGCGACGGTCGCGTGATCGGCTCATGAATTGCACCCGGAGTCCAGGGACTGGCCGTCGACTGTCGGCGCGACACACGGCCTGCGCACTACCAACTGCAGCTGTTCGGTGTCGCGGGCGTCCTTGCTGGCCACCTGCAACACCATGGTCGTCAGGTTGCCGGCCACGGTGCAGGACTTGATGGACGCGGTATAGGCGCTGGAGCTGAGCCCATTCGGCATGAGCGTGCTACTGCAGATGTCGCCATAGGTAGCTCCACTAATGTCGATAGCGACCGCGTTCTGGATCGCCGACGCGTACGACCGGATGTACGACCCCGCGGTCGCCTGCTTGCGGTGGATGTCGCTCATCATGATGGAGGTGGCGATGGCCCCCACGATCGTCACCACCGCGATCGACATGATGGTGATCGCAATGATCAACTCGATCAGCGACTCGCCGCGCTCGCTTCGCCCCCAACCAACCGGACGGGCGGGCTGACGCAGCAGCATGGGACGCACTGGCCGAGGGTCACGCATCACGCGCTCCACCCGCGCCGCGCGCGCCCGGAGAAGTCTCGTCAGCCGAACCCATGTCATTGCACGTTCACCTGCGAGTAGATGCCGTACATCGCCGAGATCAGCGCGATAGCCACGAATCCGACGATGGACCCCATCACGATGATCACGATGGGCTCGAACAGGTCCGTCACCTTCTTGATCTTGTAGTCCAGCTCCCGCTCGTAGTACCGCGCTGCCACGTCCAGCTGCGCATCCAGGCTGCCGGTCTCCTCGCCGACCCGGAACATCTGCTGTGCCATCGAGGGGAACAGACCGGTCGCCGCCACCGGTTTCGCCAGCCCTTCGCCCTGCATCATCTGCTCGCGCACCGTTCCCAGCGCCCGGGTGAAGACCAGGTTCTTGATGGAGGCCGTCGCCACCCGCAGCGCCTCCGGCAGGGACACCCCGGCCCCGATCATGGACGACATCAGCCGGCAGAACCGCTCCACCAGCGCGTACTGCACCGCCTCGCCGATGACCGGCAGCCGCAGCGTGAACCGGTTCCATTGGTACTTGCCCCACGAGGTCTGCAGCGCGCCGACGAACCCCAGCACCAGCACCACCAGGCCGGCGACCACCGCCCACCACCAGTCCGCCAGGAAGTCCGTGAACCCCATCAGGATCCGGGTCGGCAACGGAAGCGTGGCATTGAAGCTGGCGAAGAAGTCCCGGAATCGGGGCAGCACGAACACCGCCAGCACCACGACCGTCACCACCGACATGCAGGCCACCGCCGCCGGATAGATGGACGCCGACTTGATCTTCTGCCGGGCAGCCATCTCCCGCTCGAGATACCCGGACAGCTGGTCCAGCACGGTGTCCAGCTGCCCGGTCAGCTCCGCCGAGCGCAGGATTCCCCTATAGTATTCGGGGAACACCTTGGGGTACCGGTCGAAGCAGTCCGACAGCGTTTCCCCGCGCCGAAGCCGATCTTCGGTGTCGAACATCATCTTCTTCATGGAGGACTTCTTGGCGTCCTCGCCGAGGGTGTGAATCGCCGTGAGGATCGGCAGCCCCGCCCGGATGAATGCCGCGAGCTGTCGCGACATGTGCATCACTTCGGCGCGTTTGATCTTGGGCGGGGTGATCTCCCGCTTGAGCAGGCTCGGCTTTTCCGTGACCCGGATCTCGCGGAGTTCCTTTTCGTATAGCGCAATCTCGGCGGCTTCCCGACTGTTCGCCTTCCAGGTGCCGGCGACCGCGTCGCCTTGCGGATCCACCGCGACATAGGCCCAACGAGACATCGTCACCCACCTACCACGTAGATCGACCGGAGCACCTCGGGCACCGTGGTGATTCCCGCCTGCACCAGCGAGGCCGCCTCTTCCTGCAGGGTCCGCATACCTTCGGATCGGGCCAGCTTGCGCAGATCCTCGTGCGACGCACGTTCCAGCACCATCTCCCGGATTCCTTCGGTGACGGGCATCAGCTCGTACACCCCGATCCGATCCAGAAACCCGGTCTGCGAGCAGAAATTGCAGCCGGTGCCGTGCGCGAAATCGCCCCGGGTGGCCGAGTCGCCGAATTGCCGCAGAAACTCCACCTGCTCGGGTGGCGGCGTGAACGACTCCTTGCAGTGCGGGCACACCCGGCGGACCAGGCGCTGTGCCACGACCGCCGTCACCGACGAGGCGATCAGGAATGTCTCGATGCCCATGTCCAGCAACCGGTGCAGCGCCGACACGGCGTCGGTGGCGTGCACCGACGAGAGCACGAAGTGCCCGGTCAGCGCCGATTGCACGGCGATCCGGGCGGTCTCCACGTCCCGAATCTCGCCGACCAGGATGACGTCCGGATCCTGCCGCAGAATCGAGCGCAGGCCGCCGGCGAACGTGACACCGGCGGCCTCGTTGATCTGGATCTGGTTGATCGACTCGAAGGTATACTCAACCGGATCCTCAATGGTCATGACATTCCGGTCGGGAGAATTGATCTCACCCAGCGAGCCGTACAGCGTGGTCGTCTTGCCGGCGCCCGTCGGCCCCGCGCAGATCACCATGCCGTAGGGGGAGTGCAGCAGTTGCGAATACCGGGCGGCGATGTCGGTGGGCATGCCGAGGTCGTGCAGCTTGTACAGCGGCCGGGACTTGTCCAGCAGCCGCATCACCACCTTCTCACCCCAGATGGTGGCGGTGGTGGCAACCCGGATGTCGACGTCGCGACCCTCCACCGACATCGCGATCTGGCCATCCTGTGGGCGGCGCCGCTCCACGATGTTCATGCCGCCCATGATCTTGATGCGGCTGACCACCGCCGGCCCGATGGACACCGGCAGATCCAGCGCGTCGTGCAGCGCACCGTCGACCCGGAACCGCACCCGGATCTTGTCTTCCTGCGGCTCGATGTGGATGTCGGAGGCCCGGTCTCGCAGACCCTGGGTGATGACCCGCTGCACCACCTGCACCACCGGGGCGGCGTCGCTGGCGACCGCGGTCTCCATCTTGGCGGCCTCGCGGCGCACCTCGTCCTGGATCTGGAATTCCTTGACCTGCGACTCGATCCCGGTCAGCGCGCGGTAGCTGCTGCCGATCGCCAGCTCGACCTCCGAGGCGGGTGCCACCTGCACGTCGATCGGCTTGCCGACCGCGGCGCGCACCTCGGCGACATGCTCGGCGGTCGGATCGGCCAGCACGACCCGCACGGTGCCGTCCTCGGCGACCGACAACGGCAGCGCAACCAGGGCGCGGGCGCGAGGCTCGGTGAGCAGCGCGGTGGCGCCGGGCTCGGGCCCGACCAACCGCAGATCGACCAGCGGAACATGCTGCTGGGCAGCAAGTGTCGCCGTCAGCGCATGCTCGGAGACGGCGCCCTGCCCCAACAGGATCTCGCCCAACCGGTGGCCGGGCTGCTCCGCCTGGGCGCGCAGGGCGGCGACCACCTGGGAGGCCGACAGGCGGCCGGCGTCGACCAGGAGTTCGCCCAGCCGCAGACCGCCCGCCCGCACCGACTCGTCGGCGGGATCGTGCCGCGGGGTGGCGAGTACCGGCTCCGGGACCGGCTCCGCCATCCGGTGCCGGCCCAGCTTCACCTTCGGCCTCCGGACCAGCGGGCGCCGAAGCCGGCGTAGGAGGCTCCGGGAGCATTGGCGGTGACGGAATCCGTGGGCGGCACGTCGGATCCGGCGGTGGCGCTCGGACCCGGCCCGACACCGGCACCGACCAGCGCGGGTTCGGCACCGGGGCGGACGACCGGAGTGGAGCCGGGGCCGCCGGGCGCCCCGTACCCGGGTGCAGGCACGGAGCCGGTCGCACGGTTCGCGCCGCCCTGCGGCGCACCGGGGGTGCCGTTCGGGCCGGCCGGCATTGGGCGGGGGCGTTCGAGCTCGTTCGGGTACAGGCTGCGCGAGGCTGCCGCCTCGAAGTCGATCGCGCCGGCCTGCACCAGCGCGTTCAGCGACTGCTCCAGGGTGACCATGCCCTCGCGCTGCCCGGTGACCAGGATGTTGCGCAGCTGGTGGGTCTTGCCCTCCTTGATCAGGTTCCGGGCGGCGGTGTTGGCCAGCAGCACCTCGTAGGCGGCGACCAGACCACCGCCGGTGCGGGGAATCAACCGCTGGTACACGATGCCCGATAGCGCGGCGGCGAGCTGGGTGCGGATCTGCGCCTGCTGGTCGCCGGGGAACACGTCCACGATGCGCGCCAGGGACTGCGCGGTGTCGTTGGTGTGCAGGGTGGCGAAGACCAGGTGGCCGGTCTCGGCGATGGTCAGCGCGAACCGGATGGATTCCAGGTCGCGCATCTCACCGACCAGCAGAACGTCCGGGTCCTCGCGGAGGACGGCGCGCAGCGCCTGGGCGAAACTCGGTGTGTCCGTGCCGACCTCGCGCTGGTTCACCAGCGACCGGCCGTGCCGGTGCACGTATTCGATCGGGTCCTCGATGGTGATGATGTGGCAGGCCCGATCGTGATTGATCTGGTTGATCATGGCGGCCAGGCTGGTGGACTTGCCGGAGCCGGTCGGCCCGGTGAACAGGATCAGCCCCTGGTGCTGCTTGATCAGCTCGAAAAGGATCGGCGGCAGGCCCAGGCCCGCCATGGTGGGAACTTCGCGGGGAATCAGCCGGAGCGCGATGGCCACCGCGCCCTGTTGCCGGAACGCGTTGCCCCGAACCCGACCGAGATCCCGCCAGGAGAAGGAGAAGTCGTGCTCGTGGCCGTCGGCGAAGATCGCCATGCGGTCCTCGTCCAGCAATTCGGTGAGCAGGCTCTCGGTGTCGTGTGGCGTCAGGATCGGGTCGTCGACGATGGGGAACAGCTCGCCATGTACCCGGATCGTGGGCCGGGCGCCTGCGGTGAGTTGCAGATCGGTGCCGCCGGCGTCCCAGAGCAGTTCGAGCATGCGGTCGATGGTGGAGCGGGGGTGATCGGTGACGTAGAGAACGGGGTCGGCGGCGGGTTCGGTATCGGGAACGAGACCGGTTGTGGCGTCGGCTGATTCGGTGATGACGCGGCCTTCGGTGCTGTTGGTGGTACTGGCTGGTGGTGCGTCGTCGGTGTCGTCGTCACGGTGGTTCTCACCGACAGCCGGAGCCGCCGTGGCGGGGGTGGTGCTTGATTCCATGGCGGGCTCCGGGTCATAGGGGCGGTTCGGGTGCGGTGTACCGCCTGCAGCGAATAGACCCTCTGGCAACGGACCGGTGTGAGCAACCGATCCGTTGCCAGAGTGTCCTCTGGGTCAGCTCAGCTCACTGTGATCGTGGTGCACTTGTCGAGCGTGACTCCGGTTCCCCCGCTGGGGGTCAGTGTGTACCCCGAGCCCGTGGTGGCGTAGGCGATCGTGTAGCCGCCACCCTGGACAATCTTGTTCGTGGTGTCGAGCTTGATATTCGTCAGGAGAGACTTGCCGGATGCCGTCAAGGCTGAAAGGTCCGTAGGGTAGGAGCCATTCTGCGCGTAGTACGCCTGTACGGCTGTATTTACAGACGCGGCGTCGGATGCGCATGCGGCGTCTTGGCCCTTATCCTGAATGCCCTGCACCGAGAACACCACCACCGCGGCGAGGATGCCGAGGATGACGATCACGATCAGGAGCTCGATCAGGGTGAAGCCGGCCTCGGCGAGCTTCCGGTCCTGCTGGTGGGCGGCCTCGCGCCGCTCGGTGATGTCGGAGCGGGTCCGACCGAGTTGGTACAGCATGGAGTTCCTCCCGGATGTGGGATAGATGGGGGCTGGGATTCGGCCTCGGTAGCGCCCCGCCACACCTACGGTCGAACTGGCGAGAAGCATGTAACTCTGCGTGGTCACTGTCAAGCGTCGTCAACCAAATTGACCACCCGTTCGGCGTAGATCAGCCATTCAGCCGCTACCGGCTGGGCCGGCTCTACGTAACGACAGTCTCTCCGGCTGCTGAATGGTTGATGGCCTCCACTCCACCGAGTGAATGGACGACCCTGTGGTTGGACGAGGAGGCGACGCGCCGATCGGTCCTGATCGGCGCCGGGGACCCCGCCGCAGTCGTCATTCCGTATGTGGCGCAGGAAATATGATCATGACCGCCGGCGTCGCCGAGGCCGGGTTCGTGGCCCGGTTTGGAGTCGGATCGGACCCGCTCGGAGCGGATTGCCGGTCACAGGTCCCTCGCAGTGCGAGTAACCCGTGAGGCGGATTCTCACCCATCTGGCGTCGCCGGTATGAGTGCTCGGGCGGCGCCGGTGCGGCTCCCATGCTGGTGACGGACCGTGATGCCCGGCCCGCCGTCCGGCCGATCCGACCCGTTCGGGGGATGCCGGGCACCCCGCGCGCCCAACCGGGCCTGCGCGCTCTCCTGGCTGCTGCGCGCCGAGGACGCCGATCGCGTCGCGCAGTGCGGGATGGCCGGCTTCTGCCATGCTGATCGACGCCATCTCCGATTTCCCGTCACCGCTCTGGGAGAGACTCGCCGGTGCTCGCCGCCCTGCTCGTGATCGTCGCCCTGCTGGGGCTGGCGATCGGCTCCTTCCTGAACGTGGTGATCTATCGGGTGCCGGCGGGCCTGTCGACCGTGCGGCCGGCCTCGCACTGCCCGGCGTGCGACGCCCCCATCCGCGCGCGGCACAACATTCCGGTCCTCGGGTGGCTCGTCCTGCGGGGCAGGTGCGCGGATTGCCGCGCGCCGATCAGCGCCCGCTATCCGTTGGTGGAACTGGGCACCGGGATCCTGTTCGCCGCGACCGCCCTGCTCGTCTGGCACCGCTCGCAGCTACCGCTGCTGCCCGCGCTGCTCTACCTGGTCGCGATCGGGATCGCGCTGGCACTGATCGACATCGATGTGCACCGACTGCCCAATGCGATCGTGGTGCCGTCCTACCCCGTCCTGGCCGTGCTGCTGACCGGTGCGTCGGCGTGGTCGGGGGACTGGGGCGCGTTGGCCCGGGCCGGCATCGGCGGCGCCGCGCTGTTCGGCTTCTACCTGGTGATCGTGCTGGTGTACCCGGCGGGCATGGGTTGGGGCGACGTCAAGCTGGCCGGACTGCTCGGCGGTGTGCTGGGCTATGTGGGCTGGTCGGCGCTGTTGGTCGGCGGGTTTGCCGGATTCTTCTTCGGGGCCGTGGTCGCCGTGATTGCGCTGGCTATCGGCCGAGCGGGGCGCAAGACGGCGCTGCCGTTCGGCCCCTTCATGATCCTCGGGACGGCGTTCGGCATCGCCCTGGGTAGTTGGCTGGGCGAGATCTATCTCGGCGCCAGCGGGTTCTGAGTCGGTCGCGACACGCCCGGGCCCGGCCCCGGGACCGGACTAATTCTCCCGGACTCGGTGAATGGTGTTCACGCAGGTGGGACGGGGCGCCATGGGGCGGAAGCGGCGCCCCGGACTCGCCTGGTCGGTTGACGGACCGGACCGGCCCGGCAACCGTGGAGAAGACACAGCCGGTGTGAGAGCACCGGGGCGCCACCGGGCTGGGGACCGTACGGATGGTTCCGAACCCCGGGCGCCCGATACGAAACCGACGAGACGAAGGAGTCCGACTGTGCTCACCCTGACCGACAACGCCACCAGCGCGATCCGCACTCTCACCGCTCAACCGGAGGCCCCGGACGGGGCAGGCTTGCGCATCGCCAACGATCCGGCAGCCGGGGGATTGACCCTGGCCGTCGCCGCCGCCCCGCAGGACGGGGATCAGGTGATCGACTCCTCCGGCGTGCGGGTGTTCGTGGAGGAGCAGGCCGCCACCCTGCTGGACGACAAGGCACTGGACGCCGCGGTGGACGACGGCGGCCGCATGCAGTTTGCGGTGGCTCCGCAGCCCGGGGCCGGCAGCGTCGACGGCGGCATCGGCTGATCCTGTCCGTTTTGTCGTAGCACGTGCTACGACAAAACGGACGGGTCGCACCGGTCGCTAGTGGCGTCGCCCGCACAGGTACGTCGCCTACGCTGGCCGGGTGACCCGCCGCCGTGACCCCGAGCGGTGGCATCGTCGCTGGCGGGCGTTGTGGGGGCTGGGCGGCCTGCGCATTGTGCTGGTCGCGGCCGGTGGCCTGCTGCTCTACGCCGGATATGCCCCGTCCACCCAGTGGTGGGCGCCCATCCTGGGGTTTGCGCTGCTGGGCGGGGCGGTGCACGGCCGATCCTGGAAGGCGGCATCCGGGCTGGGCCTGGTCTTCGGGGCGCTGCTGTTCTTCCCGCTGCTGAGCTGGACCAACGTCTACGTCGGGAACGTCCCGTGGGCGGGTCTGGCCGGAGCGGAGGCCGTACTGACCATGCCGGCGGTCGCCCTGATGGGGCCGGCCTCGCGTCGGCTGCCGGCGTGGCCGGTGTGGGGAGCCGCCGTCTGGGTCGCGGGTGAGACGCTGCGCGCGGTGTTCCCGTTCGGCGGGTTCCCGTGGGGCGGGGTCGCGTTCACCCAGCCCGACGGGCCGCTGCTACCCCTCGCGGCGGTCCTGGGCGAGGCGGGGCTCGCGCTGGCGGTTCCGCTGGCCGGGCTGTCGCTGGCGGAGTTGGCGCGTCGATGCTGGCGGTGGTCGCGGCGGGCCCAGCAGGGCGCACCCGAGGCCCAGCAGGGCACGGCCGAGTTCCGGCAGGGGGCGCCGGAGTCCCGGCAGGACACGCCGGAGTCCCGGCAGGACACGCCGGAGCCCCGGCAGGACACGCCGGAGCCCCGGCAGGGCGTGGCCGAGCCACCGCAGGGCGCGTCCCTCGTCTCGCCGCCCGGCCCCCCGACGGACCCCGTCACCGCCGTATCGCCCGCCCGCCGTATCGCCTCCCTCGTCGTTCCCGCGGTGTTGGTCGCCCTGCCGTTCCTCGGGTCGCTCGCGTCCCGCCCCGCGGTACAGACCGGCGCGGGCGCACCCACCAGCCCCATCGCCCTCGTGCAGGGCAACGTGCCCGAGCCCGGCCTGGAGTTCAACGCCCGCCGCCGCGCGGTGTTGGACATGCACGCCGCCGAGACCGCGAAGCTCGCCGCCGCCGTCCGGGAGGGGACCGTCCAGCAACCGCGCCTGGTGCTCTGGCCGGAGAACTCCTCCGACATCGACCCGTACCGGAATCCGGACGCCGCCGCCGTGATCGACCAGGCGGCCAAGCAGGTCGGCGTGCCCATCCTGGTCGGCGCCGTGGTCGGCGCGACGGAGCCCGACCGGGTCTACAACATGGGCATCGTCTGGGACCCCGTCACCGGCCCGGGCGCCTCCTACACCAAGCGACACCCGGTGCCCTTCGCCGAATACATCCCCTGGCGCAGCTTCTTCCGGATCTTCTCCGACAAGGTCGACCTGGTGCAGGCCGAGTTCCTGCCCGGCGACCGGCCCGGCAACCTGAGTATCGCCGGAGTGCCGGTGGGCGACGTGATCTGCTTCGAGATCGTCGAGGACGACCTGGTGCGGGATGTCGTCTCCGGCGGCGCGCAGGTCCTGGTGGTGCAGACCAACAACGCCACCTTCGGCTATACCGACGAGACCTACCAGCAGCAGGCCATGAGCCGGGTCCGGGCCGTCGAGTACGGCCGGGAGGTGCTGATCGCGGCGACTAGCGGGGTGTCGGCGGTGATCCGGCCGGACGGCTCGGTGGCCTCGTCGGTGCCGCTGTTCACCCCCGGCTTTCTGGTGCCACAGGTTCCGCTGATCACGGCGACCACTCCCGGTACCGTGCTGGGAGCGCCCCTGCTGTGGGTGCTGACGGCCGCCACGCCGGTCGCACTGGCCGGGGCGGTGCTGCTGGGTTGGCATCGGGTCTCGCGTCGCGGCGCGATCGGCGCGCCGCGCCAGGAACGGGAGGGGACCGAGGGTGGCAGAAGCGCCGTCAACCGGTGACGATCCGTACGCCAACTTGCCGTCCACCGGTCGGGTGCTGGTGATCGTCCCGACCTACAACGAGCGGCAGAACCTGCCGCTGATCCTGGATCGGCTGCTGGGCGCGGTGCCCGGGGTCGACGCGCTGGTGGTCGACGACGGATCCCCCGACGGCACCGGCGATGTCGCCGACGCCCGGGCTGAATCCGATCCACGGGTGCACGTGCTGCACCGAACGGCCAAGCAGGGGCTGGGCGCCGCCTACCTCGCCGGTTTTGCCTGGGGCCTGGAGCGCCGATACGACGCCTTGGTCGAGATGGATGCAGACGGCTCGCACGCTCCGGAGCAACTGCCCCGGCTGCTGCACGCGCTGGCGCATGCGGACCTGGTGATCGGATCCCGCTACGTGGCGGGCGGGTCGGTGGTGAACTGGCCGCGCAATCGGGAGGTGCTCTCCCGCGGGGCGAACCTGTATGCCCGGGTGGCGCTGGGCGCCGGGGTGCACGACATGACGGCGGGATATCGGGTCTACCGGGCTGCGGTGCTGCGTGCCGTTCGGCTGGAGGACGTGGCGTCGCAGGGCTACTGCTTCCAGGTGGACCTGACCTGGCGCACGCTGTCGGCGGGGTACCGGGTCGCGGAGGTGCCGATCACGTTCACCGAGCGGGCGATCGGGGTGTCCAAGATGAGCGGCTCGATCATGCGGGAGGCGTTCGTCAAGATCGCGTCGTGGGGCGCGCGGCGGCGGTGGGCGCAGCTGACGGGGCTGCTGCGGCGTCGGTGAGATGGCCTCGCGGGCGACGACACCGGGCCGGGGGCCTGAAAATCTGCCCCCAGATCTGGACGCTCGACTCGGCGATGTGAATCGCTGCAGGTCACAGCCCCGGGCGGTGATCGGGGACCGAATCTAGCGGCAGGTTTTCAGAACGGTCGCGTGTTGGCGCCTCTGCCGTCGGGTGCGCTGCCGTCGGGTGCGCTGCCGTCGGGTGCGCTGCTGTCGGGTGCCCTTGCTGTCGGGTGCCTCTGCTGTCGAGTGCCTCTGCCGTCGGGTGCCCTTGCTGTCGGGTGTCGCCACTGCCGGATGTTGTCCCCCTGTCCGGCTTCCGTCCACATCTCCGCTCCGGCGCCCCCGGTCCGGGCTCGGCGGGACGCACGCTGCTAGTCATGAACCGAGCCATCGCCGAACTGCTGGACGTGAACGCGGGTGTGCTCAGCCGCCGGAGGTACCCCGAGCTGGCCACCCAACTGGATTACCTCTGTCGGCGGGGGATCCTGACGACCCCGCTGCCCGGGGTGCACGTGCACCGCGACTTGGAGGCAGACTGGCGAACCCTGGCCCGCGCGGTGAACGAATGGGACCAGCGGGCGCAGATCACCGGCGCCGCCGCGGCGGCCTTGTCCTTCTGGCCGGAGTTGGTGCCCAGCACCGTGGAGGTCGCGGGGCGGCGGGCGAGCTTCGAGCGGCCGCATCTGTCGTTCAGTCGCCGAGTCGTGCCAGAGGACATGGTGGTGGAGCTGGCGGGCGTCCGACTGACCACTCCGGCGCTCACGGCCATGGACCTGGTGCCGCGCTACGGCGGCGACCCGATCGATCGGGCGCTGCGCAGCCGGATGGCCACTCTGGACGGGATGCGCGAGGCGCTGCGCCGCTCGCCGGGACGGCACGGCAACGTCGACCGTCGGCTGATGCTGCTGGACTCCCGGGACGAGCCATGGTCAGAGGGCGAACGACTGTCGCACCGGCTGCTGCGGGGCGGCGGCATCACCGGCTGGCGCACCAATGTTCCGATCGTGTGCGATGGGCACACCTATTACCAGGACATCGCGTTCGACGATTGCCCGGTGGTGCTGGAGATAGACGGCCGCATCCACCTGCGTCGCGACCTGTTCGAGACCGACCGATTCCGCGGCAACTATTTGCTGCTGGCCGGCAAGCAGGTGCTGCACTACACCTGGCTGATGCTCAACGAGCAGCCGGACTGGTTTGTGGCCACCACGCAACGGGCGATCGACCTGTTCCGATGATGGTGGGATTCTGAAATTCTGCCGCCAGACTTGCGACCCTGGACATCGCCAGCGCCCCTACCTGCGCAAACGCTCCAGGGGTGAAAACGTACCGGGATCCAGGGGCAGATTTTCAGAATCGCCCAGTGCGAAGACCACTGGCGGCGTCGTTACGACGCGGTGCGGCGCGCCTTCAGCTCGGCCAGGCGCTCGTTGAGGATCTCCTCGAGTTCCTCGATGGACCGGCGCTCCAGCAGCATGTCCCAGTGCGTACGCGGCGGCTTGGCCGGCTTGCTGTCCGGTGTCGAGCCATCGACCAGGGTGGACTCCAGTCCGTGCATCCGGCAGTCCCACACCGACGGCACCTCGGCGTCGTCGGCCATCGGCACGGTGAACTCGTGCTCCCGCGGGCACAGGTATGTGGCCGTGCGCCGCGGCGCCAGGTCGTGGTTGCGGTCCGCCTCGTAGCTGGTCGCGCCGAGTCGGCTGCCGCGCAGGACACGGTCTGCCATGGTGGTTCCTCCTGATGTTGGTGCCCGATGCTGCGCTGCCGCCTCGGGCCCGTGCACCCGTCACCGGGTGTCTACCCGCCGCGACCCGCGGCGTCACTACCTCCAACGCCACGATCAGCGCTTTCGTTCCCGATCCGGGTGCGCAGCAGCTGGGTGTGGCCTGTGAGTGACCCGCGGAATGCGGCTAGTGAACGTAACGCGAACACCGTGGCGCTGTCCAATCGACGCGCCCGTCCGGCCGCCGATGATCATCCGACTGGGCGATTGCCCCGGTGATCGGGCGGACCTAGCCTGTGCAGACTTCGCTCGATCGGTCCGCTTTCGGAGGTGTCGGACGTGGGCGTGCTGCAGACGGACGAACGGGCGCCAGATCAGAACATGGTGTCAACACGCGCCGAGTCCGGCCTGACATCGATGGATCACCTATCGGCCGACCGTCTCGTGCCGGTGCCGGGCCTGCTGGTGGTCGGTGGGGCGCCGGCTGGACTACCCATGCGGTGGCGGCCCGGGGGAACCGACGATGGCGACGGACTCCGTTGGCGAGATGCGCTGCGGCGCAGCGCAAGCGGTGAGCCAGCGGCGGTCTCGACGTCGCCCGATGCGACCGGCCCGGCGCGATACCTGAGACGAAGTGTCTCGGGCAACCACGAGACGGCCGCGCCTGCAGCAGACCGCGACGCCACGCTGACGCCGGCCATCGCCGCGCTGCGGCGTTCGTCCGCGCGCTCGGATCCCACACCGGCCGGGACGGGCGTGATCAGGCGCGCCCTGGGCGACGACTTCGGCTGGGCCCAGGCCGGTGCGATCCAGCGATCGGGCGCCGGGGCAGAGGGTGTCATCTTCGTGACCTCCCCCGGCAACCAGATCGTCGTGAAATTCCTCAAGCGCGCGGCGGGCGCCGATCGGGCGGATAAGACGCTCCGCGAGACCGGCATCGCCGTCCCGGACTCGCGGATCGTGAAGAACGCGGACACGGATCCGCTCGGCGCACAGATCCGGGCGACGATCCAGGCGCATCTGAACACCTTGACGCAGGTGCAGCAGCAACAGGTGACGAACCAGCTGAACAGCTACGCGTACATCCAGCTCCAGGAGATGACGAACGGCATTCCCCTCGACAGGCTCAATGCCCAGCAGATCCAGACATTCCTGCAGGACGCCGACCTGCTCCAGGAGGTCGGGAAGATCGCCGCCATCGACTCATTCCTCGGCAATACCGACCGGCTGAGCAGGTCGACGGTCAATACCGGCAACTACCTGCTCACCGCCGGGGTTGGCGGCTCGACCTTGGTCGCCATCGACAACGAGATGAAGGCGCAGACCGCCTCCAAGAAGACGGTGCGCGAGGGTGAGGTTCGGTTCATCATGAGCCAGGACGGGGTCAACACCATTGCGGACGCCTTCCTGACGCGGCTCACCGGCGGCGGGATGAAGTACATGTTCAGCGACGAGGACCAGAAGAACGTCCGCAAGTTCGTCGGGCGCGGCGTCCGCGAGGGTGCTCATGCGCTCGCGGACCTGCTGAAGACCCAGCCTGGCTTCATCGACACCGCCAAACAGACCGAGAAGACCCAGCTTCCCGGGCCGGACGGGACCGGTGAGAAGCATCGCGAGATCGTCCGCGCCACCCTCAAGGCGAGGGCAAAGGCCATGGAGGAGGAGTACCTCAAGGGCGGTTGGGCGCGCCTGCAGCCCGCGTTGGATCAATGAGCAGCACCGAGAAGGATGCTCGGCTGGGCTATCTGCAGCATGTGATCGACGGTCTGGAGGTGGCGAGCCCGGATCGGCTGCACGGCACCGTCCGGCTCGCACCGCTCGCCGGTCTGTCGTTCCCGATGCTGCAGATCCTCGCCGACATGAACGACACCGCCATCGACGCCGGGCCGGTGGCGGACCTGGCTGCCCTACAGCGGCTGCGCACCCTCACCACGCGCCGCGTGGTGGCGGAGCAGCAGGACATGCGGTCGGCGCCGGCCGGCGCGATCCGATCGCCGGATGCGGATGAGCGCCGTGTCCGGGGAGAGCTGATGACCGTCGAGGTGCTGCTGCTCGGTGCGCCGGAGCGCCTGCTCGGGTTGGCGGTGGAGAGGTTGCGTGCCGTGGCGTCGAAGGATCTCACGGCCGGCCAACGCCACCTGCGGGACGCGGTGGTGGCGGATCTGGACCGGGGTGATGTCGACGCGGCGCTGCTGCCCCTGCGCTCGCTGCTGGTCGACTGCGGCGTTCGCCCGCTTCCGGTGGCCGGCTGACCGAGCCCCGCTGACCGAGCCCCGCTAGCCGACCCCCGCTGACCGACCCCCGGCGGATCCGTGATTCCCGTCAGGGCGGGCCCAGCACCCGCTCCAGGTAGGCGTTGCTGAACAGTCCGTGCGGGTCGACCTCGGCGCGCAGGGCGGCGACCTGGTCGAACAGTGGGTACCGGGCGCGCAGCCGGTCGGCGTCCAGCGAATGCAGCTTGCCCCAATGCGGGCGGCCACCGCAGGCCAGCAGGATCTGCTCGACGCCCAGGAAGTAGCGGGCGAACGGATCGGCGACGAAGCGGTGCACGGCGATGTACGCGGTGGGCCGGCGGTACGCGGTGGACAGCGGAACGTCGTCGGCGGCCGCCACCCGGATCTCCATCGGGAAGGAGATCCGCCAGCCCCGGTCGGCGATCAGCGCCCGGATGCGCCGGATCGCGCGGGGCAGCTCCACCAGGTCGATGCCGTACTCCATTTCCCGGAACCGCACCCGGCGCGGCGTGGTGAACACCGCCGCCGACCGGTCGGTGTAGCGACGCGCCGACACCGCCGAGGCCGCAAGCCGATTGATGGCCGGCACCAGCGGGGGCGCCGCCGACCCGACCGCGCAAGCCATCGCGAACATCCCGTTGGCGGTGACCTCGTCGTCCAGCAGCGCGCGCCAGCGGGGCAGCGGATCGGCCACGCTGGTCACCGCAAGCCGGCGGTTCTGCTTGACCAGCGCGGTGTCGGTGTGCGGGAACAGGTAGAACTCCAGGTGGTCGACGGCCGCCGCCCGCTCTGCGAACGAGTCCAGCAGGTCGTCCAGCGGCTCGGGGTGTTCGTCGGCGGCCAGCAGGAACTCCGGTACGCACCGGATGCGCACCCTGGTCAGGATGCCGAACGCGCCCAGCCCGAGCCGCGCCGCGGCGAACAGCTCCGGCCGGTGGGCCGCATCGAGATCCAGCACGCTGCCGTCGGCGAGCACCATCCGCAGCCCCGTCACCTGCCCGGCCAGCCCGGTGAATGCGGCGCCGGTGCCGTGCGTCCCGGTCGAGATCGCGCCGGCGATGGTCTGCCGGTCGATGTCGCCGAGGTTCTCCATGGCCAGCCGGTGCGGCGCCAGCAGAGCTGGGATGTCGGCCAGTCGGGTGCCGGCCCCCAGGGTGGCCTCGCCGGTGACGGGATCGACGGCGTGCAGCCCGGCCAGCCGGTCCAGTCGCACCAGCACGGAATCGGTGACGGCGATCGGGGTGAACGAGTGCCCGGAGCCCACCGGCCGGATCCGGCGGCCCTCGCGAGCACCGGCGGTGACGAGGTCGACGACGGCCTGCTCGTCCGCCGGCACGGCGATGTGTTCGGGGCGCGCCACGGCACAGTGGCCCCAGTTGCGCCAGATCGCCGCCATCAGAACGCCTTTCCCTCGCCGCGGTAGGTCGCAAGCGGCTCGACGATGCGCCCGCCGTCCACCAGGTGCAGCTCGCCCAGGTGCTCGCACACCTCCCCGGACTTGGCGTGCCGAAACCACACCTGATCGCCGATCCGCAGCGCCCGCGCCGCGCTGCCCCGCAGCGGTGTCTGCACCTCGCCGGCGGCCTCGGTGCCGAGATAGCGCAGGCCGGGTGGATACGCCACCGTCGGCAGCCGATCCGAGCCGGGTGGGCCGGAGGCGATCCACCCGCCGCCCGCGACGGTGACGAGGCCGCGCGCGGGGCGCCGGACGACGGGGAGCACGAAGTATGCGGCGGGGGCGGGCCGGAATGCGGTGTAGTGGTCGAACAGCGCGGGCCCGAGCAGCCCGGAGCCGGCGGCCACCTCGGTGACGGATCCGTCGGCGACCGTCGATTCGACCGAGCCGGTGCCCCCGCCGTTGACGAACTCCAGGTCGGCCAGCTTCCGCACTGCCGCGACGACCGCGGCGCGCCGCTCGGCGAGTTCGGCGGCCGACCGGTGCTGCATGGCGCGGACCGCGACGGCGCGGGGGTGGCGGCCGGCGTTGCCGACCCCGGCGATCTGACCCTCGTAGGCCATCAGCCCGACCAGCGAGAAGCCGGGCCGGCCCGCGATATGCCGCGCGAGCGCGGTGGCCTGCCCCGGGGTGCGAATGGGGGAGCGGCGAGCGCCCAGGGTGACGGCACGACCGGCCGGCCGGTAGGCGGCGTCCAGCTCCAGGCAGACCCGGATCCGCGCCCGGCCCGGCCAGGGCGCGGCGGCGTCGATCAGGTCCAGCTGGGCGGGGTCGTCGACCATCAGGGTGATCTGTGACGCGAGCTCGTCGTCGGCGCCCAGCTGGCCGATCGCCGCGCGGTCGACCGTCGGGTATCCGACGACCAGGTCTCGGAAGCCGGTGCGGCGCAGCCAGATCGCCTCTGGCAGTGCGTAGCACAGCACGCCCGCGAAGCCCGGCTCGGCCAGCACCCGGGACAGCACCGTTCGCATCCGGACCGACTTGCTGGCGACCCGGATGGGAGTGCCCGCGGCGCGCCGGCGCAGGTCGTCGATGTTGTGCCGCAGCGCCCGGGCGTCCAGCACGCCGAACGGTGTGGCGAGCCCGGCGACGGCGGCGCGTAGCTCGGGGCCGGGGCCGGACGGGGACCGGTCAGCGGTGCGCATGGCGGGGCTCCCTGCTGGTCGGTGCCCAGCGCCGCGAGCCGCCCGCCGTCCCGCCGGGCGGGGAGACGGCCCGCTTGCCGACGGCGGCCAGGTCGGCGGCGAAGGCCGCCAGCGTGGCCCGCGCCGCGTCGCCATCGCGGTCCACGGCGTAGTGCAGGGTCAGCCCGTCGAGCACCGTCACCACCTGCCGGGCCAGCACATCCAGCGGACGCTGCCACACCAGGTGGCGCACCTCGGCAATGCGCCGCAACACCTGGCGCGCCCCATCCAGATACCGGTCGTACTGCTGCTCGGCGATGTCCCGATTTCCCGGATCCCGCAGCGCCGCGGTGGTGATCTCGTACAGCACCTGGTGCGCACCCAGGTCGGCCTCGACCAGTGACCAGTACGCCAGCAAAGCGCGCTCGATGCTGCGCGCGAGGGTGCCGGTCCGGTCGATCACGGCACCTGCGGCGCTGATCTCGCCCGCCAGCAGCCCGGCGGCGACCTCGCGAAGCAACTCCTCACGGCTGGCGAAGCAGTAGTGGAAGGCGCCCTGGGGCATGCCCGCCTCGGCGCAGATGGCGCGCGTGGTAGCCGCCGCGAGCCCCTGGGTGGACAGCACTCGCCAGGCCGCGGCGAGCAGTTGCTCGCGCCGCCGGGCCAGGGGCAGGTGTGCCACGTCGTCACCCCTTTCGATGTCGCACTGCCAGACATGGTCGCACGACCTGGTCGCAGGACCAAGAGTTCGCGCGAGGTCCTTGACCGGCGCCCGCCGGGCGGGAATAGTGCCCGGATATGGCGCGCCCCGACGTTCCCGTCACCGCTACGGTCGTTCGTCGTGGGCGGGCGGCCGCCAGTGCGGCCTTCTTCGCCCAGGGCTTCGGCTTCGCCGTCGTGCTCACCCACCTGGGATCGTTCAAGGACCGCTGGGGCATCGACGATCTCGCCGTCACTGAGATCATGTTCGTGGTGGCGCTGCTGGCGGCGGTCGGATCCGTGCTGGCGGCCCGGCTGGCCGGTCGACGGGGGAGCGGTGCGGCGCTGCGACTCGGGCTGGTCGGGCTGGCCATCGGGTTGCTGATCGCCGCCCTGGCACCGGTGTTCGCGGTGTTCTGCGTGGGGATCGGGCTGTACGGCGTGGCACTGGGCTGCGTGGACGCGACCACCAACATGCAGGCGGTCGCGTGTGAAGCGCTGCAGGGGCGCTCCATCCTGACCTCGTTCCACGGGGCGTGGAGCGCCGGCGGCATTCTCGGGGCGCTGGAAACGTCCGGCACCGGGTCGTGGGGCTGGGCGGTGGCGGCCTCCGTGGCGCCGGTGGCGGCGGTGCCGTTGGCGGTCGCGACCGCCCCGTTCCTGCCCACCCGTACCGGCGGGCCACTCGAAGCCGGCGCCGACCCCGGTGCCGGCTTCAAGGCCTCGGTGAGAGTCGTTCCGTGGCGGGCGCTGTCGGTACTGGGCGTGGCGATCGTGCTGTTCTACGTGGCGGACTCGGCGACGTCCTCCTGGTCCACCATTTACCTGTCGGATGTGCTGCTGGCCGGGGCCGGGGTGGCGCCGCTCGGATATGCCGCCTACCAGGCCACCAGCCTGGCGTCCCGATTGGCCGGCGATCACCTGGTGCGCCGGTTCGGCCCGGTGATGGTGGTCCGGGCGGCAGCCGGGATCGGTGCCGTGGGGCTGCTGGCGGTCGTGGTGTCGTCGTCGGCGTGGCTGGCGGTAGCCGGGTTCGCGGTCCTCGGCATCGGTATCGCGGTGGTGGCACCGCTGACGTTCGCCGCGGCCGGGCGACTGGCGGCGGTCGATGCCCAGGGAAACCTGGTCACCGACGAGCGCGTCCGACGGGTGGCGGCGGACGCGATCGTCGCGCGTATCAACCAATTCAACTATCTCGGGTTCGTGCTGGGCGGGGTGCTGACCGGGCTGGTCGCCTCCGGATCGACCATGCGGGAGGGGTTCGTCGTGCCGCTGGTGGGCATCTGTCTGATCCTGCCGCTGGCGCGGGTGTTTGCCCCGCGCCGCGGTGGCCGAGACCCCATGGCACCGCCCGCCTCCGGGGTGTCCGCGTGATGCCCGGCCTGCCACCGGGCTTCGTGTTCGGGGTGGCCACGTCGGCTGCCCAGACCGAGGGCGCCGCCGAGGTCGGCGGGCGCGGCCCGTCGGTGTGGGACGCGTTCGCCCGGGTGCCGGGCGCGATCGCCGACGGATCGGACCCGTCGCTGGCCGTCGACCACTTTCACCGATGGCGCGAGGATGTGGCGCTGCTGGCCGATCTCGGCGTGGACGCCTACCGATTCTCGCTATCGTGGTCGCGACTGCTGCCGGGTGGGCGGGGGCCGGCGAACCCCAGCGGCATCGACTTCTACTCCCGGCTGATCGACGCGCTGGTGGAACGCGGGATCGCACCGTGGGTAACACTGTTCCACTGGGACATGCCGGTGGAGATCATGCAGGGCGGCGGCTGGCTGGACCGGTCGGGTGTCGACGCCTTCACCGAGTTCGTATCGGTCGCGGCGGCCGCCTTCGGCGACCGGGTGGCGGCCTGGATGACGCTGAACGAACCGGTCGTCCACACCGGATTCGGCTACGCACTGGGCATCGATGCGCCCGGGCTGACCTTGCTGGGCGGGGCGTTCCAGGCGGCGCACCACCAATTGCTGGCGCACGCCCGGGCGGTGCAGGTGCTGCGCGCGACGCCCGGGTTGGTTGGTGATGTGGGCATCGTCAACAACCACACTGTGGTGCGGCCCGCCTCGGATCGGGACGAGGATCTGCTCGCGGCCGGCATGTACGACCTCTATCACAACGGCCAGTACGCGCAACCGGTGCTGGCCGGCGGTTACCCGGAGGCATTGGCGATGCTGCCCGGAGCGGCATGGGAGTGCATTCACGACGGTGACGAGGCCGAGATTGCAACGCCGCTGGACTTCTACGGCGTGAACTACTACCAACCCACGACCGTGGCGGCCGCGCCCGATAACCCGAACCTGCCCTTCACCTTCGTGGATCCCACGGACGGCCCGGTGACGGCGTCCGGGTGGCCTGTCGATCCCGCCGCGTTGACCGATCTGCTGGAGCGACTGCGCGGCGACTATCCGGAGATGCCGCCGATATATATCACCGAAAATGGTTGCGCCTACGACGATGTGATAGGCGACGGCGGCGCGATGGCGGACGATACGGAGCGGATCGACTACCTGGATACGCACCTGGCGGCGGTGGCCGCCGCGGTGGCGGCCGGAGTCGACGTGCGCGGCTACTTCCATTGGTCGTTGATGGACAACTGGGAGTGGGCCGAGGGCTTCACCCAGCGTTTCGGCCTGGTGCGCATCGATCCGGCGACCCTGGATCGCACCCCACGGGCATCCTTTGCGCACTACCGCACACTGATCGCGGAGCATCGCAGGGGACGGTAGCGGTAGCGGTACGGACTTGCAGTGCGCGCGTTGGATCGGAACTCGCGGCCGGGTGGTTCCGGGATCGGGGCTGGAGTTGCCGAGTGCCGGGCTGCGGGCGTCGGGTGCTCAGGCATGGCGACTACCGTGGCGCGGATGGGTGAGGACAGTTGGGCTGCGCTGGCCGACCGGTTCGCCGACGACGCGTATGCCTCGGTGAAGGGGTATGTGCGCACCTCCGTGATGCACCACCAGCTGCTGGAGCACCTGCCGGCCGCTCCGGCATCGGTGTTGGACGTGGGCGGCGGCGCCGGGCATCAGTCGTTTCCGCTGGCGGAGCTGGGTTACGACGTGACCCTGCTGGACTCGTCGCCGGCCATGCTGGACAAGGCACGGCAGCGACTCAAGGTGCTGTCCGAGGAGGCGCGCGGCCGGGTCACCCTGCTGGAGGCCAATGGTGAGCGGTCGGCGGACGCGGTCGGCGGGCGCCGATTCGCGGCAGTGCTGTGCCACGGCGTGCTGGGATACCTGGACGACCCCGCGCCCATGGTCGATCAGCTGTGCCGGTGTACGGCGGCCGGGGGCATCGTGTCCATCATGACGGGCAACGCCCGGACCATGGCGATTCGCCCGGCGCTGGAGCGCCGCTGGGAGGACGCCCTCGCGGCGTTCGACGCCCACACCGAGGTCGGCGTGCTGGGCACGCGGGCGCGGGCCGACACCGTGGAGGGGATCGGATCGCTGCTCCGGGATCGCGGTGTGCACCCGGTTCGCTGGTACGGGGTATGGCTATTCGTCGACTGGCTCGAGTTCGGTGGTGCCGCACTGGATCCCACCGATGTGACACAGCTTGCTGCAACGGCGGCGGTGAAACTCGAGGCGAGCCGGCGCGACCCGTACCGGCAGCTGAGCCGGGTATTCCATCTGGTGGGGCGCAAGGGCTCGACCGCCGGTCGCCGTTCGCGGCCGGACAGTGACACGGAACGGATCTGATGGCATGCCGTCGCGCCAGGAAACACACACGCTGTCCGTGCGGCTCCCCGCCGGCCAGACCGAGATCGACTATGTCGATGTACGCGGTGCTCGGCCCGGACCGCATCTGACGGTGATCGCCGGCATTCATGGCACCGAGTACACCTCGATCGCGGCGGCCCGGGAATTCGCCCGTTCCGTGGATGGCGAACGGCTGTCCGGCCGGGTGACCGTGGTGCCGGTGGTCAACGTGACGGCGTTCTGGGCACGCGCTCCGTTCGTGGTACCGGAGGACGGTCGCAACCTCAATCGCAGCTTTCCGGGGGATGCGGACGGCAGCGCGGCGGAGATCCTCGCGGACGCGGTAAACCGACACTTCATCCGGGGTTCGGATGCCCTGTTGGACCTGCACGCGGGTGACCTGCCCGAAGCGCTGGAGCCGTTCGCCCTCTACGACGAGTCGCCGGTGCAGGACGGCGCCCGCGAGCTCGCCCTGGCATACGGGCTCGGCCACGTGGTCCGGCAGAGCCGGTCGGCGCGGACCGTCGGTGGCAGTACCTCGGCGACGGCGGCGGATCTCGGGATCCCGTCGATCACGGCGGAGGCCGGACAGTGCGGAATCCTGGACCGGCCCAGCGTGCACCGGCACCTGCGCGGGTTGCGCAACGTCTGCCGGTCGCTCGGGCTGGTGGACGAACCCGTCGAGGCGTTCCCGGCGCCTGCGGAACACGACGGCTGGCTGTGGCTGCGTAGTGATCGCGCCGGCTGGTGGCAGCCCGCCGTGGCGGTGGGTGCGCCGGTGACGGCGGGCCAGGTGTTGGGCACGGTCGGGGACCTGGTCGGGGATCAGGTTGGGGATCGAACGGACACGGTGACGGCGCCGGCCGACGGCGTCCCGCTGTTCATCACCAGCAGCCCGGCGGTGCAGCAGGATGGACTGTTGCTCGGGCTGGCGTTGCCGGCGGGGCCGCGCCCCTGATATCCGGGCCGCTAGTCCTGCGCGACCAACGGCAGGGTGTCACCCGCCGCGCCCGGGCCGAGGTCACCGGACCGATGATGGGTTCGGCACAGCACCTGGTATCGGACGTCGGGGCCGGCGCCGGTGTCGGCGACCACCACCTGCTCGCCCTCCCTGGCCACCACGCCGTCCACCACCCGGGCATTGAACCGGCCCGGACGCCCGCACCAGCACAGCACCTCCACCTGCAGCGGCACGATCTCGTCGGCCAGCTCGAAGAGCCGCATCGAGCCCGGAAACATCCGGCCGCGGAAGTCGGTGGCGATGCCGAACGCGTACACGTCGACCTGCACGTCGTCGGCCAGCTGGGCCAGCTGCTCGATCTGGGCCGGGGTGAAGAACTGCGCCTCATCGACGATCAGGTAGTCCACCCGCCGCCCGGCCGCCCAGGACTGCCGCACCAGTTCGGTGATGTCCAGGTCGTCGTCCGCCTGCACCGCGGCACGGGTCAGACCCATCCGCGAGGTGATCTGGCCGCGCCGAGACCGATCCAGCCGGGTCAGCAGGATGCCGCGCCGGCCCTGGCGGGCGTGGTTGTGATCCACCTGCAGTGCCAGGGTGGACTTGCCGCAGTCCATCGGGCCGTAGAAGTACTTGACCACTCCGGCGGGCGCCATGCCGCGACGCGACCCGGCCGCCGGCACCGACGACAGTGCGGAGGCTCGTTCGCCGTCGGCCACGCCGCCGAGGGCGAGCACATCGAACGGGGAACTGTCCGCGGGCGGGTCGGGCACGATCACGTCCGGACTGTACGTGCTGGCCGGCACCGCACACGACGGGGCCGTGTCCGGTCCGCGGCGTCAGTGCCAGTCGCCGCGGCGCCGCAGCACATCACGCAGCAGATCCGGGCGGTCGGTCATGATCCCGTCCACTCCCAGGTCCAGCAGCCTGCCCATCTCGCCCGGATCGTCGATGGTCCACACGTGCACCTCGAGGCCGGCACGGTGCGCAGCGCGGACGAAACGGGGAGTGGTGACGGGGATGCGACCGAACCGCACCGGGACCTGTGCGGCCACCGCGCCCGTCGAACGCAGGGGCAGTCCGGTGACGGCGCCGCGCGCCAGCCGGGCCACCTCGCGGGGGCCGAGCGAGGTGGCAACATCGGGGCCGGCGGCCCCCCGGATGGTGCGCAGCCGCCGGTCGGAGAACGCGCCGATGCACACCCGGGTCAGGGCCCGCATGTCGTGTAGCAGATCCAACAGCGGCCCCACCGCCGCATCCGCCTTCGGATCGATGTTGAAGCAGGCATCAGGGCACGCGTCGAGCACCTCAGCCATCGTCGGGATGGGCTCGCGACCGCCGATCCGGACCCGGCGCAGTGCGTCGAAGGTGGCCGCCGCGATCGGGCCGTGCCCGTCGGTCACGCGGTCCAGCACCGTGTCGTGAAAGGCGACCAGCACCCCATCGGCGGTCAGGTGCACGTCGGTTTCCAGGTACCGGAAACCCTCCTGCACGGCGCGCCGGAACGCCGCGAGGGAGTTCTCGCAGCCGGCCAGGTCGCCGGTGTGCCAGCCGCGGTGCGCGAACGCCCGCGGGCCCGGCCCGTCCAGGAAACTCACCCCGCGAGTGTCTCAGACCTGCGCCCCGCTCCGGCAGCTGCCGGGCCGGGGCGCGTGTCGGTGACGAGGCTCGAACCCGGCACGCCGTAGCCTCGTGCGCATCATGAGCCGCACCGCCACCAGCACCCTGTCCGCTCGCCGCCCGGGGGGCGCCACCGGGCCCGCCGCACCGACCGCCGTGACGGCCGCGTCGGGGGACCTGCCGCGCCGCCGCCGGGGCCCGCAGCGCTGCTCCTGGTGCGGGAGACAGTTACCCGACCAGCTCGGCGTCGGCCGGCGCCGGCTGTATTGCGGGCAGTCGTGCCGGCAGCGGGCCTACGAGAACCGCACCGCCCTGCAGCGCAGTGACCTGCCCGATGACGCGGTGGTGCTGTCCGTCGACGAGCGCGACGATCTGGCCGACCGGTTGTTCCAGATGCGCTGCGCCGCGGAGGATGTCGCGACGGCGTTGGGTGAATCGGCGCCACGGGCGGATCTCGTCGAACTGGTCGAGGTGCTGCTGGAGGCGGCCCGAGCCGCCGAGCGCATTCGCTGAGCGTGCCCGGACAGGAACCCCGTGGCACGGCCGATCAGGCGCAGTACCGGACGGCGGCGCGCTCCAGCGTGTCGGTGACGGTGGCCAGGGAGTCCAGGGTCACCCACTCGACGGCGGCATGCGCTCCGCCGCCGGCCACACCGAACATCACCGTGTCGATGCCCGCATCGTGCAGCAGCGCGCAGTCGGTCCAGAACGGCTCGCCGCGACGCACGATCTCCGTCCCGGCGACCTCGCTGAAGCTGGCCGCCAGGGTGGCTCCCACGGCCGAGTCGGGGTCGGCCTGGAACGGGGCGCGATGCGTGGTGATCTGCACGTCGGCGGCGACGTCCGGGTCCTGCCGGGAGATATCGGCGACGATCCCCTCGAGCTCGCGCCGGAATGTCTGCTCGTCCTCGCCGGGAATCGTGCGTCGCTCCAGTGTCACGGTGCAGTCCGCAGGGTAGCTGGACACCTCCACGCCGCCGGCGATCGTGCCGGCGTGCACGTTGCCCGTGGCCAGCAGGGGATGGGGTGTGGAGGCCGCGAGCCGGCCGGCCAGGGAGTCGATCTCGGCCAGCAGCCGGCCCGTCTTTGCGATCGCATCCAGCCCGAGGTCCGGCCGGGAGCCGTGCGCAGCGCGGCCCCGGACGGTGACGGTGGCCCAGACGAACCCGCGGTGGGCGGTGACGAGGTCCATCCCGGTGGGCTCGACGACGATGGCGGCATCGGTGGTGACGGCGCCGAGCACCTCGGCGGTACCGTCGCTGGCGTACTCCTCGTCGGCGACCAGCGCCAGCACGATGTCGCCGGCATGCCTCCGCCGATGTGCCCGGTCGGCCGCGAGCATCATCGCGGCCAGGCCCGATTTCATGTCGTAGGCGCCGCGGCCGTACAGCGAACCGTCCCGCACCACCGAGGTCAGCCCGTCGCCGTCGTAGCTGGCCAGCGAGACGGTGTCCAGGTGCCCGTTGAGCATCAGCGAGCGTCCGCCGCCGGTTCCCGGTGCGACGGCGAGGATCGACGGCCGGCCGGCGGTGGATTCCAGCCTGCGGCAGTCGAATCCGCGGCCGGCGAGCCAGGCGGTGACGGCGTCGGCGATCCGCGCCTCGCCGGCACCGCCCGGCACCAGGTCGGGGTTCACCGAGTCGATGCCGATCAGGGTGCGCAGCAACGCGACGGCTTCCGGGGCGATGCCGTCGGATGCCGGTCGCGCACCGGCCCGGTCGGGGGAGCCGTTCATGGCTGCTGCAGGGGGTTGGCGGCGCGGCCCTCCGTCGAGACGAGCAGCACGGTGGCATCGGGACCGATCGCCAGCCGGCCGGCCGGGTCGCTGCGCAGGGCCCGCACCCCGGCGAGCGTCGCGGCGCCGCACGGTCCGGCATCCACGCCGTGCTCGGCCAACTCGTGGACGGCGGCCACGGCGAGGGCGTCGGTGACGGCGATGGCGGCGTCCAGCCCCGACCGCAGCACCGGCCACGCGTCGGCGGACGGGGTGCCGCAGTTCAACCCCGTCATCACCGTCGGCGATGTCGGCACGCTGGTCGGCTCGCCGGAACGCAGCGAGGCCAGGATGGCCGGCGCCGCCGCGGGCTCCACCGCCAGCAGCACCGGGGACGCGCTGCCGGAGCGATAGTGCCGCACCGCGGCCTGCGCCAGCGATCCGACGCCTACCGGAATGACCACCAGATCCGGTGCGTCGATGCCGCTCTCGGCCAGTTGTGTGTCCGCCTCGGCGAACAGCGTGCCGTACCCGTCGACGATCCAGCCCGGCACCTGCTGGTAGCCGGGCCACGAGGTGTCCTGGACCAGCATGGCGTTCGGCTGCTGCCCGACGGCCGCCGCGGCGCGCGCCACCGCCTCGTCGTAGCCGCCGGTGACCTCGACGAGCTCGGCGCCCTCGCCGGCGATCGCCTCCTTGGCCGCGTGGGTGATGCCCGCCGGGAACCAGATCTGCGCCGGCAAGCCCAGCAGCCGGGCGGTGCGTGCCACCGCACGACCGTGGTTGCCGTCGGTCGCCGTCACGACCGTCACCGAGCCCGGATGGCCCGGCGGCGCCAGTTCGCGGCGCAACTCATCCAGCGGTAGGGCCCGATCGGGCACGCCGAGCCGTGCCGACAGGGCGCGGGCGATGGCATAACCGGCCCCAAGGATCTTGAACGCGGGCAGTCCGAATCGGCCGTTCTCGACCTTGACCAGCAGCCGGGCCACGCCCAGACTGGTGGCCAGTGGCGGAATTTCGACCAGATCAGTGGGCCGGTAGCCGGGCATGCTGCGATGGAACTCGATCACCGCGGGCGGCGGCTCGCAGCGCCAGCCGCGGGCAGTCGGATTCCAGTACGGCGTGCCGGGTTTGGCATCGGTCATGCGGCCTCCACTGGTATGACGGGTCCGACGCTACCGGTACGGCGGATCAACTCGTCCGGGCCGCGGACGCGTCGGGCGCCTACCGCACGATCGGCAGGCCCCGCTCGTCCAACGGCCAGCCGGGGTTGTGCGCGATCTCCCACAGGTGACCGTCCGGATCGGCGAAGTACCCGGAATACCCACCCCAGTCGGCCGTCACGGGTGGCTTGACGATCCGCGCACCGGCCGCCGAGGCCGCCGCGAACGCCGCATCCACCGCCTCGCGGGACTCCACGTTGATGGCCAGCGCCACGCCGCGGAATCCCGCCGACACCGCCTCGGCGGCGGCACCGTCCAACTCGGCGTCGGCGGCGAGATCGGCCACGCCGAACAGGCTTAGCGCCGCGCCCGCGGTCGGGAAGAACGTCACCACCCCAGCCTCCGATGCGGCGGCGCGCGGCCAGCCCAGCGCGGCGTAGAAGTCGGTGGCACGCTGCAGGTCTGCCACGCCGAGGGTGGCCAGGCTGATGCGCGCGGGCACGGGTCCGGTCATGGTGCTCCTGTCGTCGAAGGGCCCCCCGCGGTCACCGCCGTCACCGCCCCGGGCTGTTTTCCAGATACGCCAGCACGGCCAGCACCCGGCGGTTGTCGTCCTCGTGGGGTTCCAGCCCGAGCTTGCTGAAGATCGAGTTGGTGTGCTTGCCGACGGCCTTTTCGGTGACGAACATGGCGGCGGCGATCGCGGCGTTGGACCGGCCCTCCGCCATGTGCTCGAGCACCTCGCGCTCCCGCGGAGTCAGCGACGCGACGGGGGACGATTCGCGGTGCCGGGTCAGCAGTTGGCTGATGACCTCGGGATCCATGGCCGTGCCCCCGGCGGCAACCCGCTTGATGGCGTCCACGAACTGGGCGACGTCGGACACCCGATCCTTGAGCAGGTAGCCAACCCCGCCCGTGCCCTGGCCGAGCAGTTCGCGGGCGTAGAGCTGCTCCACGTATTGGCTGAGCACCAGCACCGGCAGCCCGGGGATCTGCTCCCGCGCGGACAGCGCCGCTCGCAGCCCCTCGTCGGTGAACGTCGGCGGCAGCCGGACGTCGACCACTGCCACGTCGGGCCGGTGGGTGGTGAGCGCCCGCAGCAGGGACGGGCCGTTGTCGACGGCCTCGACCACCTCGAAGTCGTAGGCGGCCAGCAGCCGGATCAGTCCGTCGCGTAGCAGCGCCAGGTCCTCGGCCAGCACCACTCGCACGTGCCTGCTCCCTCGCCGTCGATCGCGTTCCCGTCGCGAGAACTGTAGCGAGCGGCCTGGGGACGACGCGCGGTCGCGTCGCCGGGCCGGGCGATCGCACGGTCGGTTACCGGGTCGGCGCCCGGGAGACTCCGCCGGCTGTCCGAGTCACTGCGGCGGCCGTCCGAGCCACCCCGGCGGTGCCGACGGCCGCGAGTGCGCAGGGCACGGTCACGGTGACGATGGTCGGCCCGCCGGGTGGGCTGGCCACGGTGATGGTCCCGTCGAAGGCGGCCAGCCGCCGTTCCAGCCCGGCCAAACCGCCCTCCGGGGTCAGACGGGCGCCGCCGACGCCGTCGTCGCCGACGAGCGCGGTGAGCTGCGCGCCGTCGTGCCGCAACCACACCCAGGTGTGCTGCGCGGCCGAGTATTTCGCCGAGTTGGTGAGCGCCTCGGCCACGGCGAAGTACACCGCCGACTCCACCGGTGCCGGCGGCCGCCCGGGCAGGTCGACGTCCACATCCACGTCGCGCGGGTGGGCCAGGGCAAGCGCCTCGATGCCACCCGCCAGACCCCGGTCGGCCAGCACCGGCGGGTGGATGCCCCGCACCAGCGAGCGCAGCTCGGCGAGTGCGGTGCGGGACGACGCCCGCGCGTCCGCGATCAGCTCGGCCGCCGCGCGCGGGTCCCGCGATACGAGTTCTTCGGCCAGTCCGAGGTTCATGCCGAGCGCCACCAGCTGGGCCTGGGCGCCGTCGTGCAGGTCCCGCTCGATGCGGCGCAGCTCGGCGGCGGAGTGGTCCACCGTCTCGGAGCGGGACTCCTCCAGCTGGCCGATGCGCTGCTGCAGTGCCTGCTCGCCGGACGGGCCGATGATGGATCGGGTGGTGCCGGCCCAGATGCGCAGCAGCAGCGGCGAGAGCCAGTACCCGACGGGGAAGATGAGGAACGCGATCAGCGCCGACAGGGACATCGCGAACCCGAGCGAGACGGCGAAGAAGACGTAGGCGACATCCCGCCAGCGGGCGGGATCGGCCAGAACGACCCGCAGCCTTGCGAACAGATTCCCTCGGGTGGGCCGATACGCGGAACGGATGTGCTCGCCCAGCACGCACCCGGCGATCGAGCGATAGGCCCCGGAGACCAGGTGCAGCACGCCCATGGTGACCAGCCAGCCCACCAGCCCGACCCACACCACGGCGGAGGCCACCGAGGCGATCAACAACCCGAACCCCACCCAGGCGGGGACCACGAGCAGCACCAGGAGCCAGGAAGAGAGGAACAGCTTCGGCCGGCCGGCGGGGCGGCGACTGCTGGAGGCGGATCCGGCCGGAACGGCAGCCTGCGGCATGACGTCATCCACCCACGGCATCGGGGTCGTCGCGGCGGCAGGCTGGGGTGCACTCACCGCTCCATTGTGGCTGCTCGGGCCGCGCCCACACAGTAGGTCTAGCCCCCGGATCCGGCCGGGTGCCAAGGCAGCGGTCGAGTCTGAAAACTTGCCCCCGGATGGCGCCGCGATCTCCCCGCCCGGTGCATTGCTGCAGGTCAGGTGCTTGTGCCCGGATCGGCCCGCGAATCTAGGGGCAGATTTTCAGAGTCTCTCGGTCGGCGGCGCAGCGTCAGCACCGTGACCTCGCTCGGTGCGAACACCCGGAACGGCGGGCCCCAGAAGCCGCTGCCCCGCGTGGTGTACAGCCAGGTGCGCTCGTCGGGCAGGGTCAGGCCGTGCAGGGTCTTCTGGTCGGCCCGCACGAGCAGGTGGAATGGCCAGATCTGGCCGCCGTGGGTGTGACCTGATAGCTGCAGGTCCACTCCCGCGGCGACCGCGGCGGGCACCGTTTTCGGCTGGTGGGACAGCAGCACGACCGGAGCGTTGTCGGGAATGCCGGCCAGCGCCGCGGCCAGGTCGGCACCGTGCCCTTGGATGCCGGATCGGCTCGCCGTGGCGTCGTCGACCCCCGCCAACACCAACGCGTCGCCGCCGCGCCGGACGACGGTGTGTCGGTTGTGCAGCACGGTCCATCCGGAAGCCGCCAGGTGCTCGACCCAGCCGGGTGCGTCGGAAAAGTACTCGTGATTGCCGGTCACGTAGACCCTGGCCAGGGCGGCTCTCATGTCCGCCAGCGGAGCCGCTTGATCGCGTCGCCGGCGCACCGTCCCGTCGGCGATGTCCCCGGCATGTGCCAGCACATCGGCGTCCAGGGTGTTCACCAGGTCGGCCAGCCGCCGCGACCAGCCGGTCCGGTCGATCGGTCCGTAATGGGTGTCGGCGATCAGCACCAGCCGCAGCCCGTCCAGCCGGGGACCCAATCGTGCGAGGGGCACGTCGAGCCGCCGCACCCGCGGGGTGCGCATCGCCTCCACGAGGCCCCAGCAACACAGCCCCGTCACCCCTACCAGCACGACGACGGCGACGACGCGTGCTGCGGTGACGGCATCCGCGCCGGCCGCCACCGCGATGCCGAGCGCCGCCGCCCCGGGCACTGCCCAGGCGAACAGCTGCCAGACGATGCCCAACCAGGTGTCGCCCGCCACCGCCGCGGCGTCCCGCTGGGCCGGTCCGTGGCCGAGCACCATCGCCAGCGGGAAGCCCAACACCGCCAGCACCGTCACCGCCGTGACCACCGTCGTCGTCGCGGTCGGCCAGCCCGGGGCCCACACCAGCAGCCACCACGGCAGCCCATGCAGCAACGCGAGCACGGCGACCAGCGCGACGGCGAACCCCAAGCGACGCAACACAGCCGGCGCTAGAACAGCCCCGGCCCGCTGACCGGCTCGGGCGAGGCGAACAGCGCGCTGACCGACTCGCCGTCGTGGATCCGGCGCATCGCCTCGGCCAACGCGGGAGCCACCGACAGCACGGTGAGCGTCTCGGTGCGCTCGGCCTGCGGAATCGGCACCGTGTTGGTGCACACGATCTCCGTCACCTCCGGCTGCGACCCGATGCGTTCCAGCGCCCCGTCGGCGAACAGTCCGTGCGTGCAGGCGACCCGGATGCGCCGGACGCCCTGGTGTCGTAGCACCCGGATGAGTTCGAGAGTGGTGCTGCCCTTGGCGATTTCGTCGTCCAGCACGATCACGTCCCGGCCGGCCACGTCGCCGATGATGGAGGTGATGGTGACCGTGTCGCCGGCCACCCGCTCTTTGGCGCCGGCCGCCACCGGGACGCCCAGCATCTTGGCGAACGCCGCCGCCTGCTTGGCGTTGCCCAGGTCGGGGGAGACCACCGTGGTGTTGGACAGGTCGTTCGAGTCCGACTGCGCCGCGAAGTGCGCGGCCAGCTCCCGCAGCGCGTGCAGGTGATCCACTGGCACCGAAAAGAAGCCGTGCACCTGCGGGGAGTGCATCGTCATGGCCAGCACCCGGCTCGCCCCGGCGGTGACCATCAGGTCGGCCATCAGCCGGCCACCGATGGAGATCCGCGGAGCGTCCTTCTTGTCGCTGCGCGCGTAGGCGTAGTGGGGGAGCACCACGGTGGTCCGGGCGGCGGAGGCACCACGGGCGGCGTCCAGCATCAGCAGCAACTCGACCAGGTGCTCCTGCACCGGCTTGACCAGCGGCTGGATGAGGAACACGTCCCGCTCCCGGCAATTGGCCTGCAGCTGCACCTCGAGGCAGTCGTTGGCGAAGCGTTGCAGGTGCACCGGGAGCAGCGGCACCCCGAGTTCGGAGCACACCTCGGCGGCCAGCTCGGGATGGGCACTACCGGAGAAGACGGCGATGTCGCGCACGGGGCAAGCCTGCCACGTCCCGGCGACCCGCGCCCGCGGCGGGGGCCTGGAGCATTCAGCCGGTGGGCGCCTGGACGTAGGCGGACCCGCCATCGGTGACGGCGATCGTGTTGCGGTCCACCGTCGGGGCGTCCGGGCCCTGGGTCCAGATGCCGTAGAACTGGCCGGTGATGGTGTTCCGTGACACGACGGTGTGCAGGGTGGACTGGCCGAGGTCGGCGTGCGCAAGCCAGGAGCTGACGACCACGCCGACGGTGTTGTCGACCTCGCTGCCGGGCTGGGCGTAGCCGAGGTTGTTTCCGGACACCGTGTTGCGGGTGACCATCACGTTCTCGGTGTGCGAGTCCGGGGCGGCCGCGTGCACGATGACCCCGGCCTCCAGCGAGTCGGTCACGGTGTTCCGGCTGATGGTGATGTCGGCGACCGTGCTGCCGACACCGTTGCTCTGCGCGACGATGCCACCAACATCGGCACCGCCCAGATTGAACTGCGTGCCGGTGATGGTGTTGCGGGTGATCGACACGTCGCTGACCCGGTTGTCGGTGTTGAACGCTGACACCACAATGGCGCAGCCGTTGAAGTTGGCCCACAGGGTGTTGCGGGAGACCTCGACGTTCGAGACCGCGACCGGCCCGTTGAGCGGGATGCCCTGGCCGACCACGTGTCCCGGGTCGAATGGACCGGTGTCCATGATGCCGATTCCGCCGCGGCCGTTGTGATAAACGGTGTTGCGGGTAACGACCGCGTCCGACACCCCGAACAGGCTGATGCCGAACGCCTGGGGCAGGTCGCCGAGTTCGTAGCTGTCGTGGGAGGCGGGCATCTGGGTGTGCATGCCATTGTCGTGCACGGTCGAGCGCTGGACGGTGAGGTGTGAGGTGTTCTCCGCCAGGATTCCGGCGCCGTTCGCACCCGTCACCGTCACGCGGTCGATCGTGACGTCGACGGCGCCGTCTGCCACGTAGATGCCCACGTCGCAGCCCGTGGCGTCGATGTTCTGCCGGCTGATGGTTTCCCCGGCGGCGGCCACCACCTTGGCGGTGAACCCGGAGGTGCCCGCCGTCAAGCAGCCTTCATCCGGAGCGGCCGCGGCCACCCCGACGCTCGCCGTCATCATGCCTGCGGCGAGTACCACGCCACCGGCCATAAGACCCCATTGCCTGAATACCGCTCTGCTCATTCTCATCGCCTTCGATGGGCCGCGGGCCCCCACGTCAGGGACCCTGTCGTCACCATTTGAGGGCACTCTCCTGGCGTGCCGAGGTCAAGGCACCAAGCGGGCGACCCGGGACCCCCACTCGGCAGCGGGCGATGACGAATCGACGCGACCACACGGGACCCAGGTCGATGGTGTGATCATCCGGCGGCAGCCAGGTGCTCGCGGGCGAGGTTCGCGGGCATGGCCTCGTAACTGTGCGGTTCCCGGCTGAATATCCCGGTGCCGCGCGAGATGGAGCGCAAATCGATGGCGTAGCGCAGGATCTCGCTGGTGGGAATCTCGGCGTGCACGACGGTTCGGCCCTCGCCGGCGGGCTCGGTGCCGCCGACTCGGGCCCGCCGGGACTGCAGGTCACCCAGCACCGGCCCGACGAATTCGTCGTCGACGGTGACGTCGATCCGGTCGATCGGTTCCAGCAGGGTGACGGTCTTGTCGGAGGCGGCATCCTTGAGCGCCAGCGCCCCCGCCGTTTGGAAGGCCATATCCGAGGAGTCCACCGAGTGCGCCTTTCCGTCGTGCAGCGTCACCCGCACGTCGACCATGGGGTGGCCGGCCAACACCCCCTTCTCCAGCTGGGCACGTACCCCCTTCTCGACGCTCGGGATGAACTGGCGCGGCACGGCGCCACCGACCACCTTGTCCACGAACTCGAATCCGCCGCCCCGGGGCAGCGGCTCCACGGTGATGTCGCAGACGGCGTACTGGCCGTGCCCACCGGACTGCTTGACGTGCCGGCCGTGCCCGTTCGCGGTGGTGGTGAACGTTTCTCGCAGCGCCACCTTGACAGACTCGGTGTCCACGGTGACGCCGAACCGGTCGGCCAGCCGGGCGATCAGCATCTCCACGTGCGCCTGGCCCATGGTCCACAACACTTCCTGGTGTGTTTGCCCGTTGTGCTCCAGGCGCAGGGTCGGGTCCTCGGCGACCAGTCGGGCCAGCGCGCCTCCGAGCTTGTCCTCGTCGGACTTGGAGTGCGCCACGATGGCGACCGGCAGCAGTGCGTCCGGCAGCTGCCAGGGTTCCAGCAGCAGCGGAGTCTCCTTGCCCGACAAAGTATCTCCGGTCTCGGCCTGGACCAGCTTGGCGATGACACAGACGTCCCCGGCGATCGCCTCGGGGCGTGGTCGCAGGGCGTCGCCCAGCGGCGAGGACATCGGACCGATCCGCTCGTCGTCGTCGTGGTCGGGGTGGCCGGCCATCTCCTGACCGGAGAAGTCGCCCCAGTGACCGGAGATGTGCACCGGTTCCTCCGGGCGCAGCGTGCCGGAAAACACCCGCACCACCGAGAGCCGGCCGACGTACGGGTCGGAGGCGGTACGCACCACCTCGGCGACCAACGGACCGGCGGGGTCGCAGGTCAGCGGCGGCTGCAGCACCCCGGCGGGCGAGTACACCGCGGGCAGCGGGTGCAACGTCGGGGGCGGAAAGCCGGCGGAGAGCAGGTGCAGCAGTTCGACCGTGCCGACCTTGGTGTCGGTCGAGACCGGTACCAGGGGGAAGAAGCTCGCGTGCGAGACGGCGGTGAGCAGGTCGGCTATCAACACGTCCAGTTCGATCTGCTCGCCGCCCAGGTAGCGCTCCAGCAGCGAGTCGTCCTCGGACTCGGTGATGATCGTCTCCAGCAGCGCGGCGCGGCCAACCTCCAGATCGTCCCGCTCGCCCGCCTGCGCGTCCCGGACCACGCGGGCGCCGCTGGCGTAGTCGTAGACATTCTCCGACAGCAGGCCGATGGTGGCGGTGATGGTGCCGTCGACGCCGGTGATCGGTAGATACATCGGGGCCACTCCGGATCCGAAGGTCTCCCGGCAGGCGGCCATGGTCTCGGCGACCGCGGAGCGGGCGGCGTCCAGCCGGGTCAGCGCGATGGCACGCGGCATGCCGACGGCGGCGCACTCCTGCCAGAGCATGGTGGTCGCGGTATCCAACCCGTCGGCGGCGGAGATGACGAACAACGCGGCGTCGGCGGCGCGCAGCCCCGCCCGCAGTTCGCCGACGAAGTCGGGGTAGCCGGGTGTGTCGATCAGATTGATGGTGATGGGGTCGGGGCCGGGGACGGTGTGGTCGGCGCCGGGATCGGTGCCGGAGCCGACGGCGATTGCGGCGATGGACAGTTGGGTGGATCGCTCGATGCCCGGCGGGCGGGGGCGGTAGTCCGGGGTGGTGGCGGCGATCAGGTAGTCGAACAGGGCGCTCTTGCCGGCTCCGCTGCGCCCGATGAGGACCACGTTGCGCAGCCTGTCCGGCGAGGCGGCGATCGGAGCGGGGGCGGCGGAGGCAGCTTTCGGGCTCATGATTCAACCTTCACCCGTGGCGGCCCGGATCACAAGGGGGCGGCGACCGCCGGTGGCCCGAAGGCGACGGCATGCACCCGTGCGGCCACCGCGGGCCAGGCCGGGTCGCCCGGATCCGCGGGGAAGCCCAGCCGCGGGCCGATCTGCCGGAACGCCGCCGGGTGCGCGCGCTGGTATTCCTTGAGCACGCGCAGGGTTTCGCCGGCGTCCAGGAACCGCTGGTGTGGCGCCACCCAGTGGTTTCGGCCGGTGCGAACCTCGATCGCCGGAGCGGCTCGCAGATTCCGGTACCACTGGGGGATTCCGCCCCAGGCCGCGATGACCGTGACCTCGTGGGTCGCGGGGTCGAACCGGACCGCCTCGACCACCACCTCACGCCGTTGGCCGCTGGTCCGGCCGCGGTGCGCCAGGTACACCAGCCGGTGGCCGAGAATCCAGCCCAGGTGGGCACGGTAGAGCCAGATCGGCAGCCGAAGCGCCCAACGCAGCAGCCCGGTGGGACGCTTGCTGGTGACCGGCGCCTTTCCGCCGGACGGCTTCGCGGTGGCCGCACCGACGGCGCGAGCCTCGGCCAGGATCGCGCTCGGCTTCCCGGTCAGCCGGCGGGTGACGATCTGGTTGATGCCGGGCAGCCGCGCACCGGCCAGCATCACCCGACGCACCGCGAGGGCGGACCGGGAGGCGGGCACGAACCACCGGGCGGTGCGGCGGCCGGAACGCTGCCGATCCTCGATCATCGGGCGCAGGGTGTTCTGATAGTCATGCAACGCGGCCTGCAGATCACCCGAACCGGCGGCGCTCGCGATGCGCTCGGCCAGCACCTGGCCCCCGGCGATGGCCATGGAGGCGCCCTGGCCGGCGAGCAAGGACACCGCGTAGCAGGCATCACCGACCAGCGCCACCCGACCGTTGATCCAATGCGGCATCCGGACCTGTGCCACCTGGTCGTAGTAGACCGCCGATGCGGGCGGGCAGGCCAGGAGCAGTTGCGGCGTCACCCAGCCGAGCCCGGCGTAGGTCTGGCGGATCGCGGCGCGGGCGTCGCCGGGCATCGTCGGATCGGGGGTGCGGTGCACCGCGAAGACGGCCACCCGATCATCCCGCAGTCCGTAGCAGCCCAGCATGCGGTTCACACTGTCGGTCAGGGCGAACTCCGCGGACAGTTGCCGGCTCAACTCCGGATCGGCAAACGTGTACGCGGCGGTGTGGTATCCGAGGTAGTGCAGGAAGTCTCGCTCCGGCCCGAAGATCAGCTCGCGCACCGTGGAGTGGATACCATCCGCGCCGATCAGCAGGTCGGCGCGCAGGATGTCGCCGTCGGCTGTGGTGACGGTGACACCGTCACCGCTCCGGTCGATGCCCTGCAGCCTGCTGCCGTACCGGATCTGCACCGTCGGCGGAAGTGCCTCGCGCAGCACGGATTCCAGGTCGGGTCGCATGATGCTCACCAGGCCATCGCCGAGCGCGGCGCCCACCGAGTCGTAGGAGATCCGCGCCCGCTCCCGGCCCCGGGCGTCGCGGTAGCGTGCCGACGTGACCTGGTAGCCACGCTCTCGCAGCATGGGCAGCAAGCCGCCCGCGCGCAACACCTCGAGGCCCGGCCCGAATAAGTCGATCATGTAGCCCTGATCGCGCGGCGCGGCCGCCCGTTCGAGCACCGTCACCCGTACATCCAGCGCGCTCAGCCGCAGTGCCGTTGCCAGGCCAGCGATTCCGGCTCCACAGACGATGACGTTCATTCCTGGTTCTCCTCGTGTTGGAGCGCTCGGCCAAGCACCCGGCTGACGGTGGCCGCCGGCAGCGCCAGCCCGAGCGCGCGGTGCAGCACCACGCCGTCGAGCGCGGCGGCCAGCACCCCGGCGGTGCCTGCAGGGTCGGGCACCTGCCGGTCGCGCAGCACCGCGGCCAGCTCATCCCGGAAGTCGGCTACCACCGCCATGAGGCCCTCGCGGAGCGTGTCGTCCCGGCCGGCGGCCAGGTACGTCTCGACCATCAGGAGGGAGAACGGATCCCGGCCGCTGTAACTGTCCAGCGCCGAGAACAGCTGGTTCAGCACCTGACGAGCGGTGCGGGCATCGTGCAACTGGGCTCCCATACCGCCGATGACGGCCCGGATCGCATCCAGCGCGGCGCGGGACAGCAGCGCCTGCACGGAACCGAAGTGATAGTGCACCAAACCCGGTGTGACGCCGGCCTGTTCGGCGATCATCCGGGTGCTGACTGCCCCCCAGCCATGCCGGGGGATGAGCTCAGCGGCGGCCTGCAGCAGTCGTGCGCGTACGTCGGCGCTGCGCGAGTCCGGGCCGGGAGTGCTGCGGGTGTGTCCGGGCATGGCAGCTCCTTGGATGTCGTGGCCGTGTCTCGGCCGAGCGTCGTGGCTGGTTGGCTTGGTCATTCGACTGAGGTGAATGCCTAGGGCAGCCAGCTTGGACAAACAGCTTGGGCAGGCAGCTTGGACAATCAGCTTGGGCGAATGACCAATGTCAGAGTAGCGCCGATTCGGCGGTCAGGCAACCGCGGCCCGCCGGATGATCCGGTGTCGGATCAGAGCGCGTCGCGCGTCCGGGCCGCCGGGCCGTCCTGACGTGCTGGGCTGTCCTGACTGGTCAGTGCTGCCATGACGGCCCGCTGTGCGCGCCCGAGGTGCTCGCGCATCACGGCTTCTGCCCGATCGGCGTCGCCCTTGGAGACTGCGGTGACGATTGAGGCGTGCGCCCTGCAGGTGCGGGAACTCTCGCCCTGGACGACCGCGGAGGAGCGCGCCTGGACCGCCTCGATCTGCCGGACGGTGCGCTCCACCAGCTCGGCGATCACCGGATTGCCGGCGAGCGCCGTGATCTCACGGTGGAAGTCCGCGTCCATCGGCGGCTCATGCGCCGGACGGCCGTGGGCAAGCGCCTGCTGCTGCCGGCGGACGATCTCCCGGACGGTCCCCAGGGCCGCCTTGGCTGGGCGCTGCTCGGCGGCCTTGCGGACCGCATAGCACTCCAAGACGGTGCGGGTCTCGTACAACTGGGCGACCTCGTTCGAGGAGATGGAGACGACCTCGGCGCCGCGCCGCGGGTACACCTTGACCAGACCGTCGTGCTCGAGCTTGCGGATGGCCTCCCGGACCGGCGTGGTCGAGCAGCCGAAGTGCGCGGCGAGTGGGATCTCGCGCAATCGGAAACCGGCTGGCAGCGCCCCGCTGGCGATCGCGGTGCCGAGCGAGCTGTGGATCCCGTCCACCAGCGACGTAGCGGCGGCGGGGATCGCTGGGCCCAACACGGAGAGGTCGCTCATCTGGGTATTGTGCACAGCGCGCGTCCCGTCGGCCGGCGGTGGTCGGTCCGCACGGCGTCGGTCAGGAGGGCGGGCGTCGGGCGTGGCGTGGTCATCGAGCCGCGTGGTGGAACTCGACCACGAACTCGGCCAAGCGCTCCGCGACGGCGGCCAGCACGCGTTCCCCGATCGCCGGATCGGCCCGGCGGGCGTCGTCGGTTCGACCGTCGCTGAGTTCCCAGACACCGCCGCGCCGGACCGCCGCACCGGGGATGGCGATCTCCGCCAGCGGCTGCAGCTTCTGCTCAGCCTCCGGCAGCCGGTCGGTTCGGACCAGGTCCGGCCGCAGCGCCATCAGACACGAGGTCTCGAAGCCGCCCGCGTGCCCTGGTACCGGTCCTACGTCCAGGTTCAGCCCGCGCAGGGCGTCCGCCGCGCACGTCCAATAGGAGGTCCCGCCCGCCAGCACATCGAGCCCGAGCCCGAACACCAGCCGATCACCAACCTCGCGGACCGGCCCGTCGTTGCCGCCGTGCCCGTTGAGGAACAGGATCCGGCGGAATCCGTCCAGCGCCAGGCTGCGACCGATTCCGGTCAGCACGTCGAGATACACCGGCAGGTCGATGCTGATGGTGCCGCCGAAGGGCAGGTGATGGTGCGCGAAGCCGAACGGCAGCGCCGGGGTGACCACCACGGGGACTCGCTCAGACGCAATTTGCGCCGAGCGGTCCGCCAGGTGACACACGACGGCGGTGTCGACACATACCGGAAGGTGCGGGCCGTGCTGCTCGGTCGACCCCAGTGGAACGATGGCGGTCGCATCCGGTGCAAGGCGGCGGAGGTCGTCGCGTGTCAGTTCGTCGAAGCGAATCATCGATGGGCCAATCCGGAGTCGATATTGACGGTGGCGCCGAATGTCTCGCTCACGTCACCCTGGACCAACGCCTGCATTTCCGTGGAGCTGACACCGCGGCGCTGACGTCTGAGAGGGACCATACACCCCGCGCCGCCCGGCCGGTCGCCTATCGATCTGACATCACGCGTTATGCAGAATGTCCAATCGGAATCCATTGACAAGGCCCTGTAGACGTCCCTACAGTCTTGTCAGCCAGCAGATCCTAGATTCCATCAGGTGGCACACGTCCATCGCGGCCGGAACCGGGCGCCGCGGTGGCTCGGTCTCCCATCGGATGACGAAACGAGGGCCAGGATAGTGATTGCGCGCGCGCCCGAGACGACGAGCAGCGCCGTGCCGGTCGCGGAGACCCAGCCGTCGGCCGGTACTGGCCGGTCGTCGGACCGCCCTCTGCTGTCCATTCGGGACCTGGTCGTCGAATTCTCGACGCCCGGCGGCGTCGTCCGGGTCGTCGACGAGGTCAGCTACGACGTCTTCGCCGGCGAGACCCTCGGCGTGGTGGGAGAAAGTGGCAGTGGCAAGACGGTGACCGTGCTGGCGGCCATGGGGCTGCTGCCGCGCCGCCGGCTGCACGCGGTGCGCGGCCAGGTGATCTACGACGGCGATGACCTGCTGTCCATGCCGGCCGAGCAGCTCCGGGCGGTGCGGGGCAGCGACATTGCCATGGTCTTCCAGGATCCAATCTCCGCGCTGAACCCGGTTCAGCGCATCGGCGACCAGATCGCCGAGGCGGTCGAGCTGCACGAGCGGGTGGGCAGCAGGGCGGCCCGTAGCCGGGCGGTTGAGTTGCTCGGCCTGGTCGGTGTCCCGCAACCGGCACTGCGCGCGGACCAGTTCCCGCACCAGTTCTCCGGGGGGATGTGCCAGCGCGCGATGATCGCCATGGCCATCGCGAACCGGCCCAAGGTCCTGATCGCGGACGAACCGACGACTGCCGTGGACGTGAGCGTGCAGGCTCAGCTGCTCGAGGTGCTGCGGGTGGCCCAGCGCGAGACCGGAGCCGCCATCGTGCTGATCTCGCACGACCTGGGCGTCATCGCCGAGACGGCCGACCGGCTGTGCGTGATGTACGCCGGTCGGGTGGTGGAAAGCGGCACGGTGCCCGAGGTGTTCGCCCGCCCGCGCCACCCGTACACGATCGGCCTGCTGTCCTGCATCCCCCGACTGGACCGGGAGGTGTCCAGCCTGGAACCCATTCCGGGTCAACCCCCGGATCCGGCCAGGCTGCCGGCGGGGTGCGCGTTCCACCCGAGGTGCGCCCTGGCGGCGGGGCGGCCTGCGTGTGTCGAACGACGACCAGGTCCGGCCGAATGGTCGCAAGGCGGGCGGCGCAGTGCTTGCCACTTCGCGGATGAGCTGCCGCAGTTGGTGGATCCTGATGCGGGCGAGCGGCACGGCGCCGCCTTGACGGTTCCAGCCGGCGATCTCGCGCCCGCCGATCCGCATGCTGGCGACGGTTCGGCGATGCTGTCGGTGCGTGGGCTCGTCAAGCAGTTTCCCATTCGCAAGGGTGTGCTGTCCGCCACCCGCGGATGGGTGCACGCCGTCGACGACGTCTCGTTCTCGATCCCGGCCGGCCAGACGCTCGGCCTGGTGGGGGAGTCCGGATGTGGCAAGTCGACCACGGCGCGGCTGCTGATCCGGTTGGACGATCCGACCGCAGGCACCGTCATGGTCGGTGGCACGGATGTCGCGGCTGCCGGGCGGTCCGCGCTCCGCCGGGTCCGGCAACGGGTCCAGATGGTCTTCCAAGATCCGTACGGGTCGCTCAATCCGACGCTGACCGTGGGGGACAACGTGGCAGAGCCGCTGCGGGTGGCGGGCGGCGTCACTCGCGCGCGTCGCGCCGCCCGGGCGGACGAGCTGCTGGGTCGAGTCGGCCTGAACGCCGGTCATGCCGCGCGATACCCGCATGAGCTGTCCGGTGGACAGCGCCAACGCGTGGCGATCGCCCGGGCGCTCGCGCTGCGCCCGGACCTGCTGCTGCTCGACGAGCCGGTGTCCGCCTTGGACGTATCGGTGCAGGCGCAGGTGCTCAACCTGCTCAACGAGCTGAAGGCGGAGTTCGGCCTGGCGTACCTGCTGGTGAGCCACGACCTGTCGGTGGTCAGGTACATGAGCGACCGGGTCGCAGTGATGTATCTGGGAAAGATCGTGGAGATCGGGCCTGCTGCCGAGGTATTCGGCGCCCCGGCGCATCCGTACACCCGCGCGCTGCTGGCGTCGGTTCCGCAGCCGCGTCCGCGGGAGCCGGGGCAGGACTATCGCGCGCCGCTGCGCGGTGAGGTGCCCAGTCCGGCCGACCCGCCCTCGGGCTGCCGGTTCCGCACCAGGTGCCCGCTGGCGGCCGAGATCTGCGCCACGCAGGAGCCGGCCCTGATGGTCCGTCCGGCGGACGGAGTGGAGCACGGACGAACCGCCATGGTCGCCTGTCACTTCGCGGGCGCGCCGGTGCTGGGCCGATGAGTACGCCGAGCACCGAACCGGCAACCGTGGCGGCCGAAAGGGTCCGCAGGGACGGGGGAGTAGTCGCCCGGGCGCGCCGGTTTGCCGGGGATCGGGTCGCGCTGGGCAGCCTGGTGATCCTGCTGGTGCTGCTGGTCGCGTCCGGCCTGCTCGAGTGGTTACGGCCGCAGTCCGCCACCCAGACCAGCGCAGACCTGCTGCGCGCTCCCAGCTTCGATCATCTGCTCGGCACCGACGAGCTGGGACGCGACCTCGGACTCCGGCTGCTCGTGGGGGCGCGGTCCTCGCTGGAGGTCGCCTTCGGCTCCGCCCTGTTCGGCTTGCTCATCGGGGTGGCGGTCGGGCTGGTCGGTGGCTACTTCGGCCGCTGGATCGACGCGGTGTTCATGCGGATGATGGACCTGCTGCTGGCGGTGCCGATGCTGCTGGTCGCGTTGGTGGTGGTGGTGATGCTCGGGCCGAGCAGCATCAACGTGGTGGTGGCGATCGGGGTGGCCAGCGTGCCGCTGTTCGCCAGGCTGGCCCGCGCCAGCGTGCTGGAGGTCAGGGAGCGGGACTACGTCGCCGCCGCCAAGGCGATGGGAGCCGGCAGCCCGGACGTGATGGTCAAGACCATCCTGCCGAACATCGTCGGTCCGATCATCGTGCAGTTCGTGGTGACATCGGCGAGCGCGGTGGTGGTCGCCGCGAGCCTCAGCTTCCTGGGTCTCGGGGTGCCTCCGCCCGCACCGACCTGGGGCGCGATGCTGCACCAGGCACAATCGTTCCTGTTCGACAACCCTTGGTACGGCGTCTTTCCCGGTATTGCGTTGGCCATCACCGTGCTGCTGCTGGATCGGATCGGTAAGGGTCTGGAGCGCGCGTTCGGCACCAGGGGAGCGCTGGACGCGATGGCGGGGAGCAGCTGATGCGCGCCTACCTGCTGCGACGCCTCGTGCAGTTCGTCCCGGTGCTGGCACTGGCGACCGTAGTGATCTGGGCGATGATCTACGCGCTGCCCGGCAATCCTGCGCTGGTGGTCGGGGGAACCGACGCGACCCCGGAACAGCTCGCCGCGATCACTGCCAGAATGGGCCTGGACCGGCCACTGCCCGCCCAGTTCGCCACCTGGCTCGGTCATGCCGTTCGCGGTGACATGGGTTCGTCGTTCATCTCCGGACGCTCCGTCACCTCCCTGATCGCCGATCGATTGCCCGCGACGGTCCAGCTTGCGGTGCTCGCGATGGTGGTGGTGATCCTGGTCGGGGTGCCGCTGGGCATGGCCGCCGCGCTGGCCCCGCGGAGCTGGCTGGGCAGACTGGTCAACGTGGTGCTGGCCTTCGGCCTGGCGGTGCCCACGTTCTGGCTCGGCATCCTGCTCATCCTGGCGCTCAGCATCCAATTCAATCTGCTGCCAGCCGCGTCGGTGTTCGTGCCGATCTGGCAGGACCCGTTCGCAGCGCTGCAGAACACGGTGCTGCCGGCCCTCGCCCTCGGCATTCCGCCGGCGACCATCACGGCCCGCTTCGTGGCGGCGTCGATGTCGGACGTGATGGAGCGGGATTTCGTCCGCACTGCCAGGGCCAAGGGCGCCAGCGAGCGAGTGGTGGTGGTGCGGCATGCCCTGCGCAACGCGCTGCTTCCGGCGGTGACCATGACCGGCGTCCAGCTCGGGCACCTGCTGGGCGGAGCCATCGTTGTCGAGGTGGTCTTCACCTATCCCGGGCTGGGGCGACTGCTGTACTCCGCCCTCAGCTCGCGCGACTACGCGCTGATCCAGGGCATCGTGCTGCTGGCGGTGCTGATCTTCTTGGTGCTGAACATGGCCATCGACATTCTGTATGCCTATCTCGATCCCCGCATCCGCATGGGCTAGCGCTACGCCCGTCACGGCCGCGCCACGTTACCGACGGCCGCATCCACCGCACACAAAGGAGAACATCATGAGCAATCACGTTGGACCCGAGGGGAATGAGACGTCGGGTGCAGTGCTGGGTAGGAGCATCGGCCGGCGGACGCTGATCAGGGCGCTGGCGCTCGGCGGTGGGTCACTGGCGTTGGGCGCCAGCCTGATCGGCTGCTCCAGCGATGCCGCGGGCGCCCCGAGCGGCAGTTCCTCCCCGGGCGGGACGGGTGGCGCCAGCACCCCACCGGCGGGCACCGGAGGGACGAGTGGCGGCGCCAGCGCTCCCGCCGGCGGCACGCCGACGATGGGGGGCAAGCTGACCATCGGCATCGCGTCCAGCCTGGCCGATTTCGACCCCTACAACCATCTCGCGGTGAACTTCCCGATGATGGCGACGTTGTACTCGTACCTGATCACCTACGACGACGACTACCAGCCCCACCCCGACCTGGCCACGAAGTGGACCATCGCCGACGACCACCTGTCCGCGACCATCACCTTGCGCGACACCGTGTTCCACGACGGTTCCCCCGTCACCGGCCAGGACGTGGTCGCGGGGATCACCAGGGCGCTCGACCCGAAGCTGGGTCTGAGCGAGGCGGCCACCGCGTCCATCATCAAGACCGCGACCGCCCCCGACGAGCACACGGTCAAGCTGGAGTTCACCGGACCGACCGCCGAGTCGCGCATTCTGGACTTCATGTACTGGTTCCCGGTGGTTCAGGCGTCCAAGAACACCCCGGAGCAGCTCAAGCAGACCGGAGCCGGATCCGGGCCGTTCATGCTGGACTCCTACTCGCCGGGAGACAGCCTGGTACTGAAGAAGAACCCGCACTACTACGACAGCCCCAAGCCGTATCTGGACGAGTTGCAATTTCGCTTCTTCGACACCAAGGACGCCTTGGTTTCCGCACTGCGCGGCGGCAGCGTGGACGGCGCGCTCGCCGTGGATGCCCGGTATAACAACCAGCTCAAGGATCAGTACACGGTCGTGCAGGGGGCGCCCGGCGCGCTGATCACGCTATTCCGACTCAACCCGTTGCAGGCGCCGTTTGACAACAAGCTGGTGCGGCAGGCGGTCGCCCGGTCGATCGATCGCGAGCGGTTGATCAAGGAGGTGCAGGGTGGGCTCGGACAGCCGGTCTACACCAGCTTCCCGCCGAACTCGGCCGGGTTCGATGCCGCGCTGTTGCAGAAGTACGGATTCGACCTGGACGCGGCGAAGGCACTGCTGGAGCAGTCGGGCGGTGGCAAGAGCGCGAAGGTGATCGTCGACTCCGCCGACCAGGCGACGACCAGCGCGCTGCTGATCATCAAGGAGGATCTCGCGAAGATCGGCTTCGAGCTGACCCTGGACCCGATGGACGCCACCACTGTCAACGCCAAGTACCTGGAGGGCTCGGAGCAGTGCGTGATCAGGGCGTCGTCCAACGCCTACAGCAGCCCGACCGGAATCACCCAGGACTCGGGCTTCCGGCTGGCCAACAACGCGCTGTGGAAGGACCAGATCCCCCAGGACTACCAGGACGCCATCGCGGCGCTGACCGCGGCGGCCACTCCCGAGGCGGTGCAGGCAGCCACCGCCCAGCTGAACACCGTGTTGACCGACGAGTCGTGGGCGATCGGCATGTACACCCAGGTCAACCTCAGCGCGATGGACAGCAAGATCAAGGGCTTTACGCGCTCGCCGGCCGACCACCCGGTCTTCACCGAGGTGTACGTGGCCTGACCGGGCCGACTGAGGAAGGGTCGCACGATGGCCAGACAGCGTGAACCGTCCTTCGGATCTCCTGATCTCCGCATGCCCGAGCAGTTGCGCGGGCCGCTGCGAGAGCATCTCGACCACCTGCGCCGGCAGTACCAGCAGCGCGGCTGGGCCGGTCGGGTGGGCTTCGGGCAGCGGCCCGCCCTGGTGGTGATCGACATGGCCGGCTACTGGACCCGGCCGGACACCGCGCTCGGCTCGGATGTCCAGTCGGTGCTGGATGGGTGCCTGATCGTGTTGGCGGCGGCCAGGGCAGCGGGAGTTCCGGTGTACTTCACCACCTATGCCGTTGATCCCGCGCATCCGCCGAGCCCGCACGACCGGAAGCTGGTCCGGCGCGACGAGCCGGGCGACGAGCAGCTGTTCGAGCTGGACCCCCGACTGGCGCGTCGGGCCGACGAGAAGATCATCCGCAAGCGCTATGCATCGGCGTTCAAGGGCACCAACTTCCACGAGATGCTCACCGCGCAGGGCATCGACACGGTGATCGTCACCGGAATCAGCACCAGCCACTGTGTGTACGCGACCTGCCGGGATGCCACCGACAGCTTCCGGGTGATCGTGCCGCGGGAGGCGGTCGGTGAGCGCTGCGAACTGTTCCACGAGGTGAACCTGCTGGACATCGATATCGACCTTGGTGACGTGTTGCCGGTAGGCGAGGTGGTCGCCGCGTTGGGCAGCTTGGGCAGGTGATGTGAGGCGGCGGTAACGAGATCCGCCGGCACGGTGACTCCGGAGCGGTCCGCAGAGGGTCGGGTGCCGGTCATGGCAGAGTGAACGTCATGACGACAGCAGATGCCCACCGATCGGTCACCATCACCCGGACGGCACCCGGGCGGTTCCGCGCCGTCAACGCGCGGGGCGGCGCGCTCGAGTTCGGCAGCGGTGACGACGCCGACTTCACGCCGGTCGAGTTGCTGCTGACGGCGATCGGCGGATGCAGCGGAATCGACGTCGACCTGATCACCGGCCGGCGTGCCCAGCCAGACGCCTTCTCGATGACGGTCCAGGCCGATAAGGTCCGCGACGAGAACGGCAGCCATCTCGCGAACGTCGAGCTGACCTTCGCGGTGACGTTCCCGGCAGGGGAAGGCGGTGACGCCGCGCGAGCGGTGCTGCCCGATGCCGTGCAACGATCACACGACCGGCTGTGCACGGTGTCCCGGACGGTGGAGCTTGCGACGCCGGTGTCGGTGTCGATCAAGGAGTGATCCGGCGAGCCAGACGGTCATGCCGGCGCCCGGGTCCGTCCCGGACAATACGTCACAGTGACGTTTTGTCCGGTGTGAGGCGGATGCCGCCGCCCGGGGTGGGTGCCCGGAGGATCGCCCGAGCGAGGTCCGTCGGCGCAAGCCCCGGTGCGCCCGCCGGCCTTCGTCCGTCACCGGCTGCGCTGCCTCCGTGGGCGCGACAGGTCGATGTTCGGGTGCGCGCGCGGAGGCGCGGCCGTCCTTGGCTTACCGTCCCGGGCCCGGTGAGGCAGAGTCGTCGGCGCCGACTCAAGTGCCGATTCGGGTGTCGATTCGGGATGGGGCAGATTGGGGTGCCATCGCGGCTCGCCGTGCCCTGCTGACGATCCGATAATGTACATCGTCTGGTTTGTCCTTTGTGGCGGCGTCGAGCCACTGGATGATGCGGTGTATCTCGTTCCAGAGGGATGCCGGGTTGACGCGGCGGGCGGCTTCCAGCTCGGTCAGGTGGTGGACGGTGACGGCTGCTGCTAGCCATAGGGCGGCGGCGGCGCCGGCTTCCTCTCGGGCGGCCTGGATGCTGGTCAGGGTGTGGTCTGGGGCCGGCGCGGGTGGTGGTGTCATCCGTTTGTGGTAGCGGAATTGCAGGGCCTCGACGGCGGCGCGTCTGGTGTCCCACGGCCGTTTGAACGGTGGGGAGGTGTCTTCGGCGGGCAGGTCCGCGTACCAGTCGTTGCGGTGGCTGGCGCCGTTCGGTCGTTTCGAGTGGACGTGCGCAATGGTGCCGATGGATTGCCCGTCCTGAGTGACCGCGAATGCTCGTAGGGCTGTCGGGTGGTTGCTGGGCGGCTCGATGGGTCGCAGTTCTGCTGGCATGGCTTCTCCGGCGTGCTGGGGGGCCCGGTCCCGCTGGGTGGTCGCCAGTCCGAGGGCCGGGCCGAAAGCGGAGCGGGCCCGCCCCTCGGACTGGCGGGCGCCGTCGGAGCGGGTCCGTAGCTTCGGGGTGTGACGGTTGATGCGGTTGCTGGTCCCGGTCCGGCTCCTGCCGGCTCGGGCGTCTGCGCGTCGTGTGGGGGGAGTAGTTGGTGGGTCTCGGAGCCGGTTCCGTGCGTGGTGGCGGGCGGCCCGGCCGGGTTGAACGCGGTGGTTCGGGGTTGGCGCTGCGCCGGCTGCGGCCTCGAGTGGTCTGTGATTGAGGTGGTTGGCGATGGTGACCAGACGAGTGAGCGATGACTATCCGCTGTATTGGCGCGGCCGGTGGAACCGGTTGCAGTGCGAGCGGTGCTACTTCGCCGGCCTGCGTCTCTGGCAGACACGCAAGGTGTGCTCGGAGTGTGCGCGACGAATGGCGCTCGGCCGTCCGGCTTTGGGCCTGTCGCCGTTGCCCGGTCGTGGCTAGCCCGTTGCGCCCGATGGCCGGCTGGTAGCGCGGCGTCGGCGGAGCTTGCGCGCTAGGCGCAGCTCGTGGGCCTGGTCGCGTTCCTCGCCGGTGCCGAACCGCTGTTGGGCGAGCAGGCTCGGGATGCCCAGCGCGCCGGCGATCTCCGTCCAGCTGTCGCCGGCGGCTCTCGCCTCCCGAACAGCCTGCCGGAGTGCGGCCGCCGCGATGTTGGCGTGCTTGTGAGCTCGGCGTAGTGCGTCGTTCACGATGCCTCCTTGGTTGGGTCCCGCGAGGGGGGCGGATGCCCTCCTCGGCGGGGCACCCGTACCTCCGGCCGCGGGGCCCGCGGTCAAGGCCCGCAGGGTCAGCGCTGCGGGTGGATCCGGGATGCTCACGGCCGCCCGGCCGGGGTCGGTGGCCGGATTCACCCGGAGGGCTCGGCCCGGAGCGGCCTTGACGGTGGGTCGGCCGGTGGTACGGGACGGCGAGGTGAGTGCGTCGGCGAGTAGCTACGGATGCCCGGCGGGCGTCCCGCTGCGGCACCGCCGGGCTTGTAACACGGGGGTGCAAACACCAGCAGACGGCTGGGACCTGCGGAAACGCGAAACGGGGTCCAGGGTCTCGTCGGCTGCTCGGGGTAGTCTCAGGCTATGACGTCCGAATTGGTGGAGCCGGTCGATTTCCGGTCGAAGAAGATGCCCACGCGTGATGGGTACGGCATGGCGAGTTCGTTGGCTGGCGCGGCCCGTATCGAGTCGCTCTGGGATGGCATCGAGACTGGGGCTCGGCGTGCCGCTCTCCAGGTCGTGATGGATCGGGTCGGCTTCTGGCTGGTGTGGAAACTTGAAGGCGGCTTCGACGGTTTGCGCAGGCTGGGCTACTCGGACGCCACCATCTACCGCAAGATCAAGGGCTTCCGCGAGAGCTTCGGCGCCCACCCGGATGACTACAGCTTCCCGGGTGTGAGTGTGGATGTTGGCGAGTACGCCCGCGCTATTCGGTCCGATGACGTCCGAGTGCCGCTGGTTATCAAGAACGCGGTCAACGGTCCGGCGAGGTTGCGCGGACACACCGGCTGATTGTCGCAGAATGTGAGAGTTGCCTGGTAGCTTTGCCGTGTGGACCTACTCGCGGCTTCTGCTAGTAGCAGTGGTGCGCGATCGCGCGAGTTGCCGGCGGGGGCCGGCGGGGGTTTCCCCTATCTAACAGAAGGGGAAACTTGGCCAAATTGGCCACGGCCCGTGGGCCTGCCGGGGGTGGGGATCGACCGCCTGTCGATGTCGTTCCCGGTTGCTGAGCACGCGCCGCCGGGTGCCTGGGATAGCCACACGTACCGGTATGAGAGCGGCCAGCACGCGTACTCGAAGCGGGTGCCGGTCTCCGACGGTGATGGCCCGGCGGTAATGGTCGGCGTGACGACGATCAACGGAAGGCCGTGGGGGAAGGCCGAGTGCAACCCTGCGAGGTTTGCGGACCCGTACGGGTGCGAGCTGCTCGACCCGCGGATGCTGCCGGCGGCGGTCACGGTGATGTGGCTGGCGGTCGGCGAGCTGGTGCGGCCGGCTGAGTCGTTGGAGCAGGCGCGGGTAACTCGGTTAGACGTGGCTCGCGATTTCCGGGCGGTCACGTCGCCGGCGCTTTACGTCGAGGGTCTGGGGCCTCTGCGTCGGCCGTGGGCTCGGCGCTCGTTCACCTATAACGATCCGGGCCGGGGTGACGCGCAAACGCTGTTCGTCGGTTCCGGTGCTGGGGGCGTGCGCTTGTACGACCAGCACCAGGCCTACGCCGACAAGGGAGCGCCCGAGGGTTCGTTGCGGTGGGAGGCCGAGGTCCGGAAAGGTTGGTTGCAGCGCGCAGGTATTCGTCACGTGACGGATTTGGACCCAGTGGCCGTGGACAGGCTCGCGCTGGATCGTTGGAAGTGGTCAGCTATGGGCACTGAGGTGACGGGCCCGGTTAACGCCGTTCAGGTTGTACAGCGGGCCATGGTTGAGGGTCGTGTGACCCGAGCTGTGGGAGCGAAATTGTTGGGCGAGCTGATGTTGGAGTCGTTTGGGTTCGGCCGTCAGGCCGGGCGGAGCGAACGCCGTCACCGCGATGTGATGGACGAGCTCGGTGTTACCGCGCCGGCCTTGTGGAACAACGACCTTTCGCGGCAAGCGGTGGGGCGCTTGGACTTTGAGGAGGGCACCGAGGTTCTGTCGATGGTGGGTGCTCGGTCTCCGTCGTCATCTGGTGAGTTGTCGGCGCTTCCGCGTTAGCCGATAATGTACATCGTCTGGTTTGTCCTTTGTGGCGGCGTCGAGCCACTGGATGATGCGGTGTATCTCGTTCCAGAGGGATGCCGGGTTGACGCGGCGGGCGGCTTCCAGCTCGGTCAGGTGGTGGACGGTGACGGCTGCTGCTAGCCATAGGGCGGCGGCGGCGCCGGCTTCCTCTCGGGCGGCCTGGATGCTGGTCAGGGTGTGGTCTGGGGCCGGCGCGGGTGGTGGTGTCATCCGTTTGTGGTAGCGGAATTGCAGGGCCTCGACGGCGGCGCGTCTGGTGTCCCACGGCCGTTTGAACGGTGGGGAGGTGTCTTCGGCGGGCAGGTCCGCGTACCAGTCGTTGCGGTGGCTGGCGCCGTTCGGTCGTTTCGAGTGGACGTGCGCAATGGTGCCGATGGATTGCCCGTCCTGAGTGACCGCGAATGCTCGTAGGGCTGTCGGGTGGTTGCTGGGCGGCTCGATGGGTCGCAGTTCTGCTGGCATGGCTTCTCCGGCGTGCTGGGGGGCCCGGTCCCGCTGGGTGGTCGCCAGTCCGAGGGCCGGGCCGAAAGCGGAGCGGGCCCGCCCCTCGGACTGGCGGGCGCCGTCGGAGCGGGTCCGTAGCTTCGGGGTGTGACGGTTGATGCGGTTGCTGGTCCCGGTCCGGCTCCTGCCGGCTCGGGCGTCTGCGCGTCGTGTGGGGGGAGTAGTTGGTGGGTCTCGGAGCCGGTTCCGTGCGTGGTGGCGGGCGGCCCGGCCGGGTTGAACGCGGTGGTTCGGGGTTGGCGCTGCGCCGGCTGCGGCCTCGAGTGGTCTGTGATTGAGGTGGTTGGCGATGGTGACCAGACGAGTGAGCGATGACTATCCGCTGTATTGGCGCGGCCGGTGGAACCGGTTGCAGTGCGAGCGGTGCTACTTCGCCGGCCTGCGTCTCTGGCAGACACGCAAGGTGTGCTCGGAGTGTGCGCGACGAATGGCGCTCGGCCGTCCGGCTTTGGGCCTGTCGCCGTTGCCCGGTCGTGGCTAGCCCGTTGCGCCCGATGGCCGGCTGGTAGCGCGGCGTCGGCGGAGCTTGCGCGCTAGGCGCAGCTCGTGGGCCTGGTCGCGTTCCTCGCCGGTGCCGAACCGCTGTTGGGCGAGCAGGCTCGGGATGCCCAGCGCGCCGGCGATCTCCGTCCAGCTGTCGCCGGCGGCTCTCGCCTCCCGAACAGCCTGCCGGAGTGCGGCCGCCGCGATGTTGGCGTGCTTGTGAGCTCGGCGTAGTGCGTCGTTCACGATGCCTCCTTGGTTGGGTCCCGCGAGGGGGGCGGATGCCCTCCTCGGCGGGGCACCCGTACCTCCGGCCGCGGGGCCCGCGGTCAAGGCCCGCAGGGTCAGCGCTGCGGGTGGATCCGGGATGCTCACGGCCGCCCGGCCGGGGTCGGTGGCCGGATTCACCCGGAGGGCTCGGCCCGGAGCGGCCTTGACGGTGGGTCGGCCGGTGGTACGGGACGGCGAGGTGAGTGCGTCGGCGAGTAGCTACGGATGCCCGGCGGGCGTCCCGCTGCGGCACCGCCGGGCTTGTAACACGGGGGTGCAAACACCAGCAGACGGCTGGGACCTGCGGAAACGCGAAACGGGGTCCAGGGTCTCGTCGGCTGCTCGGGGTAGTCTCAGGCTATGACGTCCGAATTGGTGGAGCCGGTCGATTTCCGGTCGAAGAAGATGCCCACGCGTGATGGGTACGGCATGGCGAGTTCGTTGGCTGGCGCGGCCCGTATCGAGTCGCTCTGGGATGGCATCGAGACTGGGGCTCGGCGTGCCGCTCTCCAGGTCGTGATGGATCGGGTCGGCTTCTGGCTGGTGTGGAAACTTGAAGGCGGCTTCGACGGTTTGCGCAGGCTGGGCTACTCGGACGCCACCATCTACCGCAAGATCAAGGGCTTCCGCGAGAGCTTCGGCGCCCACCCGGATGACTACAGCTTCCCGGGTGTGAGTGTGGATGTTGGCGAGTACGCCCGCGCTATTCGGTCCGATGACGTCCGAGTGCCGCTGGTTATCAAGAACGCGGTCAACGGTCCGGCGAGGTTGCGCGGACACACCGGCTGATTGTCGCAGAATGTGAGAGTTGCCTGGTAGCTTTGCCGTGTGGACCTACTCGCGGCTTCTGCTAGTAGCAGTGGTGCGCGATCGCGCGAGTTGCCGGCGGGGGCCGGCGGGGGTTTCCCCTATCTAACAGAAGGGGAAACTTGGCCAAATTGGCCACGGCCCGTGGGCCTGCCGGGGGTGGGGATCGACCGCCTGTCGATGTCGTTCCCGGTTGCTGAGCACGCGCCGCCGGGTGCCTGGGATAGCCACACGTACCGGTATGAGAGCGGCCAGCACGCGTACTCGAAGCGGGTGCCGGTCTCCGACGGTGATGGCCCGGCGGTAATGGTCGGCGTGACGACGATCAACGGAAGGCCGTGGGGGAAGGCCGAGTGCAACCCTGCGAGGTTTGCGGACCCGTACGGGTGCGAGCTGCTCGACCCGCGGATGCTGCCGGCGGCGGTCACGGTGATGTGGCTGGCGGTCGGCGAGCTGGTGCGGCCGGCTGAGTCGTTGGAGCAGGCGCGGGTAACTCGGTTAGACGTGGCTCGCGATTTCCGGGCGGTCACGTCGCCGGCGCTTTACGTCGAGGGTCTGGGGCCTCTGCGTCGGCCGTGGGCTCGGCGCTCGTTCACCTATAACGATCCGGGCCGGGGTGACGCGCAAACGCTGTTCGTCGGTTCCGGTGCTGGGGGCGTGCGCTTGTACGACCAGCACCAGGCCTACGCCGACAAGGGAGCGCCCGAGGGTTCGTTGCGGTGGGAGGCCGAGGTCCGGAAAGGTTGGTTGCAGCGCGCAGGTATTCGTCACGTGACGGATTTGGACCCAGTGGCCGTGGACAGGCTCGCGCTGGATCGTTGGAAGTGGTCAGCTATGGGCACTGAGGTGACGGGCCCGGTTAACGCCGTTCAGGTTGTACAGCGGGCCATGGTTGAGGGTCGTGTGACCCGAGCTGTGGGAGCGAAATTGTTGGGCGAGCTGATGTTGGAGTCGTTTGGGTTCGGCCGTCAGGCCGGGCGGAGCGAACGCCGTCACCGCGATGTGATGGACGAGCTCGGTGTTACCGCGCCGGCCTTGTGGAACAACGACCTTTCGCGGCAAGCGGTGGGGCGCTTGGACTTTGAGGAGGGCACCGAGGTTCTGTCGATGGTGGGTGCTCGGTCTCCGTCGTCATCTGGTGAGTTGTCGGCGCTTCCGCGTTAGCCGATAATGTACATTATGTCATTCCATGCGCAGCGATCATGCCTACCCCGGCACGTCCGTGAAGCACCTCCTCCCCAGCTCGTGGCCGAGTCGTCCGCTCGGGTGCGGACCCGGCGTGCTCCGGGAGTCTCCGGCCGCCCAGCACCGATGAGTGCTTGACAGTCTGCTTGTTTTTTGCAAGTGTCAGTCCGACCGCACCCCAACCCGAAATGGAGACTCATCATGGGCCCCATGTTCGTCAACCTGCCGGTGACCGATCTGGACCGCGCCAAGGCGTTTTACACAGCTGTCGGCTTTCGGATCAACCCGGTCTTCACCGATCACAATGCCGCGTGCGTCGTGGTCGATGAGGGCCACAACTACTTCATGATCTTGGTCCGCGAGTTCTTCCAGACGTTCACCACACTCCCGATCGGAGACCCGACCTCGTCCGTGTCGTGCGCGACCGCCATCTTCCTGGACAGTCGAGAGGCAGTGGACGCGACCATGTCCGACGGCCTTGCGGCCGGCGGCTCGGAGGCCCAGCCGCCGACGGATCTCGGCTTCATGTACCAGAGGCAACTGACCGATCCGGACGGCAACATCCTGGAGTTCGGCTACATGGACCCCGTTGCCGCCGAGCAAGGGCCGGAGGCGTTCATGGCCCAGCAGGCCTGAGGGCAGTCGGCAGTCGGTGGGCGCGCGTGAGTACGGGCAGTACTGCGGTGTCACGCGCGCCCTGGAGCTGGTGGGCGAGCGCTGGGCACTGCTGATCGTCCGAGACCTGCTCGTCGGGCCGCGGCGCTACGGGGAACTCGCGGCGGGTCTCCCCCGCATCCCCAGCAACGTTCTGGCGGCGCGACTTAAGGAATTGCAGGCCGCCGGCATCATCCGCCGCGTACCACGTTCGCGCATCATCGTCTACGAATTGACTCCATACGGCCACGAACTCGAACCCATCGTGCTGGCCCTCGGCGCCTGGGGTTTCAAGGCAATGGGCGCACCGCGAGAGGACCAGGTCATCACCGCGGACTCGATGACCATGGCGCTGCGCACGGCGTTCCAACCGCTCGTAGCGGCAACATTGCCTACCACCGCCTACGCGGCTCGCTTGGGGCCCGCCGACCTGTTCATTCGAGTGGACCATGCCGTGCTGGACGTGGGGCGCGGCGACGGGCCGGCCGACCTGACGTTCGCTGCGGGGCCGAGGATTCGCGACCTCATTTCCGGGCACCTCGACGCTGATCGCGCGATCGCGACGGGCGTTGTCGAAGTCCTGGGCGGTCGGGTCGAGCTCCTGGACCGATTCGCGAATACGTTCCACCTGGCAGCCTGATCCGGCCTGGGAGTGGGGCCGACCGGTAGGCCGGCGGAGCTCCCGTCCGGTCGCTCCCCGAAAGGACGCCATTCAGCACACCCGGGCCGTGGCTCGGCTCACGCGCTGGGTAACGCGGCAGCCAGCTTCCGGTGCAGCCCATCCACCTGATCGGCGGTCAGCGGTCCTGGCAGGAGGATGTGTTCGATCGCCTTCTTGACCCAGAGCACTCGGACCTGCCGCGTCACGAAGTCTCCGCCGATGAGCGGCCAGTCTGCCTCGATGAAGACCAGCATGCCCGCCAGCGGGACGTCGTGACCGATGATGGCCTGGACCAGGCCCAACTGCTTGTGCATGCCTTCGACGAGCGGGTTGCACCGGCGGCCGCCGACCATGAGGGTTTCGGTTCGGGGTCGGAGTAGACCACCCTCGACGCGCAACGTCGGCCGTCCCTGGTACCGCTTGGCGTCCGGCACATACACGCCCGATCCACTGATCGCGATATGGTCGATATTGGCGCGGCTCTTCGGTATTCGCCGATCGTGCAGGACGCGAACACCATCGGCCGCCAGGTCGTTCAGGCGGCTGCCCAGTACCTCCTCTCCCCTCGCCCCGGTGCGCCACGCCGTGGTGCTTTGTGGGTCGTCCGACAGCGCCAGGATCAGCCCTCCCAGCTTGGGGTGACGGGCACGGATTCGCTGTTCTCGCTGGGCTGCGCGGCGTTCGAACTCACGCCGAGCAGAAGCGCCGGCGGTGCCGATCTCGACCGGGGTGGGCGGTGCCGATGAAGGTCCACTCGGGTGCGGCTCCCCGGCAGTGCGCGACTCCGTGGACACCGTCTGGCCGGCCCGCAGCACCCCTTCGCCGCACGGCAGGCAGATCACGTTGCGCGCCGACTTGTCGTAGATCGCCGCATCGCCCTGACCGATGCAGGTCCCGCATTCGCGACACACGCCCGCGTAGCGCAGCCGCATTCGCTTCCATGGCGCCGGTGTTGTCACGAACCCTCCACGAAGGATGGCAAAACGGACTGCCAGTGTTGCTCATGGTGTCCCAGATGTCACGCGATGCGCGGGTCGTTCGTGCTCGAACTGGTCGAAATCGCGACGGGCCCGAGTCACGTGTGGCAGACGCCCCGGAAGCTGTCCGCTGCTGTCAGACCGAAGCGCCGGCGAAGATGACTGCGCACGGCGGGTTCGACCGAGACAACCGGCCATCCGTCGTGACCAGCGGACACTGTCGTGCCTCTGCCAAGGCAACGTAGAGCCCGTCCAAAATGCGGATGCTGTCCCGCAAGGTAAATGCTCGCATCAGGTGGTCCCGGTTCACCGGAACGACTTCTTGGACCAGCGCGGCGGCGTCCTCGAGTGCTCGCCCGGCTTCGGCGGCATCCAACTCCCCCGCTCGCAGCAGGTGGATCACCGCGGAACTCACCTCGGCCAGCTGATGTCCCGGCGCGACGATGTCCTCCCGGTCGATGTGCGCCAGCACCGCCTCCTTGGCGCCACGATCGGCGACGACGTCGACCAACGCCGAGGCATCGAGGACGATCACGCTTCGAACTCCTCGTCGACCGCCGTCATGATCGCCTCGGTCGTCAGCGCAGACGTGCGGATCGGCCGCTTGCGTGCTGCAGCGACCCAGGCCGCGTTTCGATCATTGCTCAGGGCGGCGACGAAGGCGCGCTGCGCGACCTGCGACATGGGCAGCGCCCGGCGCTTGATCTCATCGTAGAGGGCGTCCGGGATGTAAATGCTCACCTTAGGCATACCCCCAGTGTACCCCCAGCACCCGCCGATACCGACAGCCACGGCCGATCCCTTGCCGCCTTGTACATTCGACCCGGAACGGACCACATCCACGACCAGCGCGCGACCAGGAATGAGGCGCCATGAGCCCGGCCACCCGCAGCCGCCGTACCGCCGCAATACCGACCACGGTGGCCGGCCGGTCCGCCCCGAGCATCGCCGACAGCCACGACTGGATCCGGGTTCAGGGCGCCCGGGAGAACAATCTCAAGGACATCACCCTGGAGATCCCCAAGCGCCGCCTGACCGCGTTCACCGGAGTGTCCGGCTCGGGCAAGAGCTCGCTGGTGTTCGCTACCATCGCCGCCGAGTCTCAACGCATGATCAACGAGACCTACTCGGCATTCGTGCAGGGCTTCATGCCGACCCTGTCCCGCCCGGACGTCGACGTGCTCGAAGGGCTTACCACCGCAATCATCGTCGATCAGGAGCGCATCGGCGCCAACCCGCGGTCCACCGTCGGCACCGTCACCGACACCGGAGCGATGCTGCGCATCCTGTTCAGCCGCCTCGGCGTGCCGCATATCGGGTCGGCGCAAGCGTTCTCGTTCAACGTCGCCTCCATCAGCGGCGCCGGCGCGGTGACGATGGAACGGGGCGGGCGCACCGTCAAGGAGCGCCGTGAGTTCTCCATCACCGGCGGGATGTGCGCCCGCTGCGAGGGTCTCGGGTCGGTGACGGACTTCGACGTGACCGCCCTGTACGACGAGTCGAAGTCGCTGCGCGAGGGTGCGCTGACCATCCCCGGCTATTCGATGGACGGCTGGTATGGTCGCGTCTTCATGGGCTCCGGCTTCCTCGACCCCGACAAGCCGATCCGCCGCTACACCAAGCGCGAGCTGAACGACCTGCTCTACAAGGCGCCCACCCGCATCAAGGTGGAGGGCATCAACGTCACCTACGAGGGCCTGGTCCCCCGCATCCAGAAGTCCATGCTGTCCAAGGACCGCGAGGCCATGCAGCCGCACATTCGCGCGTTCGTGGACCGGGCAATCACGTTCACCACTTGTCCCGATTGCGGTGGCACCAGGCTATCCGAACTGGCCCGCTCCTCGAAGATCAAGGGCCTGAGCATCGCGGACGCCTGCGCCCTGCAGATCTCGGACCTGGCCGAGTGGTTGCGCGAGATCGCCGAACCGAGCGTCGCTCCGCTGCTGGAGTCGCTGCAGTTCACCCTGGACTCCTTCGTCGAGATCGGCCTGGGATACCTGTCATTGGAGCGCCCGTCCGGGACGCTGTCCGGTGGCGAGGCTCAGCGGGTGAAGATGATCCGGCATCTCGGATCGTCCCTCACCGACGTCACCTACGTGTTCGACGAACCCACCATCGGTCTGCATCCGCACGACATCGCGCGGATGAACGCGCTGCTGCTCCGATTGCGGGACAAGGGAAACACCGTGCTGGTGGTTGAGCACAAGCCCGAGGTTATCGGGATTGCTGACCACGTGGTCGATCTCGGTCCCAGGGCCGGCAGCGCCGGTGGCGAGGTGATGTTCACCGGCACGGTGGACGGGCTGCGCGCCAGCGACACCGTCACCGGACGGCATCTGGACGACCGTGCCCGTCTGAAGGACTCGGTGCGCACCGGCTCCGGGGCTATCGAGGTACGGGGAGCGTCCACGCACAACCTGCAGGACGTCGATGTGGATATCCCCCTCGGCGTCCTCGCGGTGGTGACCGGGGTTGCCGGATCGGGCAAGAGCTCCCTGATCGGCGGCTCGGTCTCCGGCCGCGACGGGGTGGTGACGATTGACCAGGGGATGATCAAGGGCTCCCGGCGCAGCAACCCGGCGACCTACACCGGCCTGCTGGACCCGATCCGCAAGGCATTCGCCAAGGCCAACGGGGTGAAACCCGCCCTGTTCAGCGCGAACTCGGAGGGCGCCTGCCCCGCGTGCAACGGCGCGGGGGTAATCTACACCGACCTGGCGATGATGGCCGGCGTGGCGTCGACCTGCGAGGAATGCGAGGGCCGGCGCTTCCAGGCCTCGGTGCTGGAGTACACCCTGGGCGGGCGGAACATCGCGGACGTCCTAGCCATGCCGGTCACCGAGGCGAAGCAGTTCGTCGCCGGTGGGGAGGTGAAAATCCCTGCCGCGCACACGATCCTGACCCATCTCGACGATGTCGGACTCGGCTACCTGACGCTGGGACAGCCGCTGACCACGCTGTCCGGCGGGGAGCGGCAGCGGCTCAAGCTGGCCACCCACATGACGGAGAAGGCCGGAACCTACATCCTGGATGAGCCGACCACCGGGCTGCACCTGGCCGACGTCGAACAACTTCTGGGGCTGCTGGATCGACTGGTCGACTCCGGCAGGTCGGTGATCGTCATCGAACACCACCAAGCCGTGATGGCGCACGCCGACTGGATCATCGACCTGGGGCCCGGTGCCGGCCACGATGGCGGGCGAATCGTGTTCGAGGGCACGCCGGCCGACCTGGTCGCCGACCGCTCCACGCTGACCAGCCAGCACCTGGCGGCCTACGTCGGAGCCTGACGCCGCACCGGACCCGACGGCCGCGTCCCGGACTCCCGCGGGGAGGATGTCACCCATGGGCGAGCCCCCGACGGAGTCCTGGCAGTGGGACCCCACGCTGTACCAGGGCAGCGCCGGCCACTACGTTCGCGGCCGGGTGCCCTACCCGACCGGCCTGATCGATCTGTTGGTCGGTGAACTCGGACTGGACGGGCGCGGCCGGCTGCTCGATATCGGCTGCGGGCCCGGAACACTGACCCTGCCGCTGGCGGGCCACGTGGAACACGTCGTCGGTGCGGACGCCGATGCCGGCATGTTGGCCGAAGCCCGGCGCCGCGCCACCGCCGTCGGCATCCGAAATGCCACCTGGCTGAACCGGCAGGCGGAGGACCTGTCACCCGATCTCGGACCGTTTGGCGCCGTGACCATGGCGCAGTCCTTCCACTGGATGGATCGACGTCGCGTCGCCGCCCTGCTGCACCAGCTGGTGCAGCCAGGCGGCGCGCTCGGCTACGTTCACGCGACCACTCATGAAGGCATGGACGGCACGCTGCCGCTGGCCAATCCCCGCCCGCCGCGACGGGAGATGGACGCGCTGATCGCCGCATACCTGGGGCCCCGGCGCCGCGCGGGTCGCGGTCACCGCCCATTGGACCGGATCAGCGAGGAAGATCGGCACCGGACCGAGGCCGCGATGTTCACCGCGGCGGGATGGTCCGGACCGACAGCTCACGTCGTTCCCGGCTGGACCGTCGATCGCACCGCCGACGAGGTGGTGGCCAGTGTGTTCTCGCTCTCCTATGCGACGCCGCATCTCTTCGGCGATCGCCTGGCCGACTTCGAGCGGGAGCTGCGGGCGATGCTCCGACGGGCCAGCCCGGACGGCCTGTTCAGCGAACGGATGCGGGAGATCGCCGTCCAGGTGTGGCGCCGGTAACCAGCTGCCGATGCGATGGCGGCGCACCGGAGGTGAACGAACCGATCGGACTACGGGATCCCGCGGTCGATCAGGCCGCCCAGCGCCGCCCGGCCGGACTCGTCACCGGAGATGGTCACGCTGCCGCCGCGGGTCCACGCCCAGAGCGCCAGGTCCTGCGCCGGCCCGGTGACCGTCACCGTCGGCGTTGCGCTGGGATCGGCGCGGGTGCCGTGCGGCTCGTCGAAGGCCTTGCCGGACTGCGGCCCCGTGCCCGCCCAGTGGCCGACGTCGACCAGCCACTGCTGCCCGGTGTCGGAGGCGACCAGCTCTACTGTGGCGAGCGATTCCCGCACCGCCCACTCCGGCATCCAGCCCCACATCACGTCGACGCAATGATCGACGGCGCCGGCCGCCACCGCGGGCGAGATGGACGAGAGGCCCACGCCGGCGGTCAGTTCCGCGTCCACCCGGTGCATGGTCGCCTCGTAGGTCTGCATGCGCCGGGTGAACCCGACGGTCTGGTCGGCCTCCCACCACGTCCAGCGGGGATCGGCGTCGTCCAGCGAGGAGAGCTGCTCGAGCAGATCGGCGGTGGCCCGTGCTCGCACCGGCAGCATGCCGGCCACCGTCTCGGGTCGCTCGGGCTTGCTCTGCTCGGCGGCCTCCGCCTGGTCGTCGGTGCGTAGGTCGTCGCCCAGGATCTTCGCCCAGAAGGCGTGTACCTCGGTCAGGTGCCACAGCAGGTCAGCGGCGTTCCAATCGGGGCAGGTGGGGCAGCGGGCCTCCGGTGGTGCGTCGGCCAGGACGTCGGCGAAGCGCTGGGCCTCCGCCCGGATGACGGCGATGCGGTCGATGGTCTCGGTGTTCGTCATGCGGCCCACCGTAGAGGCAATCCAGGACAGACCACTTCCTGGTTACGATGAATCTCATGGCGCCGGCCGAGATCAGCCCCACGGCCCGGGCGCTGCTTGCGCTGGAGACGCTGCAGCAGCGGCCCGGTGTCACCGCCGATGAACTGGCCGTCCGGCTCGGCGTCACCGACCGTGCCGCGCGGCGGTACGTCGCGATCCTGCGCGAGGCGGGCATCGAAGTGCAGTCCACCCCCGGCCGGTACGGCGGCTACCGGATCGGTCGGGGACTTCGGCTGCCGCCCATGGTGTTCACCGCCGCCGAGGCCTTAGGGCTGGTGATGGCGGTGCTGGACGGTCAGCACGCCGCCGACGATCCGACCGAACCGGTGGGTGCGGCGCTGGGCAAATTGATCCGCGCGCTGCCCGACGGGGTGGCTGTCCCGGCCCGCACCCTGCGCGAGCACGCGCTGGCCGCGCCGCGTCGCGACACCGGGCGCCCCGATCCCGACGTCACCAGCGCACTCGTCGGCGCGGTGGCCGCCCGTCGCCGCGCCCGCGTGGGCTACCGCAGCGCCTCCGGACACGCGGCAGACCTGGAGGTCGACCCCTGGGCTGTCGTGGTGCGCTACGGCCGCTGGTATCTGCTGTGCTTCGCGCACGGGCCGGGTGAGGTGCGGACGCTGCGCATCGACCGGGTCACCTCGGTCGAGGTGCTTGCCGGCTCGTTCCGGCCGCCGGCGGACCTGGATCCGGCGGCGTCCCTGGAGGAGCATCTGGGCAGCGGCTGGGCGCTGCGCACCGAGGTCATTTTCGACGCGCCGCTGGCGGAGGTGCAGCCGTGGGTGTCGGCCACCATGGGCCGGTTGACGCCGTCCGACGACGGTGCCCGGTGCGTGCTGCTCGGCAGCACCCGCAATCCGGCGATGTACGCCGGCGAGCGGCTGGCCGCGGTGCCGTTCGAGTTTCATGTGGTGGGCGGGGACGAGCTACGGCAGGCGGTGACGGAGGTGGCCGAGCGGCTGGCACGGGCCGCACAGACCGACCACGATCCGGTAACACGGCCTCCGGCGACGACCCCGCGTCCCAGGGGGAGGTAGCCGACGTGGTGCGCGAGGTCTGGTTGTGTGCGCCCGTCGCCGAGCCGTGACTCAGCCCCCGGAGATCGACCCCACCACCAGGAATGGCTCGGTGCCCGCCGCGACCGGCCCCGGCACCGGCGTGTCCACCGGGTCGTGGGACAGGTCCTGCTCGCAGGCGAAGAACCGCACGAACGGGCGTCGCGGTCCGCCGCCGTGATCCCGGATGGCGCCGCGGAGCACCGGGAACCGATCCTCGATCGCGTCCAGCACGGCACCGATCGTCACCTGCTGGGCTGCGCCGGCGGCCGGGACATCCACCCGCACCTCGCCGGCCACCCTGGCCAGGCTGCGCAGGTGGCCGGGCAGGATCACCCGAATCTCCGTCACCGATGGCACCTTTCGTCACCGCCGTCAGGCGAGGGTCTGGACCTCGACCGACAGCACCGCCGGCAGGTCTCGCACGATCGGTGACCAGTTGTCCCCGGCGTCCGCGGAGGCGTACACCTGCCCGCCGGTGGTACCGAAGTAGATGCCGCAGTCGTCCAGCGAGTCCACCGCCATTGCGTCGCGCAGCACGTTGACATAGCAATCCCGTTGCGGCAGGCCGGTGGTCAGCGCCTCCCACTCCCCGCCCCCGGTTCGGCTGCGGTAGACCCGCAGCTTGCCGTCCATCGGAACGTGGAACTCGTCGCTGGTGATCGGCACGACGTATACCGTGTCCGGCTCGTGCGCGTGCACGTCGATGACGAAGCCGAAGTCGGTGGGCAGGTCGCCGCTGATCTCGTACCAATTGTCGCCGGCGTCGTCGCTGCGCATCACGTCCCAGTGCTTTTGCATGTACAGCGTGGACGGTTTGGCGGGGTGCAGCGCCAGCCGGTGCACGCAGTGTCCGATCTCCGCGTCCTGGTCCGGCAGGTGGCCGGAGTTGAGTCCATTGTTGATCGGCTTCCAACTCTGCGCGCCATCGTCGGTCCGAAACGCCCCTGCTGCGGAGATTGCCACGAACATCCGGTCCGGATCGGCCGGGTCGAGCTTGATGGTGTGCAGGCACATCCCGCCGGCGCCGGGCGCCCACTGCGACCCCTTGTAGGCGCGCAGGGCGGGCAGTTCCTGCCAGCTGGCGCCGGCGTCCGACGAGCGGAACAGGGCCGCGTCCTCCACCCCGGCCCAGACGACATCGGGGTCGGTCGCCGACGGCTCCAGGTGCCACACCCGGGAGAACTTCCACGGACGGGGCGTGCCGTCGTACCACTGGTGGTCGCCCGGGTCGCCGTCGTAGCCGAATTCGTTGCCTACCGGCTGCCAGCTCGCGCCGCCGTCGTCGGACCGCTGGATCTGCTGTCCGAACCAGCCGTTCGACTGGGAGGCCCACAGCCGGCTCGGGTCCACGGCCGATCCCGAGACGTGATACATCTCCCAGCCCGGGAAGAACGGCCCGTCGACCTTCCAGTCCAGCCGGGCGCCGTCGGCGGTCAGTACGAATGCACCCTTGCGGGTGCCCACCAGTACTCGCACTCCACTCATGGTGTTCTCCCTCGGAGTAGGCCACCGGCAACGGAATCGGCCGGGCTCTGCCGCACGTTTCGGACCAGCCAACCGGAATATTCACGGGCTGTCCATAGGGTGCCCGGAATACACCGCGATCGAACATTCGTCGGTCGACGCGGACCGGAATGACGGCGCATCGCAGCGGTGTGGCCGCGAACTCGCGCCGACGCCTTCGGCGAGGCCCGCGCCGGCGACGGTTGCTATCGTGACGAACCGTGACCGACAGTGGTCCAGACCCGCACACCACGCATCCGCCCGACCGGCCGGTGTTCCTGGCGCATTCCGTGACCAGGCCGGTGGCCGTGACCGCGGGTGTGCGGATTCTCGTCACGATCGCCGTCGTGGCCGTGCTGGCGATGGTGGTGACGGTGGTCGGCGGCGTCGGGCTGCCGCCGCTCGCCGCCCCCGCCGGCAGCACCGCATCGTCGTCCGCCGGGGCCCCAAGCGACCCGCAGACGCGGACCGCGGCCGCCACCGGTCAGCCGTCCGACCGGTCCACTCCACTCCGGGACGCGCCCGGACGAACGGATCCCCGCACCCCGTCAAGCACCAGCGCGCCCGACACGTCGCGCGGACTCGTGCCGGATGGTGCGCCGATCGGATTCGTGCCCGCCGCCCTCACGGTCACGCCCACAACCACTCCCGGCCCCGCCGACGCGCCGACGACGGGATCGCCCACCACCCGCACGACCGGCTCCGCCGCGGGCCCGAGCACCGCCACGCCGACCACCGCCGGGGTGACCACGTCGACCGCGGTGAGTGCGCCCTCCCCCACGACCTCGACGCCGCCGGACGGCTCCGTCCCCGGCAGCACCGCGTCCGGTACCTCCGCCCCGGGCAGCACCGCGCCGACGACCGCGTCCTCCGCCGCAGCCAGCACCACGCCCAGCACGACGTCGACGAGCGCGCCCACGGCCCGGCAGACCACGCCCACCCAGGCGGCCGACCCGACCACGAAGACGCGTCCCTCCCGGCACACCACTCCCGCGCCCCCCGTCCCCACCGGTCGTCCCGACTCTGGCGGCTGATGTGGCCCCGGTGTCCCGACATGGCCGGCCGGCCACCGTTCGCTCGCACTGGATCCTGCTGGTTCTGTGCCTACTGCTGCTCGGCCTGCTGCTCGCGGTGTACTCGCTGACCGACGGCAAACCAGGCGAAGTGGTCGCGGCCGGCCCGGCAACTCCGGACGCCACACCCTCCGCGCTGCCGCATGCCGGACCGGTGGTCGATGCCGGCGACCGACTCGCCAGCACCGCCCGCCCCGGGCCGCACACCATCGCCCTGACCTTCGACGTCCGAACGATCACCGGAACCGACGCCGTGCTGAATGTGCTGCGCCGCCTGCACGCCCCGGGCACGTTCTTCGTGGCCGGCGCGGATGCGGCGCAGCATCCGGCCATGCTGCGCCACATCGTGGCAGCAGACGGCGAGATCGGCCTGGCTGGCTTCACCCACCGGGATCTGGGCACCATGCCGGGTTGGCAGGAGCGGCTTGAGCTGGACCAGGCGCAGTACGTGCTCGCCGCCGCCACCGGTCGAACGAGCAACCTGCTGCGGCTGCCATACGCGTCGACCACCGCTCGGATCGATCCGGCCGACGTCACGGCGATGCGCCGCGCGGGCAACTACCGGGTGGTCTTCGCCGATGTCGATGCCCGGGACGCGACGCCCGCGCGGGCCGGCGTCATCGCGGCCGCCATCACGACGCCGGCAGGAACCGGCACGATCGTCCAACTGCGCGCCGACCCGGCGGCGGCGCAGGCCCTGACCACGATCATCCCGACGCTCCGCGACGCCGGCTACACCCTCACCACCGTCACCGATGCGATCGGCGTGCCGGACGCGCTACAACCGGCCGACTTCGGCGACCGAGCGCGCGGGTGGATCACCGTCGGTGCCGTGCAGGCCAGCCACCTGCTGGTGCCGGCGCTGACCTGGTTGACCATCGCCATGACGGTGCTATGTCTGTTGCGCGTCGTGCTGGTGGTGCCGTTCGCCGGGCGGCACCACCGCCACCGGCACCCGGTGGACGAGGACTACACGCCATCGGTCAGCGTGGTGATCCCGGCCTACAACGAGGCGATCGGCATTGCCGCATCCGTGCGGTCGGTGGTGGCCTGCGACTATCCCGACCTGGAGATCGTGGTGGTGGACGACGGCTCCACCGACGGCACCGGTGAGGTGGTGCGCTCGATGAGCCTGCCGGGCGTGCGCGTGATTCGGCAACCGAATCGGGGCAAGCCGGCCGCCCTCAATGCCGGGATCGCCGCCGCCCGCGGCGAGATCCTGGTGCTGGTTGACGGGGACACCGTGTTCGCTCCGGACACCATCCGGCGCCTGGTGCGCGGGATGGCTGACCCGCAGGTCGGGGCGGTCGCCGGGAACACCAAGGTCGGCAACCGGCGCGGCCTGATCGGCAAGTGGCAGCACGTGGAGTACGTGCTCGGCTTCAATCTGGACCGCCGGATGTTCGACGTGCTGCAGTGCATGCCGACGGTTCCCGGTGCGATCGGTGCGTTCCGCCGCTCCGCGCTATCGGCCGTGGGCGGCGTTCCGGCGGACACGCTGGCCGAGGACACCGACCTGACGATGGCGGTGTGCCGCGCCGGATACCTGGTCCGGTACGACCCGGACGCGATCGCCTGGACCGAGGCGCCCGCCACCCTGGGTGAGCTGTGGCGCCAGCGGTATCGCTGGTGTTTCGGGACGCTGCAGGCGATGTGGAAGCATCGTCGGGCGGTGCTGCAGCGCGGACAGGCGGGCAAGCTCGGCCGCCGAGGACTGCCCTACCTGCTGTTGTTCCAGGTGGTGCTGCCACTGTTCGCACCGCTGATGGACCTGCTGCTCGTCTACCAGCTGGTGGTGCGCTCCTCCCCCGTCGTGATCGTCGCCTGGGTGTCGTTCCTGGCGCTGCAGCTGCTGTGCACGCTGTTCGCGTTCCGGCTGGATCGCGAGCCGACGCGGCCGGTCTGGGTGGTGCTGACCCAACAGGTGGTGTACCGGCAGCTGATGTATCTGGTGGTGGTGCAGTCGATGATCAGCGCGCTCGGGGGTATGCGGCTGCGCTGGCACAAGCTGCGGCGCACCGGCGATCTGGACGCCGCCCCGGCTCCCGCCCCGTATCGGACCTGACGGGGCCTGACGGGCCTGCGCCGGGGTCTGCGGCAACCACCCGGGCGGCACGGTGGCCGCGGGTACAGTGCGTCCGTGCAGCTGCAGAACCGGATCATCGCCGAGTTGGGGGTGCGCCCGGACATCGACCCGGCCGCCGAAATCGATCGTCGGGTGCGGTTTCTGGCCGACTACCTGGCCGCCACGCCGGCGCGCGGCTACGCCCTGGGCATCAGCGGCGGCCAGGACAGCACGCTGGCCGGCCGCCTCACCCAGCTGGCCGTCCAGCGTCGTCGGGCGGCCGGTGCCACGGACGCGGTATTCGTGGCCGTGCGCCTGCCCTACGGCGAGCAGACCGATGAGGACGACGCGCAGCAGGCCTTGGAGTTCATCCGCGCGGACCGGGTGGTGACGGTGAACATCAAGGCGGGCACCGATGCGCTTTGCGTCGACACCGCAGCGGCGTTGGCCCAGCGGGCGGATTCCGCCGGCGGTGTCGAGCCGCTGCGAGACTTTGTGCGCGGCAACGTGAAGGCGCGAGCGCGGATGGTGGCGCAGTTCGCCATCGCCGGGCAGCTCGGCCTGCTGGTGGTGGGGACCGACCATGCTGCCGAGGCCGTGACCGGCTTCTTCACCAAATTCGGTGACGGCGCCGCCGACGTCACCCCGCTGTCCGGATTGACCAAGCGCCAGGGCGCCGCACTGCTGCGGCACCTGGGGGCGCCGGAGGGCACCTGGCGCAAGGTGCCGACCGCGGACCTGGAGGACGACCGGCCCGCGCTGCCCGACGAGGAGGCGCTCGGGGTGCGCTACGCCGACATCGACGACTACCTGCAGGGCCTGCCCGTCGACGCCGAGGCGGCCGCGCGCATCGAGCGCTGGTACACGGCCACCCGGCACAAGCGGGCGCTGCCGGTGACACCCGCCGACGACTGGTGGCGCGGGTGAGCCTGTCCCCTGTCCTGCGGCAAGTGGAACGACTGGTCGCGCTGGGTGTGCACGAGCGGGCGGGACTGTCGGCGCAGGAGCTTCGAGGCGCCGCCGCCGCGCTGTCGACAGGCGGTGACGAGCGGTCCGTGCTGGCGCTCGATCCGGCCCTGGCGCCCGCCTCCGTGCTGGCCCCGCTGATGAGCCGGGCCGCGCGACCGGGATTCATCGTGGTCGACATGACCGACGTGGACGAGTTCGCGCCCCTTGATACCGTCGCCGTCCCGGAGTCGCCCGTGTACCTGGTGCGGAGCCCGGACCGCGGCGACGAGATGGCGAACTGGAGCCCCCACGAGGCGCTGCCCGCGATCCTCGCCGCGGGCCGTACCCCGTTGCTGCTCACCGAGGGCATCACCTGGGTGCTGCAGCAGCCCGAGATCCTCCAGCCCGGAACCTGCTTCATGACGATTGGCTCCCGGCTGCGCCGACCGGGCGGGCGACTCGACGCCCGCACCCCGGCGCTCTGGATCTCCGGCGGCACCGGACGGGACGGCGTCGCGCGCCGCGGTGCGCCGAAGGTGGGCTGGTGCTGGGCGGGAAACCGGCACACCTGGCTGGGTTTCGCGTCCGGCGCGGGGCGGGTCGGCGCGCCCGCACCGGCTGATCGCGCATGAGACCGTCCGGTGCCCGTCACGGGCTCGGGGCAGCAACCGGCGACGACGGTCCGGCGCCGGGCCGGGTCGCGAAGCTGGACCCCGCCGCGGTTGTCGCCCGGCTCCGCGCGGCGGGATGCGTGTTTGCCGAGCGGGAGGCCGACCTGCTGCTGGCAGCGGGTCGCTCCGGGACGGCACTGGAGCACCTGGTGGCACAGCGGGTCGCGGGGCGGCCGCTGGAATACGTGCTCGGCTGGGCGGAGTTCGCCGGGCTGCGGATCCCCGTCACCGACGGCGTTTTCGTCCCCCGGCGGCGCAGCGAACTGCTCGCGCGGCTGGCCGGCGACGCGGCGCGGGACGGCGCCGCGGCCGGGCGGGCGCCGGTGGTCGCCGACCTGTGCTGCGGGGCGGGCGCCCTAGGTGCCGCCGTCGCGAATGCCGTACCCGGCGTCGAGTTGCACTCGGCCGACATCGACCCGGCTGCCATCGACTGCGCCCGCCGCGCCACCGCCCCGTTCGCGGGACGGGTCTATGTCGGCGACCTGTACGCCGCGCTGCCCGACCGGCTGCGGGGTCATCTCGACGTGCTGGTGGTCAACGCGCCCTACGTGCCCACCGGCGAGATCGCGTTCATGCCTACCGAGGCGCGCGATTTCGAGCGCCCGGCGGCGCTGGACGGCGGGCCCGACGGCCTGGTGATCCTCGGCCGGGTGGTGGCCGGAGCCGCCGAGTGGCTCGCGCCGTCCGGCACCGTGCTGATCGAGTGCGCCGCGCACCAGTCCGGTGCGCTGGCCGACCTGGTCACCGCGGCGGGCCTGTTGGCGGGTGTTCACCGCGACGACGACCGCGACGCCACCGTGGTCATCGGTCGGCGACCCTGGACGCGGTGACCGGGTGGCGGCACCGGCTGGTCCGCGCGGCATCACCCACGTTGCCACCCGTACTTCCGCCGGCCGGAGACACCCGGTGCGGCCCCATCGCGCCGTGACTGCGCCGACCCGGTGATTCAATGGTTTTCGCACGGGAGAGCGCGTTCGAGGCAGGCGGGTGGGACATGCGTGACGGGGGATCGAACCGCGCTGCCCTGACGGCAGGTGACGGCGGACCCTATCCCGTCGGGGTGCGCACCACCCTGGACGAGCAGACCTTCCGCGACGCCTCGCCTGTCGTGCAACTCTGGGTGCTGATCATCGGGCTGGCGGCGCTCGCGGCTCCGATCGTCGTGTCGGTGTTCGACGGGTTCGGACTCACCGGGTCCGACCTCGTCACCGCTGGGGTGCTGGTCCTGGCCAGCGCGGCGAACATCGAACTGGGCCGGCTGCTCGATCGGGCCGCCCGGGAGCAGCAGCGCCCGCACAAGGGATTGTCCGCCTGGGCAATGGCCACCGTGGTGCTGCTGCCGGCCTGGTACCTGCTGCCGGTGATCACTCTGACCTATGCACACGCCTGGTGGCGGGATCGACATCTGCCGCGCTGGAAGTGGCTCGGATCGGCCAGCTACATGGTGCTCGCGGCCCTGGTGGCGCGGGCCGTCCAGCATGCCCCGGCGAGCGGCATCGGGCTGGACGTCGGCCCGAGCGTCGTCGGGATGGCGCTGGTGGTGGCCAGCTGCCTGGCCTTCATGACGGTGGAATCCGGGCTGCTGATCACCTTCGTGATGCTCAACCGGACCCATGCGGAGCTGTGGCTGCGGCGCACGCTGACAGACCCGCTGTTTTTCGCCACCGAGTTCGGTGTGCTGAGTCTGGGGGCGCTGACCGGGCTGGTCGCCGACATCGCCGGCTGGTACGTCCTGCTGGTTGCGCCACTGTTCCTGTTGATGCAGCAGGCCGTGCTGCATCGGCCGTTGCAGGAGCGGGCCGACATCGACGCCAAGACCGGTGCCCTGCACTATCGGGTGTGGCTCCGTGCTGCGACGGCGGAGGTGGCGCGGCTCACCGCCGAGCGCCGCCCCTGGGCGATCCTGTTCACCGACATCGACCACTTCCACCGGTTCAACCAGGCGCACGGGCATCTGGGCGGCGACCGGGCGCTGGCCGCCGCCGCCGACGCCACTCGGGATGCCCTGCCGCCCGGCACGATGATCGGTCGATTCGGCGGCGAGGAGTTCTGCGCGTTGCTGCCCGGTGCCGTGGACGCGACCGCACTGGCCGCCGCCGAACGGGTGCGGCTGCGGGTCAGCGGGATGCGGCCGCCGGCGATCCCGGAGCAGATCACCGTGAGCATCGGGGTGGCGGGCGTGCCCGCCGGCGATCCGCGGACCAGCGTGCCGACCGCCGTCGCCCGAGCCGACGAGGCGCTGTACGTGGCCAAGCGGTCCGGGCGGGACTGCTGCCGACTGTGGACCGGCGACCCCGCAGAGCCCGATGGGACCCGGCCCGCCTGACCGCGGCCATGCTGTCGGCGTCAGGGCATCGCCGGCGTCAGGCCGTCGGGTGCGGCTGCGCCGCCAGCGCCCGCGCCCACCGGGGCAGGGAATCCCGCAACGCCCGGCCCGCGATCAATGCCACCGCCCACGCCATCAGACCGGTGATCTGCAGGCGCACCTCGATGCCGGTGCCCGGGCCGCGCGGCAGCAACAGATGATCTTCGGTGACGACGAAACCCGGACCACGGCTGCTCCAGCGGAACGACCGCCCGGGCACTACGTCATCGATGGTCCACACCGCCGGTCGCAGCCCCGGCTGCACCACGCGTGCCGTGGTGCCGACCCGCAGCGGGCCGTCCGGCTGCAGCACCGTGACGGTCGGGCACCACCGCGGCCAGGCGGGCAGGTCCGCCAGCATGTCCCACAGCGCACTCGACGCCGTCCCGGATGCCTCGCTGGCGTGAATCCGCACGCAACGCCCCCTTCCGAACACCGCAGTACGGTGCCGACTCGACCCGCCGAGCGGCGGGTCACCGAGCGCCGATCAGGCCGCGGCTTCTAGGCTCGCAGTATGCAGCAGTACCTGGACCTGATGGACCGCATCCTGCGCGAGGGGCATCGCAAGTCCGACCGCACCGGCACCGGGACCCTGTCGATCTTCGGCCACCAGATGCGTTTCGATCTGGCCGACGGCTTCCCGGTGGTGACCACCAAGAAGGTGCACATGCGCTCGGTGATCGTCGAGTTGCTGTGGTTTCTGCGGGGCTCGACCAACGTGCGCTGGCTGCAGGAACGCGGCGTGTCCATCTGGGACGAGTGGGCCGACGCCGAGGGCGAACTCGGCCCGGTCTACGGCCACCAGTGGCGCTCCTGGCCGACGCCGGACGGCCGGCACATCGACCAGATCGCCAGGGTCGTCGAGTCCATCCGGAGCAATCCGGACTCCCGCCGGCACATCGTGTCCGCCTGGAACGTGGCGGAGGTGGACGACATGGCGCTGCCGCCGTGCCACACCCTGTTCCAGTTCTACGTCGCCGACGGAGCGCTGTCCTGCCAGCTGTATCAGCGCAGCGCCGACGTGTTTCTCGGGGTGCCGTTCAACATCGCCTCCTATGCGCTGCTCACCATGATGGTGGCCCGGGTGACGGGCCTTCGGCCCGGCGAGTTCGTGCACACCCTGGGCGACGCGCACCTGTACGCGAACCACCTGGAGCAGGCCCGGCTGCAGTTGACCCGCGCGCCCCGGCCGCTCCCGCGGATGCGCATCGCCGATGGCATCACGCAGCTCGACGCGTTCGAGTACGAGGACTTCGAACTTCTGGGCTACGACCCGCATCCGGCGATCAGGGCGCCGATCGCGGTATGACGGACGCCCAGGAGTGTGGGCGGCCGACCGTGGTCGGTGGCCGCCACTGTCAGGATGCGTGCCCGGCGGCGGTGATGACGGCATGCCGCTGATCGTGGTGGCGTCGGTGGCGGCCAACGGTGTGATCGGCCGGGACGGGGATCTGGCCTGGCGGAACTCCGATGATCTGCGTCGGCTCAAGGCCATGACGATGGGCCACACCCTGGTGATGGGCCGGCGCAACTACGAGTCCATCGGTCGCCCGCTACCCGGTCGGCGCACCGTCGTGCTCACCCGCCAGGCCGGCTGGTCGGCCGAGGGCGTGACGGTGGTGCACGACGCGGGGCCGGCCCTGGACGCCGCGTTGCGCGCGATCGCTGCAGACACCGGTGACGACACGGTTTTCGTCTTCGGCGGTGCCGAGATCTATGCGCAGTTGCTGGATCGGGCCGACGCGCTCGAACTCACCGAGATCGACGGTGAGGTGGACGGCGACGTGTACTTCCCGGCGGTGGATCCGACGGTGTGGCGCGAGGTGTCCCGCGAGCGACGGGACGGCTTCGCCTGGGTGCGGTACGTCCGGGCGAGCTAGGCGGGCGGGGCCCAGCGCGGATCGCGGCCGAGCAGGCGCAGCACCTCGTCGAACGGCGCCGAATCGGCGGGGACATCCAGCCCGCGTGCGAACGCGCGGCCCGCTCCCCGGGTCTGGTCGGTGTCGGGAATGGCCCGCGCGATTCGCAGGCACGGCTCGGTCAGCGCGTCGGGAACCTGCAGCGGGGCGCCGATGCCGACGGCCAGGTCCCAGGCGTGCACCACCAGGTCGATCAGGCGGGCGCCGAGCGCTCGCTCGGCCGGCAGCGGGGTATTCGGCAGGATCTCCGGCATCCAGATGACGCGCCCGCCCGGATCGCCGTAGCCGTCGAGGGCGGCGCGCTGCTCGGCCAGGGCGGCCAGCGACGGCCCGGGCACGTCGTTACCCACGGGTTTCGGTGCCCACGGGGCGAGTTCGCTCGCACCGCCCGCCAGCGCGACCGTGAAGGCCGTGTCCTGGCCGAGTTCGTGGGCTAGCAGTTCGCGCACTCGCCAGGTGCCACACGGAGTCGGTCGCCCGAGATCCGCCGGTCCGACGGCGACGAGCACCGATCGGAAGAGATCGAGCGCGCCCAGCTGATTCTCGACTGCCGGATGCATGGGGCCGTCCGCGCCCCGTCAGGCGATGGACGGTGCAGACGGCGTGGGGCGGTAGGGCAGCACGATGCGGATGCTGCTGGCAGCCTGCCCGCGGCCCGCGCCCGGCTTGGTGGAGTTGGCGGTGACGGAGGCCTTGGCGGGAGCCGGAATGCTGCGCAGCGCGGTACTCGCTGTGTCCAGCACGTCGGACAGTTCCAGGTCCAGCGCATCGCAGATGGACGCCAGCAACTCGCTGGACGCCTCCTTGCGGCCTCGCTCGACCTCCGAGAGGTATCCGAGCGACACGTTCGCGGCGGTAGAGACATCGCGCAGCGTGCGGCTCTGCCGAGTTCGCGCGTCACGCAGAGTCTCACCCAGTGCGTCCCGCAACAGCATGTCGCCCCTCCTCCCGGAACAGTCTTACCAGGGTGCTGACCACGCTACCCTCTCGCTCCGTGCGCGAGGGCTCGATGCCGTTCCGCTATGGGCGAAACGACCGCGGCCCGGCAGATGTTCCCGACCCCGGCGACGGGGCGTCCCGCGGCGCGGCGGACAGCTCCCGGACGAGCTCCAGGGCCGTCCGTACCGCGCGCGCCCTGACCTGCCAGCGGTCGGTGGGTGCGTGCTGGCCGGGCAGGGCGCGGACCCGGGACAGTTGGTCGGTCGCGGCAGCCACGAATACCGTGCCGGGCGCGACCCCGTCCTGCGCCTCCGGGCCGGCCACTCCGGTCAGGCCCACTCCGATGGTCGCCCCGCACCGGGCCCGCGCTCCCCCGGCCAGCTGCACCGCAACATCCGCGTCCACCGGCCCCACCCGGGCCAGCAGGTCGGGGTCCACCCCGACCAGTGAGTGCTTGAGATCGGTGGCGTAGCACACGATGCCGCCTCGCAGCACCGCCGATGAGCCGGGGATCTCGGTCAGCGCCGCGGTGAACAGCCCCGCGGTGAGGGATTCGGCCGCGGCGATCGTCTTCCCCGCGGCGGCCAGGGTCGCGACCAGGTCCGCCACCCGGCTCCGGTCCAGCCCGAGCAGTGCGCACAAGTCGCTCACGCGGGTCCGGTCTTCTGCGTCCCGCGGGAGCGGCCCACCAGCGATCCGGCGCGCACCAGATAGTCCAGGCCGGTAGCGACGGTCAGCAGGATCGCCACGCCCATCAGGATTCCGCGCACCCAGTCGATCACCGGCACCGGCACACCCAGCGAATACAGCGGCAGCACGTACAGCCCGATGGCCACGATCTGCACCAGCGTCTTGGCCTTCCCCCCGGGGCTGGCGGCGATCACCCCGTAACGCAACACTGCGAGCCGCAGCAACGTGATGCCGATCTCCCGGAGCATGATCACCGCGGTGATCCACCACGGCAGGTCGTCCAGCAGCGCCAGGCCGATCAGCGCCGAGCCGATCAGCGCCTTGTCCGCGATCGGGTCGGCGATCTTGCCGAAGTCGGTGACCTGGCCCCGTTTGCGAGCGATGTGCCCGTCGTATCGGTCGGTGATGGCAGCCACCGCGAAGATGCCGCCGGCCACCCAGCGCGCCGCCGTGTTGTGTCCGCCAGCCGCAAACAGCGCCAGCAGAAACACCGGCACCAGGATCAACCGCAGCACCGTGAGCAGGTTCGGCAGGTTCACCAGCGACACCCGTTGCTGCTCGGTCATCGGTGCCCGCCGCTCGTCCCGCCGGCGCTCATCGGTGCCCGCCGCTCGTCCCGCCGGCGCTCATCGGTGCCTACCGCTCTTCGCGCAAGCGCTCATCGGTGCCTACCGCTCTTCGCGCAAGCGCTCATCGGTGCCTACCGCTCTTCGCGCAAGCGCTCATCGCCGCAACACCTCGAGCGCCCGCGCCACCAGGTCGATTCCGTCGGTGCCGACCACCTCGGCCCGCACCAGGTCGCCCGGCGCCACCCCGTCGGCGTCGACGAGGGTCGTGGCACCGTCCACCTCCGGTGCCTGGTGCTCGGCGCGCCCCCCGATGCCGTCGGTGGTGTCGTCCACCAGCACCGTCACCGCCTGTCCGATGCGATCCTCGGCCCGCTGTGCGGTCAACTCGTCGACCAGCGTGGCGATCCGCTCGACCCGCTCGGCGATCTCGTCCTCATCGATCTTGTCCGTGAGGTCGGCTGCGGTGGTGCCGTCCTCGTCGGAGTAGCCGAACACCCCCACCGCGTCCAACCGTGCGCCGATCAGGAAAGCCTCCAGCTCGGCCAGGTCGTCCGCCGTCTCGCCGGGGAAACCGACGATGACGTTGGTCCGGATCCCGGCCTCCGGTGCCAGGCTGCGGATCTGGTCGACCAGCGCCAGGAACGACGCTCTGGATCCGAACCGGCGCATCCGGCGCAGCACCGGCGCGGAGGCGTGCTGGAAGGACATGTCGAAGTAGTCGGCCACCCCGGGGGTCTGCGCGATCGCCCGGATCAGCGCGTTCCGGGTCTCGGCCGGCTGCAGGTAGGAGAGCCTGACCCGGTCGATGCCCGGCACCGCCGCCAGCTCGCCCAACAGCCGCTCCAGGTGGTCGCGGCCCGGAAGGTCCTTGCCGTAGGAGGTGGTGTTCTCGCTGACCAGCACGATCTCCCGCACGCCCTGCCCGGCGAGCCAGCCGGCCTCGGTGACGATGTCGGGTGCGGGTCGGGACACGAACGCGCCCCGGAACGACGGGATGGCGCAGAACGTGCAGCGCCGGTCGCAGCCGGAGGCGATCTTCAGCGGGGCGACCGGGCCGGAGCGCAGCAGCCGGCGCATCAGCACTGGCCCGGCCGCGATGCCGCCGGACGCGGCGCGCCTCGACGGATCCGTCACCGCCGTCGTCGCGGCCGCACCCGCCCGCACCGTCACCGCCGTGTGGCCGGGCACCGTCACGTGCGCCGCGGCACCCGGCCGGTCTACCGGGGTGATCGGCAGCAGGGTCCGTCGGTCCACCGGGGTGTGCGACGGTGGGCGGTGGCCGGAGAGCACCTCGCCCAGCAACGCGGGTAGATCGGGGTAGGCGTCGAAGCCCAGCACCGCGTCTGCCTCTGGCAGCGCCTGGGCCAGTTCGGACCCGTACCGCTGGGCCAGGCAACCGACGGCGACGACCTTGGCCCCGGTATCGGCGGCCGCCAGCAGGGTGTCGATGGAGTCCTTCTTCGCGCTGGCAACGAACGCGCAGGTGTTCACCACCACGATGTCCGCGCGCGGTGCCGGGCGCCCGTCCGGGTCCGCCTGGTCGACCAGCTGGTAGCCCCCGGCGGCCAACCGCCCGGCGATCTCCGAGGAATCCACCTCGTTGCGTGCGCAGCCCAGGCTGATCAAAGACACTCGCGGCTGGTGGGGCACCCGCCCAGCGTAGTCGGGGCCGGCGGGCACACCGGCCGGTCGGGCCGCCGGCACCATCACTAGGCTCTGGGTTCGTGACGACCCCGGTCCATGCGCAGCACTCGAACCTTCATGTGCGTCGTGCGCGGGTCGCGGACGTGCGCCGGATCAAGGAGCTGGTGGACTGCTACGCCGGGCCGATTCTGCTGGAGAAGTCGCTGGTCAACCTGTTCGAGGACGTCACCGAGTTCTGGGTGTGCGAGGTCGACGGGGTGGTGCAGGGCTGCGGCGCGTTGCATGTGCTGTGGGAGGACCTGGGCGAGATTCGCACCGTGGCGACCAATCCGGAGCTGCGCGGGCGAGGTATCGGCGGGGCCATCTGCCGGGAGATCATGGCGCAGGCGCGCTGGATCGGGGTGTCCCGGCTGTTCGTGCTGACCTTCGAGGTGGGCTTCTTCGCCGGTCTCGGGTTCGAGCCGATCTCGGAGCTGGACCTGTCGGCGGAGGGCTTCGCGCAGCTCCGCAGCTCCTACGACGCAGGCGTCGCCGAGTTCCTGGACCTGCCGTACGTCAAACCCAACACCCTGGGCAACACCCGGATGCTCACCAATTTGTGACCGGGAGAGGTGACGGCGCTCGCGCGGCGCAGGACCGGGGCGGGCTCCTCCTAGCTGACCTTGATCAGCAGCCCGACGCCGATGACGGCGATCAGCCAGATCAGCGCCACGAAGAGGGTAATCCGGTCCAGGTTCTTCTCCACCACACTGGAACCCGACAGCGACGACTGCATGCCACCGCCGAACAGCGAGGACAGTCCCCCACCCTTGCCCTTGTGCAGCAGGATCAGCGCCATCAGCGCCAGGCTGGTCAGCACCAGCAGGATGTCCAGAAACAGTTTCATGTCTGCCTAGGGTGTCGTCGGTGGGTCCGCCGGGCAGTCTACCGGGTGCCCGGCGCTCCCCGCGGCTTGTGTGCTTTCCGCGGCTTGTGAGTCCCAGGTGGCGCCAGAGCGCCACGGCGGACTCACAAGCCGGAAAAGCCCACGGCGTTGGCGGCCAGCGTCGCGAACTCGGTGCCGTCGAGGGATGCCCCGCCGACCAGGGCGCCGTCCACGTCCGGCTGGGCCGTGATCTCGGCGACGTTGGCCGCCTTGACCGATCCGCCGTACAAAATCCGCACGCCGGCTGCCACCTCCGGCGGGTAGAGCTCGGCCAGGGTGCCACGCAACGCGGCGCACACCTCCTGGGCATCGGCCGGAGTCGCCACCCGGCCGGTGCCGATCGCCCACACCGGCTCATAGGCGAGCACCAGGTCGGCGGCCTGCTCCGGGGTGATTCCCTGCAGCGCGGCCCGCAGCTGCTCGGTGGTGTGTGCGCAGTGTCGCCGCTCCTCGCGGATTTCCAGCCCCTCGCCCACGCACAGGATCGGGCGCAGCCCGTGCCGGAGCGCGGCGGCGACCTTGCTGGCCACCACCTCGTCGGTCTCGTCGTGGTACTGGCGCCGCTCCGAGTGACCCACCACCACGTAGGTGCAGCCCAGTTTGGCCAGCATCGACCCGGAGATCTCGCCGGTGTAGGCGCCCGAGTCGTGTTGCGACAGGTCCTGCGCGCCGTAGACCAGGCCCAGCTTGTCGCCGTCCACCAGGGTTTGCACCGACCGCAGGTCGGTGAACGGGGGCAGCACCGCCACCTCGAGCCGGGACAGGTACTTCTCCGGCAGCGTGAAGGCGATCTTCTGCACCAGGGCGATGGCCTCCAGGTGGTTGAGATTCATCTTCCAATTGCCGGCGATGAGCAGGGTGCGGCCCTGGCTCGCGGCGCCCTTGCGTGCCATGTCAGCTCTCCAGGACCGCGATGCCGGGCAGCTCGGCACCACCGGGTGCACCGGGCGCGCGCGCTGCGCTTTCTAGGTACTCCAACGAGGCGCCGCCGCCGGTCGAGATGTGGCTGAATCCGGACTCGTCGATGCCGAGCCGGCGCACCGCGGCGGCCGAGTCGCCGCCGCCGACCACGGAGAACGAGCTGGAGGCGGCGATGGCCTCGGCCACCGCGCGGGTTCCGGCGGCGAACGGCGCCATCTCGAACACGCCGGCCGGGCCGTTCCAGAACACCGTCCGGGCGCCACCAATGACCTCGGCGAACTTCTCCCGGGTGGCGGGGCCGATATCCAGGCCCTGCCAGCCGTCGTCGATGGCGTCGACCGGCACCACCCGGGTGCGGGCGTCCGCGGAGAACGAGTCCGCGATCACCACGTCGTCGGGCAGCACGATGCGACCCGGGTGGGAGGCCAGCAGCTCCCGACAGGTGTCCACCTGGTCGGCCTGCAGCAGCGAATCCCCCACTCCGTAACCCTGCGCGGCCAGGAAGGTGTACGCCATCCCGCCGCCGATCAGCAGGGTATCCGCCTGGGCCAGCAGCGCGGTGATCACGCCGAGCTTGTCGGACACCTTGGCGCCACCGAGCACGACCACATACGGCCGCTCCGGATCGCCGGTGAGCCTGCGCAGCACGGCGGTCTCGGCGGTGACGAGGTATCCGGCGTAGTGCGGCAGCAGCACGGCGATGTCGTAGACCGAGGCCTGCTTGCGATGCACCACCCCGAAGCCGTCGGAAACAAACGCCGCGCTGGACTGCGACTCGGGGCCCACCAGGTCCACCAGCTCGGCGGCCAGGGCCGCCCGCTCGGCATCGTCCTTGCTGGTCTCCCGCGGGTCGAACCGGACGTTCTCCAGCAACGCGACCTGCCCGTCGGACAGGCCCGCCACGGTGGACCGGGCGGACGGACCGACCAGGTCGGTCGCGAACGGCACCGGGGCGCCGAGCACCTCGGACAGCCGGGCGGCCACCGGGGCCAGCGACAGCGCGGGATCCGGTGCGCCCTTCGGCCGGCCCAGGTGCGCCGTCACCACCACGCGGGCGCCCGCCTGGGCCAGCGCCGTGAGCGTGGGCACGCTGGCACGGATCCGGCCGTCATCGGTGATCACCGGGGCCGGGGTGGTCGTGCTGCCGGACGCATCCAGGGGCACGTTCAGGTCGGCGCGGACCACCACGGTCCGGCCGGCCACGCCGGTCGCGAGTAGGTCGTCGAGGGTCTGCACGTCGGTGGGGTTCCTCTCCGGGCGCCGGCGGCCTACAGGCTCGACGCGACCAGGTTGGTGAAGTCGGCGAGCCTGTTGGAGTAGCCCCACTCGTTGTCGTACCAGCCGACGATCTTCACCAGGTTGTCACCCAGCACCATGGTCAGCGGTGAGTCGAACGTGCAGGACGCCGGCGAGCCGACGATGTCGCTGGAGACGATCGGGTCCGCCGAGTAGGTCAGGTAGGGCGCCAGCGATCCGGACTCGGAGGCGGCGCGGAACGCGTCGTTGACGTCGTCGACGGTGACGCTGCGGCCGAGCTCGGCGGTCAAATCGGTGACGGAGCCGTCGGGCACCGGCACCCGCATTGCCATGCCGTGCAGTTTGCCCGCGAGCTCCGGCAGCACCAGCGCGGTGGCCTTGGCGGCGCCGGTGGTGGTGGGGATGATGTTGACCGCGGCCGCCCGGGCCCGGCGCAGGTCCTTGTGCGGGAAGTCCAGGGTGTTCTGGTCGTTGGTGTAGGCGTGCACCGTGGTCATCAGGCCCTTGACGATGCCGAAGCTGTCGTGCAGGACCTTGGCCATCGGCGCGACGCAGTTGGTGGTGCAGGAGGCGCAGGACAGGATGGTCTGGCTGCCGTCGTAGGCCGCATCGTTCACGCCCATCACGACGGTCAGGTCCTCGCCCTTGGCCGGGGCGGAGATGATGACCTTCTTGGCGCCGCCGGAAAGGTGCCCGCGAGCCCCGTCGGCGTTGGTGAAGTGGCCGGTCGATTCGATGACCAGGTCGACGCCGTGCTCGCTCCAGGGCAGCGCACCCGGGTCCCGCTCGGACAGCACGGTGATGTCCTTGCCGTCCACCGAGATCACGCCGTCTCCGGCCGTCACCTGGTGCGGCAGCCGGCCCAGCACGCTGTCGTACTTGAGCAGGTGGGCCAGGGTCGCGGTATCCGTCAGGTCGTTGACGGCGACGATCTCCAGGTCGTGGCCGGACGAGTTGACCGCCCGCCAGAAGTTGCGGCCGATCCGGCCGAATCCGTTCACACCGACGCGCACAGTCACGGCTGCGACGCCTCCTCGCTGGGTTGTAGTGGCCGCCGCAGCCGAACGGTCGTGCGGCGGTGGGCCATCCGTTATCGATAGTAGAGGGCGCTGTATCGATCAAGGATCGCCGGGGCGATCACGCGTCCAGCATGTCAGGCGTCACCGCTGACTCGGTATCCGGGATGCCATCCTCCCGGGCCCGGCGGTCCGCCATGGTCAGCAGCCGGCGGATCCGGCCGGCGATCGCGTCCTTGGTCATCGGTGGGTCAGCGAGCTGGCCCAACTCCTCCAGCGACGCCTGGCCATGCTCGATGCGCAGCCGCCCGGCCGTGGCCAGGTGTTCCGGGGCCTGGTCGCCCAGGATGTCCAGCGCCCGGGACACCCGGGCCGACGCCGCCACCGCCGCCCGTGCCGAGCGGCGCAGGTTGGCATCGTCGAAGTTCGCCAGCCGGTTGGCGGTGGCCCGCACCTCGCGGCGCATCCGGCGTTCCTCCCAGGTCAGCACCGAGCGGTGCGCGCCGATCCGGGTCAGCAGCGCCGCGATCGCGTCGCCGTCCCGCACCACCACCCGATCGGCCCCGCGCACCTCGCGGGCCTTGGCCTGCACGCCGATCCGGCGCGCGGCACCGACCAGCGCCAGCGCCGCCTCCGGTCCGGGGCAGGTGACTTCCATGGACGCCGACCGGCCCGGTTCGGTGAGCGAACCGTGCGCCAGGAAGGCGCCACGCCAGGCTGCCTCGGCGTCGGCGACCGATCCCGCCACGATCTGCGGCGGCAGACCGCGCACCGGCCGGCCGCGCTGGTCCAGCAGGCCGGTCTGCCGGGCCAACGCGTCACCGCCGGCGACCACCCGCACGATGTACCGCGTGGTCTTGCGCAGCCCCCCCGGCGCCAGCACCTGCAACCCCGCCACTTGCCCGTAGAGCTCGCCGATCTCGCGGCGCACCCGGCGAGCCACGGCCGCGGTATCCAGCTCCGCCTCGACCACCACCCGGCCGGCCACGATGTGCAGGCCGCCGGCGAACCGCAGAATGGTCGACACCTCGGCCTTGCGGGCGGATGCCTTCGGCACCGAGATCCGGCACAGTTCGTCCTTGACGTCGGCGGTCATCGCCATCGATCTGCCCCACTCCTGCCCTCCGCCGACCCGCCGGCGACTGCCCGACGGTCCGACCCTGTTCCCCCGTCACCCGGCCGAACCAGCCGGGCCAATACCGTGCCCAACGCCGCGGAAAGCGCCTGCGGGTCGTGCCGCGGGCGCTCGCCGTCGCCGATGTCGTCCATCTGCACCGTCGCCCCGAGCCGTCCGGCGGCGGTCGAGAGCCGGCCGGGCAACGGCACGGCGTGCCGGTCCGCCAGCACCGTGTCGATGCGCAGCCCGGGCGCGTGCGCTGAGAGTACGTCCAAGTGCTGCTCCGGCGAGAATCCTTCCGTCTCCCCGGGTTGCGGCGCGAGATTGAGCACCACGAGCCGGTGCGCAGTGGACCGGGCGATCGCCGTCGCGAGCTCGGGAACCAGCAGGTGCGGCAGCACGCTGGTGAACCACGAACCGGGCCCCAGGGTGATCAGGTCGGCCTCCTCGATCGCCGCGACCGCCTGGGGGCAGGCCGCCGGGCCGGGTGGGCTCAGCCGCACGGCCCGGACGTCGCCGGGGGTGGCCGCGACCGCCACCTGGCCGCGGATCTGCCTGACTGCGGTCGGGTCCTCATCCAGACCCGTGACGTCGGCGATGATGTCCAGCGGCTGGCACGCCATCGGTAGCACCCGACCCCGGGCGCCGAGCAGCCGACCGGCGGCATCCAGTGCGGCCACCGGGTCGCCCAGCACCTGGGCCAGCCCCACCAGCACGATGTTGCCCACCGGGTGGCCGGTGAGCGCGCCCTCGCCGGTGAAGCGGTGCTGGAAGGTGCGCCCCAGCAGATCTCCGTCACCGCCGTCGGCGGCCAGCGCGGCCAGCGCCATGCGCAGGTCACCGGGCGGCAGGATCCCCGGCACGTCACGGCGCAACCGGCCCGAGGATCCGCCGTCGTCGGCGACGGTGACCACCGCGGTGATGTCCACATCTAGCCGACGCAACGCGGAGAGCATCACGTGCAGTCCGTGCCCGCCACCCAGGGTGACCACCGAGGGGCGCCGTCCGCCGGCGCCGGAAGCCGCTGCCTTCATTCGAGGGTCACTCGCGGCCCAGGTCCCGATGGGCCACCTGTACGGCCAGCCCGCGCTCGGCGAGCCGGCGCCCCAACTCCTCGGCGACGGCGACGCTGCGGTGCTTGCCGCCGGTGCATCCGACGGCGACCGTGAGGTACCGCTTGCCCTCCCGCCGGTACCCGGCGCCCGCGAGGTCGAGCAACTCCAGGTAGCCCTCGATGAACTCCCGCGCGCCCGGCTGGGACAGCACGTACTCGGCCACCGCGCGGTCGGTGCCGTCCAGCGGCCGCAGGTCCGGCACCCAAAACGGGTTCGGAAGAAACCGCATATCCACCACCAGATCCGCGTCCAGCGGCAACCCGTACTTGTAGCCGAAGGACAGGATCGTCATGGTGGCCGCCGCGCGGGCCTGCGGGAAGGCCTCTGCCAGCCGGGCCCGCAGCTCGTGCACGGACAGCTCGCTGGTGTCGATCACCAAGTCGGCCTCGTCGCGCAGCGGGCCGAGCAGCTCGCGCTCGGCGGCCAGGCCGTCGGACAGCCGGCCCTCGCCCTGCAGTGGATGCGCTCGCCGGTTCGCCTCGTAGCGTCGGATCAGGGCGGCGTCCGTGGCGTCCAGGAACAGCACCCGCGGGCGGTAGCCGCGCGCGTCCAGGCCCTTGATCACTCCCGCCAGATCGGCGGTGAACACCCGGGATCGGACATCGAGCACGACCGCGATTCGATTGACGGCCCCGCCGGAGCGCGCCCCGAGATCGACCATGGTCCCGATGAGCTCCGCGGGAAGGTTGTCCACCACGAACCAGCCGAGGTCCTCCAGGTACTTCGCGGCGGTGGATCGGCCGGCGCCGGACAGGCCCGAGACCACTGCGACTTCGATCCCATTGGGTGTCTCGGCGGGCCCGGCGGCGGGGTCGGGGATCGAATCGGGACTCACCGGCATGATCCTGCCAGCAGACCGGCCGCTCGCGCTACCCGCCGGCGGATAATCGGTGCGCCGCACGGATTGTCGCCTCGGTGTCGGCGCCAGCCGGGGCCGGTCGCTCAGCGAGGCCGGCGGGCGAGCGTCGCAACGATGGCGGATGCCGTGGCCGGGCCGACACCGGGGACCTCGGCGATCTGCTCGGCGCTGGCCGCGCGCAGCTTGGTCACCGAGCCGAAGTGCTTGAGCAGTGCGGTACGCCGCACCTTGCCCAGCCCCGGGACGTCGTCCAGTGCCGAGGTCACCATGGACTTGGACCGCTTCGACCGGTGGTAGGTGATCGCGAACCGGTGCGCCTCGTCCCGCAGCCGCTGCAACAGGTAGAGCGCCTCGCTGGTGCGCGGAAAGATCACCGGGTCATCCTGGCCGGGCATCCACACCTCCTCCAGTCGCTTGGCCAGGCCACAGACGGTGATGTCGGCGATGCCCAGATCGGTCAGCACGGCGGCGGCGGCGTTGACCTGGGGCGCTCCGCCGTCCACCACCAGCAGTTGCGGTGGGTACGCAAACCGGCGCGGCCGCCCGGTCAGCGGGTCGATGCCCGGGCGAGGCCCGGCGGCGGGATCCTCGCCGGCCCGGGGTACCGTCCCCGCGGCACCGCCACCGCCCAGCGGGTGGTCGGCCTCTGGGTGGCCGGTGTCTGGTTGGTCGGTGTGCGGGTGGTCGGCGTCCGGAGGCGACGAAGCCGTGGGGATTTCGGCCCCGTCGCCCTCGCCGAGCGGGCCCGCAGGATGCCCCTGGTGGGAGAACCGGCGCCGCACCACCTCGGCGATGGAGGCGACGTCGTCGCCGGGGTGTTCGCGAATGGCGAAGCGGCGGTAGTCGCTGCGTTTGGCCAGCGCGTCCTCGAAGACGACCAGCGACGCCACCACGTTGGTGCCCTGCACGTGAGAGATGTCGATGCACTCGATGCGCAGCGGCGCGGCATCCATGCCCAGGGTGGCCGCCAGTTCGCTGAGCGAGGCGGACCGCGCGGTCAGGTCGGAGGCCCGCTTGAGCCGGTGCTGGGCCAGCGCCTCGGCGGCATTGCGGGTGACCGTCTCGGCCAGGGCGCGCTTGTCCCCGCGCTTGGGGACCCGCAGGGACACGGTGGATCCGCGCAGGCCGGTCAACCAGTCGGCCACGTCGTCGGACTGGGCGGGCAGCGCGGGCACCAGGATTTCCCTGGGCACGGCGGTGGCCCCGTCGTCGGCCGCGCGGCCCCCGTAGAACTGCAGCAGGAACGTGCCGACCAGGGCGGCCGCGCGACGCTGGTCCGCGGAATCGGATGAGTCGGTGGAATGCGGTGCCGCGCCCGACCCCGGGGCCTCGGTGGAATCCGGTGTTTCGGCGGAATGCTGGGTTTCGGTACGGTGCGAGGTTTCAACAGAATCGCTGGGGCCGGGCTGATCCTCGGCGCCCGCCTGATCCTCGGCGGCATCACTGGCGCTGTCGGCGGCCGTGTCCGCATCGATGTCCACGATCCAGCCGCGCTGGCCGCGCACCCGGCCGCCCCGCACGTGGAACACCTGCACCGCGGCCTGCAGGTCGTCGCCGGAGATGCCGATCACGTCCGCGTCGGTGCCGCCGCCCAACACCACCGCCTGCTTCTCCACCGCTCGGCGCACCGCCGACAGATCGTCCCGCAACCGGGCGGCCCGTTCGAAGTCCAGGTCGCCGGCGGCCGCCGCCATCTCTCGTTCCAGCCGGCGGATCAGCGGGTCCGCCCTGCCGGACATGAAATCGCAGAATCCTTCCACGATCTCTCGGTGCTCGGCCTCGCTGACCCGCCCCACGCAGGGCGCGGAGCATTTGCCGATGTAGCCCAGCAGGCAGGGCCGGCCGATCTGCGCGCTGCGCTTGAACACGCCGGCCGAGCAGGTGCGCGCCGGGAACACGCGCAACAGCAGATCCAGCATCTCGCGGATCGCCCAGGCGTGTGCGTACGGGCCGAAATACCGTACGCCCTTGCGGTGCGGGCCCCGCATCACCTGCAGCCGGGGGAACTGCTCCCCCACCGTCACCGCCAGCTCGGGATAGGACTTGTCGTCCTTATATCGGACGTTGAACCGCGGGTCGAACTCCTTGATCCAGTTGTACTCCAGCTGCAGCGCCTCGACCTCGGTCGACACGACCGTCCACTCCACCGACCCGGCGGTGGTGACCATCTGGGCGGTGCGCGGGTGCAGCCCGGCCACGTCGGCGAAGTAGGAGTTCAACCGTTGCCGCAGGCTTTTAGCCTTGCCGACGTAGATCACCCGGCCGTCCGGATCGCGGAATTTGTAGACCCCGGGCGATTCCGGGATGGTGCCCGGGGCGGGTCGGTAGGTGGTCGGGTCGGACACGTCGTCGAGGGTAGTTCAGGGCGGTGACGGTGCCCGGGCCATGCACTCGTCCCACCGACCGCTCTGCGGGACGCATTACCCTCGGAAGGCCCGCGGCTGATGCCCCGGGGCGGCACCGACGGGAGCATCGATGGAGATCTGGCCAGGCAACGCCTACCCCCTGGGAGCCACCTACGACGGGTCGGGCACCAACTTCTCGCTGTTCAGCGAGGTCGCAGAGTCCGTCGAGCTGTGCCTGTTCGACGAGGCGGGCGCCGAAACCCGGATCAGGCTGCCCGAACAGGACGGGTACGTCTGGCACTGCTACCTGCCGTCCATCCAACCCGGCCAGCGCTACGGGTACCGGGTGCACGGCCCGTACGACCCCGCCCGAGGGTTGCGCTGCAACCCGGCGAAGCTGCTGCTGGACCCGTACGCCAAGGCCGTGGACGGCGACATCGACTGGGACCCGTCACTGTTCGGCTACCCCCTGGGCGACGCCGACGCGGCCAACGATCCCACCCGGCGGGATGAGGCCGACTCGGCTGCGCACATGGCCAAGGCAGTGGTCATCAACCCCTACTTCGACTGGTCCGACGAGTCCCGGCCGCGCACCATGTACCACGACACCGTCATCTACGAGGCGCACGTGAAGGGGATGACGGCGGCGCACCCGGATCTGCCCGAGGATGTTCGCGGCAGCTACGCCGGCCTGGCCCACCCGGCGATCATCGAGCACCTGTCCCGGATCGGCGTCACCGCCCTGGAACTGATGCCGGTGCACCAGTTTGTGCAGGACTCGCACCTGCGCGACCGTGGCCTGTCCAACTACTGGGGCTACAACACCATCGGCTTCTTCGCCCCGCACCACGCGTACTCGGCGGCCGGCACGCTCGGCGGGCAGGTGCAGGAGTTCAAGACGATGGTCAAGGCGCTGCACGCCGCGGGCATCGAGGTCATCCTGGACGTGGTCTACAACCACACCGCCGAGGGCAATGAGCTCGGCCCGACGCTGTCGTTCAAAGGCATCGACAACCCCGCCTACTACCGGCTGGTGGACGACGACCCGCGCTATTACATGGACTACACCGGCACCGGCAACTCGCTCAATGCTCGCTCCCCGCACGCCCTGCAGCTGATCATGGACTCGCTGCGGTACTGGATCACCGAGATGCATGTCGACGGGTTCCGCTTCGACCTGGCGGCCACGTTGGCCCGGGAGTTCTACGACGTGGACCGGCTGTCCAGCTTCTTCGAGCTGGTGCAGCAGGATCCGGTGGTCAGCCAGGTCAAGCTGATCGCCGAGCCGTGGGACATCGGACCCGGCGGCTACCAGGTGGGAAACTTCCCGCCACGCTGGACCGAGTGGAACGGGAAGTACCGGGACACCGTGCGGGACTTCTGGCGCGGCGAGCCGGCGACCCTGGGCGAGTTCGCCGCCCGGCTGACCGGTTCCGCCGACCTGTACGAGGAATCCGGCCGGCGACCGGTCGCCTCGATCAATTTCGTCACCGCCCACGACGGCTTCACCCTGGCCGACCTGGTCTCCTACAACGACAAGCACAACGAGGCCAACGGGGAGGACGGCCGAGACGGCGCATCGGACAACCGATCGTGGAACTGCGGCGTGGAAGGCCCGACCGACGACGAGGCCGTGCTGGTGCTGCGGGCCCGGCAGCAACGCAACTTCCTGACCACCCTGCTGCTGAGCCAGGGCGTGCCCATGATCGCGCACGGGGACGAGCTCGGGCGCACCCAGCAGGGCAACAACAATGCCTACTGCCAGGACTCTCCGCTCACCTGGATCGACTGGGAGCACGCCGATACCGCGCTGCTGGAGTTCACCGCCGCCGTGGCCCGGCTGCGTCGGCAGCATCCCACGTTCCGGCGCCGGCGGTTCTTCGACGGCCGCCCGGTCGCGCGCGGCGAGGGGGAGCCGCTGCCGGACATTGTCTGGATGACCCCGTCTGGCGAGGTGATGACGCAGCAGGACTGGGACGCCGGGTTCGGCCGGTCGGTGGCGGTGTACCTGAACGGCAACGGCATCCGGGGCACCGACGAGCGCGGCCGGCCGGTGGTGGACGACTCGTTCCTGCTGCTGATCAACGCGCACGATGCGGACCTGGAGTTCGCGCTGCCGCCGGACGAGTTCGGCCCGGCCTGGCAGGTGGTGATCGACACCTCCGGCATCCGCGGTGACGGCGCTGCGCTGCCCGCGGGCGGATCGGTGACGGTGACCGCCCGCGGCACCGTGGTACTCATGGGCACCGACGGCACCCCGCCGGACGCCCCGGCGGTGGCCCCCGCTGCGGCGGTTCCGGAGGTCAGTGGACCGGTGACGGCCGGCATCCCGGTGGTGGGTGGCTTCGGGGCCGGACGGTAGGGGCGGTGACGGGGTCGGCGACGCCACGGTCCACCTACCGGCTGCAGATCAACGCGGCGTTCACCCTGCACGATGCCGCCCGGATGGTGGGGTACCTGCGCCGGATCGGGGCGGACTGGGTGTACTGCTCTCCCCTGCTGCAGGCCGAGCCGGGCTCCGATCACGGCTACGACGTGGTGGACCACTCCCGCACCGACGAGCCCCGCGGCGGCCGGGCAGGCCTGGCGTCGCTGGCGGAGGCCGCGCACGGCGCTGGGCTCGGGGTGCTGGTCGACATCGTGCCCAACCACGTTGGCGTCGCCACGCCGGAGGTGTCGGTGTGGTGGTGGGACGTGCTGGCGCGCGGCCGTGAGTCGGTGCACGCGGCGGCGTTCGACATCGACTGGGCGGCCAGCGGCGGCCGGGTCCGGATCCCGGTCCTCGGAGACCGGCCCGGCGAACTGGACGCCCTGCAGGTTCGGGACGGGCGGCTGCACTACTACGAGCACGCCTTCCCGCTCGCCGAGGGCACGCTGGGCGGCGCGCCGCGCGAGGTGCACGACCGCCAGCATTACGAGCTGATCGGATTCCGGCGGGCCGACACCGACCTGAACTACCGGCGGTTCTTCGCGGTCAGCACGCTGGCCGGGATCCGGGTCGAGCGCCCCGAGGTGCTGCACGCCTCGCACACCGAGATCGTCCACTGGATGGCGGCCGGCTGGGTGGACGGGTTGCGGGTTGATCATCCCGACGGGCTGGCCGATCCCGGTGGCTACCTGCGGGACGTGGCTTCGATGGCCGAGGGCCGGTACACCGTGGTGGAGAAGATCCTGGAACCCGGCGAGGAGCTGCCCGCCGACTGGGCGTGCGCCGGCACCACCGGCTACGACACGCTGGCGCTGATCGATCGGTTGCTGGTGGACCCCGCTGGGCAGCCGGCGCTCGATGGCCTCGACGCGTCGCTGCGGGGATCGGCGTGCTCGTGGCCGGATCTGGTGCACACCACCAAGCGTGCGGTCGCCGACGGCATCCTCGGCTCCGAGGTGCGCCGCCTCGCTCGGGTATTCCTGGCCGGCTGCACCCCCGAACCGGGCGCTCCCCGGCCGGCCGACGACCCGAGCATGCGACCGGAGGACGAGGTCGTCGCGGACGCCATCGCGGAGCTGCTCGCGTGGTTTCCGGTCTATCGAACCTATGCGGGCTCCGGTGCCGCCGTACGCAGCCGCGCAGCGGCACTCGCCCGACGCCACCGGCCGGACCTGGCGGCCGCACTGGATGCGGTCCGGGCAGCCGCCGGGGTGCCCGGCAGCGAGTTCGCGACGCGCCTGGTACAGACGTCCGGCTCCGTGATGGCCAAGGGCGTCGAGGACTGCGCCTTCTACCGCTATCCACGCCTGACCTCGCTGACCGAGGTCGGCGGCGACCCCTCCGTCTTCGCGGTGTCCTCCGAGGAGTTCCATGCCGCGCAGCTGCGCCGGATGGCGACCTGGCCCGACGGCATGACGACGCTGTCCACCCACGACACCAAGCGCGGCGAGGACGTGCGCGCCCGGATCGATGTGCTGTCTGAGGTACCCGGCGACTGGGCGTCGGCCGTGACGCGGTGGTTGGACCGGCCCTTGTACTTGCCCGGCGAGACCGGGCAAGTGGCTACCGCGGCGTCGGGCTTCCCGGACCGGGTGCTCGGCAACCTGCTGCTGCAGACCGCGGTCGGCTGCTGGCCCATCGAACGGGACCGGCTGCACGGATACGCCGAGAAGGCCGCCCGCGAGGCGGGCAATTCCACCGGCTGGACGGACCCCGACGCGGCATTCGAGGCACGCCTGCACGCCCTGGTGGATGCCTGCTACGACGACCCCGTCACCGCCCGGGAGTTCGCTGCCTTCGCCGACCGGATCCGGCCCTTCGGGTGGTCCAACTCGTTGTCCGCCAAGCTCATCCAGCTCACCCTGCCCGGCGTGCCGGACGTGTACCGGGGCACCGAGCTGTGGCAGAACTCGCTGGTCGACCCGGACAACCGCCGACCCTTCGACCCGCTGGTCGCCCGGGGTGCCGCCGAACTGCTGGACCGGCTGGACGGCGGCTGGCTGCCGCCCGTCGACGGGTCCGGCGCGGCGAAGCTGCTGGTCACCTCCCGCGCGCTGCGCGCTCGCCGAGATCGGCCGGCGCTGTTCACCACATACCGGCCGGTGGCGGCGTCCGGTACGGCGGCCGACCACCTGGTGGCCTTCGATCGGGGCGGGGCCATCACGCTGGCGACCCGGCTGCCGGTCGGGCTGGCCGCCGGCGGTGGCTGGGCAGACACCGTGGTCCAGTTGCCCGGCGCCGGGTGGACGGACCTCCTGACCGGGCGCTCGATCCCGGAGCTGGGCGCCGCGCGGGGCTCCGTCAGCGCCCCGTCCGGGGCGACGGGCTCCATCGGAGTCCGGGTGGCCGGCGTCCTGGACCGCTACCCGGTCGCCCTGCTGACCCGCTCGTCCTGAGCGCATGGCCCCGCGTGGATCATCTTGCCTGGCATGCATGATCGTGGCGCCTTTGGGACTGGTGAGCCTGATGGGGCGAACTTCAGGCATACGGGGCACTGTGATCCATGCGGAATGGGTAGGTGATGACGGTGACTGGGGTACGGGAGTTCCGGGTGTGGGCGCCGACGTCATCGGCGGTGACGGTGGTCCTGCGGTCCGCGGGGTCCGGGGGTGACGGGGCATCGGAGACTGCTCGGCCGGGGGGTGTCGAGGGTCCGGAGAGGGCCTGGCCGGGCGGTGACGAAGGCCCGGAGTGGGCCTGGCCGGGGGGTGACGAGCATCCGATGGACCGCCGCGACGGCGGGTGGTGGGCCACCACTGTCGAAGCACCCGGGGAACTCGACTATGGGTTCCGCCTGGACGGCGGCCCGGTCCGGCCCGACCCCCGGTCCCGCCGGCAACCCGACGGGGTACACCGCCCGTCCCGGACGTTTGACCCGACCGCGCACCAGTGGAACGACGACGCCTGGACCGGACGGCAACTCGCCGGGTCGGTGATCTACGAACTGCATATCGGCACCTTCACCCCGGACGGCACCCTGGACTCGGCCATCGCCCGGCTCGACCACCTGGTGGACCTGGGCGTGGACCTCGTCGAACTGCTGCCGGTCAATGCCTTCAACGGCACCCGCGGCTGGGGCTACGACGGGGTGCTCTGGTACGCCGTGCACGAGCCCTACGGCGGACCGGCGGCCTACCAGCGGTTCGTGGATGCCTGTCACTCGCGCGGGCTGGGCGTCCTGCAGGACGTGGTGTACAACCATCTCGGACCATCCGGGAACTACCTCCCGGAGTTCGGCCCGTACCTGCGCAAGGACCGGGCGAATACCTGGGGTGCCAGCGTGAACCTGGACGGCCCGGACTCGGACGAGGTGCGCCGCTACATCGTTGACAACGCCCTGATGTGGCTGCGGGACAATCACGTCGACGGGCTGCGGTTGGACGCGGTGCACGCCCTCGCCGACACCCGCGCGGTGCACCTGCTGGAAGATCTGGCCGCCGAGGTGAGCGCGCTGTCGGCGCACCTTCGACGACCGTTGAGCCTGATCGCCGAATCGGATCTGAACGATCCCCGGCTCTACGCGCCTCGAGCGGCCGGCGGTTACGGCCTGACGGCCGCCTGGAACGACGATGTCCACCACGTGCTGCACGTCGCGCTGACCGGCGAAACAGCTGGCTACTATGCCGATTTCGGATCGATGTCGGCGATCGCGAAGGTGCTGACACAGGGCTACTTCCACGACGGGACCTTCTCCAGCTTCCGCGGCCGGGTGCATGGCCGGCCCATCGACACCCGCACCACCGAGACCTGGCGGCTGGTGGCCTTCGGCCAGGATCACGACCAGATCGGCAACCGGGCCGCCGGCGACCGGCTCACCGCGCAGCTGACCCCGGAGCAGTTGGCGATCCTCGCGGTACTGCTGCTCACCGGGCCCTTCACTCCGATGCTCTTCATGGGTGAGGAATGGGCAGCGTCCACGCCCTGGCAGTTCTTCACCTCGCACCCGGAGCCGGATCTCGGCGCGACGACGGCCGCGGCCCGGCTAGAGGAATTCGCCCGGCACGGCTGGGATCCGTCGGTGGTGCCCGATCCGCAGGACGTGCAGACCTTCGTCAGGTCCCGGCTGGACTGGGCCGAACTGGACTCCGGGATCCACGCGGACATGATGGCGCTGTACCGGAAGCTGGTGGCGCTGCGCCGCTCCCGACCGGAGCTGACGGATCCCCGGTTCGACCGGACGTCCGCCGTCTGCGACGACGCCCAGCGGTGGATCGTGGTCGATCGCGGCGGGATCGTCACCGCCGTGAATGTGTCCGACGAATCCCGCACCGCTCCGCTCCCCCGGCCCGGAGCCGATCGGGCCGGCTCGGGGTCGGTCGTGATCCTGGTGGCCACGCGGACCGGTGTGCAGGTCGGCGGTGACGGCGCCTCGGTGACGTTGCCCCCGTGGAGCGCCGCGGTCCTGGACCGGTCGGGCTCAGCCCGAGTGTGACGTGTCCGCCAGGCACGCAGGATCCAGAACCGGCAGCCGTAGCTGTCGTCAACGAGCCGAGAGCCGTGGCATCGGTCAGACGTCGTCGACCGCACCCGGATTCAGCAGTGTTGCCAGGAATCCAGCGGTCACCCCCACCAGCGTGTCGGCGAGAACCAGCCCGGATGCCGGTGCCACCAGGACCTCGGACGGCACCACCAGGGTGACGATGCCGGCCGACCGCGCCGACGTCGATCCGGCAGGCGAATCCTCGATGGCGACGGCCGATCCCGCCGGAATGTCGAGCTCCCGCAGCGCCCGCAGGTACGGCTCCGGGTGAGGTTTGGTGTGTTGCACGTCGTCGCCGCACACGATGACGTCGAACCGGTCCCGGCCGATCGTCTCCAGTGCCCGGGAGACCAGGTTGCGATGTGTCGAGGTCACCAGGGCGGTCCGAAGACCCGCCGCGCCGACGGCGTCCAGCAGTTCCCGCGCCCCGGGTCGCCAGTCCATCTCGCCGGCGAACTGCTCCGCCGCCGCCGACACCAGCAACCTCTTGGCCACCTCGAGCTCGGCCTGCACCCCGATGTCGTCCAGCAGCATCTGCACCGAGCTGACCAGGTCGGTGCCCACCATGGCAGAGCGAGTCGTGGCGGACAGCTCCCCGCCCAGCTCCCGCGCTACCTCGTCCAGCGCAATCGTCCACAACTTCTCGGAGTCGATGAGGGTGCCATCCATGTCGAACAGCACCGCGCGCAGGGTGGGCGGCGCCGATTCACCAGACCCGGTGTCACTGCCGGAGTACACACACATCATCTCCTCGTGTCGCGGGAACGCCGTTCGGCGATCCCGCAGCGTCGCCCGCGGTCGGACAGCGCGGGTCGTCGATCAGCAGGGCGTCACGCCAACCTCGCAGGGAATTGATCAGCGCGATGTCCTGCGCGCCGCGCACGTCGTCGATCGAGAGGACCCGCTCGGTGAGCCGCCCGGCGCCGATCAGCCGGGCCCGCTGCACTCCGGGCAGCAGCCCGGACGACAGCGGTGGCGTGCTCCACCGCCCATCCAGCCGCACTGCCACGTTCGCGATGGTCGACTCGGTGACCTCCCGGCGCTCGTTCCACAAGATCACATCGTCGCAGTCGGGTCGGGCCAGACGATGGCGGTCGTACAGCTGCCGGTCGCCGTGCTTGTGGAACAGCAACACGTCCCGGGAGTCGATCGGTGCTGCCGCCAGACCGAGCAGCACCGGACCGCGCGCCGACGGGAGGTTGCTCACCTGGACATGGACGTCCCCGCATCGGTGCAGGAGCACGCGCACCCGCGCCGGATCGAGGCGTCCCATGACCGCAGATCGCACCGCGGCGGAGATCTCGCTCGGGTCGAATCGGAACCCGAAATAGGTGGCAGAGCCGGCGATTCGGTCCAGATGCGCGTTCAGATTGACCAGTCGATCGGGTGGCTCGAAGCGCAGCGTCTCGATCAGCTGTGTGGGCCGTGGCCGCGCGGACAGGACGGTGGTCTTGGCACGCAGCTCGGCCCACTCCGCATCCGCGTCCGAGGCGTGGGTGATCCCGCCGCCGGCCCCATACTCGGCATAGCCGGACTGCCGTGCCTGGGTGACCGTGCGAATCGCAACGTTGAACCGTGCCGCCGGTCGTTGCGGATGCGGCGCGAGGTACCCCACCGCGCCGCAATAGACCCCGCGCGGGCGACCCTCGATGCGAGCGATGGCGGCCATGGCGGTGGCCTTGGGAGCGCCGGTGACGGAACCGCACGGAAACAGCGCGCCGAACAGTTCGGCGAGATCCGTCCCGGGGCGGGCGTCGGCCGCGACGGTGGAGGTCAGCTGCCAGACGGTCGGGAACCGGTGCACGTCGAACAGCGATGTCACCGTCACCGATCCGGTGCGGGCGATCCGGGACAGGTCGTGACGGATCAGGTCCACGATCATCACGTTCTCGGCCCGGTCCTTGGCCGAGTCGCGCAACGCCCGCGCCACCGCTTCGTCCTCGGCGGTCCAGCGGCCGCGCGTCGCGGTGCCCTTCATCGGCTGGGTGACCACCCGATCCGCGTCTCGGGTGAAGAACAGTTCCGGTGAGGCGGAGGCGATGGCGTACCGATCGGTGACGATCAAACCGTGGTAGGCCCCGCCCTGCGCGTTGGCGAGAGCCAGGTACAGGCCATCGATGTCGTCAGCCTGGCCGGTCAGGCGAGCGGTCAGGTTGACCTGGTAGTAGTCGCCGGCGGCGATTCCGGCACGGATCGTGTGCACCGCCGCCGCGTGCCAGCGGCTGTTGCGGTCCAGGGTCCATCTCGGGTGCCCGGCACCCGGCGGCGTGGACGCCGGCGCGGGGAGATCCGAGCGGCGGGTGAAGGCGCCGAACCAGGCGAGCGGCAGGTCGGCCAGCGGGTGACCGTCGGGCCAGTCGGCCGTGGCCAGCGACGGGTCCAGGCCGGCGGCGGCTTCGTAGGTGACGAACCCGGCGACCCAATGGCCGCGGCGGGCCGCGTCCTCCGCGGCCCGCAACGCCGGTACCACCTCGTCCGGTGTGCGGGCCACCAGCTCCGTGTGCAACCCGGTCAATTCGAAGCTGGCGCCGCCGGGGGTCCGATCATCGAATCGGGCACGCGCACCCGTCACCGTGCCCGATGGATCGGTCGGCTCACCGCGCCCGGCGCCCGACGCTGCGTGGCGGCGACGCCCGCCCGCCCCGGCCTCGCTCACCGTGCCGCGAAGTAGGTCGCCTCGGGGTGGTGCGCCACCAGCGCCGCGGTGGACTGCTCCGGATGCCACTGGAACTCCTCGGAGAGCTTCACCCCGATCGCCGCTGGGTCCAGCAGCGGCACCAGCTTGGTCTGCTCGGCCACGTCCGGGCAGGCGGGGTAGCCGAAGGAGTACCGCGCGCCGCGATAGTCCAGCTCGAAGAACCGGCGCACGACGGCGGAATCCTGCGCCGCCGCGGACGATCCGTCGTCGAAGACCAACTCGGACCGGACACGCCGATGCCAGTACTCGGCCAGCGCCTCAGTCAGCTGCACCGACAGGCCGTGCACCTCCAGGTAGTCGCGGTAGGCGTTGGCGGCGAACAGTTCCGCGGTGAACTCGGAAATCTTGGACCCCATCGTCACCAATTGGAAGGCCACCACGTCCACCCTGCCGGACGCAGCTACCGTCCCGTCCGCGGCGCTGGCCCGCGGCCGAAAATAGTCGGCCAGGCACAGATGCCTGTCCCGGCGTTGGCGCGGGAAGGTGAACCGGCACACCTCGGCTGCAGCCGGGTCCGGCTCGGCGAGCACTACCAGCGAGTCGCCCTCGGACACGCACGGGAAGTATCCGTAGCTGACTGCGGGCGCCGGGATCTGCTCGGTGGCCAGCCGGTCCAGCCAGGCCCGCAGCCGTGGAATGCCCTCGGTCTCAACGAGTTCCTCATAGGACGGTCCGGCGCCCCCGCGTGCCCCCCGCAGCCCCCACTGCCCGAGGAACAGTGCCCGTTCGTCCAGCAGGGCCGCGACGTCGTGCAGCGGGATTCCCTTGATCACCCGGGATCCCCAGAACGGCGGTGTCGGGATTGGATTGTCGACCGCCACGTCCGACCGCGCCGGGACGTCGGTGTCCACCTCGCTGGTCCGGCGCGTCTGGGCAATTCGCTCCGACCGCTCGTGCCGGGCGCGGCGCTCTGCCGCCCTGGCGAGATCTGCCTCGTCGGACGCGTCCGCGCCCGGTGCCCCCCTCTTACGGGCCATCACGCGGTCCATCAACCGCAGGCCCTCGAACGCGTCCCGTGCATACCGCACGTCACCGTCGAACAGGTCGGCCAGGTCGTTCTCCACGTATGCCCGAGTCAGCGCCGCCCCGCCGAGCAACACCGGGTAGCGGCCGGCCAGACCACGGGCATTCATCTCCGCCAGGTTGTCGCGCATCACCACGGTGGACTTGACCAACAGCCCGGACATCCCGATGGCGTCTGCACCGGACTCGTCGGCGGCGGACAGGATCGCGGCGATCGGCTGCTTGATGCCCAGATTCCGCACGGTGTAACCGTTGTTGGACAGGATGATGTCCACCAGGTTCTTGCCGATGTCGTGTACATCCCCCTTGACGGTCGCCAGCACGATCGAACCCTTGCCGCCCGCGTCGGAACGTTCCATGTACGGCTCGAGGTGCGCCACGGCAGCCTTCATCACCTCCGCCGAGGTCAACACGAACGGCAACTGCATGGCACCGGAACCGAATAGCTCCCCCACCGTCTTCATGCCCGCCAGCAGGGTGTCGTTGATGATCTCCAGCGCCGGGCGAGTCTGCAACGCGCAGTCCAGGTCGGCCTCCAGGCCGTTCCGCTCCCCGTCCACGATGCGTCGTTGCAGCCGGTCGTCCAGCGGCAACGACGCCAGCTCCGCCGCTCGCGACGCCCGGCCCGCCGCGGCCGTGGCGCCCTCGAATTGCGTGAGGATTTCGGTCAACGGGTCGTAGCCGTCCCGCCGCCGGTCGTAGACCAGATCCAGCGCTGCCGTCCGCTGCCGCTCCGGGATGCGCGACATCGGCAGGATCTTCGACGGATGCACGATGGCCGAATCCAGCCCGGCCTCCACGCATTCGGCCAGGAACACCGAATTGAGCACCTGCCGGGCGGCGGGGTTGAGCCCGAAGGAAATGTTGGACACCCCGAGCGTGGTGTGCACGTCGGGATGCCGCCGCGTGATCTCCCGGATGGCCTCGATGGTCTCCAGGCCGTCCCGGCGGGTTTCTTCCTGGCCGGTGGCGACCGGGAACGTCAGGCAATCGATGACGATGTCCTGCTCGGCCAGGCCCCAGGTGCCGGTCAGCTCGGCGATCAGGCGCTCGGCGATGGCGACCTTGTGCTCGCGGGTGCGAGCCTGCCCCTGCTCGTCGATGGTCAACGCGACGACCGCCGCGCCGTGCTCGCGCACCATCGGCATCACCCGGCCGAACCGGGAGTCGGGGCCGTCACCGTCCTCGAAGTTGACCGAATTGATGATGCACCGGCCGCCGAGCCGTTCCAGCCCGGCCCGGATCACCGGCGGCTCGGTGGAGTCCAGCATGATCGGCAGTGTGGACGCGGTAGCCAGCCGGCCGGCCAACTCGGCCATGTCCAGCGCCCCGTCCCGGCCGACGTAGTCCACGCACACATCCAGCAGGTGCGCCCCGTCCCGGGTCTGCGCCCGGGCGATCTCGATGCAGTCATCCCACCGGCCGGCCAGCATGGCCTCCCGAAATGCCTTGGAGCCGTTGGAGTTGGTGCGTTCGCCGATCATCAGGAACGACGCGTCCTGTTCGAACGGCACCGCCTGGTAGAGCGACGACACGCCCGGTTCGGGTCGGGGCCGGCGCCGGGCGGGGGGCAGCTCCTGCACGGCCTTGACGACCTGCGCCAGGTGCTCGGGGGTGGTGCCGCAGCAGCCGCCGACCAACCGGGTGCCGAATTCGGTGACGAACCCGGCCAGCGCCCGGGCCAGGTCTTCGGGGCTCAGCGGGTACACGGCCCCGTTCGGGCCGAGCCGGGGCAGGCCGGCGTTCGGCATCACCGACACGTTGGTGGTGGCGTGCCGGGACAAGAAGCGCAGATGCTCGGACATCTCGGTCGGCCCGGTCGCGCAGTTGAGCCCGATGGAGTCCACGCCCAGCGGTGCCAGCGCGGCGAGCGCGGCACCGATCTCGCTGCCCAGCAGCATGGTGCCGGTGGTCTCGACGGTGACGTGCACCAGCAGCGGCACCCGCTCGCCATGTGAGGCCATCGCCCGATGGGCGCCGACGATCGCCGCCTTGGCCTGCAGCAGGTCCTGGCAGGTCTCCACCAGCACGGCATCGATGCCGCCGTCCAGCATGCCCGTGACCTGCTCGGCGTAGGCGTCGCGCAGCGCGGCGAAGGTGGTGTGCCCCAGGGTGGGCAGCTTCGTGCCCGGCCCTACCGAGCCGATCACGAAGCGGGGGGCGTCGGGCGAGGAGAACTCGTCGGCCGCCTCCCGGGCGAGCCGGGCACCGGCCCGCGCCAGTTCGGCGATCCGGTCGGCGATGCCGTACTCGGCGAGGTTGGCCAGGTTGGCGCCGAAGGTGTTGGTCTCGATCGCCTCGACGCCGACCTGCAGATACGCCCGGTGCACCCCGGCGACGATGTCGGGTCGGGTCACGTTGAGGATCTCGTTACACCCCTCCAGGCCGGCAAAGTCGTCCATCGTCGGCTCGGCGGCCTGCAACATGGTGCCCATCGCCCCGTCTGCAACGACGACGTGGTCGGCCATGGCGGCCAGGAGTTCGGGCATCGGTGCTGCAACTGTCACCATCCCAGGGTAGTGCGGTCGTCGTCGTAGGCTGACAGGGTGACCGAGTGCGCAGCGCTGCGTGATCCGGTGATGATCGCAGCATTCGAGGGGTGGAACGACGCGGGCGATGCGGCCAGCGCCGCGGTGGAGCACCTGGCCCTGACCTGGGACGCGGTGCCGTTCGCCGAGCTGGACCCGGAGGGGTTCTACGACTTCCAGGTCACCCGGCCGACGGTGACGTTGCGGGACGGCGTGACCCGCGCGATCGAGTGGCCGACCACCCGGATCACCGCCTGCCGCCTGCCGGATGCCGCCAGTGACGTGCTGTTGGTGCACGGTATTGAGCCGAACTTCCGCTGGCGGGCGTTCTGCTCGGAACTGGTGCAGATCGCACTGGACTCCGATGTGCGGATGGTGGTGACGCTGGGCGCGCTGCTGGCCGACGTGGCCCACACCTCCCCGATCCAGGTGACCGGCTCGGCGCAGGACGAGCAGACCGCCGAGCGCCTGGGCGTGCCCACCTCCAGCTACGAGGGTCCCACCGGGATCACCGGCGTGCTGCAGGACGCCTTGGTGCAGGCGGGTGTCCCGGCGGCGTCGCTGTGGGCGGCCGTGCCGCACTATGTCGCGGAGCCCCCGTCGCCGCGCGCCACGCTGGCGCTACTGCACCGGCTGGAGGAGGTGCTCGACCTGGAGGTGCCGCTGGGCGCACTCCCCCAGCAGGCCGACGAGTGGGTGGCCGAGGTCAGCCGGCTGGCCGCCAAGGACACCGAGGTCAGCGCGTACGTCAAGGCACTGCAGGAACGGGACGACGACGTGGAGCCGATCCAACCAATGTCCGGCGACTCGATCGCCGAGGAATTCGAGCGTTACCTCCGCCGGCGGGGCCCGGGGCGTGGCGGCGCACGCTGATCCGACAGGTGCGGCGACCATCGAGTCGAATGCCCCCGGACGCGCCGCAGCGCGTCGTCAGGCATTCGACTCCGGTGTGGGTGGGCCGGTCGGGTCAGCGCAGGGCAAGACCCAGCAGGGCGTCCGCGGTGACGGCGACCTCCTCGCCCGCCAGCGAGGAATCGGCCGCCCAGGCGTCCAGCGCGCGCAGCGCCCGGGGGCTGTCCAGATCGTCGGCGAGCGCCTCCCGGATCTCCGTCATCGCCTTGTCTGCCGGCTCGCCGGGGCGCCCGGCCGCCGCCCGCCACGTTGCCAGCCTGGCCGCCGCCCGCTCCAGTGAGGCGTCCGACCACGGCCGGTCCGCCCGGTAGTGCCCGTCCAGCAGCGCCGCCCGGATCGCCATCGGATCCGCGCCGCCCGCGATCAGCCGGGACACGAACGCCAAATTGCCCAGCGACTTGGACATCTTCTCGCCATCCAGCATCATCATTCCGGCGTGCACGTAGTGCCCGGCGAACGGATGCTCACCGGTGAGCGCCTCGGCGTGCGCCGCCGAGCACTCGTGGTGCGGGAAGATCAGGTCGGATCCGCCGCCCTGCAGGTCGATCCGCGCGCCCAGCCGGTTGGTGGCGATTACCGCACACTCGATGTGCCAGCCCGGTCGGCCGCGGCCCATCGGCGAGTCCCAGGCCGGTTCGCTCGGACGCTCCATCCGCCACAGCAGCGGGTCCAACCGATGGCGCTTGCCGGGACGGTCCGGGTCGCCGCCCCGCTCCGCAGACAGCGCCAGCATGGTCGCCTCGTCGTATCCGGACTCGTAGCCGAACCGGTCGGTGACGGTGACGTCGAAATAGACGTCCGGGTACTCGGGGTCGTCCACCCGATAGGCGGCGCCGGCCTCCAGCAGCCGGGCGACCGCGGCCGAGACCTCGTCCATTGCCTGCACCGCGCCGACGTACTGCCGTGGCGGAATCACCCGCAGCGCGGTCATGTCGGCGCGGAACAGGTCGGTCTCCCGCACGGCTAGCTCGCGCCAGTCGATCTGGTCGCGCGCGGCGCGCTCCAGCAGCGGGTCGTCGATGTCCGTGACGTTCTGCACGTAGTGCACCTCGCTCCCGGAGGCGCGCCAGTACCGGTTGACCAGGTCGAACGCCAGGTAGGTCGCGGCGTGCCCGAGATGGGTCGCATCGTAGGGGGTGATGCCGCAGACATACATGGTCGCCGTCGGCCCGGGCGTGGCGGCTCGGGCCGATCCGGATGCCGTGTCGTACAGCCGGAGGGCCGGCAATGATCCGGTCAGCTGGGGGATCTCGGGACTCGGCCACGCCTGCACGTCGATCACCCTAGCGGCGTCGTCCGGGGCGGCGGCGACGGGGAGGTCGCGCCGGTCGAGTCTGAAAATCTGCCTCCAGATTGCGGGCTTGTCCGGGACCGACGCCCTCACCTGCGACGATGCCGGGGCCCGGCGACAGCTCGCCCATCTTGGGGGCAGGTTTTCAGACTCCCCTGCTGCCAGACTCCCTGCTGCCACGCCACCCGCGCTCACACCGGTGGCACCGTGTGCCGGTTGGCCTGCAGCAACGCCGCCTGCCAGCGCAGCAGGTCCGTGCCGCGCACGGCGCCCGGCGGCGACGACACCGGGAACATCAGATTCGCCCTGTCCCGGTGGTGCGGCAGGTTCAGTGCGTGCCCCAACTCGTGCGCGAGCACCGTCTCGTCGTAGGCGCGGGGCTGGCCCGGATCGAACAGGCTGGCCTGGCAGACGACCCAGTCGGCCGTCATGCCCAGCGAGCACCCGGTGGTACGGCCGGCGATGCTGCGCACGACCACCACGGTGACCGGGTCACCGGAGACCGACAGCGCCGGCCGCCGCGCAAGATGGGCGCGGTAGGGCGCGGTGCGGCCCAGGATCTCGTCCAACAGCAGGCCACGGTTGGCGTGCGGGTCCAGCGCGGCGGTGGGCGCCGGTTCGGTGACGGTGTCGATCCCCGCCACCCGCACCCGGATCCCGGCGCCCGCGGTGAACACCCGGTCGGCCAGCGCCAGCGCCGGCTGCAGTCGGTCGGCGGTGGTCAGCGGTCGGCCCCGCTCGTCGGCCAGGATCAGCACCCGCACCGGCACCGTGCACGGTCCCGAGTCCCGGCCGGTCGCGGTGTCGGCGGCGACCTCCGTGGCGCGCGCGATGCCGGCGGCGGCATCCAGCGCCAGGCCCCGCGCGGTGGCGCCGAACACCCGGGCGAGCCCCGCCGCCGCGGTGCGCCCCCTGCCCAGAACGTCGCGGACTTCAGACACGGTTGTAACCGATCCGGCCGGCACAACCGTGTCCGAGATCCGCGAACATGCCCGGACCGGCGACGCTCACGGTGCCGGATCGTTCGCTCCGCCTCGCTCCCCGGCACCCTGCCGCTCCGCACGCTCCGCGGCGACGGGCACCGCCCACTCGGTCGTCGCTCACAGTGCCGGATCGTTCGCTCCGCCTCGCTCCCCGGCACCCTGCCGCTCCGCACGCTCCGCGGCGACGGGCACCGCCCACTCGGTCGTCGCTCACAGTGGGGGCCAGGGAATCGGGGTGCGGTCCGTCGGCGGCGCCGGAAACCGTGGATCGGCGCGCAGGGCCGCGATCCGCGAGACCAATGCCGCCACCTCCGGCTCGCTGATCAGCGCCGCGAGCTGCCGCCCCCACGGGCCCGACACCGCCACCGCCAATCGATCCAGCCCGTCGCGCACCCGCCGTGGCAGCGGCCGTCCCGACCACCCCCACAGGATGGTGCGCAGCTTGTCCTGCACGTGCAGGGTGAGCCCGTGGTCCACGCCGCGCACCCGGCCGTCGGCCGTGGCCAGCAGGTGCGAGGCCTTGCGGTCGGCGTTGTTGACCACCAGATCGAACCCGGCCAGCACCGCCAACTCGGGGGTGTCCGCGTGGGCCACCACCACCGGGCGACCGTCGATGTCCTCGGCCGACAGCACCGGCAGCCAGCCGGCGGGCACCCCGCCCGCCGGCAGCAGGTCCGCGGCGCGGCCGGAGTCGGCGTCCCCGATCCACTGCTGCACCATGCCGGGCCCGAACGGGCCGTCGCGCAGCACGGTCACCGGCACACACCGCCAGTCCGCCTGCTCCGAGATCAGGTACGACGCCACTTCGCGCCCCGCCAGGGTGCCGTCCGGAAAGTCCCACAGCGGGCGCTCCCCGCGCACCGGCTTGTACACGCACTCGACGGATCGACCGTCCAGGGCGACGCTGCCCACCAGGCTTACGTTGGATGAATCGGTCAAACGGCCGGTCACGGTCAGCTCGCCGTCTCGAAGGAGCTGCGCCAGGCCCTCGGCCGGTACGGTGCCGGCTGTCTCCACCGTGCTGCCAGTGCTCCCGGCCCGATCAGCCGACGGCACCGCGGTGGTACCCATTGAGCCGCGGGCAGATGTGGCCATCCGGATCGAGAGGATTGCCACACAGCGGGCATGGCGGCCGACCGGCGGCGACCACCTGCTGCGCCTGGTGCGCGAAGTCCCGCGCCTCGGCCAGGGACAGGAACACCCGCAGCGCGTCGGGGCCGTCCTCCCGGTCCTCCAGCACGATGTCCTCGCCGACTTCCTCGTCGGTCAGCGCCAGCAGTTCCACGATCACCTGGGCGCCCTCACCGTCCCACGCGAGGCCCATGGTGCCCACCCGGAACTCCGCATCGACGGGAGTGACCAGCGTCCGAGTCGGGTCCTGCGCGGCCCCCGTCGCCGACGGCTGGGCACCGAATCGCCGGCCGACCTCGGTGATCAGCGAGCCGAGCCGGTCGGCCAGGATCGCGACCTGCTGCTTCTCACAGGACACCGACAGCACCCGGCGACGGTCGACGACCTGCAGGTAGAACTCGCGCTCGCCCGGCTGACCGATGGTTCCGGCGAGGAACTTCTCGGGCGAGCGGAAGATGTGGACCTGTCGTGCCATGGCACCGTCGAGCTTAGGACACGTCGCGCGGGGCGTGTGGCGCCTCGCCCGGTGCCGGCGTCCCTGGTTCGCCACCAACGGTGGCTTCGCTGGCACGGTCGGAGCCGGCCGAGCCCGACCCGTGTTCACCCTCGCCCGCCGGAGCGCCCACCCCGTCCAGCGTCCCGGTGTCGTTGAATCGCTCCACGAAGGTGCGCAGCGGTGTGTAGCGCACCACGGACAGCGAGGCGGGCGAGACCACCAGGCGCTGGAAGGAGTCCAGGTGCAGCCCGAGTGCGTCGGCCAGGATGGCCTTGATCACATCACCGTGCGAGCACAGCACGGCGGCGCCGTCGTCGCCGGAGCGCTCGGCGTGCTCCCGGGCCGCCGCGACGGCCCGCACCGCCACCGCGGCCAGCGCCTCGCCGCCCGGAAACACCGCCGCGGCCGGGTGCAGTTGGACGGTGCGCCACAGCGGTTCGTCGGCCAGCTCGGCCAGCCGGCGGCCGGTCCATGTGCCGTAGTCGACCTCGGCGATCCGCTCGTCGACCTGCAGCGGGAGTCCGCGCGCGTCGGCGAGCGGCTGGGCGGTGTGGCGGCAGCGCACCATCGGTGACGAGACCACCCGGGCGATGCGCGCGCCGGACAGCCGGGCCACCACGTCGGCGGCCTGCGATCGACCCGCGTCGTCCAGGTCGACACCGTGCGTGCGTCCGGCCAGCACCCCGGCGTTGTTGGCCGTCGAGCGTCCGTGCCGCAACAGGATCAGCGTGCCGATGCTCACCCCAGCACTCCCGTTGCGCGCGCTATCCGCATGACGGACCCCAGCGCCCGCTGCTGCTCTGGCAGTGGCAGCGACACCGGGTTGAGATTGGCCGTCGTGATCCCCGCGTCCAGCAGTCGACGCAGCCCGGCCGCGACCTGCTGCTCGTTACCCAGCAGACAGGTTCGTTCCAGGAATTCCTGGGGAACGGCGGCCGCCGCCCCCGCGTAGTCGCGGGCCAGAAAGCGCTCCTGAACCAGGTCCGCTGCCGCCCGATATCCCATGGACGCGGCGATCCGGTGGTAGAAGTTGGCTTTGCGCGCACCCATCCCGCCGATGTAGAGCGCGGCGTACGGCCGCACTCGTGCAGCGGCGGTGATGGCGTCGTCGGCCAGCGACACCGGGACCTGGACGGCGATGTCGATCGCGCCGGCATCCCGGCCGGCGTCCGCGGCCGCGTCCCGGATCGCGGCCACCTGGGCGGCCCCGTGCTCGCCGTCGAAGAAGATGCCCAGCCAGCCGTCCGCGACGCGTCCGGTCAGCTCCAGGTTCTTCGGTCCGACGGCGGCCAGATAGATCGGAATGCGCGCCCGCTCGGTCTGCAACCCGAGCACCAGCGACTTGCCGAGCCCGTCGGGCAGCGGCAGGGTGAAGTGCCGTCCGCCCGCGGTGACCCGCCGCCGCGCCAGTGCGTCCCGGACGATCTGCACGTACTCGCTGGTTCGGCCCAGCGGGTCGGCGAACCGCACACCGTGCCAGCCTTCGGAAACCTGCGGCCCGGACACGCCCAGCCCGAGCCGGAACCTGCCGCGGGACAAAGCATCCAGTGATGCTGCCGTCATCGCCGCCAGGGCCGGGGTGCGGCCGGGGATCTGCAGCACGCCCGAGCCGATGCCGATGTGTCTGGTCCGGGCCGCGATGGTGGCCAGCACGCTGACGGCGTCCGCACCGTAGGCCTCCGGTGCCCAGACGACGTCGTACCCCAACCCGTCCGCGGCTACTGCCAGTTCCACCTGGTCGCGCAATTCGGCGGCGCTGGCGGCCACCGGCAGGCCCACTCCCAGACGCATCCGCTGCCTCCCTCGCCCGCGTCGCAGTGATCCATCACCGGAAAATGGCGTGCTGACCAGCCACGCTCGCCCGCGTGGCGGTCACGCTACGCCGACCCCCAGTCGGTCGCGCTCGGGGACGATCCTGTCAGACCGTCAGCGCACCGGCTGCCCACCCGCCGCCGGTCCCTCCGCGAGTCCCCGCCCGCGGTACTCCGATCCCGGCAGGTCGCGCCCTGGTTCCGGCGGTGCGGCACGTAGGTTGACGCACATGGAACAACGCCGGGTGGGTCGCAGCGGCCTAGAGGTCTCGCGTCTCGGTCTGGGAACGATGACGTGGGGGCGGGACACCGATGCCGACGACGCCGCGGCCCAGCTGGAGGCGTTCGTCGCCGCGGGGGGCACCCTGATCGACACCGCAAACATCTACGGCGACGGGGACGCCGAGTCGATCATCGGCACGCTGGTGCCGGACGTGGTGCCGCGCGAGTCGGTGCAGCTGGCCACCACCACCGTCGGCGTCGGCGGTGGCCGTGGTCGGCTGCTGGCGGCGTTGGACGGTTCGCTGCGACGCCTGGACACCGACCACGTGGATCTGTGGCTGGTGCATGGGTTCGACACGGCGGTGCCATACGAGGAGACCTGTTCGGCGATGCAGACCGCGGTCGACTCCGGTCGGGCCGTTTACGTCGGGGTGTCCGGCCACGCCGGCTGGCAGTTGGCCACCCAGGCGGCGCACCTGCGCGGTGCGGGATGCCCGCCGGTTGCGGTGGAGTCCGAGTATTCGCTGGTGGAGCGGACCGCGGAAGAGTCCCTGCTGTCGGCCTCGGCGGTACACGGCATGGGGCTACTGGCCTGGGCACCACTGGGTCGCGGGGTGCTGACCGGCAAGTACCGACACGGCACCCCGGCCGACTCCCGGGGCGCGTCCCCGCATTTCAGTCGGTACGTCGGACGGCACCGCGGCGAGCAGGCCGGCCGGGTGGTGGAGGCGGTCGCCACCGCCGCGGACGGGCTGGGCACCTCGCCGTTGGCGGTGGCCTGCGCCTGGGTCCGGGATCGTCCCGGCGTGGCCAGCGCGGTGGTCGGCGCCCGGGATGCCGCGCAGCTGCTGGGGTCGCTGGCGGCGGAGGATCTCGTGCTGCCGGCCGAGATCCGGCGCGCACTGGACGATGTGAGCGACCCGGCGGGGCCCGATAGCGTTCCGGTGTGAGTGCTGCGGGTCCCTCGGTCTTTCTGGAGTTCTGCTCTGCCGGTCTATGGACCGGAGTGGGATCGGTGCTCGCCGAGCAGATGGCCGCGGCGGGCATCACCGGCCCGGAGCGGGTCAGCATTACCGCGCTGGCGGCGCTGCCGAAGGTCACCGACAAACGCGCCAACCGGCTCTATAACGCGTGGATCGGCGCCGGCCAGGCCTACCGGCTTGCCGAACTCCTGGTGCCGCAGCAGATCCCGGCCCGCTGGGTGGTGCGGCTGACCGACGCCCTCGGGGACGCGGCCGCCGACATCCTGCGCGACGACCCGTGGCGGCTGCTGGCGCTGCCCGACGCCACGGTGGCCCAGGCCGATCGGCTGGCCCGGGCCCTGGACCCGGCGGTGCGCCCGGACGATCCGCGTCGCGCCCGTGCCCTGGCAGACCATGTGCTGGCCCGATTCGGCCGGGACGGCCACACCGCCGCGCCGCTCGACCTGGTCGCGGATGCGCTGCGCCCCTTCGGCATCGACACGCCGGCCGCCGTGTCGGCCGCGATCGCGGCGGCCACCGATGCCGGGCTGATCGCGCCGGTGCCGGATCCGACCTCCGCCGGCGAGCGCTGGGTCGCCCGGGCCGTCCTGGCCACCGCCGAGGACGCCGTCGCCGAGCACCTGCTGCGGTTGCAGCGCACGGCGACGTCGCTGGTCGGCGAACGCGCCGCGCGGAAGGCATCGGAGGGCCTGGACGCCGTGCAGACCGAGGCGGTGGTGGCCGCCGCCGCACACGGCGTCTCGCTGCTGACCGGAGGGCCGGGCACCGGCAAGTCCCGCACCGTGGCGGCGGTGGTGACGATGTGCCGGCGGGCACACAAGACCATCGCGCTGGCGGCACCCACCGGGCGCGCCGCCAAGCGGCTGTCCGAACTGGTGGCCGCCGGTGGTCAGCCGGGCACCGGCGACACCGCCACTACCCTCCACCGGCTGCTGGGGGCGCGCCGCGGACCGGGTGAGTCGGGCAGCCTGTTCGAGCACGACGCCGACGATCCGATCGAGGCCGACATGGTCGTTGTGGACGAGGCCTCCATGCTGGACGTCGAACTCGCCGCCGCGCTGCTGGCCGCGCTGCCGGACCGCACCCACCTGCTGATCGTCGGCGACCCGGCCCAGCTGCCATCGATCGGGCCGGGCCGGGTGCTCGGTGATGTGCTGGAATCCGACGCCTTCCCGGTGACCGAGCTGTCCACGCTGTACCGGCAAACAGAAGGCGGCGCGATCGCCCGGCTGGCGACCGCAGCCCGCGGCGGCGAGCTGATCCCTGCCGCCCCGGGCGACCGGGAGGTGGTCATCGTGCCCACCGCCGGGTCGTCGCAGGCCGCGCATCGGGTGGTGCAGCTGGTCACCGATTCGATCCCCCGGGTGTTCGGGGTGTCCGGTGAGCAGATCCAGGTCGTCACGCCCGTCCATGGCGGCCCGGCCGGCACTCAAGCCCTGAACCGGGCGCTCAAGGCGGTGCTGAACCCGGGGCCGCATGCCAGCACCAGGACCGTGCGCGGGTTCGACGTGGGCGACCGGGTGGTGGCCACCGCCAACTACCTGGACGCCGAGCCCACCGGCTACGCCAACGGCGAGGTGGGCACGGTGATCGACACCGGCGAGAAGTCCCTGCGGGTGGCCTTCACCGGCGGGGAGTCGGAGATCTCCGGCAAGGCCCTGGGCGACCTGTTGCACGGCTGGGCGGTGACGGTGCACCGGGCACAGGGCTCGGAGTGGGAGGCGGTGGTCGTGGTGCTGCCGCCGGAGGCCGGGCGCATGCTGTCCCGCCCGCTGGTGTACACCGCACTCACCCGGGCGCGCGTCCACCTGTCGGTGGTGCACGCCGCGGGTCCGATGCTGGCCCGCGCCGTCCGCCAGATCGGCGCCCGGCCGCGCCGGACCCGACTCGCCCCGCTGCTGCGCCGCGGGAGTGCACTTCCGGGCCTCGATGGGGCAGACTGACCGGACATCGTCACCGCTGGGCCGTCGACCGGGTGACGACGCCGAGTCCTGACACACGGGAGGTGGTCGCCATCGCTCACGCGACTGGCGCGAGCACCGGCGGCGATGCCGGTGACGATCCGACAGACGAGTACGAGTACCGCCCGTTGCGCATCGACTCGTCGACGTCGCGGGCGGCGGCGGCGGTGATGCTGTCGGTACGGGCGGAGTTCACCGGCTGGGAGCTGGCCCGGGTGCGGCGCTTCCCCGACGGGGCACGTCAGGTCACGTTGCGGCGCAAGAGGTCCGCTGGTCCGGTGCCCGCCCTGAGCCTGTAGCGCTCAGCAGCTGCGCAGCAGCCGGTCCAACACCCGGGTCCCGAAGGTCAGCGCGTCCACCGGCACCCGCTCGTCCACGCCGTGGAACAGTGCGGAGAAGTCCAGATCGGCCGGCAGCCGCAGCGGCGAGAAACCGTAGCCGGCGATACCCAGCTGGGAGAACGCCTTGTTATCGGTGCCGCCGGAGAGCATGTAGGGAATCGGGTGCGCGTCGGGGTCCTCCGCGACCACGGCCGCCTTCATCGCCTCCACCAGATCCCCCTCGAACGGATACTCCAGCGGTGGGGCGAACTGCCAGTCGATCTCGACGCCGTCGCCCACGATCTCGGCGACCTGCTCCTTGAACGTGGCCTCGCTGCCGGGCAGTACCCGGCAGTCGACCGTCGCCTGGGCCGTGGACGGGATCACGTTGGCCTTGTAGCCGGCCTTGAGCATGGTGGGGTTGGCCGTATTGCGCAGCGTCGCCAGGAGCAGCCGGGAGATCGGACCCAGCTTGCCGATGGCGCCCTCCAGGTCGTCCTCCGGGAACTCCATCCCGGTCAGCTCGGTGACCGACGCCAGGAACGCGTCGACGGTCGCGGTGCGTTGCAACGGGAATTCGTGAGTGCCCAGCCGGGTCACGGCCTGGGCAACCCGGGTGACGGCGTTGTCGTCGTTCGTCATCGAGCCGTGACCTGCGCGTCCGGTGGCCCGCAGGGTGGCCCAGGCGATGCCCTTCTCGGCGGCGGCGATCAGGTAGGCGCGGCGGGCGCCGTCCAGGGTGACGGAGAATCCGCCCACCTCGCTGATCGCCTCGGTGGCGCCGGTGAACCATTCGGGATGGTGCGCGACCAGCCATAGGGCCCCGTACTCGCCGCCGGCCTCCTCGTCGGACATGAAACAGAAGATCAGGTCCCGCGGCGGGACGTAGCCGCTGCGCTTGTACTCGCGAGCCACGGCCAACGTCATGGCGACCATGTCCTTCATGTCCACCGCGCCCCGGCCCCAGACGTAGCCATCCTGTACGGCGCCGGAGAACGGGTCTACCTGCCACTCGGCCGGGTCGGCGGGCACCACGTCGACGTGCCCGTGCACCAGCAGCGCGCCCCGATCCGGGTCGGCGCCTGGCAGCCGGCATACCACGTTGCCCCGGCCGGGCACCGATTCGACGTAGGCCGTGGTGTATCCGACCTCTTCGAGCTTGGCCTGGATGTACCGGGCGGCGCGTGCTTCCCCGTCACCGATGGTTGCCGGATCGCCGGTATTGACCGAGGGGATGCGGATCAGCTCACTGCACAGTTGCACGACCTCCGACTCGGCGGAGGTGGGCTCTGGGGTGCTTGTCATGGGCACTTTCCTACCATCGACCCGGCCGTGGAGTCTGCACCAGGGCCGGTATCCGGACAAGGCCCGCGCATCGGGCCGGCGCCCGCCGCCCTTGGCGGGTCGACGGTGCGCGGGACGTGCGTGCACGGCATAGTGATCGCTTGTGGCTCTAGCACTGCCCTGGGAAGGCGCCATCGGCGTCGGCGCGGTCGCGGGCGCCCTCGGGGCGGGCCTGGCTCTGGCGGCGCGGCCCCGGGCCAAGGCGGTTGGCGCCTTCCTGCGGGAAGCGGCGATGCTGCTGGTGCTGTACGGCCTGTGGCAGCTGGCCGGTCGGGTGGCGCTGACCGGCAACTCCGGAGCGCTGGACCGAGCCGCATGGATCCAAGATTTCGACCGACACCTGCCGCTGCCCTCCGAGGCGGGCATGCAGCACCTGGTCCTGGGTTACCCGGTCGTGGTGCAGGCGGCCAACCTGTACTACGCGGGGGTGCACTTTCCAGCGACCATCGCCTTTCTGATCTGGTTGTTCGTGCGGCACCGGGGCGAGTACCGACCGGTGCGCTGGGTGCTGGTGGTCACCACGCTGGTCTGCCTGCTGATCCAGTTCATGCCGGTGGCGCCGCCCCGGATGATGCCCGGGATGGTGGATACCGGCCTGCTGTACGGACAGTCGGTGTACGGCGCCGGGTTGGCGGCCGATGAGCTGTCGGCGATGCCGTCGGTGCACATGGCGTGGGCGCTGCTGGTGGGCTGCTACGTCTGGCGCATCGCCCGGGGCCGATGGCGATACCTCGGGCCGGTGCACGCCGTGCTCACGGCGATCGTGGTGGTGGTGACGGGCAACCACTGGTGGCTGGACTGCCTGGCGGCGGCCGTCGTGCTGATCGGCAGCGCCTGGTTGGTGACGGGGGCCCGGATCGGTTGGCGGCGCTGGCATGGGCGACCCGCACCGCTGGTGGCTGCGCCGACGCAGGAGCCCGGGGTGGACCGAGCGGGCGGAGCGGTGCGGGAACTGCCCGACGAGGTCGGCGGCTGACCGGGCCTGGCCGCTGGCCCGTCGCCGCAACCCGGCCTCAATCGGCTGGTCGAGCCAGCGTCCGAGCAGCCCCCGCACGCGGTCGATGTCGAGCACCGGCGTCAGCGGGTGCTGCTCGGCGTAGCGACGCGCCACAGTCGACTTCCCGGTTCCGGGCGCACCGTTGAGCAGGACGAGTCGCGGCACCCGATCACGCTACCGGTCAGCCCAGACAGCGACCTGGTGGCGGCCATCCGGGAGTGCCCTGCTGCACGTCCGGCGACATAGTGTCCTCGTCATGGACTGGACTGTCGACGATCACATGAATGGCAAACCCGAGGAATCGGTCGCGCTGTACCGCCGGTTCGTGGACCTGCTGACCTCCATGGGGCCGGTTCGGTACGCGCCATCGAAAACGACGATCACCTTCAAGGGCTCGCGCCGTGGCTTCGCCGGCGCCCGACCGGACCAGCGAGGACTCGTCGGATATCTCGATCTGCAGCGCGTCGTCGAAGACCGACGCATCACCCACGTATCGCCCTACACGGCCAGGCTCTACGTGCACCACTTCCGCATCACCGCGCCCGGTGAGATGGACGGAGTGTTCCTCGGATGGCTCCGCGAGGCGCGCGAGGTAGGAGACGGGGCCCACCTTGGCGGGCCGCGGTGAATACATACCGGATCGTGCCGGGGATTAGCCGTTGCTGTACCGCACGACCCAGGCGGCTTCGGTCGCATCTGTTCCGGGTGGGGCCGTATTGCTGACGTCGACGCCGATGAACAACTGGTCGAGATCGGGGCGGTCGGCTGGCAGGCGCGTGTAATCGCGCTTGGTTCGCTGATCACATCGCAGTCGGGTATGGGGTTGGCGTTTCACGTGTGGAACCTCCCGTCGCCGACGCGATGCTCTGCTGCCTCCAGCGTATTCGCCCGGGGTCGTGGGTGCAGCACGGACTCTGATACCGATCGCTGATCGGAGTGCGGACGTCTCCATCGTGAGTTCCGTTCGCCGAGCCATCCGGACACGGGGTGCCTCTATCGCGGCGGAGCACGGAGGTTCCGAAGAAGCGACGGGGAACGATGGAAGCGCTCCTTGCGTGCCGCCCAGCCGCGTGATTAAATACTGAACTATATGGTTCAGTATCGGCAGGGCAGCCTTGATGCCGCGTTCGTGGCGCTGGCCGACTCGACGCGACGAGGCGTGCTCGAGCGGCTCGGCCGTTCGGAAGCCTCAATCACGGATCTTGCCGACGGGTTCCACATGACGCTCACCGGCATGCGCAAGCACGTGCGCGTGCTGGAGTGCGCGGGACTGGTCACCACCGAGAAGGTCGGGCGGGTCCGGAACTGCCGGATCGGCACGCGCCGCCTCGAGGAAGTGGCGGCATGGATCCAGCGGTACCAGGAACTGTGGGATGCGCGCTTTGGCGCATTGGACGACATCGTCGAAGACCTCAAACGTCAGGAGCAGATCGATGAACGCACGCAGCACTAGCGATCCCGCGGCCAAGCGGAATCGCGTGATCGTGGAACGCAGGTCGGATCGCGAACTCGTGGTCACGCGCACCTTCAACGGGCCCGCGGGCCTGGTGTTCGACGCGTGGACGAAGCCCGAGCTGTTTCGCAAGTGGTGGGTTCCGCAGTCGATGGGCATGACACTGCACTCCCTGGAGATGGATGCGCGCACCGGCGGCAGCTACCGCCTCGACTTCGGTGACGGCATGGTGTTCTTCGGCACATATCTCGAAGTGACGCCGCCCTCGCGCATCGTGTGGACGAACGATGAAGGGGGCCAGAACAGCTCCGTCACCACGGTCACGTTCGAGGACAGGGACGGCACCACCCTGCTCACCATGGTCGAGGTCTATCCCTCGAAGGAAGCCCTCGACGCGGCCGGCACCGGCGCCGCCGATGCGACGCACGAGACCTTCGGTCAGCTCGACGATCTGCTGGCACAGCTGAACGCGTAGAAATCGCCGGTCGCCGGCCAGCGATCAGGACCGCCGGTCTCGCGCGACCCGCCCATTCGCGACAGCTCGGAACGCGCCACCGTCACCGTTCTTGCTGGCGGTTAACCCGGTGGACTTTGTGATCGGCGGTTTCTAGGCTCGTCGGGTGGATCCGACGCGGCTGCCGGTCTTCTGGGTGTGTGGTGCAGCGGGTGCAGGGAAGTCGGTGACGGCTTGGGCACTGTTCCAATCACTGGCCGGCCAGGGAGTGTCGGCCGCGTACGTTGATATCGATCAACTCGGCATGGTTTATCCGGCCATCGATGCCGATCCTCGGCGTGATCAGTTGAAGGCCCGTGCGCTGGCGTCGCTGGTCCCGGGGTATGCCGCGGCGGGCGCGCAGGTTCTGGTGGTGTCGGGCGTCATCGATACCGCGGCCCGGCCAGATCTGGAATCCACCGGGACGGTCGGATTGACGCTGTGCCTGATCTCGCCCGGCGCGACCGCGCTGAGGGCGCGCATCACGGCGCGTGGCTGGGGCGACGAGACCGCCGCCGAGGTAGTGGCCGAGGACGCGACACTGCGGCGTGCACCGTTTGTAGATGCGGTCGTTGAGACGTCGGGGCTCACTGTCCCCCAAGTAACCTCACGCCTGCGCGAGTACGTGACCGTCGCGAGCACCGCGTCCCCCCGACAGGGTCGAGGCCCGTCCGCTGCGACGCTCCCGGTGGTGATGGTCACCGGCCCGCGGCTGACGGGTTCGTCCACGCTCGGATTCGGGTTGGCGCAGAACAGGTGGCGCGCAGGACAGCGGACCGGATTCGTCGATATCGACCAACTGTGCTTCATCGACGGCCCGGTCGCCGCCGACGGGTCGAGGTCTGTACTGGCGATCAGGCAGTTTGTGGCACTGCACGAATACCTGGCGGCGCAGCAGGTGGGTCTATTGATCGCCAGTGCCCATCTGGGCGGCAGCGATGAACAAATACTGCCGGAGCACCTCCCCGCGGCGCCGGTGAGGGTTCTGCGGCTGCGTGCGGACGCCGCCACCCTGCGCGCGCACGGGCGCGAGCGGTTGCTGGGTCGGCCACCCCTCCTTGCCGGTGATGACCTGGCAGGTGCGAACCCGAAGCTGCTGGAGGAGGTGGTGGCCCGGGCGCTCGCCGACCAGGCGCATCTGGATGCTCTGGGCGATAGGGACCGGGCCATCGACGTCACGAGACACGCCGCATCGGATGCCATCGCGGAGATCGAACGCCACATCGCAGCGATCTTGTGAAGAGGCGGGGTCCGTTCACTACTTGTGATCGAAGAGTCGAGCTGACCAGCACTAATAAGCGTGTCCGAGGGGGGACTTGAACCCCCACGCCCTTGCGGGCACTAGCACCTCAAGCTAGCGCGTCTGCCATTCCGCCACCCGGACAGTGGTGCCGACCATCACGGCCGTGCGCTGCCACTTTACGCGACGAAGCGGCGCGGTCCCAACCCGCGCACACCCCGTCCGACGTCACCGGCCCACCACGCTCCGGGAGCGGGTGGCCCCTCGCTGGCTACCCGGGGCACCGCGCGGCGCGTCCAGGCCGTTGCTGATCGACGCGGATCACGGTCGGATTGTCCTGGTGGCTGGAGGAGGCCTTCCGCAGCCACTGAACCGCGGCTGGACCCATACAGACCGACAGGGAGCTGCCATAGTGACGCGCGGATCCCGGCCAGCCGCGGGTCGACCGGTGGAACACCCGGTCCAGCCTCAGCCGCAGAACACCCAGCTCCAGGACTGGTTGTAGTAGGGGTGCCCGCCGTTCCACACGGTGCCGCGCCAGCTGATGCACCGACCATTGGTACCCATCGCATACACGCCGCCGGCGTAGTGGGAGTAGTTCCCGTCATCGCGGAAGTGCGCCGCGATCTGTGCCGTCGTGTCATTGCCACTGCTGGCTATGTAAAGGTCTGCCCGGATATGGCGGGGGCCACCGATATCGGTGAAGACCTGCACGCAGTTCGTGCCATTGTTGGCGGAGCTGTAGTAGACCTTGATGTGCCCGACCTGTTGCCCTCCGCCCTGACTCAGCGTGCCGATCTTCTCCGTGGCGAGCAGGCTCCCAGTGCAGTGGCTGTTCACGCCACCACTGATGATGGGCTGCCCGCCCACTGGCGTCGACGCGGACGCCGGCACGGCGACGACCCCCAACAACATCGTCACCAATACCGTGAGTACCGCAGTGGTCCGTGCGCGCATGTCGCTCCCCCTTCGCGTCTACCGCCGTAGATGCTCGACGGCAGGGTACCGTGTCAGCGGCTTTCCGCAACGCCACGCGCGGAAGTCGACGATCGAGGGCGGATGACCTCGTCCAGCCACGCGATCGCCCATGGACGGTTGATCGCCTCGGGATCGGCGGGTTCGTCGCAGCGGACCGTCACCGTCGTCGACTCTCCCGGTAGCAACGTGAAGAATCCGCGGTCGGCGGTGGCATCGGGGTGCATGCGGTCCGGCTGCACCAGGAAGTCCCGGAGCAGAGTGGTAGCGGTGACGGTGATGTCCAGCCCGCTGTCGGTCGTCGATACCTCGATGTCCGGTGGTGCACCCGTGAACGCGCCGTCCGTGGGCTCGCCGGCGTACCAAAGCGCACGCCGGCCCTGGACGTCCGCCACCAGCACCTCGACGGAGGGATCCTCGAATGCGAGGACCGATGCGGGTAACGGGATTCGTGCCACCGACCGCGGATCGGCATGCACCGCAACGCTCGTCACCGCCATTTCCGCGCCGTCGTCGCGCACCCGGCGCACCACGGCCTTGCCGACCCATCCGTCGGCCGAATCATTGAGCAGGCACAGTGCCGGCGCGTCGCCGCTCGGCTGGATCGTCAGCGCACGCTCCGCGTACACCTCCCGCAGCGCATGATAAAGCGGCTTGCAGCGCCCGGCACTGTCGATCGCCGACCAGGACAGCGCCGGCCAGATGTCGTTGAGTTGCCACAGGATCGTGCCGGCGGTGTGCGGCCAGTGCGACCGCCAATGCAGCACGGCGGTTTCGATGGCCCGAACCTGATTCAGCTGGGTCAGGTAGTGCCAGGCGTGCACATCGGCGGGTTCTGGAAAGTGTGCCTGCAGTCCCCGCCGCAGCTTGTCCATGCCGCCGATCGCCTTCTGCCGGTGCCGCATGCCGGGAGAGTCGACATCCAGCGCGTCGTCGCTGACGGCGTCGCGCAGGGTGGCCCACGCGGGCGGCGCCTGCCAGCCGAACTCGGCGACGAATCGCGGTGCGCTGTCCCGGTAATGCACATAGTCCTGCCGGTTCCAGACGTCCCAGGAGTGGAACGTCTGGTGCGCCGGATCGTTCGGCGGGCGAGACGGGTCGCCGGACCACGGACTGCCTGGGGTGTACGGCCGGGACGGGTCGAGTTCGGCGACAATGCGAGGCAGATCCTCGAAGTAGTAGCGCCGTCCCCACGGCAGATCGCCGCCGGGCTGATCCGCCCAGCCCTCGGCCTCGCGCAGCCAGAGGTTCTCGTTGTTGCCGTTCCACACCACCAGGCTCGGATGCGAAGCCAGCCGCGTCACATTCTCGGCCGCCTCCGCCAGGATCTCGCCGCGCAGCGGCTCGTCCTCCGGGTACGCCGCGCAGGCAAACGGGAAGTCCTGCCACACCAGCAGTCCCAGTCCGTCGCACAGGTCGTAGAAGTCGTCGGACTCGTACAGTCCACCACCCCACACCCGGATCAAATTGACCCCGGCATCGACCGCCTGCCGCAACAGACTCTCGTACCGCTGGCGAGTCATCCGACCCGGCAGCACATCGCCGGGAATCCAGTTCACCGCCTTGACCAACACCGGGGATCCGTTGACGTGAAACAGGAACGGGGTGCCGGCATCGTCGGCGGTCCGGTCCAGCTCAACGTGCCGGAAGCCGATCCAGCGCTCGGCAAGGTCCAGCAGCGCGCCGTCCCGGCCGAGCAACCGAACCTCCAGCCGGTAGCGCTCCGGCGGGCCGTAACCCGTCGGCTGCCACAGTCGGGCCTCGGGCACCACGATCCGGACCTCGGTGCTCGACGCGCCGGGGCCGAGCCCCCTTCGTGCCATCGGAATCCCGTCCAGCGCCACCTCGGCGACCAAGGCCGCATCGAGGCCCGACGTGGCGCGCTCGACGTCCAGGTGCACGACCAGGATGCCGCTCCCACCGGTGACGTCGGCCAGCGGGCGCAGTCGCGCGATCCGGGCGCGGGTCCATGTCTCCAGTCGCGCCGGGCGCCAGATGCCGGCGCCGACCACCGTCGGGCCCCAGTCCCACCCGAAGCTGCAGGCCATCTTCCGGATGAAGTTGAACGGTTCGGGGTACGCGTTGGGCCGCGGGCCCAGCCGGGCGCGTAGCGCCTCCGCCTCCGTGTACGCCGACGACAGGTGCACCCCGAAGGTGCTGGCGCCGGCGCGTACCGCGTCGGTCACGTCGTACCGATAGCTGCGGTGCATGTTGCGGGATCGGCCGATCTCGACGCCGCCCAGTTCGATGCGCGCGACCGTGTCCAGCCCGTCGAAGACCAGGTCGACGCGCTCGCCCGGTTCCACAGCGGGCACCGCGCACTCGTACACCCAGTCGGTGTGACTAACCCAGGCGACATCGAGTTCGTGGGCTTCGCGCAGCGGGTCTGGAATGAGCCCGGCGTCCATCAGATCGCCGTGCACGGCGCCGGGCACCGTCGCTGGAATGCTGGCGTGTCGCAACGACTCCGCTTGAGGCGTCATGGGAGTCGGGCCGTCGGGGTCGGGCCGCACCGTCCAGCCGCGCAGCGGGGTGCATCGCAGCGGCGATACCGGGGGCGTCACTGATCGTTGCCCGCGTTGCGCCGGCGCATCATCTCGTACAGCATCACCGACGCGGCGGTCGCCAGGTTCAGCGATTCGGCGGTGCCCACCATCGGGATGGACACCTGATGCTCACACCGTTCGGCAACGTGGTCGGGCAGCCCGTCCCCCTCGCTGCCCAACAACAGGACGCCCTCGGGTGGCAGTTCGGTGCGCCACAGCGTGTTCCTCGCGTGGCCGGTGACAGCGACGACGGGGCGCGCGTGCCGTCCGGCCCAGGCGAACAGGGCCTCGGTGTCGCCGGTATGTGCGGTCGGCACGGCGAACACCGATCCCATGCTCGCCTTCACCGCGGTTGGGGACAACGGGTCGGCGCTGTGCCCCACGAGGATGAGCCCGGCGGCGCCCGCGGCGTCGGCGGCCCGCAGGATCGTGCCCACGTTGCCGGGATTAGCGGCCCGGTGCAGCGCGACGACCGGGCCGGGCGCCGCGGTCCGGAATGCATCCAGCTCCGCGACAGCACCGCCCACGATCGCCAGCAGGCCGGCAGGGCCGTCGCGGTCCGACACTCTGGCGAACACGTCGGCGCTGACCCGGACGACCCGCACCCCACGATCCTGCTGCTCGGCCACCATCTGCTGGGCGCGCTCGTTGGTGAGCAGGTCCGGCGCCACCACCAGGGTGTCGAGCGGCCAGTTCGCCGTCACCGCCCGCCAGACGGGTTGCAGTCCCTCCACCAGGAACGCACCCTCCCGACGTCGATGCTTGCGGTCGGTCAGCGCGCGGATTCGTTTGACCAGCGGGTTGGTGAAGCTGGTGATCAGGTCGTCCACGTCCGCATTGTCCCTCACCGGCGTGCCAACCTTCCCGCCGCGCCGTGATGCATCGTCAAATGGAATACTCGTTCCATCCTTGAGGAGGGTGCAATCATGGACGACCTTCGGATCCTCGGCGGCAGGGTGATCGATCCGGCCAACGGCGTGGACGGTCTGGCCGACATCGCCGTGGCCGGTGGACTGATCAGGGCGGTGGGTCGGCTGGACGACAGGCCCGCGCGGTCGATGGTGCGCGCGGACGGCGCCGTCGTCACGCCTGGGTTGGTCGACCTGCACACCCACGTGCACGCCGGCGGTTCGTTCTGGGGGTTGGAGCCGGATCCAATCGCCTGGTACACCGGCGTCACCACCTGGGTGGATGCCGGCTCCGTCGGCGCGTTCGGGCTCGCGGGTCTACTGGCGGCACGGACGCGGTTCGCGGTGCGCAGCGCGGTGTTACTGCATGTGTCTGCGCACGGATTATCCGCTCGTACCGGTGAATCGCGGGATTTGGCGTTCCTGGATGTGGATGCGGCGGTGACGGCCATCTGCCGGCATCGCGAGGTGGTGCGCGGAGTCAAGGTACGCATGGATTCGACCACCGTCGGAGACAACGGCCTGGCTCCGCTGCGCCGAGCACTCGAGGTGGGCGACCAGGCGGGGGTGCCGGTCATGGTGCACATCGGCCGGGGACCGTTCGGGTTGGACGAGGTCGTCGATCTGCTGCGCCCGGGCGACGTGATCACCCACTGTTCGGGCCGGGGCGCGATGGGCGTCACCGAGCCCGGTGCCGTGCGGGACAGCCTCACCTCCGCTTACCGACGTGGCGTGGTGTTCGACCTGGGACATGGCGCCGGCGGGTTCAGCTTCCCGGTGTTGGAGTCGTACCTGGCGCAGGGCATGCCTCCGCACGTGGCGTCCACCGACCTGCACGTGCTGTGTGCCAGCGGGCCCGCCTTCGACCTGCCCACCGTGTTGACAAAGCTTCTGGCCGTGGGGATGTCACTCGACGCGGTGATCGCGGCCGCGACCGTCACGCCCGCGCAGACGCTGGGCCTGACCGCCGGAACGCTCACGCCGGGTGCCCCGGCTGACATCGCGATCTTCCAGGTGATCGGCGAGCCCACCCGGGTCGCAGACGTGCACGGCGAAACCCGCACAGCACCCTGCCGGATCCGCAACGTTGCGACCATCATCGGCGGCCGCCCGATGGCGCCGATGTTCCCGCCCGCCCCACCGCCATGGGTCACCCTCAGCAATGCCCAACGGGCGGCGCTGGACGCCCGCGAGCGCGCGCTGCGGGATCTGCTGTGCGAACCACTGGTGCCGCCGGAGTCCGTGCACAATCAGATACCCGAGGCACCTGCCGACGCCGGGAGTTCGAGGGCCCGCTGAGTGGCCCCGGATTCGGCTACCTCCAACCGGTGTCGGCAGCGGTGCCGGCGCCCCGAATCAGAATCCGCGCGCCACGTCGGCGTCGAACGGCCAGATCGGCCGCGGAATCCTGGTGAAGGGCAGCGTCAGCAGGTCGTGCTGAGCGGGCCCGCGCATGTCCAGATCGATCATCTCCGCGGCAACCGAGGCGTAGCCGTCGTGGTACTGGCCGGCAGACTTGGCCTGCACCACTCGTGCACGCCGCACGTCCAGGCCAGCCCTGTCGTACAGCCGAGAGTCCACCATCGAGGTCGCGAGCTCGGTGATCACGAGTGAGACCTCGCCGATCGACAGCACCGCGAAGCGGCCGCAGCTAACGGGGTTTCGGCTGTCGCCGTACCGCCCATCGCCGAGCGTCGAAACCGTGCCAGACACCTCGATCGAGGAAAAGAAGTGCGGGGACAGTGTGCCGCCGACCCGGGTGGTGACCTGGCCTCCGACGCCGGCAGCGAAACAGCGCTGCACCGCGGGCGCGTCGGTGACCGAGCACAACGCCGGTCCGCCCACCGGGCGGTCCAGCAGCGCAGCGAGCAGGTCGACGCCGTCCCCGGTGCTGCCGGCCGACGGGCTGTCCGCACCATCGCCCAGCACCATCGGTCCGGCCGCCGGATCCGATGCCCGAACTCGGTCCAGCACGGCGGACACGGGTTCCTTGGTGACCACCAGCCGGTGCCGCCGGTCGAACAGGGCGCCGGCTAACTCGTCGGCGTAGGTCTGGGCGGCGGTCGCGTCACCGTCGGTCACGACGAACACCGACCAGCCATAGTCCGACACGTCCAGCCAGGGTTGGGTGCAGAAGATCGTCGCGTCCAACACCCCCGGCAGTGCTTCGATTTGGTGCAGCCGCGCCATCACCTCGGCCACCGGACCGGTCGTGGTGTTGTGCACCTCCGAAGCCGACATCACCGGGATCTTGCGAAATCCCACCGTCGGATGCGTTCGTCCGTCCAACACGTCGGCCAGCATGGTCATCGCTCGTCGACCCGTACCAACCATGTCCACGTGAGGATAGGTCTGGAATCCGGCGATCATCGGCGTGGCTGCGGCGAGTGTTGCGGTGCCGTGCGTGTGCAAGTCGAAGCTGGCGGAGATCGGCAGGTCGGGGCCCACCAGGTTGCGCACGGCGATGAGCAGGTCGCCCTCGACGTCGTCGCAGCCTTCGGCCGTCATCGCTCCGTGCAGTCGCAGGTAGATCCCGTCCACGCCGTCCAGCACTGCGGCCAGCCCATCGAGCACCAGGCGTTTGAGTTCGGCGTGATCGGCTGCGGCAACCGATGGCCCGCTGATGCTGCGCGCGTGGAAGGTCGGCACCAGCGCGATGTCTCGCTCCGCGGCCACCTGCATTGCGCCCGCCAGCGAGTCGTTCTGCTGCCCCACCACAGCCAGGATGTCCGAGCCGGACAAGAAGGTATTGGCCCGGAAATCGTCGATGGTGCCGACACCTCCGGCAAACGTGTTGCCCTCTCGGGCCAGCCCGGCCACCGCCACCCTATGCACAGCCATTGTTCAGGTCACCATTTCATTCTATGAAATCATAATTTCTAGTATTGACTGACACTATGGCGGTGTGCGGCGTCGGTCAATGCCGCGCGCCAAGTTATTCGATATCGTCGCGGGTCAGCTCCGGTGGCGGTGGAGCGCTGACCAAGGCTCGCAGCTGAGGTACCGGCCGCTCGAGCGCCGCTCGGTCGGGTATCGGGCGTCGAAGTGCCGGCACCTTGGCGAATGCCCTCTCCATCTCCTCGGCGATATCCAAGAGTCGGGCGTCGGCGCGATGAGCACCGATGATCTGCAGCCCGAACGGCATTCCGGCGGCGTCCGTCCCACAGGGCAGGGACAGGGCGGGGTTCGTCGTCAGCGTGATCACGTAGGTCAGGCCCAACCAGTGGTAGTAGTTGCGGGTGGGCTGGCCGTCGACCTCTGCCGCATACAGCTGGCTCCATGGGAACCGACTGACCGGTGTGACGGGCGCGAGAACCACGTCCACGCCGTGAAACAGCTCGTTGAAACGGCGGAAGATGGTGGTCTGCTGTTGGTGCGCCCACCCCACATCCGCCAGGCTCATCGCGGCACCGATCTCGTAGTTGGCGCGCACGTTGTCGCCGAGTAGCGCGGGGTCCCGCTGATAGATGTCGTGGTAACCGGTGACGAATCCGATGGCCCGAATGACGTCGAAGCACCTGTCGGCATCGGCCATCGCTGCGATCGTGGTATCCGGCAGCTCATCGCAGCTGGCGACCAACGGGCGGATCGCCGCGATCGTCTGCCGGAATGTCTCGCGGATATCCTGGTCCACCAGGCAGATCCCGAAGTCCTCGGTGTATCCGACCCGCAACTCGGACAGGTTGACGTCCTCCCGCGTTTCCAGCGCAGCGGTGGCGAACGGGTAGGTCAGGGGGTCCGCCGCGTCCACGCCGGCCTCGGCCGCCAGCTGGAGGCGGGTATCGGCCACCGTCCGGCCCATGGGTCCGACCACCGAGATAGGCGACCAGCCGAGCGCGCGCCGCTCGGATGCCACGATCCCCGGCGACGGCCGGAAGCCCACCACGCCGCACAGGGCCGCGGGGATCCGCAGGGACCCGCCGGTGTCGGAGCCGGTGGCGAGCGGGACCATGTCGCATGCCAGCGCGGCTGCCGATCCGCCGGAGGACCCGCCGGCATTGCGCAGCGGAGCGAAGGGGTTACCGGTGGCGCCCCAGACCGGATTGCGACTGTTCGCTCCCGCTCCCCATTCCGGCACGTTGGTCTTGCCCACCACGATGGCGCCGGCAGCCCGGAGCCGGGCGACGCTGGCCGCATCCGAGTCCGGGACATTGGTGCGCAGCAGTGGGGATCCTCGGGTGGTCAGCAGCCCCGCGGTATCCTCCAGATCCTTGACGGCAAGCGGAATGCCGTGCAACGGGCCCAGCGGCTCGCCGGCTCGGACCTGCCGCTCCGCCTCGGCGGCCTCCTGGCGAGCGCGCGCGAAACACGTGGCGGCCATGGCATTCACCGCAGGGTTGTAGCGCCGAATGCGGTTGATGCATGCCTCGAGTAGGGCGACCGGCGAGATCTCCCCGGTTCCGATCAGGCGGCGCAACTGCACGGCGGACAACGCCGTCAGCTCCTTGGGCACGCGAATTCCTCCTCGATGTGTGGGCGCGACGGCGCCACTACCACGGTCGCCGGACGTCGCTGTCCCATGGCCAACAGGGGCGACTGACCCGTCGGTATGGGAGGGCCGTCAGCCGGTGATCCGCAGGACCGCGGGTGTCCATCTCGATGATGCGGCGGGCGATCGGCTGGTACGTGGCTCTGAACCCGCCCGAGGACTTCACCAGCACCACTGCTGCGGCCCGGACGTCCAGTCCGGCCCTGTGGTACAGCTCCGCATCCAACAGCCGGACCGGCGCGCTGGTGATCACGACGTGGACCTGTCCGGCGCGCAGCACGGCGGTGGGCCCGGCATGCGCAGGCTGCGCCGGGTAGCGCGATCTGAACTCTCCGTCACACAGCGTCGTGACGACCCCGGTGACGATGACCGGCATGAAGAATGCCGGGGACAGCGAACCGCCGAGCGGGACGCTCACCGTAGCGCCCGTCCCAGCGGCATGGCAGGCCGCCGCAGCGGCCGCGTCGGTGACGGTGATCAGCACCGGCCCGGGCACCGGATGCTCCAGCACCGCTCGCAGGAACTCCGTGCCGTCACCCTTGCCACCCGCCGTCGGGCTGTCGGCGCCGTCGGTCACCACGATGGGGCCCTCGCCGGCCGGGTCGGTCGCGATCGCGGCCAACGCCTCCCGGACCGGTGTCTTGCGAACCAGCGTGTCGTGCCGCCGGTCCCACAGCATGCCGGCCAACTCGTCCGCTCGCCGCTGCGCCAGATCACGATCACCATCGGTGACCACCACCGCGGACCACCCGGCCCCGGGCACATCAAGCCAGGGCTGTGTCAGGAACATCGAAACATCCATAATGCCGGGCTCGCCTGCGATCTCGCCGAGCCGGGCGAAGACCGGCGCCAGCGGCCCGGAATTCGTGTCCTGCGCCTCGGCGGCCGACATGACCGGGATCTTGCGGAAGGCCAGCCGCGGGCGGGCACCCCGCAGCCGTGCGGCCAACAGCCTGAGCGCCCGCGCACCGGTTTCGGCATAGTCGACATGTGGTTGGGTGCGGAACCCGGCTATCAGGTCGGTTCCCGCCGCCATCCGAGCGGTGAAATGCGTGTGCAGGTCCAGGCTTACCGCGATCGGAATGTCCGGTCCCACGAGATCGCGGACCAGACCGATGATCTCACCCTCCGGGTCGTCACATCCATCGGCCACCATGGCGCCGTGCAGGCGCAGATACACGCCATCTATCCGACCGGCGCACGGTCGCAGACCGTCCAGTAACCGCTCGCGCAGGGCGCGGTAGGCGTCGGCGGTGACGACCGGGCCCGCGGCGCCCAGCGTCAGCGTGGTCGGTAACAGCTCGATACCCTCCCGGTCGGCCGCCCGCCGCGCTCCGGCGAACTCGTCACCCCCCGCCCCCACCATGAAACTCTCGGGCCCGTGCACGTACACCCGGCGGCGAAAGTCGTCGAGCGTGGCCGCGCCGGGTGCGAAGCTGTTGGCCTCGTACATCAGCCCTGCGACCGCCACCCTGGTCATGCGCCGCCGCCGGTGGCCGGCAACGGCGTGGTGATCATGCCGGGTACCGTGTCGACCGGGTGCTCGCGTTGCACCAGCAGATGCCGGGCCATGGTCAGTAGCCCGCACCCAGGTCGATCACACCGAGCAGCTGCCTGCCCGCCACGAAGCGCGCGACGTTCTCCCGGATGCGTGCGGCGAGAGCGCCATGCGCCAGGTGCGCCGGGTTCGCAGTATGCGGCGTGATGATCACCCCGGGAGCCGTCCACAGTGGGTGGCCGTCCGGCAGTGGCTCCGGGTCGGTGACGTCCAGGGCGGCGCCCGCGATGCGGCCCGCGGTCACCGCCGCGATCAGCGCATCGGTGTCGATCAGGCTGCCGCGCGCGATGTTCACCACCCAGGAGGCAGGTGTTAGCGCGGCCAGCTCATCCGCGCCGACCAGGTGATGCGATGCGGCTGTTGCCGGTGCCGCCAGCACGACGTGGTCCACACCCGCGGACCACAGCTCTTCGATGCGGTCGGCCGGGATGGTGCGGGCCGCGCCGTCGACCGGTTGTCCCGAGCGGTTCACGGCCAGCGTCGTCACGCCGAACGGCGCCAGCAGCGCCATCACCCGTCGCCCGATGCCGCCGGCACCGACCACGGCGACGGTGCTGCCGCCCAGGCCGGTGGTGCTCCGAGCCACGGCGGCCGGATCCCAGCGCGTTCGTCCCGCGGCCGTCACCAACCCCCGGACGCCCGCCAGCAGCATGCCGACTGCGTGCTCGGCCACCGTGTCGGCGTAGGCACCCGCGGCGGACGTCCACACCCTGCGGTCGTCGATCACGCCGGAGCGCAGGTAGCCCTCGATCCCGGCGCTGGACAGCTGCACCCAGCGCACCTGATCGGACAATGCGGGAAGACCACCCGTGGCGCCGACCTGCATCAGGGCGTCGGCGGCGGACAGCGGCCCGATCGTCGCTCCCCCGTCACGAACCGCCGTGACCAGCCAATCGGGCGCCCCGTCCGGCACCGCCACCACCGTCGCGGTCATCGACGCACCCCCCGTGGCATCGGTCCTACCGGTTCCCACATCGCACGAGCCTTCCTGGTCTGTCGTCACCCACGGTTCCACCGGCCATCACAGTCCGCCCGGCCACGATCGTGCGCAGCACGCCGTCGGGAGGCAGACAGGGCTCGGCGAAGCTTGCCCGGTCCGTCACCACCTGCGGGTCGAACAGGACGAGGTCGGCGACGTGGCCCTCGGCGATACGTCCCCGGTCGGTCAGCCCTAGCCGCTCGGCGGGGGCTCCGGTCATCTTGTGGACCGCCGCGGGCAGATCGAGCAGTCCCAGCTCGCGGACGTACCGGCCCAACACCCGGGGAAAGGTGCCATAGCTGCGCGGATGCGGATGGTCGGCGGCCAGGATGCGCGGCCGGGCCAGCCCGTCCGAGCCGACAACGGACAGCGGGTGGGCCAGAAAGGCCTGCATGTCCTGCTCGGTGCGGTAGTGCAGTACCACCTGGGCACTCGACCCGTACTCGGCGCACAGGTCCAGCAGCACCTGCTCCGGCGATACCCGCCACAGATCGGCGATCTCGGCGAACGAGCGGCCGACGATCTCGCCGGCCCCGGGTGCCGCGGAGAGCACGATGCGCTCCCACTGCCAGGCGATCCCACCGAAGAAGCCCTCACCGATGGCGGCCAGCGCCGCCGATCGCCAGGCCGGATCGACGGCGTGCTGGGCAATCGCATCGCTGCCGCCCTCCTGGACCCAGTACGGCAGGTACTGCACGGCCGAGGACGACGAGGCGTCGTACGGGTAGACGTCGAAGCCCACCGCCAGCCCGGCGGCCGCAGCAGACTCGAAGCGCCGCAACGAGTCAGCCGCGTGGCCCCAGTTAGCCGGATTGTTCAGCGCCAGGTGGGAGTATTCCAGCCGCACGCCGGTCTCCCGGGCCACCGCAATCGCCTCATCGATGGCGCCGGCCTCATTGCCGGCCAGCCCCCTGGCGTGCGTGGCATACATGCGGCCGGCCGCCGCGCAGGTGGCGGCCAGGGTGCCGATCTCGCCCGGATCGGCGAGCGCCGAAGGCGGGTAGGTCAGCCCGGTGGACATTCCGGCGGCGCCTTGCTCCAGGCAGCGGCGGAGCAGCGTCACCATGGTCGCCACCTCCACGGGTGACGCGTCGCGGTAGGGATCCGCCATGGCTGCGATCCGCAGCGCACCGTGGCCTACCAGGGGCACGACGTTGATGGCCGGAGGTCGCTCCGTGAGCGCGGCGTCGTACCCGTCCAGGTCGGTCCAGGCGATCGGCACGCGCTCGCCGCCGATGCCGCCGACATGATCTTCGAGCAGGTCGCGTCGGGCGTCGTTGGCCGGGAACGGCGAGAACCCGCAGTTGCCCACCACCTGTGTCGTCACGCCCTGCAGGACAGCGCTGTCGGCGCCGGGCTCAGCGAGCACCGTCAGGTCCGAGTGGGTGTGGATGTCAATGAACCCGGGCGCGACTGCCAGGCCCGCGCAGTCCACCGTTTCGGCGGCCGACGCCCCGGGGATCGACGGGCCGAGGTAGCTGATCCTGCCGGCCGTGACGCCGACATCGGCGACCCGGACGGGCGCTCCGGTTCCATCCACCACCTGGCCGCCGGTCAGCAAGAGGTCGATGTTCACGCCGCTCCCCCATGAGTCATGCCGCACGTCCGCTGGCCGGTCGGAGCCGACGTCCGAGTCGCAAGCCACCGAAAACGCCGTCCCGCACCGCGATTCGGCCGGCCTGCATCACCCACGCGATGCCGGTTGCCGGCGTGGTGGGCTCGGTGTAGGTGGCACCGTCTCGAACGTGCATCGGGTCGAAGGCCACCAGGTCCGCGATGGCACCTTCGGTGACGAGCCCGCGGTCCGGGATCCGGAACGTCTGCGCCGGCAGCGATGTCATCCGCCGGATGGCTTCGGGAAGGTTGAAGACTCCGTCGGCACCGGTGTATCGCGCGAGCACCCGGGGGAAGGTGCCCCAGGTTCGTGGGTGCGGCTTGCCTCCGGTGCCGGGCGGGAGGCCGTCGGATCCGATCATGGTGAGCGGATGCGCGAGAGCCGCGCGCAGGTCGTCCTCGGACATTTGATGGACCGTCATCGAGGCCTGCAGGCGTTCCTCGGTCAGCAGGCGGACCATCGCGTCGAACGGTTCGCACTGCCATTGTCCGGCCAGCTCCGCCAGCGACCGGCCGTCGCAGCGACCGGTACCGGTGGTGGCGATCACGATGTTCTCCCACCCGGCCGCCCAGGCCATGTTCTCCCACGGGCCGTCGGGACCGGCCGCAAGCTCCGTGCGCGCCCGCTCCCGGGTCGTGGGGTCGGCCAGCCGAGCCAGTACGGAGTTGTTGCCGCCTTCCTGGAACCACGGCGGCAGCAGCGCGGTGACCATGGTCGACGAGGCGGTGTATGGGTACACGTCGTGCCGGATGTCGACGCCGTCGCGCCGCGCCCGGTCCAGCAGTGCCAGTGCCTGGGCAACGCCGCCCCAATACGGCCGCCCGGCGGCCTTGAGGTGCGAGACCTGCACTCTGCGGCCGGACTCCCGACCAATCCGCACCGCCTCGCGGATGCTGTCCAGCAAGTTGCGGCCCTCGCCGCGCATATGCGTTGCGTAGATCCCGTCGGCCGGCAACGCCGCGGACAGCTCGATCAGCTCCTCGGTGGCGCAGAAGAGTCCAGGCGGGTAGATCAGCCCAGAGGACAGCCCGAACGCGCCGGCGTCGACTGCCTCGGTCAGGGCGGCGGCCATGCGGTGCTGCTGGGCGGCGTCCGGCGCCGTGTTCACCATGCCCATGGCCAGGATGCGCAGCGAGTGATGCCCGGCCAGTGGCGCCATGTTCGTGACGTAACCGCGGTCGTCCAGCACTCCGAACAGCTCGGCGAAGGTGCGCCAGGTCGCTGGCATGCTGGGAAAGATGCGCTGCAGCAGGGTATCGAGCTGTTCAGCGGTGCCGTCGCTGCGCGGGGCCAGGGTGAATCCACAGTTGCCGACGACCTCGGTGGTCACCCCCTGAGTGATCTTGGACAGGTCGGGCGGATCCAAGAGCGGCGCGTTGTCGGCATGCGAGTGCACGTCGATAAAGCCGGGTGCCAGCACCAGCCCGGTGCCCCGCTCGACCGTTTCTCCCGCGGTGGGTAGGTCGCCAGCCGGTCGCACAGCGGCGATCCGGTCGCCGTCCACCAGCACGTCACTGCGACGAAGCGGCCCGCCCGTGCCGTCGGCGAGTTCGATATCCACGATGGCGATGCGCATACCAGTCCTGTCGTTCGAAGGGGTGAGTAGGCGCCGTCATCGGTGGTGCGGAACGAAGTCGATCGGAGCGCCAGCTGGGATCAACTCCTCGCGTTGCACCGACTCAGCGAATCCAGCCATCAGGCGAGCGCTGTGGAACGGCACCCAACTGTGCAGGTATTGCTCGTTGTGCGCCTCACGCTCGTGCGGGTCCAACGCGAGGTTCACCACGTCGGGAGTGGTCAACACCTGCGCCTCGTCGCTGAAATGCTTCTGCCGCACATACACCACCTTGAAGTCCTTCCACTTCACGGCATGCAGCACTTCCCGGACCCAGACCATGCAGCCCCCCCGCGCGGACTCATCCGATTGACCGGTGAAGAAGTCCCGCTGGTCGATGCCGTCGATCTCGCGGTCGTCGGGTACCGGGGCACCGGTCCAGCCCAGCAGGGTCGGGAACAGGTCGACCTGGTGCACCATCTCGTTGCTGATCCGCCCGGGCGGTACCGCACCGGGAAAGCGCACCAGGCAAGGCGTGCGGAGCCCACCCTCGGATCCGGTGAAGTAGGAGCCGTCGAACGGGCCCGGTGTGCCCCGCCACAGCAGCTTCTCCTCGGCCCCATTGTCGCCGGCGAAAACCACGATGGTCGAACGGGCCAGATCCAACCTGTCCAGCGCGTCCAGGAGCTCGCCGAAGTCTGCGTCCAGCTCGGCCAAGCAGTCCGCCCAGTCGCCGCCGCCCGTGCTGCCCTTGAACTCCGGGCGCGGAATGGTGGGCATGTGCATCAGCGAGTGGTTGTAGTACAGGAAGAACGGCCGCGATGCCGCGGCATTGCGCTCCAGGAACGCCAAAGCACGCCTGCTGTACTCGCGGTCGACGTCGCGGCGCACGTCAAGGGTGAGTTGCTGATCGGTGCGCTCCTCCACCCCCCGATCGCTGGTGCCCTCCATCATGTGGCACACCGGGTCGCGGCCGGGCACGTACCACGGATCGGTGGGCCACAGGCAGTCCGTGTAGGAGCGCGGCGGCCCGTAGAACTCGTCGAAGCCGTGATCGGTCGGCCAGCGACCCGCTGACGCACCCAGATGCCACTTGCCCAGGCATGCCGTGGCATAACCGCGCTCGCTGAGCACGTCTGCGATGGTGCGCTCCCAGGCGACCAGTCCCCCGGTTCCGCCGGCGGGCGGCACCGACGACGTACCGGACCGGATCGCGTGCCGACCGGTCAGCAGCGCGCTCCGGGAGGGGGTGCACTGCGGCTCCGCGATGTAGTGCCACAGCTGCAGGCCCTCGCGGGCGAACCGGTCGATCCGGTCCGTCGTCACACCGCGCAGGATGCCGCTGCCGTAACAGGACAATTCCCCCATGCCCAGGTTGTCGACATGGAAGAACAGGATGTTCGGCTGGTGGGACTCGGGCATGCGGTCGGCTCCGGTGGTCGTGAGATCGGTGGACGGCGGGGGATCGGGTAGGTCGTCGAGCCAAACGGACTAGCGAGCGCTCCAACCGCCGTCGACGATCAGGTTTTGGCCGGTGATGAACGAGCCGGCATCACTGGCCAGCAGCAACACCGCCCCGGCCAGGTCCGCCGGGACACCGACCCGGCCCAGCGGTGTCGCCTCTCGGAATCGCTCGGTTTGCACGGCGACTAGTGTCGCCTTGGGAATTTGCCCGGGGCTCAGGCAGTTCACCCGCACGCCGGACAGGCTCCATTCCATGGCGAGTGCGCGCGCCATGTTCACCACCGCGCCCTTGGCGATGTGGTAATCGGCGGCGGAGCCCACCCATCCGGGACCGTAGGCGCGGCGATCGGAGCCAAGCGCGCCATGGATCGAGCCAATCAGGATGATGGAACCGCCACCGGCGTCGATCATGTGCCGGGCAGCGGCCTGCGCACAGGTTGCGGTGCCCAGCACGTTCACGTCCAAGGTCGTCCGAAGGTCCTGCGGGTCCAGGTCCGTGAACGACCCGCGCACCGCCGAGCCCCCGGCGTTGGCCACCAGCACGTCCAACCGTCCGGTATCGGCCACTACCCCGTCCACCAGCGCCCGAACGTCCACCGGGTCGGCAATGTCGCAGCAGTGAGCCGATGCCCTGGCGCCAGCCGCAGTGAGCGCATCCGCGACCGCGGCACAGACCTCCAGTCGCCGGGACGCCAGGTGCACCTCGGCACCGGCTCCGGCGAGAGCCGCCGCCATTGCGGCGCCGAGATGCGTTCCGCCACCGGTGATCAGGGCTACCTGCCCGGTCAAGTCGAACAGGTCTGCGGGCGAGCGGACCGGGGCGGCCGCCGAGGATGCGTCGTCGGCGGCCGCCCCGGCCCTGATATCCGTTGTATCGGTCACCGATCAGCCGACCTTGACGCCTTCCAACACCAGCCGATCGTCCACGTCGCGAGTGATGCCAGTGATGTTCTTCTTGCAGGCGATCAGCGAGATGCTCGTGCACACCGGGATCGCGAAGCACTCGGTGGACAGCACCTCGTTCAACTGTGCGTACGCCGCCTTCGCCGCGTCCGGGGTTATCGCGCCCTCCGAGGCTGCGATGGCGTCGATGTAGGCCTTCGGTGTCTTGTCCTTGAGCACCGGATTGTCCGTGGTCCGGTAGATCGAGTTGGTCGCCACCCGCGAGGGACTCTTCGACGAGTTCCCGATACCGCCGAACAGCAAGCCGAACTCGCCGGCCAGCAGCTTCTGCCGGAACGCCTGCGCCTCCAGTGTGTTGATCTTGAGGTCGAACCCGATCTGGCTCAGGCTCTGTTGCAGGATCTGCAGCATCTTCAAGGCGTCAGAGTTGGATCCGTCGGCCAGCGCCTCGGCGGACTTAGGCGCTCCTGACTCCGCCAACAGCTGCTTGGCGGTGTCCAGGTCGTAGGAGTTCTTCTGTTCATAGGCCGGGTCGTTGGCTGGTGAGTTCGGGCCCCACGGAAGGAAGCACGGAGCGCCGTAGCCGAAGTACACCTCGTCCACGATCCGCTGCCGATCCACCGATCGAGCGATCGCCTGCCGCAGCTTGATGTTGTCGAACGGTGCGATATTCGTGTTGATCCGAATGCAGTCCACCAGGGCTCCCGGGTAGCCCTCGATGATGCTGAACTGGTCCTTCAGCTGTGCGGCGTGCCGAGGCGGGAACCGGTAGATCACATCCATCTCACCAGCCTGCAACGCCGACACCATGGAGTCGTCGTTGTCGAAGATGCGGAAGGTGGCCTTGTCCAGCGACACCGCCTGCGCATTCCAGAAGTCTGGCCACCTGGTGATCACCAGGTTGTTGCCTGGGTCACGCGACGCCAGCTGGAATGGGCCACCGCTGGCTGGCTTCGTGGCCAGGTCATCGGAGCTGTTCTTGTCCTTGTCTACGATCGGGAAGCTCTCCAGCAAGTCGGTCACCAGCAACTCCGCCACCGGGCTGGTGAAGGTGAGCTCGACGGTATGGTCGTCAATTGCCTTGTAATCCTTGACAATTGCCATTGGGCCATTCAGTTGCTGGCCCTGGTCTGGGTCAGCCGCTCGCTTGAACCCGGCAATCAGGTCGTCCACGGTCCAGGTCTTGCCGGTCTGCAGCTTGACGTTCTCCCGCAGAGTGAGCGTGATCGAGGTGTTGTCCGAATTGAGCTCCCATTTGGTCAGCGCCGCCGGCTTCGCGGTGAGCTTGTCGTCATAATCGATCAGGAATTCGTTGAGATTCTGCATCTGGATAAAGTTGACGGTGCCGTTGTAGTACGGGTCGAAATTGGCCATGTCAGTCACGACGCCAACGGTGATCTCACCGCCACCGCCACCGCCACCGGCTCCCCCACCCGCGCTGGGCGACGCGCCGGTGGCAGGAGCCGATCCGGAAGGGCTGGTCCCGCCGGTGACACTGCCGGGTGCGGTGCTGGAGCCACCGGTGTCGGAGCCTTCAGAACCGCAGGCCGCCAGCAGGCCGGGACCCACGATCAGGGCGCCGCCACCGACCAGCGACATCTTGAGTAGCCCGCGGCGGGACAGCAGCCGTCGCTGGTCAACGGCGGGCTCGCCGGTCACGGCGTCGTTGGAGTGCTTCTCGGGCATGGTGGAACCTTTCGATAACGGAGTGGGACGTGGTCGACGAAGTGCTACACCGCATCGGGCGATGCGCTGGTCTGGTTTGCCATCAACACTGGTGGTGCCGGCAGGTCATTCAGCCGGATACCTTTGCCCCGTCCAGCACCAGCCAGTTGTCGACGGTGCGCGCCACCCCCGTGACGGACTTCTTGATGCCGATCAGGGTCGGCTGCACGCAAACCGGCACGCCGAATGCTTGTGTCGAGATCACCTCGTTGAGCTTGGCATAGGCGGCCTTCGCCGCATCCGGTGTCACCGCCTGCTCCGACGCGTGGATGGCATCGACATATTCCGGTGGCAGCTTGTTGCCTAGCACGACGTTATTCTCGGTACGGAAGATCGAGTTCGTTGCGATCCGGGACGGGCTCTTGGAGGTGTTGCCCAGCCCGTTGAATGCGATGGCGAACTTACCGGTCACGATCTCCTGGTTGTAGGTTTGCAGGTCCTTCGACTCGATGGTCAGCTCGAATCCGATCTGCTTGAGGTCCTGCTGCAGGATTTGCAGCATCTGCAGCCGCAACGCGTCGCCGCCGTTCGCCAGCGCGGTGGCTCCCTTGGGCGATCCGGCTTCCTTCCAGAGCTGTTTGGCCAGGGTCAGATCGTAAGCGTTCTTCTCCTTGTACGCCGGGTCCGTTGCCGGCGAGTTCGGCCCCCAGGGGAGATACAGCGGGCCGCCGTAGCCGAAGTACACCTCCTGCACGATGCGTTCGCGATCCAGACTGTGTGAGATTGCTTGCCGCAACTTGATGTTGTCGAACGGAGGCTTGTTTGGGTTCATCCGCAGACAGTCGACCAGGGCGCCTGGGTAACCCTCAAGAATGGTGAACTCGTCTTTGAGCTGCGCCGCGTTCTTCGGGGGGAAGTTGTAGATCACGTCAACCGCACCGGACTGCAACCCGGCGACCATCGAATCTGCGTCGCTGAAGATTCGGAACGTCACCGTGTCGAGATGGACGTTCGCCGCATCCCAGTATTTCTCGAATCGGCCGACGACGATGTCGTTGCCCGGATCCCGGGAGACGAGTTTGAACGGGCCCCCGCTCGCGGCTTTGGTGGCCAGCGCGGCGTTGCTGTTGCCTGCGGAGTCCATCGCCGGGAAGCTCTCCAGCAAGTCGGTGACGAGCAGCTCGGCGACCGGCTGAGTGAATGTCAACACCACTGTATGGTCGTCGCTGGCGGTGTAGTCCTTCACGATTGCCATTGGCCCATACAGCTGGTTGCCCTCATCCGCGTTTGCGGCGCGCTTGAATCCCGCCACGAGATCCTCGGCGGTCCAGGTCTTGCCGGTCTGGAGCTGGAGGTCGGGGCGAAGGCTCAGGGTGACCTGCGTGTGATCCTCGTTGAGTTCCCATGCGGTCAGCGCCGACGGGCTCGGCTTGAGGGAGTCGTCGTAGTCGATCAGGAACGTGTTGAGGTTGCTCAGGATGATGAAGTTGTTGCCGAGGATCTTGTACGGATCGAAATCGCTGATGTCACCGACCGCGCCGACGGTGATCTTCCCACCGCCACCGCCGCCACCACCACCGGCGACGGACGTCGAGCCAGTCGGTGTCGAGCCGGAAGACGCCGGCGCACCCTCGCTCGTGTCGGTGCCGCCGGTCGGGGTGCCCGATCCGCCGCTGCCGGTGCCGTCGGAGCTGCACGCCGCCAGCAGACCTGGCCCGACGATCAGCGCTCCTCCGGCGAGTGAGAGCTTGAACAGGCCACGCCGCGACAGCAGCGGATGATCGGCAGGAATCCGGTCGCCGGCAACCGGTTCCGAGATTTCGTGAGACACGTTCGCTTCCTCCTTGCGCATCGAGCTGGCGCGGACGCCTGGTTAACGGAGCCTGACCCTCGGATCGAGGTAGGCATACAACACATCGACGATCAGGTTGATCAACAAAAACGCGATAACGATGAAGAGCACAGCAGCCTGGATGATCGGGTAGTCGCGGCCAGTTACCGCGGTGTAGATCAGCCGGCCGAGGCCCGGATAGGAGAACACCACCTCTGTGACCACTGTGCCACCGAGGAACTCGCCGATCTGCAGGCCGACCACGGTGACGGTGGGCAACAGCGCGTTACGCAGCGCATGCCGGGAGACGACCGCGTGCTCGGGTACCCCCTTCGCCCGAGCGGTGCGGATGAAGTCCTGGCCCAGCGAGTCCCGCAACGACGCGGCGACGAACCGCGCGATGATGCCTGAGATATAGATGCCGAGGCAAAGCGCTGGCAAAAAGGTGTTCTTGAACGCCCCTAGCGGATCGCTCCAGAGCGACACATAGTTGGACACCGACGGGAACATGTGCTTCTTCACCGCCAGGCCGATGATCAGCAGAATCCCGACCCAGAATGTGGGGATCGCCAGCGCTGCCGCCTGGTAGAAGTTGATCACCTTGGTGACGAGGGACCGTGGCTTGAGGGCGGCAACGATACCCAGCGGCAGCGCCAGGAGCAGGCCGATCAGCATGGAGAACAGAGTCAATTGCAGCGAGGCGGGGATGCGGCTGGCCAGCTGGCTCAGTACCGACTCACCGTTGATCGCCGAGTTGCCGAAATCCAGCTGCACGGCATGCCCTACCCACAGAAAGTATTGGGTCATGACGGGCTTGTCCAGGCCGAGCCGGTGCTCGGCCGCGGCGATGGTCTGTGGAGTGGCGTCCGGGCCGACCAGGGCCAGCGCGGGGTTGCCGGGGACGGCGTAGACGATGGCCCATACCGCGATCGACGCCAAGATCAGCACCGGGACGAATTGCAATAGCCGCCGCAGGATATAGCTACCCATCAGCCCATCCCCCCGACCTTGGCCCGTCCGGGGCCGCGGGTGCCGAGCGCGGTTTGCATGCCGCGGCCGACGCCGTCCAGCGCGGCGATGGTGACGGCCAGAGCGACGCCGGGCAGCACGGCGTACCACACCTGCTGGTACAGGTAGGAGCGGGAAGTCTGCAGCATGCCGCCCCAGCTGGGCGCCGGCGGTGGGGTTCCGAGCCCGATAAAGCTCAACGCCGCGGCTACCAGAATGGCCACCGAGGCGGTGACGATGATCTGCACGATGATCGGTCCCATGATGTTCGGTGTCACCGTGCGGAACATGATGTCGAACCGGGATGCGCCCATACTTCGTGCGGCCAGCACGTATTCGCGCTCTCGCAGGCTCAATGTAGAAGCCCTGGCTAACCGGATGAACGCCGGGATGGCTCCGATCCCGATCGCCAGAGTCAGATTCAGCACACCGGACCCGAGGATCGCCACCACCACGAGCGCGAACAGGATGCCGGGAACGGCCAGTACGAAGTCGGTGATCCGCATGACGATGGCATCCACCACGCCACCGAGGTATCCGGAGAGCACGCCCAGCGGGAGGCCGACCAGGCAGGCGAAGGCGGCAGCTCCGACCGCGGTCTCCAGGGACAGCTGCGCCCCGTAGACCACTCGGGAAAACAGGTCACGCCCCAGCTCGTCGGTGCCGAACCAGTGCTGGGCATTGGGGCCTTGCAATGCGGATCCCGCCCGTAAGAGCGGGTCGAACGGCGCGATCAACGGAGCGGCGATGGCAACGATCGCCATCAGCAGTAGCACCACGGCGCCGACCACTCCAGGGGTGGTGTGCAGGAACTTGCGCCCTACCGTGGAACGGCGCCGGGGCGTCGATTGTGTCGGTGCGGCGGGTGCCGCCGGCGTCGCCGTCATGGCCGCCCTCCGATCGGATCAATCGCGTCGGGCCGCACCACTCGGGCCCCGCTGACACCGGCCAGCTCGGCGGCGAAATGGCAAGCAACCAGCTGCCCGCCCGCGGTGCGCGTGCGCAATTCCGGCTCCTGGGTGGCGCAGATGTCCTGTGCCCAGGCGCAGCGGGTGCGAAATCGGCATCCGGACGGCGGGTTGACCGGGCTCGGCAGGTCGCCGCTGAGGACGATGCGCTCGCGGCGCAGGTCCGGGTCCGGAATCGGAACCGCGGAGAGCAACGCCTTCGTGTAGGGGTGCAGCGGGTGGTCGTACACCTCGTCCCTGTCGCCCACCTCTACGATCTTGCCGAGGTACATGACCGCCACCCGATCGCACAGGTGACGCACCACCGACAGATCGTGGCTGATGAACAAGAAGGCCACTCCGAGCTGGTTCTGCAGGTCGCGCAGCAGATTCAGCACCTGCGCCTGCACCGACACGTCCAGTGCGGAGGCCGGCTCGTCCAGGAGCATGACCTTCGGCGACAGAGCCAACGCCCGGGCGATGCCGATCCGCTGGCGTTGCCCGCCGGAGAATTCCGCGGGAACCCGCTCCCCCTGATCGGCTCGGAGCCCGACCTGGCCGAGTAGGTCGATGGCCCGCTGGCGCCGCTCCGCGGCCGATCCAATCCGGTGCACCCGCAACGGCTCGGCAACGTTGGCGATCGCGGACAGCCGCGGGTTCAACGATCCCAGGGGGTCCTGGAAGACCATGGACATGGCCCTGGCGAGTTGCCGACGGTCGCTGGCGCCCGTCACCCGCACTCCGTCCAACTCGACGGTCCCGGATGTTGGCTGTACCAATCCCATCACTGTGCGCCCGGTGGTGGTCTTGCCCGAACCGGACTCGCCAACCAGGCCGAGCGAGCGACCCGAATAGAGCTCGAAGCTCACTTCGTCCACCGCGTGGACTGCGCCGACCTGCCTGCCCAGCACTCCTCGACGTATCGGGAAGTGCTTGACCAGATTGCTGACTCGGAGCACCGGAGGCAACGACGGCGCGCTCATGACGATTCCACGACGGTGTCCCGGCGATGCGCCCAGTCGGGCACCTCGGAAGCGAAATGGCAGGCGCTCGCGGCACTTTCGCCGGTATTCAGCAGCATCGGTCGTGTGGTCAGGCACAATTCCCGGCCCGCTGACAGCTCGCAGCGGGGCTGGAATGGGCAGCCGCGGATGGTCTCCCTGAGATCGGGTGGCGAGCCGGGGATCGGTGCCAGGGCCTCGACCTGGCGGTCCAGCCGCGGCAGACAGGACAGCAGTCCGACGGTGTACGGATGCCGTGGACTGTGGAAAATCTGCCGGACCGGAGCGGTCTCCACCACCCGGCCGGCATACATCACCGCCACCCGCTCGGCGACCTCGGCGACCACGCCCAGATCATGGGTAATCAGCACCACCGCGGCGCCGGTCTCCTGGCGGGCGACCCGGAGCAATTCCAACAGCTGTGCCTGCACCGTCACGTCTACGGCGGTTGTCGGCTCGTCGGCAATGATCACCTTGGGGTTGTTCGCGATCGCCATCGCGATCACCACCCGCTGACACATCCCGCCGGAGAACTCGTGTGGGTACTGGTCGTACCGAACGTCCGGCTGGGGAACGCCGACCATGCCCAACAACTCGATGGAGCGCCCGCGGGCGGCGGCCGAGGTTAGCTTGCGGTTGTGCACGACCAGGGTCTCCGCGACCTGGCGGCCGACGGTCATCACTGGGTTGAGGGCGGACATCGGGTTCTGGAATACCATCGTCAGATCCGAGCCGAGCAACCGGCGCCGCTTCTTGTCCGGAATTCGCAGCAGGTCGAAGCCACCGAACTCGACGGTCCCGGACGTGACGCGTCCCGCGTCCAGCAGCCCCAGCGCGGCCAGGACGGTCACCGATTTCCCGGATCCGGTCTCGCCGACCACCGCCAGGGTCTCCCCCGCGTGCACCGTGTAGCTGACTCCGTCCACGGCCCGGACGACACCCTCCGGCGTGTCGAACTCGACCACCAGATCCTTGATCTCAAGGACTGGCTTCACCACGGTTGATCCAGGTCTGCGTCGAACGGCCACAGCGGTCGCCGTGGCCGGGTGAACGGCATCCGCTCCAGGCGGGAGTCGGCCGGCCCGGTGGTGTCGACATCGATGCACTCGGCGGCCAGCGGCGCGTAGTAGGCCTTGTATCCGCCCGCCGACTTGGCCACCACCGCCCGAGCCGAGCGGGGGTCGAGGCCCACCCGCAGGTACAACTGGTAGTCCAGTTGACTGGCCGGGCGGCTGGTTACTACCAGATTGATGGCATCGTCGATCACCAGCACCGCGGTCAGCCCGACGTCGGCGGGCGCAGGCGGGTACAGCGACTGGTAGACGCCGTCGCACACGGTCGCGACCGTCCCGGTCACGGCAACCGGTCGGTGGAAGTCCGGCGCCAGCGTCCCACCTACCGTGACGGTTGCGGTACCGCCGACTCCGGCGCGGGCGAGTGCCTGCGCGGCCGACGCATCGGTGACGATCAGCATGACAGGGCCCGGTACCGGATCATCGAGAAGCGCGGACAGAATCTGCACTCCGTCCCCGGTCGCGCCCGCCGAAACGCTGTCGGCGCCGTCGGAGAGCACGATCGGCCGATCCGTGGCCGCCTCGCGCACCGCCGCTAGCGCCGCCTGCACCCCGGTCTTCGGCGCCTGTATCCGGTGCCGGCGCTCCCAGACCATCGCTCCCAGCTCGTCGGCGCGCCGCTGGGCCAGTTCACGATCGCCGTCCGCGATCACCAGCACCGACCAGCCCAGCTCGGTGACGTCCAGCCAGGGCTGGGTGGCGAACACGCAGCCGTCCAGGATGCCCTCCTCAGCGAGCATCTCATCCAGTCGTGACATCACCTCGGACATCGGCGGCACCGTGGTGTCCTGACCCTCGGACGAGGTGACCATCCGAACCTTGCGCCAGCCGAGCACGGGCGAGGCTCCATCGATCGCCGCCAACAGCAGCCGCATCGCCCGCTCGCCGGTCGAGTAGATATCCACGTGTGGCAGCGTGTGATAGCCGGCGACCAACGGGGTAACCTCTGCCATCCGAGCAGTGAAGTGCGTATGCAGGTCGGCCGAGTATGCGATCGGCACCGCGGGTCCGACGAGCCGGCGGACCGCCTCCAGCAGGTCGCCCTCGGTGTCTTCGCAGTCTTCGGCCACCATGGCGCCGTGCAGCGAGAGGTAGACACCGTCCAGTCCGCCGACATGCGGAGCCAATCCCGCCAGCAGCCGGTCACGCAGCTCGGGGTAGGCGCCGGCGGCCACCGTCGGCCCGGACAGGCCGAATGCGGCCGTCGTGGGGAGCACGATGGCCCCGGCCGCACGGGCGACCGCGACCGCCCCAGCCACCGAATCGATGCCACCACCGGATGTCAGCACCTCGTCGCCAGTGGTCGCACTCCGGTCGAACGTGGACAGTGGAGTGGTCCCGGGAGCGAACGAATTAGTCTCGAACATCAGCGCGGCCACGGCCACCCTGGGCGGGTGGGCGCCCGCCACCCAATCCGTTGCCGACACCGCTGCCGTCAAAGCCACACCCGCTTCCCAAAGGGTTCCACTGATCGGAACCTAGGTTCTGGTATGGCTGAATGTATCGGTCGCGACGGTGCGGGTCAACGATTTGTGCGTGTGGCGCCCCTGTCCGTCCGTCCTGGGTCTTCCACCAGCCATCGATCCTCGCTGCCGGCCGGTGCGTAGACCCACCAGACGACCATCGGCTCATCCTCCGATGCGATGGTGACGTGCTCGGACATCGATGGCGTCAGCACCACCGAACCAGGGCCGACCGGATAGTCCGTCCCGTCGATCACGATCACCCCTCGGCCGGCCAATACGGTGGCCAGTTCCTCGGCGATGTGGTGGTGGGCGGGTGTCGCGTAGCCGGCCGGAAGCACACTCAGGCCGACCGCCATGTGGTTGGTGGTTCCGTCCGCCGGCGTGCCCCGGACTCCGAGGATCCGGCCGTCGATCAGTGGTGCCCCTGGGCCGCCCCCAGCAGCCAGCGCGGCAAGGCCCTCCTCGACGATCGCGCGGTGGTTCCATACCCGGGGGCATACGCGCCCAGATCGACCCGGATCGACCACGGCACTCATTCCGGCAGCCGCCGCTCGGCCGGGCCAGAGCCTACGATGGCGGTCGCTTCGACCTCAATCAGCAGGTCCGGATGCAGCAGTGCCGACACTTGATAGAAGGCACTGGCCGGCGGGTTCGCGCCGAAGGTCTCGCCGTGCGCACGGCCAGCTTCTTGCCAACGGGTGATATCGGTGACGAACACTCTGGTGCGTACCACATCTTCGATGGCGCCGCCCAAATCCTGCACCGCCTTGCCGATGAGATCACAGACCTGCTTCGCCTGCCGGTACATATCGCCCGGATACAGGATCTGGCCGTCCGGTCCGCTCGATGACGTCCCGGCCACCTCGATGATGTCGCCGACCCGTACCGCCCGGGAGTAGCCCACCGTCGACCAGGCTCGGTTGGAGGGAATGATGGTTCGTCCTGACATGCTGTCGAGCTCCTTTGCTACAGCGATTCACATGGTGAAATAGAATTCCAGCGATCGGCGGCTGCCGGGCAACTCCTCTAACGGTCGGCGAGAGTTGAGGCGACGGCGCGGCTTCCGCCATCTGGTCGGTCCTACTGGCCGGGACATTGACACCCTATCGGCAACCCGTTATCGTTTCAATGACCTTCTGCAACCACATTTCACATTGTGAATAGTGAGGTGGAACCCGTGTCCTCAGGACTCCCGCCTGGGCGCATCCAGTCGGTGTCCAGGGCGCTGGTCCTGCTCAACCTGGTCGCTGAGAGAACCGTTGAGAACAGTGGAACGTCCCTGGCCCGGGCTGCCGGATTGGCCGTGCCCACCGCACACCATTTGCTCGCTACCCTGGCGGCACACGGCCTGGTGACCCGAGACGACGGCGGCGGATACGTTCTGGGCCCGGCGGTGGCCGCACTGGCCAACGCTTACCACCGCGAGATGTCCCCGCCCGCCTATCTGCTCGGACCCTTGCGCCAGCTGGTTACGCAAACCGGCGAGACCGGCTACCTCGCCGCCTGGCGACGGGGCGAGATCGTGATGCTGGCATCGGTCGACGGCGGCCTGCCGGTGCGCGTCTCCGTGCCAACGGGGCCGTATCGGGATGCGCACGCTCGCGCCAGCGGCAAGCTCTTGCTAGCGCTTTCCGATGACGACCAACGAGCCAGCTATCTGTCGGCGCATCCGGTGCGGGCCGTCACCCCGCACACCGTCACCGCCGGTCGCCGCTTGGCTCACCAATTCGCCACCATTCGCAAGGAGGGAATCGCCATCGATCAGGAGGAGTTCCAAGACGGCGTCAGCTGCCTGGCCGCACCGGTGCTGCACCGGGACGTGCTGGTGGCTTCCTATGCCCTGTCCGTTCCGACGGAACGATTCCGGGCTCGACGGGCCCACCTGACGGCGGCGTTGCTAGCCGCGGCCGGGTCGGCCACCGGGTCCGCACCATTGGAGGTTGCCCGATGAAGCTTCGCATGCGCCAAGCGATCGCTGCCGCGCTCACCGACGAGATGCGCGGCGACGAATCCGTCATAGTGCTCGGCGAGGATGTGGCGGCCAGCGGCGGGGTGTTCAAGGCCACCGAAGGCCTGCTCGAGGAGTTCGGACCGACCCGCGTGCGGGACACGCCCATCTCGGAGATGGGATTCCTGGGGGCGGCGGTAGGTGCGGCGGCCACCGGCCTGCGCCCCGTGGTTGAGATCATGTTCATGGAATTCCTAGGTGTCGCGCTGGACCAGTTGGTGACCCAGGCGGCGAAATATCATTATCTGTCTGCCGGTCGTCTCTCGGTACCGCTCGTGCTGCGCGGGTCGGTCGGATCCGGCTTGGGATTCGGGGCTCAGCATTCACACACGCTGGAACATTGGTTCTCTGCCACTCCGGGACTGACCGTGGCGATGGCCTCCACCCCGGCCAACGCCTACGGGTTGGTGCGCTCGGCCATTCGTGACGATAACCCGGTGGTCGTACTCGAACCCCGGGCCTGCTACGGCGATCGCGGCGAGGTGGACCGATCCCTTGCCGGCCTGGTGCCGCTCGGTGTGGCCGAGTCGATCCGCCAGGGTGACGACGTGACCATCATCGGTCTTGGCCGAACGCCCGGCATCGCTCGGCAGGCGGCCGACGCCTCCGATTCCTGGTCCGCGGAGGTGATCGATCTGCGGACCCTGGTTCCCTGGGACCGATCCGCCGTCTTCGAATCGGTCCGCCGCACCCGCCGATTGGTCATTGTGGAGGAGAATCCGCACACCGGCGGGTGGGGTGCGGACATTGCCGACGAGGTATCCGGCCGGTTGTTCGGCGAGTTGGCGGCGCCGGTGTTACGCATCGCCTGCCCGGATGTGCCGGTCCCCTTCAATCGAGAGCTGGAGCACAGTTGGACACCCGATCAGAATGTGGTCGTCAGCCAGGTGGACGCCCTGATGTCTACCGGCAGACTGCCGGAACCGTGGTGGGCGGCATGATCGCGACATCGACGTCGGCAGCGGTCCCCTCCGTCGACCTAGCGGGCCGGCGGGCCCTGGCCGTCGATCCGCTGGCACGGCTGGCGCGGATGCTGGAGATCAGGATGCTCGAGGACCGCATCCTTGAACTCTTCGCCGAGGGCCTGATCCACGGCAGCACGCATACCTGCCAGGGCCAGGAGGCCGTCGCAGTCGGCATTGCCAGCGCGGCGCTGGCTACCGACTGGGTGTCGTGCACATACCGCGGACACGGCGTCGCGCTCGCGCTCGGGGCCACCCCGGAAGCCGTCCTGGGCGAGGTGCTCGGTCGAACATGTGGCAGCGCCGGTGGTCTGGGTGGGTCCATGCACCTGTGCGAGCCCGAGGTGGGATTGCTGCCCACGTCGGCGATCGTGGGAGCGGGACTGCCGATTGCCGTCGGCGCGGCCCTGTCTGCATCGGTCCGGGGCACCGATCAGGCGGGGATTGCCGTGTTCGGGGATGGCACGACGAATATCGGGGCGTTTCACGAGGCGATGAACCTGGCCGCAATCTGGCGGCTGCCGGTGGTCTTCGTGTGCGAGAACAACCTGTACGGCGAGTATTCCAGGATCGACACGACCACCCCGGTGCAGGACATCGCCGACCGGGCGGCGAGCTATGCGATGGCCGCCAAGATCGTGGACGGGCAGGACGTGACGGCGGTCTCGGCCGCGGTCGCCGACGCGCTCGAGTCCGCTCGCGCCGGGGCCGGGCCGACCCTGCTCGAGATGAAGACCTACCGATACGCCGGCCACTCCAGGGGCGATCTCGGTAGCTACCGTCCCGCCGGCGAGCTGGCGGAGTGGCAGACCCGCGATCCGATTGAGCTGTACCAGGAGTCGTTGCGGGCCGACAGCACATTGCGACAGGCTGGGATCGAGATCGACGACGTCCGGGCCCGCGTGGCCGAGCGAATCGCTGCGGCCGAGCGCACCGTCCTGGCGAGCCCGGCCCCCCAGCGCGCCTCGATGTGGGCACACGTGATGGCGCCGGCGGTGAACCGGTGACAACGACGCTGACGGTGCCCAAGCTGGGTGACACCGCCGACTCTGTGGTCGTCGTGGAATGGCTGGCAGCCCCGGGTGATCGGCTTGAGGCGGGGCGGCCGCTGCTCCGGGTGGAAACCGCCAAGGTCGAAGTAGAGATTCCTGCACCTGTCGATGGGATACTCGTGGAGATATTGGCCGAAGTGGATGACGAGTTGGAAGTCGGCACGGCGCTGGCGGTGATCGACGATGAGTGAGGCAACCAACGGGGCGGTGCTCATCACAGGAGCCGCGAGCGGCATCGGGCATCAGATTGCCGCTCGGCTGCTCGGTGACGACCGGGCAGTTCGCACGGTCTTGGCGGACCTCGGCACCGACGGGATGGCAGATCTCGTTGCAGACTTTGGTACCGACCGGGTACTGACACTGCAGTGCGACGTGAGCGACCGGCAACAGGTTGGCAGCATGGTGGATCGCGCCGTCGACTGGTCGGGCAGGCTGTCTGGCCTGGTCAATTGCGCCGGCAATCACACCAAGGTGTCCTCCCTCGACATGACCCCAGAGCAGTGGCACGAGATCCTGTCGTGCCACCTCGATGGCACGTTCTACACCAGCCAGGCTGTAGCTCGCCATATGGCAACGACCCATGGCGGGGCGATCGTCAACTTCTCCTCAGTGGCCAGGCAGTTCGGCTGGGCTGCCAGGTTGGCCTACGCCGTGGGCAAGGCGGGGATCGACGCCATGACGCGGACACTCGCGGTCGAATGGGCGCAGTACGGTATCCGAGTTAACGCGGTAGCGCCAGGCTACATCGAAACGCCGATGATCGCGCGGGCCATGGCCGACGGTCAGTTCGATATGACCGTCACCAAATTGCACGCCATCGAACGATTGGGCACGCCGGACGAAGTCGCGCGCGCTGTGCAGTTCCTGTTGTCCGACGGGGCAAGCTTCATCACCGGCGACATACTGTTGGTGGACGGTGGCTTTTCGGCACGAAAGGTCCCATGGTGACAGTGAGTATCACGAGGGCGTGAGCCGGTGAGTCAGCCTCGGCGCTGCGTCGTCACGGCAGACCGGATATGGGACGGCATCGAATCGATCAGTCGTCCCGACCGAGCAGTCATCATCAGGGACGGTCACATCGAGACCGTCGTAGACCGCGCCACCGCGCCCGCTGATCTTCCCTGGTTCGAATTTGGCGGGTGCACGGTGCTCCCGGGACTGATCGATGCACACGTGCACCTGGCTCCCTGGATGCTTCCCACCTTTCTGGCCGCCGGTGTCACGACCGTCCGTGACCTAGGGAACGACCTACCTTCCGTACTATCGTGGCGCAAGCTGGTGAGCGAGCATCCAACCTTCGGACCACGTATCTTCTGCACCGGGCCGCTGTTGGATGGCTCGGTCGCGCACTGGCCGCTGATCGGTCGCGAGCATCGCACGCCGGCAGCCATCCAACGGTCCGTTGCCGAGCTGGCGTCCGCCGGCGTCGACGCAGTCAAGCTGTACGCCCATCTCGACGGGCCGCGGCTCGCCGCCGCGGTCGATGCCGCTCACCGCCACGGGCTCACCGCGGTGGCCCATCTCGGCGATGCGACGGTGGCGCAGGCGGCTACCGCGGGCGTCGACGAGATCGAGCACTTCAGTGGCTGTCAGGCAGCCTGGCAGCAGAGCGAAACAGCAGATCTCGCCGAGCTGGCCAGCACACTCCGCAGCGCCGAGATCGCGATGTGCCCCACCCTCGTCGTGTGGGATCGGCTGGGCCGGCCATTCGACACCGCGCTGACACGCGACAGGCTCCTCGACTGGGTACCGGACGATGTACGGACCACTTGGCGGCACAACGCGTATCGATACCGCGGTGCATCGGCGCGCCTGGACTTGCAGGCAAGCGTCGTGAACATGAAGCGATGTCTCGACCACGTGCACGGTGCCGGTGTGCCCGTGCTGGCCGGCTCCGACACCCCGTTCCCCTACCTCGTCCCGGGTTTCAGCCTGCACGATGAGCTGGCGCTGATGGTCGACGCGGGTTTGCGCGCAGTCGATGTACTGCGCTCAGCCACCAGCGTATCGGCGGCGGCCCTCGGAGCGGCCGGGACCGTTGGCGCGCTCGTCGAGGGAGCGCACGCCGACCTGCTCGCCGTCCATGGCGACCCGCTGGCGGACATCGCAGCGATCGGGCAGGTTGCCGCGGTGTTCAAGGCGGGTAGCCGACTCAGCTCCGCGGGCCTTCGCCGGCGCTCCGTCCGGTTGCATCGGGAGCAACAGCCGGCACCCATCGACCGGAGCCTTCGCGAGTGGGCCGATCTGGCACGAGCGGCGACCGGCACGGATTGGGGTCGCCATGGGCACGGATGAGCGGCCGGCGCCGGACCCACCGACCTTGCCACGACCATGGGACCTGTTCGACATGACGGGCCGGGTGGCCGTTGTCACCGGAGGGGGCGTCCACCTTGGGCGAGCGATGGCAGCGGCACTGGCAGGAGCGGGCGGGACCGTCTACATCGCGTCCCGCGACGGCGATCGATGCCGAGCGGTTGCCGCGCAGATGACCGCCGCCGGAGGCACTGTCTACGGCCGGGCCTGTGACATCTCGGATCCGGCGGAAATCGACGAACTCATGCACAGCGTCGCCGTCGACCACGGGCGCCTGGACGTGGCGGTCTGCAACGCGGCGGCCAGATCCAAGGGCAGCTTCCTGGACATGGACACGTCTGTCTTGCGGGCCAATCTGAATGTCAACATCCTCGGCACCGCACTGTGCGCACAAGCGGCCGCACGGCACATGATTCCCCGTGGCGCCGGCTCGATCATCCTGATCGGCTCGACCCACGGTGCACTCGGGTCGGATCGACGGACCTATGCTCCCGGTTTCCAGGGCTCGGCCGCCGACTATCACATCGCCAAGGGCGCCATTGTTAACATGGCCCGAGCATTGGGAACGGAGTGGGCCTCGGCGGGAGTACGAGTCAACTGCCTGAGCCCGGGACAGATCCCGCAATCGTGGCTGTCGGGTCAACAGCTGGAGTATTTTCGGTCCGGCATACCGCTGGGCCGGCTCGGCCGCAGCGACGACCTGGCGGGAGCGATCCTGCTGCTCGCTTCCGACGCCGGCAGCTACATCACCGGGCAGAACCTCATCGTGGATGGCGGATGGAGTGCCTGGTAACTCGGACGGCCCGCCGCCTGCCGCCCTCGGCTCACGCGTCGATCCGGGCGCCAGAATCAACGTCGAAGAGGGACGCGCTGTCCAGATCGACCTGAACCAGGCATGAGTCACCCGGCCGCAGGCCATGCCCCAGCGGCACGCGCGCATGGCCCATGCCATGCGCGACCACGCCATGGTGGCCATCGGATCCCAGCCGGAAGGCCACCATCGCTTCAGCACCCAGATACTCGACCTCGACGACCTGTGCCAGCAGCCCACCCGTCCCGGCCCCGAGCGGGGCGATCGAGAGATGTTCGGCCCGGACACCCAACAACATCTTTGCGCGACCTGCAGCAATCTCTCGTAGCCGTGTAGGGACTGGCAGCGTTCCGCCCGCCACACTGAAGTGATCCCCGTCCGCCACGCACGTGAACAAGTTCATCGGCGGAGTCCCGATGAATCGGGCGACGAAGACGTTGGCCGGGCGCTCAAAGATCTCCTCAGGGGTTCCGATCTGCTGCACGGTGCCCTTGTCCAGCACCACAATCCGGGTGCCCATTGTCATGGCCTCGACCTGGTCGTGCGTGACATAGATGAAGCTCTTCCCCACCTTTCGATACAGCTCGGTGATCTCGGTACGCATCTGATTCCGCAATACAGCATCGAGGTTGCTCAAAGGTTCGTCCAGGAGATACAGGGAGGGCTCTCTGACCAGCGCCCGACCCACGGCAACTCGTTGTCGCTGCCCACCCGACAGCGTTCCCGGACGACGGTCCAGATACTCCGTTAGTTCCATCATCCCGGCCACCTCGTCCACCCGCTTGACGATGGTCGGATCCTTCATCAGCTTCCGTCTGACCAGGCTGTTAACAATTGGCAGATGATTCCACAGTTTGAAGCGTGCCATGACCAACGGAAAGGATAGATTTCCGCGCACGCTCATGTGCGGGTAGAGGGCATATGACTGGAACACGAAGGCGATGTTGCGAGACTTCGGCGGAAGATCGTTCATCCGACGACCGTCGAACTTCAGGGTTCCACTGGAGATGTCCGTCAACCCGGCAATCATCCGGAGCATGGTCGACTTTCCACAGCCGGATGGCCCTAGTAGAACGAGGAACTCGTTGTCCGGAATGACCGCAGCGAACGCGTCGACAGCCACGCTTTCTCCGAAGCGCTTCGTGACATTCTCAAATTCGATCACCGGCATGCGACTATCCCTTCACCGAGCCAGCGGACAGGCCCCCAATGATCCGACGTTGCAGCAGCAAGAAGAACACCACTGCGGGCAGCGTGAACCAGACCGCCGCCGCGAACACCGTGTTGATCGGCGTCACGAATTCGCCGACGAACGCGGCCAGCCCCGTCGATGCCGCCCAATTATCCTTCTCCTGTATGAATGTTGTGGCGAACATGAATTCGTTCCACCCGTCGAAGAAGCACAGCACAGCGGCGGCCGCAAGGCTGGGAGCCACCAACGGCAGGGTCACCATGGACATAATGCCGAACGACGGGCAACCGTCGACTCGGGCCGCCTCTTCGATCTCCACCGGGACGCTGTCGATCGCCGTCTTGATAATCCACACAGCGATCGGCATTGTGAAGGCAGTGACCGCCAGCACGACACCTCCAGCGTTGAGAAGACCGAGGGCCACGAATGCGGCGTACAGCGGAACAATGAGCATCGCTTGCGGGAGCATCTGCGTCGCGAACATCACAAAGCCCAGCACGCCGCGCCCGGCGAACTTGTAGCGACTGAGGGCGTAGGCGACGGTCACCGCTAGCAGGAGACTGAGAAGCGTGGTCCCGACCGCGATGAACAGCGAGTTCTTCAACCAGTCGAGCAGCGGCGACGAGTCCGAGCGGAAGACCTCGAATAGGTTACCCAAGCGCTGCAGGTTCAGTATCAAGCCCTGTGGCGTGGCATATAGCTGAAGCGGGTCGACGGTGACCGTGTTCACCATCCAGTACAGCGGGAATCCCGCGAAGGCGATGAAGGGCAGCAGTCCTACATATCTGCCCATGGTGGCGGCGACACGCCGGCGGCCGCTCACCGTGAGCCCCCGCGGAGAATGGACCGACGCTCGGCAAGGAAGAAGATCACCGTCACCCCCAGAGAGAATACGATTCCGATTACTCCGATCGCCGAAGCGCTACCCAGTTCATTGCTCTGAAACGCGTCCTGATACAGGTCGACCACGAGCGTGTTGGTCCGTCCGTTGGGCCCACCGCCAGTGAGCAAATAGAGCAGGTCGAACTGGCGAAACGACCAGATCGTCATCAGCAGGGTTACCACGCGAATCGTGGGGCGCAAGTGCGGGAGCGTGACGGTCTTAAAGGAGCTCAGCGGGTCGGCTCCGTCCACTCGCGATGCCTCGTACAACTCCTCCGGAATCGACTGGAGCGCCGCCAAGACGATCAGCATCACGAACGGCAGAACCTTCCAGATCGTCGCAACCAGCACCGACCACAGCGCAAGGTTGGGATCGGTCAGCCACCCGTGTCTGCCGAACCCGAGCGCAGAGCTCAGTCGATTGAATACCCCCGACGAATCGTTGTACATCCACCGAAAGAGCAGGTAGATCGCCACCGTGGGCATGGCCCACGGCACGATTAGGAGCGCCCGTACGAGCCCGCGTCCAGCGAACTTCCGGTTGATCAGGACTGCCGCGATCGTGCCCAGCACCAGCGATACCGCCACGGTGCAGAAACAGTAGACCAGACTTACCGACAGCGACGACCAGAATGCCCCGCTGGTCAGCAGCCTCTGGTAGTTGGCCAGCCCGACATATTGTCCGAAGGTGGGGTTGAGCAACGTCGTCGCCGTGAAGCTGAGGCTGATTCCCCTGATCATGGGCACGATGACCAGTAAGACGATGTAGGCGGCGCCGATTGCGCACAGCAGATACGGCTCGATGCGCGCGAGCGGCCGGGTCGTCGCTCTCGCCACCGACGACGGCGTGGTCATGTCACCATCCCAGATACCCGTTACGACACTCGTGATAGGCCACGGCGGACCGGCGCCTGGACCCATCCACTCCCACAGCGGGATGCTGCGCAGAGTGGATGGGTCGGACTCAGACGTACCGGCTATCCGCCGATTTCGGACTGCGCCTGCGATTGCGCTGCGTTGAGTGCATCAGTGGGCGATGCGTTCTCGGTCAGCACCTTGGAGAACGCCGTGAGGAAGATCTTTTCGATCTGAGGCGTCTGCGCCTCGAAACCCGGCACGACATTCGACTTTCCGGTACCGGTCTTCGGCAGGTCCATGTACCCGGCCGCCCACGGGTGCGCCGTCATGTAATCAGCTGACGGTGGCGTGTCTGTCCCCAACACTGCGGGTGCTTCGATCTCGGCGATCCGCTGCTGCTGCGGCTTTGCGTAAAACCACTTCAGGAATGCCTTGACAGCATCGAGGTTCTTGCTGTGCTTGTTGACCAGCAACATCTGCGGAATTACGGCGTACCCGGTGGTCGGGAAGGGTGTCTTCGAGACCCCCAGATTATCCGGCGCCAGATGCCCGGCGGTATTGGTAGTGGCGATGTTTGCCGACGCACTGTTCTCGATGGCGAAGCAGACCTGACCCTGACCAAACTTCAATCGAAAGGTCGAAGCGTCGTCGCCGACCGAGAAGGCACCGGAATCGTACATCTGCTTGAACGCGGTGACCGCGGCGATGTTCTCCGGAGCGTTCAAGGTCAGCTTGCCATCTTTGGCCATCGCACCACCGAAGCCTTGGACCCATGCATTGAAGTCGGTCCACCAACCGTCCATCTCGTTCATCTGGGAGCGGCCCGCGAATCCGATGACGCCCAACTTCTCCTTGCATTGCTTCGCATCTGCCAGCAATTCATCGAACGTCTTCGGCGGAGACTCAATTCCGGCCTTCGCGATGAGGCTCTTGTTCCAGATCAAGGCATAGTTGACGGTCTGGAACGGCACCCCATACAAGACCCCGTTGACCTTGCCCGCGTCTGCGGTGCTGTTCAGCGTGCCGGCCGGGAACACGTCGTCCAGCGCGACCAAGAGGCCGGACTTGAAGTACTTCGCTACGGCCCCCACATCGCCGGTGAAGATGTCGGGCCCGCCACCCGCACCGAATTGAGTGTCGATGACCTGGGTGAACTGTGCATAGGGTGGGTCCACCTTGACCATCTTGACGTTCGGGTTGGCCTTTTGGTAATCCGCTATGACGGCCCACAAAGCGTCACCCCTGACAGGCTGCAGCAGGTCCGGATTGGCGAATGAGATCTCACCTGATGGCATGGATGACTGCACGGACGATGTGCTGCCGGAGGCACTCGGCCCGCCGGCCCCGGAGCTCTTATCCGCTGCTGCTCCGTTACTCGAACTGCAGGCGGTCAGCGCGAGGGACGCTGCCACCAGGCCGCTGAGCAGGGTGAACCCGTTCCGGCGCCATTGTCCATGACGTGCGCGTGTGCGTACCACTGTGTTCCCTTCCGAGTTGTCGTAGCCTGCCTTCGTCACCGCGTTGTGGTCTCAACCCTTACGCCCCACCGTCCCTGCTGATCACCACCGCAGACGAATCCAGCTCGGGGCACAGGTCGAAACCGAGCCCAGGTGCCGGTGGTGGAGTCGCTGTGCCGACCCCGAAGTCCGGCCCGCCATCAACGATGGCCGGCAACGGGTCGTAGGGGTTGCCTCCGATGCCGCGAGCGAATGTCTCGATGTCGGCTCCCAGGTGGACGGCGATCTCTGGGTATACGTGACACGACACGTCCAGGCCACTCTCACGGGCCTGCCGTTGGATTCCGCGAGCCGGGGTGATGCCTCCGATGGCAACGACGTCCAGGCGAAGCACGTCAATTGCGCGGGCGTCGATCAGGCGGTCGAAAAGCGTTGGGTCGGTCACCTCGTCCCCCACACCCACCCGCTGGCCGCTTTCGCTTCGGATGCGGGCACAGGCGGCGACCTGCTCCGGCAGCACCGGGTCTTCCAGCCAAGCCAATGGCGGTGGTGACCAGGCTTCGATGTCGGCCAGAGCCTCGTCGGGTGTCTGCCATGCGAAGTTGGCGTCCACGACAAGCTTTGCATCGCTGGGGAGTTCGTCCCCGAGTAGCTCGAAGAGATTGCGCATCAAGCGTCGGTCCGCGGATCGGGTTGTCTTCATCAGCCGCCATCCTGCCGTGGCCGCGGCCAGCAATTCGTCGGCAGTCTGCCGTGCGGTCCTATCCGGTGATGTATAGGCGGCGACCAGCATGGTTCTGCGTGGCCGGTCATCGTTACCCAGCAATTGCCACAGCGGCCGGCCGGCACGTTGGGCCGCGATGTCCCAGAGTGCGATGTCGACGAGGCCGATGGCCTTCCGGACGAGGCCGACCCGCCCGACGGTGGCGCTGCCGCGCAGCATGCTCATCCAGATTGACTCGACGTCATCGGTATCCTGCGCGTCGATATGCGGCGTGAGCAGACTGTGTACGATCTCGGACATCGGCGCGCCCCTGGAGAGGCAGTAAGCCTTTCCGGTAATGCCATCGTTAGTGTCGATCTGCAAGACCGCGTAATCCCGGTGCGTGATGATTCTGTTGCCCACCGGTAAGGGGCGCGGCAGCGGCATTCGGACGACCATGGTGCGCACCTGTCGGACCGCCGTGGCCAGTGTCGAGCTACTCATCGTCACTGGCGCTCTCTCGGTCACCGTGCTCGTCCTGCCCGTGGCCATGGTTATCGCCGTCCTGGCGAGCCGCGAGCGGGATCCCGTAGTCGACCAGAAAGCCGCCATCGACGTAAAGGGTCTGACCGTTGATGTAAGAAGCCCCGTCCGACACGAGGAATTCGACAGCGCGGGCTATCTCGCCCCCCTGAGCCAACCGTCCGGCTGGAATACGCTGCAGAATGCTGCTCACGTCCAATGTGCCCGCACTGACGGCCGCTCGCAGCACCCCAGTTTCGATGTACCCGGGTGCCACGGCGTTCACGCGGACTCCCCGGGCTGCCCACTCGGCACCCGCGGTGGCGGTCAGTGCAACGACTCCCGCCTTGGTTGCCGCATAGGGGGCTCGGCCCGCCGCACCACGTGCTCCGACCGAGGCGATGTTCACGATCCTGCCGGCCCCAGCCCGCAGCATGTGCCGCCCAGCATGCTGGAGGCAGAGGAATACACCGTGCAGATTGACATCGACGACACTGGCCCAATCCTCCCAGCGGATGTTCTCGATGGGGCCGTGTCGCTGTATCCCGGCGTTGTTCACCAGCACGTCGATGCCCCCGAACGATTCGACGATGGCGTCGAAGAACGGGCCAACCTGCCCGGGCTCGGTCACATCCAGCGACCGCCACGCCACCGGCCCGGGCTCGGTCGGGCTGAATGCCGCAGTCTCGCCTGGGGCGATGTCCGCGCCCACCACGAGGTATCCGCTCGCCGCCAGCCTGTTGCCAATACTCCAGCCCAGACCCGCGCATCCACCGGTGACCACCGCTACTCGTTGTCGCACGGGGCATCCTCCGCTCGCTGAGGGCCGCCGGATGTTCGGTGCGCCCGCGGGTCACGACCGACGCCGCACCGACCCCAGAACACCGGCCCATCCAGCAGCCGCGCCGTCATCTCGCTCGCTCCCTGGCCGGGCGCACGTGCCCCGGCACCGGCCCACAGCTCACGGCCGGTTCGAAACGGGCCGCCAGTGTCGTCCGGCCCGGTGGCCCACCCTGTAATTGCCTGAGCAACAGTTCCGCCGCTGCGCTGCCCATGGCCACGGGATCCCGGCGGACGGTGGCCAGCGGCGGAGTCAGAAACTCACTCATGCCGACCGCGTCACACGTCACCAGGGACAAGTCGTCCGGGATCCGAAGCCCCATGGCCCTGATGGACCGCATCACCCCGATCAGAATCTGGTTGCTTCCGGCGATGATGGCGGTCGGTCGTGGATCGGCGGCAAGGAGTTCGGCACTCGCCCGTTCGCCGTGTTCGACGGTGAAGGATCCCGACCGGATCGTCACCGTGCTGTCGGCGACGGACCGGCACGCGTCCCGCAAGGCCCTGGCGCGCTCCCGGGCCGGCCGAACCTTCATGCTGCCGTTGACCAGCGCAATCCTCCGGTGCCCTAGGTCGAGTAGCAGCGTGGCTGCCGCGCCGATGCCTGCCGCGTGATCGGACAGCACGGCCGAAACGTTTCCTGTTGCCATGGGCTCGCGATCGATCATCACGACCGGGATGTCGGTGCTGGCGAGTTCAGCGCGCAGCGGCTCCGATTGCTCCGAGGTCACGCTGGCCATCAGTGCGTCCACCCGCCGTTGTCGGAGCATTCTCAGCGCCGCGATGTCCGCATCGCCTTCTCCACCGGAGTTGATCAGAAGCATCGTGTAGCCGGACTCCCGGAAGGTTGTTGCGGCGCCGAGAGCGATCTCTGACAGCAGGGGGTTGCTGATGTCGCTGACCAAGAACCCGATCGTCATGGTGACGCCGGTCCGCAAGCTCTGCGCGCGTATGTCTGGCTCATATCCGATCGAGGACGCCGCTGCCAGCACCCGGGCGGCCATCTCGGGACTCACGTTGGGGTGCCGACTGAAGACCCTCGACACGCTTGACGGCGCGACCCCAGCCAGCGCGGCGACCACTTTGATACTCGTCCGCTGACGCGTGGGACCCACGGCGCCGGAATCGACACCCATCTCGATTGCCTGCGGTCCGTTCCGGTCGCTATTCGCCATGCCGGGAATCTCGCCGTCAGGCCGAGTGGTCGAGTCGGTGGCGCTCGATGTAGTCCCAATCCAGTTCCCAGCCGAATCCCGGCGCCTCGGTCAGCTGCAGCTGACCGTCCGTCAGCGGTGGGCGGTTCGCGATCAGGTTCCACCAGAACGGGTCACGGATGGGATGGAAGCACTCCGCGTAAGTGCCATGCGGTTGGCTGGCAAGCAGGTGGCTGGCCACCTGCGGTTCCTCGTGATGACCCATTCGCACGTCATAGCTGTGGGCAATCGCCGCAGCGCGTCGCCACGCCGTCGGCCCGCCCGACCAGGACGCATCGAAGTTGCAGACGTCGATCGCCCCGAGCTCCATGAGCTCCCGACACCCCGCTGCCGACATTTCAGACTGCCCGGCGCACACCGGAATCTGCGTGCGGTACCTGACGTCTCGCAGGCTTCGTCGATCGTTGTGCCACCCGACGGGCTCCTCGAACCAGGTGATGTCCAGGTCGAACACCAGCCTTGCGAACTCGATCGCCTCTTCGACCGTGTATCCCTGATTCGCATCCACGGTGAGCAGGAAGTCCGCGCCCGCCGCAGCACGAGCCGCCCGGACCCGTTCCGCGTCTGTCACGGGGTCGGCCCCGCCGACCTTGAATTTCATCCCTGCCAGCCCGAGGTCCCGGTAGGAGGAGATCTCTTCTTCGATGGTGCCCAGTGGCTCACCGTAGTATCCGCCGATCGCCATCAGCGGAATCCGGTTGCGGTATCCACCCCATAGCCGCCACAGCGGTACATTCAGCGCCTTTCCGATCGCGTCCCAGATTGCGCTGTCCACGCCGGCCAAGGCGACCAGCCCGATCCGGCGGTCGCGGAGGATGTCATAGGTCGCCGGATACCCCAGTTGCCAGCATCGTTCCACCGCAAAAGCATCCTCACCGATGACGCGGGGGGCGATCTCCGACTGCACGACCCGGTCGATCGCCCGCAGCGTCGCGCCCTCGTCGCCGACATAGGCCTCGCCGACGATGCCCTCGTCCGTAACAACTCTGGCGATCAGGGTGGCACGGTCAGCCATGTGGTAGTGGCTGCCGTGGAATTCCCGCTCGAGAGGCGCTTGAATCGGCACGGTCTCGATCCGGTTGATTCGCAGCCTGCGACCCGAACCGCCGATCGGCTCACTCGGGTGGCCCCCACCCGCAGCAGGCGATTCGGGGATTGGTTGGGAATCGGTTCCAGACACGGACGGAACCGTACCTTCCCTCGACCTATGAGGGCAAGTGCCCGCACGGAATGCCCGACTACTGATTCGGGCTCGACATGCCTGGCTCGGTGCCAATGTGCCCTGTTAGGCCGGCCGTACGGCGCTGTGCCCAGTGCTGATCGACAACTCGGACTGCTCGGCATCTTGACGAAATGTTCGGATCAGTGCAACGATTGCTGCAATCGATTCCAGAGGAGGAGCTCTCAGGTGGCGACAGCGACAGCGGAACGGTCGGACCAGAAACCTCGCCAGCCGGCAACCGCCCAGTGGACGCCAAAGATGGCCCGGACCGTGGTCGGCATCGCACGTGCGGACATCACTCCACCGGTCGGCATCGAAGGATGCGTTTGGGGTGCCAGCACGTCCACCCAGTCGACCGGAATCCACCGAGGGCTATCCGTGACGGCGGTGGCCATGATCCGCCAGTCGGGGGCACCTTGCTACCTCGTGACGGCGGACCTTATCGGGATGTCATGTTACGAGTGCGAGCGCCGGATTCAGATGACCGTCGCGGACGCCCTCGCCGTCGAGATGGACGACCTGCTCTTGCATTCGACACACACGCATTCCGCCCCGCGCGTCTGCATTCACGGCCCGGTCACGCCCGGCAGTGATCTCTTGCCAGCATTCCTGGACACGGTCATACGACAGTTGATCGACGCCTGCACCAGAGCGCGCGACGGAGCAGTGGAGGCCGATGTCACCTGGGCGTACGGCCACTGCAACCTGGCGGTGAACCGCGATCTGCCCTGCGGCGAGTCGGACATCGTGGCGTTCAACCCGGACTCCCCCGCGGACGATACCCTCGCCGTCGGTCGCATCACCGACCGTAGTGGGGACGTCCTAGGCGTCCTGGTCAACTACGCCTGCCATCCGACGACACTGGCCTGGCAGAATCATCTCATTTCGCCGGACTTTGTCGGCTCGGCACGCGAGATCGTCGAATCGCGCGTCGATGCGCCCATGGTCTTCTTCCAGGGCGCATCGGGCGATCTCTCTCCACGGCTGGGCTTCACCGGCGACACCGAGGTAGCCGACAGCAATGGTCGCGTTCTCGGGTACGCCGTGCTGTCGACGTTGGAGGGTCTCGCCCCGCCGGCGAGTCTTTTGCGATTCGGTGGCATCGTGGAATCCGGCGCGACCCTCGGCGAATGGGCGACAGCCCCCGCGCAGCCGAATACCGAACTGCGGACATCTCGGATCGACGTCCCGGTCAGCATCAAGACGCTGAAGTCCGTCGAGCAACTTCGGGTCGACTGGGCTGATATCGATGCTCGCGCGAGAGAAGAACGAATCCAACGGGCGATGCGTGTCCGCGACGGCTACAAGTTGGACGGTTCCCACCGCCACCCCGTCTGGATCTGGAAGTGGGGGGATGCGATCTTCGTAGCCCAGACTGGCGAAGCCTATTCCTACCTGCAAACCGAGCTGAGGCGGCGGCATCCCGATCAGGTAATATTCGTGCTGAATCTGACAAACGGCCCTGGGGGCATCTACCTTCCGACGCACCGCTCGTATGCCCGGCACACCTACCAGTCTTGGCAGACCTTGCTGGCACCAGGCGGTCTCGAACATATCGTGGAGACTGCCGATGTCGCCATCCGGGCCCTGACGTCCGGCCGATAGGTGTCGGTTTATCCCTGCCAGGAGTCGATCTGGTCCAATGGGTAGATCGGGCGTGGGATGCGTCGCCACGGCAGCTCGGCGATGCCTGACTGCGTCGGACCGGGCGTGCTCACCCGAATCACGGTACGGGTGAACGGGGCGAAGTACTGGAAGTTGCTGGCGGTCTTGAGCACGACGGCATCGAAATCGCAAGGGTCCAGACCGAAATGTTGGTAGGCACCGGGGTGATTGCCGCCCACCCCGGCCTGCTCGCTCACCGCGAGAGTGACGCCACCAGACCGGAGTAGCGCGACCGGTCCCCAGTGCACCTCGGGTTCCGGATATCCGGGCAACCGCAGCACCGGTTCGTCCACCGCCACCACCATGCCGCTGATCCGCGCCGGCCCGAAGAAGCCGGTCATGCCGCCGCCCACTTGCAGGTCGACATGCGCGCCAACTCCAGCCGCCCGGAGCTGCGCGGTGGCCGCTGGATCGACCACTGGGACCAGAGCCCGGATACCCTCGGTGGCCAGCAATTCCATGAGGATCGCGGTGGAATCACCGGCCGCGCCGCCGAATACCGAGTCGCCTGTGTCGGACAGGATGACCAGTCCGTTCGCGGTACGAGCCGCTGCGACCGCCTCCCTCGCCGGGATGGCCGTCGAGACCTGGAACTCAGCGCGCATCGACCACGCCAGGTCGGCCAGGTCATCGACGATCTCCTCGGCCAGGTCGGCATGACCGTCGGTCACGGCGACCGCAGACCATCCCGCCTCCCGTACGTCCAGCCACGGCTGCACGGGAAACGGTGACACCGACAGCACTCCCGGTCGCGATTCCCAGGCCCTCGCGCGGTCGAACCATGCCTTCATCGGCCCGCCGGCCGTCAGATACTGCTCCTGATGAGTCAGCATGCGCAACTTCCGCCACGCCATCGTGGGCCGCGCGCCGTTGAGCGTGGCCAGCAGCAGCCTTCCGGTCAATTGGCCCGTGTCGTACGGATCGTGGGGTTGCGTGCGATGGCCGACGATGATGTCGGCTCGGCGCATCATTGCATCGGTGATGTTGGCGTGATGGTCCAGGCCGACGGCGATCGGTATCCCGTCGCCGGTCACCGACCGAACCGCGGACAGCAGGTGTCCCTCCACGTCGTCCACCCCGGTGGCGGCGCATGCCCCGTGCATGAGCAGGGCGATTCCGTCGAGCCGCGCATGTGCCATCGCCGAGGTCAGGGCATCGGTCAGCATCGTGGTCAGTGTCGCCAGTACCTCCGCCGCCATCCGGCCGGCCGGGACGGCGGTTGCCTTAACCAGCGGTATCGGCTGGACTTCGCCTGTGGCGATGCGCGTGGACAGAGCGGCCAGCAGTCCGCCCGTCATGCCGACGCCGGACTCGTTCCGCAAGATCTCCTCACCGGTCCACAGGCCCTGTGCGCGAAATGCGGCCATCCGCGTCTCAACCGGATTGAAGGTGCTCTGTTCCTGTCCGATGCTGGCCAGAGCGATGCGCATTCTTCGATTCCTTCCCATGGGGTCAGGCGGCGGCGTGGACGGCGTACAACAGCCGCGCAGCGTATGCAGGTCGCGCCGAAAACAACTGGCCGACCGACGGTTCGGCTCCGCTGGACCTGTCCGCGTACCCTTCTCGGACGGTGGTGATCAGCAGATCACAGTCATCGACCCCGCCCAGCGCGGCATGCCGTGATCCGCGCCGAAGGCCACACCGGACCTTCAGTCGGTGGCCGGGATGTACGCCACCACATCCACCTCGAACTTCAGGGCTCCGAGTCCGACCGTCAGCGAGGTACGCGCTGGCAGCGGGTTGACGAAGTAGTCACGGTATCGGTCGTTGTACTCGTCACGGAACTGTCGGTCGCCCAGATACGCCCGAACCTGGACGACATCGTCCAGACCGCCGCCGGCCGCGGCCAGGATGCGCGAGACGTTCGAGAAGGCGAGGTCCATCTCCTCGGCGAAACTGCCCGGCACGTGGGCACCGGTGTCGTCCACGGCGGCCTGCCCGGAGACGAAGACGAAGTCCCCGGCGCGGATCGCCGGAGAAAACGGTAGGTAGCTAACGGGCAGGTCACCGGTAACAGCAATGCGGGGCATGGATGGGCACTCCTTCGGATGGTGGGGTCTACTGTGGTGCCGGGAACGTCGTGTCGTCCTCGAACGGGTACATGGGTTTGGGCCGGTGGCGGTAGTGGAATCCGGTCACCGAATTTGCGGGTGACGCCCGGCGTGTCCACCACCAGGAGGTCACCGCAGACGTCCGCGAAGCCAGCGCGTGGACCGTTGACGCCCTTGCCGATCACTGCCGTCAGCCGCGTCGGCTCGATGCCTACTACTCGGTACTGAACTGCCGAGACGGGTTGCACGGACTTGGAGGTCAGCACGACCATGACATCGTCGTCGGTGCGGATGCCCACCATGTCGCCGCCATCGAAGAATCGGAATCCTCCGTGCGCGATCCGTGACTCCTCGTAGAGGCCGCTATGGCGGCCGGTGATCGAGCCGACCAGCCGCACCGGCGCCCCGTCCTGCTCCGGAGAGAGACCGCCGGCGAGCACGTCCACACGGCCACCGACAGGTGTCCCGGTCAGAGCCGCGACCGTCGCTGGGTGGTATAGCGTGATGCCGGTTCCGGCCGCTCGGCGCGCGATCACCTCGGCCAACAACACGGTGGAGTCACCGGGGCCGCAGCCTCCGACACTGTCGCCGACGTCCAATACCAACACGGGCTTGCCGCCGCGATGCGCCAGGGTAGTAGCTCTCCCCCGGTGTCCTGGCAGTCCTGGACGACCATGGCGCCGTGCAGCGATAAGTACACGCCGTCGAGCACCCTCCAGGTGTGCCGCCAACCTTCCCAACAGGCGCGTGCGCAACACCTCGAACGCCCCTGCTGCCACCGGCGGTCCGGATAGGGCAAAGGCAACCGTGGTAGGAACCACATCCGCGCCGGCCCGCGCTGCCATCCCTGCGGTGCCGGCGGTCGAGTCGGTCCCGCCGCCCGCTGTGAGCACGGCCCTGCCGGCCGCCGACCCTCGTTCAAAGTCTGCCACTGTGGTGACGCCCGGCGCGAACGAGTTCGTCTCGACCATCAGACCGGCAACGGCAATGCGCTTGGCGCGTGCACCCGGTGCGCCAGCGAGGATCGGCACGTGCACTGTCACCTCCGCGATGTTCCACCACTCGGAACTGCTGTTCTGTTGGAGTAATGTATCGGTCCACGCGCAGGCGGTCAACGGGTGTGACGTGCGTGCCGCGATCCTGATCACGCTGGCGCAGAGTCGGAACGGGTAGTCGTCCAGCCCTGACGGTCGGCGAAGCCAGCACGTGGATCATGCCGATCGCAGCAGGCATCACACCCTCTCATGCTCTGGCGCGCCCCTCACACGAACCGACCGCCAGCGCGCGCATCTGGCGGTTGGCCCGCCAAACGGTCAGCTGCGCAGCGCAGTCCCGGCCAGGCCGCCCTCGACTGTCAGCACGGCGCCAACCAGCGCCCTGGTCGCTTCTGCCTGTGGCTCGCTGAACAAGGTCAACGGTCGTCCCACCTCCACGATCCGGCCGGCCGACATCACGGCGACCCGGCTGGTGGTGTATGCCACCACTGACAGGTCGTGTGCGATGAGTACCAGCGTCAGCCCCAGCTCGGCAACGAGATCCTTGAGTAGGTTGAGGACTTGCGCACGGATCGAGACATCCAGCGCCGAAACCGGTTCGTCCGCGATCAGTACGCTCGGCGACGGCATCAACGCCCGGGCGATTGCGACGCGCTGCAGCTGACCCCCAGAGAACTCATGCGGGTATTTGTGCAGCGCATCTGGGCCCAGGCCGACCTGTTCGAGGACCTGCGCGACTCGTGCGGCATGGTCGCCCTCAACGTGGAGACTGCGTAGCGGCTCCATCAAGGACCGGCCGACCCGCATCCGGGGATCCAAGGAGCTTCGCGGGTTCTGCAGCACCACCTGCACCGATCGGCGGAATTGCTTGCGCAACGAGGAGCTCACTGCCCAGACATCCTGCCCGGCGAACCGCACGTCGCCCTTGGTCGGGCGCTCGTCACCGGTGAGGATGCGCGTCAGGGTCGACTTGCCAGACCCCGACTCCCCGACCAACCCCACGGCCTCGCCGCGCATCACCTCAAAGGTCACATCATTCAGCGCGGTCAGCATCGGTCTGGGACCGACGAGTCGGGTACGCGGCAACGGATAGTGCTGCCAGATCCCGCGCGCCTGCAATACCGGCTCCGACTCGGGATTCTCTCCCACCGGCACGGGGCCGCCCTGACCGGTCGCACTCATGATTCGCCCGCGATCGTCCGCTCGGCTCGCGAGCCCGAAGGAGCCGCTATGGGATGCCAGCAGGCGACCCGCGAGGGTCCGTCATCCAGCTCGGGCATGGCGGCACACGCATCCGTCGCCGCCATGCATCGCGTTCGGAACGCGCATCCAGTGGGCATTTCTGCCAACGGGGGCACCATCCCGGGAATCGACGGCAGGCGCGAACTTCCATCCAGTGCAATGTTATCCATCGTGGGCTGGGAGTCCAGCAGGCCACGCGTATAGGGGTGACGGGGAGCGCGGAAGACCCGGTCGACGGGACCGGATTCCACTATCCGGCCGCCGTACATGACGGCGACGGTATCGCACAGGGCTGCGATCACCGGTAGGTCGTGGGTAATCATCAGCAGAGCGCAGCCGCGCTCCCTGACGGCCGAGTCGAGCAACGTGAGGACCTGTTTCTGGACGGTCACGTCGAGCGCGGTCGTCGGTTCGTCGGCAATGATCAACTTGGGGTAGCAGGCCAGTGCCATTGCGATCATGATGCGTTGCCGCTGTCCGCCGGAAAGCGCATGGGGGTATGAGCGCATCATAGATGCCGCGCGAGGCAGGTTCATCTGCTCCATCAGGTCCAGGGTCTGTACCCGGGCGGCTTCCGCCGACACTCCGGTGTGCCGGCGGATCACGGTGGAGATCTGCTCGCCCACCCGCTTGGTCGGATTGAGCGCTGACATCGGGTCCTGGAACACCATGGACAGGGTTCGCCCTCGCCGGCTCGAAAAGGCGCGGTCGCCCAGCGTGGTCAGATCGATGCCGTCGTGCATCACGGACCCTGACACCTGCCACCCGACCGGCAGCAATCCCATGACCGCGAGCGCGGTCAGGCTCTTTCCGGCTCCGGACTCGCCGACCAGCCCCATTCGACTGCCTGCACCGACACTGAAGCTCACTCCACGCACAGCGCTCAGGTCGCCCCGGTGCACCACCAAGTCCCGGACCTGCAAGGCGTTCTCAGCACCCATCACCGCCTCCGCGACAGCTTGGGATCAAGGACGTCACGCAACCCGTCACCCAGCAGGTTCAGTCCCAGAACCACCAAGACAATGGCCAGGCCGGGCCAGATCGCCAACGGTGACGAGACGCCAACCTGGTCCTGCGCCTCGTTGAGCAGCAAACCCCAGGAGATGGTAGGCCGCGCAACGCCGACTCCGAGGTAGGACAGTGCGGCCTCGACGAGGATGCCTACCGCAAAGTACAGCGTGAACTGGATGATCAGGACACCGGCGATATTCGGTACGACATGCCGGATCAGGACGAATACTCGGCCTCGGCCGTACAGGCGTGCCGCGGTGATGTAGTCCTCGGCCAGCACACCCAGTGCCGCTGACCTGATGACCCGAGCAAATGAGGGGGAGAAGAACAGGGCCAGCGCAATGATGGTCGTCACCGCCCCGGAGCCGATGCTGGTGGCCAGGACCAGCGCGGTGATGATCCCCGGAATCGACAGCAAGACGTCGGCCACCCGCATGACACCCTCGTCGGCCCATCGACCTCCGGCGGCGGCGCTGAGCCCGCCCAGCAGTCCGAGCGCCATTCCCAGGAACGAACCACAGGCTCCGATGAACACCGACGTCTTGGCGCCGGCCATCAAGCTTGCCACCACATCGCGTCCCAATGCATCGGTGCCGAGCAGGTGGCCAGGAGAGCCGGGCGGCAACAACCGATTCACCACGTCGGGGAGGTTGGGATCCGAAGGCAGGTAGAACAACGAGATCATCGCGACGGCAAGAAACAGCACCGTGATCGTGCCACCGATGACCAAGGACAGGTTCCATCGCCGCCGATGCCTACGCGACGTCGCGTCGGAGATCGATTCCGCCGGCACCAATCGCACCTCGTCGCCGGTCGGCAAGAGATCGCTCATCGGGCCACTCCGACCCGGGGGTCAAGCAAGCCGTACAGGACGTCGACAATCAGGTTGACCACCATCACGAATGCAACGATGAGCATGACGGTTGATTGCACCACGGTGAGTTCCCGAGCCGTCACGTTCGACAGGATCATCCGGCTGAGTCCGGGCAGCGAGAACACGCTCTCCACGATCACCGTGCCTCCCACCAACTCTCCGATCTGAAGACCCAGCACGGTCACGAGGGGAAGGGCCGCGTTGCGCAGCCCGACGGATAGCAGCGCTCCGGTGCGGGTCATCCCGGTCGCGCGGGCGGTCCGGACGTAGTCCTCGTTCATCACGTCGAGGACCATCGTCCGCACATAGCGGCTCATGGACGCTGCCATCACCAGCCCCAGGGTGATGGACGGCAGGATCAACGAGGTGATCGCGCCGCTCACGCTGGTCGACCACGGCGTCCAACCGCCGGTGGGTAACCAACCGAGCTTGACGCCAACCAGGAGCGAGAGCAGCAATCCCGCCCAGAACACCGGAACGGCAATGCCAACCTGGCTGAAGAGGGCCACAATCGCACCCGACGGTCTGCCGACATTGCGGGCCGCATAGGTGCCGACCGGCACCGCAATCGCGATGGCCAAAACCAGCCCGGCGCAGGCGAGCGGTACCGATACTGGCAGACTGGAATAGATCAGGCTACCGACCGGCGCATTCGTTCGAAACGATTTGCCCAGGTCGCCAGACAGCATCCCGCGGACCCAGTCGAAATACTGAATCACGAGCGGGCGATCCAACCCGAAAGAACGTTGTAGCTCGCGGATCGCGGCGGGAGTTCCGTTCTTTCCGAGAATCGTTGCCGCCACGCTTCCACCGGTCAGGCGGATCATCAGAAAGATCACGATCGACGACACGACAAGGGTGACCACGAAGGTGGCCAGCCGCCGCACCAAAAATCTGACCATGACACCCCCTGTTCACACCGTCGGACGACTACCAAGTCCTGGCCGAGGCTGACCCCGCTGCCGCCCGTTGCTGCCGGAGCGTCGCCGGATGCCAGCGCTGCACCCCAGCGGTGGCATCCGGCGACGTGTCCGTCACCAGTGCAGGTCGGCTAGCCGAATTCCCACGAAGACGTTCGGATCCTGCCAGCCTTGCAAGTCCGGGCTCATCAATCCCACCCCGGACTTGGAGATCATCGGAACGATGACGGCATCCCGGGTAAGCGTGTCCATGGCCTGCTTCATGATCTTGTCGTACTCGGCAGTCGATGCCGCGGCGTCCGCCTGGGCGAGCAAGGAGGTGTACTTCTCGCTGCAGTAAGTCGACCAACTCACCTGCGTCTTGTCCGGGCAGGCCCAGCTCGTGGGGTCGTCGCTACCAGCCATGACCGTGACATCGAAGTCGGGCTGCTTGGCGGAAAACACCAACTGGGAGTAGCGAGCCAGATCGACCGCGTTGTTCTTGACCTTGAATCCCGCAGCCTGCATCTCCGCGATCATCACCTCCGCCGGAGGCTTCAGGTCACCGACATCGGTCAGCGAGGTGAATTCCAGCTCCTGGTCACCGTACCCATTCGACGCCACCGCAGCCGCCGCGGCCTTCGGGTCGTACGGGTTCGCGCAACTACCCGCGCTGTAGGGCTGGAACCAGGAGCGGTTGGGCTCGCCGAAGGTGCAGGTGGTCTTGATGCCCCAGGGAGCGTTGAACAGGGCCTTGATCGCGTCGCGGTCGAATACCTGAGCGATCACCTGGCGTTCCTTCTCGGGCACCCTGCTGTTGATCACGCCATAGGTGGGCTCACCCGATTGTGGGTAGGTGATCAAGTGGTACTTCTTGTCCAGCCCCTCCTTGGTGATCTGCGACCAGAATTGCGCGCCAGCCGGAGCGAACAGGTCCGCCTCGCCTGCCTTGAGCGCGTTGAGTGCGGCGTTCTGGTCGGGAATGATCTTGATTGTCACATCGGGAATGGCTGGCTTGGTGCCCCAATAGCTGGTGTTCGCGGTGAGTGTGATGGAGTCGTTCGGCACGTACTTCACGAGCTTGTATGGCCCCGTTCCGATCGGGTCCGTTGCGATGCTGGATGCCGACGCCTTCGGCTGGATCAGCCCCGATGTCGAACCCATCCCGAGAAAGAACGATCTGGACGGCCTGCTCAGTGTGACCTCGACGGTATGGTCGTCGGTCTTCTTGATGCTTGTCACGGCCGAGTAGGCGGTCGCGTTCCGGGTGACAGGACTCGCCTTCATGGTATTGAGCGAGTAGACCACGTCGTCCGCGGTCACCGGCGCGCCATTGGAAAACGTTGTATCGCGGATGTGGAAGGAGTAGGTCTTCTGGTCGTCGCTGATGGTCCACTTGTCGGAGACTCCTGGCACGGCCTGGCCATCGGCATCGAAATAGACCAAAGGCTCCACAATGTTCGGAATCCACAGGGCTAATGCGGTCAGGTTGCTCTTGGTGTAGTCGAGGGTACCCGGGTCCTGCACCGCGATAGCGATCAGCTTGTTCTGTGCCTTGCGAGGCGACGCCGGACCGGTGGAGGCCGGTTGGTTCGTATCGGGAGCGTTGCCGCTGGCCGATGCGCCGGGAGAATTCCCCCCGGCATCGCTGCTGGAACCGGCCGTTCCGGACGAACCACACGCCGCGATGGCGAGGCCGACTGAAGCCAGTAACGCGATGGTGCTCCCAAACCGGGCGGACCCGCGCCGCGCACGTTTCATTTCAGAGTCCCTTCGTAGCTAACGAGCGACACCACTCATGTTCCATGCAGCGAAAATGCCATCCCATTGTCCACAGCGTGTCTGACAGTGTCAATAGCGTGCACTCGCACTCGCTGAGCGGAAGACTGTGAGTGACCAATGCGCGCGCCCGTGCCGCGGACCGCTTCCGGTCGACCCACTGAGCGTCTGGGCAGCCGGGTAACACCCTGCCGTGAGCCGGATGGGCGCCGCGCCCATCCAGCGACTACGGCGCCCCGACGGGGATGTAGGCCACCACATCCACCTCGAACTTCAGCGCGCCCAAGTCAACCGACAGTGAGGTCCGAGCCGGCAATGGGTCGGCGAAGTAGTCCCGATACCGGGCGTTGTATTCGTCGCGATACTGCCGGTCTCCCAGGTAGGCACGCACCTGAACGACGTCGGCCAGCGTTCCGCCCGCGGCGGCCAGGATGCGCGTCACGTTCGAGAAGGCACGCTCCATTTCCTCCGCGAAGTCGCCGGGCACGTGAGCGCCGGTGTCGTCCACGGCTGCCTGCCCGGAGACGAAGACGAAATCCCCCGCGCGGATGCCCGGGAGAATGGAAGGTGGCTGACGGGCAAGTCGCCGGTCACGGCAGTTCTGGGCATGGGCGCTCGCTCCTCGCGCTTCCGGGTTTCATCGTGTCGCCGAATAGGCAGTCTCGGGTTCGAAGGGATACATCGGATGCGGACGGTGCTGGTAGTTGAATCCGGTGACGGAGTTGCGCGTGACGCCTGGTGTATCCACGACGACGAGGTCGGAGCACACCTCTGCGAAGCCGGCTCGGGGCCCGTTCACGCCCTTGCCGATGACGGCGCTCAGCTGCGTAGGCTCGATGCCGACCACCTGGTACTGGACGGCAGAGATCGGTTGGACCGATTTCGAGGTCAGCACCACGGCAATGCCGTCATCGGTGCGGACGCCGACCATGTCGCCTCCATCGAAGAATCGGAAGCCACCGTGGGCGATTCGCGGTTCCTCATACAGACCGCTGTGTCGACCGGTGATTGAGCCGATGAGGCGAACGGGCACGCCGTCCTGTTCTGGCGACTGGCCACCTGCCATCACATCCACGCGACCGCCGACCGGCGTGCCATCCAGAGCCGCCACCGCCTGTGGGTCATACAGCGTGGTCCCACACCCCGCAGCGCGCCGCCTGATCACCTCCGCCAGCAAGACGGTTGAGTCTCCGGGCCCACCGCCACCCACGTTGTCGCCGACATCCAAGACCAGCAGTGGCCGATCGCCGCGATGCGCCAGGATGGCCGAGACCGCCTCCGACACGGACAGCCCGCCGCCCTGCAGGTCTGCCCGGGCCGCCCAGACCGCGTCGGCTACTCGCCGCGCCGCATCCCGTGCCGCGTCCGGATCAGGGTGTGTGGCCAGCACAGACATCCCCATCTGCGGAACATCGGCATAGGGAAATCCCTCTACGATGCTGACATCCAGCATCCCGGGTTCCGTCTCCACCTCACGGGCCGCCCGCAGCAGCGAGGCCATCGGCTCGGTCGAGGTGTCCTGCCGAACGATCGTCACCACTAGCGGTAACCGCTCCAGCGCGGTGGCGGGCCGCACGCCCGTCCGCACGATGCGCAGCACCAGGCGTCGACACTCGGCCCCGACCTGCCGGGCATCGACATGCGGATTCGTCTGATACGCCAACAACACGTCCACCGCGTCCACCAGGCGCTGTTCCACGTTGGCGTGCATGTCTACGACGGTGCCGATCGGCACCCCGGATCCGACGACAGTGCGCACCCGCTCGGCGATCTCCGCGTCCACGTGCAGGTTACCGTCGGCCACGGCCGCGCCGTGCAACACCAGCAGCACAGCGTCTATCCGGCCTGCGGACCGCAACGCGCACAGCATCTCGTCTACCAATATCTGGTACGCCTCGGCCGAAATCGGCCCGCAGGGGGTAACGAACCCGACCGGGAGTGGCAGCACCTCTACGTTGTCCTCGTCCGGCCCGGCTTCGAGGAACCCGCCGACCACGGACCGAGAATCACGGTAATGCGCGATCATGGCGTCGCCGGTGTGCCATCCATCGGCACGATAGCGTGCTAGGCCGGCCTGTGCCGAGGAAAATGTGTTCGCCTCGTGGTACAGCCCCAAAACGGCAATCCGCACCGGCGGGGCGTGACCGTTCTCCTCCCCGAGAGGCGCTCTCACTCGCTCGCCGCAACCGGACGGATCGGCGCGGGACCGTCCGCCACCGTCGCCGCCAACGCCTGTTCGAATGCCCCCACCACCGTAGCGATATCGCTGGCGGTGTGTGCCGTGGAGATGTACCACCGACCGCCTGGCAGCGCAAAGACTCCCCGTCGCAACAGGTGGACCAGCAGCCTGTCGTAGAACACCTGGTCGCCAGCCAGGAACGTCTCGATCGTGTCGGCCTGGTCGACTCCGAACAGGCACTGCACCACCGGCCCTACCTGATTGACCGTTCCTGGCACACCGTGGGTTCGAATGGCGGTGCGCATGCCGTCCGACAATTCGCGCCCTCGCGCGTCAAATGCAGGATAGATCCCCTCTTCGGACAGCGCGTCCAGCGTCGCGACCGCGGCCGCCAGCACCACCGGATTGCCGTTGTAGGTGCCGGCATGCACCACGCCGGACATGACCTGGTCCAACAGCGCGGCCCGGCCTGCCACCGCCGATAGCGGATAGCCGCCGGCAATCGCCTTGGCCAGAACTACCAGATCCGGCTGCACGCCATACTTCTCGACCGCACCGCCACGAGCAAGCCGGAATCCGGTAATCACCTCGTCGAAGATCAACACAGTCCCGGTGGCATCGCAGAGTTCCCGCAGACCGGCGAGGTAGCCCTCCGGGGGCGCTATCACGCCCGAGTTGCATAGCACCGGCTCGACGAACACTGCCGCGACGTCGGCTTCCGGTTCCTTGAGTACCGCCGCTGCCGCCTCCAGGTCACCGAAGGGAAGCAGGCTCACATCCGCCAGCGCCGACTCGCGCTGCCCCTGGCTGCCCAGTGAGGTCAGACTGCCGTGATGATCCGGGCGGTAGCCGAGCAGGAAACTATCGGACCAGCCGTGGTAGTGACCGATCATTTTCACGAATCGGTGTCGGCCCGTTGCGGCGCGCGCCAGACGCAACGCGACCTGGGTTGCCTCCGAGCCGGTATTCGACCAGATCAGCCGCTCGGTTCCCGGGATGGCGGCCAGAACCCGTTCGGCGGCTTCGTACTCCCACCGGTGGCCCGCGCCGAAGGTCGCACCGCCACCCAGAACCTCGGCGACGGCACGTGTCAGCCCGGCGTGCCCGTGACCCAGGATCACGGGTCCCCAGCCCAGTACGTGATCGAGATAGCTATTGCCATCCAGATCGGTCAGCCGAGCACCCTGGCCGCCCTGGAAGAACAGCGGATGCGGCTTCATCGAGCCTCGCATGCCGGTCGATACGCCCCCCGCCAAAGAGCGTTTGGCACGGTCCCACGCGGCAGCCGAGGCCGGCCACGAGTCGATCAGCATGGAGGTCCTCCACTGGGTCACGAATTCAGCAGCTGAAACGTTGCTTCCGCCAGATGGATGGTATCGCTGCCGGTCTGGTTCGGTCAACGACGACCCACCGATTGCCCGGTGGCCATCCCGGCGCCATACAGGGCCGGCCGGCACATGGCCGTGTACTGCGCGAGCGCTCCGGAATGGTGCACCGCCGGCGGGCGCCATGCTTCGCGCCGGCGCTGCAGTTCCCGCTGCACGTCGTCGGCCGCGGTGGGTACCCCGGCGATTCCCACCAGATCCACTCTGCCGGCGGGAATGTCGATGCAAATCAAGTCCTGGTCTTGCACCAACGCGAGTGGTCCACCGTCCAGGGCCTCGGGGAACGCATAGCCGACGCACGGTCCTCGGCTGGCGCCGGAGAAGCGCCCGTCGGTCACCAGCGCGGTGGTGGCGCCCAACCCGGGATCCGCCGCTACCAGCTCCGAAAGGAAGAACATCTCCGGCATGCCGGTCGCCCGCGGCCCCTGATAGCGCACGACGATCACATCTCCGGCGGCAATCTCCCCACCGACGACCGCCTGGACCGCATCCGGTTCGGTGTCGAACACCCGCGCGGGGCCGGTGTGCTGCTGCATTCGCTCCGCCACCGCGTGCGATTTCACCAGTGCACCATCGGCAAGAGACCCGGCCAGCACCACTGTCGAGCCACTGGCGTACACCGGATTGTCCGCGGTACGGATCACCTCCTGCGCGCGCACATGATAGTTGCCAAGGAACATCGCGGCGTGACGCTGCAATTGGCTGCCTGACAACCGCTCCAGGTTCTCCCCCACCGTGCGGCCGCTGACGGTGAGCGCATCCAGGTGCAGCAGGTCGGCGATCTGGGTCATCAGCTGCGGGACGCCGCCGGCATACCAGAACAGCTCGGTCGGATACCTGCCGGCTGTCTTGGCGTCGACCAGAACCGGGGTCCGCTGATGAATGCGCTGGAAATCCCGCGCGGTCAGCTCGATCCCTGCCTCGTCGGCAACTGCGATCAGATGCATCACGGCGTTCAGGGATCCGCCGATCGCCGCGTGTACGGTGATGGCGTTCTCGAAGGCGTCGCGGGTCAGGATGGTGCGGGTCGTGATGCCGTTCGCCAGCAACGTCAGCACCTGGCGCCCGGCCGCTCTGGCAGCCCGGCGCAGCTCCGCCATGCCGGCCGGCACCAGCGCGGACCAGGGCAGTGCCAGGCCGAGGGCCTCGCTCATCACCTGCATCGTGGCCGCGGTCCCCATGTACTGGCAGGCACCGCATCCGGGGCACGCGAAGCGTTGGAAGGCATCGAACTCGTCCTTCTCGATCTCCCCGCGTGCCACCTGGACGCTCATGTTCCACAGCTCTTCGTTCGAGCGCAGCTTCGGCCCGGACGTCATCGCACCACCGGGAACGTGGATACCCGGCAAGTCGAGTCGAGCCAAGGCGATCAGGTGGGCTGGTACCGCCTTGTCTCCGGACGAGGAGGTCACCAGGGCGTCGAACGGCGTGGCGCGAGCGTGAATCTCCACCATGTTCGCGATGAATTCACGTGACGCGAGTGGAAAGTTCATCCCGGCGTGCGCCTGCGCCACCCCGTCACAGATATCGGTGGTGGTGTAGTCGGCCGGTTTGCCACCCCCCTGCAGCACGCCCTTGCCGACCTCGGCGGCCAGGCTGGCCAGATGGTAGGAACTGGGGTGTGACGAGCCGGCCGTCGTCTCTACCAACACCTGAGGGAGCGACAGATCCCCTACTGCCCAGTCCATCGACATCCGGAGGGCGTCGCCCTCGAAGCTGACGGTACGGGTCTGTTGGCTGGCAAGCTTGCGCAGCCCATCCGCGGTGTATCCGATCATGCTCGACCCTCTTTGACGACGGTCCGCCGGGGCCGCAGGACGGACCAAGCGGTTTTGCTTGATAGAACCTGGGGTCCATTCTCGTGCGTCGCCATGGCGACGTCAACGAACCGCGCCCGGTGGTATCCCAGATCACCCACCGGATTGTCCCCAGCACCCGCGCCCTCGACCGGCGCGTGGATCACCAGGCCAGGGCGCCCTTCACGACCGCCGCGATCGCACCCACCGCGGCAAGGCTCAACAGCAAGGGCTGTGCGTGCCGGCTCGATACCCTGCGTGCCAACAGCTCCCCCGCCACGCTTCCCACCACCAGCGCGGATACCACCAGTGCCAGCTCCCCACCGGTCATGGCAGGCAATCCCTTGGTTGCCAGCGACAATGCGTTCATGGCCAGCGAACACACCGGGACCGTGGCCAGGAATGCGCGCCCGGTCCACCGCTGGCTCACGCCGTACAGCGCGAGCGCCGGGCCGCCGACGCCGGCCAACACATTCAGCGCTGCCGATGCACCGCCCGCCAGGAATGCCCCCGGTGTGCCAGCCAGGACTCGCCACGATCGACCCCGCGCCACCAGCGCCACCGCAACCAACAGCAACGAACCGATCAGCACCGACAGCGGCGCCTGCGGCAACCGATGCACGAGCTGCGCCCCGGCCGGAATGAGTAAGGGGGCCGGGGCCAGCAGCAGCAGTGCGCGGCGCCAGGCGACATCCCGCCAATGGCTGGCCAGCATGCCCGCCGACGCCAGCAGGCTGAGCATGTTGCACAGCAAGACACCTTGGAACGGGCCAAGCACCAGGATCAGCAGCGGCGAGGCCACCAGTGCGAAGCCCAGCCCGGTCAGCCGCGTCACCGCCGCCCCACCGAGCACACTTACCACGATCGCGACGATCGTCATGCCACACTGCCGCTATTCCCCACGGCAGCTATTCAACACGAGCCGTATCCCAGGGCATCCCAGGGCGCCGTCTCGGCCGCCTGCGGGCACCACGCCGTCCGGATGCTCGGCATGCCGGTCAGCCCTGCGCAATCGCCGGCATGGTTCCGGCTGGCCAGAAGCGGCAGGACACTCCGTGACCGGCTGCGATCTCGTGCCAGCGCGGGCCGTGGGATGCCTCGTGGTCGGTGCCGAAAACGCACCGCGACCCCGGCGAGCCGGCGCGGAAGTCGGGCACGTCGGGAACCTGCGCCAACCGAGAACGTTGCACCAGCGGGTCCGGCACCGGAACGGCTGCGAGCAACATGTGCGTGTACGGGTGAGTCGGGTGGGCATATACGTCCACCGTGTCGCCGAGTTCGACGATGTTCCCGGAGTACATCACCGCCACGCGATCGGCGATCTGCCGCACCACTGCCAGATCGTGCGCGATGAACAGGTACGAGACCCCGAGCTGGCGCTGGAGCCCGGTGAGCAGCTCGACGATCTGCGCCTGGATCCGCACATCCAGTGCGGACACCGGCTCGTCACACACCACGAATGCCGGGTCGACCGCCAGCGCACGTGCGATGACGATGCGCTGGCGCTGTCCGCCGGAGAACTCATGCGGGTAGCGGCGGCGCATTCCCGTGTCCAAACCCACCAGCGACAGCAACTCATCGATCCGGCCGCTCACCCGATCCGGCGGAACCGTTCGGTGAACGCGTAACGGCTCGGCCAGAATGCGTTCCACGGTCATCCTGGGATGCAGGCTCGAATAGGGATTCTGCAGGACGAACTGCATGTGGCGGCGCATCTGTCGCACCTCGCCGTACGACATCGTCGACAGGTCACGCCCCAACAACGAGACCGATCCGCCAGTGGAGCTCTGCAGCTGCAGTACCGCGCGACCGGTGGTCGTCTTGCCCGACCCGGACTCGCCGACCAGGCCCAGCGTGGTCCCCGGCCAGATGTCGAAGCTCACGCCGTCGACCGCTGTCACCGGCGGATTGCCCCGCCTGGCGGGAAAGGTCACCCGCAGGTCTCGCACCTGCAGCAGTGGTGACGTTGGCGGTGCCGCTGGGGCCGGCACCTGCGCCCTAGCGGCGGTCATTCGGCGGTCCGATCCAGGCGTGGCACGGCATCGATCAGCGACCTGGTGTAGTCATGGCGGGGGCGGGCGAAGATGTCTTCGACGTTCCCAGACTCCACGATGTCGCCGCGATACATCACGTACACCCGGTCGACCATTCCCGCGATCACCCCGAAATCGTGCGTGATGAGCATGAGCGCCATCCCCAATTCCCGGCGCAGCTGGACGAGCAGGCGCAGGATCTGCGCCTGTACCGTCACATCCAGCGCCGTGGTCGGCTCGTCCGCGATCAGCAGATCGGGTTGACAGGACACCGCAATCGCGATCAGAACCCGCTGGCGCATTCCCCCCGAGAATTGGTGCGGATAGTCGTCGGCACGCCGGTGCGGCTCGCGGATGCCCACCATATCCAGCAGCTCCACCGTGCGCCGTCGGGCGGCCCGCCGGGACAGCGGCGTGTGCCGGGCGAGCATGTCCTCGACCTGCCGGCCCACCGTCAGGACGGGGTTCAACGACGTCATCGGATCCTGGAACACCATGGCGATGCGGTTGCCCCGGATATCACGCATGGCGTGCTCACTCAGGTCCAGCAGATTCCGGCCGTCGAATACCACCGATCCCGCTACCTCGATGCTGGACCCCTCGGGCTCGAGCCGCATGATGCTGCGTGCGGTGACGCTCTTTCCGCTGCCGGACTCGCCGACGAAACCAACGGCCTCGCCGGCTCCCACGTCAAAGCTCACCCCGTTGACCGCCGGGATACGTTCGCCGTGACTGGTGAACTCGGCAGACAAGTCACGCACGCACAGCAACGCGTTAGCCGCGCCGGCACCGGCCTGGACCGTGGCGCTCATCGACGTCCCGCCACATCGAGCATCTCGCGCAGTCCGTTGGCCAGCATGATGAAGGTCAGGGTGGCGAATACGATCGCAGCCGCGGGGGCAATCACGTTCAGCGGCGCGAGTTCCATGAACTGGCGGCCGCTGGACAGCTCGCCGCCCCAGTTCGGGTCTGGAGGCGGCGGACCCAGCCCCAGGAAGGACAGCGCGGTCACCGTGAAGATGCTCCGCGACAGCGTCAGGCTGGTCTCCACCAGGATCGGCGAGATCACCATCGGCAGCACGTGCCGCGTCACCAGGGCGAATTCGCCGACACCGACGCTGCGGGCCGCCTCCACGTGATCCCACCGCTTGACCGAGAGCACCGGGCCACGTACCACCCGAGCCATGCTCGGTGTGTACACGATCGCGATGGTGAGGATCAGGTTGTTGATCGACGGGCCGAGCGCGGCAACCACCGCGATGGCCAACAGGAACGCCGGGAACGCGAACAGCACGTCAAGGGCACGCATGATGATCTGGTCGACCAGGCCGCCGAAATACCCGGCCACCAGACCCAACACCAGACCGGCCAGCAGCGCGAGCGCGACCGCGATCACCGTGATGACCAGCGTCGAGCGGCCTCCGATGATCATCCGACTCAACACGTCCCGGCCGATCGAGTCGGTGCCGAGCCAGTGCGCGGCGCTCGGTCCGGCCAACGACTCCGGCGAGGTCTGCGCGGGCGGGTACGGCGCGATCACCGGTCCCAGTGCCACGACCACCACCATCACGGCGAACATCACCGCACCCGCGATCACCAGGGTGCGACCGCTCGATCGCTTGCGCCGCCGAGGGCTCCGTGCCGGGGCGGCCGGCGGAGCGTCTGCCCTGGTGATCAGCGATGGGTCACTCATAGCTGACCCTCGCGTCGACCCGGGCATAGGCGATGTCGACCAGCACATTGACCAGCACCACGATGAGGGCCACCAGCAGCACGATGCCCTGGATGACCGGGTAGTCGCGCCCCGTCACCGAGTCGAACAGCAGCTGTCCCATGCCCGGAATATTGAAGATGGACTCCACGACGATGCTGCCGCCGAGCAGCGAGGCATACTCCAGGCCGGTGACGGTGATCACCGGGGTCAGCGCGTTCCGGACGAGATACTGACCGAGGACGGTGCGGGGTCGCAGGCCCTTGGCCCTGGCCACCATGACGAAATCCTGGCTGGACACTTCCAGCACGGCGGCCCTGGTGTTCTCCGAGATGGTTGCCGAGATGGCGAACGCCAGCGACAGCGCCGGCAACAGCAGGCTGCCGATGTTGGCCAGCGGGTCCGTGCCGATCGGTGTGAAGTTGAAGATCGACAGCTGCGGGAGGTACAGCCCGCAGAGCAGCACGATCAGGGTCGCGACCACGAAGTTGGGCACCGCGATCAACAGCCCGTTGAGGCCGCGCACCAACCAGTCCACCCGGCCGCGCAAGCGCGCGGACAGCAGGCCCGTCGTCGCTCCCAGCAGCATCGCCATGATGGCGGCGATCAACGTGAGCTCGGCAGTGACCCCCAGCCGGCTGAACAACTCCTCCGTCACCGGCCGGTGGGTGATGAACGACGTGCCCAGATCGCCCTGTAGGGCGCCGACCAGCCAGTCCCAGTACTGCACCCAAATCGGTGCGTCCAACCCCATGTTGTGGCGGATCTGCTCGATGGCCTCGGGCGTGGCGCCCGGTAGGGTGCCGAGCATCTGCTCGGCGAAGTCGCCCGGTAGCGCCCGCACCAACAGGAACGCCACCAGCGACACCCCGAACAGGATCGGAGCCGCCCAGGCCAGCCGAGTGAGGGCGACCCGCCTCACCGGGTCGCCCGATCGGCCAGCGCGTTAGGCACGCCCACCCTGCTACTTGTCCAACCAGGTGGTGCGCACGTAGCTGCGGATGTTGGCGGGCAATGCCACATAGCCCTTGACGTAGTTCCACCACATCTCCCACCGCAGCGGGTACTGGTAGATCTCGAGGTTGTACGCCTGGTCGGCGACCAGCTTCTGGATCTCCAGGTAGGCCGCCGCGCGCTTGTCCTTGTCCAGCTCGCCGCGAGCCTTGGCCACCATGTCGTCGTAGTCGGTGTTCGTCTGCCCCATGGCCTTGCCGTAGGTGTTGGTGGTCAACAGCCTGTCGCAGATCGCATCCGGATCCGGCGTCCAGGACAGCGCCACCGACAGGATGGTGTAGTTCCCCTTGGCCCAGTCGTCCAGCAGCGGTGCGGTCTCCGACGGCTTGAGGTTGACCTTGATTCCCGCCTCAGCCCACTGCTGCTGCAGGATCTGCGAGCACTGCACATCCAGATCGTTCGCGGCCACCACGATGTAGTCGCCCAGGTCGATGCCGTTCGGGTATCCCGCGTCCGCGAGCAACTTCTTGGCCTGTGCGACATCGCGCTGGTAATAGGGCATGTCGCCGGTTCCGTCGTATCCGCCGACCTGGCTCTCCGGGATCAGCGCGCCGACCTTTCCGGATCCGGCGAGCACGGTGTCGACGCAGGCCTTGCGGTCGGTGGCCAGGCTCAGCGCCCGCCGGACGTTCACGTCATTGAGGGGCTTGCGAGTCATGTTGAGCCACACGGGGAAGGTTCGGGACGTCTGGCCGGGGGCCGATACCAGATCCGGCGCCGTCTTGACGATCTGCGCCGCCACCTTGGGGTCCTTGAGCCAGGTCATGTCGATCGCCTTGGACCGCAGGGCCGAGGTGATCGATGACTGATCCTTGAAGAATTTGAAGATCACCTGGTCGAGGTACGGCTCGTCCTTCTCGAAGTAGCCGTCGAACTTCTTGAGTACGAACTGCTGGTTCGGCGTGTAGGAGTCGAACGAGAACGGTCCGGTACCCACCGGCTTGGTGTCCTGACCCGTGACACCCTTGGGCATGATCACACCCACCGGGCAGGTCGCCAGATACGCCAGGAATGCCGCATCGGGGCTCTTGAGCTCGAACTTCACCGTGTTGTCGTCGACGACCGTGACCGCCTTGACGGTCTCGAAGATGGACGCCTGCGGGCTGGCATTGGTCGGGTCCAGGATGTAGTCGAAGGTGAACTTGACGTCTTCCGCCGAAAAGCCCTGGCCGTTGTGGAATGTGACGCCCTGGCGCAGGTGGAAGATGTAGGTGGTGTCATCGGGGTTCTCGAACGACTCGGCGAGGTCCGGCTCGGGCTCCATCTTCTCGCTCCAGCGCAGCAGCCCGTTGAACAGCAGGGCGAGGAAGTCGTAGGAGGAGAACGCTCCGGTGGTGTGCGGGTTCAGCCCGATCGGATCGGCATCCGCGCCGATGTTCAGCGTGCCGCCCTTCTTGGGAGTGCCCGCCGGCGGCGCCGCCGGGCTACTTGGCGATGACCCGCCGGACGCCGGGCCGGCGCCCCCGGTGGTCGGTGCATCGGCCGTTCCCGAACCACCGTCGGTGCCGCTGCCCCCGCTGCCGCATGCCGCCAGCAGACCCGGCCCGAGCACCAACGCGCCACCGGCGGTGAATCCCAGGCGAAGCAGCCGTCGACGCGAAAACAGCGGATGTCCATCGGGCAGTCCGACATCCGCCGCCGACACCTCGGGAGTGTGCTCGTTCATGGCTGTCCTTTCCTAGGGCAGGAAGTGGTGGAGCATGGCAACTATCTCGGAGGTGGCACCCGGCCCAGCAGGTGCTGAGTACTGCCCGGCGACCTCACGCCGATCACCGGTAGGCGGTTTCGGCCTCGAATGGGAACATCGGCCGGATCCGCCTGGAATAGCTGAACTGCTGCACCGAAAGCCGGGTTACGCCCGGCGTGTCGACCATCAGCTGTTCCCCACACACGTGGGCATAGCCCGCCTTCGGCGAATTGACACCCTTGCCGACCACCGCAGCGAACTCCCCCGGCTCCACCCCGGCCATCCGCAAGAGCTCCGCCGAGGTGTTGCCCATCGGATGGGTGGTAACCACCACGGCGATCCCGCCGTCGGTGCGCAGCGCCACCGTGGGGCCGGCGTTGTAGCGCCGGAACCCGCCATGCGTCGGACCGGCGTCCTCGAACTGCCCGTCCGTGCGAGCGGTCAGCACGGCGTCGAGCACCTGCGGATGGCCATCCTGCTCGGCGCTGCGTCCACCGACCGTCACGCGAACCCGATCTCCCACCGCGGAGCTGGCCAGCTCCTCGACCGCACCCGGATCCCACAGCGTGAAGGCAATTCCGGGCACACCCTGATCGACGGCGGCATTCAAGATCGATGTGGAGTCTCCGCAACTGCCGCCACCGACGTTGTCGCCCACGTCCAGCAGCAGGATCGGCCGGTCCGCGGTGTGCTCCCGCACCCGACGCAGTGCCGCGTCGATGGTCGCCGCGCCGCCTTGCAACTCCTCGCGTGCCTCCCACAGCAGTCCGGCGATCTCGGCGGCAGCGGCCTCGGCCACGGCTCGATCGGACCGGTGGCTGGCCAGCACTGACATGCCCATTTGCTCGACGTCGGCATACGGGAATCCCTCCGCAATGCTCACATCGAGCATGCCGTCGACGGCCTCCCATTCCCGGCAGCGCTGCAGGATGCGCGCCATCGGCTCATCGGACGTGTCCTGTTTGACGATGTTCACCATCAGTGGGAGTCGTTCGAAGACCGTCGCGGGGCGTGCTGCACCGGCGATGATCGACAGCACCAGGGCGCGGCACTCCAACCCGCGATCACGGGCATCGATGTGCGGGTTCGTCTGGAAGATTCGCAGCACATCCACGGCATCGACCAGCCGCTGATCGACGTTCGAGTGCATATCCAGCACGACGCCGATCGGGACATCCGGCCCGACAACCGCGCGCATCCGCTCGGCGGCTTCCGCGTCGGCGTGCTCTGCATTCTCGGACACCGCAGCGCCGTGCAACGCCAGCAACACCCCATCGAATGGGCCCTCGGCCGCTAGTCGCGTCGCCATGTCGGCCGTCGCCCGATCGAAGGTCTCGGCGGTGAACTCGCCCAGCGCCCCGGCACGGTAACTGACCAACGGCACCAGGTCCACGTCCGCAGGCACGCCCGGGTCCAGGAACCCCGCCAGGGTCGCCGTCGACCCGAGGTAGTGATCCGCAATCTCGGAACCCAGGTGCACACCGCCCTCGGCGTACATCCGATCCATCGTCGCCTTGATGGTCGAGAACGTGTTCGCTTCCAGAGTCAATCCCAGTACTGCTAGGCGCGGCACCAGCACCTCCGACGGGTCAAGGGGGGTCGACGAATGTTTCAGGCAGTGCAATGATGGTCTCATTAGTACCACCCGAGACACCCCGGCACAAGCAGTTTCGGCACGGGCATTCCATTAGTCAGACCCGGCATCCGGACCGCGCAGCGAGCTCACCGCGGTGCGGCGCGTGTCGGACAGCGAGGGAGCAGGGTCTGGCAGCAGGCCCCCGGCGCGCCACGCCCGGTCGCTCGGCACAGCAAGAAGGGAACACGCCATGACAGCTCCAACGGGTCGGCTCGCAGGCCGCACCGCTCTGATCACCGGGGCCTCCCGCGGCATCGGCGCAGCGGTGGCGCGTCGCTTCGCCGCCGAGGGCGCCGCCGTGGCGGTCGGGCACCAACCGACCGACGAGATGGCGCGCCTGGCCGCCAATGTCGTCGAGAGCATCACCGCGGCGGGTGGGGTGGCGGTGGCCGTGCCCGGGGACCTGTCCACGCCACAGGGGCCGGGCGAGACGGTTCGCCACGCTCGGACTGCGCTCGGACCGTTGGACCTCCTGGTGGCCAACGCCGCCGCGACGGGCCGCGCTGTCTGGCATCAGATGTCCGTCCAGGACTGGGACACCATGCAGGCGGTGAACGTGCGCGGGACCTGGTTGCTCGCCAAGGAAGCGCGCGAGGACCTCATCGCCTCCGGGCACGGTGCGATCGTTACCCTGACGTCGGTGATGGCGATGACCGGACAGCCGGGCGCGCTGCACTACACGGCCTCGAAGGCGGCGATCCTGGGGATGACGAGGGCGCTCGCCCGGGAGTTGGGCCCGGACGGGGTCCGGGTGAACGCCGTGATGCCGGGGGCGATACGCACCGAGCACGAGGAGGAATTGTCTCCCGATCCCGATGCGGTGGCGGCACGCATCCTGCCCGTACAGTCGCTGCAGCGCCGGGGTTACGCGGACGACCTGGCCGGCGCGTTCGTCTTCCTGGCGAGCGACGACGCCGCATTCGTCACCGGCCAGGTGGTGTGCGTCGACGGCGGCTGGGTGATGTACTGACGCGGGATCCGCCGCCGGCAATTGTTTCACGCTCTGGAATCGTCCTATCATCCCGATACCACCTACCAGCAAGGAGGCTGCCGATGGTTGCCGATGCCGACCCCGTTGCCACCTATCCGATCCGGTCGGTGGATCGGGTGTGCGACATCCTGGACACACTGGCGAACGCCCCGGACGGTGTCACACTCACCGAGGTAGCCGACGCCACCGGGCTCCCCAAGAGCTCGGCCTTTCGCTACCTGTCGGCGCTGGAGGCACGCCACTATGTGGAGCGCGGCCACGATCCCCTGATCTACCGACTCGGGCTCGCCTTCCGCCCCCAGCACACCCGTGGCATCGCCCGGCTGGCCGAGTTGGCCCGTCCCGCTCTGGAGCGCCTGCGGGACAAGCTCGACGAGACCACCAACCTGGGCATGCTCGATGGCACCAGCGTGGTGCACAGCGTGGTCTGCGAGAGCCCGCAGATGATGCGGCTGGCCGCCCGCGTCGGCGAACGTGGTTACGTGCATGCCACCGCGCTGGGCAAGGCCATGGCCGCTGCCCTACCGGAGGACCGGATCCGTTCCCTGATCGCGGTGTCCGGCATGCCCGCGTTCACCGACGCCACCATTACCGACCTGCCCAGCCTGCTGACCGAACTGAACACCGTGCGTGAGCAGGGCTACGCCGTGGATGAGCAAGAGAACCAGGAAGGTGGGCGGTGTGTCGCAGTGGCGATCCCGGATCTGGGGTTCGCGGCCGCGGTAAGCGTCTCCGCCCCCGCCGCCCGCTTCGAGGCCGCCGAGGTACCCACGGTCGCCCGCGCGCTCCGTCGGGTCGCCCGGGACCTATCACGCCAGATGCGCGGCTGACCGGGCTCCCGCCATCGCCCCGACGCCGCCGACACTCAGGCCTGCACGCACTCCTGGCGCGCCCGGCCGATCCCCTCGATCTCCGTCTCCACCACGTCGCCGGCCCGCAGATACGGGAACCGCCCGGAGAGTCCGACACCCTGCGGCGTACCGGTGTTGATGATGTCGCCCGGCTCCAGCACCGCCACCTGCGACAGGTGCCATACCAGGTAGTCGATACCGAAGATCAGGTCCGCCGAGGTTGAATCCTGCCGGGGCTCACCGTTGACCCATGACCGCAACCGGACCGCACCGCCGTCCAGTTCGTCAGCCGGGACCAGCGCGGGACCGAGCGGGTTGAACGTCTCGCAGCACTTGCCCTTCGACCATTGCCCGCCGGAAACCTCCAGCTGCCACTCCCGCTCGGACACGTCGTTGGACATGGTGTATCCGGCGATGTGTGCGGCCGCGTCGGCGGGGGAATCCAGATAGCGCGCCCGGCGACCGATCACCACGGCCAACTCCACCTCCCAGTCGGTCTTCACCGACCCCCGTGGCACGTGCAGGTTGTCGTAGGGCCCGACGACGGTATTGGGCGTCTTGAAAAACAGCACCGGCACCGAAGGCGGCTCGGCGCCGGATTCGGCGGCGTGCGCTGCGTAGTTCATGCCGATGCACCACACGGCCTGCGGGCGCACGATCGGCGCACCCACCCGCTGGCCGGCAATGTCCACCACGGGCAACGCGGCCTGGGCCAGCGCCCGTCGGGTGCGCGCGATGCCGTCGCCGGCCAGGAATGCTCCGTCAATGTCCGCGGTCAACGACGTGAGGTCGTGGGCGGCGCCGTCGTGCACCACCACTGGGCGTTCGGCACCGGCGGGCCCTATACGGCGCAGTTCCATCTCGCTCCCATCCGAACATCCCACTAGCCGACATCGACGGTCCAGTCTCCCACTGGTGCGACCGGACCGGGGGGCCGGGGTCTCCACGCGGGACCGAGCGACGCAACCGCCGTTCCACGCATTGACACAGCGCAAGAATCACGGTAAGCATCCACCGTGACCAACGCATCGTCCTGGCTTGTTCCCGATGACACTCCGATCGATTGGCGCAGCAAGTGTTTCGGGCCCGCCCAACACGGCCGTTCGGTTGCCCAGCTGGTCGCCGGCGGCCTTACGCTCGCCGACCTGCCGACCCCGGTCCTGACGCTCGATGCCGACGCCCTGGAGCACAACATCGCGGTCATGGGCGACTACCTGGCCGAGAACGGGGTGCTGCTGGCGCCACACGGCAAGACGACCATGTCCCCACAGCTGTGGCGTCGCCAGCTCGATGCCGGCGCGTGGGCGATCACGGTCGCCACGCCCTGGCAGCTGCGAGTGGCGGCCGCTCACGGCGTGCGCAGGATCTTGCATGCCGGCGCGATGCTGACGCCGGCAGATCTCGCGGCGGTGGCAGCCCTGCTCGACGAGCGACCTGACACCGAGGTGCTGGTGTGGGCAGACTCCCCGGAAGCCGTCCGGCTGACGGCCTCCGGATACCCGCGCGGCGGACGACCACTGGCCGTGCTGGTAGACCGAGGCGGTAGCGGCGCCCGCACCGGCGCGCGCACGCTGTCCGAGAGCCTGCAGACCGCAGACGCGGTTGCGCAGGCGGGAAACCTGACTCTCGCCGGCATCGCGGCCTGGGAGGGCTCGCTGGCCGGTGCCTCCGGTCCCGACGGCCACGCGGCGATGGTCGCATTCTGCGATGGTGCCGCCGAGACCTTCCGCGCCGCCGTGGATGCCGGTCTGCTCCGGCCGGATGACGCCCCGGTGATCACCGGGGGTGGCAGCGCCTATTTCGACGTGGTGGTGCAACGCTGGGCGCCGCTGCGCGATCTGGGTGCCAGGATCGTGCTGCGGTCCGGGTGCTACCTCACCCACGACGACGGTGGGTACGCGGCCTCGTCGCCGTTCGGGCGATCGACGGGCCGCCCGCTGCGGGCCGCGCTGCACGCCTGGGGGCAGGTGGTCTCGCGCCCAGAGCCGGGCCTCGCGCTGTTGAACATGGGGCGACGCGACGTGCCCTACGACGGGCGCCTCCCGGTGCCACAGGGGGTACGCGGCCGGGACGCCGACACGTCCCGGCGCGCGCTGGCCGGCGCCACGATCACCCAGCTGAACGATCAGCACGCCTACCTGTCCCTGGACCCGGCCTCCGACCTGCGGCTCGGTGAGGTGGTGCGCTGCGGAATCTCCCATCCCTGCACCGCTTTCGACAAGTGGTCGATGGTCCCGGTGCTGGACGATGTCAGCGCGGCGCAGCCCCGCATGATCGGCGCGGTCCGCACGGTCTTCTAGCCGAAGCCGGCGCCGTCACCGGCCCACGGCGTAGCCCTGCATTCCGCGCGCATTCGCGGCGGCCCGCAGCATGCCGTCACCGTCACGCGAGACGGCCGATAGCCGGCCCAGCGACCAGTCGTCCTCGACCACCACCTGGTGGCCCCGGTCCCGCAGGCCACGCACGGTATCCGGGTTCATCCGCCCCTCGACATGCAACCGCCCGGGGAACGACTCCCTCGGATAGAACGACGAGGTGAAGTGGCTGGAGTGAAACGCCGGCTCGTCGATCGCCTGCTGCAGGTTCAATCCGTGGTGCACGTGCCGCAGGAACAGCTGGAGCGACCACTGGTCCTGCTGGTCGCCACCCGGCGTGCCGAACGCGAGATACGGTACGCCGTCCCGCAGCGCCAGATTCGGGCTCAGCGTGGTGCGGGGACGCTTGCCCGGCGCCAACGAATTCGCCAGACCCGACTGCAGCCAAAACATCTGGCCACGGGTGCCCAGGCAGAAACCCAACGCAGGAATCGTCGGGGAACTCTGCAGCCACGCCCCGCTGGGTGTCGCCGACACCATATTCCCCCACCGATCCACCACATCGACATGGCAGGTGTCGCCGCGGGTCTCGCCATCCACCGCCACCGAGAGCTCGGAGGGAGAGTCCGCCTGCTCCACCCGCACGGTCGGTTCGCCAATCCCCCCGTCCGTGGCCGCGGCGCCAATCAGCCTGGCAAGGTCCGGTAGCCGAGGCTCACGGCCATCGGGTGTGCCCGGCCGCAACGAGCCGCAGTCGGCCCGATCACCGAGCAGCGCGCGCCGATAATCGTTGTACGGCCCCGACAACAGCGCCGCCATCGGCACGTCCACGAAGGCCGGATCGCCGTAGAACGCCTCCCGGTCGGCGAACGCCAGTTTGCTCGCCTCCACCACGGCGTGAACGAACTCCGGGGAGTCGGTGCCCATGCCGTCCAGGTCGAAGCCCGCCAACAGCGCCAATTGCTGCAACAGCACCGGCGCCTGGCTCCATGGCCCTGCCTTCAGCACCGTGTAGCCGCGCCCGCCGGCCCGATAGTCCAGGCTCAGCGGATCCTCCACGCTGGCCTGCCAGCCGGCCAGGTCGGAACCCCGCAGCAGGCCGCGGTGCGGTTCGCCCGAGGAGTCCATGACATCCGTGCCGGCGCAAAACTCGTCCATGGCCTCGGCGACGAAGCCATGGTAGAAGCTGCGCAGGGCGGCCTCGATCTGGATGTCGCGGCCGGAGCCGGCCGCCTCGGCGTCGCTGACGATGCGGCGGTAGGTCGCGGCCAGCGCCGGGTTGCGAAATAGCGTCCCTCCAGCGGGAGGGGCACCCCCCGGCAACCACAGGGCTGCGGAGGTCGGCCAATGGTCGACGAATAGGTCGTGCACGGTGGCGATCGTGGCGCTCACCCGGGGCAGCACGGGAAAGCCGGCCTCCGCATAGCCGATCGCGTACTCCAGCACATCGCCCACCCGCATGGTGCCGTACCGCTGCAACAGCAGCATCCATCCGCCAAAGGCGCCCGGCACACACGCCGGCAACAGGCCGGTACCCGGGATCAAGGTCAGACCGAGGTCGTCGAAGGCCCCGAGCGTGGCGCCCGCCGGAGCCGTACCCTGCCCGCAGATCACGGTGGCACGTTCCGCCCGTGCGTCCCACGCCACGATGGGCACCTCACCCGCCGGCCCGTTCAGGTGCGGCTCCACCACCTGGAGCACGAACCCCGACGCCACCGCCGCATCGAACGCGTTGCCACCGCGTTCCAGTACCGCCATGCCAGCCTGCGATGCCAGCCAGTGTGTCGAGGCCACCATGCCGAAGGTGCCCTCCAATTGCGGCCGAGTAGTGAACCCGATAGTGGACATAGCCGACCCCTCCCCTTCCACGCTCGGCGCCCGACGGGTGCCCACAGCATGCGAATGTCGATCGTACTTTCCGCGCCGATCGCCATGATCACTGCGTCACACCCGGCACGGCGGACAACCCGCCTCCGCGATAGGTTGCGACCGCCCGGATTCGGCGAGCACGCACTCGGCCGCGCCGCCGGGAGCCATCAGACGGTGACGGTAGTGCCCACCAACACCAGCTCCGAGGTGTGCGATCCCTGTACCCCGACGCCCGCGGGCCGTGGCACGAATCCGGGCAGCCCCGACAGCCCGTCGCTGCCATCCAGCACCCGGAATGCGACCGGGCCGGTACCGTCCAGCACCAGGCGCACCGTCACCCCCGCTGGCGGAGGTGCATGAAACAACAGCCGGAACCCCTTGTCCTGCACGGGCATCTCCCGACCCTGTGCGGTGGCTGAAAGGACGGTAATGTCGGGGGCCGACACGGCAACCAGCCGGACGTCTCGGTGCGGATGGATCGTCACCGTCAGGGTGCGGGTAGCCCCGGAAATCTGGTCGTCGTCGACGGTGAGGGTGGGTGCCGGAAGCCTGGCGGGTTCCGCAGGCCCCGTTGCGAGATTGCCCTCCAGCAGAGGGAACTGGGCGGACAGATCCTCCGTGCCGGTGACGAAGTTCGAGGTCCAGCCGCCCGGATCGGTCTGCTGGCTGACCCAGTATGCGGTGTGCGTGTCGGCATCCAGGGCGTACATCAGTTGGGTGGGCGCCGGGTATCGGGTGTCGAAATGGTCGACCGACAGGCCGGTGACGGTGCACGCGACGACCAACGCGGCGGCGGTGATGGTGAGCCCGGCGGACGTGATGCGCGACCGGCCGGGCGGAGCGGGCAGCGCCGGGTGCAGGTATTCCAGCACGGGCAGCAGGGCGAGCCCCAGCATGGCCGCTACCAGCGCCGTCGCCGCGCCGGTGGCCAACCCCAACGCCGGAAAGAACAACAGCACGGTGGGGGCCAGCACGAGCACGGCGACCACGCCGGTCGCCGTCACCGCCAGCAACCGACCCCACCAGGGACGAACCGTGATGGCCACGATGCCGAGGACCGATCCCGCAAGCGCCGGCAACGCCGCCAGGTACGAGCCCCCGGGGGTGGCCGCCGCCATGATCATCCCCAGGACGGCCAACCACCCCAGTCCGCCCACGGCCAGGCCCCACGGGCCGAACCGGCGGCGCAGCAATGCATACCAACCCACCAGTACCAGAAGCACCAGTGCGCAGACCGCGGCCCGGTACCAGCCGGGTCGCCATGGATCCAGCATCGCTCCGTAGCCGGGCCGCAGGGCGACCAGCAGCATCCACAGCAGTTGTGCCGCCACCGCCGACAGCAGCAAGGGCAGCAGGGCCACGCCGAATCCGGCGGTCATCCTGCCCCAACCGAGACCCATCCGCCGGCGCACCGTCACCGCCAGCGCGGCCACACCCAGCGCGGCCAGCGCGGCCAGCGGCCACACCAGCCAGCCGGGATAGCGCACCAGCGAGCCCAGCACCGGGAAGTAGGTCGCATCGTGCCCCTCGGGACGCGCGAGGCCGGCCAGGTCGGCGTTCCCGAGCTGCCGGGCCAGCGCCAGTGCGTTCGAGCCCTGGGACTGCAGGCTGCCGAGATGCATGTAGTCCGGCCGATCCTCGGGCGAGTGGTAGGTCGCCGATCCGTCGATGTAGGCGGAGTTCAGCCCGGTGAACCGACCGGAGGTGCGGAACGGGGTGAAGTCGGTGTCGTTGGGCAGGATCCGGTAGACCTCCACCGCCATGGACGTGGCCACCGGGTAGGGCACGGCGGCGGCGTACTGGGCGATGAGATCCTCGTTGCCGGCGGCGGTCTCGAACATGATCGCCGGCCCGGACGAGCCGCGCGACTCGAAGTTCAGCACGACTCCCCCGTCCCGCGCCAGCGAATCTGCATGCACGAACGCCTCGGCTCCACACAGGCAGGCCTCCTCGGCGTCGGTGGCCAGCAGCACGATGTCGTTGCGCAGCTGCGGTCCGTCCGTCAGCGCACGTGCCGTCTCCAACAATGTGGCGATGCCCGACCCGTCGTCGTTGGCGCCGTAGGAGACCTGCACCGAGTCGTAGTGCGCGACCAGGAAAAGCCGCCCGGTCGACTGCCGGCCCGGGATCAGCGTCACCACATTGCGCACCCGGGCCATCGCCTGCCCGCCCAGCGCGTCGGTTTCGCCGACCGCGTCCTGGATCTGCGGGTGCAGTCCCAAGCCGGACAGGGTGGTGACGATGTGCTCGCGGACGGCGTCGGCGGCCGGGCTGCCCGCCACGTGCATGGCCTCGCCGATGCGCTGCACGTGTTGGAAGGCGCGGCCGGCGCTGAACTCGGCGGCCGGTGCGTCGGCGGATAGGGGTGCCGGCGGCGTGATCGACAGCAGGCTCGCCAGGGTGAGCGCCGCCAACGCCAGGACTGCCAGCAGCCCGCCGAACAGCCGGGCAGAGGGAGCGGGGTTCATCGGCCCATCCTGCAGCGGCTGCGGCCGGCCCGCCCGGCAACCCGCCGATAGGCTCGGCGGGTGACGAGAAACCACAGCGACGCGGGCGTCGGATCGGCGGCGACGGAGCCGATCGGTGTGATCGGTGGGTCGGGGTTCTACCGGCTGCTGGACGAGCCGGAGTCCCGGCCGGTGCGCACGCCGTATGGCGTGCCCAGCGAACCGCCGGCGGTCGGCGTGCTGGCCGGGCGTCCGGTGGTCTTCCTGCCACGGCACGGCGCGGATCACCGGTTCGCGCCACATGTCGTCCCGTATCGGGCGAACCTGTGGGCGCTGCGCAGTCTCGGGGTGCGGCAGGTGGTTTCCCTGTCAGCGGTCGGGTCGCTGGATCCGGCGCTGAGCATCGGGACGTTGGCCGTGCCGGAGCAGATCCTGGATCGCACGGCGGCACGCGAGCACACCTATTTCGGTGCCGGGCACGGCGTCGGACACGTCAGCTTCGCCGACCCGTACTGCCCGCGTGGCCGGGCCGCCGCCGGTGACGAACACGCCGGCGGCACGCTGGTGGTGATCAACGGCCCCAGGTTCTCCACCCGCGCGGAGTCCCGACAGTACGCGGCCGCCGGCGGCACGCTGATCGGCATGACGGCCATGCCCGAGGCGGCGCTGGCCCGTGAGCTCGGACTCTGCTACACGACGCTGGCCCTGGTGACCGACCTCGATGCGGGGGTGACGGCCGGCGAGGGGGTGACGCACGCCGAGGTACTGACCCAGTTCGCCGCGAACCTGCCCCGGTTGCGCGACCTGCTACTGGCCACGCTGCGACGGCTCCCCGCAGCCCAGGGCGACTGCTCGTGCGGCGACACCGGGCATCTGCCGGGCTCGTTCCCGCTGCCCTGACCGGAGCCCGTCCCGCCGAGTTCCGTCACCGCCGTGGCGGCCGGACCACCGTGCGGCCGCGCCGTCGTTGAGCGCCCGCGCCTCGGGCGACCCTGCCACGGCTGTCGGCGGGTGGATGCACAATGCCCTGGTGCTGTTCGCCGAGATCGCAGAGACGTCCGGCCGGGTCGCTGCTACCCGCTCCCGGACGGCCAAGCGCGAGTTCCTGGCGGCTGCGCTGACGGCAGCCCAACCCGCCGAGCTCGGGGTCGTGGTTGCCTATCTCTCGGGCACCCTGCGGCAGCGGCGCACCCAACTGGGGTGGGCGTCGGTGCCCGACCGTCCACCCGCCGGCACGCCCACCCTCACGGTGCTAGAGGTCGATGCCACCTTCCAGGATGTCGCGAACGAGGCGGGGCCTGGCTCGTCGGCGCGGCGCATCGAGCTGGCCGGCGCGCTGCTGGCCCGCGCGACCGCACCCGAGCAGCGGCTGTTACGCGGGTTGATCGTCGGCGAGGTGCGGCAGGGCGCGCTGGACTCGCTGGTGCTGGACGCGGTGGCATCGGCGTTCGGCGCCCCGACCGCCGCGGTCCGGCGGGCCAGCATGCTGCTGGGATCCACGCCGGTCGCCGCCGAGCTGCTGCGCACCGGCGGCCCCGACGCCCTGGCGGCCGTGACCCTGCACGTGGGCGTCCCGATCCGGCCGATGCTGGCGGCCTCGTCACCGGATGTCGCCGGCGCCATCGCCAGGTCGGGGGTGCCCGCCGCGGTGGACGCCAAATTGGACGGCATTCGGGTGCAGGTGCACCGCGATGGCGACCGGGTCCGGGTGTTCACTCGCAGCCTGGACGAGATCACCGAGCGGGTGCCGGAGATCGTCGCGGCGGTGCGCGCGCTACCGGTGGCGACCGCGGTGTTGGACGGCGAGGCCGTCGCCCTGGATCCGGCCGGCCGGCCCCTGCCGTTCCAGGTAACGGCGGCCCGAGCAGCTGAGCGGACGCGCGGAACACCGGCTTCCGGCCAGGCGCAGGGAGTTCGGCTGACCCTGTTCTGCTTCGACGCACTGCACCTGGACGGCACCGATCTGCTGGACGAGCCGCTGTCGGCGCGGGCGGCGGCGATGCGTGCGGTGCTGCCGGCCGACCTGGTGGTGCCGCGGCGGCAGGCCGACGCGCCGGAGCAGATCGAGGACTTCTTCCACGAGGTCATCGGCCAGGGGTTCGAGGGCGTCGTGGTCAAGCGGCTCGATGCGCCGTATTCGGCGGGCCGACGGGATGCCGCCTGGATCAAGCTCAAACCGCGGCACACGTTCGACCTCGCGGTCACGGCCGCCGAGTGGGGGTACGGGCGGCGCACCGGTTATCTGTCGAACCTGCACCTGGCCGCCCGGGATCCGGCAACCGGGTCGCTGGTGATGCTGGGCAAGACCTTCAAGGGGCTGACCGATCAGATGCTGGCGTGGCAGACCGAGGAGATCCAGTCGCGGGAGGCGCGACGGACTCGGTCGGCGGTCTTTCCGGATCCACCGTTGGTCGCGGAGATCGCGTGCGACGGGCTGCAGCGCTCGACGCGGTATCCCGGTGGCGTGGCGCTGCGCTTTGCGCGCGTGGTGCGGTACCGACCCGACAAGACGGTGCACGAGGTCGACACCCTGGACACCGTCCGGGCTCTGGCGCCGCTCGACACGCACCCACCAGACACTCCCGGCTGACCAGCGCGGTGCCGCCGTGCGCTGAGCCTCACGCGCGTGGCGGCACCGCGATCTGGCGGGACTGCGCCACCAGGGTGCCTTCCGCATCCCACAGCACAGCGTCCTCCGCGACGAACGCGCCGTCGTACGGCTCGCCACGCAGATCCACCAGCACGACGCGGCCGCGGGGCCGGGCGAAGATCCCCACCTGCAGGTGCAGGGTGGGCGCCCAGCCGAATCGGCCCTGCGCGAACGATACCGGCGGCGCCATGTCGACCAGGGCGACCAGGGCCAGCGGGTCCATGTCGCGATCGTCGGCGAACGACATCCAGCATCGGATGGCCGGTCCCGCCGAGGTGTCGCCCGCCAACCAACGAGACTCCTCCGGGACGAATGCCAGGTCCACCAGCGCAGCCAGGCCCGGCGGCCCGGGCAGCTGCCGCGCCGGGATGCGCAGGCACTCCTCCGGCGGCGGCGTGGGCGGCATCACCGGCGCTGCTCCCGCCATACGCGGCGTACCCGGCGCTGCTCCCGCCATACGCGGCGCGCCCGGCAGGCCTTCCCGCAAGGCAGTGTCCTCAGGGACCATGCCGAAGGTGATCAAGCTGGCCAACACCGGGATCTGGCCCTGATGCAGCGTCGCCGAAACCGCCGACAGCCGGCCGCCGCGGCGCAGCACCTCGATCGACACCACGGCCGGCCCGGCAACGGCCGGCGAGGCGAAGCTCGTGGACACCGCGACCGGCTCACCCGGAGCACCCAGCAGCACCGACGCCGCACGAACCGTGACCGCCTGCAGGTAGCCCCCGTTGAGGATGCGTCCGTCGACGTTCCACTGCGCATCGAGGGTGACGGCTGCCCGCCGATCGTCCAGAGCCAGCGCAGCCGTGGCCACATCGAAGCGGGATTCCGCCATGCCGACCAGTCTGCCGGTCGGCGCTGGACGGACCATCGGCCGGCTCCGCGGCAATCCGCGGTTCCGTCGCCGAGCCGTGTTGACATCTGGGACAGTAGTGCGGTGACGACGCACACCTCCGCCGCCGGCACCCATGCCGATCCGACCGTGCACCGACCGACCGGACTGACCACAACCGAGGTCGCCCACCGGGTCGCCGCCGGTCAGGTCAACGCCGCCCTCGTCGGGACCTCCCGCTCCGTGTGGGAGATCGTCAAGGCGAATGTGTTCACCCGATTCAACGCGATCCTGGGGGCACTGTTCGTCCTGATCCTGATCACCGGATCCTGGGCGGACGGGCTGTTCGGCATCGTGCTGATCGTCAACTCCGGGATCGGCATCGTCCAGGAGTACCTGGCCAAGCGGAAGCTGGACCGGCTGGCATTGCTGCATGCCCCGACGGCGACCGTGGTCCGGAACGGCTCGATCGGATCGGTGCCCACCGCGGACGTGGTGCTCGACGACCTGATCGAGCTGCGTACCGGCGACCAGGTGCCCGCGGACGGCGTGCTGGACTCCGTCGCCGGGCTGGAGGTCGACGAGTCAAACCTCACCGGCGAATCCGACGCGGTGCCCAAGTCAATCGGTGACGAGGTCCGCTCCGGCACCACCGTCGTCGCGGGCACCGGCCGGTTCTTCGCCGCGGCCGTCGGCGCCGACTCCTACGCCAACAAGATCACCGCCGAGGCACGGAAGTTCACCCGCACCCACTCCGAGATCCAATCGTCCATCAACACCCTGCTGAAATACATCACCTGGGTCATTGTGCTGGCGCTGCCGCTGCAGCTGTTCAGTCAGGCCCGCGCGATCGGCGACCAGGGCTGGCAGCAGGTGGTCATCCGGTCGACCGGAGGTTTGGTCGGGCTGGTACCCGAGGGCCTGGTGCTGCTGACCTCGGTGGCCTTCCTGCTGGCTGCGGTGCAGCTGACCCGGCAACAGGTGCTGGTGCAAGAGCTACCCGCGGTCGAGGGGCTGGCCCGCGTCGACGTCGTCTGTCTGGACAAGACCGGAACGCTGACGGTCGGCGAGATCGCCTTCGAGGACATCATCCCGCTCGACCCACGGGCCGACGCGGCGGAACTCCGGGCGGGCCTCGGTGCGCTCGCCGACGATCCGAACGCCAACGGCACCCTGAAGGCCGTCGCGGCCGAGATCCCTCCCCCTCCGGGCTGGCTGCGCACCGGCACCATCGCCTTCAACTCGGCGCGTAAGTGGTCCGCGGCGAGCTTCGACGCCCACGGCACCTGGGTGATGGGCGCGCCGGATGTGCTGCTCGCCGCAGACGATCCGGTGCGCGAGCAGGTCACGGAGCTGGCCCACACCGGCCGGCGGGTGCTGCTGCTGGCCCGCGCCGAGGCGCCGCTGATCGACCAGGACGTACCGGAAGGGATTCGGTCGGTGGCACTGGTCACGCTCACCGAGCAGGTGCGCTCCGACGCCGCCGAGACCCTGCGGTACTTCCGTGACCAGGGCGTCGCGATCAAGGTCATCTCCGGCGACAATCCGACCACGGTCGCCGCGATCGCCCGCCGGGTGGGCCTGGAGTTGGACGACACGGACGCGGCCGTGGACGCCCGAACCCTGGGCAGCGATCCAGCCGAGCTGCGCGAGATCGTCGAGCGCACCACGGTCTTCGGGCGGGTCTCCCCGGAGCAGAAGCGCGCGCTGGTGCGGGCACTGCAGGCGAACGGACATGTGGCGGCGATGACGGGCGATGGCGTGAACGACGCGCTCGCCCTCAAGGACGCCGACATCGGCGTGGCGATGGGCAACGGGGCGCAGGCGACCAAGGCGGTGGCACAACTGGTGCTGCTGGACGGCCGGTTCTCGCACCTGCCGTCCGTGCTGGCCGAGGGTCGCCGGGTGATCGGCAACGTGGAGCGGGTGGCGAACCTGTTCCTGGCCAAGAACGTGATGAGCCTGGTGGCCATCATCTCGGCGGCGGCATTCGCGTTGGCGTTCCCGTTCCTGCCACGGCATCTGACCCTGGTCTCCAGCGTCACGATCGGCATCCCGGCGTTCTTCCTGGCGCTCGGCCCGAACAAGCGCCGCTACCTGCCGGGCTTCCTGCAGCGGGTGCTGCGCTTCGCGGTACCCGCCGGGGCGGTCGCCGGGCTCGCCGTGATCGCCTCCTACCTGTGGGCCAACGGCGCCTACGGGATGCCGGTCGCGCAGCGAGCCACCGACTGCGCGGTGCCGATCGGCGGCGGCACCGTGGCACCGGCATGCTCGCAACCCTCGACCGGCGCGACCGTCGCGCTGCTGGTGGTCGCGTTCTGGATCCTGGTGGTGCTGGCTCGGCCGTTCCGGCCCTGGAAGGCGGGGCTGATCGCGGCCATGGTGGCGTTGTCGGTGCTGGCGTTCGTCGTACCGTTCGCCCGGGAGTTCTTCGACTTCTCGTTGCCGGCCGGACTGCTGTGGCAATCGCTGGCGGTGGGGGCCGCGGGCGCGATTTGCGTCGAGGTCGTGTATCGCATCGCGCATTCGGCTCGCCGCACGGCGGCCGAGCGGGCCGCCGAGGCATAGTGCCGCCGTCCGGTCAGCAGGTCGGACCGATGCCGCCCGCCGCCCGGCCGCCGCGGGGGGCGATCCGCATGGCTACCGTCACCGTGTCGCCCTCACCGAAGCCCTCGCGCCGCCGCACCAGCTGCTTGACCGGCAGCACATATCCGCCGTCCTTGGGCAGCAGCGAGGTCTCCCACTCGGTCGCGCCGATCCGCGCCGTCACCGGGATCGCCCCCCAGCCGTATGTCGCCTGCGCCGCCTCCGCGCGCACGTAGTCGCAGCTCGGTTCGGGCAGGGTCAACCAGTAGAACGGCGCGGGGCCCCGCCATTCCCACAGCTCGGCGGCGAACTCGACGTCCATGCCGCTCATGCCTGCGTCCGTCCGCGCCCCGTCGCGTCGGCGCCCGGCCGCGCGACCGCGGTGACGTGGTCCACGACGCCGGCCAGCGGCGGCGGCACCCGCGTCGGATCCAGGGCATATGCGAGCAGCCGGGCGTAGCGATGCTTGTTGCCGGATCGCCCGCCGAAGAACCGGCGGAGCTGGTCGGCGGCGTCGCGATCCCGCTGGGCCGGCTGGCGCTGCAGGGTGCGCCACGAGCGGAGCTCGCCCTCGTCGGCGATCACCGCCTGCACTCCGTCCACGCCCACCGCCCGGATCAGCTCGTCCTCCAGGTCGCGGTGGCACACGTAAAAGCCCTGTTCCCGCATGGCGTTCTCGGTGGCCGCGGCACAGATCCCGGCGCGCACCAACGCCCGCGCGACATAGGCGGCCTCGCCGGCGTCGCACAGCCCGGCCAGTGTCGGGCCCGCCCCGCCCGGACCGTACCGGCGCAGGTAGTGACCGATGTTCGTCACGCCGCCCATCGCGACCACCTCGACCCGGTGCGCAGGCAGATCGACGCCGCGCAGCTGCGCCACCGCTTGCACGGCCGCGCGATCGCTGGCGCCCTCGACCAGGATCACCGCCCGCTGCCCGTGCTCGGGGATCGCCGCGCGCTGTTCGCGCTCGGGGATCGCCATACCGGGCATGCCCGCCAACCTACGGCACCAGCCCGGTGTGCTCGGCGGCGAACGCCAGCTGGTCGGCGAATTCGGCCGCCTGGGCATGGGCGGGCTTGCCGGCGCCATGCCCCGCTCGGGTGTCGACGCGCAGCAGCACCGGCCCGCCGTCGGGCGCCTGGCAGCGCTGCAACTCGGCGCCGAACTTGAGCGAGTGGGCCGGCACCACCCGGTCGTCGTGATCGCCGGTACAGATCAGCGTCGGCGGGTAGATAACACCCTCGCGCAGCGCATGCAGCGGCGAATACGCCTGCAGCACCCGGAAATCCGCCGGATCGTCCGGGTCGCCGTAGTCACTGATCCAGGCCCAGCCGATGGTGAACTTGTGAAACCGCAGCATGTCCAGCACGCCGACGGTGGGCAGTGCCGCACCGAACAGGTCGGGCCGCTGGGTCATCAGCGCCCCCACCAGCAGACCGCCGTTGGACCGACCGTGCACCGCCAGCTGACCGGGTGTTGTGATCCCCCCAGCGATCAGCGCCTCCGCGCAGGCAATTCCGTCGTCGAACACGTGCTGCTTGCGCTCGCGCATGCCGTCCAGGTGCCACGCCGCGCCGAACTCACCACCGCCGCGCAGGTTCGCCACCGCCAGCACTCCCCCGGCCGCGACCCAGGCGGCGAAGATCGCCCGGTATTCCGGCAGCACCGGGATGTCGAAGCCCCCATAGCCGTACAGCAACGTTGGTCGTGGACCCGCCGGAACGGCAGCGAGATCGACGGCAGAGCCGTCGGCGTCGCCCGGGTCGCCCGCCGGCTCGGCGCGGCACAGTAGCGTCATCGGAACCGTGGTCCCGTCGGCGGACCGGGCGTACTGCCGCCGCGCCGTGACTGCCGGCAACTCCACCGCCCCCGAGGCGGGTAGGTCGCGGACGGACGGCGCGGCACCCGCCAGGTCGATGCGGTGCGCCCGGGCGGGCCGGGTGAAGGCCGCGGTTCCGACGAACACCTCCGCAGACTCGGCTCGCGCCCGGACCTCCGTCACCGCTACCGGGCCGGGAATCTCCGGTGTCGCCCACCGGGATCCGTCCGCGCGCCGGACATCCAGGTGGTGCGCGGCGTCCCGGGACCAGACCAGCACCAGAGCACCCGCGGCCAGGTGCGCCGACACCAGGACGTCGGTGCCGTGCTGGCCGACCACCTCCCGCCACGGTGCCGCCGGATCCGCCAGCGACGCCTCGACCAGCCGCCCCCGCGGCGCGTCCCGCTCGGTACGCAACAGCAGTCGGTCGGGAACCACGCCCGACCCGGCACCGCCGCCCACCGCGCCGACCACGTGGTGCGCGTCGGCCAACTCCCCTACCACGACGATCTCGTCACCGCCGATTGCGCTCCGGCCGCTGCCGTCCAGCTCCAGCCGGCGGGCGACTACCGTGGTGCGGGTATCGGTACCGGGGCCCGCCGTCAGCACCAGCCAGCCACCATCGTCGGAGACCCACGCGTCTACCATCCACTCCGGATTCTCAGGGTGGTGCCAAACGGTCTCGTCACAGTCCTGCGGTGTGCCCAGCCGATGCAACACCAGGGCCCCGACGCCCATGGCGCCGGTGAACTCGGACCCCGCGGCGGGCTCCGGGTACCGCCAGTACAGGAAGGACGCGCCGTCCGGCAGCCAGGTGGGCGTCACCCACTTGCACCAGCGCAGCACGTCCGCGCGATCGTCGCCGGTCGACACCTCGCGCACCTTGATCGTCTGCCAGTCCGAGCCGGCCTCCGAGGTCGCGTAGGCCACCAGGGATCCGTCGTCCGAGACACTGGCCGCGGTGAGCGCCACGGTGCCGTCGCTCGATAGCGTGTTGGGATCCAACAGCACCGCCGGCGCCTTCAGCAGCTCGTCGAGAGTGCCTGCGGTGTAGAGGATGTCCTGGTCCTTGCTGCCGGGGTTGGACACCACGAAGTAGCGCCCGCCGCGCTCGGATGGCACCCCTGCCCGCGGCGCGCTGACCAGCGCGTCGGTCAGCTCGCCGAAGCGTTTCCGCGCGGGCAGGGAGGCCAGATACGGCTCGGATAGCGCGTTCTGCGCGGCGACGAAGGCGACCGTGCGAACGCCGTCCGGGTCCTCCAGGTAGCGATACGGATCGGCGACGGCGACCCCGTGCAGGTGCTCGGTGACTTCGTCCCGGTCGGCCGGCGGGTAGTTCCAGTGCTGCTGATCGATCACGCGGTCGATCCCATCACATCGGGGCCGCAGTCTCGCGCACCGTTACTCGGCATCCACCGGCGGTGGCGCGGTGCGCCCCTCGAACGGGGTGGACAGCACGACGGTGGTCCGGGTGGATACGTTGGCCCGGCTGCGGATGGCGCCCAGCAGCGTCTCCAGGGCGCCCGGAGAGGCGACCCGCACCTTGATGATGTACGACTCGTCGCCGGCAACCGAGTAGCAGTCCTCGATCTCGGTCAGGTCGGTCAGCCGGACGGCATAGTCGTCGGGGGCAGCCGGGTCGATGGGCACCAGCGAGATGAACGCGGTCAGCGGCAGGCCCACCTGCTCGCCGTCCAGTTGCGCCACATAGCCCCGAATCACGCCCCGTTGCTCGAGTCGGCGCACCCGCTGGTGCACCGCGGACACCGACAGGCCCACTCGATCGGCGAGTTCGGTGTAGCTGCACCGGCCGTCGCGCGCCAGTTCGGCGACGATCCGGGCATCCAGCGGTTCGAGCATCGCGGGGCCGATCAGTCCAGCACGATCAGGTCGGTGGGCGCGTTGTTGGCCAATTCCGCACCGCCATCGGTCACGATCACGACATCCTCGATGCGCACCCCGAAACGGCCGGGCAGGTAGATGCCCGGCTCGACCGAGAACGCCATGCCCGGCTCCAGCAGGCGCGTGTTGCCCGCGACGATGTACGGGTGCTCGTGCACCTCCAGGCCGATACCGTGGCCGGTGCGGGTGATGAAGTACTGCCCGTAGCCGGCCTCCTCGATGACCGTCCGCGCCGCGGCGTCCACCGATTCCGCCGGCACCCCCGGCCCCGCCGCCGCGACCCCGGCGGCCTGTGCGGCCCGCACCACCTCGTACACCTCGCGTACCTGCGGGTCTACCGCGGTCACTCCCCCAGTGCCGCCGGTGATATAGGTGCGGGTGCAGTCCGAGTAGTACCCCGACGGCGCCGGCCCGCCGATGTCGATGACGACCGGCTCGCCGGCCTGGATGACCCGGTCGGAGGCGTCGTGGTGTGGGCTGGCCCCATGTGGCCCCGACCCGACGATGACGAAGTCCGCATGCGTGTGGCCCTCGGCGACGATCGCGGCGGCGATGTCGGCGGCGACCTCGTTCTCGGTCCGCCCGGCCCGCAGCCACTGCCCGATGCGCCGCTGCACGCGGTCGATGGCCGCGCCCACCTCCCGCAGCGCGGCCACCTCGGCCGGGTCCTTGCGCATCCGCAGCTCGGCAATCGCCTCCCCGGCGAGCGTCAGCTCCGAGCCGGGGACCGCGGCCTGGATGCCCAGTGCGTGCACCGCCGGCATGTGGTAGTCGACGCTGAGCACCCGCGCATCGCCGGCACAGCTCTCGGCCAGCAGGTCGGCCAGCGCGGCGTACGGATCCTGGCCGTCGGTCCAGGTGGTGAACGGCAGCCCGAGATCCTCGGCGGTGGTTCCGCTCCAGCCGGGACGCTCCAACGTCGGGACCAGCACCTGGGCGGGGCCGTCGGCGGGTACCACCAGGCAGGTCAGCCGCTCGTGGGACGGCACGGCATGCCCGATCAGGTACAGCATGTCGGGGCCCGGGCACACCAGGATGGCGTCGGCGCCGCTGGTGGCCGCCTGGCCCGCCAGCCGAGACAGCCGGTCCCGGAGGGCTGCGGGGGTGGTGGGGGCAGTCAGGGCGGTGGGCACGTCGGCTAGCGTATCCGCCCCCGGCCTGATGCGGCGGCGGGCACGCAGCGGGCACGGTGCGAGACGGAACGGTAGCGTCACCGATCATGCTGCAGCTCTACGACCTGGCCGGGATCTACTTCCGCGCGTTCTACGCGGTGCCCGCCTCCATGACGGGGCCGCATGGCGCACCGGTCAACGCCATCCGGGGCTCGCTGGACATCCTGGCCCGGGTGATCGCCGACGCGCGGCCCGCGAGGGGCGTCGCCTGCCTGGACGTGGACTGGCGCCCGGCTTGGCGGGTGGAGCTGTTGCCGTCGTACAAGGCGCACCGGGTGGCGGTGACGGAACCGGCGGCCCCCCCCCGCCGCGAACGTCACGGGCGCCGCCCTGGGTTCCGCGGTGGGGGCGCAATCCGGGCCGGTCGCCGAGGCCGAACCGGATGAGCTGTCCCCGCAGATACCGGTGCTGCTCGAGGTGTTGCGCGCCATCGGTATTCCGCTGGCCGGCGCCGACGGCTGCGAGGCGGACGACGTGATCGGCACCCTGTCGACGCGTGAGGCGACCGATCCGGTGGAGGTGGTCTCTGGCGATCGCGACCTGTTCCAACTGGTGCGCGTCACGCCGACGCCCGTCACTGTCCGGTACATCGGTGCCGGCATGAGCAAGGTGCAGATCATGGACGTGGCGGCCCTGCGGGACAGGTATGGCGTGGACGGCCCCGGTTACGCGGCGATGGCCACCCTGCGAGGCGATCCGTCGGATGGGCTGCCGGGGGTGACGGGCATCGGCGAGAAGACCGCCGCCGACCTGATCGGCCGGTTCGCCTCGATCGAAGGGGTGCTGGCGGCGGCGGCCGACCCGGCGTCGGCGGTGTCTTCCGCCGTGCGGCGCAAGATCGCTGCGGCGGCCGATTACCTCCCGGTGGCGGTGCGGGTGGTGGCGGTGCGCACCGATGCCGACGTGCAGCTCGAGCCGGAGGTCGGGCGGGCCGAATTGCCGCGCGAGCCGGCCGATCCGGCGGCACTGGCCGCGCTCGTAGCCGAACACGGCATCGGCGGTTCGGTGGATCGGCTGCTGCAGGCCCTGGCGGAGCGCTGAGTCACGGGTCGGCGCACGGACGGTCGCGCCCCCACCACCGTCATGTGCCGGGGTGGGGGCGCGGCCGGTCGCGAGGTCAGTGCGGGGTGCCCACCGAATAGGTGCCGTCGCCGTCCTCGACCGTGATGGTCACCGTCTTGGCCGAACCGGACTGCTGCAGGGTGCAGGTGAACGTGCTGCCCTTCTCGACCTTGGCCTTGGCGGCCTCCGGGCAGGAGACCTTGCCGATGTCAGTCAGTCCGTAGCCCGCCGGGTCGTCGGACGGCGAGTTGGTCAGGATGGTCTCGACGCCCTTCTCCACGGCCGCCTGATCGAACACCTTGCTGTTGAGCACGCCAGGCTTCCAGAACAGCACGACCGCCGCCACCGCCAGCACCACCACGGCGATGACGATGGCGATGATGGGGCCCTTGCTGGATTTCTTGGCGGCCGGCGCCGGCTGCTGCGCGAATGCCCCGGGTTGGCCATAGCCAGGCTGGCCATAACCGGGTTGACCGTATCCCGCCGGTTGCTGGTAGGCCGGCTGCTGACCATAGCCGGGTGCCTGCTGACCGTAGGCCGGTTGCTGCTGTTCGTATCCGGTGGGCTGGCCGTAGCCGGGCTGCTGTTGACCGTAGGTCGGCGCCTGCCCGTACCCTCCGGTCGCCGGCTGCCCGTAGCCGGGTTGCTGTCCATAGTCCGGCGCGGGCGTGTACGCGGGAGTGCCACCGGTGCCGTAAGCCGGCTGCTGCCCGTACCCCGGCTGCTCGTAGCCTGTGGGCTGTGCCGCAGGCGGTTGCCCATACGCCGGTTGCTGCCCGTACCCGGGCTGCTGCTGCGGATAGCCGGGCTGTTGCCCGTACTGCTCGTATCCGGGCTGCTGCGCGGGCTGCTGTTCGGCCCCCGTCGCGGGCGGCTGGTACGCCGGCCACTGCTGCTGCCCTGGCTGCTCGCCGGGTCCCCCCTGGCCGTACGGCGTGCTCATCACGTGCCTCCTGCCTCTGGTCACGGCTCGGACGCCGCACCGTCAGGTGATCCAATCACGACGCGAGGGCGCGCCGAGCGCGACCCGCTCGCACGAACGTTACGCATCACCGCGCGCTTTGTCAGGCATTCGCCGATGTGCGCGACCCGGCATCGGCCGGATCGCGGATCCCCGCTGGCGTCACTCGGTTCCCGCCGCCACCACCCCACGTCGGACCGCGCGCACCGCGTCCTCCGCCCTGGGGGCGAGCTCGCCGGGCGCAGCGCCGCGGAACTGGTCCAGCAGATCGATCACCTGCCGACACCACCGGACGAAGTCGCCCGCCGACAGCTCCACGCCGCCGGCGGCCGCCGCCAGCAGGGCCTCGGCCAGGCTGCCGCCGCCGGCCCAGGTAGCCATAGCGGCCGCGACGCCCGGATCGGGTTCCCTGGTGGGCGGCAAGCCGTGTCGCCGTTCGTCGGCGATCAGCTCGTCCCACACCTCGTAGACCGCCCGCACCGCCTCGGACAGCGGGCCCGCGAGAGCCCGGCGCCCACCGGTCGGCTCCCGCCGGGCCTGGAACACCAGCGTGGAGACCGCACCGGCCAGCGTGGGCGCATCGAGATCGGCCCACAGTCTGCGGCGCAGGCACTCGCCGGCCAGCAGGTCGCTGTCCGACCAGATGCGCCGCAGGATCCGCCCCGGGTCCGTGACCCGGTCGTTCGTCAGATAGCCCCGGTCGGACAGCAGCGCCAGCAGCCGATCCAGCTGGGCGCCCAGCGAGTTCCGCGCCCCCTGGACTCGAGCGGACAGCGCTGCCGTCTCGGCACGCAGCCGGTTCAGTCGCCTGCCCTGCGCCAGGTGCTCGGCCCGGTCCGGGCAGTCATGCACGGGATGCGAGCGGACCGCCCGGCGCAGCGCAGCCAGGTCGGCGTCGGAGCCGGAACTGGACCCGGAGCCATCCGAGCCATCCGAGCCATCCGAGCCATCCGAGCCACCGCGCCGCCCACCGCCCCGCGGCGAGGCGGTGATCCCGGACCCGGCCAGAGCCGAGGCAAGGTCGCGGCGCACCTTCGGCTCCCGATGATTGGTGACCTTGGCCAGCCGGAGCCGGCCCAGCACCGGAACCGCACCACGGAAGTCCGCCACCGACAGCCGGCCGGCCCACCGGCCCTGGGTGGCTACCAGGGGGCGCGCCACTCCGCCGGAATCCACGCCCGGATCCAGCACCACCGCCAGGCCGGCGCGACGGCCCGCCGGTATCTGAATCACGTCGCCGCGGCGCAGCCGGAGCAGATCATCGGCCGCCGCTCGCCGCCGACGGGCCGATCCGGCGGTCGCGGCGGACCGCTCCGCCGACGCCAACCGGCCCTGCAGGTCGAGGTACTCCTGCACATCCCCCCGCTCGCACGCGACGGACCGGGCGAGGTCGGCGGCGGCGCGCTCGTTCCGGTCCACCTGCCGAGCCAGACCGACCACCGCCCGGTCGGTCTGGAACTGCGCGAACGACCGTTCCAGCAACTCGCGGGCAGCCTCGCGGCCCAGCTGCGCGATCAGATTGATCGCCATGTTGTAGCTGGGCGCGAAGGAACTGCGCAGCGGGTAGGTGCGGGTGGAGGCCAGGCCGGCAACGGTGCGTGGATCCAGACCGGGCGTCCAGACCACCACGGCATGACCCTCCACGTCGATGCCGCGGCGGCCGGCACGGCCGGTCAGCTGGGTGTACTCGCCCGGGGTGACGTCGGCGTGCCCCTCGCCGTTGAACTTGACGAGCTTTTCCAGCACCACCGTCCGCGCAGGCATGTTGATGCCCAGCGCGAGAGTCTCGGTGGCGAAGACGACCTTCACCAGACCGGTGACGAACAGGTCCTCGACGGTCTCCTTGAAGGCGGGTAGCAGGCCGGCGTGGTGGGCCGCGACGCCCCGCTCCAGGGCGTCGCGCCACTCCCAGAATCCCAGCACCGCCAGGTCGGACTGGCTCATGTCCGCGGTCAGCTCGGCGGTATGCCGGTCCACGACGGCACGGATCTGGGTGCGCTCGGCGTCGGTGGCCAGCCGCAGCCCGGCCCGCACACACTGACCGACCGCAGCGTCGCAGCCGGCCCGGGAGAACACGAACATGATCGCTGGCAGCAGCCCGGCCCCGTCCAACCGCTCGACGACATCCACCCGGGGTGGCGGTCGCCACCCCGGGCCCCGCCGGTGCCCGTGCCGCCCGGACCGCGGCGAGCCGAACCGTTCGGCGGTCGCCTCGGCGTCCCGGATGGCGCGGTCCAGTGTTGGGTCGATGCGCCCCGGATTCCCGTCACCGGCGTACAGGTCGTACAGCCGGCGGCCGACCATCATGTGCTGCCACAGCGGCACCGGACGCACCTCGTCGACGATCACCGCTGTCTCGCCGCGCACCTCACGCAGCCAGTCGCCGAACTCCTCGGCGTTGGAGACGGTGGCCGACAGGCCAACCACCTGCGCGGAGGCGGGCAGGTGCAGGATTACCTCCTCCCACACCGCGCCGCGGAACCGGTCCGCCAGATAGTGGATCTCGTCCAGCACCACGGCGGACAGGTCGTGCACCGCGTCGGATCCGGCGTACAGCATGTTGCGCAGCACTTCGGTGGTCATCACCACCACCGGCGCGTGCGGATTGACGGAGGTGTCGCCGGTCAGCAGGCCGACCCGCTCCCGGCCGTGCTCGGCGGCGAGGTCGGCGTACTTCTGGTTGGACAGCGCCTTGATCGGTGTGGTGTAGAAGCACCGACCGCCGGTCGCCAGCGCGCGGGCCACGGCAAACTCGCCGACCACCGTCTTGCCGGCGCCGGTGGGCGCGCACACCAGCACTCCGGCCCCGTCCTCCAGCGCGCGGCACGCCTGCAGCTGGAACTCGTCGAGCCGGAATGGTCGAGTGGCGGCGAAGCGCAGCAGGCGGCGGTATGTGGCCCGCTCGCCGCGCGTGGGATTCCGGTCCGTGGGCGATGCCGGTGACGCGGGATCCTCGACGGCTGGCACGCCTCCCAGCGTGTCACATCGGGCGATCCGATCCGGGTCTCCGGGGTGGGCTGGCCCGGCGCTAGGCACTTGCCCGGCTAGACCGGGCACGTGCCTAGCGTGCGGTGTGACCTGGGGCGCTGCCGAGCCGGACCCCTCATCTCGAGTCTGAGCGGGCGCCGGCTCTCCGTCAGGTGGCGTCGGTCCAGCGATCAGCAGGTGGCCCGGCCGAGCTCCCGCCGGGCCCGGAGTCCCCACCGGCCGATCCCGCCCGCGCTTCGGGCTCGTCGGCCACCGACGTCGGCGCACCGACGGGCTCGGGCGCTCCGAGGTCCAGGCTCGCGGCCACGCCGGCGGCGTCGCCGGTTTCCAGGGCGGACGCGACGTCGTCGGGCAACTCCGCCAACGAGGAGGCGGCCGACTTGGCCTTGCGACGGTCGTGGGCCTTGGACACCTGCACCGCGGCCTCGTACAGGATGCACAGCACCACGGCCAGCACACCCATGCTGACCGGGTCGTTGCCGGGCACGGCCAGCGCCGCGAAGACCACCATGCCGAAGAACGCATACCGCCGAGCCTGGGCCAGCTTCGCACCCTTGATCACGCCGGCGAAGTTCAGCATCACCAGCAGCAACGGCAGCTCCAGCGACACTCCGAAGATCAGCATCATGCCGATCAGGAAGGAGTAGTACTTCTCCGGATCGAGCGCGGAGGACACGAAATCGCCACCGAATCCGAGCAGCACCTTCAGGCCCTCGGGAATCACCAGGTAGGCCAGCACCATCCCGCCGGCGAACAGCGCGGCGGCGCAACCGACGAAGGTCAGCGCGAACTTCTTCTCCTTGCTGTACAGGGCGGGGCCGACGAACGCCCACACCTGGTACAGCCACACCGGGCAGGTCAGCAGGAAGCCCGCCATGATCGCCGCACTGATTCGGATGTTCAAGGCTGAGAACGGGCCGGTGGCCAGCAGCCCGCATTCGACACCGGGGAACTCCACCCGGGTCGGTGGGGGCACGGCGCAGTACGGCTCGGTGAGGATCTCCCCCAGCGGCCGCAGGTGAATCGCTGGGATGCCGACCGAGTACCAGATGAAGCCGGCCACCGCGCCCAGAAAGATCGCCAACACCGCGAGGAACAGGCGGTGACGCAGCTCGTAGAGGTGCTCGCGCAGCGTCATCGAGCCGTCCGTGGGTCGCCTGGGCCTGCGGAGGCGCAACAACGACACGGTGGAACTCCCTACGGACGGGGGTCGGGACGGGCGGTGGTGTCGCCGATCCTACGCAGGCCGGCGCTCTCGCTGGGTGACACGGCCACCTCGCCCGACCGGGTCGTCACCGCGCCGGGTACCCGGACAGCGCCTCCGCCGCCCGCTGCCGCACCGCCGATGCCAGGTCGGGCCGGTCCTCAATGATCGCGGCGCCGCCGAGCGAGAGCACCAACCGCACCAGCCACTCGTCGCTGACCGCCCGCAACCGAACCCGCAGTTCGCCCGGCGGGTCGTCCAGCTCGGTGACCTCGTCCATCAGGTAGTACTCGGCGACCCACTTGGCCGACGGCGCGAGCCGGATCGTCACGGGCTCAGCGTTCCGGTCCGGGGTGAACAGCGCCGTGGGCACCTCCTCGTCGACCCACAGCGGCGGCTGGGCGGGAATGTCCAGCAACCGGATCGCCTCGATCCGGTCCACCCGGAATCGGCGCACCGCCTCGGCGGCGTAGCAGTAGGCCTCCAGGTACGAATGCCCGTCCACCAGCAGCAACCGGATCGGGTCGACCTCCCGCTCGGTGAGCTCATCCCGGGACGCGGTGTAGTACCGGATCCACAGCCGGACCTGACGATCCACCGCCTCCCGAACGGCACCCAGCGCGGGCACCGGATCGGCGGCGGTCACCTCCACGACCGGCACCGGTCCGCCGGCGGCCTGCTCGAGCTTCGCCAGCGCCGAGTGCACCGCGTCGGCGTCCAGCAGCCCCGGCAGGTCCCCCAGCGCCCGCAGCGCGACGGTCAGGGTGACGGCCTCATCGGGGCTGAGCCGGACCGGGCGTTCGATGCCGGCGTCGTAAGCGATCGATACGGTGCCGCCCTCGTCGTCGAGCACCACGTCGATGAGCTCGTGCGGGTAGTAGCCGGGCTCGCCGCAGACCATCAGCAGGTTCAGGTCGGCGGTGATCTGGGCGGACCCCACCCCGAACTCGGCGGCCAACTCGGCGATCGACACCCCGGGCCGGCGCGCGATGTACGGCACCAGGGCAAGCATCCGAGATACCTGTTCGGTGGCCGTCTCGCCCCCGGTGCGGCGCGGTTTGGTCGTCATGGCCGCGCCTCGTCGTCGTAGGTCGCCTGCACCGAGTGCCCCGAGGGGTCGCCGGACAGCTGGCCGGCGGCGCCGCGCAGCAGGTGCAGCACCGCGTCCCGCAGGTCAGGAGGGTCGATCACCACCACGTCCGGGCCGTGACCGGCGATTCGCCGGGCGCTATCCCACAGGGCCGGCATCGGCACCTGGAGTTCGTCGAAGCCGTCGGCCCGGTCCGCCGGATGCACCACGGTGGCGCCGCGCCGCACGCCCGCCGCCCGGCCGGACCGCACCCGCAGCAGCGCCGAGCGGGACTCGGCGGGTCCGGCGCTGGCCATCACCAGGTCCTTCAGGCGCACACCCGACGGCACCGTCACCGCCCCGACCCGGCCGGCGGTCGTCACCGGTCCGCTGATCCGGGACAGTCGGAAGGTCCGGGGAGCGCCCCGCACGGTGTCCTGGCCGACCACGTACCAGGCACCGTGGTAGCTGACCATGCCCCATGGCTCCAGAGACCGGGTCTCCGGACGGGCGCCGGAGGCGGTGCGGTAGTCGAAACGCACGGCGCGGCCGGCCCGCAGGGCGGCAAACAGGTCGCCGAACGCCGGCTCCGAGGTGCGCAGGCGAGCCTGCAATCCGGCGCTCGGCCGGCCGAATCCGTCGCCGTCCGGCCGCGTGACGTCGGCCGCACCGGTGCCGGGCGGACCGCCGTCCGCGGGGATGTCGTCGGCTGAGGATTCGTCGAGCGGCTGGTCCGCGGCGTCCCGCAGCTTGCGGATCGCCGCCGAGCCCGCCTCACCCAGCACGGTGGTCTCCCACAGCCGGGATGCTACGGCCAGGGCCGCGGACTCGGCCGCGGTGAACGACATCTCGGGCAGGGCGAACTCCCCCGGGCGGATGCGGTATCCGTCGCCGCCGGGCTGGGTCTCGATCGGGATCCCCATGTCGCGCAGTTCCTGCTTGTCCCGCTCGAACATCCGGGAGAACGCGTCGTCGCTGGCGGCATCCCCGTAGCCCGCCACCCGCTCCCTGATCCATGCCGCGGTGCGGTAGTAACGCGAGTTCAGCAGCGCGATCACCAGGTCGAGCAGGCGCTCTGCTTTGGAGACGGGCACGTCTGACAGGGTGTCACACGGACCGACCCGATGTGCGATCCCCGTCACCGATCGCCCCACTCCCCTCCGCATGGATCAACTTCCTCTGCAGGCATCATCGTGGCCAATTTGTGACGGGTGATGCTGATGGGACGACGTTCGTGCATGCCAGGGAAGTTGATCCATGCGGGGGTGATGGGTGACGGCAAGTGGGGGTGACGGGGCGGCTAGCGGTGATGGGTGGCGGCAAGTGGCGCTGACGGCGGTGACGGAGCAGCCGTCACATCGCTGCGATGAGCCGGTCCACCCGCTCGTCGACGGCCTCGAACGGGTCCTTGAGCAGCACCGTGCGCTGCGCCTGGTCGTTCAGCTTCAGGTGCACCCAGTCCACGGTGTAGTCCCGGCCGGCATCCTGGGCGGCCGCCACGAAGTCGCCCCGCAGCTTCGCCCGGGTGGTCTGCGGTGGCTGCACCGTGGCCTTGTCGATCTCGGCGTCGTCGACCACCCGCGCCGCCTGGCCCCGCGCGGCCAGCAACGAGTACAGCCCCCGGCCGGGCCGCACGTCGTGGTAGGTCAGGTCCAGCTGGGCGATTCGCGGGTGGTCCAGCGGCAAGTCGTGCCGCCGGGCGTAGGAGTCCAGCAGCTTCTTCTTGATCACCCAGTCGATCTCGGTGTCCACGCTGGACATATCGCGGGACTCCACCGCGTCCAGCACTCGCCCCCACAGGCCAAGGACCCGGTCGGTCACGGGGTCGCTACCCCGACGCGCCACGAAGTCCACGGCGCGCGCGTAGTAGTCCTGCTGGGCGGCCAACGCCGACACCTCGCCGCCGCCGGCCAGCCGCACCGGCTTGCGTCCGGTCAGGTCGTGGGAGATCTCCCGGATGGCCCTGATCGGGTTCTCGAAGCTGAAGTCCCGCAGCGGCACACCTGCCTCGATCATCTCCAGCACCAGCGCCGCGGAGCCCACCTTGAGCATGGTCGTGGTCTCGCTCATGTTGGAGTCGCCGACGATCACGTGCAGCCGGCGGAACTTCTCCGCATCGGCGTGCGGCTCGTCGCGGGTGTTGATAATCGGCCGGGACCGGGTGGTGGCGCTGGACACGCCCTCCCAGATGTGGTCGGCCCGCTGTGAGAGGTGGTAGCTGGCGGTGCCCCGCGCAGACTGCACGATCTTGCCGGCGCCGGCGATCAGCTGCCGGGTCACCAGGAACGGGATCAGCCCATCGGCGATCTTGGAGAACTCCCCCGCGCGAGTGATCAGGTAGTTCTCGTGGCACCCGTAGGAGTTGCCGGCCGAGTCGGTGTTGTTCTTGAACAGGTAGATGTCGCCGCCGATCCCCTCGTCGGCCAGCCGCGACTCGGCGTCCGCGACCAGATCCTGCAGGATCTGCTCACCGGCCTTGTCGTGCGCGATCAGGGTGGGCAGATCGTCACACTCGGCCGTGGCGTACTCCGGGTGCGAGCCGACATCCAGGTACAGCCGGGAGCCGTTGCGCAGGAACACGTTCGATGACCGGCCCCAGGACACCACCCGCCGGAACAGATAGCGCGCCACCTCATCCGGGCTCAGCCGACGCTGCCCCCGGAAGGTGCAGGTGATTCCGAATTCCGTCTCGATCCCGAGGATGCGGCGCCGCATACGGCTCAGCCTAGATCAGCGGATCGGCGCGGCCCCGCCCGGCGACGGTCCGGCGGGCGGTCGGGCCGCCCCGCGTCGCGTGGCGTCCACCACGTCGCCGACCAGGGATTCGATGACGTCCTCCAGCATCAGCACCCCGACGGGCCCGTCCGGCCCGACCACCCGTGCCAGGTGCGCCCGGCGGGACCGCATGAGATCCAGCGCGGTGCGCAGCGGCACGTCGGGAGCGGTGACGGGCAAGGTGCGGATCGCCGAGGCGGGCAGCGGATCGTTGCGTCGGTCCACCAGCACCCGCATCGCATCTCGGACGTGCACGAACCCCGCGAAGCGCGCACCCTCCGACGGGGTGTCGCCGGAGGGGCCGTCACCGCCGAATGGCGGGTCGGCCAGCACCGGAAACCGGGAGAATCCGGACCGGGCGCACGCCCGCTCGACGTCGGCGGCGCTGGGCGCCGGGCCGACCGTCACCAGCTCGGCGTCGGGTACCAGCACATCCGCGACCGTGGCCGTCTCGAAGTCCAGCGCCGACCCGATGAGCTGCTCGTCCTCCGGGTCCAGCAGCCCCTCCCGCGCGGACTGCGCCACCAGCGCCGCCACCTCCGCGCGGGTAAAGGTGGACGCCACCTCCGCGCTGGGCTCGACGCCGAGGCGCCGCACCACCGCATTGGCCAGGTGGTTCAGGCCGCTCACGATCGGCCCGAGCACCCGCGTCAGCCAGCGCAAACCGGGTGCCAGAGCCATCGCCACCCGCTCCGGCCCAGCCAGCGCAATGTTCTTGGGCACCATCTCGCCGAATGCCACATGCGCCGAGACCACCAGCACCAACGCGATCACCAGCGCCGTCGGCGCGACGGCGCCTGTCGGCAGCCCCATGGCGGCGAACGCCGGCTCCAGCAGGTGGGCCACAGCCGGTTCGCCGACCGCGCCGAGCAGTACCCCGCAGGCGGTGATGCCCAGCTGAGCGCACGCCATCATCAGCGAGACATCCTGCATCGCGGCCAGCGTGGAGCGGGCGCGGCCACTCGTCACCGCCAGCGGCTCGATCTGCGTGCGACGCGCCGCCACCAGGGAGAACTCGGCCGCGACGAACAGCGCCGATGCCGCCAGCAGTGCCAGAACCACCAGCAGCAGCCAACTCATCGCGATCTCCCGTCGCCCGGACCGGGCCGTGTTCCCGGCTCGTTTCCCAGCCCTGCTGCCGGTCCGTTCGAGTCGCCGCCCGCCTCGTCGTGCTCGGCACCGCTGTCCCGGTGCGGCGCGTCCGGATCGTGTTCACCGGGGTGCGCCGCGGACAGCTGCAGCTCGGCCAGCCGGCGGCCGTCCAGCCGGCGGGCGGTCAGCCGGGCGGTGACGGGCCGGGGCAGGTCGGAGTCGGGATCGACGGCCATTGCCCGGTCGCCGGGCAGGGCACCCAATGGGCGGTCCGCCGCCAGCACCGCCGTCACCAGCACGTCGTCGCCGACCCGCGGCAGCCGGCCCAGCCGGTCCATCAGCAGTCCGGCCACCGTCTCGTAGGACCCGGATTCGGGCAGCCCCACCCCGGTGAGGTCGGCGATCTCGTCCGGGCGCAGCGCTCCGGGCAGCAGCCAGGTGCCGTCCGGCCGCGGGACCGGCCGGCGCTCGGACGGGTCGTGCTCGTCGGCGATCTCCCCGACCAGCTCCTCCACCACGTCCTCCAGGGTGACCACGCCGGCCGTGCCGCCGTATTCGTCAACCACCACCGCCAGTTGCAGGCCGCGCCCGCGCAGCAGCTCCAGCGCGTCGTCCAGCGGCAGCGTGCCGGGAACCACCGGTGCCGGCACCATCAGCGCCCGCACCGTCACATCCGCTCGCTGGTCCGGTGGGACGGCCACCACCCGCTTGAGATGCACCAGCCCCACCACGTCGTCGGCGTCGGTGCCCATCACCGGGAACCGGGAGTGCCCGGAGGCCAGCGCCGCCTCGATCACGGTGCCGGCCGGGTCGTCGGCGCGGACGAACTCCACATCGACGCGGGGGGTGAGCACGTCGTCGGCGGTCTTGCCGGAGAAGGCCAGCGACCGGGCGAGCAGCCGCGCGGTGCGCTGTTCCAGGGTGCCCTGCGCCCCGGACCGGAGCACCAGCGAGGCCAGCTCCTGCGCCGACCGGGTGGACCGAAGCTCCTCCTGCGGGGCGATGCCCAGCAGGCGCAGCACGCCGTTGGCGGTGCCGTTGAGTGCCCAGATCAGCGGCTTGCTGACGGTCGTGGTGGCACGCAATGGCCCCATCACCAGTCCCGCGGTGCGCAGCGGCTGTGCGATGGCGATGTTCTTGGGCACCAGCTCGCCGAACACCATGGACAACGCAGTGGCCAGCACCAGCGAGACCGTCACGGCGACCGAGGCGGCTGCCACCTCCGACAGGCCAGTGGCCCGCAGTGGGCCGGCCAGCAGGGCCGCCAGCGACGGCTCCATCACGTAGCCGAGCGCGAGGGTGGTGACGGTGATGCCGACCTGCGCCCCGGATAGCTGGGTGGACAGCCGGCGCAGGCCGGCCTGCACCGCCCGCGCCCGCCCGCCACCGGCTGCCGCCCGGTCCACCGCCGCCCGATCGACCGTCACCAGGGAGAACTCGGCCGCCACGTACACCGCGGTCAGCACGATCAGCAGCAGCCCGACGGCCAACAACACCCACGCCATCGGCTAGCGCACCGCCCCGTGCGCCGCTGCCACGGCGGGCCCGCTCGGTGCGGCAGACGCGTCGGCAATGCCGGGCCCGGCTCCGGCGCCGAAGCAACAGAACGGGGCCGGGGCGTCACCGGCCAGCGGCAGCGCCTCGGCGAGCGCGGCGGCCGGCGGCCGCCCAGCGGCCAGCGCAGCGTGATACCCCGTCATCACCGCCTCGGCGGCGCGATCGGCGACCGGCGCCACCGCGGCCACCACCGTGCGCACCCCGCTGCGGAGCAGCGCCACCGCCAGGCCGAGCGGCTCGCCGTCACCGCGCACCGCGCTGCGCCCGACATCGCAGCAGGACAGCACGATCTGGTCGGGCAGGGCGCCGTTGGGGGCGATGTCGTAGGCGTACAGCGGGCCGTCCGCCAGCACCACCGAGGAGAACAGCGGGCTGTGCGACTCGTGCTGGCCGTGCGCGGCGATGTGCAGCAGCCCACCGGCCGGGATCGCGCCGAGCACCGCCGACCCGGTCGCCGCGGCACCGGTCAGGGCACGTGCGTCCGGATAGCAGCCGACGACCGCGTGCACCTCATCCGGGGCGCGCACCACCTCCGGACCCGCGACCGCCAACACACCCCGCCGGTAGGCGATCGGCCGGGGCGCCAGGCCCGCGATACTGCCGGACACCGAGGTGGTCACGGTCACCGACCGGCCGGCCAACGCCGGCAGCAGCGGCCACGGCACCGCCGACAGCGGACCCGCCCCGGAGACCAGCACCGGCCCGGAGGCCGCCCGCAACACCGGCGCGACCAGCCGCTCGGACAGCTCGCCCAGCGCCGCCGAGAGCGACCGCGCGGCCACCGCGCGCAGCGGCGCGGCGACCCGGTCCGCGGCCAACAGATCCAGGTCCGCCGCCACGATCCGGTTCAGCTCCTCGCACCGGCCCAACGGTGCCAGGGGCAGGTACCGCGCGCGACCGGCCGTGATGAGCAGCACGTGCACCTGGCCCGCGCCATGGAAGTAGGCCAGCACAGTGGGCGCGCCGGCACCGGCAGAATCGGCCAGCAGGCGCTGCACGCTGCGCAGCGACGGCGGCCGCAACGCGGTTCCGGCGCCGCCCAGGGTCCAGGTCCGCGCCCGGATCCTGCGGCGCAGCTCGGCGATCTCCCGCTCCCGCCCGACATCCCGGGCGCCGGCCAGCAGCGCGGACCGGGCGGCGGCCTCGGCGATCCGCAGCACACCGAGATCGTCGGCCAATGCCGGATCGGCGGGCGGGCGGATATGCGGCAGCCGGGTGCTGGCCGCCCGGGAGCGTTCCAGCCACTGCAGGATCTGCGCGGGCGATCCGGTATCCACGGCGGCCCGCAGGCCGGCGGAGGCCAGCTGCCGACCCCACACCGCGCTGGCGGTCTGCAGGTCCTGTGAGCCCAGCAGCGCCTGGAACCTCCCCAGGTCGTCCAGTCCACGACGCAACCGGGCCACGCCCTCCGCGCGGCGGCCGGAGGACAGCGCGATCCGGGCAGCCATCAGCTGCGCCTGCAGCCGACCCGCCAGCGGCAGGGCGCCCGACGCGGTGCCGGCGGTCCGGAACAGCTCGTCGGCGGCGGACACGTCACCCGCGTCCAGCAGCCCCTCGACCGCCAACTGGGTCGCGATGGCCGCCTCCGTGTTCCGGCCCGCATCCCGCAGCTCCTGCGCCAAGGCTTCGGCGGCGACCGCAGCGGCGCGACACCGCGTCGCGCTGGCCGGATGCCCCGATCGCCGGGCCGCGCGACGGGCGGCGGCCTCCGCCCGCTGCTCCGCCAGCCGCGCGAGCAGCTCGACCGCCGCGTTGCCCCGCTGGACGCTGATCCGGGCGGCACGCCGGGCCAGCAACCGTGCCCGGGGGGGCTCCCCGCCGGTGATGGCGATGTCGGCGCCGACCAGCAGCGCATCGGTCAGGTCGGCGCGTGCCCGGTTCCGGGTGAAGGTGCCGATGGCGCTGTCCACGTAATCCCGAGCCTCGCCCAGCAGGCCGGCCGCCAGCAGCACCCGTGCTCGATCCAGGGTCGGCACGCCGAGGGCCTGCTCGGGCGCCAATTGTTGTGCCTCGTCCATCGCCTGCAGCGAGCCGGGCAGGTCGCCGGCCAGAAAACGCAGGTACCCGAGGTTATGGCGGGCCATGAACACGACCGTGCCCGCGTCCGCGCCCGCCGCCGCGCTTTCGGCGCGCGTGGTGTCGGCCTGCGCCGCGGGAAGGTCGCCCGCCATCATGTGCAGCACGCCGCGATTGAGCAGCGTGCGGGCCAGGTCCTCCAGGTCGCGGTCATGCATGCCATCGATCGCGGAGCTCAGGTCGGACATCGCCGCGGCCGCGTCGCCGATCCGCAGGTGGATCAGTCCCCGGGAGGCCTGCAGGGCGAACTGGTCCGCCGAGTCCGCGGCGGAGGCGGCCTGGTCGAGCAGGGCGAACGCCTCGGCCGTCCGGCCCAACTCCACCAGGTTGTACGAGAGTGTGATGACGATGCGGATCCATAGGGACTGCCGGCGATCCCCGCGCGAGCCGGTCGCCGCCGTGGCGGCCCCGGTGTCGGAGGCAGCCGCGCCGCCGGGCTGCGGCACTCCCGCCGCGGCCAGCGCTCGGCGGCACAGCGAGACCGCCTGCTGCGGCCGCCCGCGATCACCCGCGATCCGCGCGCGCTCCAGCAGCGACTCGGCATCCGGCGATCGGCGCGCCGGCCGGGTATGCCGGGGGCGTGGGGTCACCCGTACAGCATCACAGGTTCACCGCCGGTGTGACCACCGGGACACGAACCGCCGGGTCGGAGTCGGCGGTGGGCAGCAGGGTCAGTTGCGCCATCCCGGGCGGCACCTGGTCGAATGCGAACCGGCCGGACGCATCACAGGTGGTGGTCAGCACGCCGGTATCGGTGCGGAGCTCGGCCTGCAGGCCCCCGCCGGGGGCCGCCCAGCCGTCCAGTCGGGTACTGCCGTGGCCGGTGGGTGCCAGGGCAATCATCACCGTGAGGTGGTCACTGGAGAAGGTGATGCGCCGCGCCAGCTCGACCGACCGGGCACCGGTGGGCACGGCCAGTTCGGACTCGATCAGCGTGGCCAGCTCGGCGTCCAGGTCCAGGGTGTGCGCCTCGTCCTGCAGGGCGAACAACACCAGGTCCGGCAGCATCGACGGCGTTGGATCCAGGTCCTCGTGCAGGTCCAGGATGTCGGTCAGTAGCTCCAGGTCGGCGCGATCCGCGGGTTCGTCGCCGGCGGGAACGGGGTGTGTCGAGTCGGTCATGCCGATTCCTCTCCCTGCAGGCGGGCGCGGAGTTTGGCCAGGCAACGGCCACGGGTGGGTCCTATGGAGCCGACCGGCATCCCGAGATCGGCGGCGAGTGCGGCGTAATCGGGGCGGGGCGAGAAGGCGATGACGGCGATCAGCCGGCGGCACCGCGGCGGCAACGCCTGCACGTGTTCCCACAAGCGTTGTCGCTGGTCCGAGAGCAGCGCCAGCGACTCGGCCGACGGCACCGGTGCCAGGTCCTGCTCGGTGGGCTCGCCGCCGGATGCGGCGGAGGCGGCGGCCCGGTCGCGCCAGGCCTGCCGGCGCAGGGTCACGGTCAGCCAGCGCACCACGGCACGCGGATCGGCGATCGAGTCCGCCCGGCGGACCAGGGTCAGGAACGCATGCTGCACGGCGTCCTCCGCCTCCGCCGCGCTCAGCCCGCAGTGCCGGGCGGTGTGCCACAAAAGTGGCGTGACCAGCCGCACCAGCCGGTCGATCGCGCCAGGCACGCCCTGCCGATACTCGACAAACGCGTCGGCCGCCTGGTCGACCAGGTCCCCAACGGTGGGCCGTGGGGCGTCCTGGTCGGAGCGCTGCCGCGGCAACTCCCGCTGGTCCTGGCCCGGCGATGACTGCCTCGCCGCGTCCGCTGCCGCCTCGTGGAGAGTGCCGAATGGTTCGTTCGGCGCTCCGTTCACCGGACCTGACGCTTCGCGCCGAC